>Ga0302325_10000013_pt1 | contig 520688 bp, 447 predicted proteins | sample Palsa_T0_2_FD_201948 | JGI IMG/M metagenome (GOLD analysis project Ga0302325, IMG submission 201948) | Peat permafrost microbial communities from Stordalen Mire near Abisko, Sweden - Palsa_T0_2 | ecosystem: Environmental > Terrestrial > Soil > Palsa > Peat permafrost | place: Sweden: Abisko...
TATGAACCGCCTGAACAGACATGAACTGAAAATCTTCGCCAGCAAAACAGGTGGTCAATTTGCTTCGGCCTGACGTGGTCAGTTTGATCGGCGTGCGCAGCATGTTTCAATATCACCCGGAAGGCCCAAAATATAAAGTTCTAACTCGCAGAGAGCTTGCGCTATTGTTTCACTGTTTGATCCCAATTTCTTCAAATTGAAAATCTTACGAGTATAACTGGTATATTCATCTCTTGGTAATTCGCCGACGCCAATTGGGTTCCAATCAAAATATAGTATTTCATCTATTCTCTTATAGATTTCTAGGTCTCTTTCACTCATTTTTTTGCCCATGTACTTGGAATTTTTTTGGCAAATTTCCCTGTTTATTTACTCCATTTCTTTTTCGTTAAAAGGTAGAATATTCTCTCTGATAGAAGTGAGTAAAATATTACATTCAGTAGCAGTCCCGCAAAGAAAAGTATAGGAATAAAAGCCGAATCGGGATTGATAAAATCCAATAATAAGGTATGCGTTGGAAAACGCATGATTAAAAATAAATGGTAATCCATCGTGACGCGACGATTGCGGAATCCGTCATCATATGACCATGCTCCGAGGAATGATTCGCAGGTCAGGATACCAAAAACGATTAAGGCAAAAACGACGAATATCCAATTTATTCGTCCCGTTTTTCGCTTTTGAGAATTTTCCATGAAATATGAGGGTATTAATGGTTAGGGTCAAAGGTTAAGTCATTTGCTCCAGATCACTTTGTTGCCATTAAGTACAATGGAATTGGCATCTGCTAAATACGAATTGGTAAACTTTTGTGTTTTTGTAAAATCCCGGAGCTGTTCAGTCAACTTGTCGGCGAGTTGTTCCCAGGTCAAATCTCTATAGTCCTCTGTCGGCAGAAGAAAGTACATGTTTTTGGGTTCAAAATCTATTTTTTCATAATTGGGATTAGTGTACTTATTCAATCCTACCAGGAACAGTACTCGGCTATCCGGGGATTCGAAGACCCCAAGGCTGTAATTGGCAATCGCCATTTTCGGTTTTTCCGAATCACAAATATCAAATAACCAATCATGCAGATTCTTGAATGTTCGTTTTATGTTTGGAGGCGGAGGCTCAACAGCATCCACAGTCTCTTCAATATGTACGTGTTCTATTATATACTTGGGTTTCATAATGCGAGAGTCTTGTTCGAGATACCAGTTTTTGATGCGGCGGTGCACCGGTAAGGTTCCCGGTTATTGTAAAATACAGAATGATAGGCAAAGGGAAAAGTGGGCAAAAGATATCCACAGTCTTTTCAACAAAACCGGTTTTGAAAACATGTATCAAATTATGTATCAAATAAAAAAGCACCAAGAAGTATTACCTCCTAAGTGCTTCATTTTCAGTGTCCCCGCACGGGCTCGAACCGTGGACCCGCTGATTAAGAGTCAGCTGCTCTACCAACTGAGCTACAGAGACATCGGTATCGAATGGGAACGCGAAATTAGGGAAAAATAGGAAAATTCGGCAGAAATATTCTCTAATCTGTTGCCGGCAGAAATTTGACCCTCGCAGAGCGCAAATTCCGGCGCCCGGCAAATTCGCCGGATGTCATCATTCGTCCACCGAATCGGGTGCAATAAAAAATCAGGCAGGGCGATTAAACCTCGACCATTCACGGTGGTCAACCATCAACCATTTCCCCAGTCTAAACCTCCCGGTAGCATTTTAATTTAATTTTAATCCTAAAGCACGTCGCGTGAAGAAACCAGTTCGCCTGCTTCTGATTTTATTTTGTCTATTCCAGATTCCAGCCTTTTTCGCTTGTAAGAAATCGGCTGCCGTTATTGGCACTTTTAACCCCGTGGACACTTTTACTCAAAGCGTTTATACGATCGACTCAACAGAGGCGCCTTCTAAGGGTATTATCCTGACGGCGCCATTTAATTTTTTCGCGCCGACAAATATCGCTTCTCCGGGCCTGTTGCTGGTGATGGACCAGAGCGGTAAGGTATTGTTGAAACAGACCACCCCTGGAAACCCCTTTGATTTTGAGCGGTGGGTCATCAACGGTCAGACCCGGTATACCTACCTGGTAAATGACCCGAACGCTTTCCGGCCAACCGGCGACGTCCAGAACGCCGGATATGCGATCATCGCCGACAGCAACCTTAACACGTTACAGCAGATCAATTTTATTCCCTATGCCCCCGAGGTGTTTCCCACGAATCAGGGGTTGGATGTCCACGATTTCATCCTGATCTCGGACAACGACTATATCACCCTGACCTATGAATGGAAATATCCGACGAATATCCCGGCATATCTCAATCCCGCACCCAATGTATCCATATTGGCCCCGGTGATCGAGGAAGTTCGCGGCGGCTCGGTCGTATTCCACTGGGACGGAAGCAATGACACTTCTTTCTATGGCAACAGCATATTTGACAATGACTTTTCGGATACCACTACGCCACAGGATTATATCCACATGAATTCCATGTTCATGGATCCGACGGACAGCAACCTGATCTGCTCGATGCGTCATCAGGACCAGGTCATGAAGATCAATCGCCAGACAGGCGCCATAATGTGGCGGCTTGGCGGCCTGAACAGCGATTTCACGCTTTCTCCGGACCAACAGTTCCTATACCAGCACGATGCAACGCTGACGGACAGCAATCAAACGCTGATGTTATTCGACAATGGTGACATTAACCTGCGGCCCTATTCCCGCATCTGTGAATTTCATCTGAATTTTACCAACAACACCGTCACCAGCTTCAAATACTTCGATATACCTGAAGCGTTTACGCAGCTGACCGGCTCGGTCCAAAAATTCGGCGACGAGTACTTTATCGGCGGTGGAACGGCCCAATATATGCTTGACATCAACTACAACACGGGTCAAAAGATCATCGAGTTCAATGGAAACCTCGCGTCATACCGGTCGTTTAAGTACGTCACGCCATAACCGGCCTGCGGTGCGGAATAAAAATCACCCAGCCGATTGCATCGGTTGTCAGAATGGATTTGTTTAAAATTAAAAATATTGAAAGAATAAATTTGATTTGATTCATATTTAAAGAATGAGGGCGAACGGGACTCAATTCATAATTGTACCCAGGAACATCTCCACTTTATTTGAAAAGGGGTTGCCCGACGAACGCCGGAACGATACTACTTGGCCTACATGCCACAGGCAATCCGAAATGGGGCCGTTGATCATATTCCAAAAAGGTAGATTTTTTCCGTCGAACGCCACCTTCAGATTTTCCATGTCACGGTCACTGTATCCAGCAATTATGGTACTGGCTTTCTTAAAGTTTTCCAGAGTGGCTTTTCGCACCTCCTCATACGTTTTATATTGGCCTGGCGGGATTTGGTTTCCCTCGGCTACATTAATGATAATGGTAGACAAAGAGTAGATGTGATCCAGGGTTTCCTGGCTAGTGCGTGCCTCCGGGCTTGGCTTGAAGGTTAGATCTATGGGGCGCAGCCCTTCCGTAGCCCAATAATAACGGAAGCCCAGCCCATCCAGAAGCCTTGAAACTACAGTACCAGCACTGTAATGGTCCGGTGCGGGAGGAAATGCTGCATAAGGCAGCGAATCACGCTGAGCCATTGCGGTAAGCGATGCGAACATAATAATACAAAAGACCCCTGTTTTCATGATTGATTTGATTTTGATGTTCAGCCAACTGTCAACCTATAGCCGGAGAAGACCCTGCTAAAAGGATTCGTTTATTCATTTTGGTTGCTATTGTTTCCGAAAATATAGCCATGTCTGCAGCCGCATAAATCTTTTCGACAAACAATAGAAAACCATCGACAAACTATCATTCCTTACTTAACCGGCGAGGGAGCAGTTCTTTAAAACCACTGAAATCAGTATTTTTCTCATTTACCTCAATGTTTTGGCTTTTTTATGCGAGTTTGGCTGTACGTACTTTCTTGTTGTTTCCATTTTAGTAATATCATTTTCCCGTTTTCACGCCTGTCTTGAATTACTGAAATCGCCAAATACCTGAGGATATCTTTGGTTACATTGGGCGACTGGGTGAAAAGGGGACTGCCCGTGCACCGCAAGCGGAAAAGGGGGCGCGTGTTGTTTATAAAAGCAGAGGTGTTAGTGTGGCTTAAGGAAAATCAAAAGCCTGCGAATGGGAGAAGACCCAACAACATTTAGCTCAGCAAATTGGTTGATATTTGATTCTCCTTAAAGTGGGCTTTTGACTATCTGCGATAGTATGTACCAACAATAACCAATTTATAGAACGGGCGCACTATTATCATTCTTTCAGCGAGAGCGCAATTCAGCCAAGAAATAAAAGAAAATAGGGTAAATTTAGTGCAAGCAATAGGCCCAATCCGCCCAGCTTAATACAGCTATTTGATCGTCCGGAGAAAGATGCAAAAAGAAATATAGAGCCAACTTTGATTGAAGCTTGCATGTTAGGCAAGATGTTAGGCAATAAATAAAAAAGCACCTAACAATAAATTGCTAAGTGCTTGATCTTCTTGGTGGGAGTTGAGGGGTTCGAACCTCCGACCCTCTGCTTGTAAGAGGGTCCAAAAGCCTTACTTACTTTAATCCAGTCAAACCTATTTTAAGTTAACTGTTTGATTGTCAAAGATAAAATGCTCTTTCGCTAATTTCGTCTTTTAGGATTGAACCTCGTTTATGCGAGGTCTTTGTGCAAGATTTGTGCAAGTAACAGGAAAGATAAATAACGCGAAAAAAAGCATTTTATGTCAGTCACTGTTGAAATCTATTTCGATACCCGCCTCTTCAGAAAAAAGACAAAAGATTACCCATACAAACTGAGGGTCTATCATGCCGGTGAGGTAAAGCTGTTTCCAACCGTCATTGGCCTATCTAAAGAGGATCATGATAAGCTTAGAGCAAAAAACCTTGGTGCTAGGCTACAGGAGATCCGGGATAAATTGGCCGAGATTGAACGGACCGCCACCAATTTCGCAAAGGGGATGGACCCTTTCTCTTTTAAAGACTTCGTACGGGATTTTATTAAAGAAAACCCCCTCTTCGTCCAGACCCGGGTAAAGGTAGAGCCGCTACCGCCAGGATTAAAAGTATTCGATTTCGCTCCCTTTTACAAGAAATTTCCGATCCTCCAGGAGACGCCTGAACCCGGAACGATTGGGGAGGTCTATCTGGTCCGGATCAAAGAAAAACTGGCCAGTGGAAAGGTTAAGACGGCCATGAACTACCAATGCGCCTACAATTCCTTGAAACAATTCGGTGGCAACCTCCCGTTCAAGAGGATCAACGCCGCCTATTTGCGCAGTTATGCCGATTGGATGAAGAATTACACTGACAAGGTTAAAAAACGGAAATGCAGCAAGTCCACTATCGGAATGTATCTTATCACGCTGAGGACCATGTTTAACGAAGCTATTCATCTCAAGATCATAAAAAAGGAGGGGTGCTATCCGTTCGGGAAACGCCAATTTATGATTCCTGGTTCCAATAACACGAAAAAGGCGTTTGACCAAAGCATCATCGAGCGGATTTACTACTATGAATGTGATCCTAAGAGACCGTCGCTACACAGGGCCCGGTCATTTTGGTTTTTCATGTATTTCGGACAGGGCATGAATCCCAAGGACATCTGTTTATTGCAGTATAAGAATATTACGGGCGAATTTTTGGAGTTTGAGCGGGTCAAAACGGAAGATTCATTTCAAGAAACGCCCCCTAAGATTTCGGCATTTCTAAATGAGGATATGCTACAAACGATTGTTGACTATGGCAATAAGGACAAGTCTCCGAAAAACTATATTTTTCCCATTTTTGAACCGGGTATGACCCCGCTTCGGCAATATGAAATGGTCGAATATTTTACGAAGTTCCTTAATAAATGGATGCAGTATATACTGAATGATCTGGAGATCGATAGGAGGGCTGGTTGCCAGGTAGCGCGACATACATATTCTACTATGCGGCGCCTGGCTGGTGCGAGCCTGCTTGAAATAGGGGAGGAGCTTGGACATAAGAAGCCGGAAACTACCAAGAGATATGTTGGAAGCTTACCAATTGAACAAAGAAAAGCTAATGCTGGGCAACTGGAAGCTTTTAAGCGGAAACAGACTTCGAGTATGGACAATACTCAAGTTTAAAATTGACCGCTTCGGGATCAAAAAGGTCCGCTTCGACGTTTAGAGGTTGGATGCGGCAAGCCCGCAGAAATACCTTCGCCAAAACAATTCTAACTACTTAAAAGCCAAAATCATGCAAACGACTCCTGCCAATCCTCCGGTCAGTGGGCTCAAAATGTCCGAAAAAGTCGATTTTACCTCGGCCGAACACGTGCTGTATACCGCTAAACTCCATAATATCGGTGGCCGCGACGGGGGTTCGTCACATAGCTCTGATGATCGCCTCAACATCAAACTCTCCGTTCCCGGCTTGCCGGGCAATGGTACCAACCCGGAGCAGTTATTCGCCGCTGGTTGGTCGGCTTGCTTTATGAGTGCCATGAAGATTGCGGGAGGCAAAATGAAGGTGAGATTCCCGGTCGACGCCGCCGTTGACGCCGAAGTGGATCTGTGCCTGGGCGACGACAAAACCCACTTCCTTCAGGCTCGCCTCAATATCAGCCTGCGTGGCTACCGCTGCTGACGGAACACAGTAACCGCGATGATTTTGGCTTTTGACGCTTAAGATATAATTGCGCGGATTCGCTCATGTTGAGTATACTACCTCCGAGGATGACCACGTCTTTGATAACCAGTCGTCCTCGTCCCGATAAAAAGGGGAAACCCCATTGCTGGTCACCGAGACGAGGGACCCAGGTTTCGGGAGTGGTAATCAGAAAGGATAACGTTCCCACTGTCATAATAAGCGTCAATATGCTGGCGATCATGCTTGCCAATGGCGCAACTTTTTATAAGGCCACCAGAAGCCCGGCGGCGATCAGGAAACACCCCAGGCCGTAGGAAAACCCATAGGTGTTGTTGCGCGCATGCCACTCGCGGTTTTCAGGGACGAGTGCGCCTTCGGGATTGAAATGTTTTTGGTATTGGTTGGGATAAGTGTAAAACCAGGACAAAAATGGGCTTTTGGATACAAATGGTACGATCCCATCGGCCTCATGGGGGAAAAACTTTAGAGAGCCAATCCAGATGAAGATTATGGCTATTCCAAAGCGAACAGCCGTCTTTCCTGCCTTTTCGAAGCCTGCGATGCGCTGTAGTAGCGACCTATTCATTTCGGTAGCATTTATATTGGAAGAAACTCCAGAAACCATTCATTGGTCATCGGCACCACATACTGGAACTCTGTGGTGCATATATTCTTCAATTTTCCGCTGAAAGAAAGAAGGCAACGGTTTGGTGCTTTTGGAGCCTCTTTCCAGGAGAATGCCTTTTACGCAGAAGGCCGGAGCCTCAATTCCATAGAGGGAGATCCGTTCGCCATCGTCCTTTCCGGTAAAATGGTATACTTCCCGTATAGTGAATTCCTTACGAGCGACAGGCGACTGACCCTGCACACAGAACAGATTTGTGTCGCCAATCGCAAAATCAAGCGTATAACCCCTTTCTTCAAGATCTATGATGGCCTCGATCAGATCGTCATAGTAATACATGGCGGTCAGCAGATTAATATTGTCTTTCCTGTTTGGTTTCCTCCTTCCTGGTCAGCAATGAAAATCGACAGGCCTTTAGGATGCCTTGCCAATCATGCTGCCCGTTGTACCGGCGACCGTTAATAAAAAAGGTGGGGGTCCCATCCGCGCCACTTTTGATTCCACTTTCGAAATCACGGATGACACGTTGCGCCAGGGTTTTGTATGTTCTCGTGTCTTTAAAGGGCGACATATTGAGCCCCACCTCGCTGCCGAATCGGCTAAGCGCGCTGCGTGAAAGATATCGCTGATTCTCAAAGATTATATCATGCATATACCAGAATTTCCCCTGCGTCCCTGCTACCTCACAGGCCACAGCGGCATCGAGAGAAATGGAATAGGGGTTGAAGGGAAAGAAATGCCGGAAAGCGAAGAGCAGGTAATCGCCAAGCATTTCTTGCAGGATCTTTATTTCCGCAAAACAATCTCCGCAATGGGGGCATAGCAGGTCCCCATATTCGACGACGACTATCGGAGCGGAGGCGTTCCCGAAAAGATGATCAAAGTAGGGGGATATAGATGGATATAGCATGAGATAGCGATTTAGAGCATGTGTCTTTTTAGCGCCGCGCCTGCCTGCAAAACGAGGGCTTTGGTTTGTGGAATCTCCGCCAGGCCGTTCAACATTCCGAAATCATGGATGACGCCGTTGAACCGAAGAGTTGCCACCTCGACTCCGGCCGCGTCCAGTTTCCGCCCGTAAGCTTCGCCTTCGTCGCGCAGGACATCGTTCTCCGCCACCATGATCAGCGTGGGGGGCATACCTCGCAGCTGTTCGATAGTAGCCTGTTCGGGGGACGCATAGATTTCCATTCGCGCCGCCAGGTCCGTCGTATATTGATCCCACATCCATTTGATGAGCGGCAGGGTAAGGAAGCGTTGTTCCGCAAATTCCTGATAACTTGGCTCAGTGAAGGTTCCGTCCGTTACGGGCCACATCATGATCTCCAGCTTTATTTTTGGGCCGCCTTTATCTTTTGCCATCAGACAGGTTGCGGTCGTCATATTGCCGCCGACGCTATTGCCAACAACGGCCAGATTCCCGCCATCGACATTTATTTGATCACCGTGGGCAGCCACCCATTTCGTCGCGGCATAGATTTCATTGATAGCCTGCGGATAGTGCGCTTCCGGAGAGGGCGTATAGTTGACGAATACAGCGGCCATGCCGGATGAAACCACAATATCTCTCACGAGACGTTTGTGTGTCGGATAGTCGCCGAGGATCCAGCCGCCACCATGGATAAATATGAAGACAGGCAGTTTTTTTGTTACACCCTTTGGGCGGACGATGTTCAGTTTAATGGTGTATCCGTCTTCAGAGATGATTTTCTCCGTTTCATCGATGCCTGAAAGATCGACTTTAACCGCCGCCTGGGCGTTGATGAGAACGTTTCTGGCGTCTTGCTTTGATAAAGACTCCACGGGCGGACCTCCCGCATTAAGTGGCTTCAAGAATTCTTTTACAGCTGCTGAAAGATGGGGATCGACCAGGTAGTCGGGTGCTTTTTGTGCCATAACGATTGTTTTTTGTGTTAGAAAAATGGAGAATAGCGCGAAGCCAATTCTAAAAATTGAATTATTCATATGTATATTATTTTACTCCTTAAAATCGAATATCTACCACGATCTTACCCTGGTTATTCCGGTCCTTTATTCTTCGATAAGCCTTTTCGATGGTCCCAGGCGTGTATATGACGCGATCCACCAGTGGTACAAGCCGTCCGCTTTCGGCGAGGCTTGCCGCCTCCCTCAGAATATAGGCATGATGTGCGCGACCCATTCCCGAAATAAGCGGGTACAGGGTAAAGACACCGGAGTAGGAAGCTCCTTTAAAAGACAGAGGTGCGAGCCGGTGCGTTCCCCAGCCAAGGATGCTGACCACATGTCCATAATATTGTCTGGCCGCCTGAAAGGAGGCATCCAGTGTTGTACCGCCGACGGTATCAAAGACGATATCAAAACCTTCCCCGGAGGTGTATTGCTTTACGTATTCATCGACCGAAAGCTTATTGTAGTCGATGGGTATAGCGCCGTAGCGTTCTACCAGTTCGAACCGGGAAAGGTCTACTGTTGAAAAGACCTGCGCCCCCTTTGCGACCGCCAGCTGGATTGCTATATGACCTACGCCCCCCGCACCTCCGTGGATCAGCACCTTTTTACCCTGACCAACTTCGGCACGGTCCACCAGGCCCTCCCACGCGGTGATAAAGACCAGGGGCAATGCCGCCGATTCCCGCAGGGACAGATTGTTGGGTTTTTTTGCTACCAAATCGGCATCGACCGCTGCATATTCGGCAAGCGACCCCTGGATGCCGCCTACTCCTCCCGTCATCCCGTAGACCTCGTCTCCGGCCTTTACTGAAAAGACACCTTCTCCGATCGCTTCGACGGTGCCGGCCATATCGATGCCCAATATTGTCGGCGGGCTTACTTTTGCGTGAGGCGCCTCGCCTGCCATGATCTTCAAATCAAGCGGGTTGACCGCACTGGCCGCAATCTTTACCAGGACCTGGCCGGGGCCTGCTGCTGGCGTTGGCACTTCTTTCACCTGAAAGGGCGTACCGAATTGTTCAAGTAGTAGGGCTTTCACTTGATGGATTTGATATAATAATAAGATGTCGGCGGCTGCTTATTGCCAAACGTCACCAGCTCCGACGTACTCATTTTATGGCAGCCCATGCAGGAATAGCCCGAAGCACTCATCATTACCGCTTGTCTTGAAAGATTTCTCTCATCGACTGGACGGTTGAACACGGCAACATTTTCACGGGCATTCAATATGCGTGCTTCGAGCGTATCTTTAAAGGGCCACTGACTATAAGCGGGGGCGATTTTGGCCAGTGCATAGACATCTATTGCTTTCACCCACTGTCCGCTCTTAACCAACATGTCCCCCATATTTAAAAAGTATCCCTCCAGATTGTGTGGTGCTATCCAGGTATCGGCGCAAGCTCTTTTGACCTTTGGAGTTTTGCTCTCGAATACGATTGCTGTTTTAGCGGAATCGCTCATGCCGGCTGCCCCTTTTAGCTCACAGGCGCAGTCATTCATCGATTCGTATTGCCACTTGAGCCCTTCCTTAAAACTGGCGCTGGCCGTATCGAACCGGCTGAAACCATATCCAATAGTGAACTTGTTAAATTGCGGCCATTCCCTGATCGAGCGGAGTCCCATGAAATAGCCTTCCGTTTTTTCCTTGTCGTTACCGAGATGCGCTCCTTCTTCCATTGTCATATCAGCCAGGAAGCCAAGTATCCTCGGGTCGTCGACGTCCATGGAAATGGTTTCCTCGAAATACCGTCTGGCCAGGGACACCTGTTCGATGATCGCGGGATCCGGGTATAGCCGGTTCTGTCTTTCGGCCAATGCCCAGATATGGACGAAACCCAGATGGGCTGTCGTGCGGAGGTCATTGGGCTCATGAGCCAGCGCAAGATTGAGTTGGTCAATGATGGCAGAAATGCTGTCATAGTCCCCCGCATGAAAATGCTGCCAGAAAAAACCATTGGCTGCCTGTACGTATTCCCCCGGGTGGGTACCCGGTAATTTCTTTTTGGCCGACCGGACGGCGAGATCTCCGCATCCGATAATGCCGAAGATCATCCCCAGCGCAAACAGCTTTTTCAAGATTCGATAATTTACTTCAAAGCTAGTGATGCAACCAAGCCAGGAAAAGGGACAAACACGGGGAGAACTGGAAGATATTGTTTTATTCTGCACCCAGGGCACCGGTCACCACCGCATTCAGGTCCAGCGCGCGAACCAGTTCCGAAGGGACATGGTACCGATCTTCGAGAAGTGCCGTATCATGAAAGGATACAAGCGTCTTTCTGGCATCGTCTTCCCAGACGATGATCTTCAACGGAAGATCGAGCGCTGCGAGCGGATTTGCGGCCATGACAAGTCCGCCTTTTGTGGGGTTGCCGAAGAGCAGGCATTCCAGTGCCTTGATGCTGATTCCAACGCGCTCCAATTCCGTTTGTTGGTTGATCCGCGCATAGACATGGGCGCCGTGATCCTGTAAAAAGACGACTATTCGTTCTACAGTTTCAGTCACGGGATAAATGCTGTTTCGCGTAATAATTCCACCGGATTCCATAAAAGATTTTTTTGCGAAAATACTGGAAGGGCTGTCCGCAAAAAATGTGGATTTGCTGACATGAGAGGTCTATTTGCGGGGATCGTCGGAACTGACCTTTTTCTGGATATTCAGCTTTTTCATTCGGGAGATCAGGGTCGAAGGGTTGATATCGAGCATTTCAGCCGCTCCTCCTTCGCCATGGATCTTCCAGCCGCATCTTTGCAATGCTTCCAGAATGTGGTCGCGTTCGTTCTCGGTAATGGTCTTTAGTCGGTCCCCGGACTTAAAAAGGGGTTGCTTTTTTAACGGCAGAAAGATCGATTCTATCGAGGCTCCCGTGGCAAGTAGTACACAACGTTCCATCAGGTTCTCCAGTTCCCGGATATTACCCGGCCAATTATACGCCAACAGCTCGGAGGCCACGTGATCGGCAATACCGGTAATCGTTTTATTCTCCTTTTTTGCGTATTGTTGGAGAAAATGGTTGGCCAGCAGGAGGATATCCTCTCTTCGCTCCCGAAGCGGGGGGAGTGTTATCGGAAATACATTGAGCCGGTAATAGAGGTCCATTCTAAACCGTCCAGCGATCACCTCCTCTTCCAAATTTCGGTTGGTGGCGGCAACTACCCGGATATTGATCTTTCGTTTTTTCCCGCCGATGGGTTCCACTTCTTTTTCCTGGAGCACACGCAAGAATTTAACCTGCAAATCGATCGAAAGCTCGCCGATCTCATCCAGAAAGATCGTCCCTGCTTCTGCCTGGTCGAATTTCCCGATCCTCTTTTCCGTGGCGCCCGTAAACGTCCCTTTCTCATGGCCAAACAGTTCAGATTCGATCAGGTTTGCCGGCAGCGCCCCGCAGTTGACGACGACCAGCGGTTTGGAACGTCTTGTCGAAAGCTTGTGCAACGCCTGCGCGATCAATTCCTTTCCGGTCCCGCTTTCCCCCAGGATCAGCACTGACGTATCAGAATGACCTACGATCCGGACATGGTGGAGCACATCGAGGAACTTTTTGCTTTTCCCGATGATCCCGTCAAACGAGTCTCCATCATCGCCGCTCGAAGCGGCCGGAATATTTTTCGCCTCACCCAGTTCGCGGTTATGCTGATGCAGATAGGTGGCGACATCGATCATGACCAGCACATCCTTTTCCCGGAAAGGCTTTACCATAAACCCATAGGGTTTGGTAGCGATCGCTTCATCCAGGACTTTCCGGTCGGAATTGGCCGACAGATACACAAAGGCAATGTTTTTCTCCCTAAGCTCCCCGGCCAAATCGATCCCAGTGAGCGGGCCCTGCAGCCGGATATCCAGCAGCACCATGTCCGGCCGGCTTTTTTCTATGATCAACCTCGCATCGGCCACCGAGTGGGCGATCGGCCAAATCGTATATCCAGCGCGTTTGAGGATCAGCTTCAGGTTATTGGCTTCGATGAATTGGTCTTCGACAATAAGGATGCTTGGCTTCATGTGGCGACAATGTTTTTTTCCTTAAAAAAGTCGAACTCCCCTTTATCGGATATATCGGCAGGAATCATCACGGTTATCGAAGTTCCCGCTCGGGTGTCAAAAATAACCTCTCCTTGCATCTCCCTTGTAAGCCCTTTGATGAGTTCCAAGCCAAGGGATTTGGCTTCGATCTCTTTTTCGATCGGCCCCATCCCGACACCGTCATCGGCGACAACAAGCCTGATCGATCCCTCATACTGGTCCAGACTCACCGATATGGTGCCCCGCCTATTGCCTGGAAAAGCATACTTTATGGAATTGGTTACCCCTTCGTTGATGATGAGGGCGATCGGGATCGTTTGTCCAATATCCAATTTCAGCGGACTGACCGACAGGTCGAATGTTATCCTCGTCGGACTACCAAAACTTTCCCATAGATACCCGACGAATTCCGGGACATAGGAGGCCATGTTGATCGTCTTGACATCCGCCGACTGGTAGATCTTTTGGTGCAGCAGCGACATAGCATAGATTCGGTGCTGGCTCACCTCAATTGCCTGCAACGCATCATTTTCCAGATAGTGTGCCTGCGACTCCAACAGACAGATGATGGTATGGAGATTGTTCTTTACCCGGTGATGGATTTCTTTTAACAGCCACTCTTTTTCGCTAACCACGTGTTGCAACTGCTCGTTTTTTTGGAAGATTAACGCTGCTGTTTTTTGACGCTGCCGAAATTGGCGGTAAAGCAACACCCCCACAAACAACAACACTCCGATGGCAGCAACCGTAATATTGCGTATTATATTTGCCTGCCGTAGATTGGCCTGGCGAAGCTTGTCCCGCTGCTCCAGGCCGCCGATTTGATGATCGCGGTTGGTGATCTCCTGATCCTTGCGGCCAGTCTCGTATTGAATTTTTATTTCATCCTGGTCTCTGTTAACCTGGTAGGTGAAATTCTCGCGCTCTATATTGGACGCCTCTTCCAGGTGCCCGATAGCGTCTGCATAACGCCCGTCGGCAGAATCCAGTTTAAAAAGGATTATTTGTGTTTTCTGTCGCATCGGAAGGGAGGTTGTCTTATGAGACGGATCTTTAAGGCTGCTTTCAAGGTAAGACCTGGCCTTTTTCCAATTGCCTGCGTCATAGTAAAACACGCCCAACACTTCGTAAGTGTGGGCGCGATCAAATGGCCCCCTTAAAAGTTCGGTGCTGTCCTGCCAGCGCAAAACCTCGCTGCACTCTTTTTCACCATCGAGATAGTCTTTGAGGTATTGGTAGCAGAGTAACAAGGCAAAGTGGTATTCTCGATTGGTATAAGGCTGGACAGGCGGGCAACGAGCATGAATGGCTTTCAGCTCCTCGAGCACTTCATGCTTTTTTCCAACGGTCTCTGACATGACAATACTTTCCATCAACTGATATAAATCTGTACAGTCACCTGTTAGCAGAATGCGGCGCATCGCCTGCCTATCCCACACGAGAGCAGCCGAATCAAAACCATCGAATGTATAGAGAAATGCTAGCTGCGCATAAAAAACAGCCCAGCCGACACTATCGCCCGCCGCCTTCGACGTGCGAACCGCAGATAAAGCATAGTGCAATGACTCGCTGTAGCGGCCGGGACCCCCCAAATCGGTAAGATCTTCGGCGGAGTAATGCGTAAAGGGAAAATGAATGGAGTCCTCCAAATTCAAGGTAGTTTGCAAATCCCTTATGGCTAGGTCGGGATTCAGGGAAGCATATTCCAGGTACGCTTTATCCGTAAGCGCATTGATAATGCCCAACTTGTTGTCATCTTTTTTATAAAGGGCAATCGCACGTTCCAGCCAGGCGATCCTGTTGGCGGTGGTTTTCGGAGAGAACACGGTATAAAGCCCCCGCCACATCCAGCACATCACTTCTGTTTGCCGGTCGCCCGACTCCTCGCAGAATCGCACCAGGACCTTACTACAGGAATCCGCTTTTTCCAGATCGCCTCCTTGAGCAAAAAGCTTTACCATCATACAAAGCGATTGACGGCGGCAAGGACTTTCCCCGTCCGAAATGGTTTCCGTCCAAGCCTGAGTAAGATAATTTAATGCGCTGTCGCGGCAACGATCTGTTGCTTGCGGGTTAAAGCAATAGTATGCACCAAGAAGGAGAAGCAGAGGGAGGCGGTCTCTTCCTTTTGCTGTTCGCAGCATTTTTATCCCAACGGAAGGGGATGTATCATCAAACCAGGTCTTATCCCGGTCGGGGATACCAACGGGGAATGCTTCGCCAACCACTAGCATCCTGGAGACACCCAATGACCGGGCGCAGTAAAGCAGGCTGCTGTCGAGGTTCACCTCGTTTTGCTTTACGACGGTAAAATATGTGAAAGCAAGTTCCAAAAGCAGACGTTGTTCACCTTCGTTATAAGTATGGAGAGGTCTTATCGTCGGAATGCCCTTTAGATCAAACGCAATAGAATCTGCAGCGGGCAGCTGCGCAAAAAGCCCCCGCGCAAAAACGACCGTGAGCAGGATACTGAGAGCTATTGCCCGACCCATAAACACATTATTCAGGTTAATTAAATGGGTTTTGATGGGGCGGACACATCTTAAAGTTAATAGTTTTCGGGCTGTTTCCCCAAAAAGCATTCCCGTAACCTCAGCAGGCGCCTTCCACGAAAAATTCATTGATGTTTTCGGTATCCGATAGTAAAGTCGCGATCTGCACGATCTTTCCATTTTCAACCTGGCAAACGATCGCCACGTATACATCGAGCATCATGTTTTTCCTCCTGGCGGTGTTATGCAATGATAGGGCAAATCCTTCCAGACCTGTCAAGATCTCCATGAGTTCGAACTTCACGCCGAAATGTTTGAGTTGCATCATCCGGTTGAAAACCGCCTCCCGTCCATTGGCCACTCCTGAAATAAGGCTTTCGCCGGGAAGGGTCCAGCGAATAAAGGGCGCGGTAATAGACCAAAGGCGCTCCCTGTTGCCGTTGCGAAGTGTAGAGAGAAAGTCTTCGGGAAGCACAGACCTTTCCTGGTCGATTCTTTTTTTCTTTTCGATTTTTTCCATAATTATTGTTGATTAGTTGTTAAAATGCCTCACCGATATTGACATAGAAATTGGCGCTGCCGTTTCCCCATGCCGCGTCAGCCCGAAGATTAAGTCTAAATTTCGGGCTGACCACGCGCCTGATGCCAAACCCGAACGAATTCTGCCAATCATTCCTGCCGAGTTGGGAAAGATCGCTTCCCACCTTGCCCAATCCACCGAAGACCGCGATTCCCCATCGCGGCAGGAACATTCGCCTCCATTCCAGCTGCTCTGCGATAAGATCCTTGTCCCGGAACCGGCCAGTATAGAGTCCCCTCATCATGTTGCTGCCGCCAAGGCTGGACAGCTCCAGGAACGGGACATCAGCTTCCTTTCCGGAGGCCAATACCTGAAGGGCCAGTACTGAGCCCCACGGGAGGGTAACGAATTTCCGAATGTCGACATCAAGCATCCGGAAATTATATTCGCTGCCAAAGGCGGTAAGGGCCGAAAGGCCATTTGCCTCAATATACCACCCCGTCTGCGTCGAATTCGGGTTATCCCGCGTGTCGAGAAGCAGGCATATCCCTCCCTCCACGGTGGTACTCCCCGTGCTTCCAGTCAGCGTGTCGGGCAGCAGCTTGTTTCCGCCAGATTCTTTGACATGATCATACTGACTATAGTAGCCCTTGACCCCGCCATAGAAATGATTGGCTATACGCTTTAATAACGAGGCGGTGCCCTGCCAGGACTGGTAGTCGATCAGGGTCTTATTTGCATTGCCGGTCTCGTTGCCGATGCCATAGAAGTAAGTCGAATATTTGCTCAGGTTAATAGTGGCCCTCGTGAGCCATTGGTTTCGCTTTGAAAAGGAAGCCCAATCGCCTTGTGCAAGAAATTGGTTCTTAAACGTGTAAAGGATCGTCGCCGAAATGTGCGAGAGGCTCGCCGCCGAGTCCCTTTTAAAAAGGTGAGTGCCCAGGACGCCAAGCGCGATGCTTGTCTCAGGGGCGTAAGATACGGCGGGCAATACGACATTCTTTCGGGAATGTGTCGAATCCTGCGCTTGCCCGGCTGTGCAAGCCAATAGCAGGACTAATCCCAGGGCCAATCGCTTTTTTGCCATTGTGCGAGCAAGCAGGATACCGGCAAGTAGGAAGAAACAGGCCAGGGGAAAGTAGTCTCCCGCGGCAGAATACAGAGTATGAACGGTGCCGATTGGCACCGATGCCAGCAGCAGATGCGCCGGAGAAGCGTAGTAGTTGTTATGCAGATACACTCTGCCGCAGGCATCGACATATTCGGTCACCCCGTGCGAGGTGGGCCTGGCCAGCGAGAGTCCGTTTTCCAACGCCCTAAACCTCGTATTCAACGCCCGGATGTCTGCGATGGCCGGCCAGTCATCCGAAGGGGCAAAAAGAAGGGCCGCTCCAGTTTTCCCCGTTTGCCGGGCAAATCTGAAATAATCGGTGTCGAAACAGATCATAGCGGTCAATACCCCGTCCGCGGTGGCTTCGGCCCTGATCACCCCGTCGCCTTTCACCATCAGGATGGCCTCTGCGCCGAACGGATGAACTTTTTCATAAGACCAGGGGACCGTTCCATCAGGCCGGACAAGAAAAAGCCTGTTCTCCACCGGGAAGGTTTTGCGGTGGTGAAGGATATACAGGCATACGCTGATGTAGGCGGCGTGCGCCTTTGCGATGGTTCCCACCGCCGCTAGAAGCGCGTCAAGCCCTTTTTCGGAAACGATCCCGTTGCCCTCGCCCCAGCAGATGTACCTGGCCCCGCTGTCAGCGGCGGCGGCGGTCTCCGTGAGCATATAGGCGTTGTTTTGTTGCATCAGCATGCTGTCCCGGAGCGCAGCTTCTCCGGGATGCAGGAGTTCGCGTCGGATATTTTCACGGAGCGGCAGCCAGGTCTTGTCGTCGGCGATCACCGATGCGATCGTCACGCGCCTTACCGCGGGAACGGGAAAGGCCAACCGCGCGTACCCTGCTCCAAGTACGATGATCGTCACCCCGAAAAAGAGGAGGACATTGAGCCGGGATCGCTTCCAGCCAAACTGAAAAAGACCACATCCGGTGGTGGCGAACCAGCAAATGATAAAGGTGATCCCCATTATCCCCGTCACGGAGACCAATTGCGCCAGTGGCAGCCAACTGACAAAAAAGACGGTGTTGGAGCCGATCGTGCCGTAGGGGCTGTTGAAGGATGCCGCATATTCAAGCACGACCTTGGAAGCGGGATAGATCAGCGAAGCAGTCAGCGGCGCCAGTTTTTGAAAAAAGACCCGGTCGACGAAAAGAGGCAGCATGCCGAATATCGTCATACCTGTCATCGCCGCAAGAAAAAACCCCGTCGAAGGGAAAATGCCTCCTCTGTTGTTCCAAAAAATATAGACAGTCGCGGGGACAAGAAAAATCAGAGCCCAGACTAATCCCTTAACTATTGGTTGCGATCGGGTGAACAAAAGCAGGAAAAATGGCTGCAGCAGCAGAAGGCAAGGCCATTCCATTTTGCGGCCGATTATCTCCGCGGCCACGCCTGTGGCAAGCCATACAAAATGGAGATTTCGATTTTTGATGGTAGGCTGGGGCATAAATTTAGATTGATTTTCTCCTTTTCAGCAGGCCGATTCCAAGTAAAATAAAAATTAGAATGAGGAGCAGGAAACCCAAATAGGCAAGCCAGATGAGCGCATTAGGTTCGGTATCATCCGGTCGGGGAACAGAGAAGAAGAATGCCGCGGGGATTAGGATTGCCGCTCCGGGGGTGCCCCAGCGAAGAAAATGTTTTAGTTTTTCCGGTAGCGCCGCTTCATCTATATATGGCAGCAATACCAGCGAGAGTATTATCAATACCCCGGCGTGTGCATGACCAGCACGCCAGAGGTTCTGTCGGATCGGGTTTTCGATGTAGCCCGAACGCCCGTTGAGCAGCTGGCCAAGAAGGGAGAATCCACCGTAGGCGACGGTTGGTAGTATGACCAGCAATACGCCCGCTGATCTCCTGGTTGATGGGCTCATATCAGAGATTTTTGTTGTTTAAAATATTTGCCTGGGTTAAGAAGTTCAGGATATCGGCGGCAATCTCGCCGGTATGGGTCTCGAGGGCGAAATGACCGGTATCATAGAATTTCAACCGGGCATTTGGATTGTCCCGCAGGTAGGCTTCCGCTCCGGCAGGGAGAAAAAAAGGATCACGGTTACCCCAAACGGCCAGCAGTGGCGGTTTTTGTTCCCTAAAATATTCGTGAAATTTTGGGTAAAGAGCAACATTGTTCCGGTAGTCGCGAAGCAGGTCGAGTTGGATCTCGATATTACCGGGCTGATCCAAAAAGTGCTGGTCCAGCGTATAGGTTTCCGGAGCGATAAGGGAAATATCACTTGCCCCCTGTTGGTATTGATACACCGTTCCCTTAATGGTAAGAAATGCTCTGAATTCGTCGCGATTTGCCTGGCTGTCGTCCTTCCAGTATTGCTGGATGGGGTTCCATTCCTTACCCAGCCCTTCTTCGTAAGCATTCCCGTTCTGGGTAATGATCGCGCTGATCTTTTCCCGATTGGCCATAGCCAGCCGGAGTCCCACTGGGGCCCCGTAATCGAAAATATACAGGGCGAATTTCTTCAATTCCAGCGAATCAGTAAACACTTGCATAATGTCCGCGAGGTGATCAAATGAATATTCGAACTGGTCCGCCGGCGGCTTGTCGGAGAAACCAAAACCGGGAAGGTCGGGTGCGATGATATGGTTGACGTGGGCGAGAAGGGGTATCAGGTTTCTGAACATAAAGGAGGACGAAGGATAGCTATGCAGCAACAATAGCACTGGTCCGTCCGCCGGCCCGGTTTCCCGGAAGAAGATATCCAGACCCCTGACATGCTGTTTGCGATAATAAACCTTGTTCATAAAGAAAGACTTAAAAGGTGGTTGATTGTTGGATCGTTTCCTTCTTAAACTTTGTAAAGCTCATTCCGCATTTACTTTTGAAATACTTTGAAAAGTAGGCGCAGTCCTCAAAGCCCAGCGCATAGGCGATCTCTTTCAATTTGAAAGAGGCATTGACCGCCCTCCGCTTGGCTTCCAGAATAACGCGCTGCTGGATATGGTGGCTGGCGGTAAAACCTGTATTTCTTTTTACTACCTGGTTGAGATAGTTGGATGAAATAAAAAGGTAGGCTGCATAGTCTCCAACCATTTTTTTGGCGGTGAAATTGTTTTTTACCAGCCCGAGGAATTTCCGGGTAAGCTCATTCTCGCGGTCAGATTCAGGGCTCTTTTCCGCCGGCGCGACATGTCTCGAAAGATATAGCAGAAAGATGTCGGTATAGGCACACAGGAGCTCCTTTCTGAGTTCTGAATCGCGTTCATACTCCTTTAGCAGGATGCAAAGCGTGTCCGCCAGCTCGGCCGTTGCAGCCTTGTTGGGTGTCACGCAAATTAATTTTTCATTTGCGGAGTACCGGGGTTCGAAAAAGAGTATTGCAGAGCTGCCCTTAAGCAGGCCGGTGAAATCCTGGGACAGCGCCAGATAAAACCCTTCCAACGGTCCGGCAGGATTGAGCCTGCGGTACAAACCCGGAGGAAGAAAATAGAAATTGTTTTCCGCGATAGGGTGTTGGCGACGATCCACCTCAATAATACCGCTTCCTTTGCGGATAAACAGGAACTCAGCGACATGAAGCTGCAAAGGGTTTTCTTCAAAAGGCGTCAGCCCCGGATAAATATCCTCCAGGCGAAGGATCTGGAATGGTTTTGGTCTGTCGTTTCGGATATGATTGGTCGCCATTGCAGTTAAGTTTCCGGAGCGAAGTCAAGCGGCGTACCAGTTTATAAAAGATTGATGTTCAACTATATGCAGATCATCAAAATTTCGGCTTCCTTCGGGATGTCATAATTCTGCGAAATGTCCACATGGGGCTGTGAAGACAGTGAATGTACAGTCCGCAGAGCGGTTTGTGAAAGAATGGATTAGCGGCTTCCCTTTTCAGGCATGAACTGCCGCAGTGAGCTTTCTGCTGCCTCGGGGTCGTCCAGCATGTTCTGGTCGAAGACAACGGCGATCCGGACGCCCTTGGTCATATCAAAAGACAACGTACCATAGATCTCGCGGGTTAGGCCTTTCATCAGCTGAATGCCAAGGGAATTCAGCTCGGCCTTTTCGATGGCAGCATTTATCCCGATCCCGTTGTCCGACACGAATAGCCTTACCTGCCTCTCTGTTGCATGCAATTCAATAGCAATCTCACCGTGTCTGTTTCCCGGAAAGGCATATTTGATGGAATTGGTGACCGCCTCATTGACGATTAATGCAAGCGGGATGGCTTGTCCAACTCCAAGGGTCAGGTTTTCAATATCAAGCAGAAATCGGATATGCGGCAGGCCGCCAAAACTATCCTGCAAATAGTGAATGAAGTCCGGAAGATACGTTGCCATATCGATCGTCCTGACGTCTTCTGACTGGTAGACACGCTGGTGGATCAGCGACATGGCGTAGATGCGGTGCTGCGTATTCTCGATGGCTTTCAACGCGTCGTTTTCCAGGTAATACGCTTGTGATTCAAGGAGGCAGATCACGGTATGCAGGTTGTTCTTTACCCGGTGATGGACTTCCTTTAGCAGCCATTCCTTTTCCGCGACCAGGTGCTGCAGGATTTCGTTCTTGCGGCTGATGGTCTCATTTTTCTCGGTGACGACCCGGTTCGCCCGTTGTTTTTGACGGTATTGCCGGTATAATAATCCGCCACCCGCAAGCAGGAACACGATGGCGGCGATCGTTATGTCTTTTACGTGATTGGCCTCACGGAGGTTGGCCAGTTGGACCTTGTTCATTTGCGTCAGTAGTTGTATATTCTGGTCTTTAAATTTGAGATCGCTCTCTTTTTTTGCCGTCTCAAATTGAATTTGGAGACGTTGGACCTCATTGGTCCTGGAGGCCCTGCTATCCGAATCATCCAGTATCTTGTTTTGATCCAGGTGGCGAATGGCGGAAATATAATCACCGGCCGCGGAATCGCAAAGGAAAAGGTAATACTGTGTAATGGACTGCATTCTAACGGTCATATTGACGGTTGGGAAATGAAGGGCTGCCAGCAGGTAGGGTTTGGCTTTTGCGTATTGATGGTCCTGGATATAGGCATCACCAACATCCCAATATCTACCTGCGGATAGCTGGTTGTGCTGTTTTGCCAATTGGAGTTGCTGCAGTCGCATTTTCACCGCCAGATCGTATCTCTTTTCAGAAATATAAAATCTGGTGAGGATGGATCTACTTAGTGAGCTATCGGGAAAGTTCTGGGGTTTATGACGAGCAAAGAAATCCGTTATAAAGGCAAACGTCTCCCTGTTCCGGTGGAGCCTGGTGAGCGCGTCATTGACAATGTTAACGGGCTCGAATATTGAATATCGTCCAGGGTAAGTCGAGTAGCATTCGATAGCCTTTTTGGCGCAGCCTATAGCTTCCTCCTGTTTGCCTACATGGTTGTAGATGAAACCAAGGTCCGAGTAAAGATCACCGAGATAAAAGGAATCCTTTGTCGCTATCGCGCTTTTTATGGCCGCTAATTCGCAAAAGAGGGCGCTATCATATTCCCCCGCTTCCATTTTCACCCAGCTCAACTCCTTATACGCGTATTGCACGAATGGAAATCCGATTTTCCCGGATTCTCTGATCGCTTCGTTAATCTGCTTATCCGCCAATGACACCTTATTCAGGTCATCGTTTGCCCCCGCCATATTTGCCAGCGTCATGATCCGCTTTTCCGGTTGATTCAACTTCCGGGTCAGTTCCAATGCTTCCGCGAGATATTTTGCGGAGGAATCATATTGATGAGATTCGCCGTCACTTTCGTTGATGGTCGCAGCCAAAATCAACAGCATGTTGATCCTGGCCATATCCTGAACCGTGCCCAGTAGCCGTTCCGCGGAAGGCAGGTCATATTTTAGGGTGAACACGTAAGCGATGAATACCTGTGCATCGGCATAACCTTTTTGATCCTGCAGTCGGCCGCTCCATTCGGATGCCTGCCGGGCATAATACAGGGCGCGATCATAATTCGAGGTGATCCTAAGGGGTTTGCAGGAATAAAGATTTGCGAGGTCAAGTAGCAACCGCACCCGGTTTGTGTCGGGTTTGCTGTGCTTCAATTGCGATAACAAATCGTTTTCCCTTTCCGGCCTAACAGACGGGGGCAGAGGAAAATACTGCGCAAAACCGGTGAAAGAAAAAACTGCAAATACCATGAAAAAAGCAGTCAATTTCATGAATCCGATAAATTAATGATGGAGGATCAGGGCGTTTCGATTGGCGAACCCGCCAAATGTATAGGACGTCAACCCGTAGAAAAATGGACAAATGCGCTTTTTTGCGGCTAACAATCTCGCATCATATTGCCTTTTTTATCGTCATCTTTTGGCCGTGCTCCGGCTTTTACCGTCAGATTCACTGATTTATCCATTCCTTCTATCCCGCACTCCGGCTATTTTTGGACGAATAGGAACAGATATCACCAAATCAGCATAAAGCGAAAATCAAAAAAATGAACACTCAACCTGCAAGAAAGCCTGTTACCGCAAAGGCAAACGAGCCCGATGAAATCGCCCGGTTTTTCGGCGAAATCCTGTCCTTCAATAATAGCCTGAAGTTGATGCATTGGGACATCACGGGCAAAGGAAGCTATGCCACCCATATCTCCCTGGATGAGGCTATTACAGATTTATGGGACGCCACCGATCGGATGATAGAAACCACCTATGCGAGTCTCGGAAATTTGCATATCATTATTCCGGAGACCATTAAACCCAATGATCATCTATCATGTGTCAGTCTCTTCTATGACCACATAGAAACCAAGCGAGGGTTATTTGCGGAGCTGTTTACCCAGTCAATTATCGACGATTACCAGGAGGCAATCAAACAGTTGCTCTACCGGTTAAAAAGGCTGTCTTAAAAAAATGATATCCCGCTGTTGGAAGAAGAAAGGAAATCTACCCGTAAATCCCCGGGATATCCATTTTTCAGGGCAGTAGACCAAAGTAGTTTTGTGACAAATAAATTGTATGGCAATCATTCATTACAACCCTGCCAGATTTGCTGTGGGTGACATTTTAAAAATAGTGGAACGTTATCCCGTCGGGCATTACCGCGTACCCATATATATGCGTGGCAAACAAGTGACGGTGACCGAAGTGATCGGTAAGTATATCGACCCCGAGACCGAAGCATTTGGCAAGAATGCGGGTGATAAGATGTGGTGCTATCATGTCGGGATAAAACAGACCGATCTCTGGTCAGATTATACCGGAAGACAACAGGATCGGCTGATCATCGAAGTGTTCGAATCTTGGCTTGAACCTGTAAAAAACTAAGGATATGAAAGAAAATAAAGAACCATCCAAAAAGGCACACGCCCCTGCTCAAAATGACCCGCCTCCTGGATATTACGAGATCCTGGAGATCAGCGTTCGCGAATTGTTGACCGAAAAGAGGTTCATCACCGCAGATGAATTCCGGCATCAGCTGGAGGTGCTGGATTCGCGGTCACCTGCGCTTGGGGCGCAGCTCGTCGTCAGAGCTTGGGTAGATCCGGCATTCAAACAACGGCTGCTGGATGACAGCGTTGCAGCCGCCCTCGAATTTGGGATTGACCAATACGACGACACTGATTTTGTAGTGCTCGAGAACACCGAGAAAGTCCATAACCTGATCTGCTGCACGCTTTGTTCCTGCTACCCTCGTGCAGTGCTCGGTCTGGCCCCAGCCTGGTACAAAAGCCCGGTCTACAGGTCGCGGGCAGTGCGGGAGCCAAGAATGGTACTAAAGGAGTTTGGCACCGTCGTCCCCGACGACGTGGAGATCCTTGTTAGCGACTCCACCGCTAATCTCCGGTATATGGTCTTACCCCGGCGACCGGAGGGTACGGAACATTATTCAGAAGAACAACTGAAGGCGATCGTTACGCGGGACTGCATGATCGGGGTCGCATTGCCCAGGGTATAGCAAAACAAAACTTTTCATTGAAAAATAAATTAACATGTCGACAGAGATCCTTGTCAAACATTTACCGAATGACGTCGGCGGCAGGATGACCGATCACCCCCCCATCGACTGGACAGATCATCCCATGCTTTCCTGGGAACAACGCTGCCATGCATTGCTGGATGTGCTGGATTATCATAAAATCGTCAACACAGAAGAGAAGCGGCGGGGCACCGAGGCCATCGGGTCGGAGATGGTGTCCAAGCTTACTTACTATGAGCGCTGGATCGTTTCCGCTTTTAACATCCTGTTGCAAAAGGGAGTTCTTACGCCGACGGAAATCGCTGAAAAGACGCTGGAAGTAGCCAGCAGATATGGCGTTAAACTCTGATCACATGGAAATCTCAGCTATTTTTTTTATGTTATTGCTTGGTCTTCGACACGGTTTCGACCCTGACCATATCGCAATCATCGACGGGGTAAGTATGCGATATGCTGATTCAAAGCCGCGGCTGGCGGCCTGGACCGGGACCTTGTTCGCCTTGGGCCATGGCGCGGTGATCACTGCGGTGGCGGTGCTGATCAGTCTCTTTGACCATTCTCTTCGGTTGCCGACGGCAGTATGGAATCTGCTTAACTGGGTACCTGGGCTGTTGCTGATCATGGTGGGGTTGGTCAATCTTCGTTCGCTTCTATCCCCCGGTCTCTTTAGACCGATCGCGATCCGCTCTGCCCTATTGCCCGGACGATTGAAAAGGAGCTCCCATCCACTGGCGATCGTGCTCATGGGGGTGCTCTTTGCGCTGGTTTTTGACTCCACGACCCAGGCTGCGGCCTGGACTTATACGGCAACCTCGCGCATCAGCACGGCATCTGCGTTGGGCCTGGGCCTTTCTTTCTCGGCAGGGATGATCCTGACTGATACGACCGACAGCCGCGTGCTTTCGATGCTCGTGCGGTGCTCTGTGGAAAGAGGGGGCGTAGTTTCTTATCGGCGAAAACTGGGCTGGATCATTGTCGCAATCTCGCTCCTTGCGGGTCTTTATAAGGTGGCTACGTTGCTGGACGACCGGCTTCAGCTGAGCGATAATGTCTTGTCGGCCGTAGGGGTCATTTTCTTTGTGACGATGGCGGGGTTTTATAGTTGGGCCCTGATCGGACGTAAATCCGCTTTAAAAAATGTATAATGGCTATCAGAGAACTTACTACCATCTCCAAACACCTTTTTCTTTGTAACGGCGGGAGCTGTAAAAAGAATGGAGCGGAGGCGCTAACAGACGCCATCCGGGCAGCGATCATCGACATTGGCCTGAACGGGGAGGTTCATACCACAAAGACGCTGTGTAATGGACGCTGTAACGACGGGCCCATCGTCATCGCTATGCCGGATGGGCAATGGTTTAAGGGGATAAGGCCCGAGGAGGCGGACCGGTTTGTGAAAGAATACCTGTTGGGCGGGGTTTTGCGGGAGGATAATTTGCTCTTTCGCTATGGTCAGGCAACCTCCGGCATTTGATAATCGACAGGCAGGCGTTGTTGTAGGTGGGTTTTGGCAGGTGCTTGCTAATCTTGGCAAGCACCATTTTTATTGTAAATTAGAATAATGCAGGACAACATGATTAAAAATAATGCGGGAGATCATATGGCAAACGAGCGCACTTATCTGGCCTGGATCCGAACCAGCATCGGCATTATGGCCTTTGGCTTTGTCGTCGTTAAATTTTCCCTGTTTGTAAAGCAATTGTCTTTTATCCTTGGTAAAAAAGACGTGGTTCAATCAAAGGGGTATTCACCCGTGGCAGGAATCATTTTAGTTATTGTCGGTGCCCTTATTGCGTTGTTGTCCTATCTTCGGTACAAACACACCGAAAAACAGCTTAATGAAAAGGGATACAGGAATTCCTCTTTGCTTATAACAATACTTACCTCGTTTATATTGGTTGTAAGTCTATTTCTGATTGGCTATCTGATCGTCAGCACCTGATCTGACCGGAAATGGAATTCGGGTTTAATAGTGATCATTAGGTAGCTCCAGACGTTTGTCAGGTTCACCGTACCGGGAGTGATATTTTTCGCATATTCCATGCTGTGCGTGGCTGCCATTACAGAAAAGCCATATTCAAGCGCAGTGATTTTATTGAGTGCATAGCTTGTCACCAGATCCACTTCACTTCCCAGGTACTTTCTTATTGCTTCTCCTTGAATATCCTTCTGATCGCTCCCCAGCCTGAAATAATGATAGTCCACTTCAACGCAGAAACGCTCTTTGTCGGCTTCGTATCTTATTTTAGCGTACGGGTCATTAAGTCCGCCAGTTGGAGAACCGGTGCCAACATAGAAATAGTCCATAAAACCCCAAAATTTATGGGGCGTGCCATACAAAGGATCGAACCGGTGGTTGGTGGTCGACGAGGAAAATGAGTTATTCCCGGAAAGATAATCCCAGCCTAAAGCATAGAGAAATCCGTCCCTGGTATAGGATATCGAAAACGTCGACGTAAAGGCGCTCAGTTTTAAGCCGTCCTTGTCCCGGCCACCCTGGTAGTAAAAGCCTCCGGTCACGATAAATTTCCTTTCCGGATCAAGGAAACTGTTGACCAGCAAGCCGCCAGTTAGCCTGCAATTGACTCCTTTTTGATTGAAATTCTTGCCATAAATGTAGCCGGTATCGGTACCGGCAATATTCTTCACGGAATCATTGATGTATTTACCAAAATAATCAGCCAAAAATAACGCACTGATCTTCGTTTTATTGAATGTTTTCGAGCCATACACATATTGCAGGGCCTTATAATCCTGGTATAACCCGTTGGAAGACGCTTGCCCCACAGTCGCCGGCGTGCCCGATTTCGAACTAATTCCCTGCGCGTTGACCAGCGGAATAAACCCCGGTGGAGTGGGTACAAGGTTACCTTTGCTATCCTTTACATAGGGCGCCAGGTTCGCCGGAGTATAGTAGGTGCCATTATAGTTGAATGCATCCGTGTTTTGGTTGAATGCGATACCCAGATCCGTCTGCCAGCCGTTATTCAAGAATTTAAACACCGCGGCATCGTGCCTGCGCGCCTGCTGCAACCAGTCCAGGTTTCCCAGGAGCCGCTGATCATCGTAAAGAATTTCCTGCCGCCCAATCCTAATGGCGAAATAATCTACTGCTGAATGCCGGAACATCGAATCATTACGGTTGGCCAGCACAATTTCTGCCCAGGCTTCGTGGAGGGAGAGCTTGTTACCATCGGCATTGTTGATCGTTGAAGCATCCTGCCCCCATAACCGTACATCCTGCAACGCTGTGTGAAATAGCACATGCTCTCCCTTAAAATCAAAGGTTATTCTGCTTCTTTGCGAAGTAAAGAAGGCAGGCGTGTTGCCCTTCGTCTCAAGCGTACCATCGCCGTCCCTAAACTCTGTCCTAGTTCTTAATTCGCCCCCGACGATGACTTGGGCATTACCCTTCGCACCAAATAAAATCAAGGCCGCTATAGCGGCAGCGCCCCAGATTTCCCTCTTACACATCTGCATAGACCAGTTTTGTAAAGAAAGCGCCGTCCAGCACAAATTTTCCCCATTTCTCATCAAATAGCATGGTTGGTTTCGCCGCCACCGTTTCCCGGAGCGACCTTCCTGCTTTTTTGAGTTTGGAAACGTTATCCCGCACCGTAACGAGCATATCCCTGAATTGTATGAGTTCCTGGCGGTTGCCGACCGTACCGTGGCCCGGGACAATAATGGTTTTGTCCGTTGTAATTTGGATATTGTGTTCGCAGGCATTGATCATCCCTGCAAGCGATCCTCCCGTATTATGATCGATAAAAGGATAGTATGGATTCCACCAGGTATCGGCCACGTGCAGGACGTCTGCATGCGGGAAATATATCGAAATATCGCAATTCGTATGTGCGGGCTGATAACGCCTCATATGAATATCCGAGCCGTTAAAGCGCATGGTATGCTCATTATCGAATAAAACCGTAGGGAGCGCACCGGCCGGCGCAGGCGTGAACGTATAGTCCCAATCGACAACACGTATTGTGGCGGCAAGATTATTATGCGTCTGCCGGTGAGCGATGATTGTAGCGCCTGCTTCGTGAACCCATTCGTTGCCATCAGCATGATCGAAGTGCCAGTGGCTATTGACCAGGTATTTCAGTGGCTCATTGCCGATGTCTGAAAGAGCCTTTAGAATTTTGTCCTTGGATACGGCAATACCCGCATCGACCATAAGCTTTCCTTCAGGGCCGTTAAAGACGCTGATATTGCCGCCAGAACCCTGGAGCACGTGGATATTGCCCCGTAGCGTCTGCACAATGATAGGTGAATTCGCAGCCTCTCTCTTGATCATAATTACCGGGCTTTCGGCGGCAAATGTCCAGCGAGGTGCCATGAAAATGCCTGCTGTTAATAACCCTGCGGACCGAAGGAATTGCCCTCTTGAGATGGTGTTTTTTGACTTAGTGTCCATATAGAGTCGTTTTATTGTTTATTTGTCCTGATATCATTCTTTTGCTTTTTCTTAAGCAGTGGTTAGATGGAACTCAAAGAAGAGATTGTCTCCTTTGTTTTTTCGTTGTATTGTTCAATTTGTATTTACTGTGGACTTATTATGCAAAGTTTATAGATATATGATACCCGGAAAATGATCAAATCCGCGAATTTGAGGTGAAATTCATTGCAAAACATCGGCAATAGAACTTGCCGATGCCACGGACTAACAAAGTGAATTTTAGTTGAAGAACATCGGATTAGAACGCAGAATTGGTGAACGTCTATTTTGCGGGGCAGTCAAGACAGTTGGTATGGGACTTAACTTTGTTCGCGTATGAGTTATATGCATATTACTATTCTGTCGGACGATGGTCGTCGGCGATTGGGCGTTCGTCGATTTCCTGATTCATGCGAATGAAAGGTATCCGGAACTACGGGGATAGGTACAAATTGGAAGCAGCGATTGCGGTGTTTACGGAAAACGGCCAGAGGTTTGATGAAATTCATGTCAGGTCGAAGACTTTCGAAACGCTGAAATTGAATAGTAGTTTCGATCGCAAGGGAAGGGGAAGCAAAAAGTAGGTACATAACTGGGCAAAACAGCCCGGCGAAGGTGAAACCGCTTCTAGTAAGTAACTAATTTCCAATCGATAATTCCCCCGGGAATAAATAAATATTGGTGCGGTTCTTTGCACAGAACGCATTAGCTCTTATTATAGAGATACGATGATGTATTTGTCACGCTGCTCTGCAATCGCTCACGGTGTCCATACCGTTACCATGACTTCATCTCTTTCTTGAGTTGGTTGTTAGTCGTGAAATTACCCTTTTCGATTTCAGCATTCCCCGACTCGAGATCATTGTTGTATTCGTTCTGGGTTTGAGGCCTTTCGGCGGCATGAAAACCTATGCTAATTAATTTTAAGGTGCGCAGTAACCAATCCTGTTTCGAAGAGTCGTTAATGTCGTCAAAATCGATAATAAGACTCATAAACTATGGCTTTTTACAAATTCACTTCTTTTCTTCGTTTCTTATAAATCGGTTGCAAATCAATATGTTATTGAAGCAAGTATAGACAGATGCCTTTCTTGTGCAAATTTCGAGTGTAAATTTCAAAATTTTCAAAAAAGCACTGTTTAACACAGCATTGGAAGATGATTGGTTAGGAAGTATTCGGCTTTTTATGAGAGACTTTAAATTACAACAGTGTGGCGTATGTAATTGACAATCAGAAAACACATTCGTAGCTGTCAGGCTCAAACCAAAATAAAAAAGCCTCGAAATTTCGAGGCTATCTCGTGGGAGTTGAGGGGTTCGAACCCCCGACCCTCTGCTTGTAAGGCAGATGCTCTGAACCAGCTGAGCTAAACTCCCTTCCTCCATCCCGGAGACGTTTCCGTGGAAAGGACGGCAAAGATAAGGGCAAAATCAATTTTCGCCGAATTTTTTTCCAATTTTATTCCACCACCTCATAGATCGTAACCGGATGGACCTTATTCTTTAAGGAGAATTCCCCCAGTGAAACACATTTGAAAGATTCCTTTATTTTCTCATAGATGATGCCGGGTATAACCACCTGTCCGGGCCGCGCCACCCCCTGCAATCGTTTGGCCGTGTTGGCCACATCGCCGATCACCGTATAATCGAGGCGTCTGAGACTGGCGGAGCCGATATTGCCGGAGATCACCTCGCCGCTGCTGACGCCGATAGATACCATGGGACGGAACAACAATTCCCTGATCTCGGGTAGATTCCCGACCAGCGTGCGAACGGCCAGGCAGGCATCGACGGCCCTGTCGAGGTGGTATTCACCCCTGAAAACGGCCATCACGGCGTCTCCAACGAATTTATCGATGTAGCCGTTTTGGGCAATGATCTCTTTGACGATGACATCGAAGTATTGGTTAAGCATGGCGACAACGACATCGGCCGGGGCGGTCTCGGCGATCCTGGTAAAGCCGCAGATGTCGATGAACACCACACTGGCCTCGATGGTCTCATTAGCCATCAGCGACAGTTCGAACTCCTTCCGGTCCATATATCGCAAGACCGACTCGTCGACGTACATCTTCAGGATATTGTTCTCCTGGATGGCCTTCAGTGTTTCCCGGATCTGATCGACCTGCCTGATGGTCTTGCGCACCGTGATCTCGAGGTCTTCGAAATTCACCGGCTTGCAGATGAAATCGAATGCCCCTTTATTCATAGCGCTGCGGATATTGTCCATGTCTCCATAGGCGGAAACGATCACGGCCTTGATCACCGGGTTAAAGTCTTTCAGCCTGGCCAGCAGGCTTAGCCCGTCCATCCCGGGCATGTTGATGTCTGTGAGCACGACGTGGATATCCTTTTGCCGACCTAATTTCTCCAGGGCATCCAGCCCATTGGCAGCAAAAATGAATTCAAATTCCTTTTCGCGTATCTGCCTCCTGAATTTCTGCTTGATCAACAATTCCAGGTCGGTCTCGTCGTCTACTACCAGGATCTTAGTCATTAGTAAGGTTTTTGAGCTTGTCTTTTAATTGGGCGAAGTCAACAGGTTTGCTCAGGAAGTCATCGGCGCCGAGCTTCATGGCCTGGTTGTAATTTTCATCGTCTCCGTAGGCGGTAATCATCATCACGACCGGGGGCGGACTCGCATGCTTTTCCTTGATCCGCTGCAGCAATTCCAGGCCGCTCATGCCGGGCATATTGATGTCCGAGAGGATCAGCACCGCCTCCTGCTGCAATTGATTCAGAAAGGTCAGCGCATCCTCCCCGGACAGGGCGAAGGTGAAATGCATCTCCCCGCTGCGGATTTCTTTCCGGAACCGCTGTTCGAAAAGAGTCTGGACATCGATTTCATCGTCTACCACAAGAATTCTCATGTCAGCAAGATTTTTTTAGTTTACGGCTGCACCGGCAGCCGGATGATGAATTCGGCAAAGACGCCTTCGCCGGTCACTGCCTCGATCGTCCCGCCATGCCCTTTTGTAATGATATCATAGCTCAGCGAGAGGCCGAGCCCCGTACCTTCTCCCGCTGGCTTTGTGGTAAAAAAAGGGTTGAAGATCTTTTCGAGTACATGGATAGGGATACCTGATCCGTTATCTCTTACCCGGATCTCGATCCAATCCCCTGCCATGGCGGTGGTCAGCTTCAGGACAGGTTTATAGTCCGCACCTCCCTTCCTGACCTTCTGCAGCATGGAATAAAGCGCATTATTGAAGAGATTGAGCAATACCCTGCCGATATCCTGCACAACGATTGTTGCATAGGGTAGGGTGCCACCCAACTCTGTTTCGAGGATGACATTGAACCCTTTCTCTCTCGCTCTTAGTCCATGATAGCAGAGCCTGAGGTATTCATCGGCCAGGGCGTTAATATCTGCCGGCTCCTTCTGTCCTGTACCGGAACGGGAGTGCTGAAGCATTCCCTTTATGATGCCATCCGCACGTTTCCCGTGCTGGCTGATCTTCTGTTCGTTTATTCGGATGTCGTCCGAGATTCCGATGGCAGTTTGCAGCCGGCCGCATCGCAATTCCTCTTGTAGCTCGTCGATCAGTTCCTGGTTGACTTCGGAGAAATTGTTGACGAAGTTCAGGGGGTTCTGTATCTCATGGGCAATACCTGCCGTTAGTTCGCCTAAAGAGGCCATCTTTTCCGAGTGGATCAATTGTTGCTGGGCTTTCTTCAGCTCCGCCAAAGTTCTTTCGGTTTGCCGCTGAGCCTTTTCCAGCTTTTTGAAGGCCTTTTTTTGCTGGCGGTTGTTCCGATACAGCAACCCGGAGACGAACAAAATAATCCCGGCGCTGGCCAGTGCCCCGTACCATCTCAACCGGCTTGCATCCTGCTCCTTTTGCCGGATCAGTTCCTGCTCACGGAATTGTTGATTGAAGGCGAAACTTTGTGCGGCCCGCGTCTTTTGCTGGCTAAACAGGCTGTCCTTTAGAGTGTTAGTCAGCTTGAGGTATTTGAAGGCGCTATCCGTCTTTTTTTGGGTCTCATAGATCTGCGCCAGAAGGCCGGATGCGCGCATGACGCCGATAGGATAATATCGATTCAAGCCTCCGCCGAGGATCATTTTCGCATAATAGATGGCTGAATCCATCCTGCTCTGGCGCCAAAAGAGCAGGGAGATCGCGTTGTAATAATCGATCAGGTTCTTATGATCGGCGGTATCCGATAGGGTGATCGCCTTTCTGAAAAAACTTAGCGAGGTTGAATCCTTACCCAATTGTTCATACGCGCTCCCCAACACATAATTCATATAGATCCAATCAGTTGAAAGCGGCATGGCCCGGTAGGCATAGATCAGTGCCGAATCAGGATGATTAATTTCCACAAAATATATGCTTATTACGCGATCATACAATGTATGCAAGTCAGGATCATTTCCGCGGAGCCAACGTCTAGCTTCCCCGATACTTTTGAATTCATTCGAAAAATCGCTCTGGTTTCTGTAACAGTCGGACAACGCCAGGTAGGCCCAAACCAACCTGGAAGAATCATGCAATTTGCCCGCCAGGGCGATGTCCTGGTAATAGTATTCCAGGGCATCGGTGTAGTTACCCAGGTTGGATAGGCCGAACGCCAGGTTCCACAAGACCTGCACCTCGCCATTTTCATCATTTATTTTTCTGGCTAATTCGAGACCCTGCATCGAGTATTTTACGGTGCTGTCTGGGTCGTTAAAAACATATTCATCCCCAAGGGAATCCAGATAATTGACCTTGCTGACCTCATCTGTAGCTGCTGCAAGCGCCTGCTTGAGGCGATCAATCCTGTCATGTTGGCCAAATAATATGGCCGTGCACAACAGCAGGGAGCAAAAAAGAATCCACTTTTTCATGGTGTCATCCCCAGGTTGCGTTTTAGTAGTTGAGTGATCATAATGGAATTTTTATGATAAACTCGGCAAATTGGCCTTCTTCCGTCAGGACCTCGATCGTCCCGCCGTGCTCTTTCGTGATGATGTCATAGCTGAGCGATAGCCCCAGCCCGGTGCCGTCCCCCGCCGGTTTGGTGGTAAAAAAGGGATTATAGATCTTATCCCGCACCTGTGCGGGGATGCCCATACCGTTATCCCGGATACGGATCTCGATCATGTCCTTTGATCGGGCGGTAACCAGCCCGATGACCGGTTGAAATCCGTTGCCTTTCTTTTTTGCCTTTTGTATAAGCGAGTAGAAGGCATTTGTAAAAAGGTTTAGTAAAACCCTGCCAATGTCCTGGGTCACGATCCTTGCAGGCGGCAACCCTTCAGCAAAAGCCGTCTCCAGCTTGACGTTAAACCATTTCTCTTTTGCCCGCAGCCCGTGATAACAAAGCCGGAGGTATTCGTCCGCCAGCGCGTTGATATCGGCTGCTTCCTTTTGGCCGGTGCTTTTGCGACTGTGCTGAAGCATGTTCTTGACGATGGAATCTGCGCGTTTGCCGTGGAAGGCGATCTTTTCAAGATTATGGCGGATGTCGCCGGAGACTGCGATGGCCGTGGGGTTATTACCGCCGGTTAGCTCCGCCTGCATTTCGTCGATCAGCTCGATATTGACTTCAGAGAAATTGTTTACAAAATTGAGCGGGTTCTGGATCTCGTGGGCGATACCGGCCGTGAGCTCACCCAGTGAGGCCATTTTTTCCGACTGGATCAACTGTGACTGTGCCGCTTTCAGTTCGGCGAGGGTCCGGTCGACTTCCTGCTTGGCCGTCTCCAGTCGGACAAAGTCATCGTAGCGGGCATACGCAGTGGCGAAAGCCCCTGTCAGTGATTGGATGAGGCTGATCTCCGATTCTGCGAGCGGAGCGATGCTGCCGACATAAAGCATTCCCTGGAGAAAAGGAATAAAATGGAGGTAAAGTCCGTCGGACGGAAATCCGGCCTCGTAGGAATCCTTTAATCCAAGCGTACCCTGGCGCGCAATGGCGGCGTAAAATGCCTTAAATTCCTGTTGGTCCCAGTGGCCGGTAAAAATGGATTTACTTCGCCAGTTTTGCAAAACTTGTTTTCCGATCCCTTCGGTATCATAGGGAAGCGGGAAGGCGGCGATCGCTTTACCATCCGGGGTAGAAAGATAGGAGTGTATCACCCTTTGCGCTTCATCCATCAGAAAAACGCCGCAGCGGATAAAAGGTACACTTAAATTCGTCAATTCGTTCCAGACCAACGGCGTTATCACTTCCAGATCGGCTGCCGTGCGCATGGAAGCTATTTCTGCCCTGACCCGGTCAAGTGAAGCCTGTCTGGTGGCTTCGCGGCTGTTGGCTTCGGCTTGCTGCAATTCCGAGTAACGTCGGTATGTGAGCCCTATCACTGCCGTAAATCGCCTTAGCGTGTTGATATGCGTTTCGCCAAGCGCCTTGTCCGACCAACAATAAAGTTCACCTTCGATAAAGGGAAAGAAATAGCCGTATATCGGACCATCGTCATGCTGTTGCGGAACCGGAAACCCGGTATCGCGAAGCTGCTGGTTGTATGCGCGCAGGTTTTCTCCTTCCAGTTCCGGGAAATATTCTTCCTTCGCCAGCCAGGTATTAAAGATATCTACCATTACGGGGTGGGATTCCAGTATGGTTGTTCCCAACAAAATCAGCTCGGTTTCGTCATTCCGGTTTGTCGCACCGTGCAGGGCGACCTCCCGGGTGACCTTGTTTATAAGCCCGAATCCACTTCGTCTGAGCTCGATCCCCAGTCGCTGCAATTCGACAAATACCAGTTTGGCTGTTTCGTTTACGTCCGCAGTGCTGCGCATGGCCATGGCCTTGCCGCGCACCCGTTCCAGTGCCGCCTCGATCTGATTTTCCCGTGCCTGCGCTTCTGCCTGCTGCAGGTCAAGAAACCGTCGGTAGGTAAGATCGAAGACCGCGGCGAATCGTTTATATATCTGGGTTGTCTCCGCGCTTAGGGGCTCACGCGAAAAGATAAAAATAATGCCGTCAGCAAAATAAAAAGAATAGAGCCATTCTTTTGACGCCAGAGAGGTCAGATCGAAATGCGCCGTATAGCCGGACGCGGCATTGACTGCACGATAATAGTTGTTCAGGTCCTCGCCTTCCAATTCATACACAAAACTTGTTTGTCCGCGTCTGTACGCATCATCCAATCCTTCGAACAAGGGATGGATAGTCAGGTCAAGACAGCCGACATTCAGGGCAACGGTCCCGTCGTGTGCCGAGGCCGTCCATACTTCAATCCGTCCTGGCTCATTCAGGAGCCCGACCCCGGTGCGTGCCGATCGGGTGATACCCAATCCGACCAACTCGTCAAACAGCGTCATGGTAGTGTCGTTCATATCCTTACTGCTGCGCATCGCCATCGTTTTGGTCCGCACCCGTTCCAACGCCGCCTCTATCTTAGCTTCGCGGAGCTGGGCTTCTGCCTTTTGCAGGTCGTTGAACCGTGTATAGGTGAGGTCGAAGACTTTCCCGAAACGGGCTAGAATGTCCAGGTTGGTATCGGAAAGCGGCGCCGGACCACCGACCTGTAGGCCGCCGAACGCACCGAATGAAAATGAGAACCAGGCAGTGTTCAGGGAACGGATCCCCTCCTGCACCGGTTTTGGCAACAGCCGATAATCGGTCCTGGTAAACATATATTCGTCGATCGCCCTCTTTTCCTCGCCTTTCAACTCGTACACCCACTTTTGCCGTCTTTCCTTCCATGCCTGCATGATGGCGATTTGAAAGGGATAGTCGGCGAATGGCAGTACATAGCACTGCGGTGAAAGATCACCCGCTGAGTTGGCCCGCCAAACCGTGCAGGACCAGGACGTCTCATCGAGAATGGTGATGAGGCACCACCTTAGCGCGACATCCAGCCGTGTCAATTCTGCAATGACGGTGGCGACGAGCGACGCCAGTTCATCCGAGTTTTGCATGGCCATTGCCCTCGAGCGCACTCTTTCCAGACCTGCCTCGATGTCGGCATCCTTCCGCAGGATGTTTAGCTGCTGCTGTTGCCGCCGTAGCAGCGAATTGACCATTGCCAGATGACGTTGATCCCGTTTCCTCTTCATGCCGTCTTTATTAAGGGTAACTGAACAATGAACTCGGAACCTTGGCCTGCGACCGAACGTACGATCATTTCCCCACTGTGTGCTTTTACGATGTCATAGCTCATACTCAGACCCAGACCGGTTCCGTCGCCGGCAGGTTTTGTCGTAAAGAAGGGCTGGAAGATTTTTTCTTTCACCGATTCAGGTATTCCATCGCCATTATCTGCAACGCCGATCAGCACTTTGCCCTCTTCTTTCCTGGTCGTCAGGGTTACGGCAGGCTGGTATCCTGGTCCGGCCGTCCTTGTCTTTTGTTGTACCGCATAAAATGCGTTGTTGTATAGGTTGAGCAGCATCCGGCCGATATCCTGCGGCACGACGCTGACCTTGCCAATGGTCTCGTCAAGCCGGATGTGGATGGCCGCATTGAAAGTCTTGTCCTTCGCCCGCAATCCATGATAACTCAGGCGGATGTATTCATCGGCAAGGGCATTGATATCGGTTGGTTCCTGCCGACCCGTGTTCTTGCGGCTGTGCAGGAGCATATTCTTTACGATGGAATCTGCCCGCTTGCCGTGGTGGTGGATCTTTTCGAAATTCTTTCTTATGTCCTCGGAAATGGCGATGGCTGCCTGATTATTGCCGCCGGCCAGTTCTGCCTGCATTTCATCGATCAGTTCGGTATTCACCTCGGAAAAATTATTGACAAAGTTGAGCGGGTTTTGTATCTCGTGGGCGATGCCGGCGGTCAACTCTCCCAGGCTGGCCATTTTCTCGGATTGAATGAGCTGAGCCTGGGTAGCGCTCAATTCACTGATCGTAGCCTCCAAGGCGGTATTGGAATCTTCCACGATCTTCTTTTGTTGCGCAAGTTCGTTGATGGCCTTGTTTAGCGCATGGGTAAACCGGAATAACAGGATCAGCGATTGCAGAAAAAAGAAGCTCAGGTAACCGGCGAATAGGATGATCCTCGGCAAATTTATCGTTTCGAAATACTGAAAAATGATCAGAATAAATACGACAAGAAGTACTGCGGTACTCATCAGAGCGAAGTTCGCTCCCACCTGTTTGTTCCGAAAGGCCTTGAAATAGACGTAAAAGGCGCAGATGATCATGCCGAACATCACGATAAGGAAGATATTCAGCAGCGAAGTGAAAACGATCGGGGGGAATATCAGGACGGCCGCCACCAGGCTGAGACAGATAACCAGCTGCACCGGTACCAGGTACTTGCCCGCTTCTTTTGGATACAGTGCCCTGGTGTAGAGGCTGAAAAATATGATACTTGTCAATAAAGACAGGTATTCCAGGTGAAGCCCGAGCGACCAGTCCATACCCGGATTCAGGGACTGGAGTACATACGAACCCGCGCCTACTATGCGATAGCTGTAAGCGATAGCGAACATAGAGAAATACAGGATCGACCGATCGCGTCTCCCGAAAAGATACAAACCAAAAAAGAAAAGACCCGTCATCAACAAACACCCGGCCAATAGGATGTCGAAGGCATCCTCCCGCTTTCTTTTTTGGAACAATTCGTCTTTATCCCCAATAAGGATCTCTTTGTTAGGCCCTCCCTTCGAATGCCGGAAATTGGCGAACTGCACCAGGAGCTGCAAGGTATCCGCGGTCGTCACCAATTCGGCCGTCCGGTCGACGAATTGCGGCACCGTCGCCTGATCAGTGGTATCCGGGTGCCCGGAGCTGGCTACTTCCGTGTTATTGACAAAAACGCGAAAGGATGAATATCCATTGGGAAGCTGCAGAGCCAACGAATCGGTATGTTTTGGCAACAAAACGGTCAGTGCATAGGTGGCAAAACCCTGGTTGGGAAGGCGATGGCCATCGACGGTCGTATAGCGCCAGAGGAGCGGGAATTTCACAAAATGACGCGTGGCGGAAAGGCTGTCACCCGGACCGAGCAATTTGCCCCAGTAAATGATCCATTCGCCATCGAGGGGCACGGGAGTTCTTTTAAGATCGACCTGCCGCAGATCGATTACACCTGCCTTTGCCCGGGGGATTTCGGATTGCCCGAATGCCCGGTTACAAAACAGTAAACAGCAGAAAATGCCCATCGCGAAGACGGGATGCAGACATCTTGGTACCTTATTCAATGCGTTCATATATGAGCAGGATGACGCGGTCCTTTAATGCATATGTCTCCTTTTGATGACCCCGCCCGATGTCTCTCTGATGGTACTGGCGAAGACGAATGCCTTGTGGTCAACATCGTGCACCAGGTTCTTCAACTTCCGCAGCTCGAGCCGGGTAATGACGGTGAAAATGATATCGCAGTCCTCATGGATCTCGAACTTACCGGGCAGATAACCCCGTTCGCCTTTATAGACGGTAATGCCCCTGCCCAGTTCGTTGACCAGGCGGTCTTTGATGATATCGCTTTTGCCGGAAATGATCGTGACACCGGTATAGGCTTCGATCCCTTCCACGACATAGTCGACCGTCTTGGAGGCGGTGAAATAGGTCAGCATGGAATAGAGGGCGACCGGGATACCGAAGCGAAAGGCCGCCAGGCTGAAAATGACGATATTCAGCGCGAGGATGATCTCGCTGATAGTAAAGCTGCTGCGCCGCCAGGTGTAGAGCGCCAGCACTTCAATCCCATCCACGGCGCAGCCCGCGCGCATGGTGAGGCCGATACCGATGCCCAGGAAGAAGCCGCCAAAAATGGAGACCAGCAATTTGTCCGAAGTGATTACGGGATAGGGGATGAGCAGCAGACAGAGGCCGAGCAGGACGATGCAGACCAGGGTTTTCATCGCGAACCTTTTGCTCAGCGAATACATGCTCATGATGATCAGCGGCAGGTTGGCGATGAGAATGACCAGGGCCAGGTTGAAGCCGTATACTTCATGGATCAGCAGGGAGATGCCCGTGACCCCGCCGTCGAAGAAGTCGTTTGGCACCAGGAAGCTCTTCAGGGCAAAACCGGCGAAAATGACGCCCACCACGATGAGGAGGATATCGCCGGTGGTGAATCCATCGTGTTTGAGTTCGTGTACCACGGGCTTCCTGGCGTCCAACGCCTGCGAATTGCGCTGTTGCCGGGCGAACAATTTTTTCCCAGCCGCCGAGGTGAAATAGCGGTGCGCAGCCATGAATTCCTTTTGCTCCGCAAGCCAGGTGTTCATGTTCCTGTATAGGCCCAGATGTTGCAGCTCATGATAGAGGGTTTCCGCAATTGTCTGGTACTGGTCCGTGCCCAGGTAGTACAGGTCGGCGTCGCAGAGGATCTTTTGCGGCAAGGTCTCGGGCTGCTGGGGGAAGCGTGTCGCCATGATGAGGTCGCATACCTCTTCGATCTGCCGAGAGCTATACCCGAATCCGGGCAGACTGTCTATCGCTATTTGACAGGAGGCCTCTTCATGCTGCTGGTAGGCGTGAAGGAAGCCGGAGTCGTGGTAGGCGGCGGCGGTCAGCAACACGGTGAGATCGTCCCCCTGGACATTTTCGGCGGTTGCAAGCTCTCTCGCATGGTCGATGGTGCTTTTGGTGTGTTTGGCGTTGTGGTAGGTCAGCTCCCGGGGCAATTCCCTTTCAAGCTTACCGAGTATGAAGGCGAGGGCTTTTTCCGACTGCATGACTTAAAGTTATCAATTTCCACCAGCTTTCCAGCTATTATTGTCGCGGTTTGCGTCCGGCAGTACATGGTCCGGATCGATCGTCGCGCTCGTCATTGGCTGAGCCGAAGGAAAATGCAGCGTTCGCTTTCCATCCTGCAGCCAGGTCTCGACGGGCAGCGCGATCCGTTGTCTGGTCCCGTCCTTCCAGATGAGCTCCAGCACCGCCGGCATCGCCAGTTGGTCCAGATTGGCGATCGTCACATCGTATCCACCGCTGGAAGCCTGCACGCCCTGCACCGCCAGGTCGAGGCTCCAGTTGTGCAGGAACCATCCCCGCCAGAACCAGGACAAGTCTTCGCCCCCTTCATTGTCCATCATCCGGAAAAAATCATAGGGCCCGGGATGGCGATAAGCCCAGGCACGGATATATTGCCGGAACGCATAGTCGAATCGCCGCGGGCCCAGGATCTGCTCCCGGAGCAGCACCAATCCCAGGGCCGGTTTAAAATAGACCATGGGGTGCCGGTATTTCTCGGGGATGGCATCGGCGCGCGTCAGCATGACCGGCGCCTGCGGGTCTTTCAACAGCGGCAGGATCTCCTCTACCGGGTTGCCACCGCCGGGTGCGTATTCGTCATCGCGTTTGGGTGCATATTCACCCTTGTTAAAGGCATCGGAGGCATAGATATCGATGAAGGTATTGAAACCTTCATCCATCCAGCCATAGGTCCGCTCGTCGCTGCCTACGATCATCGGGAACCAGTTGTGCCCGATCTCGTGTGCCGTTACCCAGAACAGCACCTTTCCCTTATCACCCATGCCATCGAACACGATACCGGGATATTCCATGCCGCCGGCGATCCCTGCTTCGTTCACGGCCACCGGGTAGGGGTAGGGGAGCCATTTTTCCGAAAAATGTTCGATCGAGCCTTTCAAGTATTCCGTCGCCCGGCCCCAGGCATCGGGGCCGGCGCTTTCGACCGGGTAGACCGACATAGCCAAACATTTTTTCCCACCGGGAAGGTTTACACGCGCAGCATCCCAGATATACGCCCGACTCGCGCCAAACACGACGTCCCGCGTATTGCTCATTTTGAAATGCCAGGTCAGCGTTCCGGCGCGCACCGGGCGGCTTACCGGGTTACCCACCTCCGCGGCGCTGCGGATCATCACCGTCGCATCGCTGGCCCGGGCCGCAGCCAACCGCCCTTGCTCCTTCGCGGTCAGAACTTCCTGCGGGTTGACCAGCTCGCCCGATCCGGCGACGATCATATCCCAGGGTACCGTCACCCAGTAGTCGAAGTCGCCATATTCGCAATAGAACTCCCCGCTGCCCAGGAACGGCAGTGTGTTCCATCCCTGCCGGTCGTCATAGACGCACATCCGCGGGTACCACTGCGCGATCTCGTATATTTTTCCGTTGCGTGTGGGGGTAAAGTCCGTCCGGTTCCCAAAATCACCGGGCACGGTATAGTGATAGCGGATCTCCACGGTGATCTGGCCGCCATGCCCCGAGAGGGCATGTTTCAAACGGATCTGGAGCCGCGTATCGCTGATAGCGGTGTCCGCGTCCTGCCAAATCCCTGCCTGGCGGACTTTCACCGACTCGAGCTGATAGCCATCCGTATGCCGATCCGGCGCAAAACCGGTATAGTAATTCGAGCGGGCATCGGCCCCGTAGGTTTGCTGCTCGACGTATAGCCATAGACTTGGGAGGCTATCCGGGCTATTATTTGTATAATGGATGATGTCTGTGCCGCGGATGCCGTTTCCAACCGTGTCCAGCGTCACCGCCAGCGTGTAGTCGGCGCGGTTCTGCCAATAGGCGGCGGACGGAGCACCGTTCGCAGCCCGCGTACCCAGATGCATGTCGCTATAGAAACCCGGCGCAAACAAGGCATAAGGATCATAGCCGGGATTGGTTTGACCCAGACAACTGGCAGTAACAAAAAGACCTGCGCCCAAAAAAAAGGGAAAAGAAGATGTAGTCATGGTGCGGCGAAAATAGCCAAACTAATTCAGCTGCACAACAGGGAGCCGGTAATGTAATCCATCCACCATAAAGAGCTCGTCGATCTCATAGGTCCAGTATTTGAAAAGCGGGGATTTGGCAAGGTAGCGTTCCACATCCTTCTTGTTTTCCGCGGAGAACGTGATCCACACCCGCTGCGTCTCCATCGTCACGACATAGTGGTCGATGATCCCTTGTTCGATCAGCCGGTTGATATAGGTCCGATGCGGGGGAACCAGCGCGGCGAATTCTTCATTCATCTCGAATCGTATGGTCACCTGGAATTTTCTCATGGTCTCTCTCCTGCTTGAGATTAACAATCCTTCGACAACAATGTTCGTGCCGTCTAATCATAGATACGAAATTGCACGGGCTACAGTTGCCAGTCGATGATCCGGTTAGCCCATTCCTTCCGGTAAGGTGTCGTTACCTTGATGTAGTTGTCGGTGTAGCCTTCCATCAAGGCGGTGGTGACATGGCCTTCCAGCAACACTTTCCGGGTCTGTCCCTGATGCTGCCGGATAAAGGATTGCATTTTGCGGTAAGAGAGGTTTCGCAGGGTCAAGTTGCGCTCGGTGCGGACAGCCATCGGCACGATCGGCCGGATGTCCAACGCCAGCGTATGATCGCGCTCGGAGTAGGTGAACACGTGGAGGTAAGAGATATCCAGCGCTTCGAGAAATTCGACCGTTTCGGTAAAATGTTCAGGGGTTTCACCGGGATGGCCAACTATCACGTCCACTCCGATCGCGCAATGCGGCATGCAACGCCGGATCAGTTCCACTCGTTCGGCATACAGCTCCCGCCGGTACCGCCGGCGCATCAACCCCAGGACATTGTCGCTACCGCTCTGCAGCGGGATGTGGAAATGCGGCATAAAGCGCTGGCTGCCGGCTACCCACCCGATCATCTCCGGCGTCAGCAGGTTGGGCTCGATCGAGGAGATCCGGTAGCGGTCAATGCCGTCCATGCGGTCCAGTTCCTTCATCAGGCCAAAGAGATCTTCCCCGTCCTGGCCAAAATCCCCCAGGTTCACACCCGTCAGCACAATCTCGTGTATATCGCCTCTGGCCGCCAGTTCCCGGACTGTGGCCACCGTCTGGGCGATTGTGCCCGAACGGCTCCTGCCCCTGGCCAGGGGGATGGTGCAGAAGGAACAATTATAATCACAGCCATCCTGGACTTTCAGGAAGGTGCGCGTCCGGTCGTGAAGGGAATAAGCCGGGTTGAACCCGTCGACCTCGTCGATGTCGCAGCTGCAGATCCTGGCCGGTTCGCCCTTGGTCAGCGTCCCGAGGTGAGCGGCCAGGTTGAATTTCTCGGCCGCACCCAATACCAGGTCCACGCCGGGGATCGCCGCGATCTCCGCCGGTTTGAGCTGGGCATAGCAGCCGGTAATCACGATGCTACTTGCCGGCGACTGCCGTCGGATCTTCCGCACCAGGTACCGGCATTCCTTGTCGGCATTTTCGGTCACCGAGCAGGTATTGATGACGTATACATCCGCCGGCTCGTCGAACCCGCGTTTTTCAAAACCTTCGTTCTCCAATAGCCGGGAAAGGCTCGATGTCTCCGAGTAATTGAGCTTGCATCCCAGCGTGTGGAAGGCGACGGTCCTATTTTTTGCTTCCTTCATCAGCCGGCAAAGGTACTTTAAATTCCTTATTTTGGAGATCGTTTTTCTGCCCCTGTCGTCTCCCTTTTCCGTAATTTGCATCCCCATGTATGCTGAAGTTATTATACCGCTGGCCTTACCCACCAACTACACCTGGTCCGTACCGGAACAATGGCGGAACGATGTCCGGGAAGGCTGCCGGGTGGAAGTAGAACTGCGCCATAAAAAATACGCCGGCATCGTCAAAAGACTCCACCACGACAAGCCCGCCGCCTTCGAACCTAAAGCCATTGGCGACCTGCTCGACACCGAACCGATCATTTATCCCTCTCAGCAGAAATTATGGGAATGGATCGCCGACTATTATCTCTGCAGCGAAGGGGAGGTCATGGCCGCCGCCCTTCCCGCCCACTTCAAGCTCAGCAGCGAGACCATCCTTGTCTTTAACGAAGAGTATGGCGATGACTTCGCCCAACTGGACAGCAATGAATTCATCGTAGCGGAGGCCCTGCTGATCCGAAAGGAGCTGAAGCTGACGGAAGTACAGCAATTGCTCGATTCCTCTCATGTCTATCCGATGATCAAACGCCTGATCGAGAAAAAGGTCTGCTTTGTCAGGGAATCGCTGAAAGAGACGTATTCGCCAAAAAAGGCCGACTTCGTCCTTCTTCACGCCGAGTATGCCGCCGAAGAGCGGCTCGCGGAACTGCTTAACAATTGGGCCCGTGCGCCGAAGCAACTCGAGCTGCTGCTGGCCTATCTGCATTTGCAGAAGACGGCGGGTGAAGTCTTCCGTCCCGAGCTGCTCAAGAAATCGGGCGCTTCGGCGGAGCAATTGAAAGGATTGGTCGACAAGAACATCCTCCGCATCGAACGCCGTATAGTCGACCGGGTCATCTCTTACCCCAGGGACATCAAGATCGATTTTGAATTGACTGCCGCCCAGCAAGCGGCGTATGATGCCATCGAATCCAGTTTTCAACAACGGCCCGTCTGCCTGCTCCATGGAGTAACATCCAGCGGGAAGACCCAGATCTATATCCGGCAGATCGAAGCGGCGATCCGACGGGGCCAGCAGGCACTCTATCTGCTGCCCGAGATCGCGCTGACCTCGCAGATCATCCGGCGGCTGCGAAGGCATTTTGGCGGCTATGTGGGCATCTATCACAGCAAATTCAGCCAGAACGAGCGATTGGAGACCTGGAATAAAATTCGAAGCGGGGAGATCAAGGTGGTTTTGGGTGCGCGGTCCGCTATTTTTTTGCCCATTCCAAATCTCGGTCTCCTTATCGCCGATGAAGAGCACGATGCGTCATACAAACAGCAGGAGCCCGCACCCCGCTATCATGCACGAGATGCTGCGATCTACTACGCATCGCTTTTTGGAGCCCGCGTTTTGCTGGGGAGCGCCACCCCGGCCGTCGAATCCTACTATAACGCGATCACCGGTAAATATGGGTTGGTGGAATTGAAAGAGCGGTTTGGGAATGTGCCGCTGCCGGAGATCACCGTGGTCGATACAAAGGTGGTTCGTCCCTTTCGGCGGTCCCGCGGCAGTAAACAAACGGTGAGTGTAAATGCGCTTGCCGGCTCCTCTTTCACCTCCGGCGTATCGCCTGCGGAAGACCATACAGACGATCCCCTCACCGGATCTCGCGACTATGGTAAACCCATACTTAGCCTGGCCCTCCACGCGGAAATCGAGCGATCCCTGGCGGCGGACCGCCAGATCATCCTTTTCCAGAACCGTCGCGGCTATTCGCCCTACCAGGTCTGCGAGGTTTGCGGCTGGATCCCGCAATGTCGCAACTGCGATGTCTCGCTCAACTTTCACAAGCTGACCGACAAACTGCATTGTCACTATTGCGGCACCGTATACCCGCCGGTCCACGTTTGCGCCGCCTGCGGCAATCACCATTTCGTCCAGCGCAATTTCGGGACGGAGCGGATTGAAGAGCACCTCGGGTCGGTCTTCCCCAAAGCCCGTGTCGCGCGGATGGACATCGACAGCGTGCGCGGAAAGACAGCCCATGATACGCTGATCCAGCAGTTCGAGCAACGACGGGTCGACATCCTCGTCGGTACCCAGATGGTGGTAAAGGGGCTGGACTTCGAACACGTCAACCTCGTTGGTATCCTCGATGCCGACAGCATCATCCATTTTGCGGAGTTTCGCGCCACCGAACGGGCTTTTCAGTTGATGGAACAAGTCAGCGGCCGCGCGGGGCGCAAAGATGGGGAGGGGATAGTACTGATCCAGGCGGCGGATACCGCACATCCGGTGCTGGGGTACGTCAAGGCGCACGACTATTCCCTTTTCTTTCAGCATGAACTTCCTTTTCGCCGGCAATTCGGCTATCCGCCGTTCACCCGGATCATCCGCGTCACGTTCCGGCATACGGCGAAGGAGGTGGTCGAATCGGCCGCGGCATTTTTCGCTATCACGCTAAGGAAGGAATTTCCGAATTATCTCGTCGGCCCGGCTGAGCCGGTGATCGGCCGCATCCGCAATCAATACCTGATGGAGCTGATGCTCAAACTGCCCAAGGACGGACAAACGATCGCGTTTGCCAAACATATCATCCGCCAGCAGACCGTCATCCTCCACAGCGACCGAAAATTCCGCAGTGTGGTGGTGATTCCGGATGTGGATGCGCTTTAGCGGACACCGCGCGTTCGAAAACGGACAGCTCGTAATGCCGGCACTGTCCTAAATAATTAATCTCCAGCATCTTGTCGCTTTGGCATCCAATTGGCTACCTGACAATATGCTCAAGAACTACCTAACCGTCGCCTGGCGCAACCTCTTCCGGAACCGGTCCTCTTCCCTGATCAATATTGGCGGCCTTGCTGCGGGCATGGCTGTAGCCCTGCTGATCGGCCTCTGGATCCATGATGAAATATCTTTCAATCACTACCACAGAAACTACGACCGCATCGCGAGGGTTATGCAAATCCAGTCTGCCAATGGAAAGCGGGACGTCGATATAGCCATGTCTTATCCGGTAGGACCCGGTTTGCGCAAAACCTACGGCAGCGACTTCAAGTATATTGTCTTGTCTTCACCGGGGGGCGACAATATTCTCACAACAAGGGGCAACAAGTTTTCATTCAATGGGCTTTATATGGACAAGGAAGGGCCTGCCATGCTCTCCCTCGTAATGCAGGAAGGCAGCTATAACGCACTTGATGATCCTCACTCCATCCTGCTCTCCGCCTCGACTGCAAAGGCGCTGTTCGGCAACACGGATCCCATGGGGAAGAATTTACAGATTGGCAACAAGCTCGATGTAAAAGTCACCGGCATATATGAAGACCTGCCGTACAACAGCGAATTCAGCAGCGTTAAATTTATCGCCTCCTGGGAACTATATGTCTCTTCCATGACCTGGGTCCAAAATTCAGTCGATCATTGGGACGATAACAGCTTCCAGCTCTTCGTGCAGTTGGCAGATCACGCCGATATCGATGCCGTCAACCAAAAAATTGCCGGATTCAAGCAGGCCAATGTGGCGCCGGAAGACAAAAAGCTCCATACCGCCCTGTTCCTGTTCCCCATGCAGGACTGGCATTTGCGTTCCCACTGGGACGACGATGGCCGGCAAACGGGCGGGTTGATCGAATATGTTCGGTTGTTCGGAACCGTTGGGATATTCGTCCTGCTTCTCGCCTGCATCAACTTTATGAACCTGAGCACGGCCCGTTCGGAGCGACGGGCAAAGGAGGTTGGTATCCGCAAATCGATCGGCTCCCTGCGATCGCAACTCATCGGCCAGTTCTATAGCGAGTCTTTGCTCGTTGTCCTGCTTGCATTCATCCTGGCTCTCGGTGTCGTGCAGCTCGTATTGCCCTGGTTCAACCAGGTAGCCGGCAAAGAGATGACCATCCCCTGGGCAGATCCGGTCTTCTGGATCCTGGGTCTGGCTTTCGCCGGGATCACCGCGATCGTCGCGGGCAGCTATCCCGCCCTTTACCTTTCTTCCTTCCGCCCGGTCAAGGTACTGAAAGGCGCATTCAAAGCCGGCCGCCTGGCCGCTATCCCGAGGAAGGCCCTGGTGGTTTTGCAGTTCACTATTTCGATCACGCTGATTATTGGTACGATCATCGTCTACCGTCAGATCCTGTACTCCCGGGAACGGCCCACAGGTTACAACAAGGCGGGCCTGATGATGGTCCAAATGAAATCGTCTGATTACTACGGGAAATATGACATGCTGGGAGACGAATTGAAAAAGACCGGCGCCATCGAGGAAATGGCCGAGACATCCAGCCCCATGACCGCTGTCTGGTCATCCAATGACGGATTCGAGTGGCCCGGGTACGATCCCCGGGTCGATGCGGATTTTGGCACGATCTGGGTGACTCATGACTTCGGCAAGACGATCGGCTGGAATATAAAGCAAGGCAGGGATTTTTCCCGCGAGTTCAGGACCGATTCCGCCTCCCTGATCATCAATGAAGCGGCGGTGAAGTTCATGGGACTTAAAAACCCGGTCGGTACTGTCGTCCGGCGGACCAGCGGAACCGGACCCCGGAAATTCACCATCATCGCCGTCGTAAAAGATATGCTCATGGAGTCGCCTTACGATAACGTCAGACCGACGATGTATTTTATGGATTACGAAAATGTCAACTGGATGCTTTTCCGGCTCAACCGCCGTCAAAGCGCTCACGAGTCGGTGGCGAAGGTTCAGGCCGCATTCAAGAAGCTGCTTCCGGCCGTGCCTTTCGACTATGTGTTCGCAGACAATGAGTATACGGCGAAATTTGCAGCGGAGGAGCGGGTCGGCACTTTAGCCGTGTTTTTCACCGTCCTGGCTGTCTTTATCAGCTGTATCGGGTTGTTCGGACTCGCTTCCTTTGTGGCGGAGCAGCGGACCAAAGAGATCGGCATCCGCAAGGTGCTTGGGGCGTCTGTCGCCGACCTATGGGGCATGCTCTCGAAAGAATTCATCCGGCTTGTAGTCCTCTCTTGCCTCATTGCTATCCCCGTGACCTGGTTTGCGATGAATGGCTGGCTGCAAAACTATACCTACCGCACCCCCATCGCGTGGTGGATCTTTGCGGTCACCGGCTGCGGCGCCCTGCTTCTCACCTTGCTGACCGTGAGCTTCCAGGCTATCCGTGTGGCTCTCTCCAATCCCGTCGACAGTTTGAGGTCGGAATGACCCGCCGGGCCGAGCGAAGTTCGTTACCCTTTCAACATCACCTTCTGCCCCGTCTTAGCTGCCTCATAGATCGCCTGGATGATCAGCATATCCTTCATCGCTTCCTCCCCATCAGCCGGCACCACCGGCTTGCCGCCCCGCAGCAGGATATCGGACATGGCATCCATCTGCACTGTCTGATGCACGACGTCGGGTTGCGTCAGCTCGCCTTTTTGCGTGCGACCCCTCGTAGGGCCATAGCCGGTGGCCGGCAGCAGCTCGGCATACCCATCCGAGCCATCGAGAAAGAACCGATCAAGGTTATCCATATTGTAGGTCGAGAGACAAGATGCGACCGCTCCGCTGGGAAATCCCAATTGGAACTGGATCGTCTCGTCAATGCCGGGAACGAACCGTTCGGGCTCGGTCTTTGTCTCCTGGGCGGTAACCCAGGCCGGCTCTTCGCCCACCATATAACGGGCGCCATTGACCGAATAAATACCGATGTCCATCATTGCGCCGCCGCCGGCGAGTTTCGGATCACGCCGCCATTGTTGTGGATCGCCGCTGACGAACCCGGACAATCCCTGGAAGAAGCGGATCTTCCCGAACTCCCCTTCCTTCCGCATGCGGATCAATTCCAGCGTCTTTGGCTCGAAATGCATCCGGTACCCTACCAGGAGCTTGACGCCGGCCGCCTTGCAGGCATCGATCATCTCCTGGCATTCCTGCGGGTTGATCGCCATGGGCTTTTCGCAGATCACTTGCTTGCCGGCTTTTGCGGCCTGGATCACAAAGTCCTTATGCGTGGCATTGGGTGTGATGACATAAACGGCGTCGATATCGGGATTGTCCTTGATCTGCCCGAGGGATTGATAGTTGTAGCAGTTCCTGGCCGGGATATTGTACTTGGTCTGCCAGACCGGGAGCTTGGAGGGCGTGCCGCTGATGGCCCCCACCAGCTTAGCCTTTTGACAGGTCTGCATCGCGTCTGCCACCCTGGTCCCGTAGCTTCCCAGACCCAGGATAGCTACCCGGAGTACCTGGCCGTTGTACGTCGATCCGGTATTGGCGCAGCCTGCTATGAGCGCACCGGGCGCGGCAGACAGGACAAAAGCGGAACCGGTGAGTTTCTGTAAAAATTCGCGGCGTGAATGCATAAGGGAAATTTTGACTCCCGTAAGTTATTATCTTTTTCTCAAAAAACTCGACATACCTTGCGTGTATAAGTATCATTGATCCAATGGCCTGGACAGAAAATGTTTCGCTAAGAAAATATAATACATTCGGAATAGAAGCAGGTGCGCGGCATTTCTCCATCTTCTCTTCCGCGGAAGAACTGGCTTCCCTGCTGAATCAATCGCCGCGGCCCCTCATCATCCTCGGCGGCGGCAGCAATATACTTCTGACAGGGGATATCGACGGCTGGGTACTGATCAACGGGATTGGGGGAATAGACCTGGTCCATGAGGATGACCGTTATTTCTATGTACAGGCCGGAGCTGGAGAGAGCTGGCATGGATTCGTCGAACACTGCCTTGACAGGGATTGGGCCGGCGTCGAGAATCTTTCTCTTATCCCGGGCAGCGTCGGAGCGGCGCCCATGCAAAATATCGGTGCTTATGGCGTCGAGCTAAAGGAGGTCTTCCATGAGTTGGAGGCCTGGGACCTGCAGGACGGCAAAGTCAGGATGTTCACGCTCAACGATTGCCGGTTTGGCTACCGGGATAGCGTATTCAAAAGCGAATATAAAGGCCGGTTCATTATCCTCAGCGTTACCTTCCGGCTACACCGCGACCCCGTCTTTCACACCGGATATGGCGCGATCAGGGAAGAGCTGACCAGGATGAATATCCGGGACCTCAGCATCCGCGCCATCTCGGAGGCTGTTGTCCGCATCCGTACGGCTAAACTGCCCGATCCGGCTGTCATCGGCAATGCCGGCAGCTTTTTCAAGAACCCCACCATTCCGAACGAGCAGTTCGCCGCGCTCAAAGCCCGATTCGCAGATATAGTTGGTTATCCCGGTCCCACCGGCGGCGTGAGCAAGCTCTCAGCCGGCTGGATGATCGAACAATGCGGGTGGAAAGGCTACCGGCGTGGTGATGCCGGCTGCCATGACCGGCAGGCGCTGGTTCTCGTCAATTATGGCCACGCGACTGGCCGCGAGATCTATGACCTCAGTGAAGATATCCTTCGCAGCGTGCAACAGCAATTCGGTGTTACCCTCGAGCGCGAGGTCAATATCATCTGATGCGCGTCTCTAAAGTATATTTTCCCGCCCTGGACGCCTTACGTGCGATCGCGATGCTGCTGGTATTCGCGGCGCATCTGGGGCCGGTTGCAGCTACTATCGGCGTCGGGAAGGTTTGGACGGCGCCCGCCGAGCTCGGCGCCCTGGGTTTGATCCTATTCTTTGTCCTCAGCGGCTTTCTCATCACCTATCTGTTGCTGGTGGAGCAGAAGGACCGGGAGCGGATCGACATCCCTCGTTTCTATTTGCGCCGCATTCTGCGCATTTGGCCCCTGTACTTTCTCATCGTGGCTATCTGTCAGTTCCTCATACCCTGTACCGGGTTTCTCGGTCTCGATAACATCTACAGCGCAACCGCGCCGAATTTCCGGCAGGCATCCCTTTATTATCTTTTCTTCCTGCCTAACCTGGCCTTCCTCACGGTTTCGCCGGTCAATCCGTTGCTGGGTTATACCTGGAGCATCGGAGTGGAGGAACAGTTCTACCTCATATGGCCCCTGGTCCTGCGGGTGGGGCGTCGTCATCTACCAAGCATATTCGGTCTTATTATGGTGCTGGTGCTGTGGTCGACCTGGTTCTATATCCCGAAGGTCAGTGCGTTCATCTACTGGTCCAACATGGGATTTTTTGCGCTTGGCGGGCTGATGGCTTTTTTCCGGGCGAAGCGGCCGGCTATTGTGACGGCCTTGTCCACCCGTTTGACGCAAGTGGTGGTCCTGCTCTTGTCCGTCGCCCTGATCGCCGCGGGAAACAATTTCGCGGGCGGCTGGGCTCCCGCCATCTTGTTTGCGCTTGCTATTCTGCATGCGACACAGCCATCCTCCCTGATCGACCGGCTGGGGCATCCCTGGCTGAGATACCTGGGGAGGATAAGTTACGGCATGTATATCTTCCATGTATTGGTGATCACGTTGATCGTCCGGGCATGGGGGTATACCGGAATGCCGGTTGCCGGCTGGGGCCTGCCGCTGGTGGCCTTTGCCGCCACCATATTGGCGGGCACCCTTTCCTGGTATGGGATAGAAGAATACTTTCTCCGGTTGCGACGGCGGTTCGGATCGATCTCGCATCCTCGCGCGAAATCGCTTAGTTAAAATCTTCGCCTTCGACGTCTTCGTCCTCGTTGCCAAAGCTCGTGCCGGAAGAGCCCAAATTCACCATCGAGCCGATCAGGTCCTTGAACTCTATCTTCCCTTCTACCACTTTTTTGCTGATCAGCGAGTAGGCGGCCAGTCCATGGAGCACGAACTCCATCAGCAGCGCGGCTTCCCGTTCGTTGGTATGCTTGAAGTATTTTTTGACCAGTGCATGAAGGCCATCCACCTTGTACAGTTGCTGGACCTTTTCGGTATCGGGGGTATTGAAGAACAGGTTCAAGTGATTGCCTTTGTCGAACCAATGGGTGATCGCCCGGAAGGGATTCTCCTCCCGGGTTTCCGCCTTCCGCTTCTTCAGCTGGTCGGGGTTGGGGAAGTAGTTGACGAACTGCGATCGGAACGCCTTCTCCAGCAGGTTGAACGCCACCTGGTACGGGCCTTCCTGTTCGCCTTCATAGACCAGTTCGATCTTGCCCGTGATGGATGGAACGATCCCGATCAGATCGCTCATCCAGATCTGGGTCTGGCGCTCGTTGTTGAGGATTGCCCGGCGCTCGGCGGCGCTGACGGCATTCTCGAATGCGGCGATCGTCAGGCGGGCCGAGACCCCGCTTTTCTTGTCGACGTATTCGCTGGAGCGGGCTTCAAAAGAGACCTGCTCGATCAATCGTTTGACAAGGTCGCTGACGATCACTGTCCCCTTCTGCTCTTCGTGGATGTCGGCTTCCTGCTCGGTAATGGCCAGCGCCGTTTCCAGGCTCTTCGGATAGTGCGTCAGGATCTGGCTTTCGATCCGATCCTTGAGCGGCGTAACGATGGAGCCACGGTTCGTGTAGTCTTCTGGGTTAGCCGTGAAGACGAACAGCATGTCCAGCGCCATGCGCAGCTTGAACCCCCGGATCTGGATATCCCCTTCCTCCAGGATATTGAACAGGGAGACCTGGATGCGTGCCTGCAAGTCGGGAATTTCGTTGATGACAAAGATGCCGCGGTTGCTTTTCGGAATGATCCCGAAATGAATGACCTGCTCATCGGCGAAATTAAGTCTCAGGTTAGCGGCCTTGATCGGATCGATATCCCCGATGAGGTCAGCGACGCTTACATCCGGCGTAGCCAACTTTTCGCCGTATCGTTCGCTGCGATGCAGCCAAGATAGCGGCGTATCGTCACCGCGGGTAATTACCAGGTCCCGCGCGAATTTGGAGATGGGTGAAAACGGGTTGTCATTGACCTCGCTGCCGGTTACATAAGGGATATATTCATCCAGCAGCTCGACCATCTGCCGGGCCATTCGCGTTTTGGCCTGCCCGCGCAAACCCAGGAAAAGAATATTATGACGGGACAACAGCGCCCTCTCGGTATCCGGGATCACGGAATCCTCATAGCCAAGAATGCCCGGGAAAGTAGTTTCCTTGTTTTTCAGTTTTCGGATAAGATTTCCACGGATCTCTTCTTTTACAGATTTGTTTTGGTATCCGGCTTTTTTAAGTTCTCCCAGCGTCTTGATCTTTATCATGTCCATTTGCTCGTTTTATTGTTTCAATTTTCTCAATAGACCGTCTTCCGTTTCCCGGATTCAAAGTCCCGGAAGATAAAACTGCCCAACCGGTCAAGTGAGGCAAAAAAGGCCTTTCCATTGTTGGTTTCGGTAAATTCATTTACGAACCGCTGCAGGTAAGGATCACTGGCGATCATGAAGGTGGTGATCGGGATCTTCAGCTTCTTGCACTGCGCGGCCAGGTTCAGGCAACGGCTGGTGATCTTACGATCCAGGCCGAAGCTGTTCTTATAATAGCGTTTGCCCACTTTCAGACAGGTGGGTTTGCCGTCGGTGATCATAAAGATCTGTTTGTTGGCATTCCGCCGCCGACGCAGGATATCCATCGCCAGTTCCAGGCCCGCCACGGTATTGGTATGGTACGGCCCCACCTGGAGATAGGGGAGGTCCCTGATCTCGACCGGCCAGGCGTCGTTGCCAAACACGACGATATCCAGCGTGTCTTTCGGATACTTGGTCGTGATCAGTTCGCTGAGCGCCATCGCTACCTTCTTGGCTGGGGTGATCCTGTCCTCGCCGTACAGGATCATCGAATGGCTGATGTCGATCATCAGCACGGTAGAGGTTTGGGCCTTTAAATCCGTCTCGCGGATCTTCAGGTCATCTTCCTGCATATTGAAAGAGTCGATGCCATGATTGATCTGCGCATTGCGGATGGATTCGGTGAAGTCGATCTGCTCCAACTGATCGCCGAAACGGAAGGGCCGGGTCTCCGGATTGATCTCATCACCCGCCCCCGGTTTGAAGGTGTTGTGATTCCCCTGTTTGGTCTTCTTCAGTTTGCCAAAAATCTCTTCGAGCGACCGCCGACGGATACCCTGCTCTGTCTTGGGTGTGATCCTGATCTCTCCGGTCTGCTTGTTATCGTCGATATATCCCTTTTCTTTCAGCTCCTCGATAAAATCCCCGATGCCATATTCGTCATCCGTCATCTGGTACTCCTTATCCAACTGATTCATCCACTGCAACGCTTCCCCGACGTCGCCATTCGTGTAGCTCAGCAACTGCATAAAGATGTCCAGCAGCTGGTCGAACTTCGCCTTGCCGTCCTCGTTGGGGTCGTATTTCTTAAAATGAAAACCGATCATATCGTCAAGTTACTAATTTATTAATACAAAAACAGTCCCCAAAGTGGGAACTGTTCCTGGCATAAGTATTTCCGATAATAGTAACAGATCAGCCGGGTTTTTGTTTGGCCGGTCTTATTGCGGTGGTCCGCCAACTTTTGAGGGTGATGCCGGTGCGCCGCCGAATTGCCTGGCCCACTGGTCGATCTCGGTCAGCATTTGGTAGGAGGACACGATATCATTCGCAAAATTGGCCTGCTGCTCGCTCAGGTTCCCGCCCTTACCCTGCAGGTACATATTCGCATTGACCGCCAGTTGATCGTTCGGCATACTTTCCCCAAGCGAATTGTAGTAGCGAAGCTGCTGCTCCACATCCTTCCGGACCGAGCGTGCCACTTTTGCCGCCAGTTTGAGGTCATCCGACCGGTAGCAGGCCAGCAGGAAGCTCATGGAAATGCGGTTATGCTCGTTGCCGCGGTTGGAAGTCATTCCGTAAGGGAAATTCGATTCCAGCACATTCCGGTCGAAATGCTCCAGCAGGTTCCTGGCGGAATCCGTTTTACCCTCGTCGATCAGGCTTACCGCCAGCTGTGCATGAGCCGCCCGGAGGGTGTTCAGGTGACGCCGGTTCTCCTCGTCATAATAGACGCCGGGGATATTGGCATTGCCGTAGCCGAATTTCGTCATCATATTGGTATAGGCCACGTCATTGTTGTAGGAGCCATTCGGGTCCTTTGGCTCCACCGGTACCAACTGGCCGGACAACCCGTTCTGGCGGACATATTTGGCCAGCCCGATGTCTCCGATCTCATAGGTGGAGTTGAAACAGATGGGCCGTTGCCATTTATTGGCGGCGATGATTGCCAGCACGGCCAGCTCGTTCTTGAACAGGAAGTTCTTGTCCTTCGAGATATCAATGTGCAGTTCGCTTACTACGCTGTCGCCGGCGTTGACCGTCCCATTCGAGCGGACGGTGTTGAGGTCGACCGGGACCGACAAATGCCGTACCGGCAGGAAGTTGAAGGTCGTCCCATCTTCGCTTTGCCTGGTATACTTCGGGTCGTCGCTGCCGACAATATTTTTGAAGATGGCGTACGCATCATAGTATTTCTCCTGGTCGAACCCGGGTATTGCGTTCACCGACACAGCATCCCGGGTGTTGCCCTGGATCTGTTCCGGTGTGAACAGCACGTCAAATGGGGCGCTTTCATTGATCTTATAGCGGAGTTGGTTAATGTACCAATCCGTACCGAGCAGGCTGTAGTTCATGACCCGGACATCCGGACGGATGCCCTCGACCTCCTGCGCATACCAGAGTGGATAGGTATCGTTGTCGCCGAAGGCAAACAGGAGGGCGTTCTTCGGACAGCTTTCGAGGTAGTCCTTGCCGATGTCGCGGGGGAGCGTTTTTTTGCTGCGGTCGTGGTCGTTCCATTCCTGGCTGCCCATCAGCACCGGCACCGCCAGGAAACAAAGCCCTGCCGCGGCATAGCCCGCCATATCGGTGCGGCTCTTGAAGGCGAATTTGGCCAACCATTCTTCGACTTTAATGACACCCAGTCCGATCCAGATCGCGAAGGCATAACATGCTCCGGCAAAGGCATAGTCCCTTTCGCGGGGCTGGAGGCCGGCCTGGTTGAGGTAGATGACTATCGCAAAGCCCGTAAAAAAGAACAGGAGCAGCGTGACGAGGAAGTCACGGCGGTTGCGATTCAGTTGCAGGAAGAATCCAATCAGCCCCAGGATGACCGGCAGCAGGAACATCCGGTTGTAGGATTTGTTGTTTTTATGGATGCTGTCCGGTAGCTGGCTCTGGTCTCCCTTGAGTAACCAATCGTCGATAAAAGGAATGCCCGAAATGGCATTGCCGTCGCGGACATTGCCAAAACCCTGGAGGTCGTTCTGTTTACCGGAATAGTTCCAAAGGAAATAGCGCAGGAACATCTCCCAGTTCTGATAGGCGATAAAATATTTGATGTTGTCCGACATCGTCGGATTATCACCTTCGTTCATTCCCGAAAAGTTGAGATATGCCCATCGTTGGTCGCGGTCATTGCCCGGGTCCCACATCCGGGGGAAGAAATGCGACGACTCCGTATGGACCCAGTCCTGCGCAGCCATCCTTCCGGCTACCTCATATTTCTCCTTTCCCTTTACATAGAGCGGACCGGCATCCACCCGCGGCGCCTGGTCTTCAAAATCCGGTCCATACAGGATCGGCCAGTCTCCGTACTGTTCGCGGCTCAGATAGCCTTCCAGGCTCACGGGATTGTCGACATTGTACATGTCCACGCCCGGATCGGCATTGCTTCGGATCATCGTAGTGAAGTAGGTGGAGTAACCCAGCAGCATAAAGGCCGCGCACCAGACAGCCATCTTGAGATAATAGTACTTTTTCCGTACCGCCCAGCGGTTGACGGCTACCAGCACGGCAGCCAGCAGCACGAAGAAGAAACCGAAACCGACGAAGAACGGCATGTTCATCGAATTCACAACAAAGATATCAAAATCCATGGCGCCCTTGATCGTATACTGGATCACGAATTTCTGGACGATGCCTGTAATGATGCAGCCCACCACAAAAGCGATGATCGTTCCCCAGGTGGTCGGCTTGTAGCGCCGGAAATAATAGACCATCACGACGGCAGGGATCGTCAGCAGGTTCAGCAGGTGGACACCGATGGACAGGCCCATCATATAAAAGATAAAGATGATCCATTTATCCGCGCCCAGCTTGTCGGCCTGCCGCTCCCATTTGAGGATGGCCCAGAAAACCAGGGCGGTGAAAAAGGCGGAAGAAGCATACACTTCCCCCTCCACCGCACTGTACCAGAACGAATCGGTAAAGGTGTAGGCCAGCGCGCCGACCACGCCGCAAGCCATGATCGTCCAAACTTGCCGGCGATCCGGCTCGACCATCCAATTGCCCTTTTGAACGATACGGCGGGCGAAGTGGGTGATGGACCAAAACAAAAACAGAATCGACAACCCGCTCGCAATGGCGCTCATAAAGTTGACGGCCCGCGCGGCGGTATGCGGACTGTCCCCAAACAAGATGATAAAGAAGCGCCCCATCAGTACGAATAGCGGCGCACCGGGGGGGTGGGGGATCTGGATCTTATAACAGCTGGAGATAAACTCACCGCAATCCCAGAAGCTGCCGGTCGCTTCCGCCGTCATCACAAAAACGGTGCAGGCGGTCAGCCCCACGATCCAGCCCACGATATTGTTCACACGGTTGAACTTCATATTATTATTCCTTTTATCTATTCGAAATACACCCGAATGGTCTGATAGAAAAGACGGCTTTGCAGATACTGGTTCTGGGACTGCTCGGTAAATCCTTGCAGCCCGAACAGCCCCGCGGCGTTACCCTTGTGTATGGCTATCTCGAGATACCCCGCCGAATTGAAAAGCGCCAACTTTTCCCCTTCGCCGACATCGGCATAGGTCTCGCTGATGCGCTCGATGACTTCGTCCCGCTTAAAAACGATCCGAAACCCTCTTCCCTTCCTTCTTTCTTCAAACTCCTCCCGGGTGATATTGACGATCACATTTTCGAAATGATCGATAAAAATGATCTGGCCTTCGATCCAGTTGTCGCCAAACACCGGCCGCAAATGATTCTTCTCCACAAAGGGGACATCCGGCACCCCGATGCTCAGCAGACTTCCACCCGTTGTCAGGTCCTGGATCGCCTGCGCCATCACCCGGACACAATACAAGGTATTCTTGTTCGCGCTTTTTTCCAGCGGCAACCCGATAACCATCTCAGGACGGCCTTCCAGGATCATGGTTAACAACCCGTTGTCCGCGCATAGGAGATATTGGTCCCGGTGATAGGCCAGCAACAGCTGCTCTGGCTTTTTTTCGAAAAGGTTGACGAGGATAATATGATAAGTAAAAGGCGGAAAATGACGGATAGCATTCCGGCAGATATACGCCGCCTGCGGATAATTGAAGGGCGATAGCTCATGACTCACGTCCAGGACGCGGAAATCGGGATTGATCTGCGCCAATTGACCTTTGACAGCCCCAACAAGATAGTCCTTATGGCCGATATCCGATGTGAGGGTGATTAGGGCCATTGCGCTTATTTAACGAACTCGCCTTTCTTATTATAATAGTGCCGATAGGTCAGCCGGTCCGCGAGCGCGGGCGCCACTTTGTTGATCAGCACGGTCACTTTCCCCAGCAGGGTCAGCACGACCGTCCGTCGGCGCCGGGCAATTGCGCGGACAACATGGCGGGCACATTCGGTGGCTGACATCAGCCTGCTTTCGTCGGGCACGCTTTCCCCTCCGGCATGCCCATGCTCGTCAAGCGCGGCCATGCGGATATTCGACGCAGTAAACCCCGGGCAGACCCACATGACATTGACACCGCTATGCAGCAGTTCCGTTCGCAAGGCTTCGAGCCATCCCTGCAACGCAAATTTGGACGCAGAATAAGCTGTCCGGCCGGGCAATCCGCGATAACCAGCCGTAGAAGAGATACCGACAACCGTCCCGTGATGCTGCAACAGTGACGGGAGGGCGAACTTGGTACAGTATACGGCCCCAAGGAAGTTGATTTCCATGACCTTACGTGTGACCTCGGTATCGCAGTCCAGGAATAGGGCCCGCATGGAGATCCCGGCGTTGTTGATCAGTACATCAATACGACCAAATGTTTCGATGGTGGATTCGATGAACTTCCGGCATTCTGCCTCGTCGCCAACGTCGCAGGCGACGGCATGCAGCATGACCCGCGAATATTCCAGCTGCAAGGTATAAAGTTTGTCATGGCTCCGGCCGCAGGTGGCGACCTTTGCACCCAGCGGAATAAGGGCCTCGATCAGTGCTTTTCCGATGCCATCGCTGCCGCCGGTGATCACGACTACTTTATCCTGGAAAAATGACATGAATGTTTTTGTTATGGCTGCAAAAATAGGGGACTTCCCCCGTTATTACAACTTCAACAAAGCCAACTGTCCAGCGTGATAGGAAACGTGGCCGGTCCGGCTCAGGACCACGTTCAGCCGGTTGCGGTGCGGCTCTTTGGCAAAATCTTCGGCAGTCACGGCCGTGTGTTTCTGCAGCCATTCTTCCGGCTTCCATTCCCGCAGCCGTTCCGTCAGAAACGTATTGATTGAAGTCCAATTCTTCCGTAACTCGCTGGCCGGCGGCAGCTCCGCTGCGGGGTTGTCCGGGTTGGTAAGAAATAACGCGTCCAGCTGGGGATAGCGTCGTTCCCCCAGACCCAATAACGGAACCATATTGTCATGAATGGCCACCAAATGCCCCAGCAAATAGAGCGCCCGGTTCTTGCCAGGAGCGATGGGTCTTACTAAATCCGCATCGGTATGACGGTCAAATATGGTCGAGATGCGTTTGAGGGCCAGTTCCCAGTTGGACAAGACGGTGGCAGCGAATAATTCGTCAGGAGCTTTTTCCATACAAGCCGCAATCTAAGTATTTTTGACTTATGAGGACTATAAAGGTTGTTGCGGCCGCGTGGACCATTGGACTTTGGCTGCTCTGTGGTTGTAAGGGAAGATCGGGCCACGGGAGGAACGGTCAGGACAACGGATTACACTTCTCCGTCGATACCGCGCAGCTCATGCGCCTGGATTCCGTGGCGGCCGCGCAACGCCACTCCGATTCCGTCCTGCTGGAAAAGGCGAACAGTACGCCGGGCATCAATGCCGGTGCCGGTCATTTCTATATCGGCATTCCGCGGGGGTGGCGGCGGGTCGACACCCTGCTTGGACAAATCAGGGCCATTATCCTGGATACGGCGTCATCTATTTCCGGTTTTCGGACCAACCTTAGCATCGTCAGCGACTCCATGCGCGGAATGTCCGTCGATGACTACCTGCGGGGGACCATCAGCGGCATGGCGCAATACGTCCCGCAATTTTCGCTTATTGGAAAGGGTGAGCGGACATTCGGAAGTCGATCGTCCCGCTGGTTGCATTATTCCCGGGAGGGTGGCGGGATAGGGCTGGAGAACATCTGCTATATCATTCCGCATAAGGGCATCGCATATGTCGTGACCTGCTCGGCATTGAAAGGCCGCCTCCTTATGAATCGCCCGGCTTTCGAGCAGGCCGTCACTTCCTTTACCCTGGCGAACCCATAATCATTTCGAGGCCAGCCGGACGACCTGCCAGATCTGGGCCTCGTCGAACAAGGTTCGGTTGGCCCTTTTGCCACCGCCGCCGAATTCCCTCCCCAGACCCACGCCCAGTCCGACGCCGCTTCCAAAGCCGCCCATACCGGCGCCTACGCCAAACCCGAGCCCCGAACCACCGCCCGAGCCGGTTTCGCGCGGAAGACGGGCTCCCGAGGGCAATGGTTCGATTAAGATCCCAACCGCCAAATCGCGCGTAGGGTAGGGAGTGGACGGATCGTGCCCCGGATAAAGGGCTTGTAGCGGGATCGCCGCCTCATAAATCAGCACCCCGCTGTTGTTGTAGTCCATCCGCATGACCACACCGGCGGGGTTGTTTACGCCGTAAGTATAGTTCGGGATGCTGGAATCCTTGCTGAAGCCATAGAGGGAATAGGTCTTTTTGTCTCCGAGCGTTGCGGCCTTATACTGATACCGTTGCGGCTGCGCTTCTTCCATTAGCTTACGGTCCGGATCATTCCGCTCATCGAGCGGATAGCCGATGCCGACGGCATCGCCTTTGGTCTTGTCCCCTTTCGTGTTGACCCAGACCGACATTCCACCCTGGATGATTTTCTGCTGCTCCTGCCGGCTCTCCGTCGAGAGCAGGATATAGAGATTCTGCTGGTCATTGCTGATCGAATAGCTAACATTCTCTTCCCGTATCGTATGCTGCAATGGCTTTGCCCAGTCCCGGTCAGAGCCGTCGATCGTCAGCGGGCTAGTCTGCCATTGCGTAGAGGTGGCCGCCGGTTCCCCCGGCCCCGTCGTTTGCCGGGAGGAGCTGCATCCTGCCGCCAGCAACAGAAGGACGATACCCAAGCTTTTGAATCCCAATGGCTTCATATGTTGTTTTTTTACCTATACGGAATAGATCAGGTAAAGGTACCGCATGGGTTTGTTAATCTGTGTTAACAAGCTAAACCTCATTTCGCTGACTATTGACGAGATTGGCGGTCGAGGCCGCAAAGATGGGGACCAACGGGCAACTACTGTGCCGAATACCCCGTTGTTTATCCTGTTACGAAGAAGGTCTTTTATGATCGAGAACAGCAGCTATTTCCTGAGTAAGAAGTTCCATTATTTCCTCGTGCTGGCGGTGATCGCCACGACGCTGTTTTCCTGGTTGAACATCAATAGTTACCTGATCATCCTGTTGGTACTTTGCCGCCTCCTTGACGGAAACCCGCGGACGGCGTTGCGGACAGCTTGCAGGAATCTTTTTTTCTGGGCCTATGCCATAATTTTCCTGATCGAGCTGGCAGGACTCCTGTATACATATGATTTAAATACGGCCTGGAAACAGATGGAAAGCAAGGCTACCCTCGTTGCTATCCCTTTTGTTTTTTTGGCGGGACCTTTTACAGACTTTAATGGCTATCGCAAGCTGCTTAACGCGTATTGTTGGCTGCTCGCGGCGGTATGTCTCTATTGCTTGTCGATGGCGTTGCGGGAATATCACTGGCAGCACGATATGAAAGTATTCTTCTATCATGACCTGACCAGCGCGGTAGGTGTCAACGCCGTTTTTTTCTCCGGCTATGTGCTGATTGCGATCCTGTTCCTGCTGTTTTCCGTCAAAGTTCGCGGGATGAGAATCGTACTCCTCCTTTTCTTTACCGGGATGATGCTCCTGCTTTCTTCCCGCTTGCTGTTATTGTTGCTCGCGGTTGTCTTTATCGTCTTTGCGATCGGCCGGCGCCTCCGGAATTTAAAGGCCGCCGCCTATACCCTGGGCCTGCTGATTGCGCTGGGTCTGGCGACACTGGCCTTTACCGATAACCCGTTTAGTCGCCGCTACCAGGAATTGAGCCCCGGCCGGCTTTCGGGCAGTATCCAACGGGAAATCATTTCGGATGCCAGCGCCAACGGGATATCGCTTCGCTTGTTCATGTGGCGCGCAGCATTCCAGATACTAAGGGAACATCACGCCTGGGCCCTTGGAGTGACCGGCGGCGACAGCCAATCCCGGCTGGATCAGAAATATATGGATGCGAGCCTGAATGAGGGGTATTTCGGCTATAATTTTCATAACGAGTATATCGAAGTGCTGGTCCATTCGGGTCTAATCGGATGGGCCCTTTTTATGTTGGCGATAGCGGGGCTGATTGCGATGACCCGTATCACCGGCACCCTGCCGGCGGTCTTCACGACCGGTATGATCCTGTTGCTTTGCTCCACCGAGTCAGCGCTCGAGATGCAGCATGGATTATTCCTTTGCTGTTTTTTTCCCTTACTGCATTTTTGCGGCCGAAAATCTTAACGTATTGGTAGACGTTGCTTCGGCCCCAAGTTAACGAGATGTGATTTATTGAACCTCGCAGGGGAAATTGGGCGATTGGTTCAAGATTTGATACCCCTTCGTGAACTTAAACTCTTTAAATTATGAAAAAGGTGGTTCTTTTCGTTGCATGGCTTCTCATGTTTTCACCCTTCTTAAACAGAAGTTTCGCTCAGATTCACATCTCTATCAACATCCTCCCGCCCGAACCTTTCGTCGAGCGGCCGCCCCAGCCCACTACGAACCACGTGTGGATAGAAGGAGAATGGGTCTACCAGAACGGAGGCTATGTCCGTCAACCGGGATTTTGGACGGTTCCGGAAAAAGACCATATCTGGGTCAAAGGAGAATGGGTAAGGAATCCTGACGGAAGTAGTTATTGGCAGCCGGGATATTGGAAACCCATCCCGCATGTAGGCATTCCGCAATGGATCCCCGAGCCTTATTACCTGCGGCCTCCCAGACCCGGGAACAACACGGTATGGGTAAACGGGGAATGGATCTGGCAAGGGAATCGCTATGTTTACCAAACAGGCTTTTGGACTATTCCGGAACCGAATCGGTTTTTTGTCAAAGGCCACTGGGCACAATGGCCGAATGCAGAATGGTATTGGGTCATGGGCTATTGGAAACGGCTTCCGGATAATGTTTTTGTTATTACCCTCCCGCAAGAGCCGCAGGAAAATCGTCCGCCCGCTCCTTCGCCCGAGCATATCTGGATCGAGGGCGAATGGACCTGGAACAACGGCTACCTATGGCAGCCCGGTCATTGGATCGCTCGCGACCCGCATCGAACTTGGGTGAGAGGTTATTGGCACCAGAGGCAAGACGGCAACTGGTACTGGGTTAACGGGTATTGGGATTGGGTATAGAGCGACCTGACGAAACTTAAAAGCCCTCGGATTACGGGGGCTCTTTTTTTATTGTTTGACGATCATCCTGGGATCCGTTACGACGATCTCCGGCTTATCCCGGTAGCTGACGACGGTCCCCGTCACGCAGATATTTTTTCCGTCGAGGCCTGCTCCCAAATCCTTTGCGGCATCGCGCAGCACAATCGTCAACGGCTGATCGGGATAGGCGGCGCCAAGGTTGACGAGCGTGAGATTTTCCAGCACTTTCACCCCATATACCTTTGCGCAGCATTGGACATTTTCGTTGTAATGCTGTGCCGCATCCTGTACGGCAATCGTCCTGGGCGCGGGACCTACGCTGTTACCGGCGTTGGTCGCCGGCGCGGAGGTTGCGCTGGCGGCAAGCCCGCTTTTAAAGATTTCATTGAGTAATCCTGCCAGCCGGATACCCGCCTTCTCGATCCGATCCTGCACGATCGCGATATGCGCCTGGTAATAGCTGTCGTCGATGGCGCGGCTCTTCATTCCATCGACCTCGGCATATAACTTGGAACTGGCCTGGTAGCTTTCCCAGATCCATTGGATCAGCGGGTCGCTTTGCCACTGCTTGATCTGTGCGGGCGTCGCGTGGTCATATTTCTCCGCCATCTGTTCGTAGGTCAGACCCTGGTGGTCGATCAGCTTGCTGTCCCAGAGCGCGTGCAGATTGGTGCCGTTCCCGTCATAGTTGAGTTGGATCGTATTGCCACCCTTGTCCTCTTCCCGGCTGACATGCATCGGCTGGTGAAGGTCGCCGACGAAATGGACAATATATTTCAACGATTCGACCTTTTCCTGACGCGTCGAGCCCTTGCTGCCCAGGAGCTGCTCTTGCTGTAGCAAGGCACTGTAGACATTTTCCTGCGTCATGCCCTTAACTTTTGCCTCGAAATCGGCATAGCTAAGTCCAAGCGGCAGATCGATATAATGCCAGGGAGAGGTGTGCCGGTAGGCCGGCTGGCTGCGGACCTCATCGGGCCAGGTGCTGACGTCGGCAAGGGTTGTATCGCCGATCAGTTCCCGGACTGCAGCTTTCGCCTGGGGGGTCAGATGGTCTGCGGCAATCTTGCCAACGGTGCGGTGACCGGTAACGCCCCAGGAAAGCAGACATGCGGAAAGGGCAATGGCGAAGAGGGGAAGGGCGATTTTGCGCATACTGTTTTTTTGGTCACGCAAGATAGCGTTCTCCGCGCGCCCGCCATATTATTTTTCGCACATTTCCTTCAGCTTGTTCAACCCCTTTCCAAAGTCGCGGTTCATATTCTTCTTTATGAGCCCAAACAGCTTGATGATATTCATCGGGTAGGGGGTTGAGCTTTCGATCCCCCAGATGGCCCGCGTCGATCCGCGCTCTTCCTCCAGCCGGATATAGGCCTCCGCCCGGCCTCGGAAAGGGCGGATAAATTCGATCCGGGTGGTCACTTCGATGGGTGCTGTTACGCCCAGGATCGTTTGACGTCCAGCACCGACGTTTTTTTCTTTGCTATCCCAGGAATAGGTGGCGCCTGGTGTGCCGTCGACTCCTGTAATGGATTGGGAGACGGCCGGATCGCGCTCCAGCCAAGGATTCCAGGTGTTGATTGCGCCCAGTGAGTTGACATGGCCCCAGACATTGGACCTGGGCGCCTGTATAAGAATGTTTTTTTCAAAGCTCCATCCCGTTCCCACGAATGCAGCCACCACCAGAAAGAGCACGATAAGACCTGCAACAAGGTAAAGGACTATCATATAAATATGCTTTTTTGGATAGCATAAATATAATGGATTTTGTCCTCTTTCACTCCTCCATTCGTTGGGGCAGAATCCACTTCATGCAACATGTGCTCCCCCGCAGCCTGATTTCCCGGAGATGTTCACGCTGAAGATGTTGCGCGGAACCCGGTCCGCCCTGAGAGGTACCGAACGCCGCTTTCCGGGCCGCGATGATGAGCCCGGTCAACAGCTTGAGGACGGAATAACCGGAGTTCCGGGCGAACTTTTCCTTTTCGTACCTTTGGTAAAAGCGCCTCCATTATGAAAAATCTGCTGAAATTAGCCGTTCTGTTAAGCGGCTTTATCATAGCCTTTCTGGCGGCCCGGGCCTTCCTCCATTCGACCCCATCCTCCATTGTTTCTGCGACCGGCCCCGCCAAAGGGTTTGCCGTCGTCGAACTATTTACTTCCGAAGGTTGCTCCAGCTGTCCGCCGGCCGATCAATTGGTAGCGCGCATCCAGCAGGAAGACAAGGACCAACCGGTCTATATCCTGGCCTTCCACGTCGACTACTGGGACCGGCAGGGCTGGAAGGACCTTTTCAGTGACGCCCGGTATACCCAACGCCAAAACCGATATGCCTCCTGGCTCAATCTACAGTCGATCTATACGCCTCAGATCGTGGTTAATGGCAGAAAGGAGTTTGTCGGCTCGCAGGAGAACACACTTCGCAGCGCCATCCATAGCGGCCTTGAACAGACCCCGGCCGCGCAACTAACTCTTAGTGATATCCGGGTCGATCAGGGCAAGGTCCATTGGCATTACGAAGTGAAGAGCGCCGCAGCCAAAAGTTCGCTGATCGTGGCACTTGTCCAACGGTCAGCCTCTACTGATGTGAAGGCCGGTGAGAATAGCGGCCGAACCCTATCCCATGTCCAGATCGTCCGGAACTTCTCCAGCACCGCCATCGGTGCGGGGGCGGGCGGCACCGGCTCGTTGCAGCTGCCGCCGGGGCTTGCCGGCGCCGACGAAGAGCTCATTGCTTTTGTACAATCCGACGACAACGGCCAGATCGTTGCCGCATCCAACGCCTCCCTCCCATAACCGGAAATATAGTATCTTCAAGGAATGACTGACTGGGGGAATTTTTTTGTTGGGCTTGTCAGCGCTGCCGCGGCGCTGACCGGTCTCATCTTTGTCGGCGTTTCAATCAGCCTCTCCCGAATCCTGGCCTTCCCGCACCTGTCAGGGCGGGCGCTTGAATCCCTGGTCCTGTTAATGAATATCGTCCTTATTTCCTCGCTTTGTCTTGTGCCGGGCCAGTCATTCAGGGCGATCGGGTTAGAGGTCCTGCTCACCGGCCTTCTCGTTTGGGTTATTACGTTGCTGCTGGACATCCGCATGTTGCGTGCCGCCGCCGCGGAGCTCCGCCGGCACTACCGCCGGAATGTTATCTTCACCCAATTCGCGATGCTGCCCTATCTCCTTGCCGGCGTTATGATCCTGACATCCGGTCAGACCGGCATTTACTTTTTGATCCCTGGTATTTTTATTTCCCTGGTCAAAGCATTGACCGATGCCTGGGTGTTACTCGTCGAGATTCATCGATGAAATTCCCGCGCGTTCGTTTATCTTTAGCCGACAATCCTTCTACTATGCGGGCCCGATCGATCGTTATGTTGTTCATCCTGGGTTGCTGTGCCTGCCGCCAGACCCAGCAGGCCACGCCTGTGGTCTATGGCGACAACGCCGCCGCCGGTCATTTTCTGAACACCAGGGGTATCCGGCTTTACTACGAGAACTATGGCGAAGGCACACCGCTCCTGATGCTGCACATCAACGGGGGCTCCATCAGCAATTTTTCCTACCAGATCCCTTATTTCGCCACCCGCTATCATGTCATTGCGGTCGACACGCGCGCCCACGGAAAGTCGGTGGATCCGGGCGACTCCCTGACGTTCGAACAAATGGCCGATGATTTCAATGCGCTGCTGGACAGCTTGCATCTGGACAGTTGCTATGTCATCGGCTGGAGCGACGGCGGGATCAGTGGTCTTCAGCTGGCGATCCGGCACCCGGAAAAAGTAAAGAAGCTGGTCGTCAGCGGCCCCAATATCTTTCCGGACTCGACCGGTCTCGTCCCATATATCTACCACTATCTCGAACGGCTGGCCGATACGCTGCAGCACAAGCCGCAGACGGCCGAGGTAAAGAACCAACTGAAGATTATCGAGCTCGATCTGAAAGAGCCGCATATGACACCCGATCAATTGCAGGGTATCCATTGTCCCACGCTCGTGATGGGCGGCGATCACGACGGTATCCCTTCTTACCACCTTTGGCTGATCTCCCAACATATCCCCCAGTCTTATCTATGGATCGTGCCCAACTCGGGTCATTCCGTGGCTATCTATAAAAAGGACCAATTCAACGCGGTGGTCGGCGACTTTTTGGAGCAACCTTATCGGAAGATCGAAGGACTGGACGTATTGCACTAAAATATAAATCACCATCACGTGGATTCACGGGCTCAGTCAATCTTCATCGGCCCGTTGACGAAGACCGGCGCGGCTCTCTTCTTTGAAGCCTGCTCGTATGCATAGGCGATCGCCAGCAGCTGCGGCTCGGTATATGCGCCGCCGACAAAAGAGATTCCTACCGGTAGCTCCATCACCGTACCCATTGGTATGGTAATATGCGGATACCCGGCCATGGCTGCGGGTCCCGAAAATCCGGGGCCGGTGCGGTAGTCGCCGCTGATCAGGTCGATACAGCAGGCCACACCGTTAGTCGTGCCGCAGATCGCGTCCAGTTGGTTCTGACGCATAAGGTCGTCGATAATGGTCCGCGCCGTCAGCAGCTTCTTTAGCGCGTCAGTGTATTCGGTGCTGTCAAGCCCGCCACGGGCGTCGCTTCGTTCAAGCGTTTCCTGTTTGAAGAAAGGCATGGCCTTCGGTGCATTTTGTTTGTTAAAGGCGATCACGTCGGTCAGCGTATGCACCCGGGCATCCGCAGCCGTTGCCAGGTACTTGTTCAGGCCGTCCTTGAATTCATACTGAAGGACCGTGCCTTCCACCGAATTGGCGTCGCCCAGTTGCTTTTGCAGCTCGACCTCGACCACGGTGGCCCCTTGTGCCTTCAGCAACGCCAGGGCATCCTGGAACAAGGCCAGCACTCCCTCATGGCCATTACTCAGGAAGGACTTCTCCACTCCGATCCGTTTTCCTTTCAACCCGTTCAGATCCAGGAAGGAGGTATAGTCGGAATGGGTTTTGTCCTTGCTGCCCAACGTAACCTCGTCGTCCGGATCGGCGCCTGCCAGCGCTCCCAGCAGGATGGCCGCATCCTTTACCGTCCGGGCCATCGGGCCGGCCGTATCCTGGGTGGCGGAGATGGGGATGATCCCGCTGCGGCTGAGTAGCCCTACGGTCGGTTTGATGCCGACGATGCCGTTGCAGGATGAAGGGGAGACCACGGAACCGTTCGTCTCCGTGCCGACAGCGATGACGCAAAGGTTGGCGGAGACTGCCGAGCCCGAGCCGGCGCTGCTCCCCGAAGGGTTGCGGGCCAGCAGGTAGGGGTTCTTCGTCTGGCCGCCCCGGCTGCTCCAGCCGCTGGTACTGCGCGTCGACCGGAAATTCGCCCATTCGCTGAGGTTGGTCTTTCCCAGTAAAACGGCGCCGGTTGCCCGAAGCTGCGCGACAATGAACGCGTCCTTAGCCGCATGGTGGCCTTCCAGCGCGAGGGAACCCGCCGTCGTCATCATCTTGTCCCCTGAATTAATATTGTCCTTGATCAGCACCGGGATCCCATGCAGGTGGCCGCGGACCTTCCCGGCTTTTCGTTCGGCATCCATGGTGGCCGCGATCGCCAGTGCATCGGGGTTGATCTCGATGACAGCATTGATCGCCGGACCTTTCTTGTCGATGGCTTCGATCCGCTTCAGGTATAGTTTCGTGATCGACACCGAACTATATTCGCCGCTGCCCATCCTCTGTTGAAGGTCGTCAATAGTCATCTCCAACAGGGGGAAATCCGCGTCCGGGACGACGTCGGATGGTCGCAACGTTCGTGGTGCAAAAAAGGATTCCAACGAAAAGGCGGAAAAACTAAAGCCGGTCAGGGAGCTGGCCCGAAGAAAATGTCGGCGGTTCATAAGCAGTGTGTTTTACGCGTGATACCGACGAATGTAGGATAAAATCCGCTGCAGACCGAACAGCCGCTGTATTAATTCCGGACAGTCCATGCCCCCCTGGGAACATTCAACTTATTCATTTATAGTTGTATATAAATGTGCCACCGCGCGGCGCGCGCGGCGCTCGTGAACCCGGTCAACAGCCTGCGGACCGAGTAACCGGAGGTTACCTTCTGGTTTCCATCCTACGCCTCCCCCCGGCGACGCCCTGGACGACGGGCAGGGAGGAGGGTAGAAATGGGGAAAGTCGACATAGTACGAACTCGGTTTCTGAGGTAAGAACGATCAACTAAAACCGCCAAAGTCTGACTTTTCGGCTGGCTAGGTCGGTCACAGGCCGGCGCAGGGTTCGGTTACAGGTAGATTCGCAATGTTTTCATCAGCCTTGAAAGCTGGAAAGGCTTTTTCAGAAAGGCCGATTCCCCATAGGGCTGGTAAAGTTTGGTGGCATCCGCGTTATGCGAAGTCACGATAATGGGGATAAGAGCTAATTTCTTCTGTTGCTTGATTTTCTTATAGAGTAGGAGCCCCGTCGGATCGCCGGGCTTGATGTCAAGAAAGATAAGGTCGGGTAGGATCGCTTCCAGCAACTCGTACCCTTCAGGGTAGGAAGATGCCAGCGAAGCTTCGTGTCCGCTTCGTTCAAAGAATGACCGCATGGCGGCAAGCCAGTCGGTGTCTTCATCAATGATTAGTATCCTTTTCATCCGTCCAAAAAGTTTTTTCAATCGTCGGATGGAACCTTCGGTTTCATCGCGATTTGACTTGTCGTCAATCATAGGGGATCAGTACGGTGACTGAACATCCTTTTCCGGGCGCCGTGACAATATCCACCATCCCCTTGAAGGCTTTGGCCCGGGAATGGATGCCGGCCAATCCCATTCCCTTCGGTGCAGCCTGCAGGTCAAAGCCGGCGCCATCATCGAATGTATACAGGATGATCCCTGAGTTGTTCTGCATGATATTGACCCGGATGTTCTTGGCCCTGCTATGCCGGATGATATTGCTTATTTCCTCCTGCACGATCCGGTATATAGCCACTTTCTTTTCCTCGCACAGACAGTATTCCGTATCGATTTCAAGCGAAGAATTGAATTTGATATTAAACCGGCCGGTGTTTCGCAGATCGTTCAGCAGCTGCGCGATCGCGGTCAGCAACCCCGTATTTTTCAGTTGGGATGCCGCGAGCTTCCGCGACAGGCGCCGCGTCTCTTCGATAGCAGCCAGGATAAGATCGATAGTCTTTGCTTTCACTGATTTTTCTTCTTTTGATCTCCCCTTCAGCCCTTCGAGGTGGAGCCGGGCAGAGATCATGATCTGGATGACATTGTCATGCAACTCATGGCCGATATAGGTGCGTTCCTGCTCCTGGACCTGCACGATCGTCTCGGCAATCTTCTGCTCCTGCTCACTCCGCTCGTTTGCGAAATCGCTTACGTCCCAGGCCTCGCCGCCGGTCAGCGGATCACTGACCGCGTCGATGGTATAGATGTTGACCAGGAAGCTGCAGCATCTCCCGTCCGATCGGGTAAAATGATGCACCCTCCGGTATGGCACGCCTGATTGACTGACCCGGCGATGTTTTTCGGAAAAAAATGCGGCCATATCTCTCGGGATCAGCTCCTGGAGGCTCTTACCGGCTGCACTCCCTTCCACTCCAAATTGCCGGTAAAAAGCCTTATTGACATAAATGAGCCTACCCCCGCCATCTGCCAGCCAAAATAAGGTGCGGGCCTGGTCCATCATCGTCTTTTCAGGTATGGTCTTCCATGGGCCTGCTCCTTTCAACAATAAATGATTCAAATTATCCCTCTCTGTCATCGCTAAATCCATGGCCGTTTATGGGTGCAAAATAAAGCCCTTTTACATCATCACGGAATAGTCGGGAATATATGTCAGAAGTACACTTTTACCATGGGGGTTTGTAGAGTTTATACTATAAGGCGATGAACGGTCGGGACCAGTTCTTTATGCGCTTCTTCTTTGCTGAGGTAAGCAGATGCGCCCGCTTTGATGGCATGGGCGGCATAGTCGTCATCGCAATAAATGCTTAATAATAAGACCGGTAAGGAAGGATTGCATAGTCGAATATCCCGTAGCGCGTCCAGTCCGCTCAACACGGGCATCGAGATATCGGCAATGACAAGGTCCCAGTCTCCTGCGAGGGCACGTCTTAAAAGTCCGTCGCCGTCGGCGACCTCCTCGATCTGCGAATTTGGATATTCGTCCAGCAGGATCTGTTTTAGCCGCTGGCGAATAGCGCAATGGTCGTCTGCAAGCAAAATCTTAATCATCGTTTAGGGGTATGGATTGGTCTGCTCCGGTCATTTCTTATCCCAGAAGAGTGAAGCATAAAAATAAGAAGACCTGGTTCAACGGGAAATAAAGGAAAAACTAAGAGTTGTGTAGATTTTTGGCTACGGTTGCTATATCAGCCCGTTCTCCAGCGCGTATCTCGCCAATTCTGCATTGGCTTTCATTTTCATTTTTTCCATGATCCGGCTGCGATACGTGCTGATCGTCGTCGGGCTAAGCGACAGCTGTGTCGCGATTTCCGTAATGCTGTTCCCGGCGGCCAGCATCTTCATGACATTGAATTCCCGGTCGGACAGCAATTCGTGCGGGGCCCGCTCCTTATCGGCCCTAAGATCGCTGGCGAGTTTCTCGGCCACCGCAGCGGTGATATATTTTCTGCCCTGCAGGATGCGCTGTACCGCCTTCACGAGCTCCGTGGGCGCGGCATCTTTATTGATATAGCCGGAGGCGCCGGCCTTGAAGACGCGTGTGGCGTATTGCTCTTCGGGGAAGATGCTCAGGATCAGCACCGGCACCTGCGGTTGATATTGCCGGATCTGCTGTACCGTCTCCAGCACACTTCGGCCCGGCATCATCAGATCGCTGATGACGAGGTCCCAACTGTCTTCTATCGATCGCTGCAGGAGCATATCGGCATCCCCCACCTGTTCGATCTCGGCGGCAGGCCAGGCCTCAAGCAGGATCTCCGAAAGACCTCTCCGGACTATGGCATGATCGTCGGCAATTAGAATGCGCATGTTGTTTCTATTGAGTTCCCACTGCCGGCTGTTGCCGCTGCTGCAAGGGGATGCTGAACCGAAGGATGGTGCCTTTGCCCGGCTGACTATCGATCTCATAGGCGCCCTTCATCATTAGCGCCCGCTCCTTCATCCCTAATAAGCCCAAAGTTTTTTTCTTTTTCGCCGCCGCCGGATCGAACCCCTTGCCATTATCCGTGATCTTTAATATCAGTCGACCGTCTTCCATATATAGCCGGGCCGAAACAGCTGTTGCATCGGCATGGCGTACAACATTGGTGAGCGATTCCTGGAAGATCCGGAACAACCCCGTCGTTACCGCGGGCTCCGGCTTCAGGGATTCCTCCGAACATTCGAACTGGAAATGGATCCCGGTCCTTTTCTGAAAATCCCGGACCTGCCATTTCAGGGCCTCGATCAGGCCCAGATCATCCAGGATACTGGGCCGGAGCTGAGTGGAGATGCGGCGGATCGAATGGATCATTTCTGTCAGCATGGCTAAGACGCCGCTGATCCGCTCCTCTATGACGGCATCCCCCGCGATCTTTCTGTCCAGCCAGGATACATCCAGTTTGATTGCCGTCAGCTGCTGGCCTAGCTCGTCGTGGATCTCCCTGGCGATGGCAGCCCGCTCCTCTTCCCGGACATTCTGTAGACTTGAGGCCAGGTCGCGGAGGTCTTCCTCGCTTTGACGAAGCAGGTTCTCCGCCTCCTTCAGCCGCCCGATATCGAAACCGATACCCAGTACACAGGGTTTGTCCCGATAGGTGATGATCGTCCCGAGGAAATAGAACGGAATGTTCTCGCCACTCCGGGTCGTCAGCTTCGCCTCAACATCGCAACGGCCGGTGACGAACACTCCTTCTGTTTTCTTTTGGATCAGTTCGCGCTGACTGCCCCGGAAGAAATCCAGTACGGTCATTTCCGCAAATTCATGACGGGAATAACCCGTGACCTCTTCGAACCGACTGTTCCAGCGCAGGAAATGGAGCTGTTCGTCGCAAATACAGAAAACGCCCGGCAGCATATTGATGATCGAATCCGAGAACAGCTTCTCGATCCGGATCCCTTTCTCCGCCTTTTTCCGCAGCTCTTCCTTTTCAAAGATCTCCAGCGTAAAGGAGATATCCCGGACCACCTCGTCGAGCATCCGGACCTCTTCTTCGTCGAAGAAATTGAACTCGTCGGAATAGAGGCTGAAAATGCCATACGGCTCGCCAAACTTAGATATCGGCAGCGCCATCGACGACCGGTAACCCCGTTGCATCGCCTCTTCTTTCCAGGGCCGGACCGCCGGATCGGTTCGAATGTCGTTGCAGATATAGTGCCGTTGCTCCCGAAGGGCGGTTCCCGAAGGCCCCATGCCGGCGGGGATGTGATCGAGACTGATTTTGATCAGGCTCAGATAGCCTGCTTCATGACCCGCATGACAGACGGGCAAGATGCTCCGGTTCTCCATATCGATAAGACCTACCCAGGCCATCCGGAACTTGCCGGAGTCCACGATTACGGAACACAGTCGGCGGAACAGGTCATCGGCCTCCCGGGCATAAATGATCATTTTATTGACCTGGCTGATGGTGGCATACAGCCGGCGGGATTTTTCGAGTTTTTTTTCCTGCGCCTTCCTTTTTGAAAAGGCAAATTTAAGGATGCTGATCAAATTTTGTAGTTCTCTATTATAAGATACAGCGAAATTCAGCTTTGTAACTTTTTTTGTTGCATTTTATTTGATTGCCTTGAAAATGAATGCCTTATATGATCGCCTGCTTACGCTTAACGCTTCATTTGCAGTTATATAGTTTTCCTTAATAAACATCCGGATCTCTAGCCGCTCCAACAAGGGAAAGAAAAAATTAACCCGACTTAAAATCAACAACATGAAAAAGAAATTATTTATCGTTGCCCTTCTGCTGGCCGCAGTCGGCTTCTGCTCTACCGGATGTTATTGTGTACGGTGCCATCCTTATTACCATCATGGCTGGTATCGCTAGCAGGAGACCGGTAAGCCGGGCTCTTTTTTTATTCGAGGGCACGCATCGTTTTTCCGTAATCGTTATCGCCCTGGATGGATTTAGCCGCCTTTCTATAGACCGCCCGGAGACTGTCGTTCCGGGGCAATTTCGGCGCGATCTTCGTGAATAGGTCGCTTTTTATATAGTCTTGGTCCAGCGCCCCTACGGCCCTGAGAAGACTGGCCCATTCCGCGTCGGTCGTGCCGGGGAGCCCGGCCATCCTTTCGAGGACTTCTTGTTGATCGTTAGGCGCGTCGAACCGGGCGGCGATCGACAGCACCGTATCGAATTGATCGACCGGCAGCCCGGCGCTTGCATTGGTGTCCGCGCCAAGGTAGCCTAACAGCAGATCCTTTTTCATATAGGAAGGGCCAATTTCCCCGACGCCGTGAAGCCAGGGTTGCGCATAAACAGAATCGCGCATTCGAAGCGGCCGAAGCTCACTCAGCCGTTGATAGACCTCTTGTTGATCGTTGGGCGCGTCGAACCGGCCGACGATCAGGAGCACCGAATCAAATTGATCGACCGGCAACTCGCTGCTCACCTTGGTGTTCGCGCCAAGATAGCCAAACAGCAGATCCTTTTTCATATAGGACGGACCCAGGTGCCCGACCACGATCAGCCATTGCTGCGCGACAGCGGAATCGCGCAGGTGATCCCGGGTGAATATGCTCAGTAAGTGCTGTTGGCCCGATTCATTGTTGGAATTGCCAATCTGACGCAACAATTCGATCTGATCCGTGGGAGTGAGGCTGTCACTCTGGAACAGCAGATCGAAATATTGGTCCCGGGCACCATCCATCTGAATATTGGAAATCTCGGCCAGTACGGCGCGGACGCCGCCTTTTTTATAAATATGTTCCGCCCGACCTTCAGCAAAGAATCCAAACCGGACCATCTTTTTGATCTGTGTGGCGATGAACTGCTGGCCGCTGTCGTTTAGCGACAGTTGCTCTTTGCCGTTGTATAATGTATAGGTGATCTCGCCCTGGAGGTCGCTTTTCGCCTTCATCGTCGTATCGTTTTCCTGGAACTTCACGTATCCGCCGGGACTGATCTCGGCAAAGGACCGTTCGTCGTCACTCAGCCGGATCTTTCCCGACCATTTGATCTCTTCGATAAAATGGTCGCCGTTCATGACCATGGTGCCGCTACCATGCCCGTTATGCCAGAGTTCCAGGGTAGGATAACAGAGGCGCAAAAAGATGAGGGCAAGCGCGATGAGGAAGAAAGTTAGTTTCATCGGTTCAATTTTTTGTTCGTTTGACAAAGAGATAGTACAACCCGAGGCCGCCTGCCACACTGAAGGCCATGATCGCCAGTGAGTGCAGCCCGAAGGGGAGAGTAAACTGGATGATCGTAAAGCCCACACCAACGCTAAGCAGGGTACAGATCCATTGCATCACCGTATTGAGGGGGTTGATCTTTTCGGGCTGGACAAGCTGCCCGACGATCTGCTGGTCCGTCTGCCGCTCTATGATCTTGTTCTTTAGCCGGAAATCAAAATTAGACCGCACCAGCTGCAGGATAAAAGAGGAGATCAGGTAAATAACCAGCAGCAGCGAGCAAATATGTACGAGATCGTAAACCAATCCGCTGTTGATCAGCGGCTCGGGTTTGTCCTGTGCGTAGGCTACCAGGCTTCCGCCAAGGGCCGCAATGATTATAAAGGCTTTTTTCATGATTTATTTGTTTATGATATTGATGACATCCTGATATTTTTTGTGGAGTCGCAGGAGGAACAGCGCGACGACAACTCCCGCGGCAGCCAGCAAGACCCAGTAGAAACCCGCTGACATATCCGTGAACACGAAATAGGCGCTCCTCCGGAATAACCATGCCGGGACACCGATAACCAGCGCGATTAAGACCCAAATTCCCGCCGTGCTGCTTTTTCGGTCCGGTGTTCTCGCCGCCTCCACGCGCTCCATCACGGCGGCCACGAGGTCGAATGCGAATGCCGGTACCGGCTGCCCGGCCAGCGCGTCCGTAAGGAGACCGTATGCAGCTACCGCCGCCTGGCAGTCCGGACAGACCCCGATATGGGCAATATCGTCCCGCGTACAGGCTGAGCGATCCAGCACATACTGCTGTAGCGTCTCTTCCGAAGGATGCGTTCCGCTCATAACTTTTCTTTTTTATAAACAGACAATATTGTTTCCTTTAATTGTTTTCTCGCCCGGAATAGATAGCTCTTGACCGTTCCTTCCGGCAGGCCGGTGATCCGGGCGATCTCGAGGTAGGGCAGCTCTTCCTGGTGATAGAGACCGATTAGGGTTTGATAGAGCGGCGGAAGCCGCTCGATCTCCGTTTGCAGAAGGCGGTTCAACTCTTTTTGCAACAGAACGCTGTCCGTTTCGTCCGTCGCCCGGAAAGCTGCAAAGCGCAGGTCAACATCTCCTTCATCCGCGTCCCGCACCGGCGGGTAATAGACGGGCAGCTGTTTTTTGAGTAGCCGGTTGAGACAGCTGTTGTAAGCGATCTGCCCTACCCAGGTGGACAGCTTGGATTGAAATTTAAATCCAGTAAGATGCCGATACACTTTCAGATAGATATCCTGCGCGACATCTTTACGATCCTCCTCGTTTGATATCAGCTTGTAAACGATCTGGGCCACCAGACCTTCCGTCATTTCAACCAGGGTTCGGAAGGCGTGCATATCGCCGCCCAATATCAGGTTGACGACCTGCCTGTCGGTCAGCATATGCTTTGGTTGATGGCTCACTGGGAAGATTAGACCGGCTAGTTACTCAAATGTTGCAATTATTTGGAACAATCCGGCTATTTTTGGCTGAAATCTGCCGAATGGACCCGCTATTGGACCGGATCAAAGAGACCGCTGATTTTTTGGATGCAGGAGGATTTTCAGGCGCCCATACAGGTGTCGTGCTAGGGACCGGTCTGGGTTCTTTTATAAAGGAATTGAATGTCGACCGGACCATCCCTTACCAGGAGATCCCGCATTTTCCGCAATCCACCGTCGAATCCCATAAAGGACAACTCATCTCCGGCGACATCGGAAACAGGAAGGTCATCGTCCTGCAAGGCCGGTTCCATTACTATGAAGGCTATAGCATGCAGCAGATCACCTACCCGGTGCGGGTGCTCCAAGCCCTCGGCATCCGGGCACTCCTGCTGAGCAATGCGGCCGGGGGTCTGAACCCGGCTTTCCGAAAGGGAGATCTGGTGCTCATCGACGATCATATCAACCTCTTGCCTGAAAACCCCTTGCGGGGGCTGAATGACGCGGCTTTCGGGAATCGCTTTGTGGATATGAGCCGACCCTACGATCCGGAATTGAACAAGGTATTGGCGACCGAAGCGGCCCGGCTGTCCATCTCTTTGCAGAAAGGCGTCTATATCTCGGTCACGGGGCCTAATTTGGAGACCCGTGCGGAATATCGGTATTTGCGCCGGATCGGCGGCGATATGGTGGGAATGAGTACGGTACCCGAAGTAATCGTTGCTGGTCATCTCGGGCTGCCTTGCGCCGCGATCAGCGTGATCACCGACGAATGCGACCCCGACCGCCTGGCCCCGGTCAGCATCCGGGAGATCATCGAGGTGGCGGGAAAGGCCGATGCGGTTCTCGGTAAGCTCCTGGCAGCGGCGATTGGGGATACGCCGCCCTTTCGACCAATGAATTGCTGGAAATCATCGACAGGAAATTCGATTACACCGACTTCACCATCTGGTTTCTGAGCTTTTTACCCGCCTATGGTTTTGATGAATATTTTAACCGCAAAAGGCAGATCCGGAGGTTACGGTCAATGTTCGGTCCTCCCCCGGAAGACCCGTCCTGATTGCCGCTCATCCATTTCCCGCAGTAAGACTTTTTACTTTATCTTTCGTTCCGGGTCAGAGTAGCATTACCCAAAAATCAATCTATGAACGCACTTTACCTTCTGGCAGTGCTGACTGCCACTCTGAACGGGCATGCACCGGTCACCGGCTTCACCGGAAAAAAAGATAGCCTCGTCCAACAATACCACCTCCGCTACGACCACACGGTCCTGCGTATCCCCGGTCAATCCATTCCCATCGGTGTCCTCACCCGGACAGCCAAAGGAGATACGGCAAAGACCAAAGGATATCTCAATGGCGACCTGGTCTGGAGTAAGTACAAAGTGGAAGTACAGGGCGGCAGTTTTTCCAATGGCAAGATCAAGATCGCCAAATCCACCCGATATCTTAAGGGCGATTCCCTGACCGTTAGCGTCTATACCCGGAAGTGGTTCCTCGGCGGGAAGGACAAATGGCTGCTGACCAAAAAAATCCCTTACGACTACGAGGACAGTATCTCCATCCTCACCACGGGCAATATCGGACGGGCGCCAGGGGAACATGTCCAGTTCGGCATCCGGACCTGGTATGATAACCACCAGTTTGCCGATCGCTGGGCTTCGAAGAAAACGAAGATGACCGGATTTGTTTTCGCCTTCGAGGGCACGCATCTTTCCAAATCCAAAGGCGATCTGACGATTGAAATTGATCCGGAAAAGATCAGCAAAGACCAGGTCGGTTTAACTGCGATGCTGGCCAAGGATAGCGCGATCCGCGACAGTCTCCGAATCGTGCTGGATTATGTGGCCGCTTACCAATGCAAGGTGGCCGCTGCCGGTGACGGCCATGCACTGCAAGTCAGCGCCGATGTCTATGACGACAGCCTGATCCACGCCAGGCTCCTTCGGATAGACGTGAAAGATAGCCTCGCCAAAAAGACTTACCACTATCGCGTCAATACAAATGGCGGGTCTATCGCAATTTCGAGCATCGGCGGTAACGGCCTCGACGGAAGGGACGGACTTGACGGAGCGTCCGGTTCAATGGGCTCCGACGGAACGGTTAGCCTCGATGTGGAAACCACTACCGCTCCGGACGGGACGATCCAGACGACGACCAACACGATTGAAGGTCCAGGGGGCGACGGCGGTCAGGGCGGAAATGGTGAGGATGGCGGAGACGGCAACAATGGAGGCACTGGGGGGAATATCTTCATTCGGTATACTCCGGCTGTCGCGGCTTACCTTTCGCTGATCAAGGCTGTCAGTATTCCCGGCAGCGGCGGCTCGGGTGGTAGGGGAGGGCAGGGGGGTAGCGGTGGAACCGGCGGCAGCGGCAATCCGTCCGGCAATGACGGATTAGGTGGATTGTCCGGTCGCAGCGGTTTTGACGGCGCGGCGGGGCAGAAAGGAAAGGTGGTGTTTACGGCTATTTAGCGGCTGCCTGCTGGTACCGTTGGATGCCCTGCAGGATGTCACGGGCGATCTTCTCCTGGTTCTGACTGTCACGGATGAACGCCAGATCTGCAGGGTTATCTATAAAGCCGCATTCCAGCAGCACGGCGGGCATCGGGGCTGCGCTCAGGACATAGACACCCTGTGTCGGCTGATGGAGAAGGTCATCCGCCGCATAGCTGGTCTTCACCGCATCCAGCAGCGCCGAACCGAGTTTCCGGCTTTCGGCGATGTGCGCATTGTCCGGGGATACGAATGCGCTAAACCCGTGATTGGGCTGGCCGCCGCCGGCATTGTTGACATGGAGCGACACGAAAAGATCGGCGTTGTTTTCCCTGGCAATATCAACCCGATATTCCAGCGAAGAACGGATATCGCCTTTCCCGCCGGCCAGTTCATCGGTCTGGCGCGTCAGCACGACATAGATGTGATACTCCGGGCTTAGTTGTTTAACCTTCAGGGCCAGGGCCAGGTTGATGTCCTTTTCTTTTACGTCCCCCGCTACCGCACCGTTATCGGAGCCGCCATGACCGGCATCGATCACGACCGTGAACGGCGGAAGTCCAAGGAGCGATTCCGCGGCAGGTCTTTTCGAGGCAAAAGCGCACAATAACAGAAAAGTCAAAGGGAGGACCATCATCCGGCTCCAGTGGCCGGGTCGGGTGGAATGAAATTGAGTGAGCATAGTAATACGTCGTTTTATGGATGATTGGAAAAAGCGATGCAGGATCGAAAGCGGTCGGTCATATACGCTGTGCCAGACGAGCAGCTCCGCGTATTCGTACCGGTCTCCATCTGCCACCGCGTACTTGTCGGCGAGGAATTCGTGGATGGTCCGGATCTCGCGGTAGATCAGGTAGAAGAATGGATTGACCCAGAAAATGGCCAGTACCGCCTTCAGCCAAAGCAGGTCCAGCGTATGCCGCTGCCGGATATGATACCATTCGTGCAGGAAGATCTGCCTGCCGCGGGCGCTGTCGATATCGATCTCCTCGTTCCAGAAGAGCCGGTTAAGAAAAGAGAACGGCGCACCTGGCTCGCGGGTCATAAAGAGGTCAATCCGACCTACCCGTTCCCGGGGATATTTCTTGGGCAGCCGCCCGATATGCAACAGCTGGCGGAAGTAAGCCCCAAGCAGCAGCAGCATCGTGCCGGCATAGATGGCTGTTAGTAACCACGTCGTGTTCCACGACGGCAGCACCCCGACCCCCGGGGCCGCCGCGGCTGCCGGCTCGTTCCAATCGCCGGGAACGATCGAATGAAGCGCGTTGGCAAGGGCCGGTGTCCGCCCCATCAGCGGGAATGCCTCGGGCATGGGCAAATGGATTAGCGGCAGGATCAGGCTGGCCAGGGTGGCGCCCAGCAAGTAACAACGGTTATACTGATGAAAGACCCTGTTCCGGAGGAACAGCCGGTAATAACCGAATAACAGCGCAGAGGACAATACTACTTTTGCCAGATAAAGGGCAGCGATTACAACAACCTCTTTCATAATTTGGATTTTTTGGCGGTTCGGATCTGCTGTAAAAGCTCCTCGAGCTCATGCAGGCTTAATGTTTTGTCGCTGACAAACTGCGATACCAGTTTTGCCGCGGAGCCTTCGTAATAGCCCTTCACCAACTGGTTGGCGGTGGTCTTTCCATATTCGGTTTTGCTGATCAGCGGTCGGTAACAATTGTTGCGGCCCTGAACGTTGAACTCTACAAAACCTTTTTCGACCAGGATCTTGAGCAAAGTGGCAATGGTATTTGGATGCGGCTTCGGTTCCGGCGTCGCGTCGACAATGTCCTTGAGGAACCCTTTCCCCAGCTTCCAAAGGACCAGCATGACCTGCTCTTCCGCTTTTGTCAATGGCTTCATTTGATAACTAAGTTTTTAGTTATGCTAAGATATAACTAAATTTTTAGTTGTTCCAAATTTTTTTGGAGATTTTTTTTCAGTGATTGTTTTGTGGTGGAAAAACGTTTTCTATTCCACGGAGATTGAATAGGACATGCTGCTGCTGGTGCTGGTGTCGAGTTGATTGATTGCTCCATTCTTCCAGAAAGCGGCGACATAGTTGCCGGGCGCTACCCAACTAAAACCGGCCACGTAAACATCGGTCCCCACCACGACAACCGATGTCGCCGAGGAAGACGTATCGCCTGACGTGAGCATGGTCGGCGTGCCATTCTTCCAAAGCACGGCGCGGGAATAATTGTCCGCATTCTGCCAGCCGGCGACAAACACATCGGAGCCGGATACAAAGATCGAGTTGGCCACCGAGCCGGCGGCCGAATCGGTGCTGAGGAAAACCGGCGAGCCGTTCTTCCAGTAAATGGCCAGCGTCGCAAGCGCTGTTTGCTGCAGCCCGGAGACGTATACGTCGCCGCCAGACACATAAATGCCGGTGCTATTGGGGAAGCCGAATTCGTTGTTCTGGGTGACGTAGTTCAACTGGGTCGCCAGGTCCACCGGCAAGCCATTTTTCCAATAACGCGCATGCCCCGCTGATTGATAATAGGTCCCGCCGGCTACATAGACATCCGGGCCGGAGACAAATAATGCGCTCACATAGTCGTTAAAGAACCGGTTCGCGAGTTTTCCACTGTCCACCAGCCCCACGGAACCGAACCCAGGAAGCGTGACCGGTGTTCCGTTCTTCCACACCGAGGCTACGGATCCGGTGATCGGATAGGCGGCGCTGTCGCTGGTGTATGGTATCCCGAGCTGCTGCGAATCATAGCCCCTGATCCCCGCCACATATACATCACTCCCCGCAACGAAGATCGCATTGGCGGTACCGTTACCAACGGAACCTGTCGTGTCGGGCAGCGAAGTGGCCGTCCCGTTTAACCAGAATGCCGGCGCATAAGGAAAGAGTTGGGTGTTTGTCACCTGGAAACCCGCTATATAGACATTGTTCTTCGACGTGCTCAGCGAGGAGGACCCGAAATTATAAAGAACACCCAACTCGCCATAGACCGGAATAAGCTGTTTATTCTTCCAATAAACAACGGCTCCATCCTTTACGCCGAGCACATATACAGTAGCCGGAGTTACAGATCCGGAAGAGGCTTGGTGGTCTTTTTTGCAGGAAAGAATGGTACAGATCACGAGCAGGGCAGAAAGGACATAGGTCAGGCGGAGGCTCATGAAGAAAGGCTTTATGAGCCCAAAGATAGGCCAATTTGCTATTATTTCACCCCCTTGTTGGAGTCCCAGATCCCCTGCAGCTTTCGGATATACATGATCTGCCCGGTGTGGTAAGCCGTATGGGTGTTGATGTGATCCAGGGTCGAGGCCCACTTGGCCAATTTAGCTTCATCCGCGGTCTTGATCGCCGTTTCCCATTCGGCCATTACATCATTCAATTGCTTAACGACCTTCGCCCAGTCCTCTTCGGAGAAGCTGGTAAAGGTTTCGTTGTTATTTCCTGAAAAGGCGGCGGACTTTCGGCCGTAGAATTTATCCAGGGACTCCTTATTCCAAAACCAGATATGATAAGCCAACTCACCGATGGAATGAGAGGAGTCCGAGGGCCTCCAGGCAGCCTGCTTTGCGGTCACACCGTCGAGAGACTTCATCACCGGTACAAACCAATCCTGGTCGACCCAGGTGTCGCGGAATTGTTCAAGCAGGACAGCCCTTAGGGTGGTGGGCGACTTTTGTTGACCCATAGCCGTCAATCCGGCCAGCAGCAGGAGTGTAAAACTGATCTTTTTCATATGTCTGTTGTTTAATTATCTTTTTAAGAGTCGTTGCTGGATGATCGCCATCACCGGGTCCTTATAGTTCCGGCCGATCGGCAGGACTTTTTTGCCCAGCCGAAGCTCATTCCCCTCGATGGCGGTGATCCGGGAAAAGTTGACGAGGTAAGATTGATGGACCTTTATGAATTCGGTCGGCGGCAGCTGGCTCTCCAGGCTTTTGAGGGTCAGGTAAGCCATGATCTTTTTTGTTTCTGTATAAATGCCGGCATAGTTGCCCAGGCTTTCGATATAGAGAATATCTTTCAGGTCGATCTTTTCGATCCGCCGCTCACTGCGGACAAAAATAAAAGTATGGGTACCTCCCGGGCTGACGGCTTCTTTCATTTGCCGGAAGTCCCAGGCTTTTTGGGCGGCTTTTTGGAAGCGGCTGAAGGCAAACGGTTTGAGCAGATAGTCGATAATGTCCAGCTCATAGCCGGCCAGCGCATATTGCGGAAAAGCCGTTGTCAGGATCACCAATGGCCGGACCCCGATCTCCTGAAGAAACTCGATACCCGAACGCTTCGGCATTTCGATGTCCAGGAAAAGAAGATCTATTCCGTTGTTTTGCAAGAAAGCGCCCGCTTGCATGGCATTTTCAAACTGCCCCTCCAGTTCGAGATAGGGGATCTTTTCCGTGAATTCCCGGAGGATCTTTCGGGCGACGGGTTCGTCGTCGATGATGATACAGCGCAGCTTCTTCATAGTTTGATCGTTAACACAACAAAATAGCTATTCCCTGATTTGTCGATCTGTAGCGTATACCGGTCCTTGTAAAGTAATTCCAGCCGCCGGATAACGTTGTTCAACCCGATGCCATTATTTTCCGCAATAGCGGCATCAAAGGAATTCCGGCATTCGAAACGGATGCTGCCTGCTGCCTGCCGCAGGCTGATCCCGATCCGGTTGATCTGCCGGTCATCCCGGGAGGCATGTTTGAACGCATTTTCCACAAAGGGCATAAACAGCAGCGGGGCGATCTTTACCAATGGGTCATTCGCTGTAATCTCCAACGCGATCTGCATATTGTCATTGCTCCTCGCCTTCTGCAAGGCCACATAGTTCCGGAGATAATCGATCTCCCTGCCGAGGGCTATCGAATCAACATCTGCTTCGTACAGATTGTACCGCAGGAGGTCCGAAAACTGGACCATCATGTCGCGGGCCTGCGCGTTGTCGCTGTCGATGTATCCGTAGATCGTATTAAGACCATTGAACAAAAAGTGCGGATTCACCTGCAACCGCAAATACTTTAGTTCCGTCTGAAGCTGATCGATCTGGATATTCTTTACCTGCTGTTTTTGCTCGCTCCATTTCTGGGTGAAGAGCAATAGCGTCGAAATAAGGATAAACCAGTCGGCATAAAAAAAGTTCCATTTGAAATAAAAGCTCAGGTTCATCGGGTCGTTGGGCCAAGCTATAGAATCCCAGTATTTTTGCGACTGGCTGCGTAGGAGCGTATAGCCAACCACCAGGATGAGCAAGCCACCGATATACCCTGCCACCCGTTTCTTTTCGAGCAAAAGCGGGATTAGCACCAGGGTATGGACATAGACCAGCAGGGCTGTCAACACACAATTGCTGAGCACCGGCAGGAAACTGAGCGGCCACCCGATCTTGTGGATGAATTCCTGTATGTCGAGGATGGTAAAGGCGACATACATCAGCCAGAACAACAAATGAAAAAGAAGATGACGTCGCATAGCTAAATGTAAAATTATCCCGGGTTAAATTTATATATTAATTTATATTTATATCTGCTTATCATGGAATTGTTGCGGAATACCGGTGAATTTCTGCGAGATATCAAAAAAGATAGTTGGTTTGGTTCCCCTTTATTACATTAACGCTAAATCATCGACGTATGGCCCTTACCGATAGCAAGCAAGCCGCTCATTCCGCCGCGCGGATCTCATCCATTGACCTGCTGCGCGGCATTGTGATGGTCGTGATGGCGATCGACCATGTCCGGGTCTATTCCGGCATTCCCGCCGGTGGCACCGACTACGGGATATTTTTTACCCGATGGGTCACCAACTTTTGCGCGCCGGCTTTCGTCTTTTTGGCCGGTACCGGGATCTTCCTTTATGCCAACAGCGGACGGACGCGGGCGGAATTAGTTCGTTATTTGGTTGTTCGCGGACTGTTGCTGGTCCTGTTGGAATTGACTGTCATCCGGTTCTGCTGGACCTTTAATATCGATTATGCGAAGTTTACCCTGGCGGGCATCATCTGGATGTTGGGCTGGTGCATGGTTGGAATGGCCGCGTTAACTGCGCTCCCGCCGGCGGCGGTCGGGATCATCGGTATTGCGATCGTGAGCTTTCAGTCACTTTTTGGGCTTGTACCGGGTCTTCTCCCCTCTTCCTGGTCCCGGTACATGCCGATTGGTTATTTCTGGGAGTTTATCTATCCTTCCGGCTTGGAATGGCCACCCGGCGTCGTCATTTTATATGTGCTGGTACCCTGGATCGGCGTCATGGCCATGGGATATGGGATCGGGCCATTATTCCGGCTTGATGTTGCGCGGCGGCGACGGATCTGTCTTTGGACAGGTTTGGGGGCCATCGCCGTTTACCTTGTCATTGCCTCTATCGTGACGGCCCGGCAGTCGGGTTCGGGTGGATCTCACCTTCCCTTTTTGCTCCGGTTGTTGAACCAACGAAAATATCCGGCTTCCCAGCTCTTCCTTTTGATGACGCTTGGACCGCTCGTGGCCCTTCTACCCTGGGCGGAAAGACAAAAAAACCGGATTGCGCGACTATTGACCACGTTTGGCCGGGTTCCGCTTTTTTTCTACTTGCTCCATATCCCGACCATTCATATCGGCAGTATGATCATCAATTATTTTAGAGGGGGTTCGTTCGGTTCCCAATGGTATGGTACAGCCCCTGACGTCTATGTACCGCCGGAGCACCGCTGGCCCTTGTATCTGCTGTATATCGAATGGGCCTGCGATATCGTCTTTTTATACTACCTGTGCCGGTGGTATGCCCGGTATAAGAACGCCCACCCGGGAAACCGATGGCTCAAATTTCTGTGATGACTACTATGCTGTCCGGATCGTCGGCAGTAGGAGCAGGGACCTGCAGCTCTGCCGCGCCGTCGCTGGTCAACGTTACAGTCACGGGTAAGCCATTCTTCAGCAGCCACGCCTTTCCGATCTTTTTATAAGGGAACTGCTCGAGCCGGATCGTCCCGGCATCCGGCTGCAAGACATGAACATAGAGCCTTCCCTTTGACTCTGTCACGCATCCCCATTTTTGCGGGCGGATATAGCCGCCTTGCGTATGGTAGATACTCTTCCCGTATTTCGCGAGCCAATTTCCCATCCAGTGCAACCGGTCCACAAATTCCGGCTGGATCTCGCCGTTAGGCATGGGGCCGATATTCAGCAGTAGATTGCCGCCATTGCCCGCCGATTTAACGAGCAAAGCCACGATCTGCGCCGGGGTCTTGTAAGTCGTATCGGTGATATTGAAGCCCCAGGAATTATTTATGGTGGCGCAGGTCTCCAGGGGAAGGGCGGAGATCTTCTGGAAGCTCAGCCCGCTGGTATTCTCCCCTGGCACATCCTGCTCGAACATCTGGAAATCCTCGCCTGGGATGGGCGTCATGTGGTGGTTGTTGCCCACCAGGCACTGTGGCTGCAGCCGGTGGATCAGGTCATACAATTCCCGGATATGCCAGTCCACCCTCACGTCGTTCTCCTTCCGGTCTTTGCTTTCTTCCGCCATCTGGTCCCAATAGCCATCGAACCAGATGCCGCCTATCTCCCCATACTGGGTCAGCAGCTCGGTCAGCTGGTTCTTCATAAATTGGATATAATCGTCCCAATTCCCATGCACCGTACGGCCTGTTCCGTGACCCGTCCGCCCCGTCCACCAGGAATAGTCGTTCCGGCGCCAGTCCAGCAGTGAGTAATACAGAAAGAGCTTGATCCCCTGCCGGTGACATTCATCCGCCAGTAGTTTGACGATGTCCCGGTGATAGGGCGTGTGCATGACATTGAAATCGGAATACTGCGTATTCCACATGCTGAACCCGTCATGGTGCCGGGTGATCAGCGTGATGTATTTCATCCCGGCCGCTTTCGCCAGGCTCACCCAGGCATGGGCGTCAAAGTCGATCGGGTTGAAAAACTTCTCCAGCCTGGTATAATTCTTTACCGTGATATTCCGGTTATTCATGACCCATTCCCCATCGCCGGGGACGCTGAAAGGGCCCCAGTGGATGAACAACCCAAATTTGGCATTGCGGAACCATTGCCTGGCTGTGTCGTTCAGTGGTGACGGGATATAAACCGTCTCTACCGCCTGGGCGGCCGCGGCGACCGTAGCGAGGACCACCAGCAGAAAAAAAGATAGTTTTTTCATGCGTCTAATTTAAACTACCCGGTTGGGGTGTCAAAATACGGTTTTTCCCTACCTTTAGTTGGACCGTTTGAAACCATGCTCCCAAAGCCGTTTTATTTCGATGATGCCATCTGGGGCGCCGACACCTGGCCCCTGTTGAGCGCCGCGTATAGTGGTGACCTCGATGTAGTCAGGCAGATGCTGGTCGACGATCCCACCAGGGTAAAGGCACAGTACGCCTATTATGAGCCGCTCCACTATGCCGTCAGGGGCGGCAGCCTGCCCATGGTGGAGCTCTTGCTGCGAAGCGGCGCGCATCCCGCCGCACCGGGATGGAGCAGGCTCGGCGATGAGACGCCGATGGCCAAGGCCAGATACCGCCGCCGTGACGATATGGTTTCCCTACTCGAACATGCAATCGCCACATCGCCGCCCTACCAATGGCCGGCTACCCGGCCCTTCTCCGCCGAACAACAGCGCCGCTATGACTTCGCGATCGCCTGCGGGTATGCCCCCGATATCGATCACGTGCGATGCGTCCTCGCCGATCATCCGGGGTGGGCCACCCATGGTCTTTATGAGGCCATCCATCATGACCGGATGGACATCACCCAGCTCCTGCTGAAAGCCGGCGGAGATCCCAACGGCTTTATGTCCTTCGCCTGCTGGTTCACCCCGCTCATGCACACCCTTCGTTATGAGGAGCCTCGTTGGGAAATGGCGGAATTGCTCCTCGAACACGGAGTGTCCATCCAGGGGACAAATGGTTTGGGTATGACCGCCCTGCATATCGTAGTGGCGATGGGGACGGTCGGTGCGGCCGAATGGCTGCTGAACCATGGCGCCAATCCCAATGCGATCGAACCGGAATTCTCTTCCACTCCGCTAGGCTGGGCGGCCCGATGGGATCGGGCAGATATGACCGAACTGCTGCTGAATTATTATTGACCCGGGCAACGTCGTCGCTCGGCCAAACTCTAATTGTGCCGAATTCACCGCAATTAAGCGAACTCTCATCAACCGGCACTATTCCGTCCTCCCAAATTAGCCCGCTTGCTCCCAAAAACTACCCAAAAACCACTAAAATGGTCTAAAAAGACCCGTTCCGCCCCCCTTTTTACCCCCCTAACTGCGTGTTATACAATTGGATGACATCAAAATTCGTTGTAACCGCGAGAAATGGCCATAAAAATCCCGATTTGCCGGTTACATCCCTTTCTTCAGAACCTACTATTATATGAAAGTCGAAGGAAAATTTAGCGATAGTGAACTGATGGTGGCGATTTGCGACAAAACACAACTCAATGACGCCATTCTGTCCATTTATCGACAATACTCCGACCTCGTCAGTTCTTTTTTAATCAGCTATGGCGCCAGTGAACAGGATGCCGACGACGTGTTCCAGGAAACGGTGATCGCCTTTATCAATATTGTCCAAAATGACAAGTTCCGGATGGAGGCCAGCATCAAAACCTTTCTGGTGTCGGTGGCAAGAAATATCTGGCGAAACGAGCAAAAGAAGCGACTACGGACCGATTTCCGGGAGCAGCGATTTGAATCCGGCAGGCCACAGAGCGAAGACGGGATCAATGAATGGATCAACGAATCGGAGAAGAAAAAACAGTTGCGCGACCTGGTAGATAAACTGGGTGAACCGTGCAGAAAGTTGTTGATGCTGTTCTACTATGAGGGTCTGTCCATAAAAGAGATGCTTAATTATCTGCCGTATGAGAACGAACAGGTAGTTCGCAATAAGAAATACAAGTGTCTGCAGCAATTGACCGAGATAATGAAAAACCACCCTTTGATTGCTGGACAATTGAACGAATTAACTAAATGATTATCCCTATGGTACTGAACCGCGAACAATTGATTGATCACCTCGACTGCACCCACTTTGGCCAGGGTTCTGACGACGTGGACACGCGGATCGCCGCCGATCCGGAGACCAGGCAGGAATGGAAGCAGCTCCGCCTTGCCGTGGATGCAGTGGAGCAGGCCGCGTTGTTCGAGAAGGTCAGCACCGTCAGAGCGGAATGGCTGGCGAACCGGTCGAATACCACATTGGTTTCCGACGTTCAGCCGCGCGGCGCGGTCGTCCGCTCCATTTCACGGGTGGCGCTCCGGGCAGCCGTAGTGATCCTCGTAATCGGTGCTTCTACCGCGTTCTATAAATATACGGTCACCAGCTCGTCCGGCATCTATTCCGCTAATTACAGCTCTTACGACCTCAATACGAGCCGCGGCGCCAGCGTCGCGCAGGACGATATGGAAGAGGCCTACAAGGCGCGGAACTGGTCGGGCGTTGATGACGCATTCAAAAAGAAGAAAGTGAAGGACAATAAAAGCTATTTCCTCGAGGGAATGGCCGATATGGAAGCAAAGCGATACGATGAAGCTATCGGAATGTTCCAGCAGGTGATGGCAGCCAATAATCTCGCCGGATCCGATTATTTCGAAGATGAGTCCGAGTTCTATCTTGCTATGGCTTGGCTGGCCCGGAACGACGTGAAAGAGGCAATGCCCTTACTGGATAAGATTAAAGCCGACAAGACCCATCTGTATCATGATGTCGTCGTCAAGATGTCCAGCCTTGATCTGCGGATCGCCGCCTATAAAGACTTGAAATAACCACAGCATAACCATTCAACACGCCCAGCACCAAGGGAAAGCCGTTCAATCACCGGCTTTTCCTTATTTTTTTCCCCGATTCCGGATCGCCCAATAAGAAACTCCCGCAACAGGGATCAGCAACAGACTCCACCACCACGAATGGCTCCGCGGATATAACGGCGCCGTGTCTCCGATCAGCACAAGATGCGACCAGTAAGCCGGACTTTTGTTCACGGTGCCGCTAGCCAGATAATCCAATTTGGCCTGCCGCAGCGCCGTGGATTTCTTATACCCCTTTTCCAGGTAGACATAGAAGCGCTGGAGGATAAAGGAAGTGGCCTGATCATCGGCTTTCCAGAGGCTGCTGATCGAGCTGGCGCAACCGGCATAGGCAAAGGCCCGCGCCAGCGATATGACCCCTTCATCGCTTACCAGTTCCCCTTGTCCGGTCTCGCAGGCGCTGATAACGACCAGCTTTGTCTTATTCATATCAAGCCCGTACAATTCCTCCAGGAACAGACAGTCTTCGATCGGGGTGTCCTTTTGAGGATAAAAGGCAATGAAGGAACCAGCCGCATCGTCGACGGATGATACGGCATGGGTTGCCAGATGCAAGATCGGATAGCGATTGAGGTCCTGCAGGAACCGGCCTTTGGTCGCCTGCGGCCCGCTGTATCGCCTTCCAGGGAGGCCCGCGATCTCCTCCCGCGAGGCGGGCAAAGGTGGGAACCGGTAGGTTCCGGTGGAAAGGAAGCGGTCTTCGGTGAACGGGGCAAAAGCCAGTACTCCGGTCTCCGGCGCCTGCCGGTTTGCCGGGTAGTCCGGAGCGAGGATCAGTCTGGAGGCAAATTGATAGCTGATTGTCGTCGTCTCCAGCATTGACTCATCTCCCGTGCCCGAGGGTAGGGATTCGAACGGCAGGAAATACAGGAATCCATCGGGGACGACGATCCATTCCTCTTTATCGGGGACCTGAGACCGGATCGGCCGGATGAGCAGCTGGCTCAGCCTGTCGCCCAGCGGACCCCCTTTGAATTTCCGGCCGTTCTCCACCGTCTTCAGCAGCTCCAGCCAGTCTACTACATCCCTTTGAAGCGCAGCCAGCGAATCGATCCGGACATAGCTGAACGACGATCGGGTGAGCAGGAAGACGTGGAGCGCGCCGGCGGTCAGGCAAAAGCTGATTAGCGCCTGGTCCGGTTCCAGGTGTGCCTGCAGCAAAGGGATCCCCGGAATCGAATCCTCATATTTCAGCCGGTAATAGTTCCCATCCTGCTCCAGCTTCTGGAAAAGTTGCGCCAGCTCGATCTCATAGGCGGCCTTCTCCTGTGCGATCTTTCCCATGGCGTCTTTGTCCGTCGTCTGCTCCAGCTTGACATCCAGCCGGGCAATATTGTATTTGATATCGTCTACTTTTTCCAGGGACCCGTTTCCCGGCAGCCCGTTCAGACTCCTTTCCTGCAGGTTGGCGGAAATGACGGAGGCCTTGCTCCGTTCGCTGATCAGGAAGGCCTGCTCCAGATAATCTTTGTCCGGATGCAGCCGGCGAAGCTCCAGGCAAACCTCCAGGGCGCCCTGATAGACGGCCCCGTTCCGCTTCTTCAGAAAGAGCTTGGCATCATCGGTATCATAGCTTTTTTCGATATAGCGCAGGATCGACATACTCGCCCTGTAGGCATCATAGGCGGCAGCCAGCCACTGTTCGCGGGGTTGTGTCTGGTACAGTCGCTGCATCAATTGCGCTTTTTTGAACAGCGCGTCGAATAGCCGATAGGAAGCAAAGGAGCCTATGAAATTGGCCGGGTTGGCCAGGATATCCGTATCGGTAAAATGCGGCGAAAAGATGATGATGGCTTTTTGCAACTGCTGTAAGGCAGCCTGATAGTCGCCGTTGCCGGCCAGCAGGTCAGCCCGGTAGAGATTGTTCGTTCCCAGGTCCAGCTCGTTGATCCGGGAGACGCCGGCCCCCGGCGCATCCGCAACCAGTAAATCCAGCCGGTCAAGATATCGGGCGGCGGAATCGGGCCGGTGCAGTTTTTCGAGCGAATACCCGATCTCATTGAGGACTCCGGGAACATTCCTTATCGACACTTTTCTAAAACAGTTTAGTGCATCCCGGTATTTTTCCAGCGACTCGTAGGCCATCCCCATATTCAGCCAGACAGGATCATCGGCCTGGTGGTAGGCGAGGATCTGCCGGTAGATCTCGAGTGATTCCCGGAACAAGTTGAGGTGATAGCAACAAGTAGCGATGTTGGTTTGGAGGCTAACAGCCGAGGCGGTATCGAATGGAGCCCGGCCCTTCACGATCTCCAGGGCGCGGCTAAAATAGTTTCGGGCCTGGTTATAGTTCCCGTTGTCAAAATAAAGTACGCCCAGCGTATTATAAAGCCGGACATTGTCGGCCGGATCGGCAAAGTCGCTAGCCCGGGATTCGGCATCGAGCAGGAAATAGCGTGCGGAATCGAAAAAGTTGAGGTTGTAATAGCTGGTCCCCGTATAGACATGAAGCACAAAAGTCAGCGAGTCGGCTTGCGGATGAAAACGGAGGGCCTGGCAATAGGCTGTTTTGGCGCCCGGATAGTCATACCGGGAATCGAGCAGGATCCCCCTTTTGAACCAGGACTGGAACAGCAGGGTATCCTTTCCTTGGCCTTCCGGCGCCCCTGCCAGTCCGGCGATCACCCGGCCAAAATCGACAAGCGCCAGGCTGTCGGTGGCGGGGGTGTTGTTGCCGAGCTGGAAGAGGCTGTCGGCCCGATGGTATATAACGGCAATCCGGCCGATTGGATCGCCGGAATTGCCAAAGAGGAAAGTGAGACCCATAAAAAGGGCCGCTGTCAGACACCTCTTAACCATGCCTGCTACAACGACCCTGGCAACGCGTTAATTGTGTCGGACGATAACTACCAGCGGCGGCCGCGGGTTGCTCGTCGTGCTGATCTCGTTCCCGCTGGTCAGATTGTCCAGCTTGGTAATGATATTGTTCAGCAGGCCGATATTGATCAGCTGCGTATCGTCGTAATAGACGAATTGGACTGCAATATGCTGCAAGGCATTGTTACTGGGGTCATCGCCGATCTTATAATAGATATCGGTCGTGATAGTCTGGCCGTTGATCGGCAAGATACCGAAGGCGCCGCCCAGCAGGCCAGTACCGTTCAGGGTCTTCTCCAGGTTGATCGCGCCGGTGCTGGTGTTCACGATCACATGCATTGCCGCCGCCGATCCCGTGACGTCAAACGAACAGGCATTACTGGTCTGACAAAGGTTCAGATCGGTCGGGTTCGCCTCGAAATAAGGAACCGCATAGTCCTCACCCTCGGTCAGCACATAGACACTGTCCGCATACGCGGCGCCGCCGATCGTAAGATAGCTGAGACAGGTATCGGTCGTTCCGCTTTTGACAAATCCAATGATGTACTTCAGGCCCGTCTCACTGGCGGTGAGGTCGATCGCCCCTGTGGTGGAGTCGAGCACCATGCCCACCGGCCAGGACAGATATTTTCCGGAGCCCGGATTGTTAACGGGATTGATAATATAGTCGGAACCGCTTGTTGGTTGCGGATAGACGATGGTATCGCCATAGATCGGAAGAACGGGGCAGCTGCTTTGTGGTGCTTGCGTCTGCGGAAGCGGCGCCACGGGTTGCGCAGGAGGAGCTATTGACTGGGTGTCGGTGATCAGCACCACGAGGGGGTTGTAAGATGAATCCTGGGACGGGGCCGAACGTAGCGGCCCGAGGATCGCACTCGGATCGGATTGGGTCTTGCGGCACGAGACCAGGATCAGGAGGATCGCCAATCCCAGCAGGGACATCAGGTTTAGCTTCTTTTTCATCGGGACGGATGTTAGGATCTGTTGACAAAATACAAAATCTTTTCCACGAATTCAAGCCGGACGGGGCCCATTGGGACCTGGTCTCCCAATTAGTAAACGCCCGGCGCCGGAATGTAACCGGTCCGCGGCGTTAAATTGACAAGTTATTGATTGTCAATGGTTAATTTTCCGAAGACCCAACCTTCGGTGGTGGCGGGGGCTGCACCTTGTCGTCCATAATCTTCCCGACGATCGTTACCGGTTGCTCAAGGTAATCCATTTGAATTTTCTCGCGCACCGAATCGGCGCCGAATCGCGCGACCCCCTTGCCATTTTTACCGTCCTTTGTGATCCAGGATAATTTAAGGGTTTGAGCTTTCAGGCGGAAGACGCTGTCCTTGCGCATTTTTCCCAGGATTACGATGTCCTTGTTTAGCTGTTTTGTTTGTTGCGCCGGAGTGCTTTGCTCCTTGCTGCAGGCAAGGGCGATCATGGCCAGGAGTGCCGGCAGGGCCAATGCCGCCCGTAACCTCGAAGGCGTTTTTGATGAGCTGATCATAAGTAATCTTCGTTTTATGGGTGAATGAAAGAAATGATGTGACGGATCGAGATACCGGGCACTGTCATACGCCCGGAGCAACATCCGGGCAAAAGTATCCGTGTCTCCGGTAGCGATGCTCGCGCGGTCCGCGATGAACTCATGCACCATCTGCAGTTCACGGCGGATCAGCCAATAGCACGGGTTTATCCAAAATACCGCCGCCAGCGTCTGCGCGAAAAGGTTATCGTAGGTGTGGCCGCCGCGGATATGCGCCAGTTCATGGTCGAGTATCTTCCGACAGACCGGATCATGAACATCGGCGCCTTCCTGCCAGAACAGGTTCTTCAGGAACGAGAAGGGAGCCCGATGGTCCTTGACTTCGATTAGGGTGCAGCCCTCCATCGGCTGTGGCCGGCACCGCCATTTGAGCCGGTACACGCTTAAGATCCGGAAGCCCATGACCCCCAGCAATACTGCGCCGGTGGCGATGAAGGCTGCGACCGCCAGGATCAGGACCGGGAAGGACTTTGCGGCAGCCGGGTCCGTGCCGGCGGCCGTAATCAGCACATCCAGTGGCTGCCGGGCCGTCGTATGCCAGGTCAGAAAATTTACATGGATCAGCGGCAGTACCAGGCTGGCTAAAAGGGCCGTCAGCAACCAAACCCGATTGAAGGAATGCAGTTTCCGGTTGCGAAACGCGACGAGGTAATACCCCAGCATCAGCCCGCTGATCAGCACCGACCGGATAAGATAGGAGACAAGTGTGTCCATATTATTTTTTGTTTTTCTTTAATTGCTGTAGTAGTAATTCGAGCTCTTTGACCGATAGCTTCTTTTCATCGACGAGAAAAGAGACGACATTGCTGAAGGAGCCATCGAAGTAACCTTTGGCCACGGTGGTCAGGGTATCTTTGGAGTAGCTCTCCCTGGATACCGCTGGATGATAACGGTGAATGCGGCCAAGAGTTTCGATGCGGACAAATCCCTTGTCGACCATCGTCTTGAGGATCGTCGCGACTGTGTTCTTGTGTGGTTTTGGCGCCGGCATGGCTTCGACGATCCCCATCAGCAAGCCGCTGCCCAGCAGCCAGAGTACCTTCATGACCTGTTCTTCCGCCCGGGTGAGGGTTTTCATTTTAAACTATGTTTATAGTTCAAAGGTAAAACTATTTTTATAGTTTCAAAATTTATTTTTCCGCGATCCTGAACTATGTGGAGAATTACGCGCAGTCGCTTGGGGCCGGGTGTCGCCCCCCGTTCGTGTACCGTTCTTACGACCCGGCGTTTTAAATGGTTACTTGAACATTTTCCGTGATCTTTCTGACCAGGTGCAGACAAGCCTCGATCTCTTCGCCGCTGATCCCGGCTACGGCCTGCTCATATACTTCCAATACCCAGGGATATAGTTTCTTCCGTAATTGCCGCCCTGCCGGGGTGAGATAGACCAGCTTGTTGCGCCGGTCGCGCTCATCACCGATCCGGGAAACCAGCAATTCCCTTTCCAGCTTTCCCACCAGGTGCGTGATACTGGACTTGTCTTTGACCGTTAGGGCCGCCAGCTGCTGCTGGTTCACCCCGTCTTCCTTCCAGAGGCAGGCCAGTATCTCTACCATTTCAAAGCTGATGTGAGGCGCATGCTGTGTGATCTTCTCCTGGAGCAGATAGTTGATGTGATTCCTCATTTCAGCCACCGCCCGGCCGAGATCGACGGCGAGTTCGGTTCGTTCTTTTTCGGGCATGATCGGAGTGTTTTGGTTATAATATTAGAAGGGAGGATTGGTCGTCAATAAATGTACGATTTTCAGCACAAAATTGTACTTTCATCCGGATGAAACAGAAAAACACCTTTTATTTTATTGCGTCCGGCCTTTTGTTCTGCTTAATCGCCTGTACGGAACACGATACTGCTACCGCCCTTCGCCTGAACGGCACCTGGCAGCTGTTCGCCGGAATGACGATCACCGGAAAGGACACCGTGAACTACCCCACTGATTTCAGGATGATCAAGGTCATCAACGACACTCATTTTGCCTTCCTGCGACACGACAAGAATCCACCCAAGGATTCCTCCAATCATTTTGACGCCGGCGGCGGCAATTATACGCTGTCCGGCAACCAGTACACCGAACACCTGGATTATTATATCGACCGCAACTGGGAAGGCAAACCGTTCACTTTTACAGTGGAGATCAGGAACGATACGCTGATCCAGGCGGGCATAGAAAAGGTCGATGCTGCCCACATCGACCATAAGATCGTCGAGAAATATGTCCGCGTTGCCACCGACGGGAAATAGACCGTCCTTTATCCGACAATTTATTGTTATATTTAAGAACCAATTGCATGTTGACTTTGAAAAAGGCGCTGGTCATAATTGCCTGTTCTCTCCTGCCCGCCGCCGTTTGGGCACAGGATGTCCTGCCCGTCAACGATCTCCCATTCGAATTGCCGGTTTCGAACTTCAACAGCACCTTGTTATTCAACCGTTGGGTAAGAGCAACCGTGGAATGGCATAATCCGCTGCTGCGCAATGACAGTTCGTTATGGTTCGATTTTGACAAGGCCTCTCAGCGCCTGCTGGTGACCACGGATAAAAAGACGGAATTCCTTTTTGACCGGCGCGAGTTCCAGTCCGTCACCTTCCGCCTGGGGATTTCGGCGTTCACTTTCCTCCACGTCCCCGCTATAAACGATAAGGAGCTGTTCTACGAGCTGGTCCGTTCAAACCATGGGTATTCCCTGTATGAGTCCATTCGCCCAAGAGTTTGGAAAGACGGTTATCTGGAGTGGAATGAATATTATATCGTGTTCCCCTTTCCGAATGTCCGCGTGCTAAAGCTTTCCGCTCCTGACAAGTGGCTGCTCGACCGCGGTTTCGAGCTAAGCAGCGATAAAGAAAAACTGGATCGATATTACGCGCTCCATCCCAATGAGGAACAAAGTGAGCATTTCCTGAAAGGTCTGATCGAGTACCTGAACGGATAGCGACGAGTTAACGAATCAGCGCTTCACCTGCATAGAATGATGCTTCCCACCGCCAAAACGTCTGCCCAGGATGACTTTGAAAATGCTGCGGTCGATCGCCGGCGTAAGCCCGAAGACATACCCCGCATTGAATTCCCATCGCGGATCAAAATCCGCGTCCACACAGATAGCCAGCTGATGCTGTTGCACGGAGATCGGATCGAAATGCGTAAAGGGCCCCCAGGACCCGTAATATTCGATGCCATAAGCCCAGACCTTTCCAACCTGATAACTGAATTTGAAATCCGGCGCCCAGATCGGTCCCCTGCCGGCATCCGCTCCCTTGAAAGTAAAATCGACCACCGGGTTCAAGGCCAGGTAGACCGGCCCAAGCTGTTTGTCGATGATCGGCCGGATCTCCAGGGTCCAGATATCGGGGTCATAACCGTCCTTCACAAACCCGCCTTCGAACGAAATGCTGACACCGACGGGCCAGTTCCACTGCGCTGGCGCCATGACCCTCGGCCGGAGATGGCTCCCGACATAATTGGTCCGCCCCATGTCGGCGATATCGTTGAAGATATAAAATCCCGTTTCGAACCATGAGTTCCAGCCATGCGTGATCTCGATCGTCTCGCGGTCCATATGATTGGTGGAAACGACGCCCTGAGAAGCCGTATTGCCAATAAAACTATAATTACTGTGCAATTCCACCATCGTCGTATCCTTGCCGACCGTAGCGGAAGCATATACTTGGATCTCGTAATTGTCCTGGGATTTCGACTGCAAGGAAACGAGCAGGCCGGCGAGCAGCAGGGAGCGGAAACGGAGTAGGTTCATAAGCGGGCCGAAGGTCTGAAGTAATTTTGGAGTAATTCTGAAGTTGGCTGGCGAAGAAACATTTTCGGGCAATACCCTCCTCCCGGCCCGGCAACCCGGAACCGGCACGTTAAAATCTGTATTTTTGGGGTCGATCCCGATTCCATGATCTCTCGTTTCCTTACCAGGCATAAACATATCATCCTGTATGGGTTCGCCCTCGCGGCACTACTCTTCCTGCTGAAATGGCTAGAGTGGCGCTACCTCATTATGGACCGGGCCATCGAGCTCTATAGCGGCGCGATCGCGGTTGTCTTCACCGGCCTGGGCATCTGGCTGGCGGTCAAACTGGCCCGGCCGAAGTTGCGAACAGTCATCGTAGAGAAAGAAGTTTATCTTAAAGAGCCGGCCACGGTCAACAAGAAAGAGCTTGCCCGGCTGGGCCTCAGCAGCCGGGAGCTGGAAGTACTGCAGCTCATGTCGGAGGGCCTGAGCAACCGGGAAATCGCCGCCCGGCTTTTCGTATCCCTTAATACGATCAAGACCCATTCCGCAAACATCTTTGAAAAACTGGACGTTCGCCGCCGGACCCAGGCAATCGACAAAGCCAAGAGACTGAATATCATCTTGTAAGTGGAATCATCCAAAAGCAGGATTTTATCGCGGAGCCGCAAAATCACCCGAAAGTATGACCGGAATGAAAAACGGATAATCCATATTTGGGGACCAAAACATTTTATATGAAAAGGAATATACTCGTATTCGGTTCGATCTCCGGGATCATTGTAGGGACCCTGATGGCGCTGAGCTTGTTCTGGGCCAACCAGGGTCATGATATCAAGGAAGGAATGCTCCTGGGTTATGCGTCGATGGTCATTGCTCTTTCCTTAATCTATGTCGGGGTTCGGAATTTCAGGGACAAATACAACGAAGGGGTGATCAGCTTTGCCAAGGCCATGAAGCTGGCCCTTGGGATCACGCTTATCGCTTCAACGATCTACGTGGCGGTCTGGCTGGTTGAATTTTATGTATTCATCCCCGACTTCATGGATAAGTATACCGCGTCGCATATCCAGCAGATAAAGTCCAGCGGCTTGAGCGCGGTGGCTTTGCAGAAGCAGGTCGCCGATATGGAGAGCATGAGGGACGCCTATGACCACAATCCCCTGGTGGTTGTATTATATACGTACCTGGAGATTCTACCCGTCGGGTTCATTATTTCGCTGATCACCTCCCTTCTGCTAAAACGGAAGCAGCGGCCTTCACTGACCGGTCCTGTTGTAGCCTGAACCGTCCTACCGTTTTTATCCAGAATTTAATCGTATCCTTACATATGCCGTTTCGATCCGTTTTTCCGATTGTCCTTATCGGTTTATTGCTGCTTAACTCCTGTGGCCAGCCCGGGCCTGACAACGCGGCCCTGCAGGTGCAAGTCGATAGCCTGCAACGCCGGTTGAGCAATACCTATACTCCCGGTTTGGGTGAATTCATGTCCGGGATCCAGGTACACCACGAAAAGCTGTGGTTTGCCGGGAGTGCCCAAAACTGGAAACTGGCGAACTTTGAGATCGATGAGATCCGCGAAGCGCTGGACGATATCCAGCGTTTCTGCACCGACCGGCCGGAGGTCGCGTCGATCCCGATGATCCTTCCACCGATGGACAGCATCAGCAAGGCGGTTGCACAGCAAGACCTGCCGCGGTTCAAGGCTGCGTTTATTTTGTTGACCAATACCTGCAACAATTGTCATCGGGCAACCAAACACGAGTTCAATGTCATCCAGATGCCGACGACTCCCCCATTCAGTAACCAGGTTTTTACGAAACAACCCTGAGTGTCCGCGTCATAACTTGTTTCAGGCCTGTGCCAGGGCAACGATATCCTTTACTTCAAGGACCGGTTTTGGCGCGCCCTTTCCGGCGGCATTGATCATGGCGATCCCGACGTCCCTGATCGTGCAGAACCCTCCGGGAAAAAGTGCCCGGCCGATCGGGTAGAGCCAGCCGACATATTTGTAGTATGGATTGACGCGATGCTGCCCGGGCGTCGGCTTCATAAAACCGGGCCTGAACATATACGCCCTTTTAAACATCCGGAGCAACCCATTTTCGGTGGCACCTTTTACCCTCGCCCAGGCGACCCGCCCTTTTTCGCTGCTGTCGGTACCCGCGCCCGTCACATAACAAAACGCCATATCCGGGTTTTGCCGAACGAGGGCTTGCGCGAAATTCAGCGTTAGATCGTATGTAAGGTGCTTGTAAAGTTCCTTCTTCATCCCGACCGAGGACACTCCCAGGCAAAAGAAGCAGGCGTCGTATCCCGCCAGCTGCGGCTCGATCGGCGTCAGGTTGAAAAAATCGGCATGGATAATCTCCCGCAGTTTGGGATGCGACCGCCCGCAGGGCCGGCGGTTGACAACCAGGATCTTTTCCACCCCCGGGTGGTCGAGACATTCGAGAAGTACGCCCTCTCCGACCATACCGGTGGAGCCGGTGATGATTACGCTGAGTTTCATGGAGGGATCTTGTATGCCGGTCATAAGTAATTATTTGGTAACTCCTTTCAATACTTTTGCTAACCTCCCGGCGATCTCGACATTCCCTCTGTCCGAAGGATGCAGGCCGTCAAAGGTCATCTCCATCGCCGCCTCCGGATAGGGGTACTCATCCGTGGCGGGATCGAATGGAATGCTCGTGTACGCCGGATAGGGATAGTCGCGGTAGGTGCCGGATTGAGGGTCTTTGAGGCGTTTATAGCGGACCAGCCGCGAGATGGCCAACCGCCTGTCATGGTAGAGATCGACGAATCGCAGGTGTTCACGCCGGGCAATATCGATGACAGCTTCTGCAACCTGCTCCAGGGTCTGCCCCTCCTTTGCCTTATAGCAGCCCCACGCATTGTTCTTATGGTTGTTGATATAAACAAAATCGGCGCGCGGCATCGGGGTGACCAGGATGGTAGGAGCAGTGGGGTTAAGGCTTCGCAGCTTGTCCAACAGGATGCGAAAGCTTCCATAGACGGTGCTGTCGCCTGTGCCTCTTTGATAGTCGTCCCAACTGCCCACGGGTATGCCATGCCACCAGTCATTGGTGCCAAGGAAGACGGTATAGACATCCCCGACCGGGATGTTCAGGGAGTCGATTTTCCGGGCAAATCGCTGGACGGTCCAGCCGTTACGACCCTGGTTATTGCAATGGAAATAGCTGAGCTTTTCGGTGACATCGGTAAGATAACCCTTGCTGACGCGGTTGTTCGTTTCGTCCGGATGGTCGTTGAGGTAGGTGATACTATCGCCGATCGCAACCCAATTCAGAGGACGGTGGGTAAAGCCGGCTAACAGAAGGATCGGAAGCAGGAAGACTTTTTTCATGGCGGGTAATTTACTATAAAAAAAGCAACCGGGATCAGGCGATAGAATGTCTTAAATAACCCTATATATGTCGCATTTGCCCCCCGAAGAGGTGATTTACTCGTTGTATTTTGGCAGTTCTAAATTTTCTTGCGGAAAAGTGGCGATGGTACTTTGTATCCCGCATTCTGAATGTTGAAAACGAATTTTCGTTGAAATCTTGGTGAGTGCGCGGGATATTGTGTTAATTTAATACTTCGGCCGATGGCCACGACAGCAAAACAAAAAATTATTAAAATGACTACTTTCTTAAAGACAAGCCAGGGCATAGGATTGTCACTGTTCCTTTTGCTAACGTGCAACCTGTCTGTCTTGTGTCGGGCCCAAAGTTCGTCTGACTGGCATTTGGATAAAATGCCGGCTAGCCTGGAATCAGAGCTTGCATTAAGGGCTCTTCCGCCGCATCTGCGCGCTGCCGCCACCGTATACTTGCTTGATCCGGCAAAAGGCTATTACATCGCGCAAAAGGGTTCGAACGGATTTATCTGCTTCATCACCCGAACGGATTGGGAATGGGGGGAATTCAGGAAGGATGTTTTTGCGCCCATGGCCTATGATGCCGAAGGAGCAAGGACGATCTTTCCCCTTTACAGAGATCCGGCTGCGATGAGAGCCTCCGGGATGTTCACGCCTCAGCAGATAAAAGATACCGTGGTGAGCAGGATCCATAAAGGGATCTATAAGGCACCGGCAAGAGGCGGTATTTCCTATATGTTGGCTCCCATCATGCGGGTGTATACCGGTAAGCCGGGTGATAAAACGGTTAAGACGATGGAAATGCCGCATTACATGTTTTACGCGCCCTATGCCACGGATTCGGATGTCGGCACTAACCCGGATTCCCCAACTGGACCCTGGCTGGTCAACCCGGGCAATACCGTTCTAGGTCTACGGAAGGGGCCGGAGGGGTATCTCATTATGCCTGCCGACGAAGAGGTAACGGAGAAGATCTTAAACGATGGAAAGGATCTGCTGAAGCGGCTCGCGGATTACAGCCCTTATCTCAAAGTTGATGCAACGGCCATGCATCATTGAGGATAGACGGTCTTGCCGTCGAGACCCGCCAGCCGGATGCTGTCGGCCTCGCAAAGCCCGTTGGAGTGAAAGCCAAGACCGGTAATCAGCCCCGAAGAGGCCGTATATTCTTTTGTCAAAACCGCCTTTCCGTCGATCGAGATAGCGACCTGCCGATGTCTGACCAGCATTTCCAGATCATGCCACTGATGGACATCAAAGGCCAGCGCGGATAGATCGTTGTTCTTTCCATCCACGACCTGGTCGCCGAACTCCGCTCTGATCCCACCCGTACAGCCGGGCACCGTAAATATAGAATACATAAAACCTCGCTGGCAGTATACTTCCGTCATGATAAACGGACAAGCGGTATTGCGGACCTCAGTCAGTCTCAACCGAGCCGTCAGGCGAAAATTATCCGCATCGGCCCCGATGCCTGTCGGAAAAAACGTATTGAGATAGACCTGCGGTTTCTCGGGATCGATCTTGTTGGCGACAAGCGCTTGCCGGTCGAGCCCCAGGATGCCGCGACGGATCGGGCTGTCGGTTTGGATATAGGCGGGCAGGCCGCGAGTGAAGGATTCTTTGCAATAAAAGAACCATCTGTCGGTCGGAATGCTGACGTCGATCGTCCTCAGGATCCGGTCGTTGGCAAATAGCTTGGCCACATGGTAACCGGGCTCATAATAGATATCGGTAAGCGTATAGCTGTTCTTATATATGCGCACCCGCCGGTTCTTGTCCCAGGATTGCTGGATGAAGAAGCTGTCGCCGCTTACCCGATCGATATCGTACGTAAAGACCACGGTATTGGGAACAGCGTTTTGTGTTGTCTTGCGGACCGCGAAGGCGGCGGTACTGTCGCCCTTTGTCGGGGATCGGGAGAAATAGCTCCAGGATAAAATGACGACAAGCAGGAGGACGGCGGTGCCGGCGCCAGCGATTTTCACTACTTTCTTCGACCGCACAGCCTCGGACGCCTCCCTTTCCATGGAGGCCACCGCGCTCACTTCCGCTGGCCCCGCCAACTTCCCCGTCTTAAAACCCTGCCAATCCGCATATCCCAAACAGAGCGCGATAGCATTTAACGTGGCGACCTGGGGCAGCCGGTTGTACCGGCCGTTCAAAATCCGTTTTATTGTCGACAGGCTGATCAGGATACCGGAGCTTTCCTCGATGCGTTCGCACAGATACTCCAGATCCCGCTGCCGCATGCCCTTCAGGTCGCCAAAACCATAGCGGGCGGCAAGATCCTGCGCTCCGATCTCGATGAGCTGACGGTCGGTCATAACCTATTGATCGCGTTTTGATTTTTTTTGAACGGTTTTTGGCCGGGTTCTCAGGGGCCGGCTGCCGAAATTTGGACTATCATTTCCAATCTAAATCCACGCAAATGCATTCGCTCTACAAAAGAATATTGATAACCGGCTTGATCGCCGGTACCCTCGATATCCTGGCTGCCTACACTAATATCTTTATCCAAACCGGCCGCGTCTCCAAAAAGATGTTCCCATATATCGCCGGGGGCGCGCTCGGATTAAAAAATTCGATGAACGGGGGTGTCCCGGTCATTCTCCTTGGCATCTTCTTTCATTATTTAATTGCTTTTTCCTTCACCCTCTTTTTCTTTTATCTGTATCGTAAAAATAAAGTTTTTGGGCTAAACAAGTTTGTTGCAGCCTTCCTTTACGGGTATTTTATATGGGCGGTAATGAATCTGATCGTGTTGCCGCTTAGCGCCCTCCCGCCCGCGACGATCACCGTCGGAAAAGTGCTCCTGGATGGTTCAATCCTTGGCCTCATGATCGGCCTGCCGGTTTCGCTGAGCGCTCGCAGTGCAGAGTTTTCGCTACCTTAGGTGAATGCGATTTTACTTGTTGGGATTCTGTATTCTGCTATCCCATTCCGGCGCCGCCCAGGTCGCCGACACAGCGGACATTTTTCGACAGATCGATCAAAGGCAGTTCGACCCCTCCACTGTTCTGTGGTACCAGACACCCGCCGCCGCCTGGGAAAGCGCCCTGCCGGTCGGCAACGGGCGCCTTGGAGCGATGGTGTTTGGACGGGAGGACCAGGAACGCATCCAGTTGAACGAAGATACCTATTGGACCGGCGGTCCCTATTCGACCGTAGTAAAAGGCGGCTACAAAGAACTTCCGGAGATTCGGAAACTGGTTTTCGAGGGAAAATACCTCCAGGCCCAGACGCTATTCGGGCGCTACCTCATGGGCTACCCAGTCGAGCAGCAGAAGTATCAATCTCTCGGCAACCTGCACTTGTTCTTCCCCGGTCAGGCGCCGATCACCAATTATAGACGCTGGCTGGACTTGCGAACAGCCATCACGGGTGTCCAGTATACGGCGGCCGGCATCACATTCCGCCGCGAAGTATTTGTCTCCTCCCCTGACCAGGTGATCGTTATCCGACTGACAGCGGACAAACCCGGCAGCATCTCCTTTACTGCCCGGCTCCGGGGTGTCCGCAACCAAACTCATTCGAATTACGCCACCGACTACTTCCGAATGGATGGATGGGGTCAGGAAGGCCTGGTGCTGACAGGGAAGTCTGCCGATTATATGGGCGTTGAGGGGAGGCTGCGCTACGAAGCCCGCCTCAAGGCCATACTGGAGGGTGGGACGATGAAAGTAGAGAATGATCTCCTGACAATCAGCGGCGCGAATACCGTCACGCTATATGTCGTGGCGGCTACGAACTTTGTCAACTACCATGACGTCAGTGCCGATGCAGGACGGCGTGTAGAAGACTGTCTGGCTGCCCTTTCCGGTAAAACATTCGACTCGATCCGTGCGGCGCATATCCGGGACTACCGCAGCCTTTTCGCTCGCGTGTCGCTGCACTTGCCCCTCACGCCGGTTTCTTATGAGCCAACCGACCGGCGCAAGACCAAGGTCTCCGATCCCTGCCTGACTGCCCTGGCTTACCAGTTCGGACGTTACGTGCTGATCTCCACCTCCCGGCCCGGGTGCCAGCCCGCCAATCTCCAGGGGATCTGGAATGACAATCCGAATCCCATGTGGGATTCCAAATACACCACGAATATCAATACCGAAATGAATTACTGGCCGGCGGAGACGGGCAATCTTTCCGAATGTGCCGAGCCCCTCTTTCAAATGATCGGGGACCTGACCGATCAGGGGGCCCAGGTTGCCAAAGAACATTACGGTTGCCGGGGCTGGGTATTCCATCAGAACACCGACCTCTGGCGGGTGGCGGCCCCGATGGACGGTCCTACCTGGGGGACGTTTACCGTAGGAGGCGCCTGGCTATGCACTCATTTATGGGAACATTACGCCTATACCGGCGATACCGTTTTTTTGCGCCAGGTGTACCCGCTGCTAAAGGGCTCGGTCCAGTTCTTCCTGGATTTCCTGATTCCTTCTGCGGACAATCATTGGCTGGTTACCAACCCTTCTTCCTCGCCGGAAAATTTTCCCGACAGGCCCGGCAACGGCCGGTACTTTGATGAAGTCATCGGAGCATTCCTGCCGGGCACTAATATCTGCGCCGGCTCTGCCATCGATATGCAGGTATTGACCGACCTTTTCCAACAATATATCCGGGCCGCAGGCATCTTGCACAAAGACCCCGATATGGCTGACTCTGCGCGCAACGCCATGCTGCATCTCCTCCCGCCGAGCGTCGGCAAGGACGGCGCGCTACAGGAGTGGGCGGAGGATTGGGGACAGACAGAGCATCCCCACCGCCACCTTTCCCCACTCTACGGTCTTTACCCCGGGAACGTCTTTTCATTCACCAGGACACCACAACTGATGGACGCCTGCCGACAGCTCCTCCTCCGTCGCGGAGATTCTTCCGCCGAATGGGCCCGGGTTTGGAAAGTCGCCCTTTGGGCCAGGCTGCATGACGGCAACCACGCCAACGCCATCCTCAATGGCTATCTGAGGGACGAATCCAATCCGCAGTTTTTTGGCAACCACGGGTTCCCTGTACAGGTCGATGGCACCCTGGGCGCCACCGCCGCCATCAGCGAAATGTTGATCCAGTCAAACGATAGTCTGGTGGAGCTTCTCCCCGCGCTCCCTGCGGGGTGGGGGACTGGCTCCTTCGACGGAGTTTGTACCCGCGGTGCATTCGAGTGGAATTTGCACTGGGATGGGGGACGTATTGACCACGCGACCCTGCTATCCAAGCAAGGCCGGCTTTGCCGATTGCAGGCCCATGGCGACGTGCGGGTAACGTACAAGGGGAAAACCCTTCACCTGCGAAAGCTGGATGGAGGGGTAATAGAATTTGCGACGGTGAAAAACGGGATATACGAAGTGAGGGCGCTTCGGCAACCCGCCGCACAATATGGTTTAGCTCATATCAATATCTATGTCCCCTTATTCCTTGTCAATGGCGTCACCGGTATCAGGGACATGAACGCTATACCACAAGTTGAACCGGTTAGCAACGGTCACGACGCGCCGTCATCCGATAGCACCAATTCAACGGAAGCGACCTATAGGGACGGCAAGAAGGAAATTAAAATAGCGGATATGGCCGAAAGATTCGGCGATGAAAACTATATCAAATTATATCATATCAAACTGCTGGCCGGACGAAATTTGCACCTTACTTGGCCGGCATTATTTATTTCCGGTTTTCAAACGGTCAAGGCGGCAACGGCTAATCCTGTTAAAAACTTGAGAACGGAATAAAAACAAATATTATATATGAATTCCTGGGATTTGGAAGGGAAGCGCGCCCTGGTAACGGGCGGCTCCAAAGGCATTGGTAAAGCTATTGTCAGCGAGTTTCTCCTGCTCGGAGCCGAGGTTTTATTTACCGCCAGACATGCCGAGGAGGTGGCCGCTGTGGAACGGGAGTTCCTGCAAATGGGCCATTCTGTTCGCGGTACCGTAGCGGATGTTGTGCTGGATGAGGATCGCGAGAAGCTGCTGGAATGGATGGGCGAGCACTGGGGTTTCCTTGATATCCTGGTCAATAACGCCGGCATGAACATCCAGAAACGATCGGTCGATTATAGCCGGGAAGAATATATGCAGGTTTTGGAGATTGACCTCCTGGCGGCTTTTGAATTTTGTCGGTCCCTTTTACCCCTTTTGCAGAAAGGCCATGGCGCCTCGGTCATCAATATATCCTCTGTGGCCGGATCCTTCGACCTTTACACCGGCGCCCCGTATGGGATGGCCAAAGCCGGACTAATCCAGCTGAGCCGTATTCTGGCCGTTGAATGGGCCCGCCACCAAATCAGGGTAAATACCGTATCCCCCTGGTTCACCGATACCCCGCTGGTGGAAGCCATACTCGGGGACCCCAAAAGTTTCGAAGCTATCACCTCCAAAACGCCGCTGCGCCGCGTGGCTCAACCTGAAGAAGTTGCTGCTGCGGTAGCGTTCCTTGCTATGAACAAGTCGTCTTATATTACGGGACATAACCTGAGCGTAGACGGCGGAGTAACCAGCAGGCTGCTGTGACCGTTGCTAAATCTCAAACGGTCAGGATTTATTCTCGACCACCGACAGAATATTTCCCGCAGGATCGGTGAACCAGGCGATGGTTGGGCCATTGTCCCTGAAAATCCCCCTGGCATCTGTCTTGATATCTCCATCGTATTGCAGGAAATGAATACCTTGCTCAGTTAGGCTGTCCACCGCAACGTCGATATCCTGGACCTGGAAATTCAGGGCCGTATACGTCGCCGGCTCGTGATTGGGCTTTGGATAAATAAAAATATCGTTGTTGGGCGCTTTCACGGATAGTCCTTCTTTTGTCCTGGTGACACGCAGGCCAAGGACCTTTGCATAAAAATCGTTTGCCGCATCCAGGTTGTTCACGGAGAAACTGGTAAATGTGTTTTTGATGACTAGCATATTGTAAATATTGATAAACCTACGTTGCAAATCCCGTTCCAGTTCGGTTGGAAATAGTCATCTGATCAGCACGACGGCGCCATTTTTTGAAATAACCCTGCCAGTGTAATCCTTTCCCTTCAATACCCATAGGTAGGCATTGCTTTCCTGCAATTTTCCCTGTATTCTGCCATCCCATCCCTGTCCTATTTGCGAGGTGCTGTATACGAGTTGGCCCCAGCGGTTATATACGCTGAAATAGTCGAGAGAGGAAATGCCGATGCAAACAGGCCGGAAAAGGGTGTTGCTGTTCATTCCTGGTGTGAAAGCGTTGGGGACATAGAAATCCGGGAGCGCCCGGGCTACTGTTACGTTCACGGTAGCGGTTCCTGAGCAGCCGAAGGTATCCGTTGCTTTTACCAGGTAGGCTATGGTGCTCACATCAGGTCCGAAGCGGCCAACGGGATCCGCTATGTCGGGATTGCTAAGATCCGTTGCAGGAGACCATTGGTATTCATCTTCGTAGACGTCGCTGCTTGTTGCCAGAAAGTGAAGGGGTTGATCGATGACCACCAAGGTATCATTGCCGGGATTTACCCGGAAGGGGGGGACAACGGTCACTGTAAAAGTGTCCGAAACGGTTATGGGGCAGCCTGCATTCCGGATATTCAAAATATAATCCATCGTTTGATCCGGAGCAGCGAGGATGTCGATGCCGAATGGTAGGGTAGAGATGCTGCCCTTGTTCCCCCCTGTAAATGGGCCGTGGCTTACCCAGCTGTAATCGGTGCCGGTGGTAACAAGCGCATGCAATGGGGCAGCCTCGCCATAGCAGACGGTAGTATCACGGGGATCAGTCACCGCCTCCGGAAGCGCCCCTTTATAAAGGTGCACGAATAAGCTATCGGTCAGGCTTGCACAACTGTTATTCTCCCTGGCAACGATCCATCCGGATTGCGGACCAATTGTTACAGTAATGGTATTATCGGAACTGCCCGGGTCGACGATCCATCCAGAAGGAGCAGACCAATCAAAGGTTGCGCCATTCAGGGAAGGAGTGGAATATTGCGCAACACTGTTGGCGCACACAAGGGTATCCCCGCGGATCTGAAGTCCCGCACAGATATCCCTCAGGGCAAAATAGGCATATGCGAAATGTCCACCCGGTACGCAGTTGTCCGCTTCGAAGTTCAGCGATACCTGTTGCCCACGGTAAGGCGACAGGTCAAAAGTCACCTCCGTCCAGCCTTTTGTCCAAACATCCTGCAGGTGCATTCCGGAATTTTGCGGATCGGGCGAGAGATTCGGGGAGGGCGTGGGGCTGGGGGAGAAGCCATTGGCTCGGGCGGTTGCGGAATCTAGTACGCCATTGGTTGGAAGATAGTAAGCAGGCGATGCGCAGCTGATAACGCCGCCGGGAGTACTTATTGTTGCGCGGGCCATGGGTTGATCCAGCGAGGCATGAGTGCCGTTCTCCAGTACCATGGCATAGGCATAGGTCATGGTGTAGGGAATGGTGGATGGACCCGGGGGAACATTTACAAGGTAACTTATCCCGCGGACGTATCCGCCTTGTGAGCCACTGGTTTGATTATTCTGCTGGCCATTTGGAGCATCGTTTGACTGGTTGTAAGAGACAGATGTCGAACCCAACAATATGGAATAATGGTAAGCATAGCCATTGATAGTTGGAATCGTTTGGAAGCCGCCGAATGGGTCGGTACCCTGGCTAGTAATAACCGTTATGCCGCTTACTGCCGGGAGATTGTATTCAGGAAGGGTAATTGCCCCGATCGTTCCATTGGGAGCCGGTTGGCTGGAGTCATACACTACTTTGATCGCGCCTGGTCCGTTACCGTTCTTATTGTTGCCGGTATAAGCCTCCCAATGGGTCAAGTTGCCGTCGGAGAAATTAATATTGACCGGGCAGGATTGCGATTGTTCTGCTGAGGAAAGCGCAGGAATTGTGGCTAAAACCACTAACCACATATTCATTACCGGCCGGGTCATAGCAGAAGTTTGGTATTCGCTTATAAATTTACTTGAATAGGAACGAAAGAAACGAGCCCACGGTCGCCGGAATCCGCGTATTTTTATTCGGGAAATGTGGCGGCGCCGGGGGGTATAGACGGTTTTCCCGGGTTTTAGATTAAAATAGGTCACAAAACGGCGTAAAACATTATTAGGGTTAAATTTGTATAGGAATCATTAAAACCATGTGACCATGAGTACACAAACCGCCAAAAAGCCGGCCGTAAGGCAGGAGTCCGAAAAAGAGGAGATTTCCGTTCTATTTGGGAAAATATTCTCCTTTAACAGTAGCCTGAAGCTGATCCACTGGCACGTTACCGGCAAGGGCAGCTATGCCGCACATCTTTCCCTTGATCAGGCAATCGAGACCTTACTGGAGGCCACCGACCGGCTTGTTGAGACCGGTTATGCGCTCCTGGGAAATTTGGACATTGTTATTCCGGAAACAAAACGTCCGGATGACTATGAGGGGCATATCGAAGCTTACTACGAATATATGGAGCATAAGCGCCCGCTTTTTTCGGAAGCGTTTGTCCAGTCCATCCTCGACGATTACCAGGAGGGAATTCAGCAGCTTCTTTTCAGACTGAAGAGGCTGCAGTAGACGCAGGGCCGGGGTCATTGCGACCCCATTATTGGCAACGATAAGAACGGATTGATCCGATTGGTATCGGTTTGATATGCCGGAAATCTCACGAATACAGCTATTAACGCGAATAGGCTAAATCATTCCGTCCGGAGGCTGCGGACGGGGTTCATCAGCGCGGCCTTTAACGATTGGTAGCTAACTGTCAGCAGTGTGATCAGGAGAATGCCCGCGCCGGCTGAGGCGAAGATCCACCAGGAGAGGGCGGTACGAATGGCGTAGTGTTCCAGCCAACGATGCATCCCGAGGAAGACGAGGGGCATCGAAACGAACATGGAAACGACGACGAGGCGCAGAAAATCCTTTGATAAGAGCGCCCAGAGGCTGAACACACCGGCGCCCAGAACTTTTCGCACGCCGATCTCCTTCGTACGTTGTTCCGCCACGAAGGAGGCGAGACCAAAAAGACCCAGACAGGAGATGAAGATGGCGAGCCCGGCAAAGACGGCGGCGAGGTTGCCTATGCGGGTCTCGGCGGCGAATTTCTTCGCGTATTCGTCATCGTTGAAGTGATAGATGAAGGGGCTTGCGGGGTTGAACTTTTTGAAGACGTTTTCGAGGGCGGCGAGTGCGGCATGCGTGGGTTTGCCGGGCCGGATGCGGATGGTGATCTCCCCCATCCATCCGTCGCCGAGGAAAATGGCGGATTCGATGGGCTCATAGGGCGAGTTGGCCAGCATGTCGTTGACCACCCCGACGATGGTGTAGGGTTTGCCGTAGGAGTGGATTTGAATCTTTCAGCTGGTCGCCTGCAACGGGCCTCAATAATACCGCGATCCGCGATCCGATGGCAAGCCCGGAGGAGAGCATCACTTATACCGTGTTAGCCAGTACGGCTGCGGGCTGCCAGGCGCAGGGCACGCGGTCGATCAAGGTGTACAGCGTATCCTTTCGGCTGAAAGAATTGAAGTGATTCAATTCAAAGGGATCTCCTTTTTATCAGCTTGAAGGGATTCCTGATCTTTTCCCGTTTGTTCTCCAGGATAAGCCTGGCCGCCATCTCTCCCATTTTTGAATGATCCGTGGATATGACCGTAATGCCGTCCAGCAATATTTCCTTGAGCGGTGTTTCATTGTAGGACAGGATGCCGATATCCTTACCCACACGCCATTTCCGCGAGCGGCATATCTTAATAAGGTTGACGAGATCCGTCTCTTCAATGACGACATAGACTTCCCCCGGCCTGACGGTCGTTCCGTTGTCAATCTCGGGGATGATGTCCCATGGAATGCGGCTATTGGTGCAGAAGTGTCGAAAGCCGAGAGCGATCTCCGGCGGATAGAGCATGATCCGAGGCTGTACCAGGATGAGCTTTTGATATTTTCTCAGCAGGTCCATCCCTTCTTCGAGGGCCGTGTAAATGTCGTTTGTAAAATCCTGGAATACCGCAGCATAGGGGGGATGCGGAAAGGGCAGATCCTTGTCGAGGATAACCAGCTTTTCGGCGGGGATCCGTTGAATGATCGCCTTTATTTCTTCAGGGTGATCGTAGAAATGGGGCATAATCACGTAATAGTCATAGTCCTGCAGGTGGTCGGACAGCAGACTCCCGAAAACCTTGACGTTGGAATGATGGATCTTGATGTCCACGGAGGCCTTATCGCCCATCGTCTCCACAAAGGAATTGTAGATCTGCTTTTTGTAATTGCTGATCTTATTGAAGAGCAGCAGGACCCGGTAAGGAGTGGAAATATCGGTTCGGTTGATATAGAAGCCTTTTCCTTTGACAGCCACCAGGACGCCGCTTTTCCGCAAAATATTGTAAGCCTTCTGCACGGTATCCCTTCCAAAAAAGAATTCATCGCTGAGCTCGTTGATGGAAAAGACCTGGTCTCCCTTTCTTAGCTTTCCGCGGCGGATAGCCTCATTGATCGAGTTGACGACCTGAAGGTATTTGGGGGTTTTTCCGTCCGTATTGTTCCGTAAGACAGCTTCCATGCCTAAAAGAAGAGAATGAGATTGATTTTTACTATGGAAATCGCGTTTTTTTCGCCCCTCCATACAGTACAGTATAGCACAAACGGCCTGATCCTGTATATTCAGGTCATAATCACGCTACATGCAATCCAAGCGGCTTATTCTTCTTTTATTGCTGATCTCGTCTTGCCCGTGGCGAACCCTGGGGCAGAACATCTCTCCCGGGTTAATGGCCCGGAAATGGGAGGCGCAATGGATCACCAGTCCTATGTCCCGGCTAAAAGCATACGAAGTCTATCACTTTCGCCGATCGTTCCGGCTGGCGGAAACTCCGGCCGGGTTCGTTGTACATGTTTCTGCCGATTCCCGCTACAAGCTCTTTGTCAACGGGAAGATGGTCGGTCTGGGGCCCGCGCGCAGCGACCTGGCGCATTGGAATTTCGACAGCTACGATCTGGCCCCCTATCTACAGCAGGGCGACAACCTGGTCGCGGCCCTCGTCTGGAACCAGGGCGAATGGAATGGCCTGGCCCAGCATTCTTACCGGACGGCATTTATCCTGCAAGGCGACTCTGCAGCTGAAGCCATCGTCAATACCGACGAACGGTGGAAGGTCACAAAAGACGAGGCGTACAGTCCCGTCGTGTTCAAACCTTCCGACCCTCGTCTGTTCTGGCAGTACTATGTGGCGGGGGCCCTGGATAGCGTGCAGGCTTCGGCTTATCCCTGGGGTTGGGAAATGCCGGGCTATCAGGACGAGACCTGGGATGCGGCCAAAACATTGGGCAACGGCACTCCCGCCGGCCCGGAGAACGGAACCATGTGGACCCTGGTATCCAGACCCGTCGCTTACCTGGAGAATACCTCCCATCGTTTTGCGGAAGTGAGGCGCAGCGATTTGCTGACGCCCCGCAACGATTCACTGACCCTGCCTGCCGGCTTCCCCGGTCCCTCCGGCCCGCTTACGATCCCTGCCAACAGCCATGTTTTCCTGTTGTTGGACGCCAAATACGAGACGACTGGCTATCCCCGCTTTCGTTTCAGCGGAGGAAAGGATGCATTGGTCAGGATAGGTTATGCCGAAACCTTGCTGGATGTTGAAAAGGACCATCCTTATCGATGGCATAAAACGGACCGCGATGTAACCGAGGGGAAGAAATTCGTGGGGGTGTATGATGTATTTATTGCCGACGGCGGCGGGGACCGGCTTTTTATCCCGCTTTGGATGAGGGTGTTTCGCTATGTACAGGTTGAGGTTCGAACGGGCGACAAACCCCTGCTGATCGACGATGTCTCCTACGACCTCAGTCTTTACCCCTTTACGAACGAAGCGGCATTTACGAGCAATGACAGCCTGCATCGGCGAATATTCGACGCCTGTCTGCGGACCATCCGGCTGGCTTCGCAAGAGACCTATCTCGACCCTTATTATGAACAAATGCAATACATCGGCGACACGCGGATCCAGGCCTTGTATGCCTATTATCATTTCCGAGATGACCGGCTGACGCGGAATGCCATCCGCCAATTCGACTGGAGCAGGTGCCCGGAAGGCCTTACCATGAGCCGGTACCCATCCTCACTCCCGCAATACACGCCCCTATATGCCTTGTGCTGGATGCTCATGATCAAGGATCACTGGATGCTCCGCGACGATGACGCTTTTGTCCGGCAATTTATCCCGGCCATGCTAATCGTATTGCAGTGGTTCGGCGAGCAGGTCAATGCCGAAGGCATGCTGGGTGACTTGCCCGGGCTCGATTTCCTGGATACCTTTTATCCAAGGGATGAGATCCTGCATGCTTCGAAAAGCAAGGGCCTGACCCCTTACAGCTTGTTTTACGTGTATACTGTTCAGCAACTGGCACCATTCTTCCGATACTTCGGCAAAGCCTACGAATCAGCACAGCAGGAAAAAATAGCCGACCGGGTAAAGCAAACCGTGATCCGCACCTGTTTCGACACCGGTAAAGGATTGTTTGCCGACAACCCGGAAAAGAGGTTCTTTTCGCAGCACGCCAATATCATGGCGGTCCTCACCGGCTGTCTTTCCCCTGCACAGGAAAAGGTCGTCCTGCAAAAGGTGCTGACCGATACCAGCCTTCTCCCTGTCTCCCTGTATTTTAAATTTTATGAGTTCGAGGCCCTGAAGCAGGCCGGCATGGGCGGGACGATCCTGGAAGAGATGGGAGATTGGAAGACCATGCTCGATCATCACTTGCGTACTTTTTCCGAATGGGTAAAAGATCCCCGCAGCGAGTGTCATGCCTGGAGCGCCTACCCGGCTTATTTTTTTCTGAATACCATCGCGGGGATCGGGCCGGCGGCGCCCGGTTTTACTGCCGTACGCATCGAGCCCCATCCTGGCCGGCTCACGAAGATATCCGCACACATGCCGCACCCCGATGGACTGATAACCACCGACTACGAAAGGACCGGCGATTCCTGGTCGATCAGGATCCGGTTGCCGGGAAGGATCAGGGGTGAGTTGATATGGAAGGGAAAGATCTATCCGCTGTATGGGGGGATCAGCACATTTTCGCTGAAGTAATGCAGAATATTTGTTTCAACTTAGCTATTATGAAGAAGCTCCTCCTCGTCCTCCTGTTCGCACCGACCGGTCTGCTATCTTTCCCGGTCCTGTCCCAGACCGTCATGCCCTTGTATCCCGACAGCATCCCGAACAGCAAACCCACACCCGACAGAGAGTATTCCGAGATCAATAAGGACGGTGTACTGATCATCGGCAAGATCTCCAGACCCACCCTGACCCTCTTCCTACCGGCCAAGGGAAAACCAAATGGGACGGCCGTCATCATCTGTCCGGGCGGCGGCTATTGGGTAGAGGCGGCGGGATACGAAGGGGCGGATGTGGCGAGAAAATTCACCGAGATGGGGGTTACCACCATTGTATTAAAATATCGTATCCCCGATGACTCCACCATGGTCGGCCGCTCCATCGGCGCTCTCCAGGATGCGCAACAGGCCATCAAGACCGTGCGCGAGCATGCGGCGGAATGGCATCTCGATCCGACGCGGATCGGCATCATGGGTTTCTCCGCGGGCGGCCACCTGGCGTCCACCGCGGGGACGCATTTTACAAAGGCCGTCATACCCAATGCGAATCACAGCAGCCTGCGCCCGGATTTCATGATCCTCATCTATCCCGTGATCAGCTGCCAGGAGAATATCGCTCATAAAGGGTCCTGTGAGCAGATCCTGGGCAATCACCCCACGCAGGATCAGATCGACTACTTCAGCAACGAGCTGCAAGTAACGGACGAGACCCCGCCGGCCTTTATGGTCCAATCCAGCGACGATCCGGGCGTGAACCCGGATAACAGCATCCTATTCTACCAGGCCTTGCTGAAGCACCATGTCCCCGCGGACCTGCATCTATATGAAAAAGGCGGCCACGGATACGGTATGTTTGTAAAGGACAATAATGAGCTGTGGATGGAGCGATGCCGAAACTGGCTGGACACTAACGGTTGGTTATCGTCCGCCGTTCCCCCTTCCCATTGATGATCTCTATCTTAAGCATGCTCTTATCCAGCCCGATGATCCGGGCCGACTGCGAGAGGAAAGAGCTTCCGTAGCCCAGTTCCTGCCGCCTGACCTGACCGGTCCTAAGGTAGATCAGCGCGACCTTGTCATCGTCCTTTAGCCGGATGATTTGCCGGTCCCCGTTACTTCTAAACACTTTCAGCGGGCCGTTGTTCTGCGATGCCGCCAGCAGCAGCTCATTCCGCGGCCCCTCCAGCTCGATGAGGGCTTTGCCGTCGCCGGGGATGTATAGTCCGCTTTGCAGGATGGTACGGGGGCGGAAATTCCCTTTCCCATCTCCCAGCAGGACCAGCCCATTGAAGGCGTCGTAGCGTCCATTGGTCACCTCATTGCCATAGTCATTCCCGCTAAGGGCCAGGTCGAGGTTCCCGTCATGATCAAAATCGTCCGCCACCATTCCGTACACAGGGGCCAACTGGGCCATGACGGGCAGCGCATGCATATTGAACCGTCCCTGTCCCAGATTTTCCAGGTAGACGCTTTGGAAATGATTGGCATGCCTGGTATAGGCATCCGCCAATGCCTGCGACGGGAAAAGATCCGCGAATGTCGCTTCCGCATAGTCCTTATAGGTAGGGAATTTCTTTTTTAATCCAGGCAATTGCCGGACCATCTCATCCCTCGAAGCCGCCGGGAACTCCTTTAGCACTCCATCCCGATCTGGTAAGAACAGCGTAAGCAAAGCGTCCAGACTTTGGTTGCTGTCCAGGTCCTTGGCATAAATGCTGACCGGCGTAGTCTTACCCGCGCGGTAAAACGAATTTTCGCCCAGGTTGCCGACGATATAATCGATATCTCCGTCATTGTCGAAGTCTCCCGCCGTAATACTGTTCCACCAGCCTATCTCTGAAGCCACGCCGGACCGGGCCGTGACATTCACCAGCTTCCCGTGGTCATTTCTAAAAAAGGTCACCGGCATCCATTCTCCGACCACGATGAGATCCACCCAACCATCGTTGTCGAAGTCAGTCCAGATGGCGTCGCAGACCATGCCGATATCCCGTAGTCCCGGCGCCACGGAGTCCGTTACATCTGTGAATTTCGGTTTCCCCGGGCGGGAGTCATTCCGGTAGATAAAGCTGCTGACGGGAAGCGGATAGCTCCCGGGCAGCACTCGCCCGCCGATAAAGAGGTCCAGGTCACCGTCGTGATCGAAATCGGCTGCTTTCACGCAACTCTTGCTCGTATAATTAAGGGGGACGGCCCCGGTCGTATCCAGCACGAAACCGCCTTTCCCGTCATTCATCCAAAGGCGGTCCTGGTAGTTCTTCGAACCCGCCGGAAATTCGTTGCTGCCGCCGGCACAATATATATCCGGATGGCCATCTCCATCCGCGTCGAAGATCAGGGTGCCCAGGTTCTCGGAATAACCGGGATCCTTGCCGGTGAGCGGAGGTAGTTGCCGGCTCACGAATTTCCCATCGGGTTGCTGCAGCAGGTATTGCTGCAGGTAAGTGCCGGCGCTGGTCCCTATAAAGATATCGTCGAGCCCGTTGCCGTCCAGGTCTCCCGCGGCCAGCGATGGGCCGTACTGTGATAATTTGTGCGGCAACAGCTTTTCGTAGTTGAAATCGATATAATCCCTTTCGTGATGCTGATAACTGACCCCTGCGGAAGAGGTGATGTCGGTGAACAGGGTATGCCGGGCTATTGCAGGCGTATCGAAATGATAGGGCAGCGTTGCATTCCGGATATCCATCGACAGCGTCTGGTTCGCCCGCACCTGCAGCAGGACCTGCTTTTTGCCATTGGGCCATTCCACGACGACCGAATCCACCACTTTTGTGTGGCCCAGTCCGAAATGAGCTGTTGCCTCTACGGTGCACAGATAGCCCCGGTAAGGAGAGTTCTCATAGACCTGCTGCCGGCCATTATCATAATAAATTTCAGCCCAGGCCCCAATGCCATCGATATTCTTCGGGCCTCCCGCGAAGCGGATGTTCAGCCAGCCGGCCGCAGGGTTGTCATTGGCGGTCCTATTTGTCGTATTCTCGTAGACAAAGGCTTCGTCATTGATGTTATTCACCACATAATCGAGATCGCCGTCATTGTCCAGGTCGACACAGACGGCCCCATTTGAGAAGGAGGGGGCGCCGAGGCCCCAATCCAGGGTCTTGTTTTCAAACTGCAGGTCCCCTTTATTCCGGAAGGCATAATTCGGGATTTTTATCTGCGGTATCTGCGCGATCAGGTCCTTCCTGGATACAGTCGCAGCAGACGACCTGCGGTAAGCCACAAAATCATGGTCGGTCACATCACGGGGGTAGCCGTTGGTGATCAGGATGTCCCGGTAGCCGTCGTTGTCGATGTCGGCGATCGACGGATTCCAGCTCCAGTCCGTTTCGGCCGTTCCCGTATAGAAGCTGATATCGCCGAATACCGGGTCCCCGACGGAATCCGACCCGTTGACACGCGGCCCCTGGTTAAGCTGCAAGTTGTTCCGGACATACTGGAGCATGTAATTCCCATTCACCATATTCTGATAGATACCATAATTATTCCCGCCCATATTTTTCTTCTTCCGGAAATTGTCGGCCGGGTTCATATCCACCGTAAGGACGTCCGCGAGGCCGTCGTTGTTGATGTCGGCGATGTCATTGCCCATGGCATTCTGCGACGTATGCTTGAAGTATAGTCCCACCTTATTGGTAAAGGTGCCGTCCCTGTTGTTGATATAGAGAACGTCGCTGCTTAAAAAATCGTTGCTTACATAAATATCTTTCCAACCGTCCCGATTGATGTCGACGATGGATACGCCCAATCCGTATCCCGGCTGGTCGATGCCCGCCTGCGCAGATACATCGGTGAACACGGGATGCTTCAGGGAGTCGTTCCAGTCATTCCGGTATAGCTTGCCTACGTTTGTTCGGTCGCGGGTGGGTCGGTTGCCGCTGAAGCTGAATTGTGCGACATCCCTTTCCGCGAGCTTCGTCGTGACCAGGAACATATCCAGATCCCCGTCGTTGTCATAATCGAAGAAAGCGGCCTGCACAGAATAGCTGGTGTCGGCTAAACCGTATTCGGCCGCCATTTCTTTGAAGACAGGGATGCCGTCCTTGTCCAGCCCCTGGTTAATATAGAGCAGGTTGGTCCGTCGTTTGGAGTCCTTAAGGATGCTGGCGCAGACATAGATATCCGGCCAGCCGTCATTGTTGATGTCGACCACGGATACCCCGTTACACCATCTTCCTTCGCCGGTGACCCCGGCCCGCTCCGTGACATCTTCGAATCGAAGTCCCCCGCGGTTGAGATAGAGTTTGTTCGAGACAAGGCTGCCGGTAAAATAGAGGTCAGGAAGCCCATCTCTGTTGAAATCGCCAACGCCGATCCCGCCGCCGTTGTACAGGAATTCCAGGTCGATCGGGTTGACCGAATCATTTTCGATGACCCTGTTGGAAAAATGAATGCCGGAACGGGCGGAAGATAACTTGTGGAACAAGGTCGGATGCCCGTGACAGCCCACCAGGACCGCAACAAGGAGCAGGGGCAATAGACATTGCCCCCGCCTGATGTGCATTGACCATTCAAAACGATATATATAGCGCATATTGAACTCAATACCCCTGATTTTGCGTGATCAACGGGTTCTTCGAAATTTCTCCCTGGGGTATCGGGAAGTAAAGATAATGCGGATCCCAGTTCATCCGCTGCGGCTCCGAAGAGCTAAAAAACGCGTTGTTCAGCGTGATGGTCCCGCCCAGCGCCCAGCGCCGCAGATCATACCAGCGTCCCCCTTCACCGGACAATTCACGCAGCCGTTCGTCCATTACCCACTGCATGATCGTTCCGGGGTCGGTGACCGTCACATCGAGATCGGCCGGCACCGTTCCCGCCGGCACCATATTCCTGGCCCTGGCCCTTACCTGGTTGATATATCCAATGGCCGCAGCGGGACTCCCTCCCGATTGGATGGTCGCTTCCGCCTCGAGCAGCAGCACATCGGCATACCGGAGAACCCGCGCATTGTTGTCGGAATTTACGCCGCCCTCCATCGAATTATTCAGGATGTATTTGGTGATCGTGGAGTCGGTGGGGTTATAGGTCAGGGGAAGGCGCGGATCGCCGGCGTCGAAGATGCTCACCAATTTTGCTGTCGCGTAGTATAAATTCCCTCCCATATAGGAAGCGGTCTGACCGGGCTCGCCAAAGGTCTGCCAGTAGCCGCTCGCCACACCGCAGTTGCATTGGTCATTGGCCAGCCAGGCATTGGTAAAACCCGAGGTCGATGCCCCGGCCTGGAACTCGAATAGAGATTCAGCGTTGTTTTCGGTACTAACATTGAAATTGTCTTCATAATTGGCGACAAGGCTAGCGCCGGTGATATGTCCGAATGCTGCCATTGCGGCCTGGTAATCGGCGGCGCTTTTGTTCACAGAGGCCCGGAAGACCAGGCACTTGCCGAGCAGTCCATAGGCTGAGTTGGCCGTTACCCGGCCGAGGTCGGCCTGGTCCCAGGAGGTGGGCAGCAAGGTGGCGGCCAGGGTCAGGTCGGTAATCGCCTGGTCCAGCAATGCTGTGCCTTTCGTGCTGGGGGCATTGAGCTGTGAAATGGAGGTGGCTACGATGGTATCCAGTGGCGCCGTGCCGAAAACGTTCCAAAGCTGATAGTGCCCGAAAGCCCTCAGGAAAAGCCCCTCGCCCTGATAGCTATTCTTTAGTGAGGGATCGGGGAACACACCGGGCGCTACTTTGCCGATCTGCAGCAAAACGGTATTCGCCCTGCCCAGCAGGAGATAGCAGCTATTGAAAAAGTCGTTCAAATAGGGCTCGGAAGGGTTGATCGCATTGCTGAAATCCTCGTAAGGCTGTGCTGTCCCATTGGTCAGATCGTCTCCCGGCAGCCAGGTTACTTCTCCTTCCCATTGGCCCGAACCCGATACATTACTGGACGAATAAAAGTCCGTGAGCGCGCCATATGCCCCCAGGATGGCCGAATTGAAGGCAGACGGAGTGGTGAAATAGGTCTGTTCGGTCGCCGTGGGCGAAGGAACGTTCAGGGGATTTTTATGGCAGGTGATATTGGCCACAGAGATCGCCAGTAATATCGCCGCCAATTTTATATTTATCTTTTTCATCGGTGTGTCGTTTATTTTTCCTGAATTAAAAAGAAGCCCTGACACCGGCCAGGAACTGCCGGGTCGAAGGATTGGTATCGTTTTCAGGATCGAGCCCCGTGTACTTGGTGATGGTGAACAGGTTGATGCCTTCCACGAATAGCCGGAGGCCCTGGAAGGCCTTCGTGGAACTCAGCCATTTTTTCGGCAGGTTATACCCCACCTGCGCGGTACCCAGCCGGAAGAAAGCGGCGCTCTCCACGAAACGGTCGGAAGCGCGGGTATTGCCATTTGGATCCTGGTACACCGCCCTCGGCATGTTTGTGTTCGGGTTCGATGGAGTCCAGGCATTCAACACTGTCGTCCACTGGTTCCTGCCATTGCTGTTCATGCCTTCCGCCGCCGCCCGCACGAGATTGTATTTCTTCACATCGGCCACGCCCAGGAAAAAAACGGATATATCAAACCCTTTATAATTGGCGCTCAGCGTAAACCCATAAGTATATTTCGGAATGGTGGACCCGATAAAGGTCTGGTCATTGGCATCCACGACGCTATCCTTTACCGGGTTCTGGGCAGTGGAGCCAGCTTTCGGCTGTCCATACAGGTTCTGAAACCACAGATCTCCCGGCGCCTGTTGTGTGGAGATCTTATCGGTAACGCCGGCATCATACTTCGCGATCTGGCTCTGGCTCTGGAAGATGCCTCCGACTTTGTAGCCGTAGATAAACCCGATCGGCAGTCCCACCTGCAGGTTCTGGCCGTTGTTATAGCCCGATACCCGGATAGCGGCACCGTTATTCAATGCCAGCACTTCGTTATGGACGGTGGAGAGGTTCGCGGTGACGGATATCCCCACCTGGCCGATGTTCTTGTTATAGCCTGCCTGGAACTCGTATCCACTGTTCAGCACCTTGGCGACGTTGATATTGGCCGGCTCCTGAATGCCCGAGCTGGGCGTCAGGCTGGTATTCTGGATGATGCCGTCGGTTATCTTGTGGTACCAATCCACGGTTAGGGAGAACCCGTTCAGAAAGGAGGCGTCAAAGCCAATATTCCCGGATCGCACCTTTTCCCAGGTCAGCGACGTATTGGCAAAATTTCCAAAGGCCACGCCGACATTGTTCGTCTGCGTGCCCGAACCGAGTGTATAGGAAGGCGGATTGACGTTGGCCACTGAAATGTACTGCCATCCGCCGGTTGTCTGGTCATTCCCCAGTGATCCATAGCTCCCCCGGATCTTCAGGTCGTTGATAAAAGTGGCTTCCTGCATAAAGGGCTCCTTCGAGATCCGCCATCCCGCCGATCCGGAAGGGAAAGTGCCATATTGATGCCCGGGCGCAAAGGCGGATGACCCATCCCGGCGAACGACGCCTTCCAGGTAATATTTGCCGTTGTAACTATAGCTCAGGCGTCCCAGGTAGCCCACATATACCCGGTGTTGATTTTCCAGGTAGGCGCCCTGCTCCGTGCCCTGCGCGTTGAAATAGCGAAGGGACGGATCGTTGGAATACACAAAAGAATGGATAAGCGTAGTATACCAGGTCCATTCCTGATGGGAGGCGTCGGCGGTGAAGTCGATGAGATGCTTGCCGAATTCATGCTGATAATCCAGGTTCCCCGCCTCGATAATGTTGGTCGTCGTTGCCGTCCCCAGGCCCAGGGCATTGGGCGTGGTGGCCGCATTCGGGTTGGGGACGCCGCTATAAGGATTGGATGGGGTCTGGCCGAATTCCCAGTTATTGAAATCAATATAGTTATTGCCGTCGATCTCATATTGCTGGCCGCTAAAGGTCCCCTTGATCTTCAAGCCGGTAATGGGCTGGATCTGCAGGTAGCCGCTCCCGATAGCCGTCTGGTTCTTATATTTCTGGATATTGGTAGCCAGTTGCCCGCCGACGTTCTGGTACATGGTATAGGTCTCGCCGTACAGATTCGTATAATTGAAGGTGGTAGGCGTGATTGGTGCGGTTAAACTATAGAGGGGTGCATATCCATAAGGGTTCGACTTGTCATAGATTGGTTGCCAAGGTGGCGCGGCATAAGCGCTAAGGTCATTGCCGGCGCCGGTGCCGGAGCCCTGGGCGCCCCGGACGTATTCCTGGATCAGCCGGAGGTTGATGCCCGTCTCGATATACCTGCCTACCCTGGCGATGACATTGGTGGAGACGCTATAGCGTTGCACATTGGTCCCGATGATGGGACCGTCGTTGTTGGAATACCCGAAGGAAAAATTGTAATTGATATTGTCACTAGCCCCGCTGACCCTGGCATCGTAATTCTGGATATTGGCGTGCTGGTTGATCACTGCATTCTGCCAGTCATAAGTCGGACTGTTGCCCAGGTACTGGGGGCTGGCCGGGTCGAAAAAAGGTCCGAAATTGGGCGACTGGCCGATCGGGAGGGGGTTCCCACCGCTGCCAAGCGAGGGGTAGGCTGAGTATGCGTTTTGATAGAAGCTGGCGTATTGTTGGGTATTCAAGACCTTGAAGGTCCTGGGAACCTTCTGCCGGCCGTCCAGCGTGTTGACGTCGACATGGACCGGCCCCTTCTTCCCCGATTTGGTCGTGATCAGGATCACCCCGTTGCCGGCCCGCACCCCGTAAATGGCCGCCGCTGCCGCATCTTTCAGCACCGTTATGGAGGCGATGTCGTCGGGGTTCACGATCGTATAGATATTGACGGGAGTCCTTCGGGTGGGATCGTTCACAGCATCAACGGTGGCGCCCGCGCCGCCTTCCGCAATGGGCACGCCGTCGACCACATAGAGCGGGTCGGCAAAATTAAAGGTGCTCACCCCCCTGATCCTCACGGTGGGCCTGGCACTCGGGTCACCGCCGCCGGAGATGACATTGACCCCGGCCATCTGGCCTTTCATGGCCAGCTCGGGACTGACCGCTGTGCTCTTTTCAATATCGGTGGAGCTGATCTCGGATATGGAACTGATGATATCCCTTTTTCTCCGGCTGCCATACCCAACGACAACCACTTCGTTCAGGTCTTTGGATGTTTCTTTGAGGCTGATGTCCAGCGAGCTGCGGCCGCCTACTTCGACCCGTTGGGTGATATAACCCACCGAGCTGATGACCAGGACAGCGTTCGCCGGCGCTTTGATCGTGAATTCCCCCCTTCCATCCGTTAATGTGGCAACACCCGTCTTTTCCACCGTCACGGTCACTCCTTCCAGGGGCTCGCTTGTGGATGAAGCAAAGACCGTCCCTTTGATCTCCCGGTCGGCATCTCCCCGACTGCGAGTGGTCAGGATGATGAGGTCGTCTATTTTTTTGAACGTGAATCCCGTGCCCGCCAGCACCACAGCTAGAATATCCGATACGGGTTTTTCCCTCACCGTCACATTGACCAATAGCCCGGCCGGAAACAGGTTGCTGGAATAGACGAAATGATATTCAGTGCGCATTTCGATGGCTTTCAGTACTTTACCTATCGAGACCTGTTTCATGTCCAGCGTCAGCCTGGCTTCCTGCGAATAGCCCGTAGCCGACACCTGCATACAGGTAAGAAGGATGATCACAGAAGCCAGCTTCATAAGCAATGCAATTTTGGTTAGAGCCCGGACACAGGGATGCATCCGGCTCCGTAGCCTTTTTTTCATACCTTTACTATGGTTTATTAAGTTTTGATAAAAGAGACAGTGACCATTTCCAGCGGACCTGTCTCGGAAAACTTGGAAGGGGAAATGTGCCAACATTCCCCTTTTTATTAGCTGTTGTTATTGGTTTCTATCCGGATTGCCGATCACGATCTGACCGTCTTCCCCGATCCTGTACGTAAAGGGCCTCGACAGCTGCAATGCATCCAACACCTGCGCAATCGTCTTTTTGTCAAAAATAGCCGTGTACCGGAATTGCGCTACCGATTCGTCTTCAAAGCGGATGGATACATTGTACCATCTTTCCAGCTGAAGTGCGATGGCTTCAAAGCTATCGTCGTTAAACGCCAGACGGCTTTCCGTCCAGGATATTTCCACCAGGGAGCTGTCCCGTTTATTGAAGCGGAGCCTTTCAATCGTGCAGTGCGCCGTCCCGGCGACCGGAGCTTTCGCCCTCGCCGGATCGGGGAGCGCGGCGGTTTTTGTGTTATTCAGGACAATGATCTTTTCGCTGGGATGAAGAATGAATTTCTCATTCCGGCCATCCTTCACCATGACCTCCACCGAACCGGTCAGCAAGGAAGTCTCCGTCCGGGCATCGCCCGGGTAGGCTTTGACATTGAAGGCAGTACCCAGCACTTTGATATCCATTCTGCTGGTATGGATCACAAAAGGTTTGCTGCCGTCACGCGCCACATCGAAAAAAGCCTCTCCCTCCAGGGAGATCTCGCGCCCGGAACGATTGAACCCGACAGGGATCCGTAGTGAACTGCCGGCATTCAGCATGACCTTGCTCCCGTCGGGAAGCTGGAACGATTTTCTTTCGCCGGCTTTGCTGGTCTGGACATATTCGGAAGGAATAGCCCGGCTGATTGGAGGAGAAGAGGGGGGAATCCGCCGGAGGAAGAGGATAACCAGAAAGAGGATGGCCAATGATGCGGCGGCAACAGCACCCCGGTAATACCACTTTTGTGGGAATCTTGCCGGCAGCACCCCGGAATCCCCCCGGCCGTCGTCCAGGTGTTCGACAAATCGTGCGCGAAAGGCCTTTTCATCCGCCAGGAATTCCTGGGCGCCGTGATTCCCGTTCAGCAAGATATATAGCTGTCTGGCCTGCCGGACAGCGTTGTGTTTGCGGGGGTTAGCGGCCATCCATTGTTCCCAGAATCTGACTGCTTTTTCATCTTTCCCCAGGCAATAATCCCGGAAGGACGGATCCAGCAAAAAATCTTCCGCTTCATATTCACTATAATCCATAACAGATAGCTTTTCTTATAGAGGACAGGCAGCCGCATTTTTACTATGGATCTATTGAAAAAAAATGAGGCAGGCCAGTATCAGCGGAGTGGGATCGACAACCAGGCCGTTCCTGGGGCTCGACGCGAACAGTGACTTGAGCGTGGATAAGGCGGAATGGATAATATTGTAGGCGGTACGCTTGGTTATACCGCACCGGGAAGCGATCTCATCATAATCAAGGTCATCGAAAAACTTTAGCCGAAGCAATTCCTTTTCTCTCTTTGACAGCTTGTTCAGCGCGTTCGCCAGCTTTTCGGCCAGCTCTTTGTTTGTCTGCAACTGTATAATATATTCTTCGTAGGAGGGCGCCGATCTATCGGACATCCGCTGAAGCCTGCTGCTTATTGCGGCCCTTACTTTTTCAGCCTTCCTTTCTGCAAACAGTTCATGCTTCAGACAGGTGAGCAGGTAGGATCGGGGGTTTTCTACGGCTGGCAACCGCTGGCGTCTGTCCCATAATCGAAGCAGGACCTGGGTAATGCAGTCATTGGTCAATTCCTTGTCTCCCGTTAGTTTCATACCATAATTGATAAGGCCTATATAATAGCAATTGTATAAGCTCACAAGGGCGTCCCGGTCACCGGCACGTAACTTGGCCCAGGTTTCATCATGGCGGGAGTCAATAAGCATTCGTTAGTTAAATATAATAAATAAATTCCACAGACTTGTCCTTGAAAAGTAAGGGATAAAAAAGATTCGCGTATCCTGTACTGTGCTGGTTCAAATTGCTTATCACGCCGGTCCGCGTATTGTCTGGCCGTAGCTGTTGGAAAAATGATCGGTCACATGGTAGACGATCGATTCAATAGAAGGAATAAGAAGAAATACACGCTTAACTCACAGCGCGCCATCACCCTGGTGGCTGTTGCTTTGCTGTTATTATTGCCGGTTTCTATCCGCAATTCTTGGGCTCTTGCCATCGGTGTTGTATCTTCCCGCCCGGACAAACATTAAGGAATGCGGGAAACTAGGTTTGCCGGAACTTCGGGCGAATACTATCAAACCAATACCCTCGTTTCATCTCCTGCCTAAAGATATTTTCCTCTACCTCGCACCTTTCAAGGTCGCTTCAGTTAAATACGCATTTGGTGATATGATCAACATAGGTCATGCCGAAAACCCTTCCTTCTGGATTTAGCCTGGCTATCACTGAGATGCCTTTTTTTTGAGCTGATCAGAAAGGCTATGGAGGCTTTTTTCCTGGAGAATAGCCCAATCTATCTGGGCTCTCAATCGTTGGGCGTGCTGAAGCCGCAACCTCTCGTTTTGGCTAAATTTGATTTCCAAGTTCTTCAGGCAATGCGACCAGGAAATATGCGGATGACATAAGACAATGCTGTAATTGTGTAAGACTCACTATCGCAAATTCAGTTATCTTTAGAGAATTGCTTCACACTGGCGCAAGAAATGGGGGGCCTCAATTATGAAATGGATCACAGCGGCTTCGGAATCTCCAAGGGGAAGGCTCAGTGGAGTGATTTATTTGTTGTATTTTCTGGTGGCGATATTTGCTCAGGTTCTGGGTCAACATAATCTCATTGCTTTCAGTAATGCTACGAATGTGATGTCCTTTATATTGTATCTTACACTTTCATTTCTTTTCTATTTTCTGTTCAGGCCTGTTAACAGAATTATCTCTTTGATTGCCGCCATTGTTAGCGCCGTCGGATGCGTTATCGGGACCATTGGGCTTTATTATACGGGTTCGCCTCAAATTAGTCCGCTGTGGTTTTTCGGGCCCTATTGCCTGCTGATCGGCTACTTGATTTTCAGGTCGATATTTCTGCCGCGAATTCTCGGTGTGCTGATGATGCTGGCTGGTGTAGGTTGGCTGATTTATCTTTCACCTTTGGAAAAATACCTTTTTTTGTACATTGAAATTCTTGGTATACTGGCAGAAGCGTCGCTGATGTTATGGCTGATTGTAAAGGATGTGAATAAGCTGAAATGGGAGGAGGAGCTAAGGATCATGACGAAAGTCCCGTAAAATATCGCGGAGATCAAAAAAGCCTTCAAATCCATTGACTTGAAGGCTTCGATCTTGTTTGTGATCGCGCTGGGACTCGTAATTCTTTGATTAACTCCAAATCAATTAGATACTTAGAAATTCTGTTTTCTTTTAGGTACCATCATTGGTACCGGAATAATTTGTACTCGTTTGCTACAGGTTCAAAGATCTTCAGTCAAAGGTAAAGAACACTATTTGAAGAAAGCCATAAACTTTTTTTGCTACAACAATTTCAGACTGACACATGAGAGGAAGAACAGAATTCCTGGATTAACTATATTGAAAAACACCTCTCACGATCCCTTGTATCAATAAATTATTGCTGGCGATAAACGGAGGGGATTATCTCTCCCTCATTGCCCTGTAACACCGGATCCCAATCCTTCCATACCGGCTCATACCCATGCCGCTGGATCATTTCGGCAACGGCCCCAAGACTCGGATCGTCATCGATCTCAAACTGTACCAATGTCTCGTGATCGACGACATATCCCCGGATTGGTTCGGGATTCTGCACTCATGGCCGTAATTTCCAACCGCATTGCATGATCCCGGAAAACAGGACTCTCCCGCGTAGACAACGACAGCTCCACTTCTTCATCCAGCAGCCGGTAAGCACAGATCAGCTGGGTCAGTTTCCGGATATCGGGGATGATCCCGTTCAACGCCGAAATGAACTGTCAGGATGACTAGGTGAGGTTCCGGACACGCAGGCTCCACGACGCTTTTGCTGCGATATTTGGCTACCTGGTTGAATATGGAGCTGGAGACGCTTAACCGGATGCGTGGCAAGCGCGATCGATTGGTTCATGTCATTTCGTTTGAGGGCAATGCGCTTTGATCTTATTCTCGCTTGCTAGGCACGATAATTAAATTGAGAAATTGATGAAAAGGCTGCAGAACGTCATACGAATAATTTCCAATACTGCGCCACCGTGAAATCACCCATTTTCGATCACCTAAGTGTTATACATTAACACCCTGCACAGTTATGTTCAAATTCTACACGGCTATTGCTTAATCGGACACACTTATAAACTTTTGCAAAAGACTTTTATTTCGCTATAGGAATTACCAATTACATTTCTTTATTTCGTTACGACCATTCACGTTAGTCCCTCCCTCTCCAAACAACGCCCTTGTCCTTTCGCACGACCCATAAACCATTCAACTAAAAACCCCTCCCGCGACCATGAGACACTTTCACCTTCGGGTGCACGACAGGCTGCACACCCATTTCCGATGATCCTTTCGTTCATTGTTCCATCAACATTTACCACGTAACTCTCATCGACAGTAGATAACTACTGAAATCCCTTCTCATGTCCTATAAGCTGGCTTTTGGCCTGGCGGCAGCGCTTTGTCTTGCCGGAATGGCCACTCATGCCCAAAACGTTGATTCCTCCATCGACAAGCTGACGAATTTCCCGTCAAAGCTATTTAGCCGGATCAATAGTCAGGCGGTGACACTAAATCAGCGGCTCACCCGGCAAACCGATCGTTATTTGAAGAAGATGGCTCGAAAAGAAGAAAAGCTCAGAGCCGAATTGTATAAGAGAGATTCCGCCAAGGCAGCGGCGCTATACCCGCAGGACCCAAAACAACAATACGCCACGTTGATACAAAACTTCCGGCAAGACAGCTCGAGGGTCTTTACGTCAATGGGACCTGAATACTTAGCTCGAGCGGACAGTTTGCAAGTCGCACTTTCCTTTCTAAATAAAAACCCAGACCTCGTCAAAGCTAATCCAGCTCTGCAGGTAAAGATGCAAGCGTCATTGGCCAGCTTGCAGCAACTGCAGGCAAAATTGCAGGCCGCGGATGCCGTAAAACAATTTATTCAATCCCGCAAGGGGCAGATTCAGCAGACACTTAGCAGCTTCACCAGTCTCCCCTCGCGGATAACGAATGCCGTTGCCGGCTATAAGAAACAAGCCTATTATTATGCGGATCAGATCCGATCCTATCGGGCGATGCTGAATGATCCAAGTAAAATGGAACAAACTGCGCTGGTTTTACTGAACAAGGTTCCTGCATTTTCTGGTTTTATGAAAAAGAATAGTTTTCTCGCCGGTCTATTGGGTGTGCCGCCAGATTATGGGACGCCAAAAGGCCTGGAAGGCTTGCAAACCCGCCAACAGGTCATGGCGATGATCCAATCAAAGATCGGCGGCGCAAGTGGCGGGAACGGAGCCGGACTTGCCTCGCTCCAAAATAGTTTGAACGTCGCCAAACAGGATATCTCCAAGCTGCAAGCCAAATTGACCAAATTGGGCGCGGGTGGCGGCGGGATGGACGTTCCTGACTTCAACCCAAACGACCAACACAGCAAGACGTTTCTTAACCGTCTTCAATATGGGTTTAATATCCAAACAACCCAAGGCGCGTACTACTTTCCCAACTACAGCGATATAGGGCTTTCCCTCGGCTATGATTTGGGCCATTCCAATAGCGTTGGTGTTGGCGCAAGCTACAAAGTAGGGCTGGGAACCGGCTGGCAACACATTGCTCTCTCAAGTCAGGGCATCGGAATTCGATCGTACGTCGACATTCACCTGAAAAAAAGCCTCAGCCTGACCGGTGGCTATGAGTTAAACTACCTGCAACCTTTCGCAGCTTTCAAAGATGTTCCGCAATTAAAGAACTGGACGCAGAGTGGCCTGATTGGAATCGACAAAACCATATCCCTGAAAAGCTCCTTTTTCAAAAAGACCCAGGTCCAATTCCTATGGGATTTCCTAAGCTACTCGCAAGTACCGCAGCAGCGGCCGGTTATTTTCCGGGTCGGCTATTCGTTTTGATTGTTTCCACTTTGAATACTCGAGCATATGAAAAAGTATAATGTCTTAGGCTTTTGTGCGATCATTTTTTTGCTGATCCAACAATTATCTGCCAGCGGGCAGTCGGTGACCTATCCGGGACAGGTGACGAATCAGAGTTATGTGCCGCCTTCACCCAACGTCCAAGGCGCTCAGAGTTATACGAATCAACCTGTGGCTCTTAATAGCGGAACACCTTCTGTGAGCATACCCATTTACACTATAAAATGCGGAGCTCTGACCGTGCCAATCAGTCTAAGTTACAACAGCAACGGTCTTTTTCCATTGCAGGATGCCGGCTGGGTGGGGCTGGCGTGGACTATAAATGCAGGAGGTTCCATTAGCCGGACCGTTGAAGGCAATGTAGATGGGATTGCGAACTCAGGATACAACTTCGGTCAATACAATCTTTCAGATAGCGTTACGGATAACCCCAACGTTGACACTTTCCTTAAGCAAGCTTACAATTACTCTCTGGTCTATGGCAATAATTCATATGACATGGCCCCTGATATATTTGACGCCGAATTTAACGGTCTGGGTGACAAATTTTTTTGGATCAATGGCAAGGCCTATTTATTGTCCTATGACAAGCAGCTAAGTATCTCTTGGCCCAGCCCAACCAGTAACATTGTAATTACTACCGAGGATGGGAGCCAATATACTTTCGGAGCAAAGGAGACGACTACGAACTGGTATTATGCTGGGGCAGATTCTAACGCCCAATCTTACACCTCAGCCTGGTATTTAACGCAGATTGTATCCGTTCAAGGCGATACCATTCAATTTAATTACGGCACGTACAATTGGCAACAGGCACCCATTTCTTACCAAACTTCATATACACTTTCAACGACGTCCGGACAGTCAGATTTGGGATATGATCCGACTCCCTATTTTCTGGGTCCGTCTATGACCACGCAGATACTTAAATCAATCGTATGTAGGAACAGCAGGGTGTCCTTTGTGCCAGATACCACAACAAGAAAAGATATCAATGGAACAATACCTCGGCTTCGGGAGATCGATATCATTGATAGTTTGACAGGGGATACCGTAAAAAGAAATTTCTTGTCATACGAATATTTCGGGGCCTCCGCTGGTAACCCAAAATTATATGAGCGGCTGGCATTAAAGACATTCAGCACGGTAAATCCAAAAATTGTTTCTGATTCATTGACCTATGTCTTTAAGTATATATATGAATCGGACACAGCCTTAAATTCTACAGGAGTCGGGTTTCCAGCAAAAAATACATATGGAACGGATTATTGGGGATACTATAACGGAGTCAGAGGCAATTCTACTATTTTGCCACCGCCTACAAGCGTTTACTATAATCCGGCCCCCCCATCCGGCGCAGGATTTGGAACGGGCGTTAACAGAGGTACGAATCCTGCATACGCCCAATATGGATTGCTGGATACGATTGTCTATCCAACCGGTGGATATACTGCTTTCCAATACCAACAGAACACATTCTATCTCAGCTCTCTTGGAGGGTTGAACAATGGACCCGGGCTTTGTTTGCAGAGCAGTTCAACATTTGACGGTGTAAATCCGAATCCGGTGCTACAAAAGAATTACACCTACTTATTGGATGACGGGGCAACAACATCGGGGTCGATGCTCAATTTGCCGAACTATAACGGGCCGCCTTTTGTCGTATATCAATCGGGGAGATATATAACCTATAATATATACAATGCAACAAATAGTAGCGGTGGACTGGCAAGTGTCAATGAAGCTTTCTATTATTCAAAGGTTACGGAGTCGATAACATCAAACGGCGAGACCCATAAAACAGATCATTATTTTACTCATTACCCTGAGTTGGTACCGGACGTTCGAGAGACAGAGCGCATTGACTATGTGAATACGATCAACAGTAACGTTTTTACCGCTGTAAAGAAGACCAGTACTCAGTATAGCTATTCAAGTGACACTTCGGGAATTCTGGTCGCAACTCCCTATATAGACTCCGAATACATTTCCGGCTCATGGACCCGGTACGCATTTAGCTTCAATTCCGCGAATTGGGGTACGTATTGGGTCTTCCCGATGAGTCAATTGGTAACCCAATATGATATAAATGGAGATAGCCTTTCCACACAAACAAATTTTTACTACAACAGTAGAACTCGAAACCTTGCTTATACAGAGACACAGGGATCGGACGGTCAAACTCTAGTTGAGAAATATAAATACCCCGAAGACTATATTACGGGAATTACTGGAAATATGGTTACGCATCATGTCCTCGGCCTGGTCATAGAACATGAAACATGGGTGAAACAAAATTCTACCGATTCTCTGCTTATATCGGGCGCACTTACTCAATACGATCAATTTATTTTCAAACTTGATACGACTTACGCGATCGAAACAACTAAGGCAATTGGCAGTCTTAGTAACGAGACCCTCTCGGGGGGGTTGTACAGTAGTTTACTCTGTGACGCACATTATGTCCGGAAGGGTCAGCTACAATATGATGGGAATACTAACCTCAGCGTGGAGACAAAGGCCTCAGATATACCCGTCAGCTTTATCTGGGACTACCGCCATTCGATGCCGATCGCGGAAGTGACGAATGCATCACCAACTGATATTGCATACTCCTCTTTTGAGTCCGACGGTACCGGCAACTGGACGATCAGCGGTGGTGGCACAAACGCCGGCGGAATCACCGGTAATACGAGTCGATCGATGAATAGCACCACGATCAGTAAAACTGGCCTTACCAGTTCAAATACATACATCGTTTCGTACTGGACAAGTAATAGCACGCCTTATTCGATCACTGGAACTGTCGCTGGCTATCCGATTCAAGGCAAACGAATCAGTGGATGGAGCTATTTCGAGCATAAGATCACCGGTCAGACCAGTGTCAGTATCACAGGCACCGGCAACATTGACGAACTACGACTTTACCCCGCCAGCGCGCAGATGATTACCTATACTTATACTCCGTTGGTGGGTGTGTCCACAAAATGCGATGCGGGTAACCGCGCGATGTATTATCAATATGATGCGTTTGGTCGGCTGAAGGTCGTGCTGGATCAAGATCGAAATATTATCAAGACGATTCAATACCATACCATCGGTGAAACGGTGGAATAAAGTCATCTCTCACTGTAAAAGTTTGTTGTATGCAGCATTGTAATGTTCTTAAAAGATCTCTTCCGGCGCTGACGCTGCTCATGGTCATCATGCACCACCAGTGCTTCTCTCAGTCGGTCACTTTGAACGGCCCATCATGCGTGACAACCGGAGTCGTTTACTTGTACACAGTGTCCGGAAGCCTGAGTTCAGCAGCAACAGTCCGGTTTTGTATAACCGGTGGTACGTTGGTCGATTCGGGAGGTACCTGTGTCGGAGGCAGGAATATTCTATCCTTTGTTCGAGTGGCATGGAACCCTGGAAGCCAACCTTCGGCCTCGGTGGCAGCGACCACCTCCCTGGGCAACAAAACGATCCCGGTCACCATCGCACAACCCATGAGCCCTGGCATGATCGATAGTGCAGTACTGTACCAAATCTTGGACACAGCAACGACACCAGCTACGCTTACCTGTTCTGCGCCTCTCGGAGGAGGTTGTTCGTTTTCCTACCAATTCCAATGGCAACAGTCGTTCGACAACGTAATCTGGCAAGATACGAGTGGCGCCACATCTGCTCAATTAAGTTTCACCGGCCCACTTTCCAAAACTACCTATTTCCGGAGAGTGACCACCAATGCTGTGTCAAATGCCTATGGCTTAAGTAATGTCGCGACGCTATGGGTCAACATCCCAATGCCTTCACCCCAAGACTAATGCAATGCCCTTTTCTTTAAGATATCACCCACTAAACACGAGCCAATGAGCCGGAAGCTAACCGTTGCCTTTGCCGCAGCAAGTTGCCTGCTGTTGTCAAATCTCAGACTCACTGCCCAATGGACTATTTCCGGGACAACCTGCGTGGCGACGAGTACCCAATATCAATATGGAATCTCGAGTGGTTGGACTAATAGCACCGTAATGACCTGGACCTGCAGTGGCTGTACCTTTAGTGGTTTGTCGAGCGGCACACCACTGCCATATGTGACTGTGACTTGGACAGCGAGCGGCTGGATAAAGGTTCAGACCTTGACCCCAGGTGGTTCAGCTACCTTAAATGTCAGTTTATATCCTACCTTGGTGCCGGGTTCGATCACTTTTGGTGGCACTCAGGCAATCAATTACAATTCTACACCCGCCTCCATTGTATGCTCCGGTGCTTCTGGCGGATATTGCACCAGTCCAAATTATACCTACCTTTGGTACAGCTCTCCGGATGGCGTCAACTTTACCTCCATGTCCGGCCAGACTAGTCTAACGTTGTCATTTGGAACAACCACCCTGACATCAACGATGTATTATAGACTCAAGGTGACAGAGACCAATTCAGGGAATACCGCCTTGTATCCCGTGGCGACCGTAATAGTGTATCCCCCCCTCGTCTCCGGCACGATCAGTCCTTCCAGCCAAACCGCGAATTTCGATCAATCCCCGGCAAGCCCGTTTACCGTTTCCGGGACTAGCGGAGGAAACGGCACCTACTCTTATGCCTGGCAATCATGCGCAACCAGCAACGGAACATATACGCCAATTTCCGGAGCAACAAGCTCCAGTTACACCCCATCTGGATCGACAACACCGATTTGGTACGAGGTCGTTCAATCCAGCAACGGAGTGCCGGTAACGTCGGCGGCAGTGGAGTTGACGTTTAACCCACAGGTATTTCCAGGCACAATCACTCCGCCCTATTTGGTAATCAACTCGGGGACCAGCCCTGGGACTCTAACGGGCAATGCCGCGACCGGGGGCAATTGTAGCGGCAGCTACACCTATCAATGGCAAAATTCAACGAATGGGACGACATGGACAAACATTTCGGGAACAAATTCGCTTAGCTATACACCTGGAACACTGACGAGCACAACCTGGTACCGAAGAGAAGCCATTTGCGGCACAGATACGGAGAGGTCCAATTCGGCGCAGATCGTGGTCGGAACGCCGAACACGACCTATAATTTTGTCCGGGTGCGGACTATTTTGAAAGCGGGCGTGACCGATACCGTTACCGCAGACGGGTTGACCAGTGCATATGATGTGGCGCAGACGACACAGTACTTGGACGGGTTGAAAAGACCGGTTCAGACGGTAGCGAAGCAAGCGAGTCCACTCCAAAATGACATGGTTCAGCCAGTAGTGTATGACAATTTTGGCAGACAGGTAACAGACTATCTACCATACACGGCGGCGACAAATGATGGCAATTTTAAGCCGACGGCTTTGCAGGATCAGGAGACGTTTAATTCGACACAATTTCCTGGTGAACAGGTATACTATGGACAGGTTGGTTACGAAGCTTCACCATTGAACAGACCATTGGTTTCCTATGCTCCCGGACACAGCTGGATTGGAAGTGGTAACGGGCGGACCGCACAATATTTAGCTAATACGTCCTCAGATAGTGTGCAGTTATGGACGATCAGTTCGGTACAGCTAAGCTTGCCAGTACACGTTGGAGCATACGGCGCTGGACAACTATATAGAAATAGTTCCACCGACGAAGCCGGCCATCAGACAATCGTTTTCATGGATAAGTTTGGTAAAACAGTTTTCAAAAAGCTACAGGTGAGCTCATCTCCATCCAGTGGGCACAAAGGGTGGCTATGTACCTATTATGTGTACGATACCCTGCAAAATCTTCGGGTCATCATACAGCCACAAGCCGTTGCGCTCATAAATGGAAGTTGGTCAATTAATCAGACTATTGTGAGCCAACTTTGTTTTCGTTATGAATATGACGGCCGTCGACGCTGTACCATCACAAAAACCCCGGGTGCAGGTCAGGTTTGGACGGTATTTGATGCCAGAGACAGATTGGTAATGAGGCAGGATTCAATTCAGCGGAGTCAACAAAAATGGATGTATGTAAAGTATGATTTGGAGAACCGGATCGATTCAACAGGCTTAATCACTGATCCCACTTATTACGACAGTCTAGCCCATTACGACACACTAGCGTACCATAGTGTCAATTTTCCTGCAGTCAGCTCGTATACTAACCAGTTATTAACGCAGGACTTTTATGATGATTATAGCTGGGTAAGCACTTTTAGCGCGCCAGTAGCATCTTCGATGGCAACGGGTTATACAAACAATAGCAACTATTTTATAACCACGTATAATACGTCTCCTACCTACGCAGTATCTCCAACGCCTTTTGCGGTCAACCGTGCAATGCCAACTGGTTCGATGAAATTGGTGGTAGCGACGAGCGGCTCCAGTCAATATTTGTATTCTTCTTTTTTCTACGACGACAGGGGCCGGACGATCCAAACGCAGACGTCAAACTATACAGGGTCAATTGATACTGTAACCGCCCAATATAATTTTGACGGGGCTATATTAAGAACCTTGGTAAACCACAAGAAGGGGCTTAATACGGCCCAAAACCATATCGTGGTGACCAAAATGGACTACGATCAACGGTTCCGCCTCCGACATGTCTGGAAGAACATTGATAACGCGACAAGCGATCAACTGATTGATAGTCTTCAATATAATGAGCTCGGTCGGCCTATCGCGAAATACCTGGGTAACCAAGTCGATAGCCTCATTTATAGCTATAATATTCGGGGTTGGCTAACTGGTATCAACAAAAGCTATATTGCTGGCACTGCGAATCACTATTTCGGGATGGAATTGGGATATAATAGCACGACTTCAGTCGCGGCAGGTAACACATACCTAAATCCACAACTGAATGGAAATATTGAAGGCGTTGTTTGGAAAAGCGCTGGAAGCCAGATTAACCGGAAATATGATTTTACATACGATCCGGCAAATCGACTGACTTCAGCCGCCTTCCTTCAGAATACCAGCGGGACGTCCTGGGACAAGAACCAGATTGACTTTTCAGTAAGCGGTATTAGCTATGATGCCAATGGCAACCTGCTAACGATGACCCAACGCGGCTTTACCGTAAATGGCTCCTCGGTGATCGATTCTTTATACTACGGGTATCAGGGTATCGATTCCAGTAATGTATTGATGAGTGTCAGGGATAGTGCAAATAATCCCAATACCTTGCTTGAGGATTTTCACTACAATTCAACTACCAAACAATCTACCGATTACAATTACGACGGCAATGGCAGACAAACTCACGATAACAATAAGAATATCGATACGATTTCTTACAACTACCTGAACCTTCCGCAGTTGGTGCATATTAAAGGTGAAGGGAATGTTGCTTATACCTACGATGCAGCCGGTGTTAAGCTGCTAAAGGTAATTACAGACAGTTTGGCGCAGCGGGTCACTACGATTACGTATTTAGCCGGCTTTGTCTACCAGAGAACTGCGCCACTGTCAAACCCAACGTCTGGCACTGATACTTTGCAATTTGTTGGACATGAGGAGGGTAGGATTAGGTGGGCCTATCATAAATATACCAATGGCACTAACGCATATAAGTTTGAATACGACTTCTATGAGAGGGATCACCTAGGCAATACTCGAATGGTGTTGACCCAGGAACGGGACACCAGTAATTATATGGCGACGATGGAGCAGGAGTATCGAACAACGGAAGAACAACTATTTGGGAATATACCAAATACCTGTGTCGCTTGGACATCGATGCCTAACTACGCTGCAAATATCCCGAATAACATCCGGTTTATGTATGGCGGCGTCAACGACAGCGTGTCCAGGGTGGATTCCAGCAGCGCAGGCGGGCAGAAGACTGGGCCATCGCTTCTTTTGAAGGTAATGAGTGGCGACTCTATCAACTTAAGCGTGCAATGCTACTACACCACTCCGGGTGGGGGCAGCACGAATTACAGTTCCTTTAATGACGTGTTGAACTCCCTTGCGAATGGCTTGGTCAACCTGACGGGCGCAGCGCATGGCAATGTCGGCAACCTGACTTCCAGTGGTAGCAATGTCTACACCGGGCTGACGAGTTTTCTCAATAATGACGACACGGCCCATAGTGGGTTCCCGAAGGCTTATATCAATTATATTTTTCTTGATGATCAGTTTAACTATGTGAGCGCTTTGAGTGGTTCGGTGCTTGCCGCCAGCGCAACCAATCCTGCCAATCAAATGAATCTTGTCGCCCCGGGGTCTAAATTGGCTTTGAATAGAAATGGATATTTGTATATTTGGGTAAGTAATGAGACATCTGGCTGGGATGTGTTCTTTGACAACCTTTCGGTGCAATATCTGCAAGGTCCGGTACTAGAGGAGAATCATTATTACCCCTTCGGGTTGACGATGGCAGGGTCGTCGGATAAGGCCATCAAAACGAATTATTCAGAGAATAAGCTGCGATATAACGCTGGATCTGAACTACAGAACAAGGAGTTCAATGATGGAAGTGGCCTGGAAATGTATGAAACGGCATTCCGCGGGTACGATCCACAAATAGGTAGATTCACGGCGATTGATCCGTTGTCAGATTTTAAGTCGGGCATGAGCCCTTATCATTTTGCTGCCGATAATCCTATGTCATTTAATGATCCGACTGGGCTAAAGGATGAGGAGTTTTACCAAGCAGTGTCCACACTTTTGTCTAGCAAATATGGTGGGTATTGGGACGGAACCGGGCCACCTCAAAAATATCACAGCCCGGATCAATCATTTGCCTTGGGAATTATTAACAACACCCTAGGCGGGGGTGGCTGGGGCGGGGTTGTTGGCAGTGGAGGCCTTATCCCGGGTATGCCGCAGTCGTTTGAGGATGCTTTGGATGCCTATAATGGAGGGGTTCTTACACCAGATATGGCCGCAGTTCTTATGCAATTTACTTTGGGATCGAGTTTGTCAGACGTTTCTGCAACGTACGGTGCGCTAGGTGGATTTGATATTAGCGGTATCAGTACAAGCTCGGGGACCCCACTTAATGGGTATCATGTTGATGCTAGTTTGATTTGGCAAGGATTTGATAATTTGTGGAATTCGGGAAATGAAAGCGGAGGGGAAGATCAAGCTGAGAGCATTCAAATAATGTCTTTTGATAACAATTCCCCCGGCAAGTCATTAGATAGGGCCGCTGTTGCCGTGGGGTTGGGTGTTGATATGAATAATTTCGCCATTCAGGGTGCGAAGGTCGTTGGAGGCGTAAAGGCGATTGAAACGGTTGGCGGAAAGACATTAAAGGCGATAACTACTTCTGGTACTGTGATCGGGGCTATCGTAGGGGGGGGGCCGGCGATTTATAATATTATTAATAATATTTCTACAGGTTCGAGGCAGCGCTGGCAGGATTGGACTGCTCTCGGATTGGCGATTCTTGCAGGGGTGTCGGAAGGTACCGGGGTGGGAGAAGCATGGGATGGCACCGTCGGCTTAATTATTGCAGGAGGGTCAATAACCTATGATATCTATAGTGCGGCAACGGTCGATGATGAAAACCCATAAATACTAAAATGGAGCAACAAATTAGATGTCAAATTTATTTTGTTTTCAAAACCTTTTGGTTTTCTATTGGTTTGACTTTAGTCCTGACAGCAATTTTTGGTTCAATAGCGATTGCTATGAAAAGCCCAATTATGGGGGTGTGTGGCTTTTTATTGGCGCTTTTTTTGCCTGCCATATTTATGCGGAAAATAAAGGCTCTATTTACGAAGGAGGCCTTGGTTATATTTGGAAACCTGAATTTCAGCATTTCCACATTTCGGGTCGGCAAGGAAGATGAATTGAAAACCTATTCATTTGAATGGGAAACGATGAAGTCATATAAGATTTATTTTACTCCACGAGGTCTAACATATCTCGATGTTTTCCTGCGCAATGGAAAATTTAAAGAATTCGCCTTTAAAGAAGGTAAGACCTTAGAGGAATGCTTAAATAGTGACGGACCGAGTTTAATGAAATTGTTCCGATTTTACGTAAAGGAATACAATCGACAATCGGAAAAAAATTCTAAAATTGTTTTATCGCCAGGACTTTTAACAACCAAAGTGGGAACGTTCTGGCTGATTCTTATAGGCGTTTTGATTGTTATTGCTATTTTGCTCCTTGTCATTATAAAAGGTTCGTCCCCGGCGTTTTTATTGATTGGACTTGGCGCTTATTTGCCGTTGCTCGCGAAAAGAAGAAGCGATATGGCCTTTTACAGGAAAATGTCTGAGCTTGATTCTGTTGATTAGGACAATATTGATTTCCCGGTTTGACTTTTATAAAACTCCCGAATACTAGGACCAAATAGTTGGCTTTTAAAGTCAAGATTTGGCCGTTTTTAATAGGCTTGTTAGTCAGCTTTTGGATAGGGTTTTGGTATCCTCGATATCTTCAATGGCGAAGTACACTTGGTACTCGTTATATTCGGGCTTTGCCTTGTTATTGGGCATCTAGTGGTAGTGGATTCAGGTTAGTGGAAAGTTCAAGTCGGCGCGGGTTGCTGTCATGAATGCTGCGTCGGTCGCCGTATCATAGCATTGAAAAACCCGCCGGATGACGGCGGGTTGCCTAACCAGTTCCATAACCATTAAACCTGCTATGAAGAAAGCAGGCTTAGCGAGTCAATACCTTGTATTTTCCCGGAATACTATTTCATATAAAGATGCTTTTGCTATCGATAGTGCGCACGCCGATCAAACTGACCACCTCAGGCCGAAGCAAATTGACCACCTGTTTTGCTGGCGAAGATTTTCAGTTCATGTCTGTTCAGGCGGTTCATAAAAATTGATGTCGTTTTGGCGTCTACCTAGGTAAATTTACTTTATTGCTTCGATTTCGACCGCTCGTTTTTTTCGAAGGGATTCTCCTTTCAGTTCCAGGCGGTGGGCGTTATGGACGATCCGGTCTAAGATGGCGTCGGCGATGGTTTGTTCGCCGATGATATCGTACCATTTGCTGACCGGGACCTGAGAGGTGATGATCAGAGCGCTTTTGCCATGGCGATCCTCCACCAGCTCCATCAGGGCCGTCCGGCTGGGCGCATCAAGGGGTTGGAGTCCAAAATCGTCTAAGATGAGTAGCTGTTGCCGCTCTATTCTGGCAATTTCTTTTATGTACGAGCCGTCGGCCTTGCTCATTTTGAGCCGGGAGAAGAGCTTGGGCATGTTGTGGTAGACCACCCGGTAACCCCTGGCACACGCATGGTGGCCGAGGGCTGAAGCGATATAACTCTTACCGATGCCCGTACTGCCGGTGATCAGGATGCTCTCGGCCTTGTCGATGAAGCTGCAGTCGGCAAAGCGCATCAACTGGTTCTTGTCGATGTTGCGGTCGCTGTGATAGTAAATATCCTCGAGGTTGGCCTTGTAGCGGAAGCGAGCATGTCTTATTTTTTGGTCAATGCTGCGGTTCTGCCGGTCGTCCCACTCGGCCTCTACCAGGTGGGCGATGAACTCGTCGGCGGTCAGGTTTTCTGTTTTGCCCGATTCGAGGCTGGTTTTAAACTCCAGGTACATGCCCATTAAGCGCATGGAGTACATTTTGTTCAGCGTGGCTGCGTTCATGATGTTTGTTTTATAAGTGTTTGGTAATAAATGACTATTGGTAATACTGGCCGCCGCGGATATTGTCGTGCTGCGGCATGGAGAGCTGGTCAGTTTCGTCCGGCGCGTCTTTCTGATCCAGTTGTAGTTCCAGGATCTTCTGGATGGTTTTATAGTTGTAGGCGCCATATCCCAGTGCCCGCTGGCAGGCTTTGATCAGCCGTTCATGACCCACCTTTTTGGCGAAGCCGAGTATCCCCATGCAGGATTTGTAGGCCTGTTCGGGGTGCTGCTTGCGGTCGAGCACCTTTAGCACATACAGCCGAACATCTTCATGGATACTGCCCGCCCATTCGGCGAAGCGGTCCGGCGTCCATTCACTGACGAACCGATGCGTAGAGGCCAGATGCTCCTTTTCCGTCGTATACTGGTAGGGGCTTTTGCTGCGCCGGTGCAGGGCGATACGCTCGTAGTTGTAATAGATCTCCACCGTGTGGCGGGAGTACAGCAACTTGACCTTCTTACCGATAAACCGGTAGGGAACGCTGTAATAATGCTTATCGGGGCCCAGCGCGGCATGCCCGTTCTTAGCCACGGTGGCAAACAGTTGTTTTTTGAGCTCATACCGCAAGGCAGGCAAGGGCATCAGGGCCGCCCGTTCTATTTCGTCAAACAGTTGACGACGGCTATAGTTGCGACCGCTCAACAAGGCGTTGTTATGGGCTTCCAACGCCTCCCGGATCGCTGCATTCAGTTCGACCAGGCTATAGTAGCGGCCGGCGCGGACCTTAACATAGATGCGCGAGTAAATCAGGCGCACCGCGTTTTCCACCAGGGCCTTGTCCCGGGGCCGGAAGGCCCGGGCGGGAAGGACAGTAGTACCATAGTGGCTGGCAAAGTCAGCAAAGGTTTCATTGAGTGTCGGCTCATATTTGCTGCTTTGGGTAACGGCACTTTTTAGGTTATCCGGCACAATGGCCGCCGGTACGCCCTGGTAGTAATGCAGCGTGTTCTCACAGACGGCAATGAGGTCTTCCTTTTGCTGGGTCATCACCCCTTCCACGTAGGTCAGCTGGCTGGCCCCCAGGATGCCTACAAAGACTTCCACCGGTTGTGGCTGACCATTCTGCGGGTCAGTGTAGTGCAGCTTTTCTCCGGCAAAATCGATGTACATCTTGTCGCCCGCCTTATGTTCCATATGCATCGTCGGATTAACTTGCGCCTTCCACTGCGCGTAGTATTGCTTGAACTGCGACAGGCCCAGCCCATTTGGATGGGCTTGCCGATACTGCTGCCAGAGCATCTGGCGGGTAACCCCTTTTTTCTTGAGCTCCTTGTCGATAGCCGGAAACAGGCTGAACAGAGTTGCCAGCTTTTCACTGAGGGGCTTGTCTTCGGGTTTAACAAACATGTCCTCCAGGTCTTTATCGCTTAATACGTTGATCTGTTCAAAGCTTAAGCCGCTGGCAGTAAACGCGGCCAGGTATTTTTTCAGGGTGTTACGCGCCACGCCGGTCTGCATGGCAATTGCAAGCTTGCTATACCCTTGGGTATGTAACCGAAGAATCTGTCGGATCTTGATCATGCTGATCGTTTTATTGGCCATCTATCTGTCAAGTTTCCGGGAAACTTACCGATAAATGGGCCCGACAGCATGAACTAAAATACCTTCACTTCAGGTGGTCAATTTGGGCCGGCCGAGGGTGGTCAATTTGGATCGGCGCAACCTGGTCAGTTTAAATCGGCGCGAGGTGGTCAATTTCACCGGCGTTTGCAATTAGGCATCAAGAATTCAGCCCAAATAACAGCCCCCTTTCGTTTAGAAATTTCTTAACAATGTCAACCACTGAAAACTTTCAAACAGAAACTTACATCGACAATGGATTTTATGTGGCTCAAATTTCCGAGATGAGATATGAGGACTTTACCGGTGCGGGCAAATACGATAATACTGTAGGCAAAACCGTTTATCAAATGCCGTTTAAAGGGCCAAGTCTTTTCTATGTTGATGTGAAGTGATCGTTATTAATAGTAGCTACAGTTGTAATGATTGGATTTTTCAATTGGCTACTAGACAATAAGTGATGCAATATTATTTTAAGTGCAATCATAGTTAGACCGTCATCATGGACTTCTCCGACAACAATTTCGCTATCCCGCTATCGTTTTGCACTCCCCCTTTATTCTAAATCACCTGACCAGCCTCCAAAAGCGCCCGTGCGGACATTTTCTTTGTTTTCGAAGGCTGTTCCGCAGTGGGGGACAACTTATATTTCTTGTCTCCAACTAGTAGGTCACGACCGGATGCAAATAATTCCTCCTGCAAGCAGGCCATATGGCGCCCGATCGCCTTTTTACTGGCCCTCGCGTAAATCTCAGTCGTCCGGATTGATTTGTGCCCGAGCATCTTGCTCACGATCTTTAGTGGGATATCGTTTTCCAGCGCGACTGTCGTTGCAAACGTATGCCTGGCGATATGGGTCGTCAGCCTCATTTCCAGACCGCAAAGATCGGCGATCTCGGTGAGGTAGGTGTTGTAACGCTGATTGCTGTTAACAGGTAGGAGCTTGCTATATTTGCGGCAATAGGGGTGGTTCGCGTATTTGGTGATAATGTCCTCAGCAATCGGCAGCAATGGCAGGAATTCCGGCTGTTTTGTTTTGTTACGGTCCGTATCGATCCATAGTTTTCCGTCGGTATGCCGAGTAACGTGATGTGGCCTAAGGTTGTAAACCTCTTGATAGGCAAAGCCGGTGAAACACGAAAAAACGAAGACGTCGCGCACTTCGTTAAGCCGCTCAACGGCAAAATCTCGCTCAATCAACGTCGCAATCTCTTCCATGGTGAGCGCCTGCCGTTCCGGATCGATATAATGGCATTGAAAGGATTTGATTGGGCTGTTGTTAATCCAATTCTCAACCGTTGCAAGGTTCATTAGCTGTTTCAGGTTCTTAATGTATTTCATAGCGGTGTTATTTTGGGATTCACGGTTCAGCATTAGGTAGTCCTTAAAGTGCTCCGCGAGTTTAGGTTCGAGGATTCGTAATGCAAGATCGCGCGTTTTATACCGGTGGACGATGAATTCTTGGATGACGTTTTTTGTGCTGACCCATTTTCGGAGCGACTAGTGGGAGTGAGTGCCCTTCAAAACCCGGAACAGATACTTCAATAGGAAATAGTGTGAAGTATCCAGCAGCGTTTTGTCAATATTGAGATCATCCAGCCAAATTTGCGAGCCACCGATGTATTTTTCGACCTGCTCAGCGAGGACTTTGCGGCCCTTGCTGAGCGCATCCATGTGCGGCCCGATTTCCCCGAATCTTTTGGAAGCAGCCCGATACCTAGCAACAATTTCCATCCAATCATCAATGTGGTCCAGGACCTTTTGATGGAAACCCGGATCTTTTTTGATCCTTTTTTCTTTTCGGTTCGGATCCTCGTTAAAATATTGTCCCAACAATTCTGCGGGTCTCACACTTTTCTGCGGCGAAATGCTTGAGAAAATTCGGGCCAGATCGCCCTTGGCTTGGGCAATCCGAGCATTTATGAGGATCGCTTCCGAAGATTTCCCGATGCAGATTTGTCGCGTTTGGTCCCATGCATCAGGATGGACTTTTTGGGATAGCGAAAATGACTTCTCAAGCCCGTCAATCGTGACGTTGAGATAGATCGGTGCGTATCCATCGATAGTTTTTTTTTGATTTTTCAGGTACGCCCTGATACATAGAAAACGGCTCATTTTGTTTGCTTTTAAGTTAGAAATTGATCCTTGCAAACCTTTTGCAGACGGGGCTTTCATGCAATTCCGGTACCCATGAAAGTAAAAAAGTGGAATGGTACCGGAATAGGTACCGATACGAATGGATTCGATTGATATCGCTTTGATATGCTTGTTAACGGAGAATGTAGGCCAGGCGGGACTTTCACCAAAAAAATAGGCACTCTTGTGAGTGCCGGGTACCATCGCTCAGTGATCGCGCTGGGACTCGAACCCAGGACCCATACATTAAAAGTGTATTGCTCTACCAACTGAGCTACGCAATCAACCACAAAAAAAGCAATGCTTTTTTGGGGAGTGCAAAAATAGGTCAAAAAGCGTTGATAGCAACTTTTTTATGGAATATTTTTCCCCCCGGGTTCACCACTTTGCTTCATCATACGTGCGGTCTTGTGTTCGCCGGTATGACTCCAGCCGGGCGGCATGACCAGGTAAAGGAATTTGTTCCGCAGGCCCGGCGCATGGGAGATGTCCCGTACCAGGCAAATGAACTCGCCAAAATACATATCGGTGAAACTCCGTGTTTTGACGGGACGGGTAATGCCGTATTCGATCTTGATCGACTGGTCTATCGGCTGGTAAGTTCGGAACACCCGGTCCCAGATATTCAGCAGGTTACAGAAATTCGTGTCGATGTACAACGGATTGCGGGCATGGTGCACCCGGTGATGGGAAGGGGTGAGGATCAGCCGGCCCAGCACACCGAGCCGGCCATCTTTCATGATGTTCTCGCCGACGTGGATGAAAGCGCCCCAGGTACCGTCGATCGCCATGATCAGGAAAAGCATTAGCGGGTTTACCCCTGCCAGGATGCAGATGGACGTGCGGATCACGTCCGCATACGGCGCCTCAAGGAAGAAATGCATATAAGTCACTGACAGGTTCATGGACTGGGGAGCGTGATGGGTCGAATGGAGGCACCAAAACAACCTCACCTTGTGGCCCAGGTAATGATAAACAAAATGAGCCAATTCCCAGACCACATAGCCATATAGGAACCAATACCAGGTGAAACTGCTCTTAACCAGGGCAAAGCGGCTGAACACAGCGATACAAAAACCCACCGCCGCAATACTAATGAAGCGGGACAAAAATCGATTCGCAACAAAGACAAAGAACGGCATCCGGTAGTCTTCTATCCGAAACCGCTTGTAGATTAGGGCCCGCACGATCTCGATTACCAATAGCAGCGGGATCACCGGGGAAACGGTCGACAGGATGCCATGGAAGGTCAGCAGGGGCGAATAATCCCCTTTATGATACATGTCCAGCAAGGGACTCAGTCCCGAAAAACCCAGCAGTTCGTCGTAAAGAATTTTAAATACATTATCCATTTGAATTGCAAATAGTTGGCCTACGCATCGCCATAAATTTATACCATTTCACGGGTGGAGAGGAAAAAAATTTTCGAAAAAACTAATCAGTTAGTTGGTAAACTAATCCATTAGTAGTAGCTTCACGGCCAAACGGGGGTATCATGCAGAAACTAGCCAAACGCGAAGAACAGATCATGCAGGCCTGTTGGCGGCTCGGTGCCGCCTTTATCAAGGAGATCATATCGGAACTACCCGATCCCAAGCCCCACTATAACTCTGTCGCTACGATGGTTCGCATCCTGGAGGATAAAGGTTTCCTAGGTCACGAGATCTTTGGCAATACCTTCCGCTATTTTCCGGTCATTTCCAAAGAGCAATACCAGAAACATGCTATGGAAGATATTGTCAGCAAATATTTCAACAACTCTTATCCCAGTATGCTGGCCTATTTCGCCAAGGAACAGCAAATTTCCCAGGAAGAATTGAACGAAATATTAGAGATCATCAAATCCCAGAAGAAATGATACCTTATATCCTGCATGTCACGGTCATTCTGACCGTCTGCTTCTTGTTCTACAAACTATTTTTGCAAAAGGCGACGTTCTATGGCCTCAACCGCTGGACGCTGCTCAGTTGTCTGGTTCTCTCGTTTGTACTGCCGCTGCTTCCGGCGCCCCGGGCTTGGACATTGAATTTCGAAGCAGTCCCCCATCCCCGGCTGTCGAAATCAGCCGTTTCAAGCGGCCCCGCGATCTCTGCTCCATCCTTACATCCGCTGTCACCGGCTACCGCTTCTACGGCCGCAGCCCGATCTTCGCATACAGGGAAGCGGCCAAATGCAGATGCCCGGATGATGCACCCCAAGACGGCAATGCCTGCTACCGTGATCCCGGTGTCGGACAATGCCTTGCTGCTACCTGACGCCATTGCGATACCGACCGCCGCACCCCCGCCTTCGCATCCTTTGTCGTCGCTCCTCCTGCAAGGATTGCGATTGCTGTCCTATGCATATTGCCTCGGCCTCCTGTTGTTCGGTTTCAAGTTTATCATGCAGATCTTCGTGCTTTGCTACCGGTCATTCACTCGCCCCAACATCCGGGACGGCTGCTACCGCATCGTACAGACCCATGGCGACCGGGGCCCCTGCAGCTTTGCCAATACGATTTTTATCAACCCTTCACTATATGATCCCGAAACCTTCCAGCAGATCCTCGTACACGAGAAGGTCCATGTCAGCGGGGGCCATACATTTGATATCCTGCTGGCGGAACTCGCAGTGGTCTTCCAGTGGTTTAATCCCTTTGTGTGGTTGTATCGGCGCGAAGTAGAGAATAACCTCGAATTTCTCACCGACCGGTCCGTGCTGGCGCATCCACATGTCGAACGTGTGGCCTATCAATTGAGCCTGCTACGCGTGTCCGCCCCTCATTTGCCATTCAGCATCACCAATAAGTATAATCAATCACTTTTAAAACGTCGTATCGTTATGATGAACAGCCAACATTCTGCCCGATATACGATCTGGAAATATTTTGTCCTTCTACCGATCCTGACCCTGCTGGTTTGCACGCTCAACAAGCCGCCGGCGCTTGGTCAGTCCGCAGCGGCCAAAGCGGATCAGCCTACGGCGGCAACTGCGAAAACGCAAGTCGCTGCAACAGCAGCCCGGCTCACCGAGACGATTCCAACGGGCGATACGATAGACGAAGGAACGGTGAACTTTACCGGTACCATCACGTCCAAGCTCGGGGCGGTCACCTCGGTAACCGGCACGATTTCGGACCAACCCAACTCTCAGATAGATCCGGTTATTTCCGTCAACAACATCACTACCACAATCCAGGGTATTGCAACCGGAGATAAACTGGAAGGTTTGCCCGGAGAACCAGCGGTCACCATTGCGGACACTTCCCTTCCGCATTTCTCCGGTGACAATATCGACCTGCGGCAGGGCTCCTGGTTCCTGACCGTTGACAGTGACAAGATGGAATTCATCCTCCGCGCCCGGGACGAAGAAAACTCATGGGAATCTTCCATGACGGTTAAAAAAAGTGAAATCAACCCTTATCCCGGCCAGGGTACGGTCGAATTCAAGCTGGTTCGCGAGGCGGGAACTATGAGCTTTAAAGGACAGTTTGACGGCGAGCAGGGTCTCGGCCGGTTTCAGTTCCAACCCGATCAGGGCTATTATGATGCGATCCGGAAGATGGGTGTGGACGACCTGGAAAACGGCCGTCAGCAATCTTTCTTCCTGTTGAATATCAAAAAAGATTTTATCAGCATGCTGAATCGCAATGGCTACACGCCGATCGATCAGCGGGAAGTGATCGGACTGGCCGCCCGCAAGGTCGACGAGCCATTTTTAAAATATTGGAAAAGCTCGGGCGTCGAGGGCGTAGGCGAGGTACGCAGCTTATTCACCCTGAAGGCTCTGCATGTTGATCCGGACTATGTGGAGGATCTCAAAAAGGCCGGATACACCCATCTCACCGTTCGCCAGCTGGTCAGCCTGAGAGCACAGCATATCGATGGCGGCTATGTTCGCGCGATGAGCTCAGGTAGCGCTTCACCCGTCACACTGGAAGAATTAGTATCTTATAAAGCCATGCATATCGATTCGAGCTATCTGATCTCCCTGAAAAAGGTAGGTTATGACCACCTTGACCGGTCAGATATCCGGTCCATGTATAGTGCTCATGTGACGGCCGAATATATCAAAGGTTTTCAGGAGGCCGGGTTTTCGGATATTTCCGCACGGGCCCTGGTCAGTCTGAAAATGCAAGATGTCAGTCCCAACCTTGCCAAAACCTTCCGGGACCTCGGCTATTCGGATATCGACCTGAACCGTTTGGGCTCCCTGCGGCGTGCCGGGATCACACCCGAGTTTATCAACGCTTTCCACAAGATCGGCTACGACAATATCGCTGTCAACCTCCTGTACAGTCTAAAGGCATCCGGCGTTGATGCCGACTATGTGGCTAAGATGAAGGAGAAGGGATTCAATTCGCCCGATCTGAATAAATATGTCCGGCTCAAACGCGATTTCAATTGACGTGGCGGGACCGGTGAATCAATTCTGATAGGAAGCGTTATTTTTACGCTTTTATCAAAGAGAGTTAACACCGATGACCAAAACGGCAGTAAAGGATCCCTCGCCTGGCAGAACCCGTGTGATGGTGGCTATTTTTTTCTTTGTGTCCGGTTTTGGTTTCTATACCTGGGCTTCCCGCATCCCGACAATTCAGCAGGAGCTACATTTAAACGAGGCGCAGCTTGGTGCTGTCCTTTTCGCCCTTCCGATCGGACTTATGGGGACGCTGCCGGTGACCGGGGTGCTGCTGAGTCGTTTTGACAGCCGCAGGATCATGATGATCGGTGCAGTGTCTTTCAACCTGATGTTGTGTGCGATCGGATTTGCGACAAAGTCCTGGGAACTAGTCCTGGCGCTGGTCTGTTTCGGGTCTTCACGCAACCTGATGAATATCTCTGCCAATGCCCAATCGATCGGCGTGCAATCTCTTTTTGAGCGGCCGATCATCGCCCGGTTCCATGGCATCTGGAGCCTGGCTGGTTTTGGCGGCGCCGCGCTGGGTTCGCTCATGGTCTCGCTCTCCGTCGCACCCGCCTGGCATTTCCTGATTGTCGGATCAGTCCTGACGGTTACTTGCTGGTATGCTTATCCGGGCAGCCTGCCGCAACAGCCCGCACCGCGAGAGCGCCGGCCATGGTTTGCCTTACCCGATAAGACCTTGGCCAAATATGGCCTTATTTCTTTTGCCTCGATGGCTTGCGAGGGTACGATGATCGACTGGAGCGGCATCTATCTCCAAAAAGCAGTCCATACGACCCGCGAAGTGGCGACCCTGGGTTTCACAGCCTATATGATCGCGATGACACTCGGCCGGCTTATGGGCGACCGGTTTGCCAATCGGTATGGTATTCGTACGATGCTTACTTACAGCGGTGTCCTGGTCGGGCTGGGCCTGCTTGTCGCGGTGCTCCTGCCTTTTCCGGTAACCGCGGTATTTGGTTTTATCCTGACCGGCTTTGGCGTCTCCTGTGTGATTCCGATGATTTTTAGCATGGCAGGCCGGTCGGAAGGGATGAGCGGCGGATCTGCGATCGCCGGTGTTTCCACTGTCGGATACCTGGGATTCCTGATCGTTCCACCGCTTGTCGGCTCCGTAGCCCAGCTGGCAGGCCTCAGGAGCGCCTATGCGATGATGGCCGTTTTTGGCATTCTGATCGCGATCCTGGTGCGGTTCACATTCGACGAGCAACGGCCATTGAAAGGGATGACACCGGATGTCTGATCAATTTTATCTATCGATCTTTAGAAATTTACTTGAATTGATACGATAATGCGGGTCGGCCTGCTTGAATAATTTAAATAAGAGACCGGCCGCTACTTTGCAGTAGGGCGGTCTCTTTGTCCAAAACCAACCAATGAATACGATGAAAAATCCCTTCAGACGATTGGCAGAGTCAGCCCTATCTGAACTCTTTTATCCAAACCGATCGAGTACCGGTTATTGAATATCCGGCTTGTGCCATTCCAGGTGCTTTCGACCGTATGGACGGAAAAGTAAGGGAAGGGATTTCGTTTCATAAGAAACGCACAGGACCGGTCTTTGCCACCAGGACTGCCGGGCGACGCTCTATGCCTGTCGTTTTCGTCGGGACAGCCGGAGAACAGACAAGACCGCTCCTTCCCAATGGAACCGTTCGGTCCGGGAGTTTCCGTTTCAATCTGAAATAAGGGGGCGAGGAGATGGTGAAATCGGACCAGGATTGTCCCGAACACCAGCGCCTTTGGGACTGTGTCCCCACTGAACCGAAGGATTCGTCTCGGATACCTTTCCGAATAGATCTCGATGATCTGTATGGTGGTGAGCACTACGCAAAGGAAATCTTTGCTGTTCCGCCAGGCGGGATCTTCCTTTTTATCGGTCGGCTTACTTCGGAATTCCACATGATAAATGGAGCCGCCCTGGTGACAGTTGAACCGTAGCCGACGGATGCTGGGTTCGGGTAGGGTAGGGCTGGTGAATTGAAAAGTGGTGAAGTCAGGTGTTGCCTGGAGATCAGTATAAGGCGCGTAAGACATAATTTTGAAGTTTGATAGGTGAAACTGCAGCCGGTCACCATCACGGGCGGCCGGCCGCAGACTGAAAAAGGGATGCTATTTTCCCGATACCGCTGTGGTTTCTTCGGATAGTTCCTGGTCCTCGACCGCTTTTTCTCCCGTTGGGTCAGGAGTTGTTCGCGAGGCACGTTTGGTACCGGTTTGTCGTTCATCCGATCCGCGCTTCCTGGACGCGGGTGCGGGGGCGTAAATGCGGATGGATTTTTCCGCCGGATTTGCTTCGATCCATTTGGGCTCGGGTTTGCCGGTGTTTAAAGTGACGAGGTACTTGTTACCCCGTTCCAGGGAGGCAAGCAACATCTTTCGCGTCGCCTCAGCCTGATACTCCTGGATCGGATAACTTGCGAGCACTTTTTCCAGGTCGAAATATCGATAGTACTTGAATCGGTAGTTCTTGTGCGTATCTTTTTCGTCGAAATCGAGCTGCACCCAGACGCTATATCGTTCCTCATCCTGGTTGATCTGATCGATCCTCGCCGCCCGTCCATCCAATAGATTATAGGCTTCCTTGAACGTCACGCCCACGCCTTTATAGATATGGAATTCGCGCTGTCTGTTTCTGCCGGGGTCCTGCTCGTATTGGATCGTAGCAGAATAGTGATCGAAAACATAGATCCCTTGTTTGATCAATCGGAGGAAATGCAGCTTCGCCTCTGTTCGCACAAAATGCTCGAAGAACGCATCCGTGTACAGCTCGAATTCCGACTCTCCTCCAGCGATATTTTCCTCCAGCTGCTGGTTCAGCAACGAATTCTCGCCGAATCCGAGGTATTTGAGATTCCTGTGCAGGAATTCGATATTTTCATTACTCATACAATATTTTTTTAAGATGTTTTGAAATAAATTGTCTGTCAGATCAGCTTTGCCGTCTCCAGCGTGAAATTGGTTGCCTGCACCAGCAAATGACGGCCGCCATTCTTTTCCAGTACTTCGATCTGGAGCCGGCGATGACGGGCCAGGGTCATGCGAGGGATGACGAACACGCTCATCACCCGGCTGTATCCTTTGACCAGGGAAGCGCTGTCATAGACATACACCGGCGCCAGCTGATTCAGCCGCTGAAGAAGGTGTGTCCCTTTTTGTTTCTCCGCCACGAAGAAACGGATGCTGTCGACATCATAATCCAGCGGTGAGCGGTTGATCAGTTTCAGCGAAAAAAAGAGCGATTTCCCCCGGGTATAAATACCGCGGACCACCAACCTCACTTTTCCGTTCCGGCTATTGAGGTAATAGATGCGCTGCACGTCCCTGGCGATCTTCTGACAACAGGCCTTTAACTGCGCCTGGTTCGCCGCCACCTGTTCTCGGTTCGGGGCAGGCTGCTCAAGTGCAGCTGCCGGCTGGTCCCGGGCGACCGCCGCCACTCCCTGGGCAGCCGCACGACCTGGCTGACTGAACAGGGCATACCCCGTCAGGAGCACTAACAATAGTTTCATTTTAAATAAATTTGAAAGATTTAAAAAATAGATCCCGCCGGCCGGAGGGGAGGACGCCAGTCGTCAGCAGGGGTTAAAAAGGCGGTAACCATCGATCCATTCTTCATCCGCGATAACTTGTTTACCACGTCCCAATCGCCGACGGTTACCTGCCTTGTTGGACACCCTACTAACCCATAGGCGTTCTGATGGAGTAAAATTAGACAGGCTTTTACCAATTTGCGCCTTGATTGTTATTGTTCTTGATCGGTGATGCGAAATGGGTTTCACTTCTTTTGTGCCAGCGGGGAAAAAATTCCCTTCCGGCAGATAAAAAATGAAAATATTTTCAGTGTTGCTTTCAAAAAAAGAAATCTTTTACGCCGGAATTAAGCAAATATTTGCTATTTCTTTTTCGATATTGTAGGCTTAGCAGCGTTCTCCTGGTCCTTCTTCTGCTTGTATTTCCCGCTTTTTATCTTTCGGTATGTAGGTTCGGTGACTCCCAGGAAACTAGCCACTTCATCTTGTAATGCCCGTTGCAATATTTCATGATTCTCGGCAAGCATGCGCTGATGGATGTACTGGGCCGCCCTCATTCGCAGGTGGTTTTCATTGAACTTGGAATCGCAGTAATATTTGACTATGATCAGCGTTGTCAACATCCCCAGGCAGGGAAACCGCTCCATTCCTGCCAAAAGGTCTTTGTGTGACATCTGGAATACCACCGTATCCTCCATCGCCACTATATTTTCCTCCGAAGGCAGTTGCCTGAAAAAGCTGAGGACCGAAGTGGCGATATCACCTTTTTTCATGAACCAGTGACTGTAAACTCTGTTGTCTTCGGGATTGTACTGATGCGCCCGCAGCATTCCCTTTTTGATGAACCATACGTGGCGGCAAACTTTTCCTTCTTCCGATAGTATCTCGCCATCAGGTATCAATCGTTCATCACACTTTTGCAGCACATATGTCATGACTTCTTCCGTCAATTTCCAATACGTTTGGCTTAGGTAATTCAGGATCTCTTTCATAATATAGGTTTTAAAAAGAGAAAGCGTCTCAAACAAGAGGCCAGTCCTGACCCAAAAATTGGGAAAACCAGGAGCACTAAGTATAAACCTTAGAGCACTGCACGGTCACTGCAGTGAGTAACGGATTTTCCCGGCTATCTATAACAAGTAACCGAAAACCCGACGGTGTACGTGCCTGTTATATTGTCCGAATTGAGACCGGCATGACAATTTTACCCGTCAACCGCCAACCGGCCACCGCGTGCCGCCTTTGCGCCTGCCCTCTGCCTTCGGTCGCCCCTCTCCATCGCCGGGCACGATATTTTATTTGCCCTATCTTTGCATCTCGGGACCCAATTTTCATCGTATGGCTCAAGTTTCCAACAAGAGGACGCGTATCGTCATCATCGGCGCAGGTTTCGCAGGACTAAGCATCGCCCGTCCCCTGAACAATACCGGCTATGAAGTTTATCTTGTCGATCGTCACAATTACCACGAGTTCCAACCGCTCATGTACCAGGTCGCTACGGCGCGACTGGAGCCGTCCAGCATTTCCTTCCCGCTTCGACGGGTATTTCAGCATACCCGAAATGTGCATATCCACGTCGCGGAAGTGGAACGGATCGATCCGGCGGGGAAGATCGTCCACACCAGCAGAGGTGAAGTCTCCTACGATCGGCTGGTGATCGCGGTGGGCTGCACCACCAATTTCTTTGGGAACGAGCGTATCCGGTCTCATTCCTTTCCGATGAAATCGGTGCCTAATGCGATGGCCCTGCGGAACCGCATCCTGCAGACCTTTGAGGATACGATCATCGCCGGGCCTGACGAGCGCCAGGCGCTGCTCAACTTTGTGATTGTCGGCGGCGGTCCCACCGGTGTCGAGCTTTCCGGCGCCATGGCCGAAATGAAAGAATATATCCTTCCAAAAGATTACCCGGGCGTGGACTTTTCCCGGTTCACGATCTACCTTTTGGAAGGCTCGCCCAACACGCTAAACGCCATGAGCGAACCGTCAAGGCTTAAATCCAGGGAATACCTCGAACGGCTGGGGGTCATCGTCCGGACCGGCACGGTCGTGGAAGACTATGACGGGGATACGGTCACGCTGAAGGGCGGTGAAACCATTGCGGCCCGCAACGTTATCTGGGCCGCGGGGGTGATCGGCAATCATCTGGAAGGGATACCCGACACCAGCCTGGTCAAGGGCAACCGGCTTAAAACCAACCGCTATCATGAGGTCGAGGGGCTCGACGGGGTCTACGCGATAGGGGACATCGCCTGGATGCCGACGCCCAAATACCCGAACGGTCAACCGCAGCTCGCCAACGTGGCTATTGCCCAGGCTGCCAATCTGGCCCGGAATTTCATCCGGGAATTGCATGGGAAATCGCGAAAGGAATTCGAATATCACAGCAAGGGTACGATGGCCACGGTTGGAAAACGAAAAGCGGTGGTCGATCTGCCGCATTTCCACTTTCATGGCTTCTTTGCGTGGCTTACCTGGATGTTCGTACACCTCATGCTGATCCTAAGCGTAAAAAACAAACTCTTCATCTTCTTCAATTGGATGATGAGCTATTTTGCCAATGATTCCACGCTCCGGCTCATGCTAAGACCGGACACCGATTCGTAGAATCGGTGGTGGCGAGCCACAATAATTAGCCGTTCGCGGTGAGAGGTTACCTTGTCTGGAGACCTCGAAGCCGCGGACACCGATTCGTAGAATCATTCGAATTTTTCTTATTTTTGTTTGAATAGGGCGGAAGCCTGCCCACAATCACCGACTATGGCCGAGATCATCGTAGCATTAAGACACTGCAATATCTACCAGGGAGACAGTCTGATCCTGCAAGACGTCAACCTCACCGTGGAAAAAGGGCAGTTCGTTTACCTGGTCGGCAAGACCGGCACCGGCAAATCCAGCCTGCTTAAGACCCTGTACGGGGACATCCAGCTGAAAGAAGGGGAAGGCGAGGTAGCCGGATTTGATCTGCGTGAGATGGATTGGAAGCACGTGCCCTATCTTCGGCGCACCCTTGGCGTGGTGTTCCAGGACTTCCAGCTGCTGACCGACCGTAACGTCAGTGATAACCTCAAATTTGTACTCCGCGCCACCGGTTGGAAAGATGTTCGACTCATGGATGAGAAGATCGGCGACGTATTGGACAAGGTCGGACTGAAATCCAAAGGCTTCAAGATGCCCTTCGAAATGAGCGGCGGCGAGCAGCAACGCGTCGATATAGCCCGTGCCCTCCTGAATTCCCCGAAGCTGATCCTTGCGGACGAACCAACGGGCAATCTGGACCCCGAGACATCGGACGAGATCATGCAGCTCCTCTTCCAGATCTCCAGGGACTACGGTACGTCGATCATCATGGCAACCCACGATTACCGCCTCATCAGCAAGTTCCCGTCCCGGATGGTCAAGACCGAAAGGGGGATCGTTATCGACAACGCGACGGTGGCATTGGATTAGCCAGCGGCTCGTCCGTCCAGATCGACCGCAACAGCCGGCGTATATTATCCTCTTTATTGTACAAGACCGCCAGTACTTCCTTTCTCTGGCTGATCTCCTCGGGCTGGATGGCCCGGCTATACAGATTAACTATCTTCGACCGCATATCCTCCGCTCCTTCCGTGACATGGCAAATGGGCTCCAGCCCCGAACCGTTAACCATTCCGCGATTCACGATACAGTGGCGGCCATTGAAGAGCGCGTTGAGCAATTTGAGCTTGACTCCTGTACAATTAAAGGAAGGCAGAATATTGACCTGCGCCTTGGCGATCAGGTCCTGCATCTCTTCTTCCGAAGGGTCCGCGATCAGGCAGGTCAGCGGGTATCGATAGATCAACCGGGTGAGACGGGCGGAAGGCTGCTTCCCGGAAATGATCAGCGGCAGGTCGAGCGCGGGAAAAACGTTCTTTAGCAACCAGATCACCGCCTGCTCATTTTCCGGAACGGACAGGTTACCGTGATACAGGCAGAAGCAGCCTGTGCCTTCACGGGTACGGACCTCGTCGAATGGAAGGAAAACCGGCAAGGTCTGGATATTATCCGCGCCGAACTCCGTCCGGTATTGTTCCCGGTCCTTATCGGAGACCGCCAGAATCTTTACCTTGTCGGCGATGCGGCGCTCGTAGGACCGGAGCAGTTTGCTTTCGTGCAGGTAATAAAGTTTTTTTATAAAGGACCGTTCCGATTGATAGAGCTGCCGGTAATATTGATATTCGACATTGTGAAGCCGCAGCACGATCTTCCTCCCGGCAAACCGATCGTCATTGAGCAGATAAGTGCAATGAACCCCTTCCAACAGGATCGGGTAGTCGTCAAACAGCAGCCGGTCAAGCAGCCGGCTGCTGGAGCGCGAGCAAACGATATACGGCAGTTTGTGCGAAAACGCTTTATGCCCCTCGCACCGTGCATAGTAATGGACCTCGGCGCAGTAATCGTTCAAGACCGGCTGCTCCCCCCGGCCGTATTCGAAACAATGCAGGTGGATCATTACCCCCACCGTATGCAACGCCTTGATCTTTTGAAAAAGATCAAACACGCCGCCATAATCGACCGGGTACGGCACATCCAGGCACACAATATGTAAATGTTTATCCAAAATCGTTGAAAAGTTGTTGATAAACGCGGATCAGGATCTTTTCCTCTTCCTGCCAGTTGTAGCGTAGCCTTGCTTGTTTGCAGCCTTCCGATAGAGTTTGGTACAATTCCGGATTGGTCAACAACTCATTGAGGGCATCCGCCACTTCCCGGATGCCCGGTTCGTCTATAAGAACAGCAATTGGGTAACAATTGTTTATTTCCCGATAGGCCGGGTAATTCATCGCCAGCTGCGGAATCCCGGCGTGCATATAGTCAAAGAAACGATTGGCCAGTGAATAGTAATTGCTCAGTCCCCGCCGGTCGAACAACGTGATCCCACACCAGGCCGAGCGGGTGATCGACCGCAGCTCCTCCGGTCGGACGGCGCCTTTGAAGATGATCTTCTCCTGCAAACCATGCTGCGCCGCCAACTCCCGGGCCTTTTCCAGGAAATTTCCTTCTCCGCAAACCAGCAGCGGCGCATCGACCTGTTGCATCGCCGGGATCAGGGTTTCGAAACACCGGCCCTCGTTCACAGCGCCCTGGTATAGAATGTATCGCCCCGCCAATGGCCGTTCCCCGGCGATGGCGTCCATGTCCAGCATCGGCACATTGCGTACGACCGAATACTCGACCCCGTATACCCGCCGGAATTCCCCTGCAATCTGCCCGCTAACCGTATATCCGCGCCGAAAAGCCGGCACGGCAAATCGTTCCACCGCCTTCCAGACCCGATGAGTAAAAGGCCGCGACACCACCTCCTGCATCTCGCAGAACAGCTCGTGGGCATCGTAAAGGCGGGGGATCCGCCGCAGCAACGAAACGAAATAACAGGGAAGGATCGAATCAAGGTCGATGGCGCAAATAACATCCATTTTCTGGCCAATCAGGTAAAAAAAGAGCCGGGAATGGTATTCCAGGTAAAAAAGCTTACCCCGCCGGGACCACATTTTCAGCCGGTGCTGCCGGTACGGCCGTTGGACCAACGGCAGGGAACCGCGATCCTCTCTCCCCACCAGGGTAACCCAAAAACCCGCGCTGGTCAGCGAAGTACAGATCCGGATCATCCGTTGGTCAAAGTTCAGATCGTTGGTCACCGTACAAAAGACCCGTTTTTTCATCGCGCAAATTTGAACAAAACCCTGCATATTACCCATTAACAGGCCAATAAACAGCATTTTTATCGTATTTTCGCCCCCGATAATAATAACTTTGGAAAAATTGTCCTAATTTTGCCGCCTGCAATTCCGCCGGCTCCGCCGAGTTGAGGTTGCGGAGATTTTTGGATGACAAAACTTATTTTTAGATGCCTTATTTGACAAACGAGAAAAAAGCGAGCTTTTTCAGCACTTATGGCGGGATCGCCACCAATACCGGTTCTATCGAGGGCCAGATTGCTTTGTTGACAGAACGGATCAACAGGATCTCCGAACACTTGCAAGCCAACAAAAAAGATTTCTCCACCCACCGCGGCCTCATGCAACTGGTGGGTAAAAGAAAACGTCTGCTTACCTACCTGAGCAAGAACAATCTCCAGGGCTATCGCCAGTTGATCGAAAAACTCGGACTCAGAAAATAAAATTGTTTATGTATAGGACTACCATTCCCAACTGAACAACCGGTTGGGAATCGTTTTTTTATACCGGAACGATTTGTTGCAGTTTAAATTCATTTTTTAACAAAGAATTTCGGTTTAGCTTTCCGTCCCGCCTCCGTTAAACCGTCATTCGACAAAGACGCAGAAAGACATGCTCTCTCAACCCATTAGTGTTACGTTCGATATCGGTGAAGGCCGCACGGTCTCCATCGAGACCGGCAAGCTGGCCCGTCAGGCAGACGGCGCCGTTACCGTACGCCAAGGCAACTGTATCATTCTTGCCACGGTTGTTGCCAACAAGGAACCGAAGGAAGGACAAGATTTCTTCCCGCTGTCCGTCGATTACCAGGAGAAATTTGCCTCCGCAGGCCGTATCCCCGGCTCCTTCTTCAAGCGGGAGGCCCGGCTCAACGATTATGAAATTCTGACCAGCCGGCTGGTGGACCGCGCGCTGCGGCCGCTCTTCCCGGAAGATTATTTCTGTGAGGTCCAGGTCCTGATCAGCCTGGTATCCAGCGACTATGAGGTCATGCCGGATGCAATGGCCTGCCTGGCTGCTTCTGCTGCACTCGCGGTCTCAGATATTCCCATCAAGGAGATTATCTCCGAAGTCCGGATCGGCCGGGTGGATGGCAAGCTCATTGTCAACCCGACCCGTACCGAGCTGGAGAAGTCCGATATGGAGTTCATCATCGCGGCCACCGAAAAGAACCTGATGATGGTGGAAGGACAAGCGCACGAATGCAGCGAAGAAGACCTCGTGGCCGCACTCGAGCTTGCTCACGGCGCCATTCGCACGCAAATCCGGGCGCAGGAAGAGCTCCGGGCTAAAGTCGGCGTAACCGCCAAACGCGATTACACCAAGCCTGAGCACAAAGAAGAGCTTCAGCAGAAAGTGAACGCCTTCACCAAAGACCGGATCAACCAGATCGCTCGCGCCGGCAGCGGCAAACACGAACGCAGCGATGCGTTTGATAAGCTGAAGGAAGAGCTGATCGAAAGCCTGGGCGATGAAGTGGAGGATATCGATAAGAAATATGCCAAGAAATATTACGCCGATCTCCAGTGGGATCTCGTCCGCAATATGATCCTCGATGACCGCATCCGACTGGATGGTCGCTCGCTCGACCAGGTCCGCCCACTGGCGATGGAAGTCGATCCCCTTCCCACCCCGCACGGGTCCGCCCTGTTCACCCGCGGCGAAACGCAATCGCTCACGACCGTCACCCTCGGTACGCCGCTGGATGAAGTGCTGGTCGAGAGCGCCGCAAAATCCTTCGATTCCAAATTCTTTCTGCATTATAATTTCCCACCGTTCAGCACAGGGGAAGTGAAAATGATGCGCGGTCAAAGCCGCCGCGAGGTGGGTCACGGCAACCTGGCGATGCGCTCTCTCAAGCAAATGATGCCGGGTAGCGATTATCCCTATACCGTTCGCGTCGTCAGCGATATCCTTGAATCTAACGGATCCTCTTCCATGGCGACGGTTTGCGCTGGGAGTCTGGCCCTGATGGACGCGGGCGTACCGTTCCCCAAACACGTCAGCGGCGTAGCCATGGGCCTGATCACGAGGCCCGCCGATGGCAAAAATGCCATCCTCACCGATATCCTCGGCGATGAAGACCATCTCGGCGATATGGACTTTAAGGTCACTGGAACCCGCGAAGGCATCTGCGGCGTACAGATGGATATCAAGGTAGATGGATTGAGCATGGATACCATGCGGGAAGCGCTGGAACAGGCTCGAAAAGGCCGGCTCCGTATCCTCGACGCCATGTACGAGTGTATGCCAGCCGCCCGCCCCGACGTCAAGCCCCATGCGCCGCGCATGGTCAAGATCTTTATCGACAAGGAATTCATCGGCGCCGTTATCGGACCCCAGGGTAAGATCATCCAGGAGATCCAACGCGAAACCGGCACGACCATCAATCTCGAAGAGGTCGGCAATTTTGGCGAGGTCAGCGTCTTCAGCCCGGCTAAGGAAGGACTGGACAAAGCTGTCGCGTGGATCAAGAGCATCGTCGCCCAGCCCGAGGTCGGATCGGTCTATGAAGCCAAGGTTAAATCCGTTATGCCATATGGGGCTTTTGTCGAGTTCCTGCCCGGCAAACAAGGGTTGCTCCATATCAGTGAAGTGTCGCACAAACGGCTCGAAACGATGGAAGGCGTCCTCAAGGAGGGCGACACCGTCAAGGTGAAACTGATCGGTCTCGATCAGAAGACCGGCAAATTCAAGCTAAGCCGGAAAGTGCTGATGCCAAAGCCGGAAGGCGCACCGGGCGGCGGACAGAGGTCTCCCGCCGGCGACGAAGCCCAGCGTTAATCGTTAATGAACCACCTCCAAATTACCATTGCCGTCACCGATTCGGCAAAACAGGAGATTTTGATTGCGCTTCTGAGCGAGTGTGGCATTGAAGGGTTCGAACAGCAGGAAGACGCCCTGCTGGCCTTTTTGCCGGAAGCCGATTTCGATGCCACTGCGCTGGAGGCGATCCTTTGTCAGCAGGACCTGGCCTACACAACCGTCTTGTTGCCGCCTACCAACTGGAACGAAGAGTGGGAAAAGAATTTCACGCCCGTGCGGGTGGGCGGATTCTGCGCCGTCCGCGCGCATTTTCACGCGCCCGTACTTGGGGTGACCCATGAACTCGTGATAACGCCAAAGATGAGTTTTGGTACGGGGCATCATGCCACCACTTATATGATGTTGCAAGCCATGCAGCAACTGGACTTTTCAGGAAAGACGGCGCTGGATTTCGGTACGGGCACGGGGGTGCTCGCGATCCTGGCGGAAAAACTAGGCGCGGCCACTGTGCTGGCGATCGACAATGATGACTGGAGCCTCCAAAACGCGCGGGAAAACATTACCGAAAATCATTGTATTAATATTTATCCCCTGAAATTGGACACAATTCCAGAGAATCGGGACTTTGATATCATATTGTCAAATATTAACAAGCATATTTTGCTCCGGGAGATGGCCCAAATGGGGCAACAATTGAAGGATGGGGGCGTTATATTGATAAGCGGCTTGCTTCACGAAGACTTCGAAGATATTGAAAGTGAGGCAGAAAGCAACCAATTATCCGTATCCGCCCGGATGACAAGAGGCAGTTGGATCTGTCTACATATGCGAAAAGCCTAAAACAAGTACTTGAAGGTGAGTGGATCGGAGGCTTTTTTCATTATATTTGTTTTCCGACTTAGAACAAACCAACGAATGAAGGAAATTTTACTCATCCTTTTGGCTTATCTCATTGGCTCAATTCCTACAGCTGTATGGGTAGGCCGGTGGTTCTTCGGGATAGATATCCGTGAATATGGCAGTGGTAACGCCGGAGCTACCAATACCTTTCGGGTTCTGGGGCGCCGTTGGGGTACCTTCGTAATGGCGGTCGATGTCCTGAAAGGCGTGGCAGCTACCAGCCTGTATATCCTGGTTCCTTATTATCTCCATGATGAGACCGATCGCACCAATTTCATGGTGGGCCTGGGCCTCGCTGCCGTCACCGGTCATATTTTCCCCATTTGGGCGGATTTCCGGGGTGGGAAAGGGGTGGCCACCATTTTTGGGATGATCCTGGCGATCCAGCCCCTCGCGGCCGTGTGTTGTGTCGCCGTCTTCCTGCTGGTACTTTATCTGACCCGTTTCGTTTCCCTCAGTTCCATCCTGGCCAGCGTGGCTTTCGCCGTGCTTATCCTTTATATCTTCCATGCGCATGAAACCCTGTATCGGGGGTTTGCCATTGCCGTTGCCCTGCTGGTCGTCCTCACCCACCAAAAGAATATTTCCAGGCTGATCCGTGGCAACGAGAACAAAGTGCCCATCCTGCGGTACCGCGACAGGCGTCGCCAACGCAGACATTTGAGTTCGCTTGAGAAGGATTGACAATTTTTTCGTAACTTCGCTATCCCCACATGGGAAACGCAGTTTAATATTCTATTCACGGAAATTAAAAAGGTCCTAGAATGTCTCAGACTCTACTCGAGAAACTCCAATACAAGGACGAAAGAAATCTGCTGATTCAAGGCCTGCCGTCTTCCATCGAAAAACAGTTTGTCAAGCTAGCCTTCGCCAAGAACCTCACTCCCTTATTAAAGACCAGGAAAATCGACTTCGCGCTGGTTTTTGTGGTAAATGAGCAACAATTGGGTAATATTGTCCGGGAGTTGCTCCCTGCTCTTCACCGAGACGCAAAGTTCTGGGTCGCCTATCCCAAGATCGGGTCCAAGATCGCCACGACCCTCAACCGGGATTGCAGCTGGAGCTGCATCACCGGCGCGGGTTTTGAGTGTGTCCGCCAGGCTCCGCTGGACCATGTTTGGACTGCCATCGGGTTCAAACGGTCCGACACCCTCCGCGTCCTGGCCAAAGCTGCGATCCGCGACGCCGAACTCGAGTCTGCCGGAGTAGACCACGTCGGCAGGAAGTTAGCTTCCCCTCAGACCCGCACCCAACGCCTGGGACAACCCATCGGTAACTTAATCGCCAAGAAGAACCCTGCAGCCAAATAGGTCTGTGCCCTAAGAACAGCTTACCCGATTCCCTTTTAACCAACCTCCTATGGCAGTCTTCAGCAGGCAGGCCTTAATAACCGAATTATTAGACCGGACCGAACTGATCAAGGCAGGATCCTCAGCCTTCCTTCGATTGACGGACGAACAGCTTTGCTTTTCACGCGGTTCCGGTACCTGGAGCATCGTCGAAGTTTTCGCCCACCTTAATCTCTCCAACGAAATTTATATCCGCTATATCCTTCCGAGGGTCACTCTGGCTCCCGACAGATCACAGGAGCAGTTCAGAAGCAGCTGGCTTGGAGACTGGGCCTACGAGAAGATCGTACCGCGGGCCGATGGCAGCATCTTTAAGATGAAGACGGCCAAGTCCGTCGTCCCCGTGAAACCAACAGAAGACCTCAAAGAGGTGTTGCATAACTTCCACCGGACCTGCGACGCCATGGACGATATCCTCCGGCATTCGGCAACCAAAGACCTCCGACGTATCCGCATCCCCTTTCATTTCGTTCCTCTGCTCCATTTTAGCCTGGGTGAGACCCTGCGGCTTATTATCGCTCACAACGAGCGGCATCTCTTGCAGGCGCAACGATTGGTACCGATCGTTACCTGACGGTCCTTATCTGACGATGACGGTGCCCGTATCCAGGAGCAGCCCTCTTTCCAGTTCTTTGAGATGCCGATGGGTCTGAAGCAGGACCATGAGTTCTTCATCACTATGCAATTTGGACAAGTCCTGCTGATTTTCCTCCATCAGGCGCTGGATCTTCCTGAGTTTGAGGTACCGCATGGTGGAGAGGACATCTTCCCGGTATAATTCTTCCGGTGTGGCGATCTTGCCGTCATAATGATCCTTCCAGTTGGGGCTGATTTCGTAGTGAAAGTCCATGATCGAGACAGCCAGGGTACTCAGTTCCTGGTCCTCATGGTATAGAAAACTTTTCGTACCTGGCTCCAATCCCTGTTCATACCAGCTTCGGTAAAGGTCGAGGATCTTCAGCAGCCGCTTGTTGTCGATCAGCTCATATAGTTCCGTGCATTCTCCCAGGATATAATCGGCCACGGACTGCTGGTCATCCCAGGACTTCAATCCAAAGTCAAGCAGACTCCGGATCATCCCACGTTCATTCTGTTCGTGCCGGAATAACAGGCTAATCGATTCATCATCCGCCAGAACCGGGTCTGCCGCAAAGCGTGTTGAATCACCTCCGGCCGCACCCCATTCCCCTGCCGCGAGTCCCTGAGACGCCGCACGGCTCTCCTGCTTCGCCACCCGGTCGCGAATGTACTTGTTGACCAGCGTATGCAACCCGACTTCTTCGATCCGAAGTATTTCCGCGACTTGCCGGATATAGTCCTCCTGCCGGGTGAAATCTTCTGCCTTGTTGATCCGAGCGATCGTCTCCGCCATCTGGTTGACCAGCTCTGCCTTCTTGTTCGTATCACCCGCGGCGTCTTTCAGGGCGACCTCCAGTTGGAAAAGGATAAAGTCCTTGCTATTGGCGGCGATGAATTCCCTGAAGGCGGCGGCTCCCACCTTTCGGACATAGCTGTCGGGGTCTTCCTTGTCAGGGATCAACACCAGCTTCACGTCCAGACTTTCTTCCAGCGCCATGTCGAGACCGCGAAGCGCGGCCTTGATGCCAGCGCTGTCCCCATCATAGATGATCGTCAGGTGATTCGTATATTTCTTGATCAGGCGAAGCTGATCGACCGTCAACGAGGTGCCGCCGCTGGCGACCACATTCTCGACACCTGCCTGGTGCAGGGAGATCACGTCCGTATAGCCTTCCACCAGCAGACATTCGTCCTGCCTGTCAATGGCCTGTCTTGCAAGCCAGGAACCATAGAGGATCTTACTTTTGACGTAGATTTCGTTTTCCGGCGTATTGATGTATTTTGGCGCCCGGTCATTGGTCTTGATGATCCGTGCTCCGAAGCCGATGACCTTACCGGTATGATTATGCACAGGGAAGATGATCCTGCCGCGGTAATTGTCAACCAGTCTCTCGTCTCGTTGAACGACCAAACCGGTTTTGACCAACAGCTCCGGGTTGAATTGCGCGGCTACTGCGGCGCGGGCAAAAACATCACGTTGGTCAGGGTCATATCCCAGCTGGAATTTGCGGATGATATCGGCGTTGAAACTCCGTTCCCTCAGATAGCTTAACCCGATATCCTGCCCCTCCTCGGACCCGAAGAGCGTATCGGAAAAGAACTTTTGTGCAAACCCGTTGATGATGTAAAGACTTTCTCCGACCTGCTGCTGCTGACGCACCTCCGGGCTCACCTCCTTTTCCTCTACCTCCACGTTGTAGCGCGCCGCCAGCCAGCGTAAGGACTCCACATAGGAATACTTTTCGTGCTCCATCAGGAAGCTGATCGTATTCCCGCTCCGCCCGCAACCAAAGCATTTATAGATCTCCTTGACCGGCGATACCGTGAAGGAGGGGGACTTCTCGTTGTGGAAAGGACAAAGCCCCAGATAGTTCACGCCACGCTTCTTGAGCTTCACGAAACCGCCGATGATCTCGATGATGTCGATTCTGCTCAGTATTTGCTGTATCGTTTGTTGTGAGATCATCCTGCTGATATCATCCGGCTAATTTACATTAATCCGCCGGATAGAGAGACCGTAAATTCTGCATAAAATGGGGTAGTTTTAACAATAATAAATTATATTTATTTACGATTTATAAGGTAAACCAACCGTCCTTTGAAAACAGGTTTCTATTCTGTGTTCTATGCAATTGTCTCCAGCGGGGCTATTGTCCTTTGCTTTATCCCTTTCTTGTTCCTGAGCTGGAAGAATATCCGCAAGGTCCGCGCCTGGTGGGTGCTGGGAATCTATTGGCTGCTCAACGGACTGGACAATCTTTTGGAGGTATGGTTTGCGACCCGCTCGGAAGGAAGCCATGTTCTTGTCCGGCAATTGAGTTTTTGCTACTGCCTGGTGGAAACGCCCCTTTTGCTACTGACATTTGCGCTGGCCCGACAGGGGCGCGGCCGCAAAGGACTCCTCCTCCTCCTCGTTCTGTTCATGACGGGCGAGTCGATCCTGCTCCGGTTGCGCGGCAATAGCTCCCTTGGCCTGATCATCGGATCGGGGCTGGGGATCATCATCCTATACAGTTTGATGGGACTTTTGGATTACGTGAAGAATATGGAGCACACCCGATTCGAAAATTCGATGGTTTATGTATATGCCGCCCTCCTTTTTTCATATGGGAGCATGCTGATCATTTATATTTTCGCTCATTATCACCACGCTGCCGGCACAAATAGCCATGACGCGGACAGTTTCCTGCTATATTATGTAAGCCTCCTCCTGTCTGCCGCCATCACCTGCGCAGGGCTTTGGAGCTATGGGATCAGAAGATCCCATCCCGGCCCCTGGTCCGCATCGTCCGGTTATTCCTCGTCTTCCTCATAGTTGTAGGTGTCCTGGCTATCATTGTAGATCGATTCCCAGGTCTTCACCTTTTCGTCCTCCAACAATTCGAGAATGTCAAAAATAGGATCCGTCTTTTTTTTCCAAACGGTCACTTCCGTCTCGGCATAACCGGACACGTACATACAATGATCCGTTTCCATGTTCACCCTGATTAACCCAACCGGTCCTTGCTCTTTTTCCTGGATCAGGTAGTAACACCCCTTTTCCAACAACGCATACGAATACATACATCTCCTTTTTAAAGATCAGATAATACAAATCAAAAATAAATCCTGACAGAAAGAATGGGCTAGTAAGCAGATGCCAACCTGGCGGGGAAGCTGGAGTTAGTAAATGGCTCCCGCTGCGGTGACACAAATTTACGACTTTTGCAGCTTGGACGGCTAAGTTTGACCGCGATCCATCCTATTAACTATAATTTAATCTCAATTAATTGATAATCATATATTTATAAATATACAATTATTCTACCCGCTTGCCCTGATCCAATTGCAGGAATTTGTCGATATTGTTTGGCAACTCATCCCGATAGTGGCTGACATAGATCAGTGTTTTGCCGAACGCCTCGCATAACTCGGTGACCAGCTCGCGGAAATACGCGGTTTGATCGTCATCCAACCCCTGACAGGGTTCGTCCAGGATCAGCATCGGCGGATTCTTGCTCAATGCCCGCGCCAGCAGCACCATTCGCTGCTGCCCGGCAGACAACTGCGGCAGCCGCCTCATCCGCAGGTCCTGTAGTGATAGCAGTTTCATCCATAGCATGACGGTCTCGTCCTGCTCTTGCGTGAGCGGCCGGAATAGCCCGATGGTATCGAATAACCCGGAGGCCACCACCTCATAGCAACTTGCGCCTGAATCGAAATACAGATGCAGTTCGGGAGAGACGAAGCCGATCTTTTGTTTGATCTCCCAGATCGTCTCGCCCGTGCCGCGACGGCGTCCAAATAGCCAGATCCGGTTGGCATAAGCCTGCGGATTGTCGGCCGTGATGAGGCTGAGGAGAGTGGACTTGCCAGCACCGTTCGGTCCGCTCACGCTCCATCGTTCCCCTCTCCGGACTTCCCAATCGATATGGTCCAGGATCGTCGCCTCACCATAGCGGATGGTCACTTCCTGCATTTCGATGACGACCGGATAATCGGCCGCATCGTTCCCGGCTCCCCGCAACTGAGTCAGGATTGAAGGATCCAACCGGATATTACGCCGGGATTCTGCGGGCTGGAATTCGGTCCTTGATCCGATAAAACTCCATCGCCCCTTGTCCAGTCGACCGATATGCGTGATACAAGCCGGGATCTCCCTTTCGCCTGTGACGAGTAAGATTTGCATTCCGCCGGCGGCGAGCTCGTCGATGATCTTATGCAGGACTGCCCTTCCCTGGACATCGAGACCCAGGAACGGGTTGTCGAGGATCAGCAGGTCCGGACTCTCGAGCAACGCAATGGCCAGCTGGACCCGCTTGTTCTCGCCATTGGAAAGCTGAATCAGCGGTTTGGAAAGGAGCGTCCGGACATGCAGATTGTCGAGCCATTCCTCTCCTGTATCCGAAGAGACCCCCGCGGCCGCGAGTTCCCCGGCTACCGTGATCGTCGCATCCGCATCCGCCGAATTGAACCGCTGCTGATAATACAGATCGGTCGCCCCCGGCCGGCCCCGGAACCGATGCTGCTGCTCCACCATCGTGATCCGCCTGCCTTCAGGCGATATGCGCCCGGTAACAAAATGACGCCCCAGCAAGGCATGGGCCAATACCGTTTTACCGCTTCCGGAGGGGCCGACCAGCGCCCATTGCTCGCCGCGGCGGATGGTCCAGTCCAGCCCATCCAACATTTTCACCCCGCCCATTTGTACCGCGACCTCCTCCAGGGTCAGAAAGATCTCAGCCATGCCGCGAATGTATGCCGCAAAATCGGACCTGGGTGCGATGGCCCGCAAAATCGGACCGTAGGTCCGATGGCCGAAGGCCCATCATTAGAAATATCCGACAAGGGTCGATTTTTCTCCGCCGGCCCGAAGGACGGATATCCACAGTTGTAGAAATCCAATAATCCGGCTCTGATTTCGTTTGCCTATCTTGCAACCTCAATTTTCCCCATCGTAACCCTGATATGGCAGAAAAAACTAATTTATTCGAATATAATGATGATAGCGTCAAAACTCTGGACTGGCGCGAACATATCCGCCTTCGACCCGGCATGTATATCGGTAAACTCGGGGATGGCAGCAGCCCGGACGACGGCATCTATGTCATGCTCAAGGAAGTCATCGACAATTGTATCGACGAATACACGATGGGATATGGCAAGCAGGTGGATATCAGCATCGAGCAAAAAACGGTTATTGTACGCGACTTCGGCCGCGGCATCCCGCTGGGAAAAGTAGTGGATGTGGTCAGTAAGATCAATACCGGCGCCAAATACGACAGCAAGGCCTTTCAGAAATCGGTTGGACTAAATGGGGTAGGGACCAAGGCTGTCAATGCCCTCAGCAGCTTTTTCAAAGTCAGCGCCTTCAGGGACGGGCGTGAAAAGAGCGCCGAATTTGCCAAAGGGATCCTGACGAAGGAACACAAGGAGGTCAAGAGCGACCAGCCCAACGGCACGCTGGTCACCTTTATACCCGATGAAACGGTCTTCAAGAACTTCCATTTCATCCACGAATACATGGATAACCAGCTTTGGAACTATTGTTACCTCAACGCCGGGCTGGTCATACAGTTCAATGGAAAGAAGTATATGTCGAAGAACGGACTGCTCGACCTGTTGCAACGCCGCACCAATGAGGATGAGCTCCGATATCCCATCATCCATCTGAAGGGCGACGATATCGAAGTGGCCATCGCTCATAACAATGACTACGGAGAGGAGATCTTCAGCTTTGTCAACGGCCAATACACTACCCAGGGCGGTACCCACCAGCAGGCCTTCCGCGAGGCCTTTGTCAAGGTGATCCGTGATTTCTATAAGAAGGATTTTGAAGCCGCCGATATCCGGCAAAGTATCACCGCGGCCGTCTCGGTCCGGGTTGTGGAACCGGTTTTCGAATCGCAGACCAAGACCAAACTGGGCAGCCAGAATATTTCGGATGGCGGACCAACGATGAAGAACTTCGTCAGCGACTTCCTGGCCAAAGAACTGGACAACTATCTTCATAAGAACCCGGCCACTGCCGATTCGCTAAAGAAGCGGATCGAACAGAGCGAGCGGGAACGGAAAGAACTGGCGGGGGTCCGGAAATTGGCGAATGAGCGAGCCAAAAAGGCCAACCTCCACAATAAAAAGCTGCGTGATTGCCGCTATCATTACAATGACGAGCCGACAGGCAAAGACAAGCAGCTTATCCTGGAGAGACAAAAGGAAAGTACCATCTTTATTACCGAAGGTGATTCCGCCAGCGGCAGCATCACCAAGGCCCGCGACGTCGAATGTCAGGCGGTCTTCAGCCTGCGGGGCAAGCCGCTTAACTGTTTCGGCCTCACCAAGAAGGTAGTATACGAAAATGAAGAATTCAACCTGCTACAACATGCCCTCAATATCGAGGAGGGGATCGAAGGGCTCCGGTACAACAAGATCGTTTTTGCCACTGACGCCGATGTCGACGGGATGCACATCCGGCTCCTGCTCATGACCTTCTTCCTCCAATTCTTCCCCGACCTGGTAAAAAATGGACATGTCTATATCCTGGAGACGCCGCTGTTCCGCGTTCGCAACAAACAGGAAACCCATTATTGCTATGACGAATCGGAGAAACAGGCCGCGGTCAGGAAATTGGGCAACAAGCCCGAGATCACCCGTTTCAAAGGTTTGGGCGAGATCTCCCCCGACGAATTCGCCCGGTTCATCGGCGCCGACATGCGCGTCCAGCCTGTCCTGGTCATGCCGGAAACGCATATCCAGCACATCCTGGAATATTATATGGGCAAAAATACCCAGGAACGCCAAGAGTTCATCATCAATAACCTAAAGATCGAGCAGGACCTGGTAGAAGCTGCACCCCCGCAGAGTTAGGCTCACGCCGGGTTGATCCGGCCGACTCGGCCAGGGTGGATATTTTCTCCCTATTTTTCCCTGAAAGAGGTTTAACGTTGCGCCCTAAAACCTATTTTATGAAGAAAGAAAGGACTTTGCCATTGAAATAACCAGTCACAATGTGATCGAGAAAGACCTTAAAGGCACCGACCGAATTTCCGCCGAGCAGGTAGAGAACAAAAAGGCCGTTCGAAAAATGCTGGTACAGCGCGGTGTCCAACCTTCCGCGGAAGACGTCAGTGCAGTAAAGAAAAGACTTCACCGTGAAGACCAACAGGTTTTGAAAGAAGAAAAAACACGAAGTAAGGAAAAAAGAAATAAATTTCGAACCATCATGATCCACATCGTTTTCCAATACAATGACGTCGACGCGCTCCGGTCCGCTTTCGGCCTGGACCCATCCTTCAGCGGAGAAGTCGTCCAGATCCGCGACGACTTTGCCGTCGGTCCAATCTCCGGCATCTATTCCGAAGAAGGCATCGCTACCCGTAAACAGTGGTGGCGTGACGTTCTTGCCGGCGGGGACTACGATGGCTGGGTCGACAACGGGAAGATCACCGACGACAACAGCACCGTCGCCTCGATCAAAGAACGCCTGCAGCAGGACGAAAAAGAGGTACTATGGATCTGGGCGGCCCAGAACAAACACGACGTCAGCGGCTACTACTGGCTGATCAGCCAACTGAAGGATTTCCAAGGCAGGGTCTTCATTCTCTATCTGAACAACCTGCCGTTCATCAACGAGAAAGGGCAGCTGTTCTATCCGAACAACCTGTTCGAGATCCCACCCCGCGAATTCCTGAAGGCCCGCAAACTTGCCCGGGCCGTCACCCCCAGCGAATTCGAGATCGACCCCGACGAATGGCAAAAGCTTTGCCAGGAAGACAAGGGAGTACGAATACTGGAAGGAGGTAAAAAGCTGACCCAATATCCCTACGGTTATTATGACGAGGAGCTCCGGCGGTTCATCAGCGGCGATTGGATAAAAGTCAGCAAGCTGATCGGCCAGTTTCTCGGCAAGGCCAAACAGGCGACGGGCGACGCCTACCTGCTTTGGCGGATCAAACAGCTCGTAGCTGTGGGCGAACTCGACATCCAGGGCGAACCGAAAGGCATGCGCGATTTTGAGATCAAGGCAAAAGCAGCGTCACCAGTCGGTAATACGACCACAAATCCGGCCGAATGAAACGACTGATCAAATGGGAAGAGGCCGCTATGTTTGCCCTGAGCATCGTGCTGATTGCGCCGCTGCCCTATGCATGGTACTGTTGGCTTTTATGGATCCTGACCCCGGATCTTAGCATGATGGCCTATCTGGCCGGAAATAGGGTAGGGGCGATTGGTTACAATCTGGTACATCACAAAGGACTGGCAATCGCACTTTATATCCTCGGTCTTTACGCGACCCTGCCGGGCTTCGAGTATGCCGGCATGATCCTGTTCGGCCATTCCAGCATGGATCGGGCCATGGGTTATGGGTTAAAATATTTCACCGGCTTCCAGGATACCCATCTGGGCAAGATCGGCAAGCCGAAACAAACCCCGTCATGAATATCCGTTCTATCCACCATATCGCCATCCTGACAGACGATTATCAGAAAAGCAAACGTTTCTATACTGAAACCCTGGGTTTTGAGGTCATCCGGGAAACTTACCGCGCCGAGCGAAAGTCATATAAGCTGGATTTGAAGGTCGCCGGCCTTTACCAGATCGAACTGTTCTCGTTCCCGGATTTCCGTGAGCGGGGCAGCTATCCCGAAGCAAAGGGCCTTCGCCACCTGGCTTTCGCGGTCGATGATGTAGATGCCGCTGCCGCAGAGCTGATGGCTAAGGATGTCCCGGTCGAGCCTATTCGCATCGACGAACTGACCGGAAAAAGGTTTGTATTCTTTACCGATCCGAACGGGCAACCCCTGGAACTATATGAACGATAGCCCGCCGATTGAATAAATTGATAAATTTGACCATGGCCAAAAGTAAAGTTGCAGACGATTTTCATGAAAATGAGTCCGGGGTGACCGGTCAGTACAAGAACTGGTTCCTCGACTATGCCTCCTATGTCATCCTCGAACGGGCCGTGCCGGCGATCGACGATGGGCTCAAACCCGTCCAGCGCCGCATCCTTCACTCCCTGAAGGAAATGGATGACGGCCGGTTCAATAAAGTAGCCAATATCATCGGCCAAAGCATGCAATACCATCCCCACGGCGACGCCAGCATCGGCGAAGCGCTGGTCAATATGGGACAAAAAGACCTGCTTGTCGAAACCCAGGGCAACTGGGGCGATGTCCGCACAGGAGATCAGGCCGCGGCTGCCCGTTATATCGAGGCGCGTCTCAGCAAATTCGCGCTGGAAGTCGCATTTAATGCCAAAACCACCGAATGGCAGCTGAGTTATGACGGCCGCCGAAACGAGCCGGTGACCCTGCCGATGAAATTCCCGCTGCTGCTGGCCCAGGGCGCGGAAGGCATTGCCGTCGGTCTGGCCACCAAGATCCTTCCGCACAATTTCTGCGAGCTCATCGACGCCGCGGTCAAATACCTAAAGGGTAAGAAATTTGAAGTTTTCCCCGACTTCCTGACGGCAGGGATGGTCGATACCACGAACTATGGTGACGGGAAGCGCGGCGGAAAGGTGCGCGTTCGCTCGCATATCGAAGAATCCGACAAAAAAACGCTGTTAATCAAGGACGTCCCCTACGGCGTGACCACGACCCAGCTGATCGACTCGATCCTCAAAGCCAATGACCAGGGGAAGATCAAGATCAAAAAGGTAACCGATAATACCGCGGCCGAGGTAGAGATCCAGATCGACCTCGCACCCGGCATCTCGCCAGATATCACGATCGATGCGCTCTATGCTTTCACCGACTGCGAGGTCAGCATCTCGCCGAATGCCTGTGTGATCATCGATCAGAAGCCACGGTTCCTCGGGGCCAAAGAACTGTTGCAATTCTCCGTCGACCGTACCAAAGACCTGCTGAAAAGGGAATTGGAGATCAAGCTGGGCGAGCTGCAGGACAAATGGCATTACACTTCGCTGGAAAAGATCTTCTTTGAGAAAAAGATCTATAAGGAACTCGAAAAGAAACACGCCGATTGGGAAAAAGTGCTGGAGGCCATCGCCGGAGCTTTTGAACCCTTCCGCAAGCAGCTCAAACGCGCCATCACCCGCGAGGACATCATCAAGCTGACCGAAAAGCCGGTCCGACGTATCTACCGGCTCGACATCGACGAGCTCAACACCCAGATCAAGGCTCTTGAAGCGGATATGAAGCAGGTGAGACACGACCTCAACAATCTCGTGGATTTTGCGGTCGCCTACTTTGACAACCTCCTCAAAAAATACGGGAAGGGCAGAGAAAGAAAAACGGAGATCAAACTGTTCGAAGCCATCCAGGCCCAGCAGGTGGCGATCGCCAATGTCAAGCTGTATGTCAACCGCGCGGATGGTTTTATTGGCACCGGGTTGAAAAAAGATGAATACATCACCGATTGTTCGGACCTCGACGACATCATTGCGTTCACCAAAAGCGGGAAGATGAAAGTTGTAAAGGTAGCCGACAAGGCCTTTATCGGGAAAGATATCCTCTATGTCGGCGTCTTTGGAAAAAATGACGAAAGGACCACGTATAACATGATCTATGTCGACGGCAAGACCAGCATCAGTTACGCCAAACGGTTCAACGTTACCGGGGTCACGCGTGGCAAGGAATACGACCTGACCAAGAGCAGCGACGCCAAAAGCCGTGTCCATTACCTGTCCGCCAATCCCAACGGCGAAGCCGAGGTCGTCCGGGTGATCCTCAGCCCCAGCAGTCCGGCCCGGCATAAGGAGTTCGATTTCTATTTCGAGGAACAGGAGATCAAGAACCGCAGCAGCCTTGGCAACCAGGTCACCAAATACGCCATCCGGACCGTGAAGTTCAAAGAAGCGGGCAAGTCCACGCTGAGCGGACGCAAACTCTGGTTCGACCCCACGTTTGGCCGCCTCAATACTGAAGGGAAAGGGGAATACCTCGGCAGCTTCGACGGCGAGGAAAGGCTGCTCGTTATCTATTCCGATGGTAACTACGAGATCACGGACACCGAGCTTACGCATCGCTTCGATGCCGACAAGATCATCGAGATGCGCAAATTCGACCCCGAAAAGATCATTACCGCCATCTACCTCGACAACGAGAAACTACAGTTTAATGTAAAACGGTTCAAGGTCGAAACGACCACGCTCAATAACAAATTCCTCTTGATCAAGGAAGGCGATGGCAACCGACTGGAATTAGTCACGCTGCATGCCGAGCCAGTTGCTGTGATCAGGTCTGGCCGTGGTGCGCAGGCCAAAACACAAAAGATCAAGATCGCGGCCTTTGTCGAAGTGATGGGCTGGAAAGCCGTAGGCAGTAAACTTTTCGATTTTACCAAGAGCGTTGAAGTGGGGTGGGGGCATAAGGAAGAGGCGAAAGAGCCGCCGCCGCAACCGGAACTCTTTTAAGCGGACGCCATTTGTATCATTACCGAACAGGCCTCCGCTTGCCATTTGGATAAACCATTAAATGCCAGCGATTTGAATGCTGGCATTTTTTTTGGCTGGCTACATGCACAATCAATGCAGCCATGATCAAAAGTCATTTCCTCGTCGCCTGGCGGAACCTTCTCAAGAGCAAGGGGTTCACTTCTCTCAATATCATCGGCCTGGCCGTCGGTATGGCAGTAACCCTGCTGATCGCGATTTGGGCTATCAATGAATATTCGTACGACCGGTTCCTGCCCAATTACAAACAGCTCTACCAGGTAAGAGTAAATTTTACCGGCCAGCATAACGGAACAACAACAAACGATCAAGCCAGTCTGCCCCTGGCGGGAGTGCTGCGCACCGAGATCCCCGGCATCAAACGGGTTGCCGAAACCGACCGGATCGGAAAAGAAACACGTGACCTGTGGGTCGGGGATAAGAAGCTATACCTGAAGGGAGGCACCGCTGCCCCTGATTTCCTCCAAATGTTCCGTTTTCCTTTTGTCGAAGGCGACCCGCTCACAGCGTTGAAAGACCCTTACTCCATCATCATCGACCAATCTACAGCCAAGGCCTTGTTCGGCGATAATGACCCCATGGGCAAGTCGATCCGGATCGACAATCAGCAAACGGTTACCGTTACCGGTGTCGTTAAGGATATCCCCGCCAATTCAACCCTGCGGTTCAGCTATCTGATGCCCTTTGCCTTTAGGGAGATGACCGAAGGCTGGGTGAAGGACGCCCGTACGCATTGGACATACAATTCCTTCGGAATTTCTGTGGAACTTGACCCGGGGGTCACCTATGCGCAAATAGCGTCGAAGATAAAGGACATCATATATCAGAAAAGTGAAGCCATGCGGCCTGGCAAGCCCGTTATCTGGCTCCAGCCCATGGCGCACTGGCATCTCTATACGGAATTCAAAAATGGCAAAGAGGCCGGCGGTTTTATCGACTATGTCCGCATCTTCTCTTTGATCGGGCTCCTGGTGCTGGTCATTGCCTGTATAAATTTTATGAACCTGTCGACGGCCCGGTCCGAGAAAAGGGCCCGGGAAGTCGGCGTCCGAAAAGCCCTCGGCTCGCGGCGAAAAGACCTTGTCCTGCAGTTCCTCACTGAATCCGTAGTCATTACCGCCCTTGCCGCTGGTATTGCCCTATTGCTGGTACAGCTTGCGCTGCCCGCTTTCAATGGCCTCATCCGCGGTTCCCTTCAACTTCCCTGGCGCAGCCCCATCTTCTACGCCGGGATGATCGGATTTGTGCTCCTGACCGGGCTGTTTGCCGGCAGCAGGCCTGCTTTCTATCTGTCTTCTTTCAACCCGGTGAGTGTCCTGAAAGGAAAGATAACGACGGGCCACGCGGCCAGCCTTTCCAGAAAGATCCTTGTGGTCGGGCAATTCAGCTGCTCGGTGGCCCTGATCATCAGCACCATTATCGTATACCGCCAGATCCGTTACGCCAAGGACCGGCCGACAGGCTACAATGCGGATCGGCTGGTCGTCACCGATATGAGCTCCGATTTGAACAAGAATTATGATGCTTTGGGAAACGAGCTCATGCAATCCGGGCTTGTAGAAGACGTGGCCACCTCCTCCAGCCGGATCACCGAAGTGGGCAGTCACTATTCCCTGGACAAGTGGCCCGGCAAAAATGCGGGAGATGAATCAGTCAATATCGGCACACTGGGGGTATCCGGCAATTATTTCAAGGCTACGGGCATGTCACTCGTCGCAGGCCGGGATTTCTCGTCCAACTATGCTGCTGATACAACGGGCGTGATCTTTAATGAAGCGGCCATTCGGCGCATGGGGCTTAAGGATCCGGTGGGTCAGCTGGTCACCTGGAATGGCAATCAATCCCCGGTCCATATCCTGGGAGTAGTCAAAGACGCTCTCATGGAGTCTCCGTTTACCCCGGTCCAGCCGGCCATTTTCACACATTCGCAGTGGGGCCGTGTCGTGCTTTACAGGCTGTCGCCAAAGGTCAGCATGCAGGATGCACTCGTCGGGCTGCGTCACGTCTTCGAAAAATACAACCCGGCCTACCCCTATAGCTATACCTTCATCGATGAGGACTATGCGCAAAAATTCAACCTCGAACTGCTGGTGGGAAAGCTGGCCGGCGTCTTTGCAGGTCTGGCCATATTAATCTCCTGCCTGGGACTTTTCGGCCTTGTCGCGTATGTGGCTGAACAGCGGACGAGGGAGATCGGCATCCGAAAGGTACTGGGCGCCTCTGTTCTGCAATTGTGGCTGCTGCTATCCAGGGATTTCTTGCTGCTGGTGATGATCAGTTGCATCATTGCCTCGCCGATCGCCCTGTATTTCCTGCAAGGCTGGCTGCAACAATACGATTACCGCATCTCGATTGGTTCCGATGTATTTGTGCTGGCCGCTGCAACAGCCATTCTGATCACCCTGCTAACCGTTAGCTTCCAGGCCGTCAAAGCAGCTATCGCTAACCCGGTGAAAAGTATCCGGACAGAGTAAGGGGTATGCTATGGTCTTTTTCTTCTCAATTCTACGGTCGCATTCTCCGTCAGACTGCTGCTGAGGAACACCTCATACCGGTTCTTCCCGTCTGTCACGATCATCAGAGCGGTATTGGGCGGCAGCCTCCCGAGGTTCTCTGCAAACATACTAACCTCCGTCACCTCGCGCGTGCTGTCAAGATGCAGATAGATATTAAAGGCCTTTTCCTGGAGGCCCTGATGGCTTAACACTAGCTGCTGGTTGACAAATACCGAAATGCTGTCGCCGTCGATTTCGCCATTATCATAGAAGCTGAGCCGGACGGAGTCAGATTCGACCAGCAATTCGCGGTTCATCACGGCCTTGCGATTGACATATGATTTGGTGATCCTGAGGCTGTCAGCCATCGCGGCGCTATCCGGTCTGGCCACCGCCGCCTGTGTACTGTCGGAACTCACCGGAGCACTAACCCCCACCGCGGGCGCCACGGGCGCCGGCGCCTTCACCTCATCCACCACAAAGTCATCCGCCTGCGGTTTCCAGATCTGGGCCCTCGCGGCCAACACCATCGTACTATCCTGACTTTTGTCATCCAGGTCAATCGCATAGCTGACCTTCAGATCGGGACACATGTATTTGTATTTCCCGTCGTGATAGAACGTCCCCATCAGCCTGGTCCCCACCCGCGACGTGATCAGGATGCCCCTGAAATTGGTCATGCAGTCGATGCTGTTGATGGTGGAATTACTACCGTAATAGATCACGGGCAGGTTCAGGATGATGATCTCCCGCGTCTTGGGGTTATACGTCCCGTGGATGATAAAGCTTTGATATTTATCTCGGAAATAATAGCCGAAGATACCTTCGACCCGGTTCCCTTTTTGCTTGATCACCAGCTCGGTCAGGTAATTGTTGTACATGCCCGGCAGGTCGACGTCGGCCCGGCCATACCAGGAGCCGGAAATGGTCTGGGCCCGCAGAAGGGTGGGTGCGGTAACAATAAGGACGATATAGAATACTATTCGCATCCAGCGTGTTCGTGTTGAGTACTTAGTACCGGTTCAGGTGACGTTTGATCTCCTTCTGTGTATCCCGCTGCTTGATCGTCTCGCGTTTGTCATAGTTCTTTTTGCCTTTTCCCAGCCCGATCTCCAGTTTGGCATACCCTTTCTCGTTGAAAAAGATCCGCAGGGGTACCAGGGTATACCCCTTATCCTTCAACTTGCTTTCCAGCTTACGAAGCTCCTGCTTATTTAGCAGCAGCTTTCGGTCGTGAACGGTTAGGTGGTTATTGGTCGTGCCAAAACGATATTCCGCGATGTGCATATTCCGCACCCAAAGCTCCCCCTGGAAAAACACACAGAAACTATCCACGAAATTGACCTTCCCGTCCCGGATCGACTTTACCTCCGTACCTGCCAATACCATGCCTGCATCGTATTTGTCCTCGATGAAATAATCATGATAGGCCGATCTGTTCTTAATTTCGCTCATATCGTGCTCGCCTGGGGGCTGAACTTCGCTCTTGCCACCGGCAAGAGCTCGTTAGAGCTTCGGCCTCAGCACCGTTGAGACCTCGCTCGCGGGCTTGCGCCCGCCTGCGGTTACCCCTTGAACAGGGTCAGCAGCGTGGCGATCCGCTCTTTCAATTCCTTTCTATTAACGATAAAATCCAAAAATCCGTGTTCCAGCAGGAATTCACTGCGCTGAAAGCCTTCCGGAAGGTCTTTTTTGATTGTTTCCTTAATTACGCGGGGACCCGCAAAGCCGATAAGCGCCCCAGGTTCGGCGATATTGAGATCACCCAGCATGCCAAAGGAGGCGGAGATGCCACCGAAGGAAGGGTCAGTCAGGAGAGAGATATAGGGAATTTTGGCATCTGTCAACTGGGATAGTTTTCCCGATACTTTGGCCAGTTGCATGAGTGAAAAAGCGCTTTCCATCATTCGGGCTCCGCCTGATTTGCAGATGATCAGCAAGGGCAGCCGGTGCTCGAGACTGTAGTCCGCGGCCCGCGAGATCCGTTCACCCATCACACTCCCCAGTGAACCGCCGATAAATTCGAAATCCATACAGCCGATGACGATCCGGTGCTCCTTTACGTCGCCCACCGCGATCCGGATGGAATCCGTGATCTCGGTTTTGGCCCAGGTCTCCTCCAGCCGTTTCTGGTACGACTTCAGATCGGTGAAATGCAGGAAATCCTTCGAGCGGATATTTTCGAATAGCACCTCGTATTGATTGTCGTTGAACAGGATCTCAAAATATTCCGAACTGCCTATCCGGTGGTGATGCGAGCATTTGGGGCATACGAAAAAATTCTCCCTCAGCTCCGTGACCGTACAGATGTAGTTGCAATTGGGGCATTTGGTCCAAAGACCTTCCGGCGTTTCCTTCTTTTCCGCGGTGCTGGTCAGAATGCCTTTTTTGATGCGTCTGAACCAACCGCTCTTGCTTTCCTCGCTCTGCCCCTCATCCCCGGCCAGGTTCGCTTCAAAATCGTCGTCATGTTTCATGGACTGATGTTTGTCTTTTGTCATTCGAATGGTCTCCTTTTTGGGGCCGCCACGGTGCAGCTCCTTCATACAGAAATTGGCGGCAAAGATAGTAAACAGCGGCCATTTATGGCCATCCCGTCCTATTGACCCTAAAAAATGCAAACGAAACCAAAACTGGACAAAGTCCAGTTTGCGATTTTCCGTCCTTTAGGCGGAAAATTGCCGAATTAATGTTGATGCGATACAACCGAGCCAAAGGCGAAGGCAGGCGCAAGCCTGCGAGCGAGGTCTCAACGGTGTTGAGACCGTGGCTCTAACGAGGGTCCAACGGCGTTGGAACCGAAGTTCATATATTTACCGGAGATTTTTTGTCGTAACTCAACTTTGCAATAGTTCCTGTGCTAAATTTGCGCGGTTGACAAACATGAACACATGACACGAGGCGAAGCCGAACTGCATGTGGCCATTGAAAAGACAAACATGAACACATGACACGAGGCGAAGCCGAACTGCATGTGGCCATTGAAAAGACAAACATGAACACATGACACGAGGCGAAGCCGAACTGCATGTGGCCATTGAAAAGACAAACATGAACACATGAAATGGTCTGAACTTTTTACATCTTCCGTTGGCAAGAAATTCGTCATGGGCATTACGGGTGTTTTCCTGATCCTTTTTTTAATCGTTCACGTCGGGCTGAATGCCTGTATTTGGGCCATGGATGGTGGTAAAATGTTCAATGTGGCTGCCGATTTCATGGGGACCACGGTTGTAATGCGGATCCTCGAGATCGGGCTTTTCCTTGGCTTCATCCTGCATATTGTTCAGGCCTATGTCCTCGAAGTCCAGAACCGGCGTCACCGTGCGATCGGCTACCAGGTTCCGATGGGTAACAAGGGTAGTAAATGGTATTCCCGTTATATGGGCTGGCTGGGCACCTTCATCTTGCTCTTTTTGGTGATCCACCTCAAAAACTTCTGGTTTCCGTCCCGGTTCGATATGCCGGAGGATTACCGGCAGACCTACAATGGGGTCGAAATGCACGACCTGTTCCGGCTGATGCAGGATACTTTCGCAAACCCCTGGTTTGTGCTGGTCTACCTGATCGGTTGCCTTTCCCTTGCCTTTCACCTGATGCACGGCTTCCAGAGCGCCTTCCGGTCGCTTGGCGTCCACAACGCCCGCTATCTCCGGCTCCTAAAGGGGATCGGATACGGATTTGCCATCATCGTGCCGGTGGCTTTTGCCATGATGCCGATATCCATGTACTTCAACTGGGTCTAGGCATCGGATCCGCCTGAAACCAGAACCAGCATCCAATCATCAGAACCAACAATAATCTTTAGTCATGCTCAACTCAAAAATCCCCGATGGCCCTTTAGAAAAGAAATGGGAAGATTATAAAGATCATGTAAAGCTGGTGAACCCTGCCAACAAACGCAGCCTGGAAGTGATCATCATCGGCACCGGTCTGGCCGGCGCATCGGCAGCGGCTTCGCTTGGCGAAATGGGGTATAAGGTGAAGGCATTCTGCTTCCAGGATTCTCCCCGCCGGGCCCATAGCATCGCTGCGCAAGGGGGTATCAATGCGGCGAAGAACTACCAGAACGACGGCGACAGCACCTTCCGCCTTTTCTATGATACCATCAAAGGCGGCGACTACCGGTCTCGCGAAGGCAATGTCTACCGGCTGGCCGAGGTCAGCGGCCATATCATCGACCAGTGTGTCGCCCAAGGTGTTCCCTTTGCCCGTGAATACGGCGGGCTGCTAAGCAACCGGTCCTTTGGCGGCGTTCAGGTGCAACGGACTTTCTATGCTGCCGGCCAGACAGGCCAGCAATTGCTGATCGGCGCCTACCAGGCCCTTGAGCGCCAGGTGGCGCTGGGTACCGTCGAAATGTACTCCCGACACGAAATGCTGGACATCGTCGTCATTGACGGTAAAGCCCGCGGTATCATCGCCCGCAACCTTGTTACCGGCGAACTGGAACGATATTTCGGCCATGCCGTACTGCTGGCCAGCGGCGGTTATGGGAACGTGTTCTACTTGTCGACCAACGCGATGGGCAGCAATACCTCAGCCATCTGGAAAGCGCATAAAAAGGGCGCATACTTCGGCAATCCCTGCTTCACCCAGATCCATCCGACCTGTATCCCCGTCACCGGCGACCACCAGTCCAAACTGACCCTTATGTCGGAGTCCTTAAGAAATGACGGCCGGATTTGGGTTCCGAAGCAAAAAAACGACACCCGCAAACCAGGCGATATCCCGCCTGAAGAAAGAGACTACTACCTTGAAAGAAGGTATCCCGCATTTGGTAACCTCGTGCCGCGCGACGTGGCATCGCGTGCGGCTAAGGAACGTTGCGACGCCGGTTACGGGGTGGGCACGTCCAAACAGGCCGTCTATCTTGACTTTGCCTCGGCAATCGAACGGTATGGAAAGACTGAGTGCCGCAAGCATGGCATCGACAATCCTACCCCCGAAGAGATCCGCCACCACGGGATGGAAGTCATCAAAGAGAAATACGGCAACCTCTTCGATATGTACGCCAAGATCACCGGCGAAGATCCTTACAATACTCCGATGCGTATCTATCCCGCCGTCCACTATACGATGGGCGGGCTCTGGGTCGACTATGAGCTGATGACGACCGTCCCCGGCCTGTATGCGCTGGGCGAGGCCAATTTTAGCGACCACGGCGCCAACCGCCTCGGAGCATCGGCGCTGATGCAGGGGCTGGCCGACGGTTATTTCGTCATTCCTTATACGGTCGGCAACTATCTGGCCGGGGAGATCAGGACCGCGCCGGTCCCCACCTCCCACGAGGCCTTTGAGACAGCGGAAAAGGCGGTAGCCGAACGCCTGCAGAAACTGAAGGGTATCAATGGTGGCCAAAGCCCCGAAAGCTTTCACAAACGACTGGGCAAGATTATGTGGGAAAAATGCGGCATGGCCCGTAATGAAGCCGGGCTGAAGGAGGCCATAACGGAGATCCGGGCGCTCAAGGCGGAGTTCTGGCGCGACCTACGCGTCACCGGCGAGATCGGCGAGTTCAACCCGGAGCTAGACAAGGCTGGGCGGGTAGCCGACTTCATCGAACTGGGGGAACTCATGTGTGAGGATGCCCTCGATCGCCGGGAAAGCTGCGGCGGACATTTCCGCGAAGAGATGCAGACCGAGGATGGCGAAGCCAAACGGGACGACGAACATTTTTGCTTTGTCTCCGCCTGGGAGTACAAAGGCGACAGCAACTGGGAACTCCGCAAAGAAAACCTGGAGTTTGAAGTGGCCCATCCGAGTCAAAGGAGCTATAAATAATTAATTGTTTAACGAATCAATAAGAGACCAGCATGGAACACTATACGATGACACTCACTCTCAAGGTCTGGAGGCAAAAGAGCAGTAAAGACAAAGGCCAATTCGAAACATACACCGTGGGCGGCATTTCAAGCGAAATGTCATTCCTCGAAATGTTCGATGTGCTGAACGAGCGGCTGGTGGGTGAAGGGAAAGATTCGATCGCATTCGACCACGACTGCCGTGAAGGCATCTGCGGGATGTGTTCCATGTATATCAATGGCAGGCCTCATGGCCCGTGGTCCGGCACGACTACCTGCCAGCTGCACATGCGCGCGTTCAAAGACGGTGATACCATCGTGGTCGAGCCCTGGCGGGCCAATGCCTTCCCGGTCATCAAGGACCTCGTCGTCGACCGCAGCGCCTTTGACCGCATCATCCGGGCCGGAGGCTATATTTCGGTTAACACCGGGAATGCCGTGGATGCCAACACGATCCCCATCGAGAAGGATAAGGCTGACACCGCTTTTGCAGCCGCCGCCTGCATCGGCTGCGGAGCCTGTGTCGCTGCTTGCAAGAACAGTTCTGCCTTGTTGTTTCTCTCCGCAAAAGTCTCCCACCTCGCACTCCTTCCCCAGGGCGGCCCGGAACGCAAGACCCGTGTTGTGGATATGATCGCTCAGATGGACAAGGAAGGCTTTGGCAGCTGTACCTCCACCGGGGCGTGCGAAGCCGTCTGCCCGAAAGAGATCTCCATCACCAATATCGCCCGTTTGAATGCCGAATATGGGCGGGCAGGCGCGATAGAGGATAAATAGTGCGGCCCCTCGCCCGGCCCCATTCAACCCCGAAATCCGGCCTATTTGTCGTACATTTGCGCCGGATTTCAATAATCGATACAATAATCGCATGATCAGAGTGAACAATGTGACCCTGTCTTTCGGGAAAAGGGTTTTATTCGACGAAGTTAACCTCAGCTTTACTAAAGGGAATTGCTATGGCGTCATCGGCGCTAACGGAGCCGGAAAGTCGACCTTTTTGAAGATCCTGGCCGGTGATATCGAGCCGACAAAAGGGTCCATCGAAATAACACCGGGAGAGCGAATGGCAGTTCTCAACCAGAACCACTTTGCCTTCGACGACCATACCGCCCTGCATACCGTATTGATGGGACATCAGAAGATGTGGACGGTCATGCAGGAGCGCGACGCCATCTACGCCAAAGCCGATTTTACCGAAGAAGACGGCATCCGGGCGGGCGAGCTGGAAGGAGAATTCGGAGAAATGGGGGGTTATACGGCGGAAAGCGACGCGGCTGCGCTGCTCAGCGACCTCGGAGTCAAGGAATCCCTCCAGGGGACCCTGATGCGTGAACTGCCGGGCGCCCTCAAAGTCCGGGTTTTGCTGGCCCAGACCCTGTTTGGCAACCCCGATATCCTGATCCTCGACGAACCGACCAATGACCTTGACGTCGAAACCATCAACTGGCTGGAGAACTTCCTGGCCGACTATGAGAATATCGTGATCGTCGTTTCCCACGACCGTCACTTCCTCGATGCCGTTTGCACCCATGTCTCAGACGTGGACCGCCAAAAAATAAAAATCTTCACCGGCAACTATACCTTCTGGTATGAGTCATCCCAATTGATGGCCCGCCAGCTGTCCGATAAGAATAAGAAGACGGAAGACAAACGTGCCGCCCTCCTGGAGTTCATCGCGCGGTTCTCCGCCAACGCCAGCAAATCCAAACAGGCCACTTCAAGAAAGAAAGCCCTCGAAAAGCTTACCATCGATGAGATCGAGCCTTCCAACCGCCGCTATCCCGGTATCATCTTTAAACAGCTGCGAGAGGTCGGAAATCAGATCCTCAATTTCGAAAAGCTCGCGAAAAAAGCGGAAGATGGCAGATGGCTGTTCTCGAACGTCACCTTCAGCGTCAACAAGGGGGATAAGATTGCGTTTGTGAGCAAGGACCATCTTGCTCTTTCGACTTTCTTCAACGTCATCAACGGTCTGACCGCCCCTGACGGAGGGAAATTCGAATGGGGTACGACGGTCACCAAGGCTTACCTGCCCAACGACAACAGCGAATACTTCACTGGCCAGCAGATCAACCTGATGGACTGGCTTCGGCAATTCGTTCCGCCCCATGTCACCGATGTGGACGAACCTTTCCTGCGCGGGTTCCTCGGGAAGATGCTGTTTAGCGGCGACGAAGTGCTGAAGAACACCAACGTGCTCTCCGGCGGCGAAAAGGTCCGCTGTATGCTTAGCCGGATGATGCTCCAGGATCCCAATGTCGTCATCCTCGATGAGCCCACCAACCACCTTGACCTGGAGTCGATCCAGGCCTTCAACGAAAGCATGAGTAATTTCAAGGGGATCGTCCTGCTGACTTCCCATGACCATACCTTTCTCCAGACTGTCGCCAACCGCGTTATCGAACTGACGCCCGCCGGTATCATCGATCGCCTGATGTCCTTCGACGAGTTCCTCGAAGACGCAAGGGTCAGACAGCTTCGTGAGGAGCTCTATCCCCGGGAGGCGATGGCGAAAGTCTAGCGTGATCCCCGGGGGCTCCAATACTCCGGAGCGTGGCCGTCTTTCCGTTTGTCGCCCGCCCATAGCCGGTAGTTGACCCCCAGGAAGATCAACTTAGCCTTGGTTGCGTCATTATACTGCAAATAGCTGGTGAACTGCCGGTAGGTGTAGTGAAAGGTAAAATTGAAATATACATAGTGCAGCGCGTCCCCGCTCCCGTTGTCAACGATGCCCGGATTGCTGTAGGAGTGGCCTAAAGCCCAACCGAATCCCCATTTGAATCCAAATTCTCCCCGGCGGACATGCCCGATAAGTTCGCTGGTCAGCCCGACGGTGGCAAACAGCGGACTTCGGTTTATCAGGGTCGCGATCGAGTCAGGCATCTGTTTCCGCACCGCCAGATAATTCCCGAATTCCCGGGTCACCGACGTTTCCAGACCCAGGTATCGCCATTCCCCCCTCCAGATCGGTGTCACACCGTTGAAGCAGCCCTGGAACCCGACGCCTCCGAAGTAGTGAGGACCAGAATAGGTGTTCACCTGCGCCGCACCTGGCAGCGCGGTATTGGGGGTAAGGGAATATCCGCCATACCCTGTATCCACCCTCCACGTTCCCATCGTATAGGTCCCCAGTGTCAGCCCCAGCCCATAGTGGAACTGTAGATGGTCATACTGGTGCGCGGCATAGACGCTGGTATGCAAGGACCAGAGATAGTCAGTGCCGAAATCGTTTGCTGACCCAACGGAATAAGAAAGGCTGGAATAAACAGCCGCATGGATGCTGTCCCCGACTTTTGGGATCGAATGGTACTCAAAGTTGTTCCCGTTGAAAGGACTGACAAAAAAGGCTTGTCGGATGACACAACCGGACATCGGCAGGCCGGCAACGGCGAGAGCCAGGTACAGGTAACTTTTTTGGGTCATAAGGGGTGTTTCCGGGGGTATTTGACAACCGCATTTGCGAAACCGTTGCCCCGCTTCGCCCTCTATTTTCGAGCACCGGCTAAAAAGTCTGTCTAACGCCCTGATTTTGTCTCATTTGATGCAATAAATTCAAATATTAAGCATTCTAGTGAAAACCCCGCTCGGTGTTGCTCAAATGGCTGCTTATACTGGTGTTGATTGGTTGCGGTTTTTGCCCCCTCGCGGTAAGTGCTCAGCAGCCGCCTGGTAAGCCGGAGACCGCGGACAGCTCAAAACCGGCGCCTGCCGACAGCTTGAAGCCAGCACCCTCCGACACCTTGAAACCACCGCCTGCCGACAACCTCGAACCGGTCCTTCTAAGATTCAACTTCATCGACCCCGGCACCGACACCCTCGGCCCCGATGGCCAAAAGACCATCCCAGATTCGGTCCATCCCGACACCCTCCATCGCGATACGCTCACCCTCACCCTCGATTCCCTTCGCCGCCGCGACTCCATCCGCCAGGCCAACTACGTCCCCAATGCCACCGCACTCCAACACCAGATCGACTCCGCCAATGCCGCCTCAACGCTGTCTCAGAACAATCCCGTCGACTCGCTAAAGCTCCGTATGGACGCCATGTTGGCCGCCGCCGCCAATAATGGCCAGCAGCGACCAAACGGCCCGCCGGGTAGCATGGCCGGTCTGACGCACCAAAACACCTCCCCCGCCTACAGCCCTCCCACGGGAACCGCCGCTCCTCCGGCTCCCGGGAGCCCCTCACCGCCTTCCGGTGGGATGACCGGCCCCCCCGCAGCCCTGCCCGGCCGTCAGGGGCCGCCCTATTTATTTGGCCGCCGGAACGCTCCGCCGGCTTTCTCCAACTACCACCGGAAGATCATCCCCGTCCACGGCGGCCATACCACGCTGGACACGCTCAGCATCGTGCCGGGCACCTTTTCGATCCGCGACGTCGACACCGGCGCCTACCAGCTCGATTGGGTCAACAGCAGCCTGTCTTGGGTGCACCCGCCTCCGCGGGACAGCGTCACCGTCTTTTATCGCAGCTTTCCCTACAAATTGAACGCCGTGGCAAAACGGTTCAGCTACGACAGCATTATGAACTATTTCCTCGTCCGCCCCTACGATGGACGAAGGTCAGGGAACGGCGCCGACGACAATTTCTTTAACTTCGGCAATATCGCCTACAACGGAAGTTTCGGCCGCTCCATCAGTTTTGGCAACAGCCAGGACGCCGTCGTTACCTCCAACCTGAACCTCCAGATCAGCGGCTATCTCGCCGACAGCATCCGCATCGAAGCCGCCATCACGGATAACAATATCCCGATCCAGCCCGATGGCACAACCGCCGATCTCAATGAATTCGACAAGATCTACCTGCAATTCTCGCGCAGGAACTGGGCCCTCACGATGGGGGATATCGATCTCAAACAGAACCAAAACTACTTCCTTAGCTTTTATAAACGCCTCCAGGGCGCCAGTTTCGAGACCACCGAAAAGCTCGGCGACCATATCACCAACAAGGTGCTTGCCAGCGCCGCGATCGCCAAGGGGAAATTCAACCGCAATATCTTCCAAGGTCAGGAGGGTAACCAGGGTCCTTATCAGCTATATGGCGCCAACAACGAGTCTTTCTTCATCGTCCTTGCCGGGACTGAAAAAGTCTTTATCGACGGCCAGCTGATGCAACGCGGGGAGAACGCCGACTATACGATCAATTACAATACGGCCCAGGTGGCCTTCACCGCGAACCGGATGATCACGCAGGACGCACGCATCCAGGTAGAGTTCGAATATGCGGACCGCAACTATCTTAATGCGAACTTCTACCTCTACGACGAAGCGCATATCGGTGACAAGTTGAAACTCCGGATGGGCGTCTTTAGCAACAGCGACGCAAGGAACTCTCCGATCGACCAGACGCTTACCCCCCAGGAAAATACCTTCCTCGCCGGACTTGGTGACAGCATCCAGCACGCCTACTATCCCGTCGCCAATATCGATACGTTTGCCGCGGGTAAGATCCTCTACCAGAAGGTGGATACCTTCTACAAGAATGCCGCCGGCGTCATCGTACAGGACTCGATCTACGAATTCTCGACCAATACGGCGGTCTCCCTGTATAACCTCAGTTTCGCCAATGTGGGCCCGGGCTATGGCAACTATGTACCTGACCTGAATGGGGTGAACGGCAATGTGTTCATCTGGATTGCGCCTGTCAATGGTGTCCCGCAGGGGTCCTACGAGGCGGCGGAATTCCTCGTCACCCCAAAGACCCAGCAGGTGATAACGCTGGGGGCGGACTATGCCGTCAGCAAAAATACCATGATCACCGCCGATGTCGCAGGGAGCAATTATGATATCAATACGCTTTCGACGATCGAAAAGAACAACGACAAAGGCACGGCGGCAAAATTTACGCTGAAGAACATCCGGGCGCTCAATCCGACCGGGTTGCAGCTGACTTCCACTTTCGGGTATGAATACGTCCAGAAGAATTTTACTCCCATCGAGCCCCTCCGTTCGGTGGAGTTCACCCGCGACTGGGGATTGACGCTGTCTACCAACCCGGCAACCGAAAAGATCTATACGGCGAGCTTCCTCGTCAACGACAAGCGGTTCAACACCCTCAAATACGAGATTGACCGTTACGAACGAAGCGATGGGTTTGTTGGCATGCGTAACTCGATCACCCATCGCCAAACGATCGACAGCTTCCATATCGTCGACCAGATCAGTTTGACCACCAGCGATAGCAACAGCTTCTCCGGACACTACCTTCGCCCATCCATCGACGTATCCCGGCGGCTGCCTTTTCTGAAGAACTATACACTCGGCGGCAACTATTCGCTTGAAGACAACGAGGACCTCGACCGAAAGGCCGATACCCTTACCGCCACCAGCTTTCTTTTCCATACCTGGACCGCGTACCTGAAGTCCCCGGAAAGGAAACTCAACCATTGGGGGATGTCCTATGCCGTCCGGGATAATTCCTACGCCGCGGGCCGGAATATGGCGTTGGGCGATCGGAGCAAGACCATTAGCGTCTTTGCCGACCTCCTCCACAACCCGCATGAGCAATTTCATCTCACCGCGAGCTACCGAACACTCAAGATCCTCGACAGCGCCGTAGATTCCAAAGGCCCCGACAGCACCACCGCCACCATCGGTTCCACCAACACCCTGCTGATGCGGGTGGAATACCTCATCAATGAATGGAAGGGTTTAGTAAAAGGCAACCTGCTTTATGAGATCGGGGCAGGCCAGCAGCAGGAATTGAGCTACACCTATTTGCAGGTACCTGCCGGGACGGGTCAATACGCCTGGATCGATTATAATCATGATGGTATCCAGCAATTGAACGAGTTCGTACTGGCTCAGTTCCCCGATCAGGCACAGTATATCCGCGTATACACGCCTTCGGGGATATTTGTCCGCGCTGCCTATACCACCTTTAACTATAGCCTTTCGATCACGCCGAAAGCCTTCTTCGGCCCGAAAAGCAGCGCTGTCCCCCTATTCCTGACCCGGATGACCCTGCAATCCTCGCTCCAGATGACCCAGAAGCAGGTGGCGAACGGCGGCATCCAATGGAACCCCTTCAGAGACCCCGTCCAGGATACCGCGCTGATCACCCGCACCATGATCATGGCCAATACCTTTTCGTTCAACCGCACCGACCCCCACTGGGGTTTCGACGTCAGCAATACCCGCAACAGCGGCAAAAGCTTGCTGACCTATGGATTCGAGAGCCGCCAAAGCAACGAATGGTCCCTCCGCACCCGGATCAACATGACCAAGTCCGTGGCGCTCGCGACGACGATCCGGCAAGGAACCAACGGGCTGATCAACTCCAGCTCCAATTTTGACAGCAGCAACTATAGCCTGCACCTATATTCGATCGAACCCGACCTGATCTATACGCATAAGTCCAACCTGCGCATCGGGATCGGCTACCGCCTCAGCACCAAAACGAACTCCCTTGCATGGGGGGGCCAGAACTATTCCTCCACGGGTATCAACTCCGATTTCAAATACAATATCCTCCAAAGCACGTCCATCCAGGGGAAGTTCATCTTCAGCACTATCGACTATACCTCGAAAGAAGGTACGCCCAGCGTTACGTCGCCGGTCTCCTATACCATCCTGGAAGGGCTGCAGCCGGGCAGGAACTACGAATGGGGCCTGGACTTTACCAAACGGCTGGGCAGCAGCCTGGAGATCAGCCTTCAATATGAAGGCCGGAAGCCCGCAGGACAAGGTGTGATCAATACCGGCCGCGCGGCGTTACGGGCCATCCTCTGATCACAATTGGGGGGAAGCTCCCGGCTACCCCCGTAAACGAAAAAGCCGGGATCAAAGACCCCGGCTTCTCGTATATATTTTTTGAGTCGACTCGACTAACTGAAAAGACCGCCCTTCTTCAGGGTCTGAGTGCCTTCGCCGATCTTGAATCCATTGTGATAGATCTCGATCTTGTAGTCACCCTTGGAGAATTGGCTGTTTTGTTTCCAGGCGAACTGGACGGCCTTGGTCTTGCCGGCTTCGAAATCTACAGGCACTTTGGCGGTGAAGATCTTGTCGCCTTCCTCCCGGGAAGTGAAAGTGCCGCTACCCAGTGCAGGAACCGAGATGGGCTTGCCATCGGGGCCGGTGATGCAAACATAGACATCGATCTGGCCGGTCTGAGCAATCCGGTTGGATACATCAAATCCGATAACCAGCTTGTTTACGCGCTTGGCGGTGGTCGTTTCTTTATCCTTCCCATCCGATTTTTCGTGCATCGGAGTGATCGTAATGTTGGAAGCATTCAACGTAGAAGCTACGTCTACTTCCTTCTCCAGGCTTTGCTTGGCCGTGGTCGTAGTGGCCAGGTCCGTAGTCAGCTGCGTCTTGTCGGCGGTCAACTGCGTCTTGTCGGCGGTCAACTGCTGATTGTCCTGCGTTAGCTGAGCGACCTGTTGTTCGAGGTTGCCGATCTTATCGTTCAAATCCTTGATCAGGTCTTCAGCCTTCTTCTTTTCGGCTTCGGTTATGTGCTCTTTGTTCAAAATGCCGCGGATCTGGCCTTTCAGCTTGGCGATCTGGCCGTTGCCCTCGTTGAGCTGAGAGGTCAACTTGTTGTTCGTGCCGGTCAGCGAGTCCAGGCGAACAAGCGCATCATCGAAATTCTTTTGTAACTGTCCCTTCTCGTCGGTGACCTTCGATACCTGGGTCTGAAGTTGAGTTTTGTCCTGCTCATTCCGGTTGTTGTTCCAGAGCAGGTAGCCCCAGGTTCCGAGGAAGCCGGCGGCAAGCAATCCAATAACCAGGTTCTTGTAGTCTTTCTTTGGCGGTTGACTTTGGGGAGTCGCTGAGGGATAGTTGGTTGTCGTACTCATAGCTTATGTTTTTTCTTAGATTTTAGAATGGATTTTTTAATCCAACCGATATTTTTTCGGTTCCATTGTTGGACTATTCTAAAACCGTGCCAAATTCATTTTTATTGTGTTCCGAGCCTGATTCTTATAGATTTATGTAGTTTTGCACCACTTTAATTGGTTTGGATGTCTATAGAAAAGATTCTCGGCGACTGGAAGAAAGCAAAATTTAAGCCTGTATATTGGCTTGAAGGCGAAGAAGAATTTTATATTGACCAACTCGTCAACTATGCCGAACATAAGATCCTCACCGAGGCGGAAGCAGGTTTTAACCTGACCGTCTTCTATGGCCGGGATGCCGACTGGGCGGCTGTGATCAACGCCTGCCGGCGGTACCCGATGTTCGCGGAGCGCCAGGTCGTCCTGCTGAAAGAGGCCCAGCAGATGCGGGACATCGACAAGCTCGAACCGTACATCGATAAGCCGCTCGTCTCCACCGTCTTTGTAGTGGCCTATAAGGAAAAGAAGGTGGATGGCCGCAGCAAGCTGGCGAAGATGCTAAAGGAAAAAGCCGAGCTCTTCAGCACCAAAAAGATGTACGATAATCAACTTCCGGAATGGACGGCTGAGCTCATTCACTCCAAAGGCTATACCATCTCGCCAAAAGCGCTGCTGCTGATCGTCGATCATATCGGCAACGACCTCAGCCGGATCAACAACGAGGTGGAGAAACTGCTGGTCAACCTGAGCGGCCGCAACCAGATCACGGAAGATGATATTGAGCGCTATGTAGGCATCAGCAAGGAATATAATGTTTTTGAGCTTCAGGACGCCTTTGCCAAAAAGGACCGCGTCAAGGCCATCCGGATCATCCAGTATTTCGAAAGCAACCCCAAAGCCGCCCCCATCCAGCTCATCCTTCCCTCCATCTACAATTTCTTCAGTAAAGCGTATATGATCTTCGGGCAGAACAGCAACGATGAAAAAAGCGTCGCGTCAACCCTCGGCGTCAATTCCTTCTTTGTAAAAGACTATATCGCCGCGGTCCGCAATTATGGATATGAAGGGATCGAAGGGGGGCTGCTGCTGCTGCATGCCTACAACCTCAAAAGTATCGGTATCGGCAGTTCGGGGGCGGAAGACGCCGCCCTGTTAAAGGAATTAGTGATCAAGATGATGGCCTGAACGGCCATCTGATGGGTGGCCGCGTCAGCGGCTGAGGGCGGCCAAAGCATTCTCTCTATCCACCGACAACTGCGCCTTCAGCCCGTCCAACCCGTCAAACTTTTGTTCCCCGCGAAGATGTTTCCTGACCATCACCCGCAGCTCCCTGCCGTAGAGGTCCACGTTGAAATCAAAAATATTCACCTCGATCGTCCGCTCGCGGCCATCGATGGTCGGCCTCATCCCGATATTCATCATCCCCTTATAGCGCGCGCCTTCCCAGGGCGCGACAGCCGGCGCCTCTACCATCGTCGGGACGGTGAGCGTGATCGCATCGCTACCCACGAGCGACACTTCCACCGCATAGACCCCATCAGCCGGGATCAGTTTTTCGGGATTACCGACCAGAAGATTCGCCGTCGGATATCCGATCGTCCTTCCCAGTCGCCGGCCTTCGGCCACCTGGCCGGAGAAAAAATAGGGATAGCCCAGCAGTTGATTGGCTGTATCGGTATCCGCCTGGCCGATCGCCTCGCGAATGCGCGTCGAACTGACCGAGACGGCGTCGAGCAGGTGGACCGGGATCTCCTGCAACTCGAACCCCTCCGACTGGCTGAACTGCTCGAGCAGATGATAGTCACCCTGCCGGCCCTTGCCATAACGATGATCATAACCGATGATGACCGTGCGCGGCTGAAACCTCTTCAGCAGGAACTCCCGGATGTACTCCTCCGCCGTTAGTTGGGAGAAGGCCTCCGTGAAAGGCGCGACAACCAGATGATCCACCCCCTGCCAGGAGAGGAGCTGGATCTTCTCTTCGAGGGAATTGAGCAGTTTGACCTCCGTCAACCCGCCGCGGACGATCTTGCGGGGATGCGGGAAGAAGGTCACGATGACCGTCTCGCCTCCGATCCTTACCGCCTCTTCCCGGAGTTGCTCCAGGATCCGCGCGTGCCCGGTATGTACGCCATCAAATGTCCCGATTGTAACGACTGCTTTATGGAAGAACGGAAGCTGATCGATATGATAATAGATACGCATGAATGAATTTCGACAAAAAATTGTTTCACAATTTATTTTTTTGTCTTAATACCGTTAATGTCGGCCCTTTTCTCCCCTCTCGGTCGAAAAGTGCGAACTGGGCTCCGCCCGGTTCGGCCTGCAAAGCTAAAGGAATTATTGTAGTATCTTCGCGGCCACTATGTCACTCTATGCTCGACGCGGCGTTTCCGCCCAGAAGGAAGAGGTTCATCAGGCGACCGAAAAGCTCGATAAAGGTCTTTTTTCAAACGCCTTTTGCAAGATCTATCCCGATTATCTGGGCGGGGATCCCGCCTGGGTCAACCTGATGCACGCCGACGGCGCCGGCACCAAGAGCATCCTCGCATACCTGTACTGGAAAGAGACTGGCGATTCGTCGGTATGGAAAGGCATCGCCCGTGACGCGATCGCCATGAACCTCGACGACCTGCTTTGTGTTGGTATCTACGACAACCTACTTTTCTCGTCCACCATTGACCGCAATAAACGGAATATCCCAGGCGAGGTACTCTCCGCGATCATCAATGGCACCCAGGAGTTTTTCGACGAACTAAAGGGGTTCGGTGTGACTGTCCATTACCTGGGCGGCGAGACCGCCGACGTCGGCGATGTCGTCCGGACGATCGCGGTGAACGGGACCATGGCCGCCCGATGGCCAAAGGACCGGCTGGTCACCAATGACCGGATTGGCGCCGGCGACGTTATCGTCGGGCTGGCCAGTTTTGGTCAGGCCAACTACGAGACGGGGTACAATAGCGGGATCGGGTCCAACGGCCTGACCAGCGCCCGGCATGACAGCCTGCAAAAGACTTATGGGGCCCGCTATCACGAATCTTTTGATAACAGCTTGGATGACAATGTAGTATACATCGGCCCCCATGTGGTTACCGATCCGGTCGCCCTGCCCGGAGGGCAAAGCACCGATATCGGCCATTTGCTCCTGAGCCCCACCCGAACCTATGCCCCGGTCCTCAAACGGCTCCTTACGGAAAAATTCGCTGATATTCATGGACTTATACATTGCAGTGGGGGCGGTCAGACCAAGTGTATGAAATACCTGCCGGGGGAATTCCGGGTCATCAAGGATAACATGTTTGACCCACCGCTCATCTTCGAGATCATTCAAAAAGCCTCGGGCTCGGACGGGCGGGAAATGTATCAGGTCTTTAACATGGGCCACCGCCTCGAGATCTTCACCACTCCGTCCTCCGCGGAAGAGTTGATTGGCATCAGCCAATCCTTCGGCATTGACGCCCGGGTTGTGGGCCGCGTCGAACCTGCAACGAAGAAGAGCCTGCTGTTGCGGACCCGCTTCGGGGATATTACCTACACGTAGAGATTCAACTACAACCGGATCTTCTACCGGCCCACCGTAGCTGAAAAAGTTTTTTCGGTCCTCGCAAAGGCCCGACCCTACTGCATTTATATTGACGAGAATTAAAAAAAATGATTAAAATTTCGAATTTCTATCCACAGGGCTATGATTTTCCAGTTTTGCTGACTACTTTCGCAGACGGATCAGGACGGATATAGATTAAATATTTTAACTATCTTTTTTGCCTATTCCCGTGAACTCTCCCGGTTCATTTTCGTTATAGATTAAGTACCCGACAAGAGCTAAAGCCGCCGTAAAAGGCGGAGACACCCGGAGGGCGGACTGGTCCGCCGACGGATATTAGACATCGTCACTTTTATTTTATTTTTAGATATGAGGCAACTAAAGATTGCTACACAGATCACGAATCGTGATTCTCAGGCGGTAGAGAAGTATTTGCAGGAAATTTCCAAGATCCCGATGATCACTCCTGAAGAGGAGACGGTCCTGGCTCAGCGGATAAAGATGGGCGACCAGAAGGCGCTGGACAAACTGGTCCAGGCTAACCTGCGTTTCGTCGTTTCCGTGGCAAAGCAATATCAGCACCAGGGGCTTTCACTGAGTGATTTGATCAATGAGGGCAACCTCGGCTTAATTAAGGCGGCTCAGCGTTTTGATGAAACTAAAGGGTTCAAGTTTATTTCTTACGCCGTTTGGTGGATACGCCAGTCCATTTTACAGGCGTTGGCAGAGCAGGGCAGACTGGTCCGCCTTCCTCAAAACAAAATTGGCACCTACAACAAGGCTAACAAGGCCTATATGGCATTCGAACAGGAGCACGAACGGGAGCCCAGTACGGAAGAATTAGCCGAATTGTTGGAAATGAGTGAGACGGAGATCAACAACATTTTCCAAAGCAATACCCGTCACAGTTCCCTCGACGCCCCGGTCCACGAGGCGGAAGACGTAGCGATGGGCGATCTGCTGGAAGGTGGCGACGAGACGGATGACGACGTCATGAAAGACTCCCTGCGCGCCGAGATTCGCCGCGTGCTCAAATCCCTGAGCCCCCGCGAAGCGGAGATCGTCAATGCCTATTTTGGCCTTGATGGTGAAAATGGGGTGACTATCGAACAGATCGGCCAGAAATACGACCTGACGAAAGAACGCATCCGCCAGATCAAGGAAAGGGCGATCAAACGGCTCCAAAAAGCGCGTTACAGCAATGCCTTGAAAGCATACTTAGGTTAAAAGTTCTCTTTTATAAGAAGACCCGGCAGAAATGCCGGGTTTTTTGCGTCATATAACCGACATTCCCATTCCCCTTTTCCTCTTATATTTGCCAACTTATGACCGAAAAAGTACATTGTCTGATCATTGGTTCGGGACCGGCCGGTTATACGGCAGCCGTCTATGCCGCCCGGGCAAACCTCAAACCCGTCCTCTACCAGGGCATCCAGCCCGGCGGCCAGCTCACCATCACCACCGAGGTCGAAAACTATCCCGGCTATCCCGATGGCGTCCAGGGTCCGGACATGATGGTGCATTTTGAAAAACAAGCCTTCCGCATGGGGGCGGACATCCGTTTCGGCATTGCTACCAAAGTCGACTTTTCCGCCACTCCCCATAAAGTCTGGATCGACGAAGAGAAATTGATCGAAGCCGACGCCGTCATCATCGCCACCGGCGCTTCCGCTAAATGGCTGGGGCTGGAAAGTGAACAAAGGCTCAATGGCTACGGCGTGAGCGCCTGTGCCGTCTGCGACGGTTTCTTCTTCCGCAACAAAGAAGTGGCGATCGTCGGGGCCGGCGATACCGCCGCCGAGGAAGCGCTCTATCTTTCCAAACTTTGTACTACAGTCCATATGCTCATCCGCAGCGAGAAAATGCGGGCCTCGCGCATCATGCAGGAACGCGTACAGCAGACATCGAATATCAAGGTCTATTGGAATAGCGAGACCGACGAAGTGCTGGGAGAAAGCAGGGTGGATGGCCTCCGAATCCGGAACAGCAGGACGGGCGACAAACAGGTTGTCCCGATCAGCGGATTCTTCGTTGCCATCGGCCATCAGCCGAATTCCGGCATCTTCCGTGACTTTCTCGACATGGACGAAGCCGGTTATATCCAAACAATTCCCGGCACGGCCCGTACCAATGTTGATGGCGTCTTTGCCGCTGGCGACGTCCAGGATAAGATCTACCGTCAGGCGGTCACCGCCGCCGGAAGCGGTTGCATCGCTGCACTGGATGCGGAACGATATCTTTCAGCAAAAGGTTTGGCATAACACATACATCATGGTCACCGTCCAATTGCATAAACTCATCTTCTCCGGCCGCCACGGCGTATTCAAGGAAGAATTGGCGACCGGAAACACCTTCGAGGTCAACCTCGACGTGCTCTATGACGAGAATGGCCACCCTTTCGGCGGTTTGGACAGCATCGTCAACTATGTCAACCTGTTTGGGATTGTCAAGGAACGCATGCACCAGCCGTCACCACTGCTGGAGAAGATTGCCGACGAGATCATCAATAAGATCCGGGAACAATATCCCTTTATCCGCGAAGTGATCCTGTCGATCTATAAATTGCAAGCTCCGATCGGTAACTTTCAGGGTAAAGCGGGCATTACCCTCCATAAGTGGTTCGGAGACTAAATCACCTTCCCCTTCCATTTCCCGCTCCGCATATAGGCATAGGACATACTGAACATGCACCCCCAGTAGAGCCACTCCGACATCCATCCATATACCAGCGACCCGTGCCATCGTTCCAGCACGAAGTAGACATAGATCGAATAAAACACGATCGTGATCGCTTCGATCCACAAATTGATCCGGGTATTGCCCGTCCCCGTCACGGCATTAAGCCAGATCACCGAAAAAGACATCATGATCAACGCGATCGACACTACCCGCAGCACCGGCATCGCCGCCGCAGTGAACGCTGCATCCTGCCCATAGATCGACAAAAATGTCTCGGGGAACAGGTTCAGCAACACCGCGATCAGCAGCGCCATCCCCAGGCTCCAGATCAAAATCCGCCCGATCAGTTCGCGCACCCGGTCCTCCATCCCCTGCCCGATGATATTACTTACCATCGCGTTTGTCGTAGAGCCAAAGGCCCAGACAAAGACCCCGAACAACCCGAAGATATTCCGCATGCTGTTGCTGATCGCCAGCGCCTGCCGCCCATGATGCTCCACCAGTACATAGAAGAAATTCCAGGCCGCGATCGAGATGGTATACTGGAAGACCAGCGGGGAGGACTGCGTCAGGATCAGCCGCGCGATCCGGTTGTCAGGCCGCCAGTGACGGTACAGTTGCAGGTCGCGGCCAATCCCCCGCGCATTGATAACACCATATACCACCAGCAGCCCCGCCGCCTCGGCAAATATGGACGAGACCGCCGCCCCGTTGAAGCCCAGCATCGGAAGTCCGAAATGTCCGAAGATCAGCCCATAGTCCAGCAGGACATTGACGCTCGCCTCGGCAAGTGTGCCGTATACGAGGAACTTGCTCTGGTTAGTGCCCACCAGCAGGGCATTCCGCATTTGATAGATATACAGGAAGGGAAGACCCCAGATGCGGATGCGAAGAAAAGAAAGCGCCTGGTTACGAACGGCTTCCGAATGAAGGGAATAAGACAACACGACCGGTGCGAGGGTCCAGGTCAGTGCGATGCCGATCGCGGCGAGGACCAAGGCAATCAACATCCCCTGAAAAAATAGCTTGCCGATCTCTTCGATCCGCCCCTCGCCGGCCCGCCGGGCGATCAGGGCTTGCAGGCCGTTGTTCAGCCCCTGGCCGATAACCGCAAACAAAAGATAATATACGCCGGTAATGCCGGCCGTCGACAATGCATACCCGCTTTTGTCCAAGTGGCCGAGGAAGATATTGTTGGTTATGAAATTGATCTGCGGCACTAGGATGGCCAGGCTGATCGGCAGGGCCATCTTCAGAATATCTCCATTGCTGATCTTTACAGTATACGTTTTGGTGCTCCCTGCCATGGCTAGAAAAGAGCTAAATTTACATCTATTTGTAGTATTATTGCACATCTGACACTATGCATAAACCTGCATTTCAAATCGAAATATCGTCTATCTCGGATGAGGAGCTGCTCCAGTCCCGGCTGCTGGTGGAGGTCAATCCCCACGCCTTCACCTACGTCCTGCTCAACCAGCGGAACATGAGCCCGTTAACCGTTAAACATTTCCAGCTGGAGATCGGTAAAGACAGCAGCTTGGCGGATACGCTCCGGGAGATCCTGGCATCCGACCCGCTGCTCCGGCGCCCGGTAAAGGAAACCCTGGTCATCTACAATTTTCCGGAATGCAGTCTCGTCCCCGAACCCCTGTTTTCGATGGACAATAACCGCGAGATCATCGACACCCTCCACGGCGATCTGCAAAAGGGACTGATCCTGAGCGAAAAGATCCCATGGTGGGAGCTCTTCAATATCTACCGCATCTCGCCGGACCTGCATCAGCTGCTACAGAATAGTTTTACAGCCGGCAAATACTGGCACTACTACAGTCTCCTGCTCAAGAGTTTCAAGATGTTCGATTCCAATGACCCGGAAGACTGCATCAAGGTTATCTTTTATTCGGACAAGATGGTAGCGCTCTTCGTGCGCGGCGGAAGGGTGCAACTGGTGCAGACCTTTCTTTACCAGGACACCAAGGACGTCATCTATCACCTCCTCAACAGCTGCCGGCAGCTGGGGCTTGATCAGGAGAATGTCAAACTGCTCGTAGGCGGACTGATCGACCGGCAGTCCACACTCAGCGCCGAGCTGCATAAATATTTCTTACGGCTCCAGTTCGAAGAGATCGACGAGAGCATCAAGATCACAGATGAGCTTAAGGAGCTCCCCCTCCATTATTTTTCCTCCATACTGAAAATCGCGGTATGCGCATAATCGGCGGCGATCTTGGGGGCAGAAAGGTGCACCCGCCCGCAAAAATGCCCCACACCAGGCCGACGACCGATATCGCCAAAGAAGGGCTGTTCAATATTCTGGAGAACAACCTCGATCTCTCTTCCCTAAAGACTCTCGATCTGTTTGGCGGCACAGGCAGTATCAGCTTTGAACTGGCTTCCCGCGGCGTGCAGGATCTGACTGTTGTAGAAAAAGACCCGTCCATGTTCGCTTTTATTCAAAAGACGGCAAAAGAACTTGGCATGGAAGAGATATATAAAGTGGTAAGAATGGATGTGTTCCGGTTCATCGGGCAATGCACCGACAGTTTTGACTTGATCTTTGCAGGCCCTCCCTACGCTCTGACCAACATCGACGAGCTGCCGGGTCTTACGTCCCGACTGCTAAACGACAAGGGTTGGTTCATCCTCGAACATACCCCCCGAAATAACTATGAAGGCTACCCGTACTTCGTGACGCAGCGGCATTATGGGACGACGATCTTTTCCATTTTTGTCAGGAAAAACTAAACTGGGCGGAGCCCAGTTCGCACTTCAAAACCGGCACGACATGCAACCTATCTTTATCACCGGCATCGGTACCGGTATCGGCAAGACCCTCGTCTCCGCCGTGGTGACGGAAGCGCTGGGCGGTTCCTACTGGAAGCCCGTTCAGACTGGTTTTGAGGACGGCACAGATGCAGGTTGGGTAAGCGAACGGATCAGCAATCCCCGGGAGCGGGTGTATCCCGAGACCTATAAGCTGAGCCTGCCCGCGTCTCCGCATATTGCCGCACGCCAGGAAGGAATAGACATCGACCTGAATCGGATCGTCAGGCAACTCGAGACTATCCAAGGCCGGCCGCTGGTCATCGAAGGCGCCGGTGGTTTGTTCGTCCCGCTTAACGACCGCCAATTCATTATCGATCTGATCCAGAAACTCGACGCGACCGTACTGTTGGTCAGCCGCAACTATCTCGGTAGCATCAATCATTCCCTGCTGACCGCCGCCGCCTGCCGCCGAGAGGGCCTCCGGGTCGCCGGATGGATCTTTAACGACCAGTATATGCGCTACGAAGAGGAGATCGCGCAATGGAGCGGCATCCCGGCCATCGCCTCGATTCCTTTTCAGGAAGATGTCAGCAGGGATTTTGTCCGGGAGCAGGCGGTTAGGATCAGACCTGCCCTGCAGACGGCCTTCAAGACCAATCGCTAAATTTGCCGTACCTTTGAGGAACCGGTATTCCGGCGGACTTTGAACTCGTGCTATGAACGTCAATTCTTTTCTTCTTCGACCGATACGAATCTTACTATTTCCCCTTTCTCTGATCTACGCCCTGATCGTCAAAGTCCGAAACTGGTTCTTTGATAGGAGGATATTCCCCTCCGCCTCTTTTAACTTTCCGGTCATCTGCGTCGGCAACCTCGCGGTAGGCGGTACCGGTAAATCGCCAATGGTGGAGTGGATGGTTGCCGGACTAAAGGACCGGTTCGCCATCGCCATACTCAGTAGGGGGTACAAGCGAAAGACACGAGGCTACGCGCTGGCGGGCGAGAGCAGTTCCGCCCTTGATATCGGGGACGAACCGATGCAGTTCTACCGCAAATTCCCTGAGGTGCCCGTAGCGGTAGGAGAGGAGCGGATGGAAGCCATCCCGCAATTGCTGCATGACCGGCCGGGCACGCAAGCCATTATCCTCGACGATGCATTCCAGCATCGCGCGGTGAAAGCCGGGCTCAATATCCTGCTTACGGATTATTCGAACCTGTTCACCCGCGACTGGTGGCTCCCCAGTGGCGACCTTCGCGATGCCCCATCCAGTTACCGCCGTGCCGATATCATTGTAGTCACCAAATGCCGCGAAGACCTCGCCGATGACGAACGACGCGAGATCGCTGCGGAGATCGGACCCCTGTCTCATCAGCGAATTTTCTATACCGCCATCCGATATGACCAACCGTATCACATCACCCGTCACACGCCTGCGGTCATCGACGACCGCGTGGAAGTATTGCTGGTGACGGGAATTGCCAACCCCGCCCCGCTCAAGCGATGGCTGAACGACCGGTCCCGGACCTATTACGAACTGGCCTATAGCGATCATCATATCTATAGCATCGACGATCTGAACGCGATCCTCCGGCGGTTCCACAGCATTACGGCCACGGACAAGCTTATCCTAACGACCGAGAAGGACGCTGTCCGCCTGATCAAATTCCGTAAGGAGCTCGAAGGATGGCCCTTCTATGTCCTGCCCATATCGCCGCGTTTTTTATTCGGCGAAGAGGCTGGCTTTAGGGATATAATCATTAAATTCATCACAGAATTTCAGAAGAATGAAGAACAAAAAAAAGAAAAACATAAAGCAAAACAAGCATAAGAGTACATCCGATTCCTCCCGTCTATATTCCGGCACCCTCGATGTTACGCGCTCCGGTATGGGGTTCGTTGTCGTCGAAGGCCGCGACCAGGATATCCTTGTCCGGCCGTCGGATTTCAATACTGCCCTGCATGGGGATACCGTCCGGGTAAGAGTGACCAGTCAACCCGGCCGAGGCGGCCGGGTGCAGGGGGAAGTGGCGGAAGTGCTGCAACGCAAGCAGCTCGAATTTCTCGGGCATATCGAGATCAGCCAGTCCTTCGCCTTTTTTATCGCCGAAATGGATAAGCCGATGCCGGATATCTATGTCCCCCTGTCCCAATTGAACGGTGCCGTGCACAACGATAAGGTCATCGTCCGGATCACTGAATGGGAACAGAACAAGAAACCGCAGGGTATCGTCATCCAGATCATGGATTCATCGGATGTGAACGACCAGAGCATGAAAGAGATCCTGCTGGAGAACGGTTTCCCGATCTTTTTCCCTGAGAATGTCCTCGAAGAATCCGAACGGCTTCCCGACCTGATCCCAGCGGCGGAGGTCGCCCGGCGTAAGGATATGCGCGACGTCCTCACCTTTACCATCGACCCGATCGACGCCCGGGACTTTGACGATGCTATTTCCATCCGGTCGATCGACAACGGTCAGCTTGAGATCGGTGTCCATATCGCCGACGTCAGTTATTATGTAGTGCCGGATACGGTGCTTGATAAGGAAGCCTATGAGCGGGCTACCTCGGTCTATCTGCCGGACCGCGTCAACCCGATGCTGCCGGAACGCATCTCCAACGAGCTGTGTTCGCTGCGTCCGCACGAGGACAAACTGACCTTCTCGGCTGTTTTCCGTATGACCCCGAAAGGCGAGATCAAACACCGCTGGATCGGGCGGACCGTTACTCACTCCAACCATCGCTTCAGCTACGAGGAAGTGCAGGAGATCATCGAACAGCAAACGGGGCTATATCAGGCTGAAATAGCGACCCTCCATACCCTCGCCCAACGCTTCCGTCGCCACCGCTTCAAAAAGGGCGCGATCAATTTCTCTTCCACGGAGGTCAAGTTCAAACTGGATCCGAAGGGCAAGCCCATCGGCATCATCTTAAAAGAAAGCAAGGATTCGCACCAACTCATCGAGGAGTTCATGCTACTCGCCAACCGGGAGGTGGCGGAATATGTGGGGAAGATCGAAGTACACAAAAAGCCTGTTCCTTTTCCATACCGGGTACATGATACCCCGGACAAGGAGAAGCTCCTGCCTTTCGTCGAATTTGCAAAAAAGTACGGCATCAACTTTGACCTGAAGACTCCGGAATCGATCGCCGCCTCCTTCAATCAGATGCTGGCCGACGTGAAAGGCAAACCGGAACAGCATGTGCTGGAGACGCTCGGTATCCGCACGATGGCCAAAGCCATTTATACGACAGAGAATATCGGCCACTACGGCCTTGGATTTGAGCATTATTGTCACTTTACCTCTCCGATCCGCCGCTATCCGGACGTGCTGGTCCATCGCATCCTGCAGGAATGCCTTGACAACAAGATCGAGCCGGACAAGAAGCTCGAGGCAAAGTGCCGCCACAGCAGCGAACGGGAGCGCGCGGCGATGGACAGTGAACGCGCGGCCAACAAATACAAGCAGGTTGAATACATGCAGAGTTTCCTTGGTGAAGAGTTCGAAGGCGTCGTCAGCGGGGTCGCCTCCTTCGGGTTCTGGGTCGAGACCGTCGAGCACAAATGCGAAGGCCTCGTCAGCATCAACAGCCTGCTTGAATATGATGATTTCAGACACAACGAGGCCGACTATTCGCTCGTGGGCCGGCGCAGCGGTCGCCAGTTCCGGATCGGCGACAAGCTGACCATCCGGGTGGTGGCGGCCAACCTGACCAAACGCCAGCTCGACTACGAATGGGTTATCACAGCGGCGGAGCCTGAAGGGACCGACTTGCCGGCACAGCGCCAGCCCCGCCAGACCCTCAAAAAACCCTCCCCCGGTCGCCATCCCGGCAGCGGCGGGCATTCCGCTACCGGTCGACATTCCGCCTCCGATCGCCGTCCCGCCGGCGGTCACCACTCCGCCCGCAAAAAGAAGAAATAACCACCGATCGACTATGCACAGCTTCGAAAAATTGTCCGCTGACTTTGCCGCCCGGTTCAGCCACGGACATTTCCCCGCTCATCCTGCCAGCCTCTACCAACCGGCCGGCTATTTCCTTAGCATGGGCGGGAAACGCGTCCGCCCCGTCCTTTGCCTTATGGGCAATGAGCTCTTTGGCCCGATCGAAGAAGATGCCTGGCAAATGGCGATCGCCATCGAGCTGTTTCATAATTTCACGCTGATCCATGACGATATCATGGACCGCGCCCCGCTCCGCCGCGGCATGACGACGGTCCACGAAAAATATGGGTCCCCTACGGCTATCCTTACCGGCGACGTGATGATGGTCGTCAGCTATGACTATATCAGCCGGGTTGGATCGCCGCATATCCGCCGCATCCTTCACCTGTACAACCAGACGGCCAGTCACGTCTGCGAAGGCCAGCAGTTGGATATGGACTTCGAGCGGCGCACTGACGTTCAGATGGACGAATACCTGAACATGATCGGGTTGAAGACCTCGGTATTGCTGGCCGCCAGTCTGCAGATCGGCGCCATCCTCGGCGGCGCCGGCCTCGGCAACCAGGATAAGATCTACCAGTTCGGTAAGAACCTGGGCGTGGCCTTCCAGATCCAGGATGATTATCTCGATTGCTATGGGGATTCCACAAAATTCGGGAAGAAGCTCGGAGGTGATATCCTTGCTGGAAAGAAAACCTTCCTGCTGGTCAAGACCCTCGAAGTGGCTACCGACGCCCAACGCCGCCGAATCCGCGGGCTCGAAGCCGCCCCCGCCGGAGACAAGATCGACGGCATGCTGGAGCTCTATCATCAGTGTGGTGTCGATGCCTGGGTGCGGGAGCTGAAGGAACATTACCGGCAGGCCGCCCATCAAAGCCTCGAGGATATTGCTGTGCTAAATCAAAGGAAAGAGCCGCTGCGTCAGCTAATTGATTATCTTCTGCACCGGGAATATTGATCCCTGCTACTGTTTCTGGCCTTTTTTCCCTAATTTCCACGCTCAATAACTTATTGAATGCCCAATTCACTTTTCCGGAAGAAATCATTGGACAAGATCGTGAAGGATGCCGAGCGCGGCATATCGGACGGCCATGGGGGAGGGGGGCTAAACAAAGTACTAAATGTAAAAGACCTGACATTCATGGGGATCGCCGCCATCGTTGGGGCGGGAATTTTCTCTACCATCGGGGTGGCATCCTATGACGGCGGTCCGGGTATTTCCCTTTTGTTCATCCTGACTGCCATTACCTGCGGCTTTTCGGCACTTTGTTACGCGGAATTCGCCAGCCGGGTGCCCATCGCGGGGAGCGCCTACACCTATGCTTATGTATCCTTCGGCGAGATTGTGGCCTGGATCATCGGCTGGGCCCTGATCCTGGAATATGCGATCGGCAATATCGTCGTGGCTATCTCCTGGAGCAGCTATTTCAATAACCTGTTGCTGGGATTCCATATTCATCTTCCTGGCTGGCTGATTACCGACCCTGGTTCCGCCAAAGATGCATTTCTGGCTGCACAGCATACGCTTGCGCAGCAATCCAATCTGACGGCAGAGGCGAAGGCTCCGCTGCTGGACGCCATCCATACCTGGAATTCGGCGCCCGTCATCTCAGGGATGCACGTCGTTTTGAACCTGCCCGCCTTTTTCATCGTCTGTATCATATCATATATTACCTATATCGGCATTCGCGAAAGCAAAAAGGCGACCAATGCGATGGTCATTTTCAAGCTCTCCGTCGTTGTGCTCGTCATCATCCTGGGTTTCTTCTTCGTCAACACGGCCAACTGGAGCCCTTTCCTGCCTAACGGCTTCAGCGGCGTGCTGAAGGGAGTCTCGGCCGTATTCTATGCCTATATCGGTTTTGACGCCATCTCTACCACGGCGGAGGAATGCACCAACGCCCAGCGGGACTTACCCAAGGGAATGATCTATTCCCTTCTCATCTGTACTGTCCTGTATATCCTGATCGCCCTGGTGCTGACAGGGATGGTTCCCTTTTCCAAATTAAACCTGGCCGATCCGCTGGCCTTTGTTTTTAACGAAGTGCATCAGAAATGGATCGGGTACTTCATCTCCGTCAGCGCGGTCGTCGCCACCACCAGCGTGCTGCTGGTATTCCAGCTCGGACAGCCCCGCATCTGGATGAGTATGAGCCGCGACGGACTGCTGCCGAAGGCTTTCGGAAAGATCCATCCTAAATTCCATACCCCCTGGTTCTCCACCATCGTCACCGCTATCATCGTCGCCGTTCCCACCTTGTTCATGGGTAGCAACCTGATGACACAACTGACCAGCATCGGCACCCTGTTTGCTTTCGTGCTCGTGTCCGGCGGGGTGCTGATCCTACCCCGGATAAGCAATGTCGGTAAAAAAGGATTCAAATTGCCGTACTGGAACGGACGCTATATAATGCCGTTCCTGTATATCGGCTTTATTCTCCTTTTCAGGAGCCGGATCGTAGCGGCTGTGCAACATATTGCGAGCGACAGCCTGGAAGAAGCGCTTTTCCTCGTCTTCGCTTTGCTCGTCACCGTGCTCTCCCTGGCCACCATGGTCCGCAAGCTTTCCCTCATCCCGGTATTAGGGGTCCTGTTCTGCGCCTACCTGCTCATCGAGATCCCTGCCATCGCCTGGAAATGGTTTTTTGTCTGGATGGGTATCGGTCTCATTGTTTATTTTCTCTACGGGTACCGGAAGAGCAAGCTGACCGCCAAGGCGACGGAGGCGCGCGACAGCCCGCCGCCGGGCCATCCGGGAGCCGCCGGGTCGGTTTAAACCTGTAACTTTGCCCTTATGAAATTCGAGGTCGGCGACAAAGTAGTCGTCAAACATTCCAATGATGACGGAGAGGTCGTTGAGATCATCAACGATAAGATGGTGCTGATAGACGTTCGCGGCGTAAAATTCCCCGCTTATACCGATCAGCTGGATTTCCCCTATTTCAAGCGGTTCACCGAGAAGAAGATCATCCCCGCGGAAAAGAAGCCGAAGCAGTACATTGACCAGCTTCCGAAGGAAAAGCCGCAGCCGGGAAACAAGAGGGAACAGATCGCCCAATTGGGGGAAGGCGTCTGGCTAACCTTTCTCCCGGTCTTCGATCGCGATGAATTTGATGACGATGTGGTGGAAAGCCTCAAGATCTACCTGGTCAACAACAGTCCCTCCGGATATCATTTCTCCTACCGGTTAAAGTATTCCGGCAGCACCGATTTCGATCTGGACAATCAAATCCCCGCCGGCCAGGATTTCTATCTCCACGATATACCTTTTTCCAACCTGAACGACAATCCCGTTTTTGACTGGGAGTTCTCGCTGCTGACTCCCGATAAAGCACGGGTCGATCATTTCGAGACCTCCTTCAAGCCGCGGGCCAAACAGGTCTTCAGCCGCATCGAAGAGATCCGCAAAAAGGGCGAAGCTACCTTTTCCTTCAAGCTGTTAGACGAGTATCCGTTCCGGCCCGTCGAAGAGCCGGTCGAAACCCTCGGACTGCTGTCCGGCTCGGGATTTCGCGTCTACGAAGCCTCACGCGCCCGGCAACACCTGGAACCCGCCCGCTCCGAACTGGACCTTCATGCGGAGAAGCTGACCGATAAACCCGATGCGCTGGATAACTTTGAGATCCTGACGTTACAACTGCAGACCTTCGAAAAATATTTTGACCTCGCCCTGGCCCATCACCTTCCTTCCATGATTGTCATCCATGGCGTCGGTACCGGCAAACTGCGCGACGAGATCCACGAGATCCTGCGGACGAAACGCAACGTCAAATCCTTTATCAACCGCTATGATCCGCGTTACGGTTACGGCGCAACGGAGATCTTTTTCGAGCATGGGAAAGGGTAGTGGGCGTCCTTGCGAACCCCGGGGGGTGGGTTTCGGCTACTCTTGCAAACACCGATTTTTCCTTTTAACTTTAGTGTCGTGATCCTCCTGTACCTTTTTAACACCGTCGTACCCATCCTCCTGCTCCTGTTGCTGGGTTCTTTTTTTCATGTACTTTTCCATGAATTGGGACATGCCGCGCCAGTCTTGCTCGGGTCACGCGGCTGGGCAACGATCTATATAGGGTCCTATGGCGACCCCGGTCGGGCTCTCGGCTGCCGGATCGGCCGGCTGAAGATCTGGATCAAATACAATCCCTTCCTTTGGTTCCGCGGGATGTGCCAGCCCGGAGGGGCTTCATTTTCCATCAACCGGCAAATGCTATATGTGGCGGCCGGGCCTCTTGGCTCGCTGCTGCTTGGCCTCGGTGCCTGCAGTCTCTTGTCGATCGGCCAGATCCCGGGCTTTCTGCGGCTTTGGCTGGGGTTTACGGTTCTGTTTGCAGCGATGGGTTTGCTTGGCTCGACCGTACCGACCGGACGCCGCCGGCACACGCGCGACGGCAAGCTCGTCTACCCCGACCTGATCCTGATCGTCCGGCTGTGGAGATCGAAAAGATTGGCTTAACATTGCAGGATGAAACGCAAATCCTTTCTGCAACGATCGCTGCTGGCCGGCGTCTCCTTGCTGACCACAGGTGCAGTGAGCGCCGCCAAAAAGAATTTGGCTGCCCGGTCCTCAATCGCTTCTGGCGACCCTTTCCACCTCAACTACACCACTCACGACGGTATGTTCAAGAACAGCGCAGGCCCCAACTTTATCGATCAGATCAAATTTGCCTATGACCAGGGCTTTCGATCGATCGAAGATAATGGGATGGCACAGCGACCGGTCGGCCAGCAGCAACAGATTGGCGATGCGCTTGCGAAACTCGGCATGTCGATGGGCGTGTTCGTGCTGGATAAAGGCGGCAATGGTGCCAACTCCACCGCTACCGGCAAACCCGAGAACCTGGAGATATTTTTGAAAGGCTGCCGCCAGGCCGTGGAGGTATCCCAACGCTGCGGTGGCAAGCTGACTACCGTCGTTCCTGGCGATTTCGAACGCCATCTCCCGATCGGCATCCAAACCGCCAACGTCATCGACGCGCTACGCAGAGGTGTCGAGATCCTCGAACCTCACGGAATCGTAATGGTGCTGGAACCGCTGAGCGATACGCCGGATTTGTTTTTGCGGTTTTCCGATCAAGCCTTCGAGATCTGCCGCGCCGTCAACCATCCCTCCTGCAAGATCCTCTTCGACATGTACCATATCCAGCGGAACCAGGGCAATCTCATTCGCAATATCGACCTGGCCTGGACCGAGATCGCCTATTTCCAGATCGGCAATAATCCCGGCCGGAACGAGCCCGGCACCGGAGAGATGGACTATCATAATATCTTCAAACATATTTACGACAAAGGATATAAGGGCATGCTCGGCATGGAGCATGGGAATGCGCTGCCGGGGAAGGAGGGAGAGGAGGCGCTGGTCAAGGCCTATCGCGAAGCCGACAATTTTGGTTGATCGTTCGGCGTCGCCCCGCATCGACGCGCCGAGTTCGGGTGTACGCTTGCCAAAAAAATAGTTTGATTTGCCAAATCAAATTAATTTTATCAGAACACATAAACCGCGGCAAGGCCAGTTGTACGGCACAAATCCCGGATTCGGGTGCCGCCCACACTCGCCGGTACGCGGAATTTTCCTATCTTTATCGCCGCTACCAACCGGGTCATCGCTCCCTGCCCGTCAGGGGGAGGAAAGTCCGGACAGCACAGGGCAATGCACCGGTTAAGAGCCGGGGGACGCTCACGCGTTCACAGAGAGTGCCACAGAAAATAACTGCCACCTGGCGCAAGCCGGGGGTGAGGTTGAAAACGTGGGGTAAGAGCCCACGGCGCCGGCAGGTAACTGCCGGCGAGGGTAAACCTTGCATGCTGAAATGCCACGTATACCGGCGCTCGAGGGCGGCTCGCCCGATGCCGGAGGGTAGGCAGCTAGATCCCTGCAGCAATGCAGGGGCCAGATAAATGATGGCCACCCGCGTAACAGCGGGAACAGGATCCGGCTTACAGGTTGGTAGCTTTTTTTTATCGCCCTGACCATCTGCCCGCAACCGGACGGCTATTGTCTGAATTCGGACAAGCGGCACAGCACCTTATCGAACACTATTTTGATTGTCAGGTTATTAAAAGTTTGGCACCCTTTTGCCTGCGTTCCAGTAACCAACTTCCTTTCCATGCTTATCCGCAACTATTATCGGACAGCTGTCCGGCAAATCACCCGCAATCGTTTTCAGACGTCGACGGCCGCCCTGGCCAATCCCGTCAACAGCTTAAGAACCGAATAATTCCACCATGCTCAGCACCTATATCAAACACGCCGTCCGGCGCCTGGCCAAAGACCGCCAGTCGACCCTGCTAAACCTCATCGGCCTGGCTTCGGGCCTTGCGTGCGCCTTTCTCATCTACCTATGGGTAAGCGACGAACGTAGCGTCGATAAGTTCAACGATAAGGACGGCCAACTTTACCTGGTGATCAGACCGACCCCGGAGTCGTGACCTATCAGGGAAAAACGCTCAAGGCAAGAGAGCAATTCGCGGACAAGGATTTCTTCCGGATGTTCTCCTACCGGCTGGTTTCCGGCGATAAGGCGGCGCCGCTCGCCGGAAGTTACGGCGTGCTGATCTCCGATAAGCTCGCACGAGCCTTGTTTAATACGACCGACAACCTGATCGGAAAGTCCATCGCCTGGGATCATAACGATAAATTCAACGGCTCCTACGCGATCACCGGCGTTTTTGAGGCGCCCCCGGCCAATGCCACGGACCAGTTCGACCTGCTCTTTTCCTACGACTTGTTTAAGACAAGGGAAAGCGGCACCGACGGCGACGTCACGTTCTGGGGCAGCAACAGCATTCATACCTATCTGCAACTGAAACGAGGAACCGACATCCGCCAGTTCAATGCGAAGGTCAAAGATTACACCCAAAGAAAGGTCGCAGTCCTCTACCACAACGAAGACCTGTCGAAATGGGAAGGAACACTCTATCTGCAAAAGTACGCTGACCGCTACCTCCACAATCATTTCGAAGGCGGCCTGCCGGTCGGCGGCCGGATCGAATATATACAGCTATTCTCGATCATCGCACTTTTCATCCTCGCGATCGCCTGTATCAATTTTATGAACCTCTCGACGGCCCGCGCGGCCAGCCGGATGAAAGAGGTAGGCATCCGCAAAGTGATCGGGGCGGGCCGCCGGCGATTAATAGCGCAATATATCGGCGAATCGGTCGGGATGGCTTTTCTGGCGCTGATGCTCGCCCTGGTCCTCATCCGCCTGTTGCTGCCGGCCTTCGACAAACTAACGGGAAAGGATATGGGCTTGCATCTTACGCCGGAACTTATCGAAGCATTAACCGGAATTACCCTGGTTACCGGCCTCGTGGCGGGAAGCTATCCCGCCTGGTACTTGTCCGGGTTCAGGCCCGCGCTGGTGCTGAAAGGCAAGCTCAGCAATACGGCTGGCGAATCCAGGATCCGCCGTGGGTTGGTCATTTTTCAGTTTACTATTTCCATCGTGCTGATCATATCGGTGATGGTCGTCTACAAGCAAATGAACTTTATCCAGCACCGCAATCTGGGCTATAACCGGGATAATATACTGCACTTTCATGCCGAGGGAAATGTCGTCAAATCGTTGCCAGCCTTCCTGACCGCGGTGCAAGAGATCCCCGGCGTCGTCGGCACATCCAGCATGGATGGCAATATGACGGGTAAATATTCGCAGGGCGGCGGCGGCATCGGCTGGCCGGGTAAATCGGATAACGACGGGGTGGAATTCGAAGGACTGGACGTGGGCTACGGCATGATCGACATGCTGGGCCTGCAAATGAAGGAAGGCCGGCCCTTTTCGCCGCAATACCCCTCCGATACAAACGGGATCATCTTTAACGAGACGGCGATCAAAGCCATGAAGCTAAAGGACCCCATCGGCCAGACGGTAATGACCTGGCGGCAACAAAAGAAGACGATCATCGGCGTTGTTAAAGATTTTCAGTTCCATTCCATATATAAAGGCGTTACCCCTTTCTTCTTCCGTTGGCAGGATAGGGACAACAGCGATGTCTACGTGAAGATCAGTGGCGGCACAGAACAGGAGACGCTGGCCCGGCTGGGTCACTTATATCAACAGTTCAACCGCGGCCTTCCTTTCGAATACGTCTTCCTCGAGGACGATTATCAGGCCTTGTATGCGTCCGAACAGCGGGTGTCGATCTTGTCCCGCTATTTTGCAGGTATCGCCATCCTGATCTCGTGTCTGGGACTTTTCGGACTGGCCGCCTTTACCGCCCGGCGGCGCCAGAAGGAGATGAGCATTCGGAAGGTCGTGGGCGCCGGTGCGTCGACAATTGCCTTGTTGCTGTCAAAGGACTTTTTCGTGCTGGTATCGATCGCACTGGGGATCGGTTTCCCGCTGGCCGCGCTGATCATGCATAACTGGTTGGAAAGCTTCGCCTACCGTATAACAATGGGTGTGACGATCTTCGTGATCACTGCAGCAGCGGTCGTGCTCGTCACCCTACTGACGGTCAGTTACCAGGCGATCAAAGCGGCGACAGTCAATCCGGTGAAGGTTTTGAGGTCGGAATGAAGAACTTGATCATTGACTACAAATGCCCTACCCATCCACCCACCTCCATCATCCACGCCAGCCCCAGGTGCACGATCAGGCCGCCGACGATCGAGCGCGTCCGGTAGGCGAGCACGCCCAGCACCACGCCGCCAAAGAAGGAAGTGATACATTCCGCAAGCGGCTTGCCGAAATGGATCGTACAATAGAAAGCAGCCATTGGCAGGATAGCCTGCTCGCCGGCATAACGAATGATCCCGATCACCAGCAAACCCCGAAAGAATAGCTCGATCGACAGGAAGTCGATCCCGTAAGAAAGTTCATACCCGGCCTTCCAGGGCCAGACCGGCCCCGGGTAAGCGTTCATAAATGCGATCGACTTTACCTTTGGATAAACGCGCAAAAAATCATGTTGCGTCGAAGCGAGTGCGACCAAGGGAGCCAGCAACAGAAGCAACATGAAATATGGCCGCGCGGAAAACCCTTTTTTCGTCAGCCCCACAGAGGACATAAAATCATTCCCTTCCAACCAACCAGCCTTCCAGCATCCCCAAAGCATCACGCCCAACAGCAAAAATTTTGCCGGCAGCTGAGTTACCGCCGTCCAATAGCGGTTCAGCAGGGAATCCTGACTCCCCGGCAACAGCGCGGAGAAATCCCAGTGCACCATTTTGGCGGCAAAGAACAGCGGCGCGATCACCAGTAACCGGACCAGGCCTGCGCTGAAAACCGGCCGAACGGAACCGGACCATTCATATTGGAGACCCCAGGCAAGCGCTATTACGGCCGCGTAGAAGGCCACAAAACACCCGTACACAACATACCAGGGCCCAAGGCCCAGTATCCGGCGTTCGATTCCAACCGTATAGTTCATCGTGATCAGCGCCGCCAGCAGGAATAGGGTGACAAGAGCAGCGGGCCGCGAAGTACGGCGCCCAAACGCAAGAAGATAACCGAGAAAAGCGCGCATCAGGAATGGAAGCTTTCTTTCATCTTACCAAGAAGATCTGTCTCCAGCATTTTCTGTGCCAGCTTCAACATATTGAGAAAGGCTTTGCCATGCGAAATGCCATGGCCGATAATAACGGGCTTGGTCACACCCAGCAGGGGAGTACCGCCGTAATATTCAAAATCAAAACGATCGAAAAACTCGCTTTCGATCCGGTGCCGGTTCGAGATTTCATAAAGCGATTCCGCCAGCTTCAGGATCACGTTGCCGGTGAAACCTTCACAGACCATGACATCGGCCTTGTCCTGCAAAAGGTCCCGGCCTTCGATATTGCCGATAAAATGGATTTGACCATTTTCTTTTAAAAGCGGGTAGGCTGTCTGGGTCAGGATATTCCCTTTCCCTTCCTCCTCGCCGATATTCAGCAAACCGACCCGCGGCCGGGGAATACCCAGGATATGCTGCGCATATAAAGAACCCAGCACCGCGAACTGATTGAGATTCTCCGGCTTGCAGTCGGCATTGACACCAACATCCAGCAGCACGCCGGCTTTTCCGTTGTCTTTTGGAAGTACCGTGGAAATCGTTGGACGTTGGATCCCTTCGATCGGTTTGAGGCTGTAATGCGCCCCGACCAGCATGGCGCCGGTATTGCCGGCGCTGATAAAGGCATCCATTTTGCCGGCGGCAAGCAACTGGAACCCGATTGCGATCGAAGACTGTTGTTTTTCCTTCAGCGCCCTGGTGGGATGCTCGTTCATTTCGATCACCTGGCTGGCGTGAACGATCCGGACGGCTTCGAGCGGAATACCATGTTCCGCCAGCAGGGGCCGCACCTGCTGTTCATCTCCAACCAGCCAGACGACGGTCCTTGCCGGGGATTCACGCAAATAGAATTGGACCCCTTTCACCACTTCGAGGGGTGAAAAGTCGCCTCCCATCATGTCAAGACCGATGTTCATTCGGGGACTTTGGGATTTACCAACACCTTACTTGATCGGGGAAGTCTCTGAAACCACTTTTCCCTTATAGTATAATTTGCCTTCGCTGGTATGCGCGCGATGACGAACATGCATTTCACCCGTCGTGCTGTCTTTGCTCAACGTCACCTTCTCAGCCTTATAATGCGTCCTTCTTTTTGCGCTGCGCTGCTGGGAATGTCTTCTTTTCGGATTTGGCATATCAGATCAATTTTAAAATTTATTTTCCTAAGTCCTTGAACTTCTCTAATCCCTTCCATAACGGATTCCCCGACGTCTCCTTCTCCTGCTCCAGCTTCTTCAACATCTCCAACACTTCCTTGTTGCAGTGGGGCCCGCCCATCTCTTCCGGCTTGCACATCCGCTGCATCGGAATGCTGAGGTTGATGAACTCATAAATCCAATCCGACAGGTGCAGATGGCTTTCCCCCTTGGAAATATAATAGACATCCGGGTCCTCCTCCTGCTGGTTCATAATGTCCGGATCTTCAACCAGCTTCACCAGGATGTTGAACTCATCCCACAGGTCCAGCGGCAGCACATTCCCGCAGCGGTCACAGTCGATCTCGATCTTCCCCGTGATCTCGAACTTCAGCAGCATAAAGCCGTTCTTCTTGTCCAGCGTCAGCCTGACCTGCGCATCACAATGCCGGAAATCCTGCTGCTGGTAAGCCTCGAAGAACCGGTCCGTGATCCGATAGCTAAACTCATGGACGCCAGCCTTAAGGCCCACAAACGCTATTTCAAATTCCCTGCGGCTGCTCATGAGTGCTTTTTAAAGAGCTTGCAAAGGTAGGGATAAATTATTAGAAATCAGCTTTCCGCCCTGGATAATTTAGCGGGTACATCCCGCAATTTAAGTAAAGGCGAATAGAAAAAATAAGGTAAATTTAGTTAAATGAAAAGACAACCTCAGACTGACTCCCTAACAATCAGCCGTTTGAAGCGTTGGTCGATCTATTTTACCGGGGTCGTGGTCACCTTCAGTGCGGTTTTGATTGCGGTCGCGCTGCTGGTGCTGGCGGGCTGGCAGTGGGATATCGTCGGGTTCAAACGCCCCTGGCCAGGGTTGGCGGTCATGAACCCGGTAACCGCCATGACCTTCCTGCTTTCAGGGTTATCGCTCCTGATCCTTATCCCGGTACGACGAAGCGTTCAAAAGACCACGCTGGGGGTAATCCTGGCCTCACTGGTCATTTCAATCGGTCTCCTGCGGCTGCTGTCCGTCTGGTGGCAGGAATTCTGGCGGGTGGACTACCTGCTCTATTCGAATAGAACCCTTCTCGATATCCGGGCACATTTCAAGAACCCCAGGGTCATGTCACCCAGCACGGCGGTCACATTCATCCTCTCAGGCGCTGCTTTGCTGCTGCTCCCGGTCCGCCGCCGCGCTGCGACCATGGCCTCTCAGCTGCTCGCCGTCGGCATCGGCCTGATCGGTCTCTTCATTCTGATCTGCTACCTGTATGGCGTAACAGAGTTGGACCTCCCCACGGTCACTGTCCCAATGGCCGCATCCAGCGCCGTTTGCTTCCTGCTCCTCTCCCTGTGCCTTCTCTTTGCCGCACCGGGTAAAGGTATTATACGGCAGGTCACGGGCCCTTATACCGGCAGCATCATGGCCCGGCGTTTCATATTTTTCGCGCTGGTGGTCCCGATAACCTTGTGCTGGGCGGCACTTTTCAGTCCCTGGCGGGATGCGATCAGCATTCAGCTATCGGCCGCGATACTCGTGATCAATATCATCCTTTTCTCGCTGGCCTTTATCGGCTACAATACCCTCCTGTTGAACCGCCGCGACCGCGTCAACCTGGCTGTCCGGGAGGCCTTGCAGGCCAGCGAGGAGCGACTAAGGCTGCTGGTGAATAGCATAAAGGATTGCGCCATCGTCATGCTTGATCCCACCGGCCGCGTCGTTAGTTGGAACGAGGGCGCGCAGGCCATCACCGACTTCAGCGCCGAAGAGGTCATCGGCCAAAAAAATTCCATGTTTTATGGCCTCAAGGACATCGACGACGGTATTCCCGAATATAACCTTCGGCAGGCGGCCGAAAATGGCCAATACTGCCGGGAAGGATGGCGCCCGCGGAAGGACGGCACGCGGTATTGGTCGGAAGTGACCTTTACTGCGATCCGCAGCGACAAAGGCCGGCTGCAGGGATATGCCGTGATCGTCCGCGACACAACGGAACGCATACGGGCACAGGAGAAGATCGCCTACCAGGCCCGGCTGATGGAAGACTCGAGCGACGCCATTTTCGCCGTCGATGCGGGCTACCGGATCGTCAGCTTTAACAAGGCGGCAGAGGCCCTATACGGCTATACGGCCGCGGAAGTGCACGGTCAGCATATCAATGACGTTTTGCGCAACCCGATGCATGATGCCCAAAAAGATGCCATCCGGCTGGAACTGCTGGAGGTCGGCTATTGGAAAGGGTTTGTGGTCTATCATACCCGGAACAAGAGCCCGCTGGATATCGCCATTTCGATCTCCCGGATCCACGACGAACGAGGCCGGGTCGACGGCTATATCATGGTCTGCCGCGATATGACCGAACGGCTAAAGGCTGAAGCAAAACTGCGGCAATTCAACGAAGAGCTGGAAAGACTGGTGGAAGAGAAGACCAACGAGCTGCAACTCTCCAATATCGGGCTCCGGGATCTGACCTCCCGCCTTCAACGGGTGCGGGAAGAGGAAAGGGGAACCATCGCCCGCGAGATCCATGACGAGCTGGGCCAGCAGCTCACCGGCCTCAAGATGGACCTGTACTGGGTAGCCAAACGGCTCGATGGCGCGGCTTTGGACCAGGCCCGGCAGAAGCTGCGCGGCACGATGAGCCTCCTCGATGAGACGATCCGCACCGTCCGGAGGATCGCCACCGACTTGCGGCCGAGTATCCTGGACGACCTCGGGCTGATCGCCGCCATCGAATGGCAAAGCCAGGAGTTCCAGAAAAGAGCGGGTATCCGGACCGTCTTTCAGTCTACCATACCCGAAATGGACTTCCCGCCCGATATGGCCATCGGTATGTTTCGCATCTGCCAGGAATCGCTCACTAATGTCGCCCGCCACGCTTCGGCCTCCCGGGTTTCCATCACGCTGGACCCCGTGGAAGGCGGATTGTGCATGACCGTTAGCGACGACGGAAAAGGACTGGACCCGGAAAAGTTGGACAGGAAGACACTGGGCCTCATCGGAATGAAGGAGCGGGCGCTGATGATGGGCGGTAGGTTGGAAATCGGAAACGGCGAATCGAATGGATTTCGGCTGGCGGTGACTGTTCCATTGCCGCCTTTGCTATCATCTTAGTAATATCAACATGCATGTTAAGGATTTTGATCGCTGACGACCATACTGTAGTGCGGAAAGGACTGAGGCAGATCCTGCTCGAAGAGTTCCCCAGCGCGGAGATCACCGAGACTGCAGACGCCGCCACCCTGTTCTTGAAAGTGCTCCGGGAAAAATGGGACGTGGTCATCACCGATATCTCGATGCCGGATAAGAGCGGCCTGGAGGTGCTCCAACAGATTCGGCGCGACCACCCCCGGCTGCCTGTCCTGATCCTAAGCGCTCACTCGGAAGACCAATATGCCATCCGCGCCCTCAAGGCAGGCGCCAACGGCTATCTCTGCAAGGACTCCGCATCGGAAGAGCTGGTGACCGCTATCCGCCGCATCCTCCTTGGTAAGAAATACATCACCGCGTCGCTTGCCGAAAAGCTGACTTTCCAATTCGACCAGGAAAACGACCGCCCCCCCCATGAAAGCCTGTCCGACCGCGAGTTCGAAGTGATGAAATTCCTCGCCTCAGGCAAGGTCGTGTCGGAGATCGCCAGCCAGCTTTGCCTGAGCGTCACAACCATCAGCACTTATCGCGCCCGCATCCTGGCCAAAATGAACCTCAAAACCAATTATGACCTTACCCGATACGCCATGGAGAACAAACTGCTGTGACCGGCGACCTCCCGCATCACCCGCGACCCCGGTCACTAGCAGTTTCGAACTTCGTCGTCACTGCTTCGCCACGTGCCTCCTCGTTCCCAACCTTCGCTTTGCTCGGTTGTGTAGCGTATGTTCTACGCCGTTTCCTTGTTCATTCTACAGCAATTCCGTTGCGCCGCCTACGTTCGCTGTCCCCGGACAATCGTAGCTTAGCAACCTCCCGCATTTCAAGCGGAAACCATGAGATCCTTATTCATCGTCGATGACTCGCCTCTCATCATCGAGCGGCTTCTTAGCATGCTGGAAGGTCTGCTGCCCCCCGAACAGATCGCCTATGCGGGCAGCTACGGCGAAGCGCTTTCCCTGATCGACCCCAATCCGCCTGATATCCTCCTCCTTGATGTTCACCTGCCGGGCAAAAGCGGCGTGGAGCTTCTCCGTGTCGTCCGCAAGCGCTACCCCGCCATAGCCGTGATCATGATCAGCAACCAGTCCGACGAATCCTACCGAGCGGTCTGTGCGGCGTTGGGTGCCCAACACTTTCTGGATAAGTCCACTGAATTCGAAGAGATTCCCGCGCTCATCCTGTCCATGCTTTGAGCCGACTCATCCCGCCCTCCGGTACTGCTGTAGTAAAAGTTCTACGTCCCTTCGTAAAATAGGGTACGTCCAAATGGTAGTCTCTTCTATTTTTTCCTGCTTCTCATCATCGTTCCTTTGTATCATAATGAAACATTCACGGACGATCCTCGAGAACCTTAGTAAGGGGATCATATCTTTTATGGACCACAACCCCCACCTGACCTGGATGGTGGACTACCAGCACAACCTGATCTATGCCAATCAGGCCATGCTGAACTATTTTCGGTCGGATCCCCAATCCGTGATCGGCAGCAAATTGGCTGCCATGTTCTCTCCCGACCTCGCATCGACCCTCGAAGACAAGATCAAACGCGTATTCTCCCGGAAGCTGCCGGACCATAGCACCGTCCGCTCGACCATGCCCGATGGCACCCAACGCTATTTTCAACTTACCCTTTTCCCCATCCAGGAGATCCTGGCCTTTCCGATGGTCGGCTGCGCGGCGCTTGACATCACCGATTCCATCGTCAGCGCCCGGCAGGAAGAACGCGAACGGATCGGCCACGAGCTTCACGACAACGTCAACCAGATCCTCACCACCGCCAACCTCTATCTTCGTCTTCCTGAAGAAGAATATTGCCGCTCCGAAGACATCCGCAACAAGGTCTCCGAGCTTACGGAATGCGCGATCGAAGAGATCCGCCAGCTTTCCCGCGGTCTGGTCAACCCGCATTTTAACGAGATCGGCCTCGTCGGCCATATCACCCGGCTGGTCGACGATTTGCGGCACGCTGCTTCTTACCATATCCAGTTCACCCACGACAACTTGCCGGAAATCGAGCTGCTGGAGAAGGACCGCAAGCTGGCCTTGTTCCGCATTCTGCAGGAACAGCTAAAAAACATCATCCGGCATTCCCGCGCCTCCGAGGTCCGCATCTCCCTGCACTATCTCGAATCCGGGGTGCGGCTCTCCATCGCCGACGACGGCCAGGGTTTCGACGCCAAGTTGACCCCGCAGGGGCTGGGCCTCTCCCATATCTATGAACGGGCACGGCACTGCCAGGGAAAAGTAATCCTGGAGACCTCCCCCGGCGGCGGGTGCCTGCTAACGGTCGAGTTGCCTATCGCGGTGTAGGCAGGATTGCCTAGCTTTGCACTTGATTTTGCCACCGTATGAAGCTCTTCACCCAATATAGCCGCGTCAATATCGTTGCCAGCATCCTGGCCCTGATGGTAGGCAGCATCGGGTATTATTTTACCATGCGCTATGTCCTCATCGCCCAGTTGGACGATACCATCAAGGTCGAAGAGGCCGAGATCCTCGACAATATCCGGACCCATGGACAACTGCCGCCTCCCTCCGACTACCACGACCAACAGATCAGCTACGAGCCGGCCACAGCAACCGTGTTGCGCCATTATCTTAATACCACCCGCGTCGTCCACCGTCACCATCAGGAGCCCTACCGAGAACTGATCTTTTCCGCCACCGCTGCCGGCCGGCTTTACACGGTTACCATCGGTGTGTCCGAAGAGGCAACCGAAGACCTCCTTGCCATGATCATGGCCATCACCGCCGGGATGATCTTGCTGTTGCTCGGGACCCTGTTCCTCGCCAACCGGCTGCTGCTGCGCCGCCTCTGGAAACCATTCTATCAAACCCTCGAAGGGATGCGTCGATTCAACCTGTCCAGCCGCCAGCCGCTGCCCGTCCGCGATACGGCGATCGACGAATTCCGCAACCTTGACGAAGCAGCCCGGCAGATGACCGGCCAGATCCTGAAGGACTATGAGACGCTCAAAGGCTTTACCGACAACGCGTCCCACGAGATGCAAACTCCTCTGGCTATCATCAACTCGCGGCTCGACCTCCTCATCCAGGATCACGGATTGGCGGAGACCCATCACCGGCCCATCCAGGCGATGTACGATGCTATCAGCCGCCTCCGGCAGCTCAACCAGTCGCTGCTCCTCCTCGCCAAGATCGAGAACCAACAGTTCACCCGCTCCGATTCCATGGACATGGTACCCCTGATCGAAGAAAAGCTCGCCCAACTTGAAGACCCGCTCCGCGACCGCCATTTGGTCGTCCATAAAGATCTCGACCGGCTTCATCTGCCCATCAACGGTTACCTCGCCGATATCCTCCTCAACAACCTCCTCATAAACGCCATCCGGCATAACCGGGACGGCGGCGACCTGTCGATCCGGCTCCGCGAAAGCAGCCTGCGGATTGCCAATTCCGGTCCTGCGCTGTCCTTCGACCCCGCCACGATCTTCGACCGGTTCGTCAAAGGCGCCCATTCCGGCGGCACCGGCCTTGGCCTGGCAATCGTTCGCCAGATCTGCGAAAATTACCATTTCCCTATTTTCTATTCCTTCCAGGACCAGATGCATGTCATCGAAATCCGGTTTCCGGCTTAGGTTCCCGGCTTATGGTTTTTCGGCCACCCACGTTTCCCTGGCAATATGGTAGATCACGGAAGCCGTAGGTCTGGTCGACAGCACCTGTCCGTTCAGGATAGTGATCCTTTTGCCACCGATTTTTTGCGCGGCCTGCTGCGACCGGTAGTTGTCCCGATGGATATAGAGAAGGACGTGATGCACAAAGTGAAACGCATGCCCGATCATCAGCTCTTTCATCGCCCTGTTATAGACACCGCCCCAATGCGAACGCGCCAGGAAAGTCCAGCCAATCTCGATTGCGTCATGGGTCTCTTTGACCGGATTATATCTGCTACTGCCGACGATCTTTTGTGTCCTGGCATCTATTGCGATGAGCGTTCCTTTCGATTCCATCGCTTCCCGGAAGAAAGCGGCAAACCCGTCGCGCTGGCTGCGCTCCTTAGCAGGGTGCTGTTCCCAAATCAGCGGGTCGGAGGCCACCGCATAAAGGTCTTCAAGGTCTTCTTCCCTCAAAGGGCGAAGGATCAATAAATCGTTGCTCAGATTGGGTTGCCAGTCGAAACAGGTGTCCATAGTCGTCGTTTTATCGCAATGACGCGAAAATAACCCTTTATCCTGGCGTACCGGAGCCTCGCGTCTCCAGAATTCGTACAAAATGCTGGGATATGTTTGCCGCGGCCGACAATAGCGGCTGGCTCAAGCCTATGGTCCAACGACGGTTTTTAACAAAGGCAGCGGTAGTGCTTCTCCTGCTGGGAGCAAGCGCAATAGCCGGTCGCGCTCAAGGCGATACCGCGGCCAACCTCGACTTTTACCTGGGCCACGCGCTTCACAACAGCCCCCTGCTAAATGATTACCGCAACCAGGTTCAACTGGGTCAGGTCGACAGCCAGCTTATTCACGCCAGCTACCTGCCGCAGGTTGCCGGCAATAGTACCAATATCTATGCGCCAACTTACCGCGGCTGGGGTTATGATGAGGCCATCAGCAACGGCGGCAATTTCACCACCGTCGTCGCCGTTACCAAGACGCTCGTCGGCCAGAAACACCTCGATGCCCAAATTGAGACCATCCGGCTCAACAACCAGGGCATCAGTAATACCTCGAAGATTTCGGAACAGGATCTCAAGCGCAATGTCACCGCCCAGTATATCACTACCTACGGCGATCTCCAGCAACTGAATTTCAACCGCGACGTCTATAAGCTGCTGGACAAAGAATCCAACCTCCTGAAAGACCTGACCGAAAAAAATGTCTATCGCCAGACCGACTACCTGGCCTTCCTCGTCACCCTGAAACAGGAAGCTCTCTTACTCCGCCAGCTCGAGATCCAGTTTCGTAACGACCACGGTACCCTCAACTATCTCTGCGGGATCGTCGACACCAGCGCCGCCCTGCTGGCCGCTCCGGTTATCGAGCTGCAACGCATGCCCGATATTGGCAATTCCGTATTTTTCCGCCAATTCGCCCTCGATAGCCTCAAGCTGCGCAACAACCGTTCCCTTATCGACTTCAGCTATCGGCCCAAAGCCAGCCTCTATGCGGACGGTGGTTGGTCTTCCTCGCTGATGTATGAACCCTATAAGAATTTCGGGGTCAGCTTCGGCGTGACCATCGCTATGCCCATTTATGACGGCCACCAGCGGAAGATGCAATACAGCAAGCTGGATATTCAGGAACGCACCCGCACCGGCTACCAGGAGTTCTTCACCAGCCAGTACAGCCAGCAGTTGGCCCAGTTGTCGCAACAGCTAACAGCGACCGAAGAACTGATCGCCCAGATCAACGACCAGGTCCGGTATTCGGAAACCCTGATCGATGTCAACGGTAAGCTGCTTGGTACCGGCGACGCCAAAATTGCGGACTATATCCTTGCCCTTAGCAACTATTTGAATGCAAGGAACCTGCTGACCCAGAATTATATCACCCGGCTACAGATTATCAACCAAATCAATTACTGGAATCGATGAACAAAAAGCTCTTCCATCTTTTTCTGATATCGGCCTTCTGCTGCCTTACCGCCTGCGGGCCCCATTCCGCCGGAAAGGACAGAGCCGATAACGGTAAGGACAGTACCGGCGCCAAATCCGAAGACGCCGATTCCGTGGACGCCGGCACCCCAGTAACCGTCACCAACGTCAGCAATGCGCCGTTCAACGACTCCATCGAATTGAACGCCGTATCCGCTTTTCTGCAAAAGAGCTACGTAAAAGCTAACGCCAACGGATATCTGCAATCGGCTGACGTCTACCCCGGCAAATATGTCGAGGTCGGCCAGCCGCTTTTCACTCTAAAGACCAAGGAGGCGCAAAGCATTGGTAATGCGATCGGTCAACTGGACAGCAACCTGCGTTTTACCGGCCTCAATACCATCAGGGCCAACCAGCACGGCTATATCACCCAGCTGGACCACCAGTCCGGCGATTACGTACAGGACGGCGAACAGCTCGCCGTCATCAGCGACCGCAACAGCTTCGTCTTTTTGCTTAACCTGCCCTACGAACTTCGACCCGCCGTGCTCGGCAAGAAGACAGCCATTCTGATCCTGCCCGACGGCACCCGGTTGGAAGGGACGATCGGCGCGCTGATGCCGACCGTGGATTCGGCTTCGCAGACCCAGAACGTCGTTATCCGTGTCGGCACCAAGACGGTTATTCCGGAGAACCTCATCGCAAAAGTGCATATCCTCCGGACCGCGCGGCCCAAAGCCCAATCGTTGCCCAAATCCGCCCTGCTCACCGATGAGACAGAGAGCAATTTCTGGGTAATGAAGCTGCTCGACAGCGCCACGGCCGTCAAAGTGCCGGTAAAGAAGGGGATCGAGACCGGCGATAGGGTAGAAGTGCTGTCCCCGATCTTCGACCCCGACGACAAGATCCTCGTGACCGGAAATTATGGTCTGCCGGATACGGCCAAAGTGAAAGTGGAGCCCAACCATTAAAGTCATTACCGTTGAAAAACTTCTTCCTTTCCTACAAGAATCCCCTCACTGTCACGCTGGTGATCATCCTGCTGGGCGGCGCATTCGTCTACGGCAAGTTGCAGACGTCACTTTTTCCCGAGATTACCTTCCCAAAAATAAAGGTCATCGCCGAAGCAGGGCTTCAGCCCGTGGACAAAATGATGGTCACGGTGACCAAGCCGCTGGAGAACGCCATTAAGCAGGTGCCCGACCTCGACTATGTCCGAAGCACCACCAGCCGCGGCAGCTGTGAGATCTCCGCCTTTATGGACTGGAACGCCAATATCGATCTCAGCCAGCAACGCATCGAGTCGAAGATCAACGAGATCAAGAACGACCTTCCCGCGGAGACCCAGATCACCGTGGAAAAAATGAACCCGTCGATCTTGCCGGTCATGGGCTATACACTTGAAACCCACCAACTCTCCAACATCGGGCTGAAGCAGCTGGCTCTCTATTCTATCAAACCCTTTCTTTCGCAGGTCAAGGGCGTCTCCGAGGTTCGGATCATCGGCGGGAAGATGAAAGAGTACTGGCTCACCCTCGATGTCCGGAAGATGAGTACGCTTTCTCTTACGCCCGACCTGCTTTCCGCCGCCATCGGAGGAACCGGCTTTGTCAAATCCAACGGCTATCTTTCGGACTATCATTTTCTCTACCTGACTGTGACCGACGCCACGGTCCATTCCTCCGGGGATATCGAAAACATTGTTGTGCGCAACACGGGCAAACGTATCATCCTGTTAAAGGATGTGGCAACCGTCAACGTCAGGGAGGCTGTCGAATATACCCGGATCAACGCCAACGGCCGGGAGGCCCTACTGATCGCCGTGATCAAACAACCCAATGCCAACCTGATCGATATCTCGACCGCCATGGAGACAAAAGTCGAAGAGTTGAAAAAAGTACTGCCCAAAGGCGTAACGATCCGGCCCTACTATCTCCAGGCAGATTTTGTCAACGACGCCATCCGAAGCGTCACGGACAGCCTCTGGATCGGTCTGGCCCTTGCGATCTTCGTTGCGATCATTTTTCTCCGATCCCTGAAAGCCAGCGCCACCATCCTGTTCACGATCCCCATCACCCTCTGCCTCACGCTTATCGCACTTTACGCGGTCGGCTATACATTCAATATCATGACCCTCGGCGCGGTCGCCGCCGCCATCGGTCTGATCATCGACGACGCTATCGTGGTAGTGGAACAGATCCACCGGACACACGAAGAGCATCCGGACGAGCCCTCGACCTCTCTCGTCCAAAAGGCGATCCATTACCTTTTTCCTGCGATGCTGGGCTCCTCCATAAGCACCATGGTCATCTTTATTCCTTTTGTACTGATGAGCGGCGTGGCCGGCGCTTATTTCAAGGTGATGACCAACACGATGATCATTACCCTCGTCTGCTCCTTTTTCGTGACGTGGATCGGCCTGCCCGTCATCTACCTCCTGCTCAGCCCCACCCGGAGGGTCCGGTCGAAAAAACCCCGCCCCGCCGAACAACCGCACCTCGTGCGCCGCCAGCGCTGGGTGTCGTTTGTAATCCGGTGCCCCATTTTGAGCATTATCTTCATTACCGCGCTGATCGCGTCCGTCGTATATATCTATCCCAAACTCGAAACCGGCTTTCTCCCCGAGATGGATGAAGGAAGTATCGTACTCGACTATAATTCCCCCCCCGGTACCTCCCTCGAAGAGACCGACCGCATATTGAGGGAAGTGGAAAAGATCATCGTCGCAACCCCCGAGGTCGAAGCCTATTCCCGCCGCACCGGCACCGAAATGGGTTTCTTTATCACTGAACCAAACCGCGGCGACTATCTCATCCAGCTGAAGAAGGACCGTAGCAAGACTACCGACGACGTCATCGAAGAGCTCCGGAAACAGATCGAAGCAACGCAACCTGCGTTGCGGATCGATTTTGGTCAGGTTATCGGCGATATGCTCGGCGACCTCATGACCTCGGTGCAGCCGATCGAGATCAAAATATTCGGCAACGACCAGCAGATACTGCATCAGTTGTCCCGGCAGGTCGGGGATATCGTCTCCGGAACCGATGGCACTGCCGACGAATTCAACGGCATCGTGATCGCCGGACCTTCGGTGACCATCGAACCCAACTACGCGCGGCTGGCCCAGTTCGGTCTCACGCCGGCGGAACTGCAATTCCAGCTGCAAAATTCCCTGGAGGGTAATATCGTCGGCACCGTCCCCGAAAAGGAACAACTCACCAATATTCGCATGGTCTACCCCGGCAGCCGGACCCTCAGCGTGGCGGATATCGGCCGCCTGCAAATTTTTCTGCCCGGCGGCGGGCTGAAACCGATCACCGATTTGGCCACCGTTACCGTCAAACCCGGTGACGCCGAGATCCAGCGCGAGAACCTGCAATCTATGGGCGTCGTCACCGCACGCCTCGAAGGCCGCGACCTCGGCAGTACGGTCAAAGATATCCGGCAAAAAGTGCAAAGCCGCGTTACCCTGCCTCCGGGCTATCATGTCGAATACGGCGGCGCCTACGCCGACCAGCAGCGCTCCTTTCGTGAACTGCTGATCATCCTCATTACGGCCAGCCTGCTCGTGTTTGGAGTCATCTTGTTCCTCTACCGCAAAGTGGCCGTCGCGCTGGTCATCCTGCTGGTCGCGGTGCTGGGCATTTCGGGCAGCTACCTGGCCCTATACCTTACCAAGACCGCCCTGAACGTCGGCAGCTATACCGGCCTGATCATGATCGTGGGGATCATCGGTGAAAATGCCATCTTCACTTATCTCCAGTTCCGTGATTCCCTCGCCACCCAGTCCGTGGACGACGCTGTTATCTATGCGATCTCTACCCGACTGCGGCCCAAGCTGATGACCGCCCTCGGCGCGATCGTCGCGCTACTGCCCCTGGCGTTGGGGATCGGCACCGGAGCCCAGCTGCACCAGCCGCTGGCCATCGCGGTCATCGGCGGGTTCGTGATCGCGCTGCCACTTCTGCTTATCGTCCTTCCCACGCTGCTCCGGCTGCTGTATCGCCATAAGAAACCGGACAACATTGCGTAGCTTGCAAAAATGATGAAAGATACCGTTCAGATCAGCATTGCCGGCACGGCAGACGCGGAACTGATCGCCGACCTTAGTCGCCGCACCTTCTGCGATACCTTCGGTCCGCACAATACGCCCGAAAATATGGACCAGTTCCTCAAAACGCAGTTTACCCGCGAGCAACTGGTGGACCAGGTGGGCGCGGCCCGGAATACCTTCCTCCTCGCCCATCTCAACGGCGAAGCCGTCGGCTATGCCCGCCTGTACGAAGGTACCGAGCTGCCGCCCGGGATCGCCGGCAGCGAAGCCATCGAGATTTCCCGGCTATATGCCGAGCAAAAAGTCATCGGAAAAAGTGTAGGCAGGGCGTTGATGCAAGCTTGCATTGATCTGGGCCGCCAAAAAGGCAAGGAATGGATTTGGCTGGGTGTCTGGGAACACAACCACCGCGCGGTCGCCTTTTATGAAAAAATGGAATTCGGGATCTTTGACCGGCATATCTTCCTCCTTGGCCAGGACGTTCAATACGACTGGTTGATGCGACGCAGGTTATAGGGCTTCGATCATTGCTGTCAGCCGCCCTTTCCGCTCCGGCCACTCCTCCCCCAGGATGCTAAAGAATACCGTATCCGTCGGGGTGCCGTCATTGCGCAGGGAATATCGCCTCAGCGACCCCTCCCTGACCCCACCGATCTTCTCCACCGCCTTCTGCGACCGGATATTCTGACTCGCCACCTTGAAGTCCACCCGCTCCAACGCGAGAGTATCGAACATATACGTCAGCAGCAACAGCTTACACTCCTTGTTGTGCGCCTTCCCCCAGACCTCCGGCACATACCAGGTATACCCGATTGTGATCTTTCTCACCCGCCGGTCGAGATCATAAGCCCTGGTCATCCCGATCAGGCGGTCATCGGCAACCGAGACGATTGAAAAAGTCTGGGCGCCCCTCTCCGAAAAAGATAGCGCCTCATTGAAATAGTCGTCGAATTGCCGGTCGTAGGTGTCAGTTAGCAGCAGGGTCTTCGTATATTCCCAGATGCGTTCGTCCTTTGCCAGCGGCCGCAGGACCCCGCGATGGGATTCGGTAAGAAATTGAAGATAGACATGCCGGCCTCTGAGCAGATGCAGATCGCGGGGCTCGATAAACGGGATCATTCCCAAATATACTTCTACTCGATGAGAATTTTGCCAGCGTTCACCAATGGATGGCCTTCATCAGCGCAAATCCGGCGCCCGACCCGCCTATGGTGCCAGAGGTGGAAAATTTTACCTTTTTAGTAATTTCGAATTCACGATCTTTTCCATGATCTCATCCTTCTGGTATTTGCTGATCGGCACCTGGTACTGATCGATGTGCAGGATATTCCCCTCAATGGAATTGATCTTGTCGATCGCGATCACGTAGGATTTGTGCGGCTGGGCAAAGGCTGCCAGCGGCAGCTTTTCCTGCAGCATCTTTAAGGTCAGGTGCGTTATCACTTTCTTCTCCCGCGTGTAGATGGCGACATAATTCTCGAGCGCTTCGGCAAACAGGATATCCGCAAACTGGATCTTCTCCAGCTTGTTGTCCGCCTTGACGAAGATATGGTCTTCCGCCGGCGACGGCGCCTGTTGCCCGCGGAAATAATCATAGGCCTTGTTGGCCGCCCGCAGGAACCGCTCGAATGGGATCGGTTTCAACAGATAGTCCATCACCTCCAGCTCGAATCCCTGGAGCGCATACTTTTCATACGCCGTCGTGAAGATCACCTTCGGCGCGCCGGGGAAATGCTTCAGGAAATCGATCCCCGTCATATACGGCATCTCAATGTCCAGGAACAGCAGATCCACGGGCTCCCGCTTCAGCAGCGAATTCAACTCCACCGCATTTTCGCAAACGCCGCGCAGGTCCAGGAAGTCGACCTGAGCTGCATAGCCTTGCAAGCCCTTTCGCGCAAAGGGCTCATCGTCGGTGATGATACATCTTATCCTATCCATACTGTACGATTAGCGTCGCATCAAAATTCCCGTCTTTTTTCTCAGCAACCAGGCTATGCCGCCCCGGATACAATAGTTCCAGCCGGCGCCGAAGATTCTCCAGCCCGATCCCGCCCTCCTTTCGGATCGGCACCTCCTTCGGCACGCTGTTACCCACTTCAAACCGGATCTCCGGCCCCTCGACCCTCCCGTCGATCCGGATATGATAATCCCCTCCTACATATTTGAACGCATTCTCCACCAGCGGAAGGAAGAGCAACGGATAGACCTGCTGACCGTTTAGCCTCTCATCGAAGAAGACTTCGAGCTGCAACTTCTCCGAGCTCCTGGTCTGCTGCAGCTGGATGAAATTGACGAGATACCGGATCTCCTGGCTTACCGCTACCGTTTGCTGCTGGTCGTAGAGCTGGTAACGGAGCAGCTCGGAGAACTTCTCGATACTCTCCTTCGCCGCCCCCGTATTCTCGTCCATTTGGAAATAGATCGTGTTCAGCGCATTGAAGAGAAAGTGCGGATGATACTGTGCCTTCAGGAATTTCAGCTCGGTCATCAACTGGTCGTTCCGGATCTTTTCCACCAGCAGCTTTTGCTCGACATAAGCCTTGATAAAACTATTCCCCCGCAATATCGCGTAGTGCAGCAGCATGAAAAGCGACAACAGTACGTTGGCGATCGTAAGATCGTCGATCCCGATGGGGTAGTCGTTCGCTGCCACATGGATCGCGGAGCTTGCGGCTGTCGCCAGCACCATCGCCGTCAACAGCACTGCCCCGAACTCGCGAAACACCCTACCCAAGGTCGGCTGCCCCGCCCGCTTGCTAAACCGGCGGACATACCTCGCCGGGATTCCCGTGAATACATAAGAAAGAAGGATAACCCCCACGATCTCGGATGCATTCTGCCGGATGGACCGTTGCCAGAACTTATCCTGCAGCGTCAGATCGGAGACCAGCCGTAGGATCGTATAAAAAAACAACCCGTACAGGGGCGGAAACAAATATTTCCAGAAGAATTTCATTTGATGGCCTGACAAGTTACAGTATCTTTTTCAACAGGGGCGCCCGACGGAAAATCCCGGCGGCGGCGGCGAAACTAACCAGGATCGCCAGGACGGTGGCGACCTCGAACTTCAGCAATGGGAGACCATGCCAGCCACCCATCAGTCGCGTGATGACAATCAGTATGGGCGCATGAATGACATAAACGGCAAAGGCATTGGCGGAGAAGAAGGCGGCCAGGCGACCCTGCTGATTGGCGACCTCCCGGAAAAGCGCGATGCAACCCAGGGAGATGCCCGTACCGGCCAGCGTCTCCAGAACGCACATACCCAGGCTCTGCCAGTGCCATCCGCCATCACGGCTTAAAACTACCTTCTTGCCCGGATGGGCCCAACTTTCTTTGACGTATGGACGCTATTTGGGGATCAAGGGGAATTGTGGAGAAAATTCCCCAGTTTTTTTAGCTTTTTTCGGAAGGAACTTGATCTTCATGCAGCCAGAGCTTCACAATGGAGTCCGTTATTTCGACCAATTCCCCAAAACTATCGGGTTTTCGGACGAAACAGGCGGCCCCCAGTTCGTAGGAGGACCGGCGATCCTGGTGGAGCGTGGAAGTCGTCAGCACGATGATCGGTATCTGGCTAAATTTCTTGTTGTTCCGGATCTCCTTTAGCGCCTGCAGCCCCAGCATTCCGGGCATGTTCAGGTCCAGGAGGATGAGAGCAGGATATTCCGCATCTTCGGAATATAAAGCCTGGAGAAGGTTTTCGGCATTTTCGATAAAAACATAGTCGATCAGTGGGTTCATTTCGAGGAAGGCATCCAGGATGATCTGTCTGTCATCAGGATCGTCGTCGACAATAAAGATAAGCTGCGGGTTACTTTTCATATCATTTGGTTGTTCTGGACCATAATATAGCCAGCCTGTCGGTTTTTTCTTTGCCAGCCTCATTCCTTTTTACTAAATTTCCTGCTCCTTCCGGTCGGCATTCCTTCCGGAATTCTCCCGCCCAAACTGTATACTAAGACCTTGCCAAATATATGGCTCGGGACTTGTGCTATAACCGCTTAACCAAAGAAAAAAGCTCACCATGGGACTTTCCAAAGAGTCTAAAAAAAGACCGATTGCTAAACCTGCGAGTAATGGCCATTCCAATAGCGTCCGCTCTTCTGATTACGAAGATTCTTCCCTCCTGGATGACAAGGAACTCCTCCGGATTTTACTGCAGGTCCGGAATGGTAATTTTACGGTCCGCGTTCCGATCGGTGAGGTTGGCGTAAAAGGCCGCATCTATGATACCCTCAACGAGATCATCTCGCTGAACGAAGAAATGATGCGGGAGTTCACCAAAGCCGGGAATACGATCGGCAAACAGGGTAAACTGACCCAACGCATCGAGGTCCCCAATGCCAAAGGCTCCTGGGCGACCGGTGTCGGCTCCCTAAACTCCCTCATCTCCGACCTGGTGCATCCGACTATCGAGATCGCCCATGTGATCAGTTCCGTGGCTAAGGGCAACCTTTCCCAGAACATGCCCCTGGAGATCGGCGGTCATACCCTGCAGGGGGAATTTTCCCGCATCGCCCGCGAAGTGAACGACATGGTGAAACAGCTCAATCTCTTCTCGATGGAAGTGACCCGCGTGGCGCGTGAAGTGGGCTCCGAAGGGAAACTCGGAGGTCAGGCCAAGGTTAAAGGGGTGGCGGGGGTTTGGAAAGACTTGACCGACTCCGTTAACCTCATGGCCGGTAACCTCACGGCCCAGGTGCGTAATATTGCCGACGTAACGACCGCCATCGCCAAAGGCGACCTTTCGAAGAAGATCACGGTTGACGTAAAAGGGGAGATCCTCGAATTGAAGAATACCATCAATACCCTGGTGGACCAGCTCAACTCGTTTTCCTCTGAAGTAACCCGCGTGGCGCTGGAAGTAGGGACGGAAGGGAAGCTCGGCGGCCAGGCGCACGTAAGAGGGGTAGGGGGGACCTGGAAAGACCTGACCGATTCCGTGAACGCCATGGCCTCCAACCTAACCGGCCAGGTGCGTAATATCGCCGAAGTGACCACCGCCGTGGCCAAAGGCGACCTCTCGCGGAAGATCACTGTGGACGTAAAAGGCGAGATCCTCGAATTGAAGAATACGATCAACACGATGGTGGACCAGCTCAATTCCTTCTCCTCCGAAGTGACGCGCGTGGCGCGCGAAGTGGGCTCAGAAGGAAAGCTCGGTGGCCAGGCCGATGTCCCCGGGGTAGGCGGTACCTGGAAAGACCTCACCGACTCGGTCAATATCATGGCCGGTAACCTGACCGCGCAGGTGCGAAATATCGCCGAAGTGACCACCGCGGTTGCCACGGGTGACCTTTCCCGTAAGATCGACGTGGCGGTGAAAGGTGAGATCCTCGAATTGAAGAACACCATCAATACCATGGTGGACCAGCTGAACTCCTTCTCTTCCGAAGTGACCCGCGTCGCGCGTGAGGTAGGTTCCGAAGGCAAACTCGGCGGCCAGGCCGCAGTCGAAGGGGTTGGCGGCGTCTGGAAAGACCTCACCGACTCGGTGAACGGGATGGCCTCCAACCTGACCGGCCAGGTGAGGAATATCGCTGAAGTGACCACCGCCGTGGCAAAAGGTGACCTCTCGAGGAAGATCACCGTGGACGTAAAAGGGGAAATCCTGGAATTGAAGAATACCATCAACACCATGGTGGACCAGCTCAACTCGTTTGGTTCCGAAGTAACCCGCGTGGCGCGTGAAGTAGGGTCCGAAGGGAAGCTGGGTGGCCAGGCCGACGTACCGGGGGTAGGAGGGACCTGGAAGGACCTCACTGATTCGGTCAACAAGATGGCTGGTAACCTCACCGCCCAGGTGCGCAACATCGCCGAAGTGACCACAGCCGTGGCAAACGGTGACCTCTCCCGTAAGATCACGGTGGATGTCCAGGGCGAAATCCTCGAGCTCAAGAATACGATCAATACCATGGTGGACCAGCTCCGCGGCTTTGCTTCCGAAGTGACCCGCGTGGCGCGGGAAGTCGGTACGGAGGGCAAGCTCGGCGGCCAGGCCTTTGTGCCGGGTGTCGCCGGGACCTGGAAAGACCTTACCGACTCGGTGAACGGGATGGCTTCCAACCTCACCGGCCAGGTCCGTAACATCGCGGAAGTCGCAATCGCCGTAGCCAACGGCGATATGTCCAAAAAGATCACCGTGGATGTACGCGGCGAGATCCTCCAACTGAAGGAAACCCTCAATACGATGGTGGACCAGTTGCGCGCCTTCGCCTCCGAAGTGACCCGCGTGGCGCGTGAGGTCGGTACTGATGGCAAGCTCGGCGGCCAGGCCTTCGTGCCAGGCGTAGCCGGAACCTGGAAAGACCTCACCGACTCGGTCAACCAAATGACCGGGAACCTCACCGCCCAGGTGCGTAACATCGCCGAAGTGACCAAGGCGGTGGCCAGCGGTGACCTCTCCAAGACCGTCGCCATCGACGTGAAAGGCGAGATCCTCGATTTGAAGAACACCATCAATGTGATGGTGGAACAGCTCAACTCCTTCGCCTATGAAGTGACCCGCGTGGCGCGTGAAGTTGGTACGGAAGGTAAGCTGGGCGGCCAGGCCGAAGTACGCGGTGTGGCCGGCACCTGGAAGGACCTGACCGACTCGGTGAACATGATGGCCTCCAACCTCACCAACCAGGTGCGCGGAATCGCCAAGGTGGTGACCGCGGTCGCGACCGGTAACCTTAAACAAAAACTGTCCATCGTCTCCCGCGGGGAGGTGGCCCAGTTGACCGATACCATCAACGAGATGATCGATACCCTTGCTCTCTTCGCCGACCAGGTGACAACCGTCGCCCGCGAAGTAGGCGTCGAAGGAAGACTCGGAGGCCAGGCCAGCGTCCCCGGCGCTTCCGGTATCTGGAAAAACCTTACCGAGAACGTGAACCAGCTGGCCCAGAACCTCACCACCCAGGTACGTTCCATCTCCGAGGTCGCGTCGGCCGTAACGAAGGGTGACCTTACCCGTACGATCCGCGTCGAAGCGAAAGGCGAGGTTGAAGCGCTGAAAGATACCATCAACCAAATGATCGCCAACCTGAAGGAGACCACCCTTCGAAACCAGGAACAGGACTGGCTGAAATCCAACCTCGCGAAGTTCACCCAGATGCTCCAGGGGCAGAAGGATCTGCCCACCGTGACCCAGCGCATCCTCTCGGAGCTGGCACAGGTAGTCGTCGCCCACTACGGTGCTTTCTATATCCTCAAGCAGGATGAAGACACCCGCGAAGACAAGCTGCGCCTCTTTGCGGCCTATGGGTATAAATCGGACAAGTACATCCCCACCGAATTCGCCATCGGCGAAGGCCTCGTCGGCCAGGTGGCCTTTGAAAAGGAACGGATCATCCTGTCCAACGTCCCGGGTAACTATATAAAGATCAGCTCGGGCCTCGGCCGAGCCAAACCCGCCAACCTCATCATCCTCCCGGTGGTCTTCGAAAACAAGGTAAAGGCCGTTATCGAGCTGGCCTCCCTCGATATCTTCAGCGAAACCCACCTCGACTTCCTCAGCCAGCTGATCGAGAGCGTCGGTATCGTTCTCAACACCATCGAGGCGAATTCCCGGACAGAAGAGCTGCTGACCCAGTCCCAATCGCTGGCCGGTGAGCTGAAGATCCAGCAGGAGGAGTTGAGAAGAACGAACGATGAATTACAGGACAAAGCACTTCTCCTGGTAAAACAAAAGAATGAGGTCGAGGCAAAGAACAAAGAAGTGGAGGAAGCCCGCCGTTCGCTCGAAGAAAAGGCTGAACAGCTGACCCTCACTTCCAAATACAAATCGGAGTTCCTTGCCAATATGTCCCATGAGCTGCGCACCCCACTGAACAGTCTGCTCATCCTCGCGCAGCAGCTATACGAGAATGCGGAAGGCAACCTCACGGACAAGCAGATCCGATATGCCAAGACCATCCACTCCTGCGGGGACGATCTGATCCAGCTGATCAATGACATCCTTGACTTGTCAAAGATCGAGTCGGGCTTTATCTCCGCCAATATCTCGCCGGTCCGCTTTAGCGAAATCGCATCTTTTGTGGAAACGACCTTCAAACCGTTCTCCGAAGCGCGTCACGTCCGGTTCACCATCGAGACCGACCCGCGCCTGCCGCAGAATATGGAGACCGACCTGCAGCGCCTCAACCAGATCCTCAAGAATCTCTTGTCCAACTCCTTCAAGTTTACCGAAAAGGGCGAGGTGAAGCTGCGCATCTACGAGGCCAACCACAACTGGAAGCCGGGCACCCCCAGCCTCGACAGCGCCCGCCAGGTCGTCGGCTTCGCGATCAGCGATACCGGGATTGGCATTCCGCTGGAGAAACAGAACATCATCTTCGAGGCCTTTCAGCAGGCAGAAGGTTCCACCAGCCGTAAGTACGGCGGCACGGGCCTTGGGCTATCCATCAGCCGCGGGTTGGCCGAGCTGCTCGGCGGTACCATTGAGCTCGAAAGCAACCCGGGACGGGGCAGCACGTTTACCCTCTTCGTGCCCGTCGAAAGCACCGGCGTCATTTCCAAAGAACCCTCAGACAGCTTCACCACCGCCTACCAGCAGTTGCAGCTGGGCGCCAGCAGCGGCGAGATCGACACCCTGCTCAATTCCCTCCGGATCGGCAGCGATCCGGCGGACCCAACCAAAATGAATATCGTCAACGAGATGATCAACGACACCGGCGACGACCGCAACAATGTCCAGCAGGGCGATAAGATCGTACTGATCGTGGAAGACGACCTTCGCTTCGGAAAGATCATCATCGACATAGCCCATGAATACGACCTGAAGGCCGTCGTCGCCAGCAACTATATCGAGGTCTTCGACTTTGTCAACCGGTTCACGCCGATCGCCATCACCCTCGATGTCAAACTGCCCGACACCAGCGGCTGGAAAGTGCTGGATCTGCTTCGCAACGACCTGAACTACCGCCATATCCCGATCCATCTTGTTTCGGGGGAGGAGAACCGCACCCTGGCCCTCAAACGGGGCGCTCGCAGCTTTCTGCTCAAACCGCTCGAAAACGAGGCTCTGAACGAACTCTTCGAGGACATCGTCTTCTTTAATAAGAGAGAGACCCGGCGGATCCTTGTCGTGGAAGACAACGAGCTCGAATCCTCCCAGATCAGCAAAATGCTGCACGGCGGAAATATGGACGTCACCATCGCCACCAATGGCAAGGCCGCGTTGCAGGAGAACGACGTTAAAGACTTCGACTGCATCATCCTCGACTATACCCTGCCCGATATTTCCGGCATCGAGCTGGTTCGGCAGGTCAGCGAAAACAAACGGAAACTCACCCCGGTGATCGTTTATTCGGCCAAGGATTTTGACAAAAAGGAACTGAATCATCTCCACCGAACTTCCAATACGATCCTGCTGAAGGGAGTGAATTCCCTCGAGCACCTGCTGGAGGAGACGGTGTTGCAACTGCACATCAACCACCGCGAGCTGGCTCCGGAAAAGAGACGGGTCATCGAGAATATTCGTATGAAGGACGATATCCTGACGGGAAAGAACGTCCTGGTGGTGGACGACGACGTACGTAACCTGTTCGCGCTGACTACGGTCTTCGAACGGTACAATATTAATGTCGTCACGGCGGAGAGCGGAAAAGAGGCTATTCAGATCATCAACGATGACAAACAGAAGATCGATATGGTGCTGATGGATATCATGATGCCGGAGATGGACGGGTATGAGACCACCCAGAAGATCCGCCGGGAGCATAAGAACAACTCGCTGCCCATTATCGCCGTGACCGCCAAGGCGATGAAGGGCGACCGCCAGAAATGTATCGAGGCGGGCGCTTCCGATTATATTACCAAACCACTCAAGATCGATCAGTTGTTGTCTCTGATGCGGGTATGGTTCTATAAATAATAATTAGGACCTTCGCACCGGTAAATCCCAAAATCCAATGCATGCAGCCTAAGATCATGTTAGTTGATGATCGGGAAGACAATCTCCTGTCGATGGAGACCGTGCTTGAACCCGATGGATATCGATTCGTCAAGGCAACCTCAGGCCGTCAGGTACTGAAGCTGCTATTGACCGATTTCGACTTCGCACTGATCCTGATGGACGTACAAATGCCAAATTTGAACGGATTCGAAACGGCCTCCCTGATCTATGAACGTGAACGGCTTCGCCATATTCCCATCATTTTCATCACGGCGAACAACTACGGTGAAGAGAACCTGTTTAGAGGATACCGCGCCGGCGCTGTGGATTATATCTACAAGCCCGTCAATCCCGAGCTGCTGAGGGCGAAAGTGGTCGTTTTCGTCGAACTCTACCGCAAGAACCAACGGCTGCTGGCCCAGGAACAGAAACTGTTTGCCATCAACCGCAACCTCGAGCTCGAGATCTCCGAACGCATTGCCTCGGAACAGAAAGTGTCGGAGTTGAACCGGCAGTTACTGGAGAACATCTCCAGGCTGGAAACGGCCAATAAGGACCTGGACCTTTTCGCCTTCATGGCGTCTCACGACCTTCAGGCCCCGCTCCGCAAGATCCGCATGTTCAGCGACCGCCTGCTGGCGGGTACGGCCGCCAATATAAGCAATGAGTCCCGGCTCTACCTGTCCCGGATCCAGGAAGTCTCCCGCCGGATGCAGGAGCTGATCAACGATATCCTCCGGTTCTCGAAGATCTCGGCGGAAGGACAGTCCTTTGAAGATATCGACCTCAATATCGTTATCCAGGAAGTCCTCTCTGAGATGGAGACGACCACCCGGGAAAAAAATGCCGAGATCATCGTAGACCCTCTGCCGATGGTGCCGGCCAGTACCGTGCTCATGGGGCCGCTTTTTTCCAATCTGATCAGCAACGCCCTTAAGTATACCAAAAAGAATATGGCCCCCCGGGTCCACATCCGCTATGAGGAGGGGTCTGCTGCAGCGTCGACGAATGGCAAGGAGCCCGATAACCGCTACGGCCGCATCTATATCGAGGACAATGGCATCGGGTTTGATCAGAAATATGCGGAGCAGATCTTCGATATGTTTCGCCGCCTCCATTCCAGCGCAGAGTACGAAGGAACCGGTATCGGGCTCGCTCTTTGCAAGAAGATCGTCGACATGCACCGGGGCTACATATCGGCTATCGGCCGGCCCGGCGAAGGCGCTGTCTTTATCGTGTCCCTGCCGCTGCAGTCGCCAAGGAAGGAGGCGCCCGCGGCCAAACCGACTGGGCTTCAAGTCAGTGAATCGCGACAAAAAAAAGAAACCTAACCGCCAACTCATTACTTTAGCTCTATGTTGCTCAACTCGCCGACACGTATCTTGATCATTGAGGACGATCAGGACGATTTTCTGATCATCGAAGCCTGCATCATGGATATCCCCGAAAAGGAGTTCCAGATCGACTGGTGCTACGACTACAATGAGGCGTTACAACGCATAGCCCGCGTCGGCTATGACGTCTATTTTGTGGACTACCTGCTGGGCGAAAAGACCGGACTGGAACTATTGCACGAAGCTAAAGCGATAGGCTGCGAAGAACCCCTCATCCTTCTCACAGGGATCAGCAACCGGGATGTCGACGTCCAGGCCATGACCAGCGGCGCGGTTGATTTCCTCGTCAAATCCGAGATCAATACCGAAAAGCTCGAACGCTGCATCCGCTACGCTTTGGATCGGAGCGCCTATATCAAGGCCCTGAAGAGCAACGAACGGAAATTCCGGAGCATGTTTGAACGGTCCAAGGACTCCGTCTTCCTGACCGGCGAAGACCTCGTCTTCCGGGACGTCAACAGCGCCACCTGCGATCTGTTCAAATACAGCAAGGAAGAGATCATGCGTCTGAGCCTGTACAACCTGATTGCCCGCCGCGATGCGGCACAGCAGCTGAGGGAAAAACTAGCGGCGACGCAGGAGGTCGAAGACCTCGAAGTGGAATTACTGACCCGCAGTAAAGAAAAGAAGAACTGTATCCTTTCCATTTCCCGGGAGACCTATCCCTCAGGTGAACGGTATATCCAGGGAATCATTCATGATATCACGAACCTCAAGCGGATCGAACGGGCCACGTTCCAGATTGAGAAGCTACGGTCGACGGCGACCCTTCTCCGCACCCTGGCCCACGAAGTGAGGAATCCGCTCACCAATATCAACCTTTCCGTAGAACAACTGAAACCGGAGATCACCAGCGAGGACGCTAATATCTACCTCGAAATCATTGCCCGCAACTGCGGCCGGATCGACAGCCTGATCTCCGAATTGCTGGACCTTTCCCGCCCGGTCGAGATCTCGCTCCAGCGCGCCGGCCTTCAGGACATCATCAACTCCACCCTGGCGGCTGCTTCGGACCGTGTCTCCCTCAAGAATATCAAGCTCGACCTGACCTATCCCGACCAGCCCGCCTTTGTCATGGCTGACCGCGAAAAGCTGAAGATCGCTCTGCTCAATATCCTTATCAACGCCGTAGAAGCCGTCGCCGCACAGTCCGGCGTCATCAGCATTTCCATCCGCAAGGAAGGCGCCCACTATCGGATGTATATCAATGACAACGGTACCGGTATCCCCGAAGAGAACCTCTCCCGCATCTTTGAGCCCTATTTCACTTCCAAGACCAACGGTTTCGGCCTTGGCCTCGCCGCCACCTGGAATATCCTCCAGTCCCACCGGGCAGGCATCGACGTCAGCTCCCAGCTCGGCGAGGGCACCAGCTTTATGCTAACTTTTGAGGAAGCTTAACGGCGGCGCCAATCCTCGTATCACGGATAAGCAATCGGCTCGAGATCCAATATTTGATGCAGGTGATGGAGCAGATGATTGCAATAATCCGCCGCCACCCACTCCAAACTCTGCGGCCGCCCGCCCATCGAGCACATCCGCTGCGCCGCAGCCGGGCTCATCTGCCGCAGGATAATGACGATATGCCGGTTCAGCAGGTTCCAAAGCGTGACCAGGTCCTCTATCGGATATTCCTGATAGCCGGAACAAGCCACCCAGGCATCCTGCACATACCCGATCGTAGGACTGTCCTCATATTGCGCGACGATGAACCGGCGGATATTGTTTTGGGCCGAATCTACCAGATGCCCGAGGATCTCCTTCTTGCTCCATTTATCCGGGCCGGGCTTTGCCGCATAGACCGGCTCCGGCATTGCCGCCAGCCGCCTCGCGTAATTGTGAATGATCTTCTCGAGGTTCAGAATGGTAGGCTGCATAAATTTTATTGCTTCGGGAATCCCGGCGTATTCATCACTTCTTCCAGCTGTGCCGTATGCCGGGCGGAATGGGCGGCCAGAAATAGCAGTGCCTGATACATGTCCATGGTGCCAAACGCCGGATGGACGAAAAAGTGATCCTTGAGATCGTCTTGCGTCATCCGGAGGTATTCAATGGTTGAATCGCGCCGGAGAACAAACGCATCCAACGCTGCCTGCTCGCCGGAGAACTGCGTACCCGGTCTCAGCATCTCCGGCGCCTGGAACTTGTGCGAGCGATCGGTTGTCAAGGCGATCACCTCCTCCGTGCTGTGCTTCTCCTCACTCCGCTTGTCCGGTGTCGCGGCCTGCTGCTCGGTCATCTGGATCCATCGCCATATCATGGTCTCCGCCAGAGCGATATGTTCCGTACACTGATAGACCGACCAACGGCTGGTATCCGCCTTCCAGTTGAGTTGGTTTTGGCTTAGACCCTTGACATCGGCCAGCAGCTTATCCCTGGTCTTGATATAATAATCTATGGCAAATTTCCGCTCATCTGGCGTGAGGGTCCCGGGGGCCACCCGCAGACCGGCGCTGGTCAGCACAACCAGCAGGGCAAAAGGCAACAACAATTTTTTCATGTTTTGGTATTTTGCCGAAGTTATATATAAAATATTAATTACCTGACACGGGAATATTATCTCTTCGCGCGGCTATGGTGGAACGCATTCAGGCCCTTTGCCCATGGTTCCCAAATTTACCATTTCCCATCCCGATTTGATAATCTCCGCGACTTAGGATATTTTTGCGGCTCGAAATTGGACCACAGGTCCAATGACCGAGGGTCAATCATAAGCGGTCTGGCGCCAAGGGCTATATTTGCCCAAAGCCCGGAGGCGCTAGTAATAAACTATTCAATATGAGACAAATCGCTTTCCGGGAAGCGCTACGTGAAGCCATGAACGAAGAAATGCGGCGGGATGACCGCGTTTTTTTGATGGGGGAGGAGGTTGCGGAATACAACGGCGCCTACAAGGTAAGCCAGGGGATGTTGGATGAATTTGGACCCAAAAGGGTGATAGATACCCCCATCTCCGAGCTGGGCTTCACCGCCGTAGCGGTAGGGGCAGCTCAGAACGGCCTCCGACCGATTGTCGAGTACATGACCTGGAACTTTGCCGTCCTGGCTCTCGACCAGATTCTCAACACCGCCTCCAAAATGCTTGCCATGAGCGGCGGCCAGGTCGGCTGCCCCATTGTCTTCCGCGGCCCCAACGGCTCGGCCGGTCAGTTGGGCGCACAGCACTCAACCGCTTTCGAAAGCTATTATGCCAATATCCCCGGGATCAAAGTCGTATCCCCCAGTAATGGCTATGATGCCAAGGGGCTCCTGAAACAGGCGATCCGCTACGAAGAGGACCCAGTCATCTTCATGGAAGGCGAAACAACCTATGGCGACAAATCTGAAGTGCCGGAGGAAGAATACTATATCGAGATCGGCAAGGCCGATGTCAAGAAACAGGGCAAGGATGTCACCATCGTGTCCTATAACAAGATGATGAAAGTGGCGCTCGGTGCCGCCACGGAGCTCGAAAAGGAGGGCATCAGCGCCGAAGTCATCGACCTCCGCAGCATCCGTCCCCTGGACTGGATGACGATCCTGGAGAGCGTGAAGAAGACCAACCGCCTGGTGATCGTGGAAGAACAGTGGCCTTTCGCTTCTATCTCCTCCGAGATCAGCTACCGCATCCAGAAAGAAGGGTTTGATTACCTCGACGCCCCGATCCGCCGCATCACTTCCGCGGACGCCCCGCTCCATTATGCTCCCAACCTGGTTGCCCTGGCCCTTCCGGACGTCGCGCGGACGGTCAAACTGGTCAAGGAAGTAATGTACATGCAAAAATAGCGAGACCCGACAAATAGCAAAAACCCGCCTCAGGCGGGTTTTTTTATAGATATTTCAAGCAATGGTTCTATCTCATTGCTTCCAGGGCCGTGTTGAATAGGACCAGGAAGCCATATACGCAACCCAACAACACACAACCTAAAAGAGCCAAACGGAAAAGTAATTTACCAGCGGGGATCGGACGGAGGTCGAATTCTTGCTTCGTCATAGGGATTATTTTTGGATTAAAAAGGATTGGTTTTTAAGGCCTGTTAGACCCTACTAAGATAACTAAGGGTCGGTGTTTTTGCAAGTTTTACCGCTTCAATTTGCCCATTTTCGTAACTCATTGGTTTTGAATATATATTCGGGCGTTTCCACTATATTCAGGGTCGAATCGGCCCGATACCAGGGGCTAAGATCGACGGCGGGGTTCTAAACAATGTGGATGTCCTGCGCCGGCATATAACTTTGCGCGAGAAGGTAAATGCGTCGTCCCCGCTCATCCTCCGCCACATCGACGACCAACATGGCGTGACCCGGCGAACCCGCCCGGATCATCACGTCCCCCGGCTCGATCGTACTGTATGGTGCTGCAATACATAAATACCTCCCGCAAATATTTGTCGAATGCGGCCCGGCCATGTTCGGCAGCCCTCTGCCCGAAATTTAACCGCAATCCCCGCTCTGTATAAAAGGTAATAGCCCCGAATTCAGCCCGGCTATATAGATATTCCGCCCGAAGGCGCATCACTGCGTCCGCACATTGCTGCAGATCTTCCCGTCCGACCGAAACGTCCAGTATGGCGAACTGCGCTTCCTGGTTTCCCTTGGGCTGACCATTGTATAAGTACACCGACAGTGTTTTTTTCAGCGTGACCGCCTGCAGCCAGGCGCCAAACGGCTGAAACGAAATCCATAAAAGAGCTTTGTTAAAACGCGCCCTCGCGCGACCATCTCAATCCATGACCAGTTCTAATTGTGGCGAATTCACCACAATTAGCCCGATCCCCGAAAGCACACACGTCGCGCCCGGCTCGCACCCAATTGCCCCAAACCCGATCCAACCGGCCACAACCGGATAGGATTTTTCCGTAATTTTGAACCTTATGTCGAACATTCTCATCATTGACGACGAAAAGGCGATCCGTAAGACATTGAGCGAGATCCTTTCCTACGAAGGGTATAAAATTGACGAAGCAGGCGACGGGGAAGAAGGGCTCAAGAAAGTAAAGGAAAAAGAGTATGATGTCATCCTCTGCGACATCAAGATGCCAAAGATTGATGGTATCGAATTCCTTGAAAAGGCAAAAGAACTCGTTCCCGATATTCCGATCATCATGATCTCCGGTCACGGTACCATCGAGACCGCGGTAGAAGCGGTGAAGAAGGGGGCGTATGACTATATTTCAAAGCCGCCCGACCTTAACCGTCTCCTCATCACTATTCGCAATGCGATGGACAAAACGACCCTCGTTGCGGAGACCAAGGTGCTGAAACGGAAATTTAGTAAAGTGCAGGAGATGGTCGGAGCCTCCGCGCCCATCCATAAGATCAAGGAGACTATCGAAAAAGTAGCGCCCACAGAGGCGCGCATCCTCGTCACCGGCGAGAATGGGGTAGGGAAGGAGCTGGTCGCCCGCTGGGTCCACGAGAAGAGCAACCGCGCCGCCGGAGCCCTCATCGAGGTCAACTGTGCCGCCATCCCCAGCGAACTGATCGAGAGCGAGCTCTTCGGCCATGAAAAAGGGTCGTTCACGTCGGCTGTCAAACAACGCATCGGCAAGTTCGAGCAGGCCAACGGCGGCACCCTCTTCCTCGATGAGATCGGTGACATGAGCCTCACCGCCCAGGCTAAAGTGCTGCGTGCCTTACAGGAAGGCAAGATCACCCGCGTCGGCGGTGACAAAGACATCAATGTGGACGTCCGCGTCATCGCGGCCACTAACAAAGATCTGCTGAAAGAGGTCGACGAAAAGACCTTCCGGCTCGACCTATACCACCGTCTCAGCGTCATCATCATCCATGTCCCGTCCCTCAACGAAAGAAAAGATGATATTCCCCTGCTGGTGGACAAATTCCTCGGCGACATCTGCGGTGACTACGGTATCGCCAAAAAAGCCATCGACGATTCTGCTATCCAGGCCCTTCAGCAACACGACTGGACCGGGAATATCCGTGAGCTGCGCAACGTCGTAGAACGCCTGATCATCCTGTCGGGTAAGATTATCTCGCAGGACGACGTCCAGAACTACGTATTACCCAAAAAATAACGTCCCTTGCAATGCTATTACGATAACCCAATCCTTCTCGGCGTATTATGATATAAAAACACAATACGTAAGAGATCCTTAGGGAACTGAAAATCGGGATAGAATATGTAATATTTTGACGATGGCCGCGACCAATCCGTTGATTACCTATAATAAATCCTAAATTTGTCCCGCTAAAAACTACGACTACATGAGTTCTCACCAGATAGTGATAATTGCGCTGATAGCCCTGGTATTCTTCGTCCTGCCCTCGATCGGTTCCTTTCTGATGTTCCGGAAAGCTCACGAGCCCGGCTGGACCGCCTTGATACCCATTTACAATACCTACGTGATGCTGAAGATCGCCGATCGCCCGGTATACTGGTTTCTCCTTCAGTTCATTCCGGTGGTCGGCTGGTTCATTTCCCTGGGCATCCTTGTTGAGTTCGTCAAAGTATTCGGTAAGTTCAAATTCTATCAGCACGCACTGACCGTCTTCTCCGCGGGCCTGTATTTCCTCTACGTCGGTCTGGACCCCAAATCGAAATTTATCGGTCCCGAAGCGGCGCGGAAGCACAAGAAGGGCACCGCCAGGGAATGGATCGACGCGGGTGTCTTCGCCGTTGTGGCCGCCACCCTGATCCGCACTTTCGTTTTTGAAGCCTATACGATCCCTACCGGCTCTATGGAAAAAACCCTGCTGATCAACGACTTTCTGTTTGTCAGCAAATTCAGTTTCGGCCCCAGGATCCCAAACACCCCGCTGGCTATCCCCTTCGTTCACAATACCCTACCGATCACCAATACCAAGTCTTACGTCGAGTGGATCCATATCCCCTATACCCGCTGGTTCTCCAGCCCGGTTAAACGCGGGGACGTGGTCGTCTTCAATTTCCCCGCGGGCGATACGGTTATCGACCGCCCCGAATTCCAGTCCCTCCATCCCTATTATGATGTCATGCGCGAGGTCGGCCGCGGCAATGTCGACTCCGGCCGTCAGGTCCTGTTAAGCGACCCGGACCAGTATCCGCTGATCACACGTCCTGTGGATAAGGAAGAGAATTATATCAAACGCTGCGTCGGCATTGCAGGAGATACGCTGCAGATCAGGAACCAGATCATCTACATCGACGGCAAGGCCCAGCCCCTCCCGCCGGAGTCGGAGACCTACTATACTGTCACCACCAAGGGACAGCCCCTCGACGAAGGCGCCATGAAGGATGAATACGACGTGGACATTAACGGCGACGAGGTTCGCCCGATCGGACCGCCCAATCAGTACGATATGTTGCTGACCTCGAAGGCGAAGGAGAAGATGCTAAGAAGCGGTCTGGCGCAAAGCATCGTCCCCGACATCGACAGCAGCCAGGATGTTTGGCCACACGTACCCGCGTATCATTGGTGGATGGACAACTATGGCCCCTTCTGGATCCCCTGCAAGGGCTGTACGTTGAATCTGACGGCAGAGAACTATCCGCTCTATGAGCGGGTCATCCGCGTGTATGAAGGCAATAAATTCGAAATGAAAGACGGCAAGTTCTACCTCAACGATCAGCCTGCTACCCAATACCGCTTTTCGATGAACTATTATTGGATGATGGGTGATAACCGGCACGGGTCGCAGGATTCCCGGTTCTGGGGTTTTGTGCCTGAAGACCATATCGTCGGTAAAGCGGCGCTGATCTGGATGAGCTGGAACAAAGGGGTCCGCTGGGGCCGGCTGTTCAAGAAGATCAGATAAACACCAACTACGCACCATGAAGATGCCAGGCCTACTTTCAGCGATCCTGTTGCCTGCACTCCTATGCGCCCAGAAACCGGTCGTCAAGTCCAGCCTTTTTGCGCAGATCGATGCCAGGGCCTTGCAGTTGCCTGATTCTTCCGGTCATGACGTTAGCCGGATAGCCGCATATATCAATGCAAATTTCGTCTCGCCAACCGAGAAGACCCGGGCGATCTTCATCTTAAGACTGCCGTGTTCGGGATGCCAATAAATTAAACCGTATGCAGCAAAAGGAATATCATTTTATCTACGAAGAATATGCCTCGGATGCGGAGCTGGAAACCGTAGACCGGCATTTGCTGGAGAAGGCCCGCGAAGCCACCCAGCATGCCTATGCGCCCTATTCCCGTTTTAGCGTCGGCGCTGCCGCCCTCTTGAAGAACGGCGAGATCGTCGCCGGCGCCAACCAGGAGAACGCATCCTTTCCCGCAGGCATCTGCGCGGAACGCGTCCTGCTGTCCACCGTTGCGTCGCTCTACCCCGGCATTCCCATTCTTGCGATCGCCATCAGCTATTTCAACGAACAGGGGCCGGCCAGTCAACCTATTTCTCCCTGCGGCATCTGCCGCCAGTCCTTACAGGAATTTGAAACCCGTACGCGACAACCGATCCGCCTGATCCTCGGTGGCCAGACGGGTCCTGTCTTTATCATCCCTTATTCCGGGTCCCTGCTGCCTATCGCGTTTGTGGCCGACGACCTGCTGTAGTCAAGTTCCACGTCGGTCTCCGCATACCCCACACAGGTAAGTACCAGCCCTTCCGCGAGGTCCTTATCCGTCAACACCTCATTATGGGTCATTCGGACGCGCCCGCGAAGACATTGCGCGACACAGCTCGAGCAGCGGCCGGCGCGACAGCTATAGGGTAGGGGAATGCCCTGCCGTATAGCGGATGTCAGGATGCTGTCCGGCCAGGTGACGACGAACTCGCGGCCGACCGCGGCGTGGATCGTGACGGTTCTCGGCGAGGCGTCAAAGACCGGTGGCGCCGCGGGAATAGGCCCCACGGCGAAATGCTCGCGCCGGATCCGCTCATCCGCAAAACCCATCGTCCGCAGCACAATCCGAGTCATGCGCATAAAATCAAATGGTGCGCATAAAAACACAAAGGCTCCGGCGCCCACTCCCCCCGCTCCCCGCACCCACGCCTCCAACTTGTCCTTTGTCAGCCGGCCATCCCGCACCGTCAGATTTTCCGTCCACTCCAACCCCATCTCCGACATCGCCACCCGAAAAGGTGATGTCGCCTCATTATGCTGCTGCGTCAGCACCCGCAGGCGTGCCCCGGGCCGTGCCACCCGCGCCGCCTTCAACAAAGAAAACACCGGCACCACGCCGCTCCCGGCGGCAATAAAGACGCATTCCTCCCTTGCTGCCTTCTCAGCGTCCAGTGTAAACCGCCCCGCCGGCGGCAGGCTCACCAGCCCGTCCCCAATCCGCAAATTATCCAGCAAATGCCGCGAGACCTCCCCATTCGGTACCCGCTTGACCGTGATCGCCGGGAAAGCATCCACCCCCGGCGCGCTGCTAAAAGAATAACTGCGGCGAAGATCACGCCCATGAAAAGAGAACAACAAAGTAAGGAATTGCCCGGCTTGATAAGGGACCGGTTCCCCATTCCGCCGCTCCAGGACGAGCGTCCTCATCCCAGCAGCTTCATCGATAATATTCTTTATCCGAAAAATCCAATTTTCCATTCGCGAAGCACCTCCTTAAAAAAGCGTCTGGACTCCCCATTGCACTTTCGTCTCATGGTCCAGCAGCCATTTTTTTCGCCAAAGTCCGCCGCCATAACCGACCAGGTCCCGCTTGGACCCGATCACCCGGTGACAGGGCACCACGATCACGATATTATTCTTCCCATTGGCCGCCGCGGCTGCCCGGATATTCTTGGTGTCCCCCAACCGCCTTGCCAGCTCCAGATAGCTGATCGTTTTCCCGAAGGGGATCGCCATCAACTCATTCCAAACCCGCTGCTGGAACTCGGTTCCCTCCTGGTAAATCGGGAAGTCGAACACCCGCCGCTGCCCCTGGAAATACTGGATCAGCTGCTCGATACACTGAATGACCACCGGTGTGACCGGACCACTGAGATTGCGACCCCGATAATCGTCCTCATCCAGCCGGTCGACAAAGATGATCTCACTGATATAGGTATCCGTACCGCCCACGCGCAGCAGACCCAACGGGGACTGATAATAGGTTGATGTGACTTCCAGCGTGGTTGCCATATTAGAAGGGGTTAAGTGGGTCATCCGAGCTTCCAGCCGTTCTCCACTTGCCGGTCCGGCTGTATTAAAACTACTTCTTTTTTGTCAGTATACACACCCAGGACCAGGCATTCGCTGAAAAAATTAGCAATCTGCCTGGGCGGGAAGTTGACCACCGCCAGCACCTGCCGCCCCGGCAGGTCCGACCGGGCGTATAATTCGGTGATCTGCGCCGAGGATTTTTTGATCCCTAATGGACCGAAATCGATCGTCAGTTGCCATGCCGGTCGTTTTGCTTTGGGGAATTCGTTAACTTCGAGGATCGTTCCGACCCGGATATCTATCTTTTCAAAATCCGGCCATTCGATCGTGGGCGATGTCGTCATTAGCTCATTTATTTAATCAATTAAATATACTATTTTATGAAACGTACAGCAACGGCCGTATGGAACGGCTCCGGTAAGGATGGTAAAGGCAACTTGACGACCCAAAGCACGACCCTCAACAAGACCCAGTATTCTTATAGCTCCCGGTTTGCGGAAGGTGTCGGTACGAATCCGGAGGAACTGATCGCTGCGGCGCACGCGGGCTGCTACACCATGGCGCTGGCTTTCGCCCTACAAGGCGCCGGAATTACTCCCGACAGTCTCGAAACCACGTCCACGATCACACTCGATGTCAGCGGCGCAGCCCCTACGATCACCAGCTCGCACCTGGTATTAAAGGCTAAAATCCCCGGCATTTCCAACGAGAAATTCCAGGAGCTCGCAAAAGGCGCCGAAAAAGGCTGTCCGGTCAGCCGCGTGCTCAACGCCGAGATCAGCCTCGATGCGACGCTGTTGAATTAATTAAAAACGCATTAAAAAGTAGCTCCCGCCACAAACTGGGCGGAGCCCAGTTCGCACTGGACGACCGAAAGGGAGGAAAGTGCAGACATTATGGTAATGAGACAAAAAACTAAATTGGGCACCAATTTTTTGTCGAATTTCACTTTGTGATCAACGGGGGCTTTTTTATGGGCCAACTGCCGTAACTTTCCTCCTCAAACATCTACCGTCTAACTAAGCAATTCGAAACACATGAGCCCGAAAAAAACATCCAAGACCTCCCGCCGCGAATTTTTGCGCAACACCGCAGTGGCTTCCACCGGATTCTTTATTGTACCCCGTCATGTACTGGGCCGGGGTTTTGTCGCGCCCAGCGACAAACTGCAAGTGGCGGCCATCGGCGCCGGCGGCAAAGGATCCAGCGATCTCCAGGGGTTTTTTAGCAGCGGTAAGGTCGATGTGGCCTACCTCTGCGATGTCGATGACCGGCAAGCCGCCGGGTCGGTGAAGAAATACGACAAGGCTAAATACTACAAGGATTTTCGGGAGATGCTCGACAAGGAGCACAAGCATATCGACGCCGTGTCGGTCTCCACACCCGATAACTGTCATGCCGTGGCGGCGATGGCGTGCGTCATGCTGGGCAAGCATGTCTATGTCCAAAAACCAATGACGCACGATATCTATGAGGCCCGGATGCTGACGGAAGCTGTCAAACGCTACAAGGTCGTCGCACAGATGGGGAACCAGGGCGCATCCAACAACGGTGTCCGCCTCATGCAGGAATGGTATAACGCCGGCTTGATCGGCGACGCCACCGACATCCATGTATGGACCAATCGGCCGGTCTGGCCGCAAGGCGGACCGACGCCCACCAGCACCGACCCGGCTCCTCCGGAACTGAATTGGGACCTGTGGCAGGGACCTGCGTTGGCCGCCGACTATCATAAAGAATACCTGCCCTTCAACTGGCGGGGATGGTGGGCCTATGGCACCGGCGCATTGGGTGACATGGGATGTCACCTGATCGATCCGGCTTTCAAAACAGTAGGCCTGGGCTATCCTTCCGAAGTCGAATGCAGTGTCGCCACACTCGTTGAAAAAATGTGGACTCCGGCCTATCACCCGGAAAGCTGCCCGGTTGCTTCTATCGTTAAAATGAAATTCCCCGGCAAGTCCGGCAAACCGGATGTCAGCCTGCATTGGATGGACGGCGGTCTGCAGCCGGACCGTCCGGAGGAACTGGGGCCAGATGAGGTCATGGGTGACGCGGACGGGAACGGAGTGATCATCACCGGAACCAAGGGTAAAATGATGTGCGGCACATATAGCGAGCATCCGACGCTCCTGCCTACATCCCGTATGCAGGGACTGAATGTCCCGCAAACCATTGCGCGGGTACCGGAGGGCCACTACGTCCAGTGGGTCAACGCCTGTATCGCCGGCTACGGCAAGAATGAGCTGAGCTCGCCCTTCGAATATGCCGGCCCGCTGACCGAAACTATCCTCATGGGCAACCTCGCCTTACGCAGCCACTATGCGAAGGACGCAAACGGTAAATTCGGAGGTCGGAAGAAACTGCTTTGGGACGCTGCCAACATGAAGATCACCAACTTCGACGAAGCCAACCAGTTCGTAAAACGAACTTACCGCCAGGGCTGGAGCCTCGGTATATAAAGCAAAAGACCCGCGCTTCGCGCGGGTCTTTTTTAATCATTTAGCAATTTCGCCAGCTCCAGTAGCTCCTTCTGCTTGTATTGGCTTCTCTCGTCATCGAAACATTTGCTGAACTCTTCCAGCGCCGTCTGAACAATACGGTTATGTGAAAGCGGTTTAAAATAGGACGCGACCGGCGGCACCGACACCCGCTTGAAATAATTCTCCACATCCTTATGCGTAAAGACCTGTCCGCTCATCGGATCGATAAAGAACTCGATCCGCTGCTGAGGGCTCAGCTTCTCCGGGTTCTCATCATAATAAGGTTTGATATACGCCAGCACAAATTGCCGCGGGATATTGATCGCCTTTACCGGAATATCCAGCAACTCACTCAGTAACAAATAAAGTATACCATTTGTGATCGCATTCCCCCGCTTGGTTTCGATCAGCTTGTTGATCAGAAATTCCTCCGGATGTTGATAGGCCACTTCCGTGCCTTTGAGACCGTAATAATTGTAAAGAATGGATGTCAGCACGTTCACCTGTTCCAACGGTGTGAGATAGCTGTTGAGCTCCAGCCAGATATTCCGGCGCAGCTTCTCGACCTCCTGCAATACCGGCGTCGTCACCAGTTCGGGATACTGGAATTTTGCCACCAGCAGGGATGCGGTGAGCAGGTCCTGGTAGCTGCTGCTTTTCCAGTGCTGAAAGTCTTCGGTAAGATCATGATAGTGCAGCTTGTGGATCAACAACTCGATACGCTCCTGCACGTCGTTGCTGATCGTATTCTCCCAGAGATTTTCCAAATTTGGGATAATACCCCGCCCATAGCTGACAATACGGTTGCTTACGGAGTCAAATACTTCCTGGTCGGGGTCATCGATCAAATGGAAAAGGGCTGCTATTTCTTTGTTTTCCTGCATGGGGTTATCAAAGATATACGGTGGGAAGATCGCCCAAGTTTATAAAACTTTGGTAACATTCTTATCCACAATAACGACTGGGATGTTCATTAAATTGCGTTCTTGTCGATCATCCCCCCCTCTTCCTGCGTGGTACTCTTTTGGGCGGATTGGCCTTGACATCCTCGATGATCGCCTTTACCTCTTCCAACGTCAGATCGGCAGCAGTTTCCTGCTTTTCCTTGGGTAGCTTGAAATTGCGCAGGCCCTGTTTAATATAGGGTCCATAGGGACCGCGAAGCAATTGGATCTTTTCTTTTTCGAAAACCTTGATCGTCCGCTGTTCTTTTGCCGCCCTTTTCTCGACGATCAGCGGTGTGGCTTGATCAAAACTGATCGTATACGGATCGAATTCCTTGCCGAGCGAATAGAATTTTCCGTCATGTGCGATATACGGCCCGAAGCGGCCAACATTCACCGTTACGCCCTTTTCTTCGAAGTCACCCAGAATCCGGGGAAGCCGGAACAGCTCCATCGCTTCATCATAACTGATCGTCTCGATGCTTTGCGTGTTCTTCAACTTGGCAAACCGCGGTTTCTCTTCATCGTTGACATCCCCGATCTGCACCATGGGGCCGTAACGGCCCATCCGCGCGACCACTTTCTTCCCGCTGGGCTGATCGACCCCCAGCTCCCGCTCGCCTTTGATGCGCTCCGCATTCTCGATCGTATTCTCCACATCCTTCTTGAACGGATTATAAAAATCATCGATCATCTTGCTCCACAGCATCTTCCCCTGCGCCACCTCGTCGAACTCCTCTTCGATCCGCGCCGTGAAATGATAATCCATGATATCGTCGAAATACTGCTTGAGGAAATCGGTCACTACCAACCCCAGATCGGTTGGAAAAAGCTTGGACTTCTCGGCGCCCGTATTCTCGTGCTCCTGCAGCTTTTCGATGTGGTCGTTCTTTAGCAGCAACAACCGCAACTCCCGCCGCACTCCTTCTTTATCGCGCTTCTCCACGTACCCCCGCTTCAGGATCGTGGAGATGGTCGGCGCATAGGTCGAAGGCCGGCCGATTCCAAGCTCTTCCAGCTTTTTCACCAGCGAAGCTTCCGTATAGCGCGGGAGAGGGCGGGTAAAACGTTCGATTGCCTTCATCTCCGTCACCGGCAACCGCTGGTGCACCGTCAGCGGCGGGAGAGTTCCCTCCTGGTCTTCCTCTTCCGTGACTTCCTCTTCGTCCCGGTCCTCCCGGTAAACCTTGAGAAATCCATCGAATTTCAGCACTTCGCCGTTCGCCGTCAGTTCTTCTTTATTGGTAGAGATCTGAATTTTCGCAACCGTTTTCTCCAATTCCGCATCAGCCATCTGGCTAGCCATCGTCCGCTTCCAAACCAGGTCGTACAGCCGGCGGCAGTCCGCATCCTCCACAGTCTGGTCGGCCATATCCGTTGGCCGGATCGCTTCGTGCGCCTCCTGGGCGGATTCGTTCTTGTTCTTGTAGCGTCGTGTCTGTATATAGTTTTGGCCATACTGGCTTCGGATCTGGTCGCTGATCGCATCCACCGCCAGCTCGCTCAAATTCACACTATCCGTACGCATATAGGTGATCTTCCCGCTTTCGTAAAGCTTCTGCGCCACCAGCATCGTCCTCGACACGCCGTAGCCAAGCTTCCGGCTGGCCTCCTGCTGAAGGGTGGAGGTGGTGAATGGCGGCGCAGGCGTTTTCTTACCGGGCTTGACCTGGATGTCGCCGACGGTATAGTTGGCGCCCATGCAACTTTGAAGAAAGGTCTCGGCATTCCCGACAGTGGATTGTTTCTTGCCCTCCGCCGGGAAAGTTACCAGCTTTCCGCTGACATCCTTTGCAGTGAACAAGGCTTCTATTTTAAAGGAACTGGTCGGTACGAAAGCATTGATCTCCCGCTCCCGCTCGGCGATGATCCGAACCGCGACACTCTGCACCCGGCCGGCGCTGAGGTTGTTCTTCATGCTCATCTTCCGCCAAAGGACCGGGCTCAACTCAAAACCCACGATCCGGTCCAGCACCCGGCGCGCCTGCTGGGCATTCACCAGGTTCATATCGACGGTCCGCGGCCGCAAGACAGCCGACTGGATAGCCGGCTTAGTGATCTCATGAAATACGATCCGCTTGGTTCGTTCCGGATCCAGCCCCAGCACCTCACAAAGATGCCAGGAGATGGCCTCCCCTTCACGGTCCTCATCCGTCGCGAGCCATACTTCATTCGATTTCTTGGCAGCTGACTTTAACTCCTTGACAACCTTTTCTTTATCTGCTGGAACAATATAGCGGGGGCGGTAATTGTCTTTAATGTCAATCCCCATATCACCCTTCTCCAGGTCCCGGATATGACCGTAACAGCTCCTGACCTCGAAATCCTCCCCCAGGATCTTTTCAATCGTCTTTGCTTTAGCCGGTGACTCCACAATCAATAAGTTCTTCGCCATGTCTTGAATCAGGTTTAAAAACGTTCATCCACCTCCACCTTCCTGCGCAGCGTTGGCTGCAAGTTTACAGTATAACCGCCAAATTAAAAAATTAGCGGCCGTCCGGTGGGCTGCGCACCCGGGTTAGCCCTTTTATTTGATGTTGTATATCAGCCATTTATGTGCCAGTATCGATCGAAAGTTATAAGTTTATGAATAGGACGGGTCATCTCCAGCATAAAAAACAGTAATTTGTCGTCCTAACCACCTCCTGCGACGTGAATCCCTCGACGCCTCCGTCCATCTATTCCCTGGGTGACTCTGCCGTTACCCTGGACCTGGGTAATTGCATTGATGAACAACTCAATGCACGGGTATTGGCCATCTACGACTGGCTGGATACCCATCGGTTGGAAGGGATCATCGACCGGATTACCGCCTATAGTTCGATATCGGTCTTCTATGATCCTACCCTTGTTTGCGACAGGACTGTTATCTCTCAGTGGTTATTGGAAGCCTGGCGACAGACGGCGGCCACCCTTCCCCAACCCGAAGGACGCGATATCCGTATCCCCGTCTGCTATGAAGGGGAATACGCACCTGACCTCGAAGCGGTTGCCCGCCAAAAAGGATTGTCCCCGCGCGAAGTGATCGATCTCCACTGTTCCATCTCTTACCGGATCTATATGATCGGGTTCCTTCCCGGGTTTCCCTATTTGGGAAAGATCGATCCCCGCCTTGAAATACCCCGCAAAATGCGGCCCGTGCCCGTCATCGCGGGTGGTGTAGGAATTGCAGGCCAGCAGTCGGGTATCTATCCCCTCACCAGCCCCGGCGGATGGCAGATCATCGGCCGCACGCCGATACGGCTATTTGACCGCGGCGCCACCCCCCCCGTTCTCTTGCGTACCGGCGATCAGGTCCGATTTCACCCGGTTTCCATCGCGGATTTCCATGCAGGAAGTAGTTGGATTCGGGTCAACTGATCTCGATTCGTTTTTTTTCCTTACATTAGGCCACTGTGATCTGCCCACATTTCTCCATCGCTAAACGTATACTATGTCTTTCTCCATTATTAAGCCCGGTCTTTTGGATACCATCCAGGACCTGGGGAGAAACGGTTTCGGTAATTGGGGGATATCGCCGGGCGGCGCGATGGACAGCTATGCAGCACAAGTGGCGAACTTGCTGGTCGGTAATAATCAATGTGAAGCCATAATCGAGATCCATTTTCCCGGTCCGCAAATCTTATTTGAGCAAAACACCATGATGGCCGTTACCGGTGCGGACTTCTCACCTACCGTTAACGATGAATTAATCCCGCGCTGGCAACCGATAGTCGTGCGAAAGAACACGGTACTGCACTTTCCCACGCTCGTCCAGGGCAGCCGCTGCTACCTCAGTGTGCACGGGGGGTATTGCATAAAGAAATGGCTGAACAGTTTTAGTACCAGTCTCAAGGCAGGGGCGGGAGGCTGGAATGGTGTGCCGCTGAAGAAGGGCGACGAACTTCCCTTCAATGAGAACACGATCTACTTCGCCGGCCTGCTGAAAAAGGATGAAAGCAATTTCGAGGCGCTGCCCTGGCGGGTGAATACAGATAAGGTATATCAATATCCGCATGAGATCGGCGTCACCCCCGGCCATGAATGGCCGCTGCTTTCGGCAGCTTCGCAGTCGACCTTTGTCGAAAACAACTTTCTTATCCATCCGTCCTCGGACCGGATGGGCTACCAGTTGAAGGGATATCCACTCAGCCTGCAAAAACCGCTGGAGCTGGTCAGCTCCGCCGTGAGCTTTGGAACAGTCCAGCTGCTTCCCGACGGCCAGCTTATCGTCCTCATGGCCGATCACCAGACCACCGGCGGCTATCCCCGGATCGCCCACGTCATCACCGCCCATCTCCCGAAACTTGCCCAACTGCGGCCCTCCGATACCATCCAGTTCAAATGGACCAACATGGAGGAAGCTGAACATCTTCTTATCGGCCGAAAGAAAGAACTCCACATCCTCCAACGTTCCTGTCTGGACCACCTCAACGAAGTGGTGTGCTGACCGTCGACCTCAACTGCGATATGGGCGAAGGCATGCCCACCGACGGATCGATCTTTCCCTTTATTAGCTCAGCCAATATTGCCTGCGGCGGTCACGCCGGAGGGCCCGAAACCATGCGCCGCAGCGTCGAACTCGCGCTGCAAAACGGCGTCGCCGCCGGCGCCCATCCTTCCTATCCCGACCGCGACGGCTTCGGCCGGAACGATATCCTCGAATCCCAACCAGGGGCAGGCGACAAAGCGCTCCCCTTCCATACCCTGCTTTCCATGCTGACTGCCCAGATTGGCGCATTGCAGTCCATTTGCCGCGAAATGGGAACCCGTCTCCACCACGTTAAGCCGCATGGCGCCCTGTACAACCGCGCAGCCAGGGATCCTGCCGTCAGTAGGATCATCTGTGCGGCGGTCTCCGCCTGCGACTCCTCCTTAATAATATATGGCCTCAGCGGAGGTTTCACCGGTCAGGCCGCCGCCGACGCAGGTCTCCACTTTCAAAACGAAGTATTTGCCGACCGCACCTATCGGCCGGATGGCAGCCTCACTCCGCGTACCGAACCCAACGCCCTTATCCATGACCCCGCGACTATGCTGTTCCAGGCGCTGACCATGATTCGCCACCGGCAGGTCCGTTCCTCAACCGGCACCCTCATCGCCATCACCGCGGACAGCATCTGTATCCATGGCGACGGCGACCACGCCGTCAAATTTGCAAAAATTCTACGCGTCGAGCTGGAGCGAAATGGAATTGACGTAGCTGCCGCGGAGTGATCTACTATAAAAGCGTTTTAGCATTTCGTTTGCAATTTCTCCCCTTTTTTCGCGTTTCTTTCGTGTTCCCGCTTCATTACTAACGAGAGATTTCCTTAACACCCGACTTACAAAGTCTCTTAACGAACTATCTATGGCAACGACCGACAACGGCCGGCTCCAAAGCGGCTATACCTATGATTCTTTCACCGGTATCGGCGCGCGGGAAAAAAAGCCCCCTGATTCCCATTTCCTGTGGTGGTGCGCAGGCGCCTACCAGGACCTCCTTAAGGAATGCCCTTCCGAACAGACAAAATATGCCGGACTGGGCGGCGTCCTGTTGGCCACCTTCGCTCTGGCCGCTCTTTCTGCGGGTTACGCGATCTACAGCGTCTTCAACGAGCCGCTCTGGGCCGTCCTCTTTGCGATCCTTTGGGGCCTTATTATCTTCAACTTCGACCGCTTCCTGGTCTCGACCATGCGTAAATACGGTGTCTCCCGGCGCAAACAACTTTGGATGGCCGCGCCCCGCATTGCGCTCGCGTTGCTGATCGGCTTCACCATCGCCCGCCCACTGGAACTGAAAATATTCGAAAAGGAGATCGACGTCCAGATCATCGCCAACCGGCATCAAAAATTATTGCTAAACGACAGTCTCCTGCAGGCGGAGAACAGGACCACCCTGACCGCAGCCACCGCCGAACGCGACCGGCTCAGCATCCGCCAACTCGCCCTGCAGGATACCATCCACCGCCTTCAGCAGGCCTATATTGAAGAGGCCGACGGCACCGGCGGTTCAGGCCGCAGGGGGATCGAGCAGCTCACCCGGTTAAAACAGGAAGCATACAACAACGTGGTGCTGCGCGCGACCCCCGAACTTGTCCAACTGCAGCAACAGGTCGCCTACCAGGACAGCCTGATACGCCAGGCCAATGCTACCCGTGAGGTCCGCCAACGGGAATACGAGGCACAGGTTAGTTCCGATGTGGGTTTTTTGGAGAAGAACAAAGCGCTATCCGATCTCGCCTCCCATGAGCCAAGCGTCTTTTGGGCCATGCTCCTCATCTCCCTGCTGATCATCCTGATCGAAACCGGGCCGATCCTCTCGAAACTGATCATGAACAGCGGGCCCTACGATCTGGCGCTCGCCAATATAGAACTGAAACAAATGGCCGCCGCGGAAGAAGATATGCGTCAGGACCGGGAGCTGGTGGTGGAACGTCAAAGGGCCATCCGCAGTCAAAGGAAGGAGAGGACCGACGAACTGCTTCAGCAGTTGACCGCCCTCCAAAAGAAACATATTCAGGAAGAATTGGATCAGTGGGAGCGGGGGGAGGACAAAATACCGCACCGGACACCGCTGGAAGATGTCACCCGCCGTATCCGTCACCGGTACCATTTCCGCGAAGACGACCTAATCTGAATTCGGGCGCCGGCGCCGACCGCGGGGCGGTAGCTGCAATCACGTTCTCCGCTTCCCGCGTATTGTCCAGGTGGCTGGAAAAGACGTTTTGAAGCTTCTGGGAAGAAGCCGCATGTTTCAGCAGAGGCAGTACATTCAGTTGGTGCCGCTCCGCCCCGTAAGGGACTTTTAGCTCATCCAGGAACAGCTCCTCCAGCCGGGAGGGCCTTTTGTCGATGATTGGTTCCATATGGCGTAGAATTTTTCACCCCTCTTCATGGGATTTTTTTCCACAATAAATCCTAAGACTTCCTACAGGGGGTCATGTTTTTTAACCCGGTGCAGCTGGCAGAACGGTTGTTTTGACGCGAGCGTATTCAGCTGCCGGATTGTCTTTTGGTCCGGCGGCGGGGGCGGCGTAAGCCGTTTGACCACCCCTGGTTTTTGCCGGCGGGGCCTTCCTGTTAAGATCGCTTCCGGGATGGTTTTTGGCCGGCTTGTCAGGGACTCTGCTCTCATTGGAATAATATTTTTTGAAATGCGATAGGATCGTTTTCGGGGTCTCGCAATCGCATGGGATCAAAAAGGATACCACGGTTGGATCAATAGTTGCAAACCTTGGCGGTCCGGCCCGTTGCTTGTAGTTATAACATTCTGCTAACTAAAAAATGCTGGAAATTGTAAACTTTGACTATCATTACAAACGAACTTTTTGACCCACCAGTGCTTGATGAAGAATATTCTGATACGGACCCTGGCAGTCATCGGCTGCAGTTGCCTTCATCTCTATTCTTTCGGTCAGGCCAAGGATAGCAGCACCCGCCTTGAGCGTTGGAAGAACAACAATATTTTCCAATTCTTCCGGAATGCCATCACTAAGGGCCGACCCGATTCGGCAGCGGCAGCGATTGCGCTCAATACCAAAAGCGAAAGCCCCTTCAAGCCCTATGAGGGTCGGATCATCCGCCATATCTACCTTCGCGGTTACGGGTTCGAACAAACCTTCGTCGATACTTCCAAACGTCTTGAGTATTTTGGGACCCAGCTGCTCAACCATTTGCACCGCAAGACGCGGGACTGGGTGATCCGGGACAATTTGTTTATCAGGGAAGGTATGCCGTTGAGCGCTTACAAGCTGGCGGACAACGAACGTTTTATCCGGTCCTTGAACTTTATCCAGGATGCCCGCATCCTCGTTGCACCCATGTTTGACAATAACGACTCGGTCGACCTCGTTGTGATCGTTAAAGACCTTTTCAGTCTCAGCGGCGCGCTGGGGGAGCTTAACGCGGCGCCCGCGGGAATCAGAGGTAATATCAGCGAAGCGAATTTCCTCGGCATGGGCCAACGGGTCCAGTTGGGCGTGAACCTGGAGCAAAACCGGACGCCTCATTACGGCATGCAGCTCCTGTATGGCTTCTCCAATATTGCCGGTTCCTTTGTCAACGCGACCGCCTCCTATACGACGATCAATACCGACCAATATCCCGGCCAACCCGATGAAAAGGCCTGGTTCATCCGCCTGGACCGGCCTTTATATGCGCCCTCTGCCCACCTTGCCGGTGGTTTTACGATCGGTCAGTTCCAGGATTTTAACGTATACAATTTCCCGGACAGTCTCTTCTTTAAATACAAGTATTATACGCATGACGGGTGGATCGGTTGGAACCTTGGATCGAATCGCTTTCTGAGCAATACCTCCGTCCGCGACCGGCGCTTCCTGGCGGTCCGCTATTTCCGGGATGCCTTCGATACCGTGCCCTATCAGGTGGGAAATACCTTCAATTTCCGCTTCAACGACAAGGAAGCGGCCCTGGCCAGCTTTACCTTTTTCCGGCAGGACTTCTATAAGACGAACTATATCTACGGCTTTGGAACAACGGAAGACTTGCCCGTCGGCTATAACATCGCGGTGACCAGCGGCTGGTACCGGCAGCTCTATCTCAACCGGCTCTATTCCGGGGTAGATGCCAATGGGTACGTGACGACCAAACGGGGCGCCTTTTTCCAGTTCTTTTTGCGCTCGGGGGTCTTTATGTACCGCGGCCAGGGTCAGGATGCCAGCATCCTGGTGGGGACCAGTTATTACAGTCCGCTCTTCCTTTTTCCCACAGTAAAGATCAGGCAATACATCAACTTCAGCTATACCCAGCAGTTCAACCGGATCGGGATCGACCCGCTGACCATCGATAACGTTTTTGGCCTCCGCTATTTTACCGGTGACTCAACCTATGGTGACCAGCGGGTAACCCTCCACTCGGAGACGACCTTTTTTATCAACTATAAATTGCTCGGATTCAAGTTTGCCCCTTTTGTATTCGGGGATGTCTCTCTGCTGACACCCCAAAATGAAAGCATCTACAAATCCAACCTCTATGACGGTCTCGGGGCAGGGATCCGCGCCAGGAACGAAAACCTTGTCTTCAATACCATCGAGCTGAGAATGGTCTATTTTCCGCAGCACACGCTGCAGAACCAATCCTTCAAGCTCCTCTTCACCACCGGCCTCCAGTTCCGGTTCAACAACACCTATGTCCGCCAGCCCGATGTCGTCATGTTAAATACAGACGGCCTGAACAGCATCTATTGACGCTACTCAGGCCGCCGCCCAAACATCGCGCGCTCATGCTGCCTCAGCTATGCCCGGCAGCGCCTACTTCTAAATGGGGCGAATTTGCCCCAATTAAAAGCTTCCCATTTCCCCACATTGTGCCGCTCTCCGGCGAACATCCCTTGCCGTGCCCGATCAATTCGCTCCGCCGCCGCCCGAAGCCCCGCCCGAAGGTCCGCCCCCGCCGGGAGCACCGCCGCCCTGCAGCTGGTTCTGCATATTCTCCTGCTCCGCCTTGTTGTTCTTTCGCTTCAGCAGCGACGTATCGAACTTCCCGAACCGCCAGTTGAATTGCAGCCGGAAGAATTGCGGATCGCGCCGCCGGTCCGCCTCCTGGGTAAAAGTCCCGGAGGTCGTATACACATCGCTGACCCTCGTTCGCAGGATATCGCTACATGACAAAGTGAGCGAAGCAGCCTTGTTCTTCAGGAACTCATACCGGATCGAAGCGTCCATTCCCCCCGTCGGCCGGCTGTATCCCTGCGAATTCCCGCTAACCGTCCCGCCGCCATAACCCCGGCCCCCATTGCCTCCCGTGCTCGCGCTGCCACCCGGCGGCAATTGCGTTTTGGAGGTGAAGTCGCCGCTAACCTGTACAGTAAAGTGATTGGATAGCTTGAAGCTGTTGAGCAGCTTGGCAAAAACACTATAGATCTCTCCGATCGGCGGTACGGCGAAGATGCCCGTATCCACCGTGTTGATCTTAGAGGTATAGATATTCAGGTTCGTGGTCAGGTCCCACCACTTGGTGACGGCATTCCGACCGATCAGTTCCACGCCGCCGACAAAGCCGGACTTGGCATTGATATAAGAATTGATGATAACCGGCTCCTTGGTCACCGGGTTGATACCGGTGTCAGCCGCCCGCGTGATCAGGTCAGTCGTGCTCTTGAAATAGATCGAAGCCAGGAACGTATTCGTCGCCCGGTAGTTCACCTGATAAGAGATCTCGAACGAACTCGTGAATTGCGGTTTCAGCGCGGGGTTACCACGACTCAGATTCAGCGAATCCGAATAGTCCGTGAAGGGGAATAATTGCTGGAAACTGGGCCGGTCGATCCTGCGCGTATAGCTGGCCGAGAAATTCTCGTTGTCGGTCACCTTCTGGGTCAAAAAGACGCTGGGAAACAAGCTGAGCGGGAAATGGCTCTTGTAAGGACTATCCGCGGGGATTTGGTTCCCGCTTGGATCGACCTCGGTAAAGGTCTCGTGACCGGTATACAAATAGCTTTCTCCCCGCAACCCCAGCTGATACGTGAAGTTCTTGATCAAATTGCCATAGGTCACATAGGCCGCGGTTACCTGGTCCTGGTATTTGAAGGAGGAGGACAATAGCTGCTCCACGACAAATTTGTTGTTGGCGCCGACCGTGTCCAGATCGGTCAGACTGTAAATATTCCGGATTGCCACCCGCGCCCCCGCCTCGAATTTGGATTTTTCGCTGAACGGCAGCACATAATCGGTCTGAGCGGTGAAATATTTGTTTGTGCCGTTGATGGTCTGTTGCTGATCATAGACAGACGTCTGCGGTCCACCCTTTACGTTATAGATGTTCGAACCGATCAGGTTATTGTTGTTGTTCGTCCCCTGGCTGTAATTGGCATCCGCCGTCCACTCTTCACCGGATTTCGGAAAAGTGTGCTTGAAAGACAGCATACCGCCGTGGTTGTTGAATAACGAGTTGCTCTGGGACAGCCGGTATGTATAAGAGTAGGTGGTACTTGTCGGATACAACGTGTCGACGTAGATCTCGCTGGTCGTATACGGCTGGAAGGTCCCGTGGACGATATTCCCCGTGAGGGACAGGGTATTCCGGTTGTCGATCAGATAATCGATCCCGCCCCGGCCAAACGCAAAATAACCAAGGTTGACATTGTTGTCGATCTCCACCAGGCTGTCGTTGGGAAAGCCGCCCGGCTGGTTGAACGTAAACCGGTCTGTTGTGCCCGGAGAGATCGATTTCCGCTGATTGTAACTGCCGGCGAGGAAGAAATTGATCTTGCCTTCCTTGACATTGAAATCGCCGCCGACATTGGCTTTGCCGCGATCGTCGACCCCCGCCCGCAGGTTCCCGTTATAGCCCGCCTTTCGGTTCTTCTTCAGCACGATATTCAGGATGCCGGCCTGACCGCCGCTGGCATCGAACTTGGCACCCGGGTTGGTGATGATCTCGACACTCTGGATGGCGTCCGCCGGGATCTGGTCCAGCGTCAGCGTTGTCGGCCTCCCGTCCACAAAGATCGTCGGCGTACTGTTGCGCAGGGTGACATTGCCATCGATATCCACCGCTACGGATGGCACGTTCCGCATGACATCGACACCGCTGCCGCCCGGCGCGGAGATATCTTTTTCCACATTGTATACCTTCCGGTCCACACCCATCGTGATCAGCGGCTTGCTGGCCGTTACCACCGCGGTCTCCATCGTTTGCGCATCTTCGCTCAGTTTGATATTTCCCAAATCCTTGTCTACGGCATTTAAAGCTTGAGCAGCTCTATCCATTTGTTGTTGTTGGGCGTCGTCGCCTCCTGTGAGAGGAACTCCTGGCGCTCCACCTCCAGGGCGCAACCCCTTCAAATCAAACGCCACCTTCTGGTCATAGGTCTTATAACCGATCGCCGTGATCTTCAACCGGAAATTCCCGAAAATAGGAAGGTTCTCCAGGCTGAAATCCCCGTGACGGTCGGTGATCATCCCCGCAATAGCAGTATCCTTCTGCCCATGCGATGCAGGACTGTACTTGCTTTGGATCAGCTGGACAGAAACTCCATCCAACCCTTTGTTTGTCTTTGTATCCACCACCTTTCCATAGAAATGACCGATCGTAGCCGCCGCACCACCCCTTCGGGCACCCCCCGCACCGCCTCCTCCCATCGGCGGGATCTGAGCATAGCCCGTCATTGATAAAGCCAGAACTGACGATAACAGCCAATATTTTCTCATGAGTTTAATTTAACTATTCCTATTCAGTTTCGTGGCAAAATTCCGATCAAAAGAGGTAGCAAGCCAATCAATCTATACAGACGGTATAATGACAATACGAAAGGGTTAACTGCAAAAAGCACACCCCCAAGCGCCATCCCGGCATGCTATTTAATCAATAATGTGATCAGAATCTGGAGCAAACCGATCAGGAATCCGAGCACAGCGCCGATCACCTCGACAAAACGGAACTCCCTGGTGAGGAACTCGTTCAGCATAGCTTCCAGCCGGTCATTGGAGAACCCGGCGATCTTCTCGACCACGATCCGCTCCAGATCGAGGTCCTCCCGAAGATGCGAGATATAGCGTTGCAAAATGACGGGAAAAAGCTCCTCCAACTCCTGCATAAAAACCCTCTTCAACTGGGAGATTGTCTTCTCGCCAATGAACATCGAGATCATCGGCATCGTCTCTTTCAATTTGCTGCGAAGGAAATGATCGATATGTTCCTCGACCACCGGCAGGATCCGCTGTACATTCTGCGGATCGGTAAAGGTCTTTTCGATATCCCCGAAGGACAACAGCTGCTGACCCACGATCCGGCCCAGGCTCAAGGCGATCTGCTTCTGCTTTTTAGGAAAGACGCCCTGCAGCGTGAAACCCATGATCCGTCGGGGATGCCGGGGATGAAAGAGAAGCTTGAGGGCCATCCAGATCGTCAACCAGTGGATAAAAGCGGAAATAAAGGGGATCGTGTACAGCCACCAAGTCATTCTTGTCATAGCCTGCAAATATACCGTTAAAGTCTGCACAGATCGTCGCTGCACCTTGTCCCGATGCGGGCCGGCCTCCGCCCGGTTCCAGGCAAAATGTTTTTGCAAAAGAATCAATTTGTCCTAATTTTGCCCTTCGCAATACCGAAACGGTGGTTGTAGCTCAGTTGGTTAGAGCATCAGATTGTGGTTCTGAGGGTCGCCGGTTCGAACCCGGTCATCCACCCGAATGGGGCAAGGTTCTTTGTAAAGAATTCTGCCCCTTTTTTTGTGTCCTCCGTTCATGTAATATCTGCTAAAACGGTTGTTAATATTGGTCCGGCCCGACAACATCCCATGCTAATAATCGTTATTTTTGACAGGTTATGCTTAAAGTATTGAAGTATATGATCAAACTGAGAAATTTACCGGTCGTCCTCCTTGTCCTCGGCGGCGGGATCTTCGTGGCGTTCCGGACACTGGGGATCGGCGGCAACCCGCCTTCCAAAGATGAGACGATCCTGCACAACGTCGGGGAATATCTGGAAGAGTTGCATTATAGCCCCAAGCCGATCGACGACAGCTTTTCGCTGGAAGTGTTTAACAAGTACCTTGCCGAGGTCGATGCCGAAAAGAATATTTTCTATCAAGCCGATATCGACGAGCTAAAGAGCAAATACGGTAAAGAGATCGACGACGAGATCCTGGGCAAACCAATCGTATTCGTCCCCGCCGTGAACCTCATCTATAAGAAACGGCTCGTCGAAACGGAACAGATCTATAAGAGCGTCCTCGCCAAACCTTTCGACTTCGCCCAGGAAGAAGACTACAACCAGAACTTTGACCAGCTGCCTTACCCGAAGACTGAAGCAGCCCGGAATGAAGCCTGGCGCAAACAACTCAAATACCTGGCCCTGGAACGCTATGCCGATATGCTGGATAACCAGGAATCCAACAAGAATGCGCCCGGATACGTCGTCCGCTCCGATGCGCAAATTGAAAAAGACGCCCGCGAAAAGACCCTCAAGGTCATGGACCGCATCTATGAGCGGCTGAAAGTAAAAATGTCCGATGAAGACCGCTTCAATATGTTCGTTGAGACTGTCGTGCAAACGATGGACCCGCATACCGACTATTTTCCGCCGGTTGAAAAGCGCTATTTTGACGAGCAGATGAGCGGCCACTTCTTCGGGATCGGCGCCTCCCTCAAGGAAGAGGACGGCAATATAAAGATCACCACGCTGGTGACCGGCAGCCCCGCCTGGAAATCCGGGAAGGTCGGCATAAACGACGTCATCCTCAAAGTCGCTGAAGGCAACGCCGAACCGGTCGATCTGACCGGCTATAGCGTGGAGGACGCCATCAAACTCATCCGCGGCACCAAAGGCACCGAAGTCCGCCTGACTCTCAAAAAGACCGACGGGACCACGCATGTCGTCTCCCTGATCCGTGAAGAGATTGTGCAGGATGAGTTGACTTTTGCCCGCAGCGCCATCGTCAATTCCGCAAAGGGCCGGATCGGCTATATTTATCTGCCCGAGTTTTATGCCGACTTCGATAATCCCAAGGGTAACCGCTGTTCGATCGACGTGGCTAAAGAGGTAATGAAGCTAAAGGCAGAGAAAGTCGATGGCATCGTCCTCGATCTCCGCAACAACGGCGGCGGATCACTTTCCGACGTCGTGCAAATGGCTGGGCTGTTCGTCGAACAGGGGCCCATCGTTCAGGTGCGCAGCCGCGACGAAAAACCGCAGGTCTTTCCCGACCACGATAAGTCCGTGCTTTGGGACGGCCCCTTCGCCGTCATGGTCAACGAGCTGAGCGCCTCCGCTTCAGAGATCTTTGCCGCGGCCATCCAGGACTATCACCGCGGCGTGATCATCGGCAGCTCTTCGACTTATGGTAAAGGCACCGTACAGCGCCCCATCGGCCTCGACAAGAGCCTGGGTCTCGATCCGACCAACAGCGAGCTGGGCACCATCAAACTCACCTTACAGAAGTTTTATCGCATCAATGGCGGTTCCACCCAGCTCCGCGGTGTATCTTCCGATATCGTTCTGCCCGACATTTATCCGGATATCTACGAATATGCTAAGATCCGTGAAAAGGACAACCCCGATGCCCTGCCCTGGGACGAGATCCAGAAGGCTGATTACACGCCCTGGAAATACGCCTACGATATCAATACCATCAAGGGATTATCAGACCAGCGCCTCAGGCATGACTCGGCACTCATCCAGATCCAGTCGGATGCCGAATGGTTGAGTAAAACCGAAGACAAGGTCTTTTCCCTGAATCTGAAGAAATACCAGCAGGAACAGAAGGAGATCAGGGCAAAAGTTAAGGAGATCGAGGATCTTAGCAAGCTGCCCTCCGCCGATCAGCTCAGCGTCTTGTCCCTGTCCCAGGACGCCCACAAATACGATGACGACAAGAATAAAGCGACACGCTTCCAGGCGTGGCTAAAAGAGAAACGCTCTGACCTGTGGCTCGGTGAAACGGTCAATGTCCTCGATGACATGATCGCTCAGAAAAGCATCGTCTACAACAAATAATTTAGAGCCCGTTAGCGCCGCTCGCCGAAGGCGGGCGGCGCATTTTTTTATTGAAACTTTGTCCGCGTCGCCATCACCGCGATCAGGGACCCCAATATCGCAATCAACCCAAGCGAAACGCGAAGGCTGAAAGCCTGCGCGATAAACCCGATAAAAGGCGGCCCGAACAGGAACCCCAAATACCCGATTGTCGACACCGCCGCCAGCGCCACCCCCGGCGACAATACCCGCGACCGCCCTGCCGCGCTGTATACGAGCGGTACTACCGATGATACACCGGCCCCCACCAGCAGGAAACCAGCCAGGGCCGGGAGCAGCGCGGGGAACAAGATAGCGAGCAATAACCCCGCAGCCGTCAGGCCGCCGCTAACTTGCAACATCCGCCGGATACCCCAGCTCGTAGCCAGCCTGTCGCCAACAAAACGCCCGGCGGCCATCGTGAACGAAAAGGCCGTCAACCCCAGACCTGCCAACGCCTTTGGCGGCAACACCACCCGCTGCCAGTAGACATTGCTCCAGTCGAACATGGAACCCTCGCAGATCATGGAACAAAAGGCGATGATCCCCAGGTTGATCAACGACCGGTCCGGCCGGGCAAAGATCGGCTGACCGCTGCGCCCCCCACGATCCGTGGCAATCAGCTGGCGCGAAGTCGACGCCACGATCACCAATGCCGTCCCGCTGATCACCAGGAAATGCTCCCAGGGTAGCCAGCCCAGGCTAATGAACAAATTTCCGAGCGATGCGCCCGAGAAGCCAGCGAGGCTCCAAAGACCGTGATAGGACGCCATGATCGTCCGGCCGTACAAGGCCTCTGTTCCGATCGCCTGGGTATTCATCGAGATATTGAGCAGGTTCCCACCCATTCCAAACACAAAGAGACCCGCTACCAATTGCCAGGCCTGCGTCACCACCCCCAGTACGGGAAGTGTACCGGCATACAGCAAGGCGGCCGTTATCGCGATCGGCCGGCTGCCCATCCGCGCCACCAGCCAGCCCGCCAGCGGCAAGGAGACCATCAGTCCTGCCGGCAAGCCCAGCAGCACGCCGCCGAGCGCGGCATTGTCCAAATGCAATTTCGTCTGGATGTTGGGGATGCGCGAAGCCCAGCTGAAGAAACAAAGCCCGGCCAGGAAGAAATAGGAACTTACCGCGATCCGGTGGATGCGCCGGGGTGGGAGAGAGAGCCGGTGCAGCATAGCTATAGATATCGTTCCCGAATGATGTTGATATGATGCGCGACATGTCCCGGGATCAGGTAGCCGATCGTAAACGCATTCAACGGCCGTCCATTGGCCTCGCCGACAAACCGGAGCTGCTCGTCCGAGAAGGAATCAAACAGGTATTTCGAACTCTCCCGCACCCGCTTGAATTCCCGCACCAGGTCCTTCCACCGCCGATTCGCGCCGCCGGACGTTCTTCCCCAGGCCACTTCGTCGAAGCCGACAAGCGGCGTAGCGTCCATCCGCGCCATTCGGAGCGCCCGGTAGTCAAAGACCCGCTCGCAGTCGATGATATGCTGCAGCAGTTCGCGCAGCGTCCACTTGCCCTCCGCATACGCAAAGTCGTGTTTCTTGCGCGGAATGCTTTCCAGCAGCTTTCTGAACTGCCGTGTGTTCTTGGCGATCGCGTCGCGGAAATCGTTTTCTTTGACCAGGTCCAGGTAGCCCTGGTAGGTCTCAGCCTTGATTATCTCTGATGTGGGGATCATACTCCCCGAATTTACTCAATCTTTTTTATTGATGAGGGTCGACTTTTCCGTTTTTTTCACATTCAGCGTCGATGCTATTTTCAAGGATTCATAGGCATTGACGATGCCCCCGGAGATCGAGATGTCAGACAGGTTGACCATGTCGTCCTCCGTGCCGGGCTTCTTGACCTTCACCGTCGGCCGGGTCGCGCCCTTGAGGATACAATATTTTACCTGCTCCGGCGTCAGGCTGGGATAATACTCCAGGATGAGCGCCGCCACCCCGGTGACCACCGGCGCCGCCATACTCGTGCCCTGGAGGTTCTCGTAATTGTTCCCGCCCGGCACCGTCGAATAGATCCGCGTTCCGGGAGCAAACACATCGACCTCATCCTTTCCGTAGTTGGAGAACGAAGCGGTATAGCTGCTGAAACCCGGCTCGGCCATCGGATCGCTGCTTGCGCCGACCGTGATCCAGTTGGAAGCCGTAATGGTTGAATGCCTGAAATGGGGGCTGGGATAATTGTCCGTGGTATCCACATCGGCCGCATCATTGCCGGCTGCATGGACCAGAAGCACGCCCTTGCTTTCGGCATACCGTACCGCAGAGTCGACCCAGGACTTTTCGGGTGAGAGATTCTTTCCAAAACTCATATTGATGACGCGGGCGCCGTTGTCCACCGCATACCGGATGGCCAGCGCGATATCCTTGTCATGCTCATCCCCGTTGGGCACCGCACGGATCATCATGATGCGCACATTGTCGTCAATCCCGTCCATCCCCTTGCCGTTATTCCGCTCGGCTGCGATGATCCCCGAGACATGCGTGCCGTGCATGGGATCGCCGGCCATGACATCGTTGTTGCCATAATAACGGTCATTGATATCTGCTTCATTGTCGCCAACGACCTCGTGCCGGATATCTTCGGGTGCATTCTCTTTCGTGGCTTCCTTTTTTTCTTCGGACTCGACCTCTTCGGTAAACTCGGAGAGGAACTGCTTGTTGCTCATGTCCATGATCTTATTGGCCTTGAAGAGGTAGAGGATCACAGACTTGGCACTCCGGCTTTCCGAGGTCTTGACCTGGAACGTATCCAGGTCGTTGCCCGTATATTCCGGTTTTCCCATCGCCTGCTGCAGGATGCTGTCGCTCTTTACGCAGGCCTGCAGCACATGATGCAGCGTCCCCAGGTCGATGCCGTTGTCGGAACCGTCGCCCATCACCGTTTTCTTTGCCTTGACCCACCAGCGATATTCCTCTTTGTCCTCGGGATTAAGACTGCCGGTATCGAGACTGGTGACATCGAACTTCGATTTGAACATATAATAGACCCGTGCTTCTTCCTGCGAATCATCCTTTACATTCTTCCCATCTTTGCCACCGATGAAATTCCAGCCGTGCACGTCATCCACATAGCCATTATGGTCGTCATCGATCCCGTTGCCGGGGATCTCGCCCGGATTGGTCCAGAGGACGCCTTTCAGATCTTCATGCAGCGTATCCACGCCGGAGTCGATGACTGCTACGATGACCGTCTTACTCTTTAGCTTTTTAAGGTGGACAAATTCGTAAGCTTTTTTGAGACTGATCCCATAGTACCCATCCTGGTCCTTGTCCAACAAATGCCATCCCTTCGGCAATTCTTTCTTGGCAGAGTTTCCCTGGGCGAACGTCGTAAAAGGCAAACAACCGATCAGGAGCACAAACAACCACCCCTTCACGCTTCTGAAGCAAAAAGTCATTATCTTTTGGTTTTTAGTTTTATAAAGCGCGCAAAATACCGAATCCTGCGCCAACCCTATCCCTAAATTACAGGAATGGCTTTATGGACTTGTTAAAATTCCATCCGGTTCTATTGCTTCCCAATACTTAGCTTGAATTCGACCCGGCGATTGGCTGCGCGGCCCGCCACCGTCCGGTTGTCCGCCACGGGCTGGGTTGAACCATAGCCGATCGCGGTGAGCCGGTTCTCCGGAATGCCCTTCTTTTCCAGATACGCCCGGATCGCATTGGCGCGGTTCTGCGACAGCCGCATATTCCTGGCTGGCAGGCCCGAACTATCCGTATGACCTTCGATCGTCAGATGCCATTCCGGATGCGCCAGCAGCCGGACCGCCAACTCGTCAAGCGCGGCGTAGCTGCTATCCTGGAACTCGTCGCTATTGCTATTGAACAGCACATTGTGCGCAATGTAATCGATGGCCACGCTATCCTCGTGCCGGATCGTCAGCGCCGGCGCAACCGGCGGCGCGACAACCACCACCGGCGGCGGGGGGAGGGGACAGCCGTGGTTGGACGCCGGGCCGGCGCTGTCAGGACATGCGTCCTCTTCGTCGTTCACCCCATCACCATCCCGATCGGGGATCGGACAGCCATGATACCGGGCCACCCCCGGCACCGTGCGGCAGGAGTCATGATCGTCATCGATCCCGTCGTGATCGGTATCCGGGACCGGGCAGCCGTGATATTTGGCTACCCCGGGCGTGAGCGGACAGGCATCCTCGGCATCGGGGATGCCGTCTTTATCCGTGTCTTTCTTCCTCATCGGCGGCGGCGTCCCCGCTCCGGTCAACCAGATGCCAAGGGAAGCGCCAAGAACCTTATTGTGAAAGGTACCGGGATAGTCGGCCATATACATGCTTGTCAACCCCCGGCTGTAGTAGAGATTCAGCATAAGATTGCCCAGTTCGAACCCGACCTTGCCATTCAGCCCGACATCGACCGTTTTGTAGGCGTCCGGCGCCTTTCCTACTGTCACCGGATCGGTCTCGCTGTTGAACTGCTCTGGAGTGGTCGTCAGGCTTTGGGTTGTGGTATTTCCGCTGTTGAAGAACGCCACGTACGGCCCCGCACTAATAAAGAAACTGTTCCGTCCGTTGCTCGTCAACGCCATTTTGTACGTGATATTCAGCGGGATCTCGATATAGCTCAGGTTGATGGAGGATTTGTTGTAGATCGTGTCATTGTTGAGCGCGGCGATGGAGTCATTGTTCCGGCTGTATTGACGCCCCTTGGTGATATAAGTGAAGGCGGGCTGGAAATAAAACCCAGACCGGCCCAATGGCACTTCCACGATCACACCCAGTTCAAACCCGCTCTTGGAATCGAGATATTTCTTGACGGAGGTATCCCATCCAGGTAAACTATTGGTCTCCAGAATATTAGAGGAATGAAGACCACCGAGGATACCCAGCCGGACCTGGGCCCGGACAGCCCCGCCGCCGATGGCCAGGAGCCAAAGGAGGAGCGTCGTTCTCATAACAGTGGAAGGAGCGTAGCGGCCGGCACTCATGGGATTGGAATCTATCCGGCTATAACGTCCGTATTGGGGGGATTATTTCAAAACCCGAAGTTAATCCGCGGCGGTACCTATCCGGTCAAAACTCAAACTTGATCCCCTGCGCCAGCGGTAAATGGTGAGAATAATTGATCGTATTCGTCTGCCGCCGCATATACGACTTCCAGGCGTCGCTCCCGCTCTCCCGGCCGCCTCCCGTCTCCTTCTCCCCGCCGAAAGCGCCTCCAATCTCCGCCCCCGAAGTTCCTATATTCACATTAGCGATGCCGCAGTCGCTGCCGGCAGCCGACAGGAACTGCTCGGCCTCCCGCAGGTTAAGCGTCATGATCGAAGAAGACAGCCCCTGCGGGACCTCGTTCTGGATCCCGATCGCATCGTCCAGCGTCGAATAGCGCAACAGGTACAGGATCGGCGCAAAGGTCTCCTGCTGTACGATGGCATAACCCGGCTCCGCCTCAGCGATCGCCGGTGCCACATAACAGCCGCTCTCAAACCCATCCCCGGCCAGGACTTTCCCATCAACCAGGAACCGGCAGCCCTCCGTCTTGCCGGCATCGATCGCGCTGGTATATGCCCTGACCGCATCCTGATCGATCAACGGCCCCACATGGTTCTTCTCCTGCAACGGATCGCCGATCCGTATCTGTCGGTAAGCCGCCACCAGCTTGTCTTTTACCTTGTCGTAAATGGATTCGTGGATGATCAACCGCCTCGTCGTCGTACAGCGCTGCCCCGCCGTACCTACCGCCCCGAATACCGCACCGGGGATCGCGATATCGAGATCGGCATCCTGGGAAATGATGATGGCGTTGTTGCCGCCGAGCTCCAGCAGGGCCCGCCCCAGCCGCGCCGCCATCGCCTGGCCGATTGCCTTCCCCATCCGGGTGCTGCCGGTCGCGGAGATCATCGGGATGCGGTGATCGGCCGTCATCCACTCGCCCACCTCCTGGCCGCCTGTGATCAGCCCACTGACCCCTTCGGGGACCTGGTTGGCCGCAAAGACCCCGGCTGCGATCTGTTGGCAGGCGAGCGCGCAAAGCGGCGTTTTTTCGGAAGCCTTCCAGACGCAGGTGTCGCCACAGACCCAGGCGATCATACTGTTCCAGCTCCATACCGCGACAGGGAAATTGAAAGCCGAGATGATCCCGACCACTCCCAGGGGATGCCATTGCTCATACATGCGATGACCCGGGCGTTCGCTGTGCATGGTTAACCCGTGAAGTTGCCGCGACAGGCCCACGGCAAAATCGCAGATATCGATCATTTCCTGGACTTCACCATACCCTTCCTGAAGGCTTTTGCCCATTTCATAGGACACGAGCCGCCCCAGCGCCATTTTCTTGCTACGTAGCGCTTCCCCGATCTGCCGGACCACCTCGCCGCGTCGTGGCGCAGGCCAGGAGCGCCAAATACCAAAGGCCTGTTGCGCGGTCGTTACCACCTGGTCGTAGGCCGTCTTGTCGGTTTGGGTCACCAGCGCGATCCGCTGGCCGTCCACGGGCGACCAGGATTCCAATGGCCTACCACCCGATTGGATCCACTGCGTCCCGGTCGAACTGCCCGGGTTTTGCCCGGGTTTTATCTGTAATTCGTCTAAAAACTGCATAAAAAAAGCTTGCGATTAAAGAATCGCAAGCAATTTAGGAAAAAACTAACCACTAACCAGTGGCCTCAACCTTAACTTAAAATCTACTATGAAAAAACTGGTCCTTGCCGGCATCTACCTTGCCGGCATTTATTTATACGATAAAACAGGGCAAAGGGTTGCTATCCGGCCTAATTCAGCTTATTTTCCATGGCCGCGAAGAAGCTGTCGCTGTAGCTAACGCCAATGGGTATTTCTTTATCCGCGATCTTTATTTTACTCTTACTGATATGCTCGATCTTGCTGATCGGTACGATATAGGAACGGTGGGCCCGGATGAATTCCCGCGCGGGCAATTTCTGCGCGATCGTTTTCAGCGTCATCAGGGTCAGGATAGATTTCCCCGGCAGATAGATCTTGATATAATCGTCGAGCCCCTCGATGTAGAGGATCTCCTTGAGATTGATCTTCACCATCTGGTAATCGGATTTGACAAAGATATATCCCTCCTGCAGTTCCTGGTTGGTGAGGTAATCGACGTACTCTTTGGCCTTATAGACCGCCTTCAGGAACCGGTCATATTCTATCGGTTTCAACAGGTAGTCGATGGCATCGACATTGAAGCCTTCCACCGCGTATTCGCTGAATGCGGTGGTGAAGACCACGGCCGTATTTTTTTTGGTGAGGATGCGTGAGAACTCGATGCCGTTGATATCGGGCATTTGGATATCCAGGAACAGGATGTCCACCGGGGAGGCATCCATGGCCCTCTGCGCTTCGAAGGGGTCCGTGTAAACGCCTTTCAGCTCCAGGAAATAGATCTTCGCGATATATTTCTTCAACACTTCCAGCGCGAGCGGTTCGTCATCGATGGCAATACAGGTCAACATTATACCGGAATATTTAGGTGAACGGTAAATTCGTTGCTCTTATCGTTGATGATCAGCTCATACCGGCCCGGATACAACAGATCCAGTCTCCTCTTTGTATTGCTGATCCCGATACCTGTGTTGTCGGCCATTTTCAGCGTCGTATTGTAATGCTTGTGATTGGTGATGCTAAAGTACAACGATTCGTCCTTTATATCCAATAAGATGCGGATCGGAGAGCATTCCCGGGTGCTGATCCCGTACTTGAAGGCATTTTCCACGAAAGGCAATAGCAGCAATGGTGCGATCTGCCGGCCCAGCGGATCGCCGTTGATCGTGAAATCGATGCTTGTCTTCTCCGTCAGCCGCATCTTTTGCAGCTCGATATAGTGCGACGTGAACAGGATCTCCTTTTCCAGCGGAACGAGGTCGTGTCTTGCCTCGGTCAGCACATACCGCATAATGCTCGACAGTTTCATCACCGCCGCGGCCGTCTGCTCGGATTGTGCGCTGGCTAACGCATAGATATTATTAAGGGTATTGAACAGGAAGTGAGGGTTGATCTGCGCCTTCAGAAAGGACAGCTCGGCCTGGAGCTTCTCGCTTGCGATCTCTTTCGTCCGCTGTTCGGATCTCAGCCACTGGTTGATCACTTTTATTCCCGTGCTGAAAACAAAGACCATCAGGAAGATGGCAATATAGAACGGACTCAGCAGGGGTGGGTTCCTCGGCCGCTGCATCCGGAGCGGAGTGGAAGGGGCTGAAAGGCCTGACTGACCGGACATACCCGATGGACCGGTAATGCCCGAGAACCCGGAAGAGAACGGTTGAGCGCCAAACACAGCATGATAGATTCTGGGCAGGCAGCCATAGAAGATCAGCAAAGCCAGGATCAGCAGGGTATAGGCCGCGAATTTTTTGGTATCCAGCAGTTTGGGAATAAAGACATAGGTGTTGAGATAATAGAAGGCGATAATGACCGCATTGGTAACGAAGAAAAAGGTCGTGAAATAATGTTCTGTGAAGATACTGAACTCATGATCGCGCGGCCGGGGGTATAATACCAGAGGCAGCAGGAGGAAGCAAGCCCACGCCGCTAAATGGATGATGATCTGTACGGTAACTTTTTTCACAAGTACCAAAACTAAAAGGGAATCGCCGTCCCTTTCGAAATTTTAGATGAATGGGGGTATTGCACCGGTGAACGGACCAAAACAAAACGGCCCGGGTGAGGAGTACCCTCCTCCCGGGCCGCCAAATTAGAAGTTGGAGGAGCGGGTTCCACCCCCCGGTTTAGAAATTAAAGATCAGCTTCGCGAATAGCCGTGTTCCGTCAAACCCCATCTGCACCGCGTCAAAAGGGCCGCCCGATTCGCTGTCCCCCCATGAACTGGTACCGGTCGCGAGACTGACCGATCCCGGCACTACCGACTTGTCCGGATGCACATTGAAAAGGTTATCCACACCCAATGTCAACGAAGCATTTTTCGTCAGACTATAGGAAGCATAGAGATCGGTCGTCACTTTCCCGCTGAAGCGGAAGATCTCCGGAACCGTTTGGCCGGTCGCATCCAGCGTCACGTACGGGAAATAGGGGTCGGGCGCATTTGCCGGAGGGGACGTCTCGCCAAAGCCTGTTGTCGACAGGCTCCCGAAATAGGTCAGGTGGGTACCGACCGTCCACTGCCGTTGGCCATATTCCAGGTTCATCGAGAACTTGGAACTGGGAGCGCTGGCTTTCAGGAAATACTGTTCGCGATCGGAGAAGAAAGTAGCGCTGTCGGCGGGAGAGCCGCTGAATGTGGAGGGAACGTTGATCTTATTGATCCGGATGCCCTGGATATTGCCCGCCAGCACCGCACGGAAATGGTTAGTCTGCCAGTGCGAATTGTAGTCCAGCACGAGGTCGAGACCGTTGTTGCGGGTATTCACGGCGTTGGCAAAGAACTGAGCGTACTGGATCCCCTGTGCGGCAAGGGCGTTGTTCAGGACGGTACCCAGAGTGGAATCACCCGCCGCATACTGACCAGAGATCACGATTCGGTTCTTGATCTGGATGGAGTAAGCATCCGCCGTTATGGTAAAATTTCGTACCGGCTGCCAGGTAAAGCCAAGACTGGCATTGGTGGAGGTCTCCTGGGTCAGCTTTGGGATGCCTGCTGCCCTGGCAATATCGGAATAATTCGGTACCAGCTTGGCATAGACCAGATTGCCGTTTACGATATTGGTGTTCGTGTTGCTGAAATCCAGCTGTTGAAGGGTGGGGGCACGGAAGCCGGTGGAGACGGAGCCCCGGATATTAAAATTGTCGGTTATTTTGTACCGCGACGCCACTTTCTGCGTAGCCACGAATCCGAAATCGGAATAGTTCTCGAATCGCTCCGCCACGTCTACCAGCCACGCGCTTGTCACGTCGAACGCCAGATCGACATAGCCGCCGGTATTCGTCCGTTGATGTACACTGGCATCTCCATTAGGTCCGGGCTGATAACCGGGATAGCCTTCGGAACCGGATGCCTTTGCGGGTCCGCCGGGACCCAGCGTGGCACCGCCCGCGAGATAAGAATTCAGTTCTCCGGCATACAGGTGGTAGCGTTCATAACGGAACTCGCCCCCAAACGACAGGGTCACCCCGCCGCCAAGGCCGTTAAAACGTTTGCTGATATCCAGGTTGGCGGTGTTCTGGGTGAAATTGAACCCGCCATCGTCGAAACGGGTTTTGGTGGCCTCGTCGGAATAGGGCAACAAGGAAGCGTTGAACGTCTTGTTTCCCCAGTAATGGAAATCATTGTAGCCGAGATTATTGCTTAGATCCCAGTTCCAGTCCTTGCCAACGGTACCCCGGATACCCACCGCGGCGGAATAATCGACAATATAGACATCCTCCTGCGGGTTGTAATAGACATTGTTGGTGTCGAGACCGCTCTTGGACGGATCGTATACCCGCATGATGTCCGGCACGAAGACCAGGTTGCCGTTAGCATCCGTCGGAAATTTGGTCGGCAGGGCACGGTGAGGGTTGTTCCAGCTGCGGGTCCAGGCATAGACATTAGAATGTTTGTAATTATAGCCCCCGAATGAATAAAAGGTGGTGTTAGACGAAATGGGCACCTCCATATTGTACATGGCTCCGCCCGAAACGACCGAACCGTCGCCAAAAGCCCGGCGCCAGATATCGATCGGCAGCGCATTCGGATTGGTGGCAATGTTCGTATCCGGTACCGCCCGGAAGGTCTTGCCATAGCTCATGAAATTAGCGCCGACATTGATGTACCCGCCCCGCTGGCCGATTGGTAATCCGTAATCCATCCCCAGGGAGATCGTCTTGCCATCCAGCTGTGAACCGGTATAGAACTGGCTCGGGTCAACGGCATTCAGCGTATTGTACTTGTGGTCGGCATAAGCGCTGGTGCCGATATTGATGTTCAGATGGTTCACATTCTTTCTGAGAATGATATTGATGACCCCTGCGATGGCGTCGGAGCCATATTGGGCGGAAGCTCCGTCCCGCAGGATCTCGATCCGGTCGATCGCCGCTTCCGGAATAGCGTTTAGGTCCGTCCCTGAATTACCGCGGCCGCGGGTGCCTACTTCGTTCACGAAGGCGGACAGATGCTGACGCTTACCGTTGATCAGGACCAGCGTCTGATCAAACCCCAATCCGCGTAGGCTGGCGAAGTCGATGGCATCCGAACCGTCTCCGCCGCTTTGTTTATTGTAATTGAAGGAGGGAACAGTCATGTTCAACTGCGACATCAGGTCGGGCTTGGCCGTCGTTTGTCCTACGCTGTTGACGTTGATCACATCGACCGGTACCGGCGACTCTGTCCGGGACCGGGCCGCACCGCGTGTACCGACCATGACCACTTGGGTGAGCTCCGCCGACAAGGCCTCGAGCGGAATGGTGATATAGGATTCGCTTGGTACTGGCACTTCCTTGTTCGAATAACCAATACTGCTTACTATTAATATATCCCCCGGATTTACTTGCAGCGTAAAGCCGCCATCGTTCCCGGTCGATACCCCGCGCTTGGTGCCTTTGACCTTGATCGATGCCCCCGCCAGGACCGCTCCGGATGATTTGTCCGCCACCTTGCCGGAAAGCGCTTTTTGTGCTTGAAGAAGAAATGAGCAACAGGTGAGATAGGTCAGAATGAGAAGTCCTTTCATATATGAGAGTTTTGGTATTAATTAAATTTACCAAAACTTAACCTAATAAAATCACTTCTGGCCTAAAAAATTACATTTGGATAAATATTAATTTGTATAAGGATCTTGTAAGTGGCTGATTCTTAATTACTACTAAATTAATGAGTTTGAATAATGCTATATTGCGATAAATTATATATTAATACTGCTCCTGATCATTTGGGAAGTCTCTGGACTTGACGTCATGGATATATTGTTTGACCGCATCCGTGATCTCCTCATACAGCCGTAGATACCGCCGAAGGAACCTGGGCTGGAACTCCGTGGTGATCCCCAGCAGATCGTGCATCACCAGCACCTGCCCGTCGCAGTACTTACCCGCCCCGATACTGATCGTGGGAATGCGCAAGCTTTCCGAAACCTCCTTCCCCAACTTCGCCGGGATCTTCTCCAGTACCAAACCGAAACAGCCGGCCTCCTCCAGCAGCCGCGCATCGTTTTTCAGCTTCTCCGCTTCCACTTCCTCCTTCGCCCGCACACTATATGTACCGAATTTATAAATGGACTGCGGCGTCAACCCCAGATGACCCATCACCGGCACCCCCGCTCCCAGGATACGTTTGACCGATTCCATGATCTCCTCCCCCCCTTCCACCTTGACGCCATGCGCGCCTGTCTCCTTCATGATCCTTATCGCCGACGCCAGTGCCTCCTTGGAATTCGACTGGTAGGAACCGAACGGCAGGTCCACGACGACAAAGGCCCGGTTCACGCCGCGCATCACCGAAGAAGCATGATAGATCATCTGGTCCAGCGTGATCGGCAGGGTCGTCTCATGCCCCGCCATCACATTCGAAGCGGAATCCCCCACCAGGATGATATCGATACCCGCGCCGTCGAAGATGCGCGCAAATGAATAATCATAAGCGGTGATCATGGAGATCCTCTCTCCATTGATCTTCATGCGTTGCAAGGTATGGGTCGTTACCTTTTTGATTTCCGTATGAATCGACATGGTAAAATTTTGCGATTGAATTTCGGCAAGAAATTGCCGAAATATAATTTTTTGCCTCAACATGCACAATGTCGGCCCACTTCGGCAAAGCCTCGTGGGCAGCCGGACTGCGTCCGGCTAAGGTAGGGAAACTTATACTTCCACTCCCTTTTTTTTCAGCTCTGCATATAGGTGTTGGATCAACCCATCGGCCAACCCGATCTTGGGGACATAGATCTCGGGCGCGTTGGCCCAGCGCATGCTGTTAATGTAGATTTGAAGCGCCGGGACGATCACATCCGCCCGATCCTCCCGAAGCTTGTATAAGCGCATCCGCTCCTGCAGGGGAAAGGCGGAGAACTCTTTATAGTAATCCTTCAGCAACTCGATCGGCAAAGGCTTGCCTTCCTTCCGTTTGGAGATCGAGAACACCTTGTTGATATTTCCGCCGGACCCGATCGCAATGATCTGATCGGCATAGTGCCGGGTCTCCCGCTTGATATAGTCCTTCATCGTCTCCCATTGTTCGTCAGTCACTTGTTCTTTCAGCAGCCGGATGGTGCCGATATTGAATGAAGCAGAAAAGATCAACTTGTTGCCCGCAAAAAAGGTCAGCTCCGTGCTGCCGCCGCCAACGTCGATATAGAGATATGCATGCTCCTTGTCCAGGTTTTCTGCAATATGATTTTCATAGATTAGCGTCGCCTCACTGCTCCCGCTGATCACTTCGATCGCGATCCCTGTCTCTTGCAACACCCGGTCGATGACAGCCTGGGCATTGACCGCATCGCGCATCGCCGAGGTGGCGGCCGCTTTGAGATGATCGACCTGGTAGGCCCGGCAAAGGTGCTGATAGGCCTTGATCGTGTGAATGATCATGTCTGTCTTCTCTGCCGGGATCTCGCGGCTGGCGAATACGTCAAAGCCCAGCCGCAAGGGGACCCGCACCAGGTTGATCTTATTGAATTCAGGCCTTCCGTAATTTGTGGTTACATCGGAGATCAGCAGCCTCGCTGCGTTGCTGCCGATGTCGATTGCTGCCAGTCGCATGTTCGTATATTAGATTTCACCCCCGAAGCTCTTCACCCCGCGACCGTTTCCGCGACGACCGCAGTCGCCTCCGCAGGCACGGCTTTCCGGTACAAATAATTATGGATCTCGATTTGAGAGCGTACCTTTTCCCGGTCGTCCCGAACGTAGTTGTTCTGCAGCGCATTGTCCAGCCACCGCGCCTTCACATTATCCGCCAGCTGGATGTTCAGAATCTCCTTCAGTTCCCCCGCGATCGCCTCATCCAAAACCGGACAGGTCGCTTCCACCCGGTGATCCAGGTTTCGGACCATCCAGTCCGCGGAGGAGATATAAGTCTTCTCCTTCCCTCCGTTGTGAAAAATAAACACCCGCGCATGTTCCAAATATTCGTCGATAATACTGACAGCCTCGACGGGAATCAGGAACTTGCTGTTCTCCGAGAACATACAAAAGATGCCGCGAACGATCAGCTGGATGCGCACGCCCGCCTTGGCCGCCTCCGTTAGCTTCTCGATCAGGTCCTCATCCGAAAGGGAATTCATCTTGAGCGTCATCGCCGCCGGCTTCTTTTCCCGCGCCAGCCGCGTCTCGCGCAAGATCATCTTCTCGATCTCCCGCCGCAGACTGGTGGGGCAGGGGATCAGCGTCTTGCAAGCCTTCAGCGGCCCCGTGCCTTCCTTCCATTTCTCCAGGTAGTTGAAGATGCGGTTGACATCCGCCATGATATGCCGGTCGGATGTCAGCAAACAATGGTCGCCATACAACCGCGCTGTTTTTTCGTTGAGATTGCCTGTACTGACGAATCCGTAGTGGATCGTGAAATTATTGATCCGTTTTTTGATCAGACAGATCTTTGCATGCACCTTCACATTGGGGATGCCGATCAATACCCGGACCCCCTCGTCCTCCAGCCGCTCCTTCCATTCCAGGTTGGCTTCCTCATCGAACCGTGCCCTCAGCTCCAACATAACCGTTACATGCTTACCGTTCCGTACCGCATTGATCAATGCGTTGATGATCTTGGAATTGCTGGCCAGTCGGTAGCCCGTGATCTTGATTGTCGTGACGTTGGGATCGATCGCCGCCTCCCGCAGCATGTCGATCACGGGATTGAACGAATGATAAGGGAAGTGGAGCATCACATCCTCCTCCAGTACCACATCGGTGACCCGGGGGGACTTCATCAGCGAGGGATGCGGGAACGGCTTCCGCCGCTGCCCCTTCTTCGGGAATACATCGGGGAAATCGATAAAATGCCGGAAATTATGGATGCGGCCACCCGGGATCAGGTTGCCGCTCCGCTTCGACAAGTTCATCCGCTTCACCAGGTAATCCAACAGGCCCTTGTCCATCTCCCGGTCATATACGAAACGCACCGGTTTGCCCTTCCTTCGGTTCTTCAGCCCCTTTTCGATCTTTTGCATCAGCGTCGTGCTGACATCGTTGTCGATATCGATCTCCGCATCCCGCGTTACTTTGAAGACCCAGGATTCATACTTGTCGTAGCCAAAATAGGCAAAGATATTCCGGAGGTTGTACCGGATGATATCCTCCAGCAGAATAATATGGTGCTCATCCATTGCCGGCGAGGGCAATATGACGAACCGCCCCAGTACCCGGCTGGGCACTTCGATCAGGGCATACTTGCGCCTCATGCTGCCATCCCCGCGCGACAGGACGACCCCGAGGTAAATGGACTTATCCCTTAAATAGGGAAAGGCCGGAATGCTCTCGATCATCAGCGGGATCGTATTGGAGCGAACCTCTTCCTCGAAATAATTTTGAACGAACTGCTGCTGGTGTGGATCCAATTGCTTCTCGGTCACCAGGAAGATCTTTTCCCCTTCCATTTCCGTTCGGATCCCCTCCCAGATCGCATCAAAAGTATCGCCCTGTTCCAGCACAACGCCCTGGATATCGTTGAGGATCTTCTCCGGGGACTGTTCGAGATGCATATTGGCCTTTGACTTATTGCCGCTGATTTCCGCCATGCGCTTCAGCGTCGCGACCCGCACCCGGAAGAACTCATCCATATTGTTGGAAAAAATGCCGAGGAACTTGATCCTTTCCCGAAGCGGCACCGTCGGGTCCGCCGCCTCCTGTAATACGCGCCCATTGAACGCCAGCCAGCTGATATCCCGCGCTATTGTTTTTCTTCTCATTGGTTCAAACATTTTCCCATTTTGCGCAAAGTAGCCAAAGCAAAAGGGATTGGTAAATTAAGTAATTATTAATAAACTTTGGTCACCAATACCCTGCCAGTGGTCAAAGAAAATAGGATCGGCCGCGCTATGGAACTAAGTTTAACCAAAATTATTCGGTATGCGATATCTCCTTTTGGTCCTCTCGATTTTACCCGCCTGCTCCCGGGCACAAAGCTGGTCCTACTACGGCCAGGATGCCGGCGGCAAACGCTATTCCGCCCTCCATCAGATCAATGATAAAAATGTCGGCCGCCTTACCGTCGGCTGGACCTTTCGTACCGGCGAGCTGGCGACTTACGCCGGGACCGAATCCCTCAACAAGGCCGCCTTTGAAGCAACCCCCATACTCATCGGGCGGACCTTGTATTTCAGCACGCCCAGCGATCGTGTCTTCGCCATCGATGCTGCGACCGGACAACAGCGCTGGTTATACGACCCTCACGTCGACCTCCACCACGACTTGTCCGAAATAAGCTCCCGCGGCGTAGCAGCATGGACCGACCGCGATAGTCTCCGCATTTTCGTCGGCACTATCGATGGCCGACTCATCGCCCTCGACGGCCATACCGGGCTGCCCGTAGAGAATTTCAGCGACCACGGCATCGTTAACCTCCGCGCTGGCTACAGCAACGAAGTCCAGGAGACCTCACCCCCCGCTGTTATCGGCGACCGCGTGATCGTCGGTTCGTCCATTGGCGACAACCAACGTTTTGACCAGCCGCCTGGGGTCGTCCGTGCCTATGATGTCCATACCGGCCGTCTCGTCTGGAGCTGGGATCCGATCCCGCAGGACCCGGCTGATAGTGGATACGCGACCTGGAATGGTCCAAAAGCCCACCAGACCGGCGCCGCCAATGCCTGGTCGATCTTGAGCACAGACCCCGACCGCGACCTGGTGTTCGTGCCCTCTACCAGCCCCAGCCCTGATTATTATGGCGGAGAACGACTTGGTTCCAACCTTTATGCTAATTCTCTCGTCGCCCTCCGCGCCACTACCGGCCAGCGTGTCTGGAGCTTCCAGGTCGTCCATCACGATCTCTGGGACTTCGACATCGCGGCCCAACCCATGCTCATCGATTTTCCCTCGCTCGCCGGAGCCTCTGCGAAGGCGGGCTCGCCCGGCGGCCGATCCACGCCCGCTGTCGTCGTAGGCACGAAAATGGGTTTTATTTACATCCTCGACCGCGAGACCGGTTTGCCCCTCCTGCCCGTCGAAGAGCGTTCCGTGCCCGCCTCCACCGTCCAGGGTGAACAGGCCTGGCCCACTCAGCCCTTTCCCTCCCTACCGCCCCTGGGACTCCAGTCGATGAGCCCGGACAGCGCCTGGGGACTAACCCCCGAAGCCTTCGCCGAATCCAAAGCACGCATCGCCAAATATCGCTACCAGGGCCCCTTCACCCCGCCCAGCTTCGAAGGCACCATTATGGCCCCCGGCAATGTCGGCGGCATCCATTGGGGTGGGATGTGTTATGATCCCGGCACCGGCATGCTCTATACCAATATCAACCGCGTCGCCGCCGTCATCCGCATGATTCCCCGCAACCAGGTCGACAGCCTGGAAAAGGAAAACACCGAAACCCTCCGCGCCGAGACGGGCCGTCAGCGGGGCACCCCCTATGTCATGAAACGGGACTATCTCTTTAAGACCGACGCCCAAGGTTTCCTCATGCAGACACGGCCGCCATGGGGGACCATCCTCGGTATCGACCTTCGCACCGGCACAAAGAAATGGGAGGTTCCCCTCGGCTACCAGCTCGACCCGGCCAAATACCCGGGCGCCGAAAAATGGGGGTCGCTCAACTTCGGCGGAGCCATCGTCACAAAAGGGAACCTCGTCTTTATCGCCGCCAGCATGGACGGTCACCTCCGCGCCTTTGACAGCCGCACCGGCCAAACCCTCTGGGAATACGCCCTGCCCGCCAGCGCTCAGGCCACGCCCATGACCTATGAGCTCGACGGCCGCCAATACGTCGTCATCGCCGCCGGTGGGCATGGGAAGCTGCATACAAAACAGGGGGATTATGTGGTGGCGTTCAGATTGCCGTGAAGATCAGTCCGTTCGCAAACTCTTCACCGGATTTGCAACCGCCGGTCCACTTTGGCATGTATGCTGCCTTATGAGGATTTATACGCATAAAGCAAAATGATACGCATAATTTGCCATAGATGCGAAACCCGATACAACCTGGCTAATCAACTTAGCCTATTTGCGAGCCCCGGCACCAGCAGTTTTTCGCAAAAATTTCAAATTTGATTTTGCAGAATCCCAATAGTTTACGACTTTTGCAGTCCAAAATAATTTCGCGTCATGGCTAGAGTATGTCAGATCACGGGGAAGGTTCCGGTCACCGGCCACAAAGTTTCGCACTCGAATATCAAGACGAATCGCCGTTTCCTACCCAATTTGCAGACCAAGCGGTTTTTCCTGGCCGAGGAAGACAAATGGATCACGCTAAAAGTCTCCTCCGAAGGTCTCCGCACCATCAATAAGAATGGTTTGTATCAAGTCGTCAAGGAATTAAGAGCGCGGGGAGAAAAGATTTAATTTATATCGCTGGCGGAGGCCGGCTCAAATCGTCCAAATATGGCAAAAAAAGGCAGTCGGGTTCAGGTGATCTTGGAATGCACCGAGCATAAGACCAGCGGGCAGCGCGGAACCAGTCGTTATATCACGACCAAAAACAAGAAAAACACTCCGGAACGTCTGGAGTTCAAGAAATACAATCCCATTCTGAAGAAAGTAACCGTTCACAAGGAAATTAAGTAACTGTTCATAAAGCAACTAAATAAATATGGCAAAGGCCGCGAAAACCGCTATCAAAACCAAAGACTCCAAAGCTGCAGCCGAAGCAAAGAACTGGACGAAAGTCATCCGCGCCGTACGCAGCCCCAAGACAGGTGCCTATACCTTTAAAGAGAACATTGTCCATAAGGACAAGATCAGGGAGTTTTTGGCCCAGAAATAGTATTGGGTTTAGTAAGATAATAAAAGCTGCCCCCGGGCAGCTTTTTTCAATTCCAGACAAATGGGACTATTCGATAAGCTGTTCGGCAAAAAAGAAAAGGAAAGCCTGGACCAGGGTCTCCAAAAGACAAAAGAAGGCCTACTCTCCCGGCTGACCAAGGCCATCGCCGGCAAAACCACTGTCGATGAAGAAGTCCTGGACCATTTGGAGGATGCCCTCGTTAGCGCGGACGTCGGCATCGATACAACCCTCCAGATCATCAAACAGATTGAGAAACGAGTTGCGCATGACAAGTATCTGAATACTAGCGATCTGAACAAGATACTTCAACAAGAAATTGAGAAGATATTGGTGGATGCACCCGAACAATCCTATCGCGATTTCAGCACGCCCAATGGCAGCAAACCCTATGTTATCCTGGTCGTAGGCGTCAATGGAGTAGGCAAAACGACGACCATCGGCAAACTGTCCTATAACTTTAAGAAGGCCGGCAAATCCGTCCTCCTGGGCGCGGCCGATACCTTCCGCGCTGCCGCCGTCGACCAGCTGACCATCTGGAGCGAACGGGCTGGAGTTCCCATCGTTAAACAAGGCATGGGCTCAGATCCGGGGGCCGTTGCCTTCGACACTGTCCAGTCGGGTCTTGCCCGCAACACCGATGTGGTTATCATCGACACCGCCGGCCGCCTTCATAAAAAAGCCCATCTGATGGAAGAACTGACGAAGATCACTCGTGTCATCAAAAAGTTGATACCCGACGCCCCCCATGAGGTGCTGCTCGTCCTCGACGGATCCACCGGCCAGAACGCGCTCGAACAGGCCCGTCAGTTCACTGCCGCCACCGACGTGACCGCCCTGGCCATCACCAAGCTCGACGGAACCGCGAAGGGCGGGGTAGTCCTGGCCATCGCCAACCAATTCCGGATCCCGGTCAAATTCATCGGCGTCGGCGAAAAGATGGAAGACCTGCTCGTTTTTGAAAAGCATGAATTCGTCGACAGCTTGTTCAGCCTGGAAAAGCATTGAAATGAAGACAAAAACACTCCATAAGGATAAGGTCAACATCATCACCCTCGGCTGCAGTAAGAACATGGTGGACAGCGAAGTGCTGAGCGGTCAGCTTCGCGCTAATGCCATCGACGTCGTCCACGAGAACAGTAAGAAAGACCACAATATCGTCGTCGTCAACACCTGCGGCTTTATCGACAAAGCCAAGGAGGAATCCGTCAATACCATCCTCAGCCAGGTAGAGCTAAAAAAGAAAGGTCGCCTCGACAAGGTCTTTGTCACCGGCTGCCTCAGCCAGCGCTACCGCGATGAACTCGAAACAGAGATCCCCGAAGTCGATGCCTGGTTTGGCACCCTCGAGCTGCCCCTCCTGCTGAAACAGTTCGAAGCCGATTACAAAGCTGAACTGCTCGGCGAACGTCTGCTGGCCACCCCCAAACACTACGCCTATCTCAAAATATCCGAAGGCTGCAACCGCACCTGCGCCTTCTGCGCCATTCCCCTCATGCGCGGCGGCCATATCAGCCGCCCGATCGATGACCTCGTCAAAGAAGCCGAAGGCCTGGTGGGCAAGGGAGTAAAGGAGATCATGCTCATCGCCCAGGAACTGACGTATTACGGCCTCGATATTTATAAGCGCCGGGCCCTCCCGGAACTGCTCCACCGACTTGCCGATATCCCCGGCCTCCACTGGATCCGCCTCCATTATGCCTACCCATCGAAATTCCCGCTGGAGATACTCGACGCCATCCGCGAACGACCCAATATCTGCAACTATCTGGACATGCCGCTGCAACACGCCGCCGACCGGATGCTGACCGCCATGCGCCGCCAGATTACCCGGCTGGAAATGAAAGAGCTCATCCATGCCATCCGGGGAAAAGTGCCGGGCATCTGCCTCCGGACGACGCTCATCACGGGGTTCCCCGGCGAGACCGAAGAAGACGTGGAAGAGCTCAAGGACTTTCTCCGGGAGCACCGCTTCGACCGCGTCGGCATCTTTACCTATTCCCACGAAGAAGGTACTTCCGCTCATCAGCTCACCGATGACGTTCCCGGCGAAGTCAAACAAGAGCGCGCACAGGAGATCATGGAAGTTCAGCAGGAGATCTCCTTTGAAAAGAACCAGGAAAAGGTGGGCAAGATCTTTCGGGTCCTCATCGACAAAAAAGAGGCGGGGCGCTATTTGGGCCGGACAGAATTCGATTCGGTGGAAGTGGACAACGAGGTCGTCATCTCCGGCGACCAAAGGCTGGCGATCGGAGAGTTCGTCAACGTCCGGATCACCCAGGCTTATGATTACGACCTCGAAGGCGAAGTGTGTTAAAATCTGGCAATAAAAGATCAATTGGCGCTAGCAGCCCAAATGGCATATCAGATATATTTGCAAAAAAGCCCACATGAGAATCAATTGGAACGGAGTCTACCCCGCTGTTACAACCAAATTCACGGCAAACGATACCCTTGACCTCCCTGCCTTCGGGAAAAACCTCGACGCCCAGGTGCAAGCGGGGGTGAGTGGTATTATTATCGGCGGCTCCCTGGGTGAAGCCAGTACCCTGACCCTCGACGAAAAGGAAACGCTGGTGAAATACGCGGTGGAACTGGGGAAATTGCCGGTGCTATTCAATATCGCAGAGAGCACCACCCGCGAGGCCGTCCGCCAAGCGGCACTGGCCGCTAAATGGGGTGCGCGCGGTCTTATGCTGCTGCCTCCCATGCGCTACAAGAGCGACCATCGCGAGACGGTGACTTTTTTCGGGTCCGTCGCCCAATCTACCGACCTGCCCATCCTGATTTATAACAACCCCGTGGACTACAAGATTGAAGTCACCCTTGAGATGTTCGACGAGCTGCTGGAACTCCCCAATGTCGAAGCCGTCAAGGAATCGACCCGCGATATCACCAATGTCAGCCGGCTGATCAATCGGTTCGGCGACCGGCTGAAGATCCTCACCGGGGTCGACCCGATCGCCACGGAAGCGCTGCTGATGGGCGCCCATGGCTGGGTGGCCGGCCTCGTTTGTGCCTTTCCCGCCGAAACGGTCGCCATCTTCCGCCTGGTCAAGGCCGGCCGGATCGAGGAAGCGCTGGAGATACACCGCTGGTTCCTGCCCCTGCTCGAGCTGGATATCCATCCCAAACTGGTACAGTATATCAAACTCGCCGAGGCCGAAGCCGGTTTGGGCACGGAATATGTACGAGCGCCCAGACTGACCCTGGTGGGAGAGGAAAGGGAACGCGTATTGGCCATTATCCGCAAAGGATTAGCCACCCGCCCCGCGCTACCGGAATATCTACCGCTGGCCGTATAATCGTTAACTTTGTTTCATGAAATACCAGGACGCCACAGCACAAGAAATCGATGCCGTGATGAACGAGGCATGGCAGGTTTTCCATAGTTATCGACAAACAACCCTTAAACAGCGAGCCGATCTCATGCGCAGAATAGCGATTGAAATCGAAGCCCTGGGCGATGAGTTGATCCAAACCGCCATGCGCGAAACCAACCTCCCCGAAGCCCGGCTAAAAAACGAACGCGCCCGCACCCAATTCCAATTGACATCCTACGCCGATGCCGCCGAAACCGGTACGTGGCTCGAAGTGCGCATAGATACAGAAAATGCGCATAAGGGCGACCCGGACCTCAGGAAGTACCAAGTCCCCGTCGGTCCCGTCGTTGTCTTCGGCGCCAGCAATTTCCCCTTCGCTTATTCCACCGCGGGCGGCGACACCGGCTCTGCCCTGGCAGCCGGCTGCCCTGTTATTGTCAAAGCGCACCCCGCGCATGCGGAGACCTCCGAACTCGTGGCGGGAGCCATCTCCCGCGCGGTGAAGGCCGAAGGACTCCCCGCCGGCGTATTCACACATCTCCATGGGGCTGCCACGGAAACCGGGAGACTGCTCGTAACGCATACCCATACCCGCGCGGTGGGTTTTACCGGCTCCTACGCCGGCGGAAAGGCGCTCTTCGACTGGGCCAACCTGCGGAAGGTTCCCATCCCCGTCTTTGCCGAGATGGGCAGCATCAACCCGATCTTCCTCCTACCCGGCAAGCTCGCCTCCTCCGGAAAAGACCTGGCCGCGACCGTCGCCGGCTCGATCACGCTCGGCGTCGGGCAATTCTGTACCAACCCCGGTCTCCTCATGGGCGTCGAGGGCCCGGATCTCGACCTCTTTATCGAAGAGCTGGGCGCGGCCATTGCCAAATCGACTCCCGGCACTATGCTCCACCCGGGTATCGCCAAAGCCTATTCGGAGAAACGCGGCGCCGCCCTCACTCAAACAGGCGTCGCCACCGTCGCCGTCTCGGGAACAAAGCCGCAGATCAACCAGGGAACGCCGACCGTCGCCTCGGCCACGGCAGAAGCCTTCTTCCGCAACCCGCTTTTGCACCAGGAGGTTTTTGGCCCCTATTCCCTCGTCATCCAATGTAAAAGTGTCGAGGAAATGCTGAAAGCAGCCCGCCATCTGGAAGGCCAGCTTACCGCTACACTGATGGCCGCTGATCAGGATATCCTGGATCATCCCCATCTGGTTCAGGCCCTACAGGATATCTGCGGTCGTTTTATCCTCAATGGCGTGCCCACCGGCGTCCGCGTTGCCCTGTCTATGCAGCACGGGGGCCCCTTCCCGGCCACCACGGACAGCCGCTTTACTTCTGTCGGCGCCGACGGGATCAAACGCTGGGTCCGGCCGCTGACCTGGCAGAACTGGCCCGATCACCTCCTGCCGCACGCGCTGCAAAACGAAAATCCCCTTCGCATCTGGCGGACCGTCAACAATACCTTGTCTCAAGACCCCGTTTAAACCCATGCCCAAAAAGACCTTTTTCTGCATCGACGCTCACACCTGCGGCAACCCTGTCCGGCTTGTTGCCGGCGGCGGCCCTGTCCTGCATGGCAACAACATGAGCGAAAAGCGCCAGCATTTCCTGAAGGAATACGACTGGATCCGAAAGGGGTTGATGTTCGAACCCCGCGGTCACGACATGATGAGTGGCAGCATCCTCTACCCGGCGCATGATCCGGCTAACGACGTCGCCGTCCTCTTCATCGAGACCAGCGGCTGCCTGCCCATGTGCGGTCACGGCACCATCGGGACCATCACCATTGCACTTGAAGAAGGCCTCCTTCAGCCAAAGACACCCGGCCGCGTCAATATGGAGGCGCCGGCCGGCCTCGTCCGGATCGAATACAGGCAGGAAGGAAAGAAGGTCAGCTCGGTGAAACTCACCAACGTTCCGGCCTATCTAGCGGCGGAGAATATCGTCGTGGAATGTCCGGACCTGGGGACCCTTCGCGTCGATGTGGCCTACGGCGGGAACTTCTATGCTATCGTCGACCCGCAGGATAATTTCAAACGTCTCGACGACTACTCCGCCGACCAGCTCATCAGTTGGAGCCGGGTGGTGCGGCGACGGATCAACGGAACCCATACCTTCGTCCATCCCGAGGACCCTACCATCCATAGCTGCACGCATATCCTCTGGTCCGGTCAACCCATCCACCCCGAAGCAACCGCCCGCAACGCGGTCTTCTATGGCGACAAGGCCATCGACCGGTCCCCCTGCGGTACCGGTACCTCCGCCCGGATGGCTCAATGGTTTGCGAAGGGCAAGCTTAAGATCGGCGACCGGTTCGTCCACGAGAGCATTATCGGCTCCCGATTCACCGGCACTGTAGAAAAAGCCGTCACCGTCGCCGGGAAACCGGCCATCATCCCCAGCATCGAAGGCTGGGCTAAAGTCTACGGGTATAACACCATCACAATCGACCCTGACGACGACCCTTATGCCTACGGTTTCCAGGTCCTGTGACCGCCCATCACAGCACCCGAACAATTCGACTATTTTTACGTTAATTTCGTCCATCAGCATTGCTTATGGATTGGATCACTCATCATTTACCCATTCGTCAGACCGGCTATTTTTCCCGTATCATCACCGACTATCTCGACCGGGCGGATGCACTTCGGCCATTCTATGCCCATCCGCCCAACGCCGAAGGTCTTGAGAATGCCCTAAAAGCGCGGCAGGCTCGTCCCAGCAACCGCGCTGTCCTCGTCAATGCCTTGCGGGAGCAATATGCCGCCGTGAACCCGGTCCCGGAGGTTCAGACGAACATCGGCCTCCTATCGAAAGAGACGACCTTTAGCGTATGCACGGCCCACCAGCCCGCCATCTTCACGGGGCATCTTTATTTTATTTATAAGATCCTCCACACGATAAAACTGGCCAACTGGCTTTCCGCCCGATACCCGGACCAACATTTCGTACCCGTCTTTTGGATGGGCAGCGAGGACGCCGACCTCGACGAGCTCGGCAATATCTGGCTTGGCGGCGATACACTGACCTGGGATACGAAACAAACCGGTGCAGTCGGCCGGATGAAGACCAAGGGGCTCGACAAGCTCCTTTATCGCATCGAAGGGCAGCTTTCCGTCCAGCCCTTCGGTCAGCGGCTGATGGCCCTGCTGAAAGAATGTTACCTGGAAAGCCCCGATATCCAAACCGCCACCTTTCGGCTCCTTCACCATCTGTTTGGCGAATACGGCCTTGTCGTCCTCATCGCCGACCTGCCTTCCCTCAAACGACTGATGATCCCCATCTTCGAGGACGACCTGTTCAAACGAAAACCGGCCGCAATCGTCAACGAGACGATCCGCGATATCCCCGATCACTATAAAGTCCAGGCCAATCCCCGCGACATCAACCTCTTTTATCTCAAGGACGATCTCCGCGGCCGCATTGACCGCGATGGAGATCAGTTTATCGTTCACGGCTCAGCGTTACGATTCACCGAATCCGAAATGCGCGAAGAATTGCAACGCTTCCCCGAACGGTTCAGCCCCAACGTGATCCTGCGCGGTCTTTTCCAGGAGACCATCCTGCCTAATCTCGCCTTTATCGGCGGCGGCGGCGAGACTGCGTACTGGCTGGAGCTAAAGGCCCTGTTTGATCACTACCGGATCCCCTTCCCCGTGCTAATCCTACGCAATTCCTTTCTGCTGATCGACCGGCAATGGCAGGAGAAGATCGACCGGGCAGGCCTTTCCCTCCCCGACCTTTTCCGGCCCGCGGATGAGCTGGTCAGCGAGATCGTCCGCCGGGAATCCGAGAATCCGCTCTCGCTGGAACGCGAGATCGGTGAAGCGAATCGCTACTACGAAGCATTGAAGGCGCTTACCCGACCGGTCGACCCTTCCCTCGAGCAGCACGTGGAAGCCCTGCAAGCTAAAGCCCTGGACCCGATCCGGACATTAGAAAAGAAATTACTGAAAGCGGAGAAGCGGAAGTTCGGCGACCTCCAACGCCAGATCCACACCCTGAAAACCGCCTTATTCCCTGGCGGCGGCCTCCAGGAACGGGTCGAGAACCTCTTGCCCTGGTATGCGCAATACGGCCCCGAATTCATTGCCGGCCTTTACACCGAGTCTCCGGCGCTCGACCAGGATTTCGTTATCCTCTCGGCGAACTGGCCCACGCCCGGAAACAAGACCAAATAACCAGGCAGAATTTTTTTATACCTTGCAGGCATGACTATACCTGCCTGGTTCATCCTCTGTATCGCCGCGCTATTTTTCCTCTTCGGCGCTCACCCTGACGGGGTCATGCCGGCGAGCGCGGATCAGGGCCGGCCCACGCTGCAAACCCCGGCCCCGGACCAATGGCTTTATCAGGGTATTTATATAGACAAATACGCGGAAATGGCCGGGGACGTCGCAAAAGAAAATGATCTCCTCCGCTGGTGCCAAAATTATCATTTCAATGTTCTGACCCTTTATGGGATGGGCACCGTCCTTCGCTCGCCCAAGCTGCACCCAGCCCTTGCCGACTTTATCCGAAGGGCAAAGACCAGCTACGGGATCAAGCAGGTTTCCGCGGTGGTGACGAAGGCGGCCACGGTGACGAGCCTGATCGATCCCTACAACAATGACCGGGGCAACTCCCGCGGTCGACTGGACTATACAAATCTTGAGCTCGAATGGTGGAACAAGGCGGCAGATTTTGAAACGTATGACGCCGATCTGCAGCAAATGCAGGAATGGGGTCGTAGACAATCTCCCGCCGTACCCAACGAGGAATATATCGGCTGGTTTAAAAACCCGGAAGGTGAAGATTCGCTGATGGCCGCCAGGCTCGTGCAACATTCCGCCCGCATCCTGGTGCATGACTATCAAAAAAGCTTTACATTCAGCTATCTCCAAAGCCGGCTGGACTGGATCGGCAGAGCCGCCAGGGCGCAGGGGAAAATTATGCCGGTCATTATTATTTTTAGCCCAAAACAGGAGTTTTCTTACGATTATTTCGCGGGTCATTCGTTCGATGATGCCTGGCAGTGGGTAACGGCGGCCTTCCGGGATGCACAATTCCCGGGAAAGGACAATATTCAATTGATCGGTTATCAAATCTACAACCAGACCTATGCCCGGCAATGCAAGCCTTAGAGTAGCCGTCTTTGACCTACTATCATAGATATTCCACCTTGACAACCCGCAGCGCTCCATCCAGTTCATACCGCCGCGGTACCCCCGTCGGCAAGTCCACCTCCGCGATCGCTTCCTCGCTGATCCCTTCCAGCCACATCATCAGTGCCCGCAGGCTGTTGCCGTGCGCCACGATCAGTACACCCTCCCCCCCGCGTAGCAAGGGCTCGATGGAGGAATGAAAATAGGGGAGGACCCGCGCTGCCGTATCCGCCAGACTTTCCCCGCCGGGCGGCCTCACCGAATAACTGCGCCGCCAGAGCGCGACCTGCTCTTTCCCGTATTGTTCCGCGACCTCGCCTTTGTTCAATCCCTGCAGCTGCCCATAATTGCGCTCATTCAGCGCCCGGTCCCGACTCACCGGACAGTCGGGCTCACCCATCCCTTCGAGGATCAGTCGCAGCGTCTCGATCGCACGCGATAATACAGACGTAAAGGCATGGGAAAAGTTTGATCCGATGAGCTTATTGCCGGCGACACAAGCTTCCCTCCGGCCCTTGGCCGTCAGCTCTACATCCGTTTCACCGGTAAAAAGATTCTGAAGATTCCACTCGGATTGTCCATGCCGGACGATGACCAATATCGACATGGGCTAAAGTTAAGCTATCCGGCTAATAATCCTTATACACCCAGATGGACAAACTATTGCCGAGTCCCTCTAGCTTAAACGGATATTGGCTCTGCTGCTGGGTCGAGAAAGTGAACGCCAATGGCCACCCCGGGGTGGACTCGCCACCGGCGTCGCTGGGTGGTCCACCCATGAAGCTTATTGCCCATTCCGGCGACACCGTCCCGCTTTGATCGACCACCATCACCACAGACGTATCACCAGAACCTATGAAGCCCGCTGCACCGATGATATTGATCTCGCCAATATTATCCGGTATCCATGTCGCCGACCAGCCTCCGCTGCTCCCCGAGCTGGGAAGGACGAATGGTGACCAATTGACCAGCCTGTCGGTCGGAACTTTCACCACGCCATCCACGACATAGATGATCAGTCGGCATGATCGGTGAACGTATCCGCATACACCCCACTGGTGTTGGCAATTTCCATGTCGAATGACGCAAAGAATTTCGCGCTGTCATGATGCACCGGAATGTGTACGCTGTCGGTCGAATCATTTTTGCTGAGAGAGAAGTGGCTCTTCGTGCATCCCGTGATCGGCCGCCCGATCGCTGCAATCAAAAATAAGAACAGCGCTCCGCGCAGGAGGGAATAGGTTAGCCGCATAGTCAGGAGTTTTGCCAAAGTTAACCCACTCGGCCACGCGCGTCAATAGAACGAAAGTTCTATTGACCCATAAGCAGCACCACCGGGATGCGGCCCCAATACCCAATCACCCGCACGCCGCCGAAAATATTTGAGCATCGACCCCCCAAGCTCCACCCAGCAACCCCGGATAGATCAGGTATTCGTCATTTGGGGATGGTGCCAGCGACCACCTACCCCGGCGAACATATTCCCCATCAATCACCATCTTTCTTTTTCTTTTTGAAAAACCCCTTTAACAGGAAGTTGTGTTGTACGGCTTCGAGGTCATCACTCAGTTCCTGGCTGCTCACCCTCAGATTCTTGATCGTCCGTTCCAGGTTATCCGCAGTCTCTTCGTCATGCAACAATACGCCGACTGTGGAGTGCTCGTCATTTAACCCTTTCCCCGCGTTGCGTAGCGCAACCCCGAACTCCGATGCCGAGGCCGCCGCCTGGTTCAATTGCGCCACGGCACCCTGCAATTTGCGGAAGACTGTCGTATCGGTGAGTAATTCATTGACCAATCCATCCGGCTGTTTCAATCGTGTCGAGAAGGTTTCGAGGTTGTCCATCATCCGCTCACTCGCGGCCGTAGCGGACCGTAAATGCCCGATCGACCCACGCAGTTCCTCTGCGAAAGAAGGATCATTCAACAATTCTCCCAACGTCCCCTGGCCATCTTTCAATTTTTCGCTGATCGTTTTCAAATTGCCCGTTATGGCAAGCAAGTTACCGTTGCTTGCCTGCAGCGTGCTCATCATCTCCTGCATGCCGGCCTGCTGCTCGGTTTGAAGCCGGTCATTATCCGCCACCGCCGGTACGCCGTCGCTGCCGCCCGAGAGTACAACGATCTTGTTGCCCACCAGCCCGTCGGTGCTGATCCGCGCTTTGGTGTCTTTGCGGATATGCGGCTGTGCCTCCCGCTCTACATTTACCGTGACCTCCACCTGCGACTGGCCATAGAAGGACACCGTCTTTACCGTTCCCACCTTCATCCCCGAGAACCAGACGTTATTACCCGCCTGCAGCCCCTGAACGTCATCGAAGACCACCCGGAGCCGGATCGATTTGGTGAAGGCCTTGTGCTGTCCGCCGATGACCACGATCCCGACAACCAGGATCAGCAGCCCAAGGAAGACAAAAACACCTAGTGCCAGTTTTCTACCATTATTGCTTTCGCTCATTGTCCGTTGAAATAAAATTGTAATTATAAAAATCCCGCACCTTCGGATCATCAGTTGCAAATACGGCATCGAACTCCCCTTGCCGGATGAAACATCCATCAGACAACATGATCAGCCGATCGCCCGTCGTCCTGGCACAGGTCAGATCATGCGTTATGATGACCGCACTGGTGCTGTACCGCTCCTGCACCTCGTTGATCAGCTGATTGATCTCCACGCTGGACACCGGATCGAGCCCCGCCGTCGGTTCGTCATATAACATGATCTCCGGTTGTAAGATCAGCGTTCGCGCAATCCCGATCCGCTTCTTCTGACCGCCGGATAGTTCCGCGGGCATCTGATCGATCGTCTTGGATAACCCTACGTCTTCGAGGACCTTTTTAACCGCCTGGTCGATCTCCTGGCCGCTGAGGTTGCGTTTGTTCCGTACCAGTGGAAACTCCAGGTTGGCTCGCACCGTCATCCCGTCATAAAGGGCGCTCCCCTGAAATGAGAAGCCGATCTTCGTCCGCAATTGCCGCAGCTGTCGAACATCCAACGCATCGACGTCCTCCCCCAACACCAGCACCGACCCCGCATCAGGCCGCAACAATCCGGCAATGATCTTGATCAGGACCGATTTGCCGCTTCCCGACCGTCCCAACACAACCAAATTTTCACCTTTGCGGACTTCCAGGTCGACGCCTTTCAGCACTTCCAGCGACCCAAACGATTTTCGGATGCCTTTCAGTGAGATGACCATATCGTTTTCCGGCGCCGGCATTATCTATAGGTATTAATTAGCGTTACAATGACCATCTCCTCGATAAAGATCAGGAACATGGACACCACCACTGCCGAATTCGCGGCTCGGCCGACGCCGACCGTTCCCTGAGCCGCATTGTACCCGGTGAAGCAGCCCGTCATGCCGATTGTAAACCCATATACCGCCGACTTCAGCACCAGCACGAACAGATCCAGGAAATTGATCCGGGTGAAGGCCTCCTGAAAAAAGGACGTGAAGCTGGTCTGCTCGTTTCGGTACACGTTTAGGAAGGCGCCCAGCAAACCCACGAAACCCATATAAATGGCCAACACCGGCACGATCAAAGTGGTGGCCAGCACCCTGGTAACCACCAGGAACTTGAATGGATTGGTGGAGGAAACTTCCATTGCATCGATCTGCTCGCTGACCCGCATTGACCCGATCTCCGCTCCGATGTTCGATCCAACCTTGCCGGCGACGATTAGTGCTGTAACCAGCGGCGCCAATGCCCGCAGCAGCGCGATAGCCATCAGCGACGGCAGCCACGAGGTCGCACCAAATTCGGCCAGCGACGACCGCGACTGTTTGGTAAATACGAGACCGGTGATAAAACCGGTCACTGTAATAATGGAGAGCGAACGAATTCCAACTTCAAAGCTCTGATTGACTACCTCTTTGAATTCGTAAGGCGGAAGAAAAACCTCTTTCCAGAATTGGAGTGTGAATTGCCAGACGTCATACAGGCGAAGAAAGAAGACCTTCATGCGATTACGAGGTAAAATTGTGTGCCAGAATGTTTAGCACTCCAGCAATTGCCCAATGGGGCCTAATTTACCCATCCGGCTTTTCGTGGATTCCCATTTCCGTGAGCAATCCAACCTGCGGACAAATTCCTAATTCAGGGGCGTGCGTCCCGTAATGGGAATCGCTATTTAAGGGTCTACTTCATAGACAATTGATTGACTGTGTGTTACAGTTTGGTATAGGGGTTGTCATTAATAATCAAATCCGTTGTAATGAAGAAGTTTACCCTCAACCATGTTACCTTCCTTTTTGTAATCGCCCTTTGCTTATTGACCTCCATTATATTTGCCGCTCCCATTCCGGCGCCTACCGCAGCTGATCACACCGTCGCTGTAGCGCGTCTTTCCAAAGCCGCCGCTCTTCGCGCAGAAAAACGAATGATTCTCGCCACGGCCACCAGCATTTATGAAGAGATGAGTCTCGAAGACTCCGGTCTCAGCCGTAACGCCTTCGAATGCGCCTGGACCGGTTATTATAAATTGAAAAAGAAAGGCCTGCTCAGACGGACTAATATTCTGTCGATCTGTGATTTCAGCCAGTCTTCCAGTAACCAGCGCCTGTATGTCATCGACGTCCGCAACCGGCGTCTGCTCTATCGTACCTATGTAGCGCACGGTATCAATTCCGGCCAGGAGTATGCCAGCGCTTTCTCCAATAAAATGGAATCCTGCAAAAGCAGTCTCGGGTTCTATATCACGACCAGCACCTACCAGGGATTTAATGGCCTCTCTCTTCGCATACAAGGGATAGACAAAGGTTTTAACGATAACGCCGCCCGTCGGGCAATCGTGATCCACGGCGCATCCTATGTCAGCACGCGCATCCTCAACAAATACGGAGTGATGGGTACGACCTTTGGTTGTCCGGCCATCCCCGACGAGATGAGCACGCAGATCATCCCGGTCGTTAAGAATGGTACTTGTTTCTTTATTTACTATCCGTCAAAAAAATACTTATCCGGATCGCCGGTGCTCAATAGCTAACCAACCGGCACCAAGCACCCGACCTATAATATTACGGGGACCGCCGCACCAGCGAAGATCACGGTAACGGACATCCATCTATCCTAATCCCATTGCCGGATTTCGGCGACCACTTCGACCGCCACCGCCTTTTTGGTGAAATAACCAAGGTCAGATCTCGCTAAAATAAAAATTTGCTAAACCAGGTGGTTATATATAGGTTACATAACCAAACGGTTTTGTACTCAAAATGTCCGCCAATGCAAGCAAGAAGGGATGTATTTCAGGCGATCGCAGATCCTACCCGCCGCGCCATGATCGGTCTGCTGGCCGGTCAAACGCTGACCCTCACCGCTATTGCCGAGAACTTCGACATCAGTCAGCCTGCGGTATCCAAACATATCCGCATCCTCACGGAATGCGGTCTCGTGGAGATCGTCAAACAGGGTAGGGAACGGCATTGCACCGCCTGCCTCCAAGCCTTGCAGGAAGTAGTGCTATGGGCCGAACAATACCGGATCTTTTGGAACGCCCGGCTCGATCAACTTGCGCGCCTCGTCAATCAAAAAAAATCAACAAAAAAATAGTCGACATGGAAACTCAAGGAACTATTCCTGGCCCCGGCGTCATCCGTTTCGAACGCCGCCTGCGTTGCTCCCTTCCGGAAGCTTGGGCCTGGATTACTGAATCCGACAAACGCGGGCAATGGCTCGCTACCGGCGAAATGGAACTAATCGAAGGTGGCAGCGTGTCCCTTCATTTCCGCCACAACGATCTTAGCCCTCTTCCGGGGACCGCACCCGATAAATACAAGGATCTGGCAAACGGTCACTCTTTCACCGGCACGATCCTTCGGATCAACCCGCCCCACTTGCTCTCTTTCACCTGGGAGGGCGGATCCGAAGTCACATTCGAATTGACCGGACTCAGCGATGTCGTGCTGTTGACCCTGACCCATCGAGGATTGCCCAGCGACATCGAATCGCAGGCAAGCGTGTTGGCGGGATGGCATGCGCATCTGGAGATTTTTATGGCTGCATTGCAGGGGCAGATACCGCCAAATTTCTGGACGTTGCATTCGCGGTTGGAGCAGGAATATGCGGCTGCTCCTGTCATCGTGGTAAATAAGCCTTGATCACCCTTACCAAGTCGGTTTCGCGACTGGCTTTCGGACAATCTGCCATCCGTGGAACAACAATTGCGTCGCTAGTCCTATCCGTATGAAAAAATTTTATCTCTTTTTGATTGCTTTGTTCCTACTGGGCCCCGGAATGGCTCCCTTTAACGCTTTCGGCCAATACCTGAATATCCGCACCGTCTCCGTGGTTTATGATTCGAAAGCGTATTGGGAATATCTCCCGGTAGGATATAACCCAAAAGATTCACTCAAATACCCGCTGTTGGTTTATATCCACGGTGCCGGTGACTATGGGTATGGCACCCCGGCGGATATGAAGCTGGTTCTGCGAAGTGGTCCACCGCGGGTGATGAGCCTGGGGCAATTTCCCGATTCGTTCAGTGTTAATGGCAAGAGTTTCCGGTTTATCATGATATGCCCGCAGTTTTATTTGCAGCCTTCCGTCAGCGACATCGATTCGGTGATCAATTTCTGTATCGCAACGTATAAGGTCGACCTTTCCCGGGTCTATCTTACCGGTTTGAGTATCGGCGGCGGGGCAACCTGGGACTATGCGGGCAACTGCGCGACAAATGCAAATCGCCTTGCGGCTATCGTTCCCGTCGCCGGTTATACGCTACCTGACTCCACCCGTGGCCGTGTTATGGCTGCATCCAATCTTCCGGTATGGGCAACTCACAATAATGGGGATACTGTGGCCCCCGTCCAATGGTCGATTCAGCAGGTAGCTTGGATCAATGATGCTCCGGGGCCTAACCCGCTGGCCATGCTCACCATTTTTAACTCCACCTCCCACGATGCCTGGACGACGACCTATTCGCCGACCTTTACCGTCAATAATCTCAACGTATATCAATGGATGCTGAGCCATTCGCGTGCCAATCAACCACCGGTAGTCGGGATCGGCCGCACTCAATCCATTACCCTGCCGGATAGCACTGCTACCGTAACCGGATCGGCCAGTATCAGCCCCGGAGCGATCATTTCGCATGTCTGGACCTTTGTTAGCGGCCCGACGGTAGCCGTCATTGCTAACCCATCGTACAATGCCACCAACGTCTCGGGGTTGAAGGCCGCCGGGGTTTATGTCTTTAAATTTTCCGCAACGGGCAACGATAACCTGACGTCGTCCGCCACGACCCAGATCATAGTGGCAAGCGCTCCCGCGGTGCCGGCCAGTGCAGATTCGACCTTGACAAGCGCTGTTGCGCCGGCTCTCATTATGTTGCCGGACAGCGGCTCTCTGTTTGATGAGCCGCTATCCCTGTACCCTAACCCGACCGGCGGCGCACTCGAATTGCACGTCAATAACCTCATAACCGGCCGGATGAAAGTGGATGTTTTTAACCAATCCGGCAGCTTTATCCGGGAGTTCATACTGACAAAAACAACGATCGAAATGGATACGCCCTTGTCGCTAGACGGCCTCGCACCCGGCGACTACGTTGTGATGGCCACCATCGGTAACTGGCGGCAGAGCAGAAAACTGCTGAAACTTTAGCCTGATTTTCCCGACGAAGACCCTGGGTTGAGTGGGTGCTGTTTGAAGAGTTCGTAAAATGCGAACTTGGAGCCGCCGTCAAATGGATCAGGGGTTATGGCGGTCCGCCCCTGTGAGAATGCGAATTTTTAGTATCTTCCAGTCAAAGCGTCCTTCATGACGAATATTTTCTCGGTAGCGGACCAAGTTGTCTGCATCACCGGCAGCAGCCGTGGCCTTGGAAAAACGCTGGCCCGTGCCTTCGCGGAACACGGCGCCAAAGTCGTCCTGACCTCCTTTAACGAGCCCGAGCTTATCCAAACGTTCACCGAATTCAAAGACGCCGGTCTGCCAGTCGCCGCCATCCCCTGTGACGTCTCAAAAAGCAAAGATTGCCAGAACCTGATCGAAAAAACCATGGCTGACTTCGGAAAGATCGATACCTGCATCTGCAACGCGGGAACGGATATTATTAAGCCTGCCACTGAATATTCCGAGGAAGAATGGGACCACATTCTGGACGTCAATCTTCGAGGCGTTTATATGTGCGCGAAATATTCCGCAATAGGGATGATCCCGCGAAAGTCAGGGAACATTATCATGACCTCTTCGATCGCCAGCCATTTTGGGATTGCCGGTTTGGCGCCCTACGCCTCTTCAAAAGGAGCAGTTAACCAACTCGTCCGGACGATGGCCGTCGAATTCCAACCGCACAATATCCGCGTGAATGCCATCGCGCCCGGGTATCTCAACAATATAATGGATGGCGTGGTCTTCGACCCAAGCGACCCCTATCAGCAACGGATCATCGCCCGCACCCTGATGGGCAGAAGGGGCAACCTCGAGGAGTTCATCGGCCCGTATATTTTCCTCGCCAGTAATGCTTCCTCCTACATGACCGGCCAGATCATCGGAGTAGACGGTGGCTATAGTTGCTGGTGAATGTGCATAACTATGTGCCAAACCAGTGCATAACTGCTGCAGGAAAAATTTGGAATCGGGTCATCCATTACCGTATCTTGGATGTACAAACGAGACGGGGAAGATTCGAAAGAAAGATACCTGGCTCATTGAGGGGTGGAGGTCCGACGGGACTAAAACAACTCAGAAAAGCATCGGGTCAGTAAGCAATCAGGTAAACGCTTAAGCCAAACGTCGAAAGGCAGGAGGCAAGAACCAAGAGCCGAAAGGCACAAGGGGAAATCCAAAAGCCGAAAGGCAAGCGGAAAATAGCAAAACCGAAAGCTGAAATAGACTTGGTGCTTTTTCTTTTGCCTCCCACCATCGGTTCCCAATTACTTTGCATGCTCCGCAGCTATTTCAAAACCGCCGTCCGCCGTCTCTCCAAAGATTGGGTCTACACTTTCGTCAATTCCATCGGCCTGACCATCGGCATCAGCGCCTGCTTCCTCATTTGGCTCATTGCCCATTACGAGCTTAATTTCGATCGCTTTCACCCCGAAGGGGACCGTATTTATCGGGGATCGCCTTTTTGATCGCTTCGCCCATCGCCTGGTATTTCCTTTAGCGTTGGCTGCTCGATTACGCCAATCGCATTTCCATCCAATGGTGGGAATTCGCGCTCTCCGGGATTGGAGCCGTAGCCATCGCTTTGCTGACGATCGGTTACCATTCGGTCCGCGCGGCGCTTGTTAATCCGGTTGACAGCTTGCGAGGCGATTAAAACGTTGCTCGGTCCTAAGGCCGCAGCGCCCAGGCCAGTCCGTCCGGCACTCCACCCACTTCCAGCTTGCCTGTGACCTCCAGCGTCTTTAGATCGACGATCGAGATATAATTATCTGCCGAGCAGGCCACAAACGCCCGTCCGCCCACCGGGTCCATCAATATTCCCGCCGCCCCATTTCCGATCTTTACCCGCTTGACCTCTTTCCTTGTCTTCGCATCAAAGACGTATAGATCACCCGATCCCAGGCTCGAGATAAAAACCTGCTGCCCGTCGGGTGTGAACTTCAATCGATTTGCCCCCTGCACCCCGGCGTCCAGGGTCGCGGCCAGTCGCTTTGCTCCAAGATCGATGATCGCGATCGTACCATCCTCGCTGGCGGCTGTCCACAGCTCCTTTCCATCCGGAGATACATCAAAGCCCTCCGAGCCCCGCGACACAGGGATCACGGTCTCGCTCCAATCCTCCCGCGCCCGCGTCCCGGGCCCTGGCGGCGGCATGCCACCTGTCGGTGCGCCCTGCGATGTCCCCGGGGGTGGGCCTTGCGGCGCTCCGGGCGGCGGTCCCATCCTGGGCTGGGTCAGCGTATCGACCAGGATGCTGACCGTTCCCGACGACACATTCGTCGTGTACACCCGCTTCCCGTCCGGCCAAACATAGATCATATGCGTCCTGTCCTGACCCGTTCCCATGACCCAGTCCATTTGTCCGGTGGCCGGGTCATATCGACCGACTGCCTTTGAGCCCTCGGCGGTGAACCAAACCTTTCCGCCAACAAAGTCGATCCCATGAGGGCCATATAAGGGCTTCGTGTCATAGCTGGGAAGCGCCTTCTGCCCGACCAGGTCCAGTATATCCAGCTCGTGCAGGCTGCCGCCGCCGTAGATGGTTACATACGCCATGGTCCCGTCCGTCGAGGCGATCACCTCATGCGGATCACTGCCGACCGGCAGACGGGCGATCACCTTCAGACTCGTTGGATCGATGATTGCCAGCGTATGATCGGTCTTGGAAAGCGCCAGCAGCGTCCGCTGTGGCGTCGATTGTGCCAAAGCGCAGGATGTGGCAGCCATCAGGCACACGCACAGTAGGCCGGGCGCTCCGAGACGCGCACCCTTGATTTCTTTTGTAGTCATATCTTGTATTTTGAAAATGAAGATGACACAAAATCACACACGGTGGCAAAGTTTTTGAAGAACAATGGGAAACTATGCCAATATGGACGTTCTTTCCCCTGTTTCCTCTATCGACCGGCTTCTCGACGACCAGGCCGCAGCCGTCTGCAATCGGGATATTGCGGCGGCCACGGCCAACTATGCCTCCGACGTCGTGATTTTTGACGTCGTTGGCCCGCTCCGGCATCCAAACGGTAATTCGTCGGTCAAGAAAAGGTTGGGGGATTGGTTTGCTACCTTTGACGGGGGGCCGATCCTGTTTGAGATCTGCGACAGGGCGATCAGCGCGGAGGACTATCTTGGCTTCACCCATTCGCTAAACCATGTCCATGTCGGACTGCGGAATGGGACGATATTGGATATGTTTTGGCGGGAGACATTGACCTGGCAAAAGATCGGCGGCCAATGGAAGATCGTTCATGCCCATAGTTCGGTGCCATTCGATCCCTCGACCGGTATGGCCTCTACCGGCCTGAAGCCGGACGACCGATAGCCGGCGATCTAGCTTTTCACTCTCGTTTGGTATACACTCCACCCGCCATCACCCGCGGCCTTCAGCACAACCACCCTATCCGCATTTTCCAGCGTGATGACAAAACCCTTCTCATCTGCGTTATGATAGCCGAACAGATCGGTGATCCAATAACCGGTATACGACTGTTTAATCTCCGCTTTCAGCCGCCCCGACAGCGAACTCGAGGACATATTGGTCGCCACGCCCATCAGGTCACCGTTACCGGCATAGAACGCGAACAGGGTGCGGCCCCAATCTTCGAAGGTGGCTTTAAAGAAATTTTTTCCTTCTTCCCACCGTACATCTATTGCGTGGGCAAACTGCTGGCTAAACTGTGCTTCCACCCGGACCGGAACCGGAATCGATTTCGAAGCTGCGGCATACGTGCTGCCGGCCAATCCGAGCATGGTGAACGCGAGTGCGATAATTGTCTTTTTCATGTTTTATGGTTTTATAATGACTTGTTTTGTTCTTTGACGATTCAAAATTATCGCGTGATTTCGGTTTTTTTTGGTGAATGCGGCGAACCGGCAAAATTCTGCGCCAAACTCCGATTTTCAGGCTGAAACCCCAAAATTCAGCAGGAGACAAGTACGACTGGTTCCGATCATGTTTAAATTATTTGTCCAGCCGCGAAAGTCTCGTTACCTTGTGTGGGCTATGAGATACGCCGGTTTCCTGCCCATTTTTCTTTTATCCTCATTTGTTTCGGTAGGGCAATCCGCCGACACGCTGCCTGCCAAAGGCAGCGTCGCCGATGAGGCAGGCATTAACAATGTCCTGGCCGAATTTGTCAGCGCCTGGAATCTCCATGACCCGAATGCCTTCTCGATGGTCTTCGCCGAAGATGCAGACTTTACCAATATCCGAGGGATGAGCGCGCATGGACGTATCGCCATTGATAGCTTCCATGCCCCGGTCTTCAGGACATTTTTTAAGGACTCTTACCAAAGGATTACTCGTGCGACCATTCGTTTTATCGGGTCGAATGTGGCGGCCGTAGATGCCTGGTGGGAGATGACCGGGTCCACGAGCCCTTCGGGTCAGCCCATCCCGCTCCGAAAAGGGTTATTGAATTTTGTAATGACCAGGAGCAGTGGTAAATGGGTAATCGCCGTCATGCACAATATGGAATTAGCCGTGGCTCCGCTAAAATGACTATTTAAAATTCCTTGCCTCCGGAAACAAACTCGCTTGTCTGTGCTCATCATTAACTTTCGTCCCCCGTGCACCTCCCGCCCCGCGCAAAAGGGCCTTCTGTTCCCGCGGATCGACCAATGGCTCGCCGCCCCCGGCCTCTGGAAAGGCATCCAAATGCACCAGCAGCCGATTCATATTATGGCACCGCTGAACAATAACATGCACGACCTCTTTTTCGATCTGCAGATGTCCTTCCGCCAGCAGAACCTTTCCGCCCAATATCTCCTTCCGGTATTGTTCGAACAGGCTTGCCCAAACAATGAGATTGAACTGTCCGGTCTCATCCTCCAACGTAATAAAACACACCCCGCTGGCGGTCCCCGGCCGCTGTCTTACCAACACCAGCCCCGCGACTTTCACAAACTCACCATTCCGCCGTGACATCAGCTCCGCCGAGGAGATCGCGCCGAGGTTACGCAACCGCTCCCGGATAAACTGCACCGGATGGGCTTTTAATGACAGGGACATCGTCGCATAATCCTGAACCACATGTTCCGACAACTCCATCCCCGGTAACGAGATACCCGTCTCGCCGGCGCTCTCCGAAGCCATCCCGGCAAAGAGACCGATCGGCCGGTCAGCCAGCGCCGAGACCTCCCAAAAAGCCTGGCGACGGTCCAGTCCAAGAGACCGGAATGCGTCCGCATCGGCCAGTTTTTCAAGGCTAGCGACCGGGAGCCCGGCATCCTGCAGCCCGTGGACCGTCGAATACGGTCGCGTCCGTCCGGCGATCAGCAGCAGCAGATCCTCCTCCTTCAGCCCGCTGATCTGCCGGAAGCCAAGACGTACCGTGTAATACCGGCCCTCCCGTTCTTCCAGCGTATTATCCCATTTCGAAAAGTTGACATCGGCCGGTCGGAAGACCACGCCATGCTTCTTTGCATCGATCACCAGCTGCGCCGGCTGATAGAAGCCCATCGGCAGGCTGTTTAGGATGGCGCAAACGAATACATCCGGATAGTAACACTTGATCCAGGCCGAGATATACACCAGCAAAGCAAAGCTTACCGCATGACTTTCCGGGAACCCATAGCTGCCGAATCCTTCGATCTGCTTGAAGACCCGCTCGGCATACTCGGGTGAATAGCCGTTCTTTCTCATCCCGTCGACCAGTTTCCGCTTGAATTGCGTGACCTGCCCCAGAGCCTTGAATGTGGCCATCGAACGCCGAAGTTCATCTGCTTCCGAGGGTGTGAAACCTGCCGCGACGATCGCGATCTTCATCGCCTGTTCCTGGAACAAAGGGACCCCCAGTGTCCTGCCCAGGATCTCTTCCAGTTCCTTCGAGGGAAAGCTGACAGGCTCTTCGCCATTGCGTCGGCGCAAATAGGGATGGACCATATCCCCCTGGATCGGACCGGGCCGGACGATCGCCACTTCGATGACCAGATCATAGAAGGTCTTCGGCCGTAACCGCGGCAACATCGACTGTTGCGCACGGGATTCGATCTGGAACACGCCGATCGTATCGGCGGCGCTGACCATCTCGTAAACAGCCGGGTCGTCCTGTGGGATATTGGCCAGCGTCCAATTCAGCCCGTAATGATGCGTCGCCAGGTCGAATGACTTACGAATGCAGGTCAGCATCCCCAACGCCAGGACATCGATCTTCAAAAATCCCAGCACGTCGATATCGTCCTTGTTCCATTCGATATTCGTCCGGTCTTCCATCCGGGCATGGAGGATCGGGCAGAGATCGGTCAATTTGCCCTGCGTGATCACGAAGCCGCCTGTGTGCTGGCCCAACTGACGGGGGAAGCCGATATACTGCCGGGTCAGGTCCAGGACCTTGAGCAGATGCGGATCGTGGATATTCAGCCCTTGTTCGGTCACGCGCTGATCGTCGAGTAATTCACCGAATTGCCAGATCGACTTGGCCAGCCGATCGACCGTATCGAGCGACAGCCCCATCACCTTACCGACATCCCGTATCGCGCCCTTCTGATGGACCTGGGTGACCGTTGCAACAATGGCGGCGCGGTCGCGGCCATATTTGTTGTAGACATATTGCATGACCTCTTCCCGCCGTTCATGCTCGAAATCGACATCGATATCCGGCGGCTCGTTACGCGCCGCGGACAGGAACCGCTCGAACAGCAGATCGAACTTGGTTGGGTCCACCGACGTGATCCCCAAACAATAACAGACCGTGGAATTGGCCGCCGATCCCCGGCCCTGGCAGAGAATTCCCTGTTGGCGTGCGTATCGTACTACGTCATATACCGTCAGGAAATAGGCCGGATAGTTCATCTGTTCGATAAAGGCCAGCTCATGCCGGATATTCGCCTCGATATTCTCCGGCACCCGTTCACCAAATAGTTGCTTCGCCCCTTCGCGGGTCAGATAGATCAGCTCTTCCATTGGTGTCCTTCCGTCGCTGGTGATCTCTTCGGGATAGAAATACTTCAAGCTGTCCAGAGAAAACCGGCAGGCATCGGCGATCTCCTGTGTCCGGGCGATGGCGTCCGGATATTGCCGGTAGAGCCGCCGCATTTCCATCTCGGGCTTCATATACCGCTCTGCATTGGGGTGCAGCCGGAATCCCGCATCATAGATTGTGCATTTTTCCCGGATACAGGTCAGCACATCCTGGAGCTGCCGACGTTCTGGATGGTGATAGTGGATATCGTTGGTAGCCACCAGCGGTAACTGCAACCCCGCGGCCAGCTTCGAGAGGCGGTAGAGTTGTTTGGCGTCGTCGCCCCGATAATAGCGGCAGGCAGCCAGGTAACAGGCACCCCCAAACGCATCCCGATACTCGTTCGCCGCTGCGTAGAACCCTTCCTCGTAATCGAATAGTTGGTTGAGCCGATCCGGAGGCAACAGGATAAAGATCATTCCGGCGGCATACTGGTACACATCCGCCCGATACAAATGACATATCCCCTTTTCGGCGCGCAGGTTGCCAACGGTGAGCAACGCCGACAACCTTGAATAAGCATCTTTGTCAGTAGGGAGTGCCAGCAGACTGGGCCCATCCAGCAAGTCCAGCCGGCAGCCGGGAAGAAAGCGGATGCCTGTTTTTTTCGCGGCAGCATGCGCCCTGACGATGCCCGCCAGCGTGTTGCGGTCGGTTAGCGCAATCGCTGAATGACCGTGGTCCGCCGCTTGCTGAACCAACTCCTCCGGATGCGACGCGCCGCGGAGGAAACTGAAATTGCTGGTGACCTGGAGTTCAGTATAGCTCATGGCAATTTATTTAGATCAGGCGAAGAATCCGTGCAGGAACCATTGGCTGGAATGATCCCCCATATAATGACCGGAGCGAAACAGCCAGTATCTTGCGCCGGTCTCGTCCTCCACCACGTAGTAATCACGATGCTGAGCTCCGTCGATCCACCATTCCTGTTCGATCCGCTCCGGGCCGTCGGCATGGACGATCTTATGCAGCTTGTTCTTATACCGGAAATGCATTGGCGGATAGTCGGGGATGGGCGCCGCGACTTCGATCCGTTCTGGTCTTGACAGGAGATGAAAAGGCCGCGGCCGGTCCGCCGGCCACGCGCTTGCCGGCTGAGCGCCGAAATCCCCGGCTGCCATGAATGATCGTTCAGGCCAATAATGTTCGGCCGGAAAATAGCGATGGATCAGCCCGGGACCCAGCTTATTGCTGATACGATCTGCCAGCTCGGCCAATCGCGGATCATCCGTGCCGCAAGCCCCCGTCCAGAGCGTCTTTTGTAAGGGCGAAACCTCTTCGGTCTTCGGTGCGTCGATCGTGAATAGCTCGATACCTTGATCCGGCTCGAAATCCTTAACCTTTTCACCGAACAGCCGGAACAGATGTGGTGCATGATTGGATCCCCGATTGGTTCCGATCCGCGCTTCCATTATGCGGCCATCGACCCGATAGGCCTTGAAGACAGCCTCGCGCAACCCCTTTCCATCCCGCTGCAGCTTCGCGCAAAGGGTCTCCAGCAGACGCTCCAGTGCGATCCCGATGCCTCCCGCTGTGCCGATCGGCTCGAGGCAAGGCAGCCGCTCCTGATAGGGTTCGACCGGAAGCACCGGTTGCAACATCTCTTCTTCGAGACCGAATGCCTGGTCCAGTCGCAACAGCAATTCCGTGCCCAGCCGCCGCTGCAGCGCCCGCCGGGGAAAACTGGCTACCGGCCCTATTGTCGTCAACCCGAGCTTTTGCAGCCGCGCCAGCGTATCGGGCCCCAGGCGGAGGGCGGCCGGCGGAAAATCAAGCATTGCAGTCGCTCGATTGCCGGGCGGAAAGATCGGTAGACCCCGCCCATACCTGGCCGCCGCCCAGGCCGCCCCAATGGTATCGGCCATGCCTCCACGAACGATAAAACCTTTACCTGCGAGCCGACCCACGATCGCGGCCAAATAGGTTTCCTCGCCACACCACAGTTGAGCACAGCCCGTGGTCTCAAGGATTAACCCGTCAGGCTCATCCAACGCCGCCACCGGTGTATAACGGATACACCAGACCGCGAGCGCTTTCAACAGCCGGCCGGCAAGTCCAGGTTGCTCATCGATGACCTCGAGGGTAGGGTAGAGGACCCGGGCATCGGCAACTACCATGCTAGGGTTGATCCCTTCGCTCCGAGCCGCCGCACTGACCGCCGTAATGATCTTCCGCCCGTGATCGGGGACCGCCATTGCAAAAGGGACATCGCGAAGCGCAGGTCGGCGGATCGTCATATAGTCCGTCGTCAAATGACGGAACCAAATGGAAAGGAATCGTTTGCCCATATCACCCCGTTTTTCGCCGCTCAACTTCCGACCACACCGGCGCCGACGCTCCCGTTGAAAGAGACTTTGACAGCGCGACCGGATGAAATTTCCCTTGCCTCCATTCCAGTTCCCACTTTCCGGGTTGACCACTTCGGATCCGCAACAATTCGACACTCCACCGGGGAAATGCCACTCCGGGCATTGCCTCCTTTCTCCCGGGTAATGGACTGATCTGCCATCTTGCCACCGCCGCGATCGGCTGCCGGTTCCTCGGCCGATCCCGCAACAGGAACCCCGTAACCCGGCTTTGTTCCACCGCCAGCTGGAACCGTCGCGAAGCCAGGAAGCTTACCTCCCTGATCTCCCCCACCACCGCCGCCAGCCCCTCGCATTTTAATGCTTCTTCCAACACCCACCATCCCTCTTTTTCCTTTCGGACGTCGACAAAAACCACCCTGTCCGCTTCGACGCCGTACTCCCTCAAAGCTGGCGGGAAGACCGTTCGCCGCGGTCCGATCCATATACATGCGCCTCCCTTGGCCATCAACGGCCCAATTAGTGCAGCTGTAAAACTCCCCGAAGCAGCAGCCCCTTCAGGCCCGTCGCTCAGCAATTCGTGCATCGCTCCGGTTGGGAATATGCCATTCGGAAACGCTGCTGCCACCGGCCCCAACCCCATATCGACCGTGGCCGCCGAAGGTGGCCGGAAGCCTTGCCGCAGCAGGATCTCCTGCCGAAGCTGATGGATGATATCGGGTTGTACCTGGGACATGGCGGGGAATAAAGATACTAAATAAATTAGTAAATACTAAATTTTTTCTACTCCCGGGCTAAACAACTATTTTTTTTTTCAACGACCCGAACTTCCCTGTGCGAGCAGGGCGCGATTTGGTTGACTTCGATTCCTGATGCCGCAACACTTTAAAGATAGGAATTACATGCCCAATTTGTTATCTTTGCAACAGCATGCGAAAGCTTTCGGCTTTCATATTAATTATTCCCTTCGCCATCCTGCTCATTGGCTCGATGACGTTGACTTCTTTCTGCCCGACCACGCAGCAAGAGAGCTGTACCCAAACCCCCGACCAGTGCTGCCAGCGGCAAACCGGGAAACCGCCTTGTAAAAAGGACCCGGAGAGCGATCGCACCAAAGACCAAAACGGCGATCATCCCGCCTGCTGCTTCGATTGTCCGCTTTGTGCGCTCATCACCATACCGCCTTTTATTCACTTCGATCTAACGCAACCCGATTTCGGTACCGAATATGCGGTTAGACCCGATAATTTGCCCACCGACTATTGTCAGCCTCACTGGAAACCACCGAACAGCGCCAGGCTCGCTTAACTAAAGTCGAAACATTTATTCACTAAAAAAATCAATCATCATGCTTGTTATGATGGACTTGGCTATTATGTACGCCGCCGTGTGCATGGAGCAATGCCCTTGCCCTCCGCATTGCCCGGTATGCCCGTCGGGCTGCTGCCACAAATAGATCACGCGGGCTAACCGCAAGACAAACCCCCGTCGTCGGGGGTTTGTTTTTATATGGCCAAGATCTTGCTTCGTCGTTCGAGAGCATAAGAATGATTTCATTTATCGCGCCTTCCGCAATGCATCAGCAAATGTTTTCGGCAAAGGGCTGCCTTCAACAGCCTGTGCTGCCTTTTCGACATCATAGACAAACCGCACAAACTCGACCTGGATGCTATCCTTGTTTCCGGTGCTGCTATTTTCGTTAATGTGCAGTATCACGTAACACCCTCTCGGATCGCCGTCTTTTGGTTTCCCTACGGAACCGATATTAATGGCGTGGCGGTATTGAGGGTTTTCCTCCGGGACGGTCGGAAAGCTGTGATGATAGGGTTTGTGCGTGTGGCCGAAACACATAATATCAGCGTCAGCTTCCTGCATAATCCTTAGCATGCTCTTTTCGTCCCGGTCCTCAAACAGGTATTCATTGATCCGGCGAGGACTACCATGCACCAGGAGCAGGTTCAATTTGTCATGGTTAAGGTGAAACTCCACCCGAATATGGGCGGGAAGCGCCCGCAGATAGGCCCGCTCTTCGTCCTTCACGATTTGATTGGTAAAGGAGATGGAGACGGCGCCATTGGCTTTTTCTTCATCGGTTTTATAGGCGCAGCCGCAATCGTCGCTGGTGCGCCCTACTCCAAAATCGTAGTTCCCGGCAATGGTCGGGATCCCACGACGGCGGATCTCGTTGATGACTTCATTCGGCCAAATGTTGTAACCCACCAGATCCCCCAGGCAGTATAAGGCGTCCGGTTTCTGTTTTTCGACACTGGCAAAGAAGGCTTCCAGGGCCGGTAAGTTGCCGTGTATGTCACTGAACAAGGCTATTTTCATTTTTTTGCATTTAGATATTTCCAGGTGGGTATTGCCAATGCCGCCCCGATCACCGGTGCAATAAGGTAAACCCAAAGACTTTTATAATGCCCGGATACCACGGCTGGAGCAAGAGACCTGGCGGGATTCATGGAAGCTCCGCAGATCGGCCCGGCAAACATAGCTTCCAATAAAATCACCGATCCAACGGCAATCCCAGCAAATAATCCCTGCTCCTTCGGGCCGGTCGATACATTGACGATTACAAGCATGAGAATAAAAGTAAGGAGCAATTCAAGAATGAAGGATTGCCGGGCAGACCCCGCCGGGAGGGTCGCGCCCAGCAGATCGTCAGTGGGAAACAGGAATTTGAGGGTTATGCTTGCGAGGATCGCCCCTACCAGTTGGCTAACGACATACACACAGAGCGCCTTTATCGGAAGCCTTCCGGCAAGCGCAAAGCCAATGCTGACAGCAGGATTGAGGTGTGCCCCTGAGATTTCGCCCAATCCATAAATCATAGCCATTACAATAAGCCCAAAGGTGATCGCTACGCCTACATGGGAAACGGCTCCCCCGGTCACTTTGTCGATAACAATTGCGCCCGTTCCGCAAAAGACAAGGGCAAAAGTTCCGAGTATTTCCGAGACGGATTTTCTTACCATGCGTGATTTTCAGCTACCGGTTTTTGCGCAAAAACAGTCACACTGAAGATGCCCGTACCCGATGACCTGAATGCCTGGATGTCGTCCGGGGCCAGGTATGGGGATAGAACGTCGTCTGGCAGGGTAATTATCTTTTCTTTCTGTATAGTTATGTTTTTGAAGCCGGTGGTTTCAATCAGGCCGAGATACTCTCCTTTTTGGATGGCACCAGCCACGCAGCCCGCGTACATTTCGGCGCCCTCCTTAATTTTCGAAGGCAGGTCACCCACCAATACGATATCCGATATGCTGAAGTGACCGCCGGGTCTTAAAACACGGTAGATCTCCTGGAAAACGCCGTATTTGTTGGGCACGAGATTAAGGACGCAATTGGAGACGATAACATCGGCGGCACCTGCTGTAACAGGCATCTTTTCAATATCCCCTTGTCTGAATTCGACATTATCGTAGCCCAACTTTTCAGCGTTGGCGCGAGCCTTTTCGAGCATGGCGGGAGTAAAGTCAATACCGATGACCTTGCCAGTTTCCCCGGTCTCCGCGCGGGCGATGAAGCAGTCGTTACCTGCGCCCGACCCCAGGTCAATTACTACATTACCTTTTTTGATCTTCGCAAATTGGGTGGGGAGACCGCAACCCAGGCCGAGGTCTGCGTCGGGGTTGTAGCCCTGCAAGCTGTTGTAGTCGTCGGTCATAATATTGGACGTTTCGATAGAGCAACACCCGGATCCGCAGCAGGAGGCTTCGTTTGAGGGCTTGTCCTGGAGAGCAATTTCACTATATTTCTGCCGCACAAGCGCTTTAAGTTCTTCAGTCGTTGGCATAACAATCAATTTATTTTAACAACATTGGTTTCCCCCTTTGTAAGCGGCAAACAAGGCCCCGATCTCTTTTTGGAAGATCGCCCAGGCCTTCGGATCTATACAGTAACAAACACTGGTGCCCTCGATCGTACCCTGGATCAGCCCCGCCTGCTTCAGCTCCTTCAAATGCTGGGAGATCGTCGGCTGCGCCAACCCCAGCTCGCCCACGAGGTCCCCGCAGATACAGGCGTTGGCCTTGATCAGATGCTGAATGATAGCAATCCGGGCCGGATGGGCGAGAGCCTTCATCATCCCCGCCAGCCGGTTTTGTTTGTCACTAAAGATCTCCGATTTCGTCAAGCCCATTCTTTTATCGTTTAATTGCAATATTACGATAGAGTATTGAACCCCCCAAATCTCCGCCTTCATTTTTTTGGATGCCCAATAATATATAAATCATTCCCATCTTCCTGTAACAACTTTCCCGCCATCCTGCCCGACCTTTGCAAAAAAGAATACCAATGCCCAATCAAACCACTATAAAAGCAACCTACCCCGTATCGAATATGAGCTGCGCCTCCTGCGCCATCAACGTCCAGTCTGTCCTAAAGAAACAAAAAGGTGTAAAGGACGCTGCCGTAAACTTTGCCCAAAAGACCGCCAGGATCGAGTTCACCCCCGATCTTGTCAACCCCGGAGAGTTGAAGACTGCCGTCAAATCGGCCGGCTATGACCTCATCGTTGCCTCGGAAGAGGAAGCCGGGGCGGAGGTAGAAGAAGACCGAAGATGGCAGAGATCGCTGACCATCCGCACGATCGGCGCCGTCGGGTTCTCCGCGCCCCTCTTCGTGAGCGGCATGTTCTTTAGGCACCTGCCCCACGTCAATCTTTGGATGTGGGCCCTTTCGACGCCCGTCGTAGTCTTTTTTGGCCGGTCCTTCTTCATCAGTGCCTGGAAACAGGCCCGGCACCGGTCGGTCAATATGGACAGCCTCGTAGCTCTAAGCACCGGCGTGACCTACCTCTACAGCGTCTTCAATACCCTCTTCCCGGAATATTGGTTAAATAAGGGGATACAGCCCCATGTTTATTTTGAAACGGCCGCGGTCGTGATCGCCTTCCTGCTATTGGGCAAGCTCCTGGAAGAAAAAGCAAAAGGAAATACCTCGTCCGCGATCCGCAAATTGATGGGCTTGCAACCAAAATCCGTGTTGGTACTGGCCAAAGACGGTCTCCCATACGAAACGCCCATCGCCGCTATCCGCCGCGGCGACCGCATCCTGGTGCGCCCCGGGGAGCGGATCGCAGTAGACGGAACTGTCTCCTCTGGTCAGTCCTTTGTGGATGAAAGCAGCATCAGCGGCGAACCCGTACCGGTAGAGAAGACAGCAGGCTCCAGGGTCTATGCGGGAACGACCAACTGGCAAGGCAGCTTTCAATTCATGGCGGAACAGGTCGGCACGGAGACGGTTCTGGCACAGATCATCCGAACCGTGAAAGAAGCCCAGGGAAGCAAGGCCCCCGTGGAAAGGCTTGTCGATAAAGTAGCCGGGATCTTTGTTCCGGCGGTGATCGGGATTTCCGTCCTGGGCCTGGCCGTCTGGTGGTTCGCCGGAGGTGCTAACGGATTTACGCATGGGCTGCTCTCCATGGTGACCGTGCTCGTCATCGCCTGTCCCTGTGCCTTAGGCCTGGCTACCCCCACCGCCATCATCGCCGGCGTGGGCGCGGCAGCGACCTCCGGCATCCTTGTCCGGGATGCGGAAGGGCTCGAAACGTTGGCGAAAGTCAATACCATCGTACTGGACAAGACAGGGACCGTGACCGAAGGCCGGCCCCGGGTGACCGACCTGGTTTGGGTAAAAGGGAAGGAAAGTGAGGTGAAGGAGTTAGCGGCCATCGCACGTCACTCCGAGCATCCTCTCGCCGCCGCTATCCTCAGCTACATTGAAACCGCCGCGCCGCTCGATGTAACCACCGTGGAGAACCTTCCGGGTCTCGGCATCCGGGCGAAGATCGGGCGGCAGGGATATTTGATCGGTAACGCCCGACTGCTGCAGGATGAAAACATGACCATCCCGCATGAATTTGCCGCCAAGGCAGCTGCCTGGGAGAAGGACACAAAGACTATCGTCTATTTTGCGGGAACCGAAGGACTGCTGGCCGTCATCGCGATCGCCGACAAACTGAAGCCATCAACTACCCGCGCGATCGCCGAATTAAAAAGCCGTGGTCTTGACGTGCACCTGCTGACCGGCGATACGCCGGCGGCAGCGCAAGCCATTGCCCGACAAACGGGAATAGAAAAGTGGAAAGCTTCCGCCCTCCCGGCGGACAAAGTCGCCTATATCCGGCATCTGCAGGAATCGGGAAGGAAGGTTGCGATGGTTGGCGACGGCATCAACGACAGCGCCGCCCTTGCACAAGCCGATACCGGCATCGCTATGGGAAGAGGCGCGGATATCGCAATGGAGGTCGCTCCGATAACGATCATTTCCTCCGACCTGGCCCGTATCCCGATAGCGATCCGCTTGTCGGAAAGAACTGTGGCGACGATCCGTCAAAATTTGTTTTGGGCATTCATTTATAACCTGATCGCCATTCCGGTGGCGGCAGGCCTGCTCTATCCCGTAAACGGTTTCCTTCTAAACCCGATGATCGCCGGCGCCGCAATGGCTTTCAGCAGTTTAAGCGTAGTGGCTAACAGCCTTCGTTTGAAACTTACCTGATCACCGGATTAGGGGATGCCTTGCATTATCTCCATACCTTTGTACCCACAACTCATTTGTCCATGCAAATCAAACGAATCGGTACCCAGCCTTCGGGAAAGGGTCCTTCAGATTGGTTCACCGGCACTGTCCGAATCGACCCGCTATTCGCGACCGAAGCCCCCGCGCGTGGCGCCGGCGCCAGTGTCACTTTCGAACCGGGTGCACGAACGGCCTGGCATACCCACCCACTAGGACAGACCCTCATCGTTACCGCCGGCTGTGGCTGGGTCCAGCGTGAAGGTGGCGCAGTCGAAGAGATCCACCCCGGTGACATAGTCTGGTTTCCCCCCGGCGAACGTCATTGGCACGGGGCGACGCCCGCGACCGCTATGACCCATATCGCCATCCAGGAGAACCTCGATGGAAAAGTGGTTGATTGGATGGAAAAAGTGACCGACGAACAATACGCAGCAAGCCCTTCCCGGGGAATACCAGCCCTCATTTCATCCGGGGCGGCGTCACCAGTACCGGAATATCGGACTGCCGGATGACATGCTCCGCCAGTGACCCGGTCAGGATACGGTCGAGCCGCGACCGGGTATGCGTCCCCATCACGATCACGTCGGCCTGCCATTCGGCGGCGACGGCAAGGATCTGCTTTTCAGGTACGCCTTCCGGCGTGAAGCGAAAGACTTCCGCGGCTCCATCATACATCCGGATAAATTGCTCGATCGTTTTGTTCGCCTCGTCAAGAAGCGACTGCCTGCTTTCTTCCAACGTGATCCCGAGGTCGGCATTGATGACCTCCCGGTTCTTGTTGACGACATACAGGACACCCACCGCCGCCCTTAGGCTATGCGCCAACTCGAATCCACACCGGGCTGCCTTCATGGCCTCCGCGCTGTCATCGACCGCAATGAGAATTCTTTTGAAAGTCATACAGCAAAGGTATCGATTGGTAACGCCGGATGTTGTAAATTTATAGTACAATCGAGCAAAATGAGAACCTTGCTGACCATATTCGCCTCGATGGCTGTTTTTATACCAAGAGCGCAAACGCATTTGGCTCTCGGCGGCCAGTTGGGGATTACACCATGGCAGACCAACGTCCCCTGGTCGTTATTGACAGCGGACAATCCGAACCATGGGTGGCAAGTGCGACCTTATGCCACCGTATCGGCAGGTTATCTTTTTCTGGGAGGTGGCATCTCCTATCTATCCGCTCCCGCAGGGTTGATGGTCTATCGGCCGCTGAATCATAATTTCACCGGTTTTGCCGGGGTTACCATAGCTCCGACTGTCTTCAATATGAGCCGCTTATATACAGATCAGCTTGTTAACCCGCTCTATCCGGGTAATCGCTTCACCGGCCTCGGCGTGAATGCCGGCATTCAAGGCGGAATTATTTATACAAATGACGCAAAGACCTTCTCTATATCGGGTAGTATAAGTGTAGAAAGAGGCAGCTATCCGATGTATATCCCTCCCAGGAATAATCCGGTAAAGCAACAATAATTATTCTACCCGTTCCGCCGGCTGCCACCCGGAATGCGGTTCGAAATAGTTCCAAAGCAACGCCGACACCTTCCGCGCCAGCACCAAGGCCTCATTGTGAATCCGGCCGCTGAAAGCCACGCATTGATCGCAACCCCTCCGCCGGCCATCTTTTCGCACCAGACCGCCGCCGAATTGTCACTGTGGGTGATCATCAGGGAAACCGCCGTCTGGAGGTCGGTAGGCGTGCTGTCTTTGAAGAATTGCATCAGTCCCGACCCTTTCCGCGCCAGGCTGTCACGATAGACGAGCGACTGGTGATAGGTATAAGCTCCCTGGGCGATCTTGTCGAAAATGCCGACGAGAATAGGTATCTTGACGATACTCGCGGTAGGGAAGACCGTATCGGCGTTGATCGCGGCCTCCCTGCCGGTCCTTAAATTGAGCACATAGACGCCCGCGACGCCGTGAAAGGTATCCGTCAACGCCCGCAACTGCGATATAAGCCGCAGGTCAGTCCGGTATTGAGGAAGGGCGGACCGGGACAGGAGGGTGGCAAGCAAAAACAGTGTCAGGAAGGGTTTGAGCATGGAATAGGGCGTTTTTGTAAATATACGGTCCGATGTCCAAAGGCTGTTTCCGCCTCCCTGATTTTATAACGACATGTTAACAACCGGTTTCATCAACCATTTCTTTCGTAATTTTTCCGCATGAATTTCAAAAAAGTCAATAACCTATCAGGGTGGATCGTATGCGCGATCGCCTGCACCGTCTTTATTCTCACCCGGGAGGCTACCGTCAGTTTCTGGGATTGCGGTGAGTTTGTTCCCTGCGCATACCGGCTGGAGATCTCCCATCCCCCGGGGGCCCCGCTCTTCGTCCTGCTAGGCCGGCTATTCATCATCCTCTTCAGCGGGAATATCGATGCCGCTACCGCTAACCCCCATGCCGCCGTGCAGGTTAACCTGCTTTCCGCCATGAGCAGCGGGTTCGCCATACTTTTTCTGTTCTGGACGATTACCCGGCTGGCAAAGAAGATGCTGGTAAAAAAGGACGAGACCGTCAGCATCGAGAAAGCCTTTGCCATCATTGGCGCGGGAGCCGTGGGAGCCTTGGCCTTCACCTTCTCCGATTCCTTTTGGTTTTCGGCCGTGGAAGGCATCGTTTTCGGCGTTTCCCCACTCTTTATTTCCGTAGCGTTTTGGGCCATCGGGAAATGGGACGAACAGGCGGACCGGCCGGGGGCCGACCGCTGGATCATCTTCATCGCTTACATTGTCGGTTTATCGATCGGTGTACACCTTCTCAGTCTGCTGAGTATACCCGCCATAGTCATGACCTATTATTTCCGGCGGTTTACCTTTTCGCGGCGGGGAATGGTCCTTGCGTTTTTAGTCGCCTGCGCGCTCACCGGGGTGGTCCAGATCCTGGTCATCCAATACAGCGTCAAGCTGATGGGCTGGTTCGAGCTGATATTTGTTAACGACCTGAACCTGCCGTTTAACTCCGGCTGTTATTTCTTCCTGCTCTTGCTGGCTGCGGCGATCATTCTGGGCCTGAGGTGGGCGATCCGAAATGGTCGACATGCAGTCGAGCTGGCGATCTTTTCTTTCGCCTTTATCCTGATCGGCTATTCTTCCTACGCGGTCATCATGATCCGCGCGAATGCCGGCCCCGCCATCAATATGCAGAATGTCAACAACCCGATCGACCTCGTGGCCTACCTCGACCGGGACCAATATGGCGAATGGCCGGTCCTGAAGGGCGCCGACTTTACCGCCCGCCCGACCGGTTCAATAGAGGTCGGCAATACCTACGACAAGGATCTTCATACCGGTAAGTATGAGGTGGTCGGCAAAAAGCTCAAAGCCGACTATGACCCCAACGATATTCATTGGTTCCCCCGTATCTGGGACATCGACAACAGCCAAAATCACGTAGACTATTATAAGAGTTACCTTGGTATTGACGGGACTGAGCCGCCTTCCGTGGCAGACAATATCAAATGGTTGTTCGGCTACCAATTCAACTGGATGTACTGGCGGTACTTTATGTGGAATTTCGCAGGCCGGCAGAATGACCTGCAAGGCACCGGCAACCCCCGTGACGGGAACTGGATCTCGGGGATTGCGCCCATCGACAGTTGGCGGCTGGGGGACCAAAGCGAGTTGCCGGACTCCCTCAAACAGAACAAAGCCCATGCAACTCTATTCTTCCTGCCGCTAATACTGGGGATCTTCGGCCTGGCCTACCAATGGAAGCGGAGCCGGACCGACGCGCTCGTGGTCTTTCTGCTCTACTTTTTCACCGGGATCGCCATCATCCTGTATTTGAACCAGGCAGGCCCGCAACCGCGCGAAAGAGACTATTCCCTTGTCGGCTCGTTCTATGCCTTTTCCATCTTCATCGGGCTGGGCGTTCTATATGTTTACGATTTGTTCCGCAGGAAATTGACCGGCAGCCGCCCGGCTATCCTGGCGGTTGCGCTGTGCCTGGTGGCTGTGCCGGTGCTTATGGCGAGCCAGGAATGGACTGCACATGATCGTCATAAGAAAACCCTGGCCAGGGATATCGCCAACGACCACCTGAATTCCTGCGCCCCGCAATCCATTTTGTTCACCAGCGCCGATAACGACACCTACCCCCTCTGGTATGCCCAGGAAGTGGAGAACATGCGGCCGGATATCCGGGTCGTCATAACCACCCTATTGGGGACGGAATGGATGATCGATCAATTGAAGACAAAGCTCAATGAAAGCGACCCCCTCCCGTTCAGTTGGTCGCATGATAAATATGTGGGGGATACCCGAAATATTATCCCCTTATATGATAAAGGGCCCTTTCCCAAGGACAGCTCCATGAGCTTGCCCGATGCGATGGCCTTTATGGGGAACGACAGTGCGAAGTTGCAGACCCAAAATGGCGAGAGTATAAATTATCTCCCGACACGCAATTTGTATCTGCCTGTAGACCGATCGGTTGTCCTGGGCAATGGGACCGTTGCGGCGGCCGATAGCGCCGATATCCCGGCCCGGATCAGCTTTGTCTTCCCCGGCAATGACATTTATAAAAATGATTTGGCGGAGCTTAATATCATCGCGGCCAACAACTGGAAACGTCCGATCTATTTTACCTACCCTCCTTATAACATTGGCCTTGAAAATTATGTCATCAATGAAGGGTTGGCCTACCGGCTAACGCCCATCCGGCAGCAGGGCAACGGGAGCATCGATGTAGACCACATGTTTACTACGCTGCTAACGAAATTCAAGTTTGGCGGTGGCGAAATACCCGGTGTCTATTTTGACGAGAACGGCCGGCGGGAATTAATGTCGATCCGCGGCGCTTACGTCATGCTCGGCACCGCGCTGGCTTCGGATGGAAGACGGGATAGCGCCCTTCGCGTATTGAATTATGGATATCAGATGGTGGACCCGACGACCCTGCCTTATGGACTGGTGTCTACGGGGAATATGGAGAATATCACCTCCCTCCAATATGCCCACGCCTTTTACCTGGCCGGCGATACAAAGAAAGCGACACTGATCGCTAATGCCGCTATCCGGGATTGCCGGCAACAGGTCGCATATTACAATTCGCTGGGCGAAGGCGCCGGTGCTTATTTCGAACGGGACCAGCAAACAGCCTCGGGCATCCTTCAGCAATTGGAAGGACTATTGAGGGATATGAGCCCCGGCGCAAACCAGAAAAAATAATGCAGATGGACAAGCGAACTTTTATTAAGGGGATGACACTGGCGGGGTTAACCCTGCCTGTTAGCCTGCTGGGCATGGCCGAACGTCTCAGCCGGGTCCATCACCGGACCGCGGGCGAGCTCGCGGGCGACGAGGAATTCTGGTCCGGCATCCGGGGTGGTTACCGGCTGAAGCCGGACTATGTCAACCTGGAGAACGGCTATTATAATATTCAGCCCGTCGAGATCCTGGAAGCTTTTATTCAACATGTCCGGGAGGTGAATTATGAGGGTGCATATTATATGCGAACGGTTCAGTTCGAGCGAAAGAAGGCGATTGCCGCCCGACTTGCCGCCCTGGCCGGATGCTCGCCCAAGGACCTCATCATTACCCGCAATACCACCGAATCGCTGGATATGATCATCGGCGGCTATCCCTGGAAGGAAGGGGATGAAGCGATCATGGCCGAACAGGACTATGGGGCAATGCTGCGGATGTTCCAACAGGTAGAGCGCCGTCACGGCGTCGTGCGCAAAATGGTATCCGTGCCCAATCACCCGGCCTCCGATGAGGAACTGGTGGCGGTCTACGAGCGGGCGATCACCCCGAAGACCCGCTTGTTGATGGTCAGCCATATGGTCAACGTCACCGGACAGATCCTGCCGGTGCGCAAGATTTGCGATATGGCCCATTCCAGGGGCGTGGAGGTGATGGTCGACGCAGCGCATACCTATGGCCAGATTCAACATACGATCCCCGCGTTGGACTGCGACTATTACGGCTCGAGTCTCCACAAATGGCTCAGCGCGCCCCTGGGTTCGGGAATACTCTTTGTTAAAAAGGAAAAAGTAGCCAAGATCTGGCCCTTGCTGGCCGACCCGGATGAATCCGACACCGGCATCGCAACCCTCAATCATACCGGCACCCTGCCGGTCTACAACGACCTGGCTATCGCCAACGCGCTGGATTATTATCAGACACTCGGGCCGGAAAGAAAAGAGGCCCGCCTGCGTTATCTGCAGCAATTCCTGACTTCGAAAGCCCGCCAACTGCCGGGAGTGCTGGTCAACACGCCCGCGGACCCTCAACGTACCTGCGCGATCGCCAATATTGGCATTAAGAAGATGAAGCCGGCCGAAATGGCGGCCCGGTTGCTCGATCGTTATAAGATTTACACGGTCGCGATCGACATGCCCGAAGCCGATGTCATGGGGTGCCGGATAACGCCGAATGTATTTACGACCCCGGAGGAGCTCGACGGGCTGGTAGATGCGCTGAAGGAAATGGCTTAATGACTACCTGCATTGAGCTTGGCGCCCTGCTGCGTGGCGCCGAATTGGTAGATCCGGTTCAGATACGTTTCCAGCTGACCCACCTGGTAAAAGACAAGGGCTTGTCCAACCGCAAGCTTGCTGACTGCCTCGTCCTGGCCGGCACCGCCCGTATAGCCATAGCTGGCCGCCGTCATCGCCGCCCCATACGCGCTGTCCGCTCGCTGGTAGAACGACAGAAGCGCCTGGTAGGCTTGCGCCATGGCGGTCAGTTTTTCGGACGCATTGGGCATCGCGGTCGTGCCATTTCCGCTCAGGAGACCTTCCAGCGTTCCCGTCAATTGGCCCACCTGCGGGGTATTCAGATAATCCTGCATTTGCTTTTGCTTGTTTTCGGCATCCGCGGCGGGAGAAACCGTGGTCGGCGGCACGGCCATGCCCTTCATCGGATCGATGCCGCTGGCCTTCATGTAGGCCAGTTTCTGATCGGGGGTCATGGCCTTGAACCTGGCAACCTCGGCAGGGTCTTGCATTTTTTGCGCAAAGGCGGCCGCCTGGGCGGTATTGCCGTAGCCTTGCATGTTGTTTTGGACCCAGGTTAGCTGCTGGTCTTTGCTCATCCCTTTCACGTTGTCGGCCTGCGACTGATTATATAAGGTTTTCGCCTGCTGGAGCTGCTGGTTTTCCGTATTGGTCAGGGTACCCATGGATTTTGCGTCGGCCATGACGGCATCATGCACGCCGGCGGCGACATTGGCTCCGCTCGCCTGGACCGCACCCGAAGCGCTGACGCAATGACAATTCTTATAAGCGTTCTCCAGCGTGGCCGGGGGCGCCGGCAATTGGCGCAAATAGGCAGTAACATCTTTTTTTACGGTGACCTGCGCCTTGCCGTAGCAAAAGCCCGCCATAAGAAGCGTTGCGATGCATATCTTTTTCACACGAAAGGGGATTTTGGTTGAAGATACGAAGGAACGACTCCTTCCCGAAGCCCGCAATAGGATAAATAGCTGATTTTGGACTATTTTTTGGTCCATGCTGCCACCCCTTTCAAAATAGTCATTATTTTTTTGGATTCATCAGGATAAACGGCAATACGATGATTCACCATGCTGATCGGCGTATTGACGCTGAAGTTGGAAGTCTTCACTTTTATGACACCGGAAGTCTGTTCCGGCATATGGCAGCGGGTACAATTATCTTTTAAAAGGGCAAGATTCGAACTGTCGGCCAGTTTGCAAAAATTGTGATTCGAAGCAGAATGGCAGTCCTGGCAATGCCGGGCATATTTGGCCGTATTTCCCCTGTCGTCAATATGGGTGTTGTGACAAGTGGAGCAGTCCATATTGCTCATCCTGAAACATTTGCTGCTGGCCAGCAGTTGTGTTTGGTTGCCGTGTACATCCAGCTTAGGGAGGTCGAAACCAGGCAACATAAAATGGCTCAACGTATCGCCTGGTAAGAATCTAAAGGTGGATTTCAGCATATAGCCATTGTTCCCCGAATGACAAACAGCACAGATATCGATTTTTTGCGAACGTGACAGGGCTCTGTAGGAAACAATATACCTGGCCGCTTTAACATCGGGGTTGGCCGTTTGAAAATTGACATGGGCTGCCGCGGGGCCATGGCATCTTTCGCAATCGATCTGGCAGATCATCGAACTTTTGTCAAGCGCTTCGGCACCCGGAACAATCGATGATCCCTGGGTCTTTTGCCGGACAAAGGAGGCGTGACATTCAAAGCATCTGGAATAGATGGGCCGGTCGAAAATAACCGTATCCTGCGGATACCCCGGGCTGCTTGTCCAACTATTCAAAACGGTCAAGTAGGAAACAGGCAATTGAAAAAGGAGATCGCCCTTCCAATACAAATACGTCTGGCCTTTCGCCTTGCCAAAAACGATGTCGAATCGCTCCGCTCTTTTCTCCTTGCCTTTGCAATAGAGAACCTGAAAGGGAATCCCGTGCCGTATTTCCATCACGACCTTCATCGAGTCATTTACGATAAAGGAATTCGAATCGGTTGAAAAATTCCCTGCGATGGTTGTCGGTGAAGCGAGGACGGCAGATTGATAGTGCGCCGTCTGCAAATAAGTGCTGCAAATCGATGCGTGACATTTTACACAAGCGCCCTGGCCGGCATAGGCACCGCCTCTTGGGTCATCAGAGCTTTTTGCATTCATACAATAAGACAAGGACAGCATGCATAGGAAAATGGCGGACAAAATGAAAATTGTTTTCCTTGGCATGGGCAAATTCGTTGGCTCAAACAATAATAATACTTTATTCTCACAAAATTGTGCTACCTATGTCCTACCACGCACTACTACTATGAAATATTTGGTGCTTGACACTTACGAAGACCTCAGCCTACGGGCGGGTGAGATTTTCTTAGAGCAATTGAACGTCAATAAGCGGTTGCTCCTTGGCGCCTCCACCGGCAGCACGCCGGACGGTTTGTATGCGCACCTCGCCGAATCCGCCCGCGAAGACCCTTCCTTATTTGGAGCCATGCGAGTGATCAAACTGGATGAATGGTATGGCATGCCGATGAGTGATCCGGGGACCTGTGAATCTTACCTGCGCACCCGCCTGCTGCAACCATTGAATATCGGTGGCGACCGTTATTATTCTTTCAACAGCGTCGCCGAAGACCCCCAGGCCGAATGCCTGGCCATGAAAAGCATGCTTGACCAAAACGGGCCAATTGACCTTTGCATCCTTGGCCTCGGCATGAACGGCCATATCGCCTTCAACGAGCCCGCGGCCTCCCTGACAGCGCATCCGCATCTGGCGACCCTGGCCCGATCTTCCCAATTCCATCCGATGGTTGCTGACCGCGGCGTGAAACCGGAACATGGTCTTACGCTTGGATTGGCTGACATTTTCCAATCCCGGATGATCCTGCTGCTAGTAAGCGGGACCGCCAAACGGGACATCGTCCAAAACCTGCTTTCTCAAAGGATCACCACCGCGCTTCCGGCGTCCCTGTTATGGCTGCATCCCAACGCCGTTTGCCTCATGGACCGCGGTGCTTATCCATCATAAACCCCCTGTCATGACGAGAAAATTGCTCTTTTTATCCTTGATCATCCTGGTCGTGATCTCCTGCCGCCACCGCCAGACTTTGACGGACCAATTGACCTATGTCTTCTCCGACCATTTGAGTAATATCGACAGCTTAGCTACGCTGGACTCCATTCATATCCTTTGGAATGTCCCCGTAACACCAAAATGGGCAAGGATTTTCGACGATTCCATTTATAACCGGGAATATGCCCGGATCAAAGCGCAATTGGTAAGTGCGCAGCAAAAACAGGATCGGGACAGTATAGAATTCTATGAATATGAGATCGATGTTATGCGGAAGGAGATCGACTCGATCTCAAAAGGCATTGAACAGGAGGACAGCATCCATCGGTATGGACACCTGATCGGCTACGATTTTTTTATAAAAAAGAAAGGCCGGTCGCGGCACGACGGGACTATTGTATTTGTGGATTCGACCTCGACTCTTCGATTCACCGAATTCATGGATTCTGCCATCAGGCGATCGACCCGAAGATCCGATTGAAAACAATACCGTCGGCTTTAGCGAAGATGGAGCCCGTTGATGAAGTCCATGAATGACGAAAGATACGTTTCGCCAATAGCTATTACCGGGGAAGACAAGTCCTGCTGCAAGGTTATCAAACCGTTTTCCCCTATTACAGCCTTACCTTGAAGCGGGATTTCCGGAAGAAGAGAGGGACCATCGGCCTCGGAGCGGAGAATTTCTTTTCTCCCGGCATCGCCGTTTCAAGGGTTGCACAAAAAAGTCCAAATGTTGCAACGAACCGTCCGCCACCCTTGTCATAGTCGAAAGCCTTAACTATGCGCCGCTCAATTATCCTGCTCATTTCCTTTGCCCCGATCAGTATCACTTATCACAAAAGACTTCCCGCCGGCATCACCCCGGGAACACTGACAGACGGCGTCGGTTGCGGCAACGTCCTGATCGAAGTTGATTCAAAGACTGTTTTTCAGCCGGTCAACCTCGACTCCTTTCCCGCCGTTAGCCAAAAGCTCGGCCTACAGGTGCTGTTCAGCTACACGGAATTGGACAATGCCACCTTCTGTATGGATGTACCGCCTATCCGCCTCATTACCATCCGCGACTATTGATGGACTTTCTGGTAGGTTTATCTACATCTGACTTGTGTTGTCATAATAGAGCGGGACCGCATTGAGACTGGTGGTAAGTTGCTCTCCGGCGGCCAAAATGCCTTGGTTGGCGGCGTCTGCTATCGCTCTGCCGGTCGCTTTTTCCAGTTCAACCATTGGAATAGCCTTGGCCCGTTTTTCTAAAGGTGGGTTGAGCTTTTCCGCTTTTTCAAATTCAATGGCATCGTCAAGTATTTCCGCCGGCAAATCGTTCTCGCATTTGCGGGCCAGCTCCATAAACTGGCCGATAAAATAGGTGTCTATTTGGATGCGGCGTTTAGACAGATGGGCGAACTTGCCCAGGATCCGGCAAATGTTCTCCCGGTCTTCCGGGCTAAGTTGGTCGGCAAACTCGTACTCTTCGACTTTCTTAAGGCTCAGCAAGATCGGTTCGAGCGAGTTGGTGGCTACGATAAATACCTGGTAGTCGGCGAGATGGTAGACATAAGTGCCGATACGGCTTAAGGTATTTTCGGGAACGACGAAGAAGACCCATTTCTTGACGTTTTCTTCGCCGGCGTATTTCTTTACTTTTTCGGCTTGCTCCTTTAAGTAGCTCGGAAAATTGGTCAGGTCGTCGCCGCGCGGGCTCTTGGCGTCAAATATGACTAACTCGCCGGCAATCTTAACGGTGTTATCCGGATCACCCTTGAAAGGGGCTGTTGCGATATACTCAATGGTGTGTTTTTGGCAAAGGACTTTTATTACTTGTTTGACCGTTAGCTGATGATTCGACCACGTAAATCGCAAATCCGCCAGGCGTTGAATTTCTAACGCTTGTGCCGCTTTTTCTTCCTTTTCGCGGTCGGCCTGGATCTTTTCCTGGATAGCATTCAGTGTCGCAGCCTGTTTCGCGTAGTCGGATTGACGTCGCTCCTCTTTGGATTCAAAGTCCAGGACCATTTCTTTACCTTGTTGTAATTCCCGGCCAACGGTTTCTAATACATTGCGCGCAATTGCCAGCTCACGCTCCATTTCTTGCTTGCGTTGTGTCAGATCATCAACGGCTTGCATTTTTGATGCCTCCCCGTTGCGGGCGATCGTCAGGTCTTTGGTCAGGTCAGAAACCTGCTGGCGCTGCTGTTGTAATTGATCGATAGCTCCCTCCTGAGACGTAAGCAATTTTTGCAGATCTGCCACGGCATCGACCAATTGGGTTTTCACCGTTCCCCAGCAAAATAATCTTCGCCAAAATCCAATGGTTTTAATTGTTCCGATAAACTGCCTGAGGCGGTCGATATTGAGTTCCATAGCTGGAGTTTGGAACAAAGCTACTATTTTTCTTACAATTGCTAAATAAATTAGCTTCCCCCTATCCAATTTTAAACCTTTAATTTGCTACCTCCTTAATGTTGGTCATTTAAACGCTGACGCCAGAATTAATATGATGAATGACAATTATGAAATTGCACTCAGCGCAGCCTTAGACTGGATTTGTCTGAACTTCAAACCGATTGGAATAATTGTCTCGGCAGCCACTGAAAGTTTCGTGGACAGATACGAGTTTGCGAAATCACTAGTCGCTAATACGACCGGGGAATATGGCTTTTTCGAATGGGATTCGGGGCGAGACTAGAAAATACAAAGAGACCATGTATGTCCGTTCTGCCAACTCTTAAAAACTTACAGGGGTGTGTTCCATTCATCATGCCAAGGGATCGGTTGGACGTCGCGGTCAGGAACGCTCACTCTTGTATCCCAACCGGGCGAGCGCTAACCGTAAGTAAGGTCGGTGCTCTGTCCGACCTCGATAATATAACCGTCCGGATCGCGGATGTAGCAGCGGATCTCGCCGTACTTGGGGATCGGCTCCGTGATGAACTCCGCTCCTCGACTTTTCCATAATTCGTAACACGCGTGAATATCCGCAACACGGATATTCATAAAGCTGTTGATCTTGTTAGGGTCGGGGACACTGAGCGTTACCGTCGGCTTGTCGGGGGTCGGCCCGCCTCCGGGGTTGACAAGGAGCCACGTATTCGCGATCTGAATGTACGCAGGTGCGCCGCTGCTGTCGCCTCTGCTCAGAATGCGACCGCCGAAAACCGTTTCGTAGAAGCGAGCCGATCGGTCGACGTCGGCGACGGTGAGGAAGTGTGCGACGCTGAACCCGTCCCGGGGGGGCATCTCATAGCTTTTCTGTCCGACTCGTACGGTGTTCATTGATGACCCCGATTCCGATAAACGGTGCTCATCCGCTGATTCTGGTTCTTTCGTATTCATACCTGCTGTCGATTAGTTGTTAAAGACTTAAGGTACCGAAAATTTGAGAGCAAATCACAACACAATAGTATTTCCATTTTAGAGTATTGAAAGTCAATCATTTTGTTAAATTGCTTTTACACTGATCATCGGTTCGGCTGATATATACGCTGGACAAGGAACTGGAAGAAAAAGAAAAAGGACAAAGCCCGAAAATCGAAACTTTGTCCTCTCAAGTCGGGACGACTGGATTCGAACCAGCGACCCCTTGCACCCCATGCAAGTGCGCTACCGGGCTGCGCTACGTCCCGAAACCCTTTTTGGAAGGGCCGCAAAAATACGCCAAAAAGCCCAAAACCCCTAACAATCCCTGTTAACTTTTTTTTGACACACTGTTATAAAATAATTGGCTTGAAACTTGCGTTTATGTTGTATCTTATAAAATCGCTCTATAGAAGAAATCTACTCCAACTGTCCTCTTTCCATTAAATCTAACTGTCGTAAAGCCGATCCTGTCGAATCATCCAGCACCCTGCGGGAAACCACCCATTAATGCTAAAATAACCAAATTCTCCCTACAGGATGAAAAGACTCTTGTTCGCCGTGCTTCTGTTTCCGCTTATGACCCAGGCCCAATGGAACGTTAACGTCTTTGGTGGTTTCGCCAACTATATTGGCGATCTCCAGTCGTCTCCTTATACCACCCAGCAAGCTCACCTCGCCGGCGGAATCGGCCTCGAATACGATCTGACGCAGCATTTTTCGCTGCTGTCAAACATCACTTTCGGAAAGGTCGGCGCCTCCGATGCCTACAGCCAACAGGCCGATGTCCGCGCCCGCAACCTTTCGTTCCAAACGGATATCGATGAATTGAACCTCCTCGCCGAATACAATCTGTTTAGTCTCCGGAGCCATAAGGTCACCCCCTATGGGTTTGTGGGGGTAGCGGTCTACCATTTCAACCCTTTTGCCTTTGACAGCACGGGGGAAAAAGTATACCTGAGACCCCTCAGTACAGAAGGGGAGGGGCTGTCGCAATATCCCAACGTCCATCCTTATGCCCTTACCCAGCTCGCCATCCCCTTCGGCGGCGGCATCAAATTTCGCATTTCCGACCAGATCGTCCTGGCCTATGAGATCGGCCTGCGCAAACTCTTCACCGACTACCTCGATGACGTCAGCGGCCGCTACGTCGCCGAGAATGTCCTCCTCGCGGCCAAAGGGCCGGAAGCGGTCGAGATGGCCTACCGCGGCAACCAGCTCGAAGGCGGCGCCGACTATCCGTCCGCGGGCACCAAGCGCGGTAGCCCCAAAACGAAAGACTGGTACTATTTCTCCGGCATCCGGGTAATCATCGCCTTCAATACCCACGCCATGGAAGAGCACCGCCGCCAGCATGATATCCTCGACTGCCCCAAAAATGTATATTAATACTTCGAACCGCCCGCTGATCACGCTTGTTCTTGGGTTACTTTTGCACCCATGGCATATAAGAAACAGCAGGAATTCATCCGGGCTCTCGAAGCCGCCGGCGAGCTTGTGCGAATCCGCAGCTTCGTCGACCCTCGCCTCGAGATGGCCGAGATCACCGACCGCGTCAGCAAAAGCGGCCACGGCGGCAAAGCCTTGCTCTTCGAAAACACCGGCACCGATTTCCCCGTCCTCATGAATGCCTATGGCAGCGAACGCCGGATGTGCATGGCCCTCGGCGTCCAACACCTCGACGATACCACCCGCGAAATCGAAGCCCTCTTCAAACTCCTGTCCGGACCGAAAGAAGGGATCCTCGATAAGCTTCGGCTCCTTCCCAAATTGGGACAATTTGCCTCCTGGATGCCCACCGTGAGATCGGGCCGGGGCGATTGCCAGGAGATCGTTATGCCAACGCCGGATATTTCAAAACTCCCCGTCATCACTTGCTGGCCCCGGGATGGCGGCCCCTTCGTCACCCTTCCCATCATCCATACCCGCGACCTCCATACCGGCATTCGCAACGTCGGCATGTACCGCATGCAGGTCTTCGGCCCGACGCTTACCGGCATGCACTGGCATAAACATAAGGTCAGCGCCCGACATTTTGCGGAATACCGGAAGACCGGTCAGCGTATGCCCGTCGCCGTCGCACTTGGGGGCGATCCCGTATATGCCTACAGCGCGACCGCCCCGCTGCCGGACAATGTCGATGAATATATGCTCGCCGGCTTCCTTCGTAAGAAGCGGGTCGAGTTGGTCAAATGCCTGACCCAGCCGGCTATCGAAGTGCCCGCGGACGCTGACTTCATCATCGAAGGCTTTGTCGATCCCACCGAAGATCTCATCTGGGAAGGGCCCTTTGGCGATCATACCGGCTACTATTCTCTCCCGGATTGGTACCCGCGCTTCCATATCACCGCCATCACCCACCGCAAAAATCCCGTCTACCCCGCCACCATCGTCGGCATCCCGCCACAGGAAGACGCGTGGCTAGGTAAAGCAACCGAACGTATCTTCCTTGCCCCAATCAAGATGACCCTCGTCCCTGAGATCATCGATATGGAAATGCCCGTCGAAGGCGTCTTTCATAATTTAGTGATCGCCAAAATTCACAAGGAGTACGCCGGACAGGCCCAGAAGGTTATGAACGCCATGTGGGGCGCCGGCCAGATGATGTTCAATAAGATCCTCGTCATAACCGATGAAGGCGCCAATATCCGCGATTATGAGGATCTCGCCCGCTATGTTTTCCAACATTGGAACCCCGCCACCGATGTCTATTTTTCCCAGGGCCCGATGGACGTGCTGGACCATAGCTGCAGTAAACTGGGCTTCGGCGGTAAGATGTGCATCGACGGCACCGCCAAGACCGCCGAGGAGGAAGAAGACCGCTACCAATGGACGTTCCCGGCATCAGGATCCGCTCAACTCGATGCCGTCCTCCAAACCCGTTTCCCCGAGATCCGAAATAGCAATAGCTCGATGCTGGCGAACGGCATCCCCGTGCTCTTTATTGCCGTTCGAAAAGACCGACCCAACCATATCCGCGAGCTCCACGAAGCCATCACCGGGATGCCGGAACTCGAAGGCGTTAAGCTCATCGCCTATGTTGAGCACACCGTCGATGCCACCGACCTTTCTATCGCCCTATGGCGTTTCTGCAACAACCTCGACCCCAAACGCGATCATTTGATGACCGAACGCCAAAGCACACAACACCCCGGGATGCGCTTCGCCTGCCTGGGCCTCGACGGCACCATTAAGACCGCTGCCCTCGACAACTTTCAACGCGACTGGCCCAATATCATCGTCGCCGCTGACGAGACTATCCGGGCCGTCGATGACAAATGGCCGGATCTGGGCCTCGGCCCTTTCCTGTCCTCCCCATCCCTCAAATTCAAAGACCAGCTTTACGGCATGGAGGCCGTTGTAACATTATGAAACCGAGCATGACAAACTTTGACACAAACGGAGATGAACTGCGAGGTTCCATCCGACCGCTGAAAAGACATAATGGACGGATGAAACGCTCTTTACTACTCGCCGCAGGGCTGCTCACGGCTACCCTTGCCTTCCCCCAGACCCCCCACACGCTGCTATGGCGGATCACCGGAAAAGGGGTCACTCGTCCTTCTTATCTATTTGGCACGATGCACATCCTTTGCGCCGACGATGCCAAACTTAGCGACAGCCTGATGTACGCCATAAACGCCGTCGACGAGGTCTGGTTCGAAATTAACCTCAGCGACATGGCCGGCATGATGGCGGCGATCCCGGCGATGCGGATGAACGGCGAGAAAACACTCTCGGACCTCCTCAAGCCCGACGAATATAAACGGGTAAAGGACTATTTCTCCAGCCACCAGTCCATGCTGCAGCTGCCATTTAGCATGCTGGAACGCTTCAAGCCGATGCTTATCAGCGGGCTGATCGAAGAACAGGGCCTGGGCTGCGTCACTACCGACGGCATGGAGATGCAGATCATGAAAGCGCTTCGCGAACCGGACCATAAGAAGCCCATCAACGGGTTCGAGACGGCCGCCTTTCAGGCGAGCCTTTTCGACAGCATACCGTATTCCAAACAGGCGAAAGAACTCGTAGACTATATCGACAGCGTGGATCAGAACCAGGAAATGACGCGTCAGCTCGCCGCGCTCTATACCAAACAGGACCTTGACGGCATCCAGGCCCTTAGCGACAAGGATGACCCCGGCATGGACGAATACATGGACCTTCTGCTGTACGGCCGGAACCGGAAATGGGCCGCGAAACTCGACAGCTTGCTTCCGGGTAAATCGATGCTGATCGCCGTTGGGGCGGCGCACCTGCCGGGCAAACAAGGCGTCATTGAGTTATTGCGTAAGGAAGGATACACCGTGGATCCGGTGCTCAACAAATAAGTCAGATCCTTTCGAGACCGCTAAAGAAGAAATCACCCTCGATCTTTGCATTTGCATCACTGTCGCTGCCGTGGATCGCATTCTCCCCGACGGATGCGGCGTACAGTTTACGGATCGTATCCGCTTCGGCTTTGGCCGGATCAGTCGCTCCGATGAGTTGACGAAAATCGGCGACGGCATTGTCCTTTTCCAGGATCGCCGCGATAATGGGCCCGCTGCTCATGAAATCCACCAGCTCGCCATAAAACGGCCGCGCTTTATGAACTTCATAGAATTCACCTGCCTTTTCCCTGGTCAGCCGGGTCAGTTTCATCGCTACGATAACAAACCCGCTTTTATGGATCTTATCGATGATGGCGCCGGAATGGCCCTTGGAAAACGCATCCGGCTTGATCATAGTAAAGGTTCGATTGCTCATATTCCCTTTTTTATAAAACGGGCGGAGCCCGTTTTGGCTCGCAAATGTAGTACATTGATTCCAATAAGTTTTACTTGGCTGTTGGGATTTAATTCTGCAACTTTGCAGCCGTTTTATCATGTCGCCCATCGAAGAAATATACCCGTTACTTAGCCGGCCCTGCCGGGTAGTGATCATCATGCACCAGAAGCCCGATGCTGATGCAATGGGTTCCTCCCTCGGTCTTTACCATTTCCTCCGGCAGTTGGGACACGAGCCTGCCGTCATCTCACCCACGAACTGGGCGGACTGGCTGAAATGGATGCCCGGCTGCTCCGGCGTCATCGACTTCGAGTTCAGCACGGAAAAGGCAATGGCCGCGCTGGAAAAAGCGGAATGGGTGTTTTGTTTGGATTTCAATACCTTAGCCAGGACCCGCAATATGGCTGCCCGGCTGCGCAAAGTCGATGCGACCCGCATCCTGATCGACCACCATCAGCAGCCCGAGTCCGATTGGTTCGACTATGGCATAAGTGATACCGATAAAAGCTCGACCAGCGAAATGGTCTATGACCTCATCGTCGACTCCGGTCACGCCGGTCTGATCGATATCGATATCGCCGCCTGCCTTTACGCCGGCGTGATGAGCGACACCGGTTCGTTCCGGTACCCCGGCGCTTCTGCCTCCGTACACCGCATGGTGGCCGCCCTTAAAGATACCGGCCTGAACCATACTCTGATCCATGAACACCTCTTCGACAACTTCCTGGAGAACCGCCTTCGCTTTACCGGATTTGTGCTGCAGAACCGCATGGAGATTTTCTATGAACACAACGCGGCGCTGATCGCCATCCCGTGGAAAGACCTCGTCCGCTACGAGATCAAGACCGGCGACACCGAAGGCCTCGTCAACTATCCACTAACCATTCAGGGGATCCGGATGGCGGCATTGATCATCGACCGCGACGAGGAAGTGAAATGCTCCTTCCGTAGCAAAGGGGATTTTGACGTTAATGTCTTCGCTCGAAAATATTTTCATGGCGGCGGCCACGTCAACGCGGCCGGCGGACGCAGTACCGAGACCCTCGAAGCCACGGTCCAGCGCTTTGTCGATGCCCTAAAAGAGAATTCATCACAACTTCAATAATAATTTCATCAGAATGAAAACCATCTCAACGTATTTGCTGATTAGCCTGGCACTGCTGGGAGCGGTAGCCTGTTCTAATACAGAATTCAAAAGGACCAAAAGTGGCCTGATGTATAAGGTCTTCTCCGATGGCAAAGGCTCGCCAGCACAAAAAGGTCAGTTCCTTAAAATGCAACTGGTTCAGAAATTGCGGGACTCTATACTCTACTCCACTTACGGCAGTTTCCCCTTCTATATTCCCGTGGACAGCCCCCGGCCTATCTATAGCCCGACGGAGATTTTCACTATGCTCCGTAAAGGCGACAGCGCCGTGGCCATCCTCCTTGTCGACAGTCTGATGCGTAAACCGGGCAGCCAGTTACCCCCCTTCATGAAACGGAAGGACAAGATCGTCATCTCGTTCAGGGTGCTGGGCATCTTCGCCAACCAGGAGGAAATGCTCGCCGACCGAAAGCTGGAAGCTGATAAGGAGAAGGAACGCGAAGTCAAAGCCGTGGAGAAATACCTTGCCGATAGCAACATCACGGCAACCAAAACGGAAGAGGGCGCCTACGTCGTTATCAAGGACCCCGGCAACGGTCCGCAGGTCGACACCGGCAAGCAGGTATTGGTGCATTATACCGGTAGGCTCCTCCCATCCGGAAAGATCTTCGAATCCAATATGACCGGACCCGGCAACGAGCCGCTGAAGTTCGTGATCGGCCAGCATATGGTCATCCCGGGTTGGGAAGACGGTCTGAAGAAATTCCGTCAGGGTGGTAAAGGAATTCTCTATATTCCGGCCTTCCTGGCCTATGATCAGCGCCCCGGCCCTGGTCATACGGCTTACGAAAACCTGATCTTCGAGGTGGTGGTGGACAGCGTCAGGAACGCCCCTCCGCCTCAACTCCCCCGTCCCGGCATGCAGATGCCGCAATCCATGCGCCCGGGGACCTACCCGGTCCGGCCCGGCGCACCGCAACCCGCCCCACACAAATAATAAAGCCAGGGCGCTGACGAAGTCAGCGCCCTTTTTCTGGGACCTCCACCCACAACCAAATTTGGGCTCCGACCCCAGAATATTTAATGTCTGGCCTTCGGCCAATGGGGTTCCACCGCATTTGGTTGCGACCGCCTAGACGCCTCCAACAATACAATAACCTCCCGGGCCTCCTTCGGATCGTGCACGCGCAGGATGTTCGCGCCATGCAAAAGTCCCAACGTATGCAGCACCGTGCTGCCGTTCAACGCGTCCTCCGGCCCGACCCCTAGCGTCCGGTAGATCGTTGACTTGCGCGAAACCCCCAGCAGCAGCGGCTTGCGGCAGATGGATAGGAGCGACAATTTATCCAGCAACTGGAAGTTGTGAGCGGCCGTCTTCGCGAACCCCAGACCCGGATCAAGGATCACATCGTGAATGCCCGCCTGACGGCAGGCCTCGATCCGCCCGATAAAATAATCCAGCACCGCGGTGACGACATTCTCATAATTTGCCTCACTGTTCATGGTCGCAGGCGTTCCCTTCATGTGCATACAGATATACGGTACCCCCAGCTTTCCCACGGTCTCCAGCATGGCCGGATCCATCGACCCACCGCTCACGTCATTGATGATCCCCGCTCCCGCTTCGACCGCCAGCGCCGCCACCCGCGCATGCCAGGTATCGACCGATAGGATAACCTCCGGCCACTCCCGGCGGAGCCGCCCGATCGCGCCCACCACCCGGCGGATCTCCTCTTCTTCCCCCACCGTCTCCGCGCCCGGCCGCGTGCTCTGGCCGCCGACATCCAGCCAGTCGGCCCCATCCGCCAGCAGGGTTGAAGCTTGCCGCATGAGGGTATCGTCGTCGGCTACCCGGCTGCCGCTGTAGAACGAATCCTGTGTCCTGTTCAGGATCCCCATGATCACCGGCTGGTCGATCGTCAATAATTTACCTCTGACATTGAGCGTCCACATAGTGCTGGCGGTTTATCTTTACATAAAATTCAGGAATTTGACCGTCATGGCGAAATCAACCCCCGTGAATAATACGGACCGACAATACGACAAGGCAGTAATCGACTGTAAAGACATCTTTCTCAAAAAGACACGCGACTATGGCACCTCCTGGCGAGTGCTCCGCACCATCTCCATCGCCGACCAGCTCTACATCAAGGCCCGACGCATCCGGACCCTCCAGCAAACGCGGGAGCAAAGGGTAGGGGAGGACAAGAAGGGTGAGTTCATCGCGATGGTCAACTACGGCGTCATTGGCCTGATCCAGCTCTCGCTCGGTGCCGATAACCCCGAAGAGCTATCCCCCGGAGAAGCAGAACGCCAATACGACGCTAAAGCTGCCCAGGCCCGCTCCGTCATGCAGGACAAGAACCACGACTACGGCGAGGCCTGGCGCGAAATGAGCCAGGACAGTTTTGTCGACCTGATCCTCATGAAAATCCTGCGGATCCGGCAGATACTGGCCAACGACGGCGCGACCCTGATCAGCGAAGGGATCGATTCCAATTTTACCGATATCGTCAATTATTCGATTTTCGCCCTCATCCTCATCGGTGAAGGCCAACATTCCGCCTAAATCATTTTGGCATGAAAATCCTGATCACCATTACCCGTACCCTTGTAGGCTTTCTCTTCATCTTCTCCGGACTCGTCAAAGCTGACGATCCGCTGGGCCTCAGCTATAAGATGCAGGAATTCTTCGAGGCCTGGAACTTCCATTGGCTCGACCATTTTACCCTGGCGTTCTCCATTCTGATGATCGTCTTCGAGATCGTGGCGGGCGTGGCCCTGCTGCTGGGCTGGCGGACCCGGCTCTTCAGCTGGCTCCTCCTCCTGCTCATCCTCTTTTTTACCTTCCTTACCGGCTACGCTTACCTGTCGGGAAAGGTGCGCGAATGCGGCTGCTTTGGAAATTGCATCCCACTTACCGCCGGCCAGTCCTTCACGAAAGACCTCCTCCTGCTTGTCCTCATCGTCTTTCTCTTTGGCGTCCGCGACCGCATCCGGCCGGTCCTCCGACCCGCCGCCAGTGCCGCCGTCTTCATTGGCGCGGCGATCTTCTCCTTCCTTTTTCAATGGTATGCGCTTGTTCACCTCCCTGTCGTGGACTGTTTGCCCTACAAGGAAAAAACCAATATTCCCGATCAGCTGAAACCGCCCGCCGGTGCCATACCCGATAGCACCGTCATTACTATGGTCTACGAGAAGGATGGCAAACGGGTCGAATTCGACGCTACCCATTTTCCGGCCGACTTTTCTGACAGCTATCATTTCGTCAGCCGCTACGACAAGCTGATCCGTAAAGGCAATGCGGAACCCGCCATTAAAGACTTCGTCCTTACCACGGGCGACAATACCGATACGACCGACGCCGTCCTGGCTGCAAAAGGGTTCAAGCTGTTTATCTTTATGAAGGAAGTGACCGACTACCATCCGGTCTGGAACAAAGATCTGAGCGTCGTGCTGACCATGGCCCGGGCCAAACAGATCCCGGTCTTTTTTATCACCGGCGAATACGAGAATATGATGAATTGGGTCGGACAACAAGGTCTGACGGGTCAGGTCACCGTACTCAAATGCGACGGAACCGCGATCAAGACGGCCGCGCGCGCCAACCCCACCCTCTACCTGATCAAAACCGGCACGATCCTTCGCAAATGGAGCTATGCCGATTTCAGAAACGCGATCCCGGCCGTGAACGAATTACCGTCCCAATAAGAACCGTCAACGTCAAAACCGCATCGCCACATGATCCGCTATTTCTTCCGACGATTGGGCTATGGCCTCCTGGTCCTGCTGGGTGTCGTCTTCGCCGTCTTCTTCCTTTTTCAGGGATTCGGAGACCCGTCCCGACTCGTGATCGGGCAGCGGGCCGACGCCGCAACCCAGGACAATATCCGGAAGGAATTATATCTCGACCAGCCGCGGTGGAAACAGTTCGTCTACTACCTCAATGATATCTCGCCCATTGCTATCCACTCCCGTGAAGAGATCGACCGGAAAGGGCTCAAGGGCATCTTCATTGGCGGCAACACCTGTCTGGCCATCAAATGGCCCTACCTGCGCCGGTCCTATCAGTCCAAACGGGAAGTTTGGGACATCCTCATGGAAGCCCTGCCAGGTACCATCCTCCTCGCTTCGGCCGCCATGCTTCTGGCAACCGTTGGGGGCATCGGCCTCGGCGTGCTGGCCGCCATCCGAAAGGATACCTGGATGGATACCTCCGCTATCTTCGTCAGCGTGCTTGGCATCTCCGCCCCATCGTTCTTCATGGGCATCGTGATCGCTTATATTTTCGGCTTTGTCTTTAGCGGGTTCACCGGCCTGCACATGACCGGCAGCCTGATCGACACGGACCCCTTCACTGGCCGCCATCTGGAGCTCCGCAACCTGATCCTGCCCGCCCTCACACTCGGCATCCGCCCCATGGCCATTATCGCTCAGCTGACCCGCAACGCCTTGCTCGATGTGCTCGATCAGGATTATATCCGCACCGCCTACGCCAAAGGACTGTCACCCCGTGCGGTCATCTGGAAACATGGCCTGCGCAACGCACTCAACCCGGTGATCACCGCCATCACCGGCTGGTTCGCCGAGCTGCTTGCCGGCGCCTTTTTCGTCGAAAAGATCTTTGGCTGGAAAGGTATCGGGAAAGTAACCGTCGATGCTCTTGGTACCCTGGATTTCCCTGTTGTCATGGGCTCTGTACTGGTCACCTCGTTTTTCTTTATCGTCGTCGGCCTGTTGTCGGACCTTCTCTACGGCTGGATCGACCCCCGGGTCCGCCTTGCCCGCTGACCTACTCACCCTCTTCTCATTTAATCACCACCTCTTTGATCACCACCTCACCGAGTGCCTCATTGACCCTCCGGACGATCGTCTCTTTCTGATACAACAATTCCTGCCGCAGCGGAGCGACGGACGTATCGATATACAGGGTCTGCCCGTGGATCTTGATCTTATCGGTGTACCGCGCTACAGTCTTGCCCATGATCTGCTCCCAGACATCTTCGATCTGTAAGGCCTGTATCGATCCTTTCAGGTGACTTTGATGAAGGAATTTTCGTAATGCATCGCCTAGTGAATATTCACCCATAGGCGCAAGTTAGGAAAAGCTTTTAGAGTAGCCAGCATTAACAGGGCCCCGGTTATGCACATCAGCACCAGATAAAGTACCGGTTTCTTCTGGTTCCGCGGCTGCGTCTGCCGCACCGGAGAAAGCCCACGCGAAATAATTTCTTTCCTCTGTTCATATTGGGGAACGATACCGGCGATCAGGTTGTAGCCGGTTTCACTGAACATCCAGTCTTTTGCGCTGAAGAAAAGCGGTTGTGTCATCGGAGTTTCCTGTTCCATCTCCAGGGACTTCTTTAGCAGATCGGCAGCATAGAGCCGAAGCCCCTCTTTATTTGCTTTGATGACGCCAAATTCTCCGCTGTCGTCTACAGAATAGGAGAAATATGCGTTCTCGGGGTCGTTTGTCTCTTCTATTTGGCGGATAGAAGTCTCAAGGTCGGATGACATAGCAATCAATTTTATCCAGGAGTTTTTCAGAATGTGTGCGGGTAAATATAATTTTTTTTAGTTAGCATTCCAACTATAACGGTAAAAATTTTACACTCACAGCCCGATGATCTGATATCCTACCCCCAATCCATCCAGTTCCTCGCGTATCCGCTCCGCGTGCGTGTCTGTGATAAAAATCTGCCCGTCATCCCGCACGCAGACCCGGTCCAGCAGGTTCCGCATCCTGGTCTCATCCAGCTTTTCGAACACATCATCCAGCAGCAGGAGTGGGGAGAAGCCCTTGTCCCGCTTCAATGTCTCGTACTCCGCCAGTTTCAACGCAAACAACAAGCTCTTCCGCTGACCCTGGGAAGCCATGGTCTTAAAAGGAAGATCGGCATAGGCAAGCCCGATATCATCCCGGTGGATTCCGACCCCGGTTCGCTGCAGGTACAGGTCCTTCTCCAATCCCTGTTTCAACAGATCGCCGAAATTCCCATATAACAGCTGACTCTCATACCCCAGCGAGACCGGCTCCTCTGTGCCGGCGATCAAAGTATAATATCGACCCGCCAGGGGTAGGAACTCCTTCAGGAACTGCAGCCGCCGCGCGAAGATCACCTCTCCCGCCCCTACAAGTTGACCGTCATACACATCCAGCAATCCCCGATCCGTCAGCCGCCGTTCCGTCAGCGATTTGAGGAAGCCGTTCCGCTGCTGGAGGATCTTGTTATAGTCGATCAGGAGCTGCAAATACACCGGGTCCAACTGCGATAATAAGGCATCCAGCAATCGCCTCCGCTCTTCGCTTGGGCCCGTGATGATCTGGATATCGTCGGGGGCGATGATAACACAGGGCAACCTGCCAATATGCCGGGAAAATTTCTCATAGGCCTGCCCGTTCGCCAGAAACTCTTTTTTACCCGTCTCCCGCAGAATGCATACGACCTCCGTCATCTTGTCCTGGTTCTCGAAATGACCTTCCAGCCGGAAGCCGGCCGCACCCCGATGCACGCTTTGCTGGTCGGAGCGGGAAAAATAACTTTTGGTGAAACACAGATAGTACAGGGCATCCAGCAGATTGGTCTTGCCGACCCCGTTGTTCCCGCAAATCCCAACGATCCTTTCTTCGAACGAAAAGGCCACCCGGGAATAATTTTTAAACTGGAGGAGGGATATATCTTTTATGCGGAGCACCGGTCGTAAAGATTAGGCTGCAAAGTATTATCTTTCCTCTAAACTCTGCTGATATGCGAAAATTTTCGATCCTTTTGCTGATCTGCTCCGCCGTTATTCCCGCCCTGCTCCGCGCTCAGAACAGCGAGACCCTGGACACTGCCATCCTCAGCCGTATCCGCGAGGAAGCCCTCCAACATTCCCGGGTCCCCTGGATCGCCCACCAGCTTACCGACGTCGCCGGGCCCCGCCTGACCAACTCACCGGGCTGGCGCCACGCCGCCGAGTTCATCGTGCAAACCTTGAAAAGCTGGGGGCTTAGCAATACAGCCATCGAACCCTGGGGTGCATTCGGCTTCGGCTGGTCAGCAGAAAAGACAAGCCTTTCGATGCGAACCCCTTACTATAGCCCGCTCATCGCTTACTCTGTTCCCTGGAGCGGCAGCACCCGGGGCCCCATCTCCGCGCGCGCCTTCCTGGTGGAGCAAATGGATTCTTCGTGGATTGCCGGCCGCCTCGCTCAAATGAAAGGTAAGGTTCTGCTCATCCGCGTCCAGGATACCACCGACCCGCCCCGCTTCCACGCCGACGCCGAACGCCTTAGCGACAGCGCCCTCGCCTCGATGAACGATACCTATATGATGACCAGGCAACAGATCGCTGTTACTATCACCAGGTTCACCAAAAGGATGGCCGTACAGAAGATGCTCCAATCCAGCGGCGCCCTCGCCATCCTGGGAAACAGCGGCGGCCGCGATGGTACTGTTTTCGTGCAAAGTTTTATTGGCTACCGGAAGAAAGACCAGCCCGAATTGCCCGCCCTCGAGGTCGCCAAGGAAGACGCGCTCCGTCTTGAACGTCTTCTCCGGGATGGCCTTCCCGTTACCGTCGAAATGGAAAGCGATACAAAGCTCTACGACCAGGACCTCAACGGCCATAATGTCATCGCTGAGATCCCCGGTACCGATCCTACTCTGAAAGCGGAGGTCGTCATGCTCGGCGGCCACCTCGACTCCTGGACTGCGGGAACAGGCGCTACCGATAATGGCTCGGGCTGCATCGTCGCCCTTGAAGCCGTCCGCATCCTCAAGACCCTCGGCATCCAGCCCAAACGGACCATCCGCATCGCCCTCTGGGACGGCGAAGAAGAGGGTCTTCTGGGCTCCTTCCATTATGTAAGGAACCATTTTGGAGATCCCCTCGACATGAAGTTGAAACCCGAACAGACAAAAATATCCGCCTACTACAATCTTGACAACGGCAGCGGTAAGATCAGAGGTATCTTCGCCCAGGGCAACGAAAAAGCCGCCGATATCTTCCGCCAATGGCTCGTGCCTTTCAAGGATCTCGGCGCTTCTACCGTCACCCTCCACAATACCGGTTCGACCGACCACCTGGGCTTCGACGCCGTCGACATCCCCGGTTTCCAGTTCATCCAGGACCCGCTCGACTACGAAACCCGTACTCACCATAGCAACGAGGACAATTACGACCACCTCGTCATGGAAGACATGGAACAAGCCGCAGCCATCATGGCCAGCTTTGTCTATAACACTGCCATGCGGACCCAAATGATCCCCCGCAAACCCGTGCCAAAACCCGAAAAATTCATCTTCGACGATCTTATTCCCTAGGACACAAGTATATCGGAATTGCCGTATATTTGCACCCCAAAACAGATATAGTGGCTACGACCAAGTTTTCAAAGGAAACCTACCTCTACTGGTATGAACTGATGCAGCTGATCCGCCAGTTTGAGCTGACAGCAGAAGAGAAATACAAAATGGACGGCAAGATCCGGGGTTTCTTCCACGCCTATGTCGGCCAGGAGGCCATCGCCGCCGGCTGTATGACGGCTACCAGACCGGATGATCCATTTATCACCGCCTACCGCGACCACGGCCTGGCGCTCTCCAAAGGCGTCAGCGCCAAGGCCTGCATGGCCGAGCTCTATGGAAAAGCGACCGGCGCAGCCAAAGGGAAGGGTGGGAGCATGCATTTTTTTGGGGTCGATGTTAAGTTCTTCGGCGGCCACGGTATTGTCGGCGCCCAGATCGGTACCGGAGCCGGCCTTGCTTTCGCGGAAAAATATAAAGGGACCGACAATGCCGTGCTGACCTTCTTTGGCGATGGGGCCGCACGTCAGGGCATGCTCCACGAAGTGTTCAATCTGGCTATGCTCTGGAAGCTCCCCGTCGTATTCATTTGCGAGAACAACAACTACGCCATGGGGACATCCGTCGAACGGACCTCCAATGTCGTCGATATCTACAAACTGGCAGACGCCTATGAGATGCCCGCCGACTCCATCGACGGGATGAGCGCGGAAGCCGTACATGAAGCCGTAACCCGCGCCATTAAGCGTTCCCGCCAGGGAGACGGACCGACCCTAGTCGAGATCAAGACCTACCGGTATAAAGGCCACTCGATCTCCGACCCGCAGAAATACCGGACCAAGGAAGAAGTCGACGAATACAAGGCCAAAGACCCTATCCAACAGGTCCTCCAGACCATCCTCAACAAGAAGTTCGCTACCCGGGACGAGATCGACGCCATCAACAATCGCGTTGGTGATACCATCGCCGAAGCCGTCAGGTTCGCCGAAGAATCTCCCTGGCCTGACGATTCGGAAGTGCTGAAGGATGTCTACATCGATAAGAACTACCCCTTCATCGTGGACTAACATTCCACAATAGCGACGCACAAACAAAAAATTAAAAGCCAAATCAAATAACCGATGTCAGAGATCAAACATCCTGTGCACCTCGAAGAGGAAAAGAACCCGGTGGCCGAGATCCGGAAAACCTGGGAACACTATGGTAAGCAGGGCTCCTACGTGCTGATAGCCATCGTCCTCCTTGTCGGCGGCTACCTCGGATACCGAAGCTGGGTTGCCGAGCCCAACGAAAAGCAGGCCGTTTCGGCCATGTTCCGTGCCGAACAATATTACCGGATGGACTCCGCCCGGCTGGCCCTCAATGGGGACAATATAAACTATGGCTTTCTCAAGGTCATCGCCCGCTATGGCGGCACCAGGGCCGCCAACCTCGCCTCGTTCTACGCCGGCAGCTGCTATTTGAAACTCGGGGACTTCAATAACGCCGTCAAATACCTGAAGGACTTCTCCACCTCCGTGCAGATCCTCCAGGAACGCGACTACGGACTGCTGGCCGATGCGTATTCGGAGCTGAATCGGAAGGAAGAGGCAGCAGAACAATACAAAAAAGCCGGAACCTATTTCGAAAAGGATGAGCTGTTCTCACCCGAATACCTGTTCCGCTCCGGCTACCTGTACGAAAGCATGGGCAAAAATCAGGAGGCCATCACCATGTATCGAATGATCAAGGACAAGTATCCGCAGTCGCAACGGGGCGTCGAGATCGACAAATACCTCGGACGGCTCGGCGCTTTACAATAACCTGAACCGGGCTCCGCCCGGTTCGCGATTTTGGCCTGCAGGCCGAAATCGCAGACTTTAAACGATATAAAGACAAAAAATCAAGTTCTAGAAAATTTTTTGTCGAAATTTAACCACTCATGGCTGAGGTCGCAAAGAGCACTTTACTAGCGTGGTCGGCCGAAATCCCGATCGAACAGCTGGCCGGCGTTAATGTTGTCATCGTCCGGACGGAATGGAACGAGGTGATCGTCAGCGCGCTGGAAGAAGGATGCCGTCGGATCCTCGACATGGCGAAAGTCAATTACCGTATCGTAACGGTACCCGGGGCGTTCGAGATCCCCTTTTCGATCCGCGCCTACTGGGATGCCCATAAATACAAGGATGACCGGCCCCGGGCCTTTATCGCGCTCGGTTGCGTGCTCCGCGGCGATACCCCTCATTTTGAGTATGTTTGCCGGGCGGTGACCGATGGCGTGCTCCAGCTCAATATGACCCTGCCTCTCCCCACGATTTTCGGCGTCCTGACGGTGGACAACCAAAAGCAAGCCGAAGACCGGGTTGGTGGCCCGCATGGTCATAAAGGTGCGGAAGCCGCCCTCACCGCACTGAAAATGATATCCCTGCAAAAGACATTCTAAGTGACTATCCAACTCTTCATACCGTGCTTTGTAGACCAGCTCTACCCGCAGACCGCCTTTAATATGGTGAAAGTGCTGGAAAAAGCGGGCGTGGAAGTGCGATACAACACCGAGCAGACCTGCTGCGGCCAGCCAGCCTTTAACGCCGGATTCCGCGATGAAGCCCGCGACGTCTGCGCCAAATTCCTCAAAGATTTCTCCGGAGTTGATTATGTCGTAGCGCCCTCCGCAAGTTGCGTTGGTTTTGTGCGTAACTATTATGCAACCCTATTCGACAATTCCTCCCTTCATAACGACGTCCGCGACATTCATAAACGCATTTTCGAATTCTCCTCCTTCCTCGTCAACGTCCTTGGTATTGAGGACGTCGGCGCAAGCCTCTATGGCAAAGCTACCTATCACGACTCCTGCGCCGCCCTCCGCGAATGCCGCATCCGCGAAGAGCCCAGAAAGCTGCTATCGAAAGTCAGAGGGCTGGAGCTGCTGGAAATGATCGACACCGATACCTGCTGCGGGTTTGGCGGCAGCTTTGCCGTCAAGTTCGAATCCATCTCGGTAGCCATGGCCGATCAGAAGGTCAACAATGCCCTCCAGACCGGCGCCGACTATATCATCTCCACCGACCTGTCCTGTCTCATGCACCTGGACGGCTATATCCGGTACAAAGGACACCCCATCCGCGCCATGCATATCGCCGATGTCCTTGCCGCCAGTTGAGTAAGTAAGGGGAACGCCTCCACGGCCACCAAAAAATAAGACCACCCACATAACACCAGTTACTGGATGGTCTTGACCCTTAAAACAACCTGTCGCAAGCGTTAAATAGGGTTAAAACCAGGCCTCAGGGAGCATATACGTACGCCGAAGCTTTCCGGATTCTAAAAAAGCCACTTTTTTTTAAAATGGCTTCTGTTTGATTTTCAGTATGTTATGATATTATTTTGGCAAAAGAACATGGTCTACCACCTGGATCACTCCATTGCTCTGGTAAACATCCCTGATGGTGATCACGGCCATCCCCCCATTTTCGTCTTTCAGGATGATTCTTTTACCCTTCATCATCACCCACAGCTTGCCGCCGGCAACCGTCGTCAATTCCGCCTCACCATTACCCTGCTGGATCATATCCGCCAGCGATTTACTGTCCAGCCGCCCTGAGACGACATGGTAGGTCAATATCCCGGTCAACTTTGTCTTGTTCTCCGGCTTTACTAGCGATTCCACCGTCCCCTTCGGCAACTTGTCAAAGGCTTCATTCGTCGGCGCGAAGACAGTGAACGGGCCCGCGCCTTCTAACGTCTCCACCAAACCGGCCGCCTTGACCGCAGCAACCAGGGTCGTATGATCTTTGGAATTGATCGCATTCTCCACGATGTTCTTTGTAGGATACATGGGGGCGCCGCCGACCTGAACCGTGTTCTCCTGTGCAAAAGCAGTGTTCACCAACAAGGCGCTCATCATCATCATCATCATTTTTTTCAATAGTTGCATAAATCGGAATTTTGTTTTTTTTCTCGAATGATTATTTTGTTTCTTGCGCTTGTTACATGTAACCAACACGATTACATACGGAAAATGGTTTCAATTCGGATTGCACAACTCACAAATATTCTTTCATATGGCACACTGGCTTGTCAAATCAGAACCTTCGGTCTATAGCTTCGATCAATTGACAAAGGACAAATCGACCGTCTGGAGTGGTGTCCGCAACTATGCCGCCCGTCTCCACCTCCGCGGGATGAAGAAGGGTGACGAGGTATTTTATTATCATAGCAACGAAGGCACCGACATCGTCGGCATCGCCCGAGTAAAAAAAGAAGCCTACCAGGATCCGACCACCGATGACGAACGCTGGGTGGCCGTTGACATTGAATCCATACGTCGGTTAAAGAACCCCGTTAGCCTCGAACGGATCAAGGCCGACAAACGTCTCGCCGACATGGCCCTCGTTCGGATCGGCCGTCTCTCCGTGCAACCCGTCACCGACCGCGAATGGAAGATCGTGCTAGAACTCGCAGGCGAGAAATAGCACAACCGCCGGCTGCTTCGTTTTAACATATCCTTGGGAACCTTTTTTGTGATCCCGCGTATCAATGTGCATCCTTTCCATACATAATCATTAAAAAAAATCCCCATGCGCTTCACAATGCCCGCAGCGTTGCTGCTACTGCTATTCTTTTCCTGTAACACCCACTATAATGAAAGACAAAAGGTAGCGGCGCCCGAACCCGCCAGTTCGCCTACTCCCGCGGCCAAAGCCAATGCCAATACATCCGACGTCACGGCTGACTCTACCATAACCTCTTCCTACGTGGCCACCGACGAAAACCAGGCCGATCAATTCAAATCCCCCGCCGGTGCGCCCCACCAACCCCGTCCCCGGCAAACCGCACCGCCGGCCAACCCCGACTGGGACCGGAAAATCGTGAAGAGCGCCGACCTCTCCCTCGAGACCAAATCCTTCCCCCGGTTCACCGACCGCCTGCACAAGCTCGTCCGCGATAACGGCGGCTATATCGCCCGGGAAGAACAAACCCAAACCACCGCGCAGGTCGCCAACACGGTGTCGATAAAAGTTCCGGTGGACCGCTTTGAGGACCTCGTAAGTCAGCTGCCCGCCGACAGCGACCGCCTTACCGACAAGAAAGTTAGTTCCGAAGACGTGAGCATGGAATACGTCGATACCCGATCCCGCCTCGAGACCAAGAAGGAAGTCCGCGAACGCTACCTCGACTTGCTCAAACAGGCGCACAATATGAAGGATATCCTCGCCATCCAGGAAGAGATCAACGGTATCCAGGAAGAAATAGACGCCGCCTCCGGGCGGATCAACTATTTAGGCCATGCCGCCGCTTTCAGCACTGTCAACCTCAGATTCTACCAGATACTCGACGCGACTGTCGTGGACAACCCACAACCCACCTTCCTGCATCGGATCAAGCTATCCTTTCTCGAAGGCTGGGAATTCCTAAGTACCCTCGGCCTCGGCCTGTTGAGCATCTGGCCCCTCTGGCTGGCTGGCATCCTGGGCTATGCGACCTGGCGGCGCCACCGCACCCGCTTGTCCCGGAAACCGGCTTAGTAAGCTAAATGCGGCGAGTTCGCCACATTTGCCCCGTATCGTAAAACTCCCTCCGATCCAAGGAGTTTTTTTTATTTTGCAGCACTATGGCCCCATTATCCAAAAAGAAACGCATCGTCGTCCTCACCGGTGCGGGGATCAGCGCCGAAAGTGGCCTGAAGACCTTCCGCGACTCCGACGGCCTCTGGGAAGGTTACGAAGTAACAGAAGTCGCCACCCCCCGGGGCTGGCGAAAAAACCCCTCGCTCGTCCTCGACTTCTACAACATGCGCCGCCGCGACGTCGCCAAAGCGGAGCCCAATGCTGCTCACCTCGGCCTCGCGGAACTGGAGAGCGACTTCGACGTCCACATCATCACCCAAAACATCGACGACCTCCACGAACGCGCCGGCAGCACCAGTGTCCTCCACCTCCATGGCGAAATCTTCAAGATGCGCAGCGAGCATGACGAAGGCCTCGTCTACGAGATCCGCGAAGATATCCTCCTCGGCCACCAGGCCGAAGACGGCGCCCAACTTCGCCCCCATATCGTCTGGTTCGAAGAACCCGTGCCCATGATCGGGCAGGCCGTTCCCCTCGTCCGCTCCGCCGATATCTTCATTGTCGTCGGCACCTCGCTTGTCGTCTATCCCGCCGCCGGCCTCGTCGACTTCACCCGCCCCGGTACCCCAACTTTTATCGTCGATAAAAAGATACCGTACACCTCGCAAATCGACAATATCACCGCGATCGAACTGCCTGCTTCACAGGGGATCGCTTTCTTAAAAGAAAAGCTGCAAACCCTCAAATAACTCTAATGCCAGACGTCACTCAATTCGGCGAAATGTTCTTGCTCCAATGGATTATTTGCGTTGGCGCATTTGTCGCCGGTGTCCTATTTCTCCTGACTCAGCAAAAATCCCTCCGGGCGGTCAGAAAAAGCAACCGGCTCCTCCTCCCGGGTCTTGTCTGGCTGCAGATCATCCCCATTTTCGGCCAGGTCTAAGCCCACCTGGTATCCGTGGTGGCCGTTTTTAGTTCCCCTTGTCTGCCTCTTCATCGTATTTGCCAGTTTGATCTTCTATTGGATCAGTCTCACCAACGCCCGAAGTCAACTGATCCGCACGGCGGCTTAGCCCGGCCGGCGACCCATTATTTATACTTTTCCTAACAATCCATATGCTATTATTGCACCCTGATGCGCATTTTCAACAAGCTCTTGCTATTAACCGGCTTTCTCCTGGCCATCTCAACCGCCTACTCCCAGGATCTGTTTCCGGCCGTCCAGCGCCTGAAGAATTACTGCGAGCTTACCCCTCCCATCGGCTATAGCCCCCACCTCGGGGTGCTCACCCTAACCCCCAAAGGCAATATCCACTACCTTTTTCCGCTCTATCACGGCTTCCGCGACGAACAGAAGTTCCGCCAGATCTATTCCGATAAAGGATACGATGACGAGATGAGCCAGTACTTTGCCTTTGCCGGGGACTACGAGACCGCCCTCCAATATCTCGTCAAAAGCTATGATACGATCGACGCGGTCGCCGCTCATAAGATATATAAGACCGCAACGAACCTTAAGAACATCCAACATGTTGACGCCCGGCGCTATATCCACCTGGAGGCCAAGAGCCGCCGCGTCATTATGATCAACGAGGCATTCGCGAAACCCCTACATCGCGCGTTTACCCTTTCCCTGCTAGCCGACCTCCGCCGCCTTGGCTTTCACTACCTCGCCCTCGAAATGCTGAACAATTTCTCCGACCAAAGCCTTTCACGCGTGACCATGCACACCGGCTATTACGCCGCCGAGCCCGTGGCCGCCGAACTCATTCGTACTGCGCTTTCCCTGGGCTATACCCTGGTTCCCTACGAAGACACCGCCGCCGGTATCCATACCGCCACCCAACGCGACTCCATCCAGGCAGAGAACATCTACGCTGTGCTGAAGCAGGATACTGCGGCGAAGATCCTCGTCCACGCTTCGTTCACCCATATCAGTAAGAAGCCCGGACCCGATGGCTTCATCCCTATGGCCCTGGCCTTCCGAAATATCTCGGGGATCGACCCGCTGACCATCGACCAGACCGATATGACAGAGGAGAGCAATTTTGCCTACGGTCGTATCATCTACCAGGCCTATCTCGCCAAATTCCCGCTGACCGAGCCCTCCATCGCCCTGGTTAACGGTAACCCCGTCAACGTCACCGACAAGGACCTCTATGATCTCTGCATCATCCATCCCCTCACTCAATACAAAGACGGCCGGCCCACCTGGCTGAGCCTTGGCGGCCTGCGACAACCCTTTATCGTCAAGCCCCCGGTAGAAGGGGTCTACCTGACTCAGGCCTACTATCTGAACGAGATCCTCGCCAACGATAATGCCCCCTGGCAACTCGTGCCGGCTGACCAGACCTATGTCGCCAACGGCGCCGGCAACTACCGGCTCTATTTGCGAAAAGGAAAATACCGAATCTACTTCCGGGATATCAACTACCAAATACTCAACACGCTAAATGTGGAGGTCAACTGACCGTCTCTATAAATTTTATCCCCTCTGCCTCCAGTTCCTTCAAGACCGGCACATACAACTCCGACGCTATGGGGATCCGGACCCCCTTCAACCCGATCTTTCCCTCCAACAACAGCTTCGCCGCAATCCCCAATGGCAGCCCCACCGTTCGCGCCATCGCCGTGTGCAGCGAATCCTCTCCCTTGACCACCAGCGTGCTCTTCCGGGTCATCCGAACTCCGCCCCTTATATACCCGATCTCATGCTGCATCACAATCATATCCTTATCCTCCGGACGCATCGCCAATCTCGTCTCGAGCAAATGCTGTAAAACATCCGCCGGCGTCCGGGCGTCCGATGGCAGGGGAGCTGGATCAAACAGACCCAGGTATGCGTACATTTCCCGATTATGCGCATTAACATAGGGCAGCAGCGGAGCCGCCCATTCCCCGATTGTCAATTCCGTCAAGCCCAGCACGCTTGTCTCGCTCCGCAGCGGCGTCGCATCGTCGGTCAACCCCGCGCGGACAATCGGCGCCCAGGCGCGACAATACGCAGGGTAGCGCAGCGTGGTGCGAACAAGAGTCTCTGCTTCCTCCAGTCCATACAATTCAATATAAGGGAGGGAATCCCGGTTGGCATACCAGGCCAGCCGCCCCGTCTCCGGCAAATCGATATAACCCGGCCGGTCGAACAATTCCGGATAGCCAAGCTCCACTTCCCGCCCGCCTTCCCGGAATTTCGCCCCCGCCGCCCCGGCCCGCACCACATTCCGCGGATTCCAACTGATCTTATAGTGCCAGGGATTGTCGTCGCTTTCCGGCGCGACCAACCCGCCGGTATGGCTGTGGAAGGTGACGATCCGATCACTTTCCGCCCGCACCTGCCCGATCAGGTGCAACGCGCTCATATGATCGATCCCCGGATCCAGCCCCATCTCGCAGAGAAATAGCAATCCCCTGTCGCTGACCTCGCTCGCCAACCCGCTGATCTTGTCATCCACATAGGAGGCCGTCAGCAAAGAGCGCCGGTTCCGAAGACAGGACGTTGCCACCAGATAATGCAGGGAAGGCGGCAATAACGATATCACTACGTCGGACTCAGCCACCAAGCGGTCCCGCTCGGCGTCATCGCCCACATCCACTCTGACCGCCTTCGCGCAGGAAGCCGAACCGATCTTTGATAAAGCCAATTCAAGATTATTTTCCGCCACGACAAGCCGCCACCCTCGGTGGCCGGCTGCTGCAATGAGGTAACGGATCAGGCTTGTCGCCGATTTGCCTGCGCCGAACAGAAGGATCTGTGCCATACGATTGAAACTTTCAACAAAACAAGATACGACAAGGCAATTAAACTTTTCTGGCACAATTCTGTCTCAGGAAAGAGGTATGGCTAATTCCGTCACAGTTACTTCTGGTATCCGCCGCTACAAGGGAGAGTGGACGGAGACGCAGGTCGCACATCTGCTGAGGCGCACGCTATTTGGAGCCTGCCCTGCTGACGTGGAATATTTTCTAAAACGCTCACCCAAAAAGGCGGTCCGCGAACTCGTCCGCCCCGAATATCCCCTCCCCGGTCCACCCATCAACAACTATAACGACGACAAATACACCGACCCCGAGATCCCCGCCGGTTCCGATTGGACCGTTTCGCTGAAATACGATGGAATGAACAACTATCGGCGTCGCAATTCCTTCAAATCCTGGTGGCTGGGACTGATGCTCAACCAGGACCGCAGTTTGCGGGAAAAAATGGTCCTCTTTTGGCACAACCACTTCGTCACCGAATCCAACACGGTTGACAATGCCTTGTTCTGTTATAAGTACAACACTCTCCTTCGCCAGCATGCCCTGGGCAATTTCAAGGAACTGACCCGTGCCATTACCACCGAACCCGCAATGCTCCGCTACCTAAACGGATATGCCAATACTAAAAAGGCCCCCGACGAGAACTATGGCCGCGAACTCCAGGAATTGTTCACCATAGGGAAGGGTATTGATTCGCATTACACCGAGGCGGACGTGAAGGCCGCCGCTCGCGTCCTCACCGGCTATACTATCAATTATAAGAACTATAGCTCTTCCTTCGACCATAACCGCCATGACGAGACGGATAAGCAATTCTCTGCGTTCTATGGCAACACGACCATCCGTGGTATCAAGGGCGCTGCCGCCACCACCGAGCTGGATCAGTTGCTGGATATGATCTTCTCCCGTGAAGAGGTTTCCCGTTTTATTTGCCGAAAGCTCTACCGTTTCTTCATCTATCACCAGATCGACGATGAGACCGAACAGAACGTCATCCGCCCCCTGGCCACCCTCTTTCGGAGAAAGGACTACGAGATCAAACCCGTGCTGGAAGAGCTGCTCACCAGCCGGCATTTCTTCGACCCGGCCAACTACGGTAGCATGATCAAGAGCCCCGTCGACTTCACCATCGGCCTTTGCCGCGAATTCAACGTCAATTTTCCCAACGCGGATCAATACATCGATCAATATGGGTTCTGGGAACAGGTGCGGAACCAGGCAGCCGGATTGCAACAGAACATCGGTGACCCTCCCAATGTCGCCGGCTGGCAGGCTTACTACCAACAACCCGAATACGACAAACTCTGGATCAGCTCCGATACGCTCCCTAAACGCAATCAGTTCACTGACCGGATGCTGGGCGGCGGGCTGGGTCGCAACGGGAAAAAAGTCCTGATCGACCCGCTGGCGTTTGCCGCAAGTCTGCCCGGGGCGGGTAACCCCGACGAACTAATCGCCGCCTCCGTCAATGCGCTCTACAGTGTGTCGCTGTCCCCCGATGAGATGCAGTTCATAAAGACCAATATCCTTCTATCCGGCCTGACGGGTATGGCATCGGACCATTATTGGACCAACGCCTGGGCCGCTTATCGGGAAAAGCCTGAAGACAAGACGGCCCGCGACACGGTCACCAATAAATTAAAGGCCTTGTACCGGCATTTGATGGATTTGCCGGAATATCAGTTGATGTAAACTATATCGCATGAAACGCAGGGATTTTTTCAGAAACGCCGCTCCCATCCTTCTCCCTTCCCTTGTGCACGGGATGTCCTTTCGGGCCTGGGCCAGTTCTCCATTCCTGAGAGCGGCTTCTCGTGGAGCCGGGGAGGGGCGCGTAGCCGTGCTGATCCAACTGAATGGCGGCAACGACGGCCTCAACACCGTTATCCCCTTCGAATATTATGATGCCTATTACAAAGCGCGCAGCAATATCGCCATCCCCATGGACAAAGTGTTGCGGCTGCATGGCAATGATAAGACCGGTCTTCATCCGTCCATGCCTGAGTTGCAACAGCTCTACGAAACAGGAAAGCTCACGATCATTCAGGGTGTCAGCTACCCCCAGCCAAACTTCTCGCATTTCCGTGCGACCGATATCTGGCTTACCGGGGCGGACGCCGGCCAGGTCGTGCCCACCGGCTGGGCCGGTCGCTATCTCGATGAAGAATACCCGCAATTTCCACGAGACTACCCCAACACCGACATGCCCGACCCGCTCGCGATCCAGGTCGGCTCCCTCGTCTCACCGGCCTTACAGGGGCCCGCATTGACCATGGGCATGGCGATCAGCAACCCGAACAACTTCTATGACTTGATCAACGACCGCAGCACACCCGCGCCATCCACCCGCGCGGGCGACCAGTTGGACTATATCCGCGAAATGGCCGCCAAGACCGATCAATACGCCGGCGTGATCAAAAAGGCGGCGCAGAAAGTGACCCGCCAGTCCGATTGTTATCCCCCCACCGGAAAGAACCCTCTCGCGGATCAACTGAAGATCGTCGCGCGACTGATCGCCGGGGGACTGAAAACCCGCTTCTATCTCGTTAGTATGGGCGGTTTCGATACGCACGCCAAACAGACCGATAATAAAGATACCACAACCGGCAACCACGCTAAATTACTCGCCAGGCTATCCGAAGCCATCAACGCCTTCCAGGATGATCTCGTCGGGTTCCAAGTCGAAGACCGTGTCATCGGCATGACCTTCTCGGAGTTTGGCCGCCGCATTCAGTCCAACGCCAGCGGCGGAACAGACCATGGCGCCGCCGCTCCCGTCTTTATTTTCGGGAGTAAAGTACAGGCTGGGATCATCGGCCATAATCCAACCTGGCCGGACCAATTGACAGTGAATGATAATTTGGCGATGCAATATGATTTCCGGTCCGTCTACAGCACCCTGCTGGAGAAATGGTTCCTCGCGGACCAGGTGACCGCCGAATCCGTTTTGTTCAAACCCTATGTTCCCTTAACGTTTATTGTGTAAAATTGATCCTATTGCGGCAGATGGATCTCCCCAAGATCAAAGTCCCCTCCGGGCCCAGCTGTCAGGTTATACCGGCAATCCCTATTCGGCGCTGAAGCCTTTACCAACACCTCCCAGTGGCCAGGATTGATCCACCGGACGAAATAGATTCCGTTCATCCTGGTCATCTCCAGCGTATCATGGCCCTGAATAGCCTGGACCTTATCCGCAGAACCGACCGGGTCGATCCGTAAATGGAAAGAAGAAGTCGCAAGAAGTCGCGCCGCATGAATGCTCGAGATTCCGACAATCACTAAAACTAACTGGACAACAGCATTTCTCATACCGGTACCTTTTGGATTTACAACTACAATACGAGAGGTTACAGGTAGAAGTTGATGGTAACAGAGCATTTTTTTTGACGGCTTGTGGTCGATAAGGACCATGCCAAAGGGGAAAATTAGTAGGGACTTTCGTGTTAACGATTGGTCAAATTCCAGGCTCCGATAGACCCAACTCTTTTGAGTTGATGGAGGTGATCTTGTATTCAACATTGATCCCCCGCGAGCTCTTTGGAGCCTCCAGCATCAACGCCGATCCGGGTCCGATGCCGCGAAAATAGAGATTTTCGGTTTTGTAGGTCTTCTTATTCGCCTGGATATAAGTTACCGCAACCACAACCAGGTCAAGCGAATAGCCGGAACGATTCGTCACCGTGACTTGCAGGTTATGTATGCCCCCAAATGTGCCTACCTCGTATTTATTGGTTCCAACCGAGACTTGGTTAGCCAACGCTGTCTTCAGATGCTCATGGTCATCAACTGGTTGGTTTTGCACCGCATCTGTCCGATGCACCGCTTCGCGGTGAAGTGCCGTAGAGAGATTAGCCGTCGAATCGGCGACCAAAGCCGGAACAACGGTCGGCTGCGTCCCGGGCGTCTCAGCTTTTTGTTTTGGTAGAGTCCGCCTCGGCTTGCTGACCGATCGGTCCGTCCCCGCCGCATTTGAAGTCGTGGACATCGGAGCCACCTGCCCATTGCCTCCATTGGAACCAATGGACGTACCCGTAGCGGGAGTGGTCACGGGGGAAACCGACAATTGTTGCGCCGTATTCCGAATCGGCTGCTGTTCATTTTCCCTGGAACCTTGGGAAGCTAATTTTTGGAACCCCGGGGCATTTTTCTGGATCGATAGCCCGATAAAGATCCCGGCCCCTAACAAAACAAGTACCGCAGCGCCAATCGCCACAGGCAGCCATATCTTCGTCGGTTTGCGCCTGGGTAGCGGCGGCAGGATCTCCGTCACCGTGTCCTGCATATAAGATAGCTTCTCCCGCGCTGGAACAACTGCCTCACGGATGGGAGCCACTGCCTCACGAGCGGGAACAACTGCCTCACAAACAGGCACAATCTCGCGAGCCATCTCCCTTGCAGGCTTAATCTCCGTCCTTGCGGCAATACCGCCGGGCATCGTCACATATATCGTTCGTTTTGTAACCGGGTTAGAAGTGTTAGCGGGCTGTGTCACCCTCACCGTCGCCGTATCAACTGCCCTGGCAGCGGAGGAACCCGGTTTCTTGTAAAACCGGTCAAACGGTTGCTCTTCCACAGCAGGGGCGAAAGCGCTCAATTCGTCGACCTCCGAAGGATATCGCCAAGCCGCACTCCGGCCTTCGACCCATACCAGGTCGTATGCCTTCAGACCCTTTGTCTTCAATTCGTCGAAGGAATAGGGGCCAGTTTGTTTGTTGTCGCGTAAGAGCAGATACATCATGATCTGTTATCCGGTTAAGATCCATTAGGAGGCATCACTCGGTACTGGGAGGCCTTCACTCGGTATTAGACTATGACCGCAAAAATTTCACCGGATATTGTGAAGAGTAAGTTATACCTGAGGCAGGATTTTCAACAAAACAGTACCACAAATATATGCTATTTCCGTGAACTTTACCGGCACATTTGCTAATATTCGCAATCTTACCGAACTTGCTGCAATAAACATACCTCGCTCAAATGGATGCTGCTATACAGGGAAAACTGACCATATGGTTGAACGGGAACTATGACCAGGCCACCAAAGACGAGATCGTCCGCCTGCAGCAGGACAACCCCAACGAGTTGATAGAGAGTTTTTACCGTAATCTCGAATTTGGTACCGGTGGTCTTCGCGGCATCATGGGAGTGGGTACCAACCGCATAAACAAATACACGATCGGCACGGCCACCCAGGGCTTCGCCAACTACCTCAAACGCTCCTTCCCCGGCAAAGAGATTCGTGTTGCCATCGCTCACGACAGCCGCAACAACAGCCGTTTTTTTGCGGAAACCACCGCTAATGTATTCGCCGCCAACGGAATAAAAGTATTCCTCTTCCAATCCCTCCGCCCAACCCCCGAATTGAGTTTCGCCATTCGCCATCTCCACTGCCAGGGTGGTGTGGTCTGCACCGCTTCTCATAACCCAAAAGAATACAACGGCTACAAAGCCTATTGGGACGACGGCGGCCAGCTTGTCCCGCCGCATGATAAGAACGTCATCGCGGAAGTCGAAAAGATCGCCGGTATCGACGAAGTCAAATGGGGTGGGGGGGAATCCAATATCAGCATGATCGGCAAGGATATCGACGAAGCCTATATCGGAATGGTCCGCGGCTTGTCCGTTTACCCGGAAGTTATTGAACGACAACATAATCTAAGGATTGTCTATACGTCCATCCACGGCAGCGGCATCAAGTTGGTGCCTGAAGTGCTTCAGCGCTTCGGGTTTACCAACGTCCATGTCGTCGATGAACAGGCAACCCCCGACGGTAACTTCCCCACCGTCATCTACCCTAACCCGGAAGAAAGCGAGGCCATGAGCATCGGCCTGCGTAAAGCCAAGCTGATCGATGCCGATATCCTCCTCGGCACCGACCCGGACGCTGATCGGGTAGGCATCGGCGTGAAGGACCGGAAGGGACAGTGGATGCTGATGAACGGTAACCAGACGGCTGTCCTCGCATTCAACTATATGATCGAGGCCCGCAAAGCAAAAAGGATCGCCGAACCAAACGATATGGTCATCAAGACCATCGTCACCACCGAGCTTATCGACGAGATCGCCCGCTACAATGAGGTTAAATGCTACAATACGCTCACCGGTTTCAAATACATTGCCGAGCTGATCAAGGAAAAGGAATGGCAGGAGAACTATATCATCGGGGGGGAAGAAAGCTACGGCCTCATGATCGGCAGCCAGATCCGGGATAAGGACGCCGTCAGCGCAGTCGCACTGCTATGCGAAATGGCCGCCTACGAAAAGGATCAGGGCCGCACCCTGTTTGAAAAACTGATCGACCTCTACGTCAAATACGGTTTTTATAAGGAATCCCTCATCTCTCTTACGAGACAAGGCATAAACGGCCAGAAAGAGATCGCGGACATGATGACCGCCTTCCGCAGCCATACTCCCGCCACCATCAACAGTTCTGCCATCGTCGAGCTGCTTGACTACGATCTTGGGACCGGCCGAAACCTGACCACCGGCGAAACCTGGGAGATCGATCTTCCCAGATCCAACGTCCTTCAGTTTATCCTCGCTGACGGCTCCAAGATCTCCGCACGGCCCTCCGGAACCGAGCCTAAGATCAAATTCTATTTCAGCGTCCATACCCCATTGCCCTCGGCTAACGACTACGACCGCGTCAACGCGGAGCTGACCATCCGCATTGACCGAATTATCGCGGATATGCAATTGAAATAAGAATTAGCAGGAGAATATGACGTCATTGCGCATTTATGGCGAAATCCTTTTGAATTTGATAAAGCTGCCGCCAGATCGGATGCGACTTGGGTTGCGGCGTCGGATTCTCCTCAAAGTCTGTTCGCTTTCGATACAGCGGAAGTTCGTTTACGCACTACACGTCACACACCCGTCCTGCATGGTGCACATCGCCCCAATCACCTCCTCCCCTTCACTCGCTGCCGCGCCCAGCACCCCCGCATTCACCAATGGCTCGATCATCTTCCCGCCCTGTTTCTCCACCGTGAACTGCACCGCTTGCGTCGCCGCCTGGGTCCGCAGATAATACATCCCTGTTTTCAGCCCCTTCTTCCAGCCATAGAAGTGCATCGAAGTCAGCTTGCTCGCCGAAGGCGTATCCACAAATAAGTTCAGCGACTGCGACTGGCAAATATACGCACCACGCTCCGCCGCCATATCGATGATCGTTCGCTGCCTGATCTCCCACACCGTTTTGTAGATGTCCTTGATGGTCCGCGGGATCTCATCGATCGACTGGATCGACCCGTTATGGAAGATGATCTTGTTTTTCATGTCATCATTCCACAACCCCAGCTCCACCAGTTCCTTCAGCAAATGCTTGTTGACGACCACGAACTCCCCGCTCAGCACCCGCCGCACATATATATTCGACGTATAAGGCTCAAAACATTCATTATTGCCCAATATCTGCGAGGTCGATGCTGTCGGCATTGGCGCCACCAGCAAGGAATTGCGTAACCCGAGCCGGATCACTTCATCCTTTAACCGATACCAATCCCAGCGATAACCGGGCTCGACACCCCACAGGTCAAACTGGAACTGCCCTTTCGACGCCGGCGAGCCGGCGAAACTCGAATATGCCCCATCCAGCTTGGCCAGATCCTTCGAGGCCGTCATCGCCGCGAAATAAATGGTCTCGAAAATTTCCTTGTTGAGTTGCCTGGCCCCCTCGCTTTCGAACGGCAAGCGCAGCAGTATGAAAGCGTCCGCCAGCCCCTGGACACCAAGACCGATCGGCCGGTGTCTAAGATTCGAGTTCCGCGCCTCTTCGACCGGATAATAGTTGTGATCGATGATCTTGTTGAGGTTCTTTGTCACCTCGTAAGTCACTTCGTATAATTTCTGATGATCGAACTGCCCGTTTTGTACAAACCGCGGCAATGCCAGCGACGCCAGATTACAGACTGCTACTTCGTCCGTTGCCGTGTATTCAATGATCTCCGTACAAAGATTGGAGCTCTTGATCGTTCCCAGGTTCTGCTGATTACTCTTTCGGTTCGCCGAATCTTTATACAACAAGTATGGCGTCCCTGTTTCGATCTGCGCATCCAGGATGGCAAACCACAGATCCTGCGCCTTCACCACACGCCGGGCCCGGCCCTCGGCTTCATAACGGGTATAGAGCGCTTCAAACGCGTCCCCCCAGCCCTCATGTAATCCCGGCGCCTCATGCGGACAGAACAAACTCCACTCGCCCCCCGCCTCCACCCGCTTCATAAAGAGATCGGGTATCCACAAGGCATAGAACAGGTCCCGCGCTCTCATCTCATCCTTCCCATGATTCTTCCGCAGATCAAGGAACTCGAACACATCCGCATGCCACGGTTCCAGGTAGATCGCAAACGCCCCCTTCCGCTTCCCGCCGCCCTGGTCGACGTAGCGCGCGGTATCGTTAAAGACCCGGAGCATTGGGATAATGCCGTTGCTCGTCCCGTTCGTCCCCCCGATATAAGAGCCGGTCGCCCGGATATTGTGAATGGACAACCCGATCCCGCCCGCCGACTGGCTGATCTTTGCCGTCTGCTTCAACGTATCGTAGATACCATCGATGCTGTCATCCTTCATCGTCAACAGGAAGCAACTGCTCATCTGCGGCTTCGGAGTGCCGGCATTGAAGAGGGTAGGGGTCGCGTGCGTAAACCACCGCTCACTCATCAGGTGGTAGGTCCGGATCGCACTCTCGATATCATTCCGGTGAATTCCCACCGCCACCCGCATATACATATGCTGCGGCCGCTCCACGACTTTGCCATCTACCTTCATTAGATAGGACTTCTCCAGAGTTTTGAAGCCAAAATAGTCGAAGCCGTAATCCCGGTCATAGATGATCGTCGAGTCCAGCAACTCCGCATGCTCCCGGGTGATCGCCCAGATCTCATCCGCAAGCAGCGGAACCGGCTTACCTGTCTTGCCATCCCGCGCTTCATACAATAATTGCATCGTTCCCGAAAAGCTCTTGGTGGTATTCTTGTGCAGATTGCTAATCGCGATCCGGCTTGCCAACAACGCATAGTCCGGATGCTTCACTGTCAGCGATGCCGCCGTCTCAGCCGCCAGATTGTCCAGCTCGGTCGTATTGACTCCATCGTACAACCCCTCGATAACCTTCTTCGCCACATCGATCGAATTGACAAACCGCCTGTCCAACCCATAGCACAGTTTCTCGATCCGGGCCGTGATCTTATCGAATTTCACGGACTCCCGATTTCCATTTCTCTTAATAACAAACATATACGTAGAATTTAAAAATCCTCTTCCAAACTGAATGTCTGCGTTTCCTTCCCGCTCATCACTCCCGACTTCTGATAGTCCCCGACCCGCTTCTCAAAAAAATTCGTCTTCCCCTGTAGGGAGATCATCTCCATAAAGTCAAAGGGATTCGAGACGTTATACAACTTAGGACACCCCAATTCTGACAGCCACCGGTCGGCGACAAATTCAATATACTGCTGCATCAGCCTGGCATTCATCCCGATCAGATCCACCGGGAGTGCCTCGGTGATAAATTCCTTCTCGATCGTCACCGCATCCATGATAATGCCCCGCACGGCTTCCACCGGCAACTTATTTTCCAGCATGCTATACAAAAGGCAAGCAAACTCGCAATGCAGTCCCTCATCCCGGCTAATCAGCTCATTGCTGAACGTCAGCCCCGGCATCAATCCCCGCTTCTTTAACCAGAAGATCGAACAGAAACTCCCGCTGAAGAAGATCCCCTCCACCGCCGCAAATGCCACCAGCCGTTCCGCAAAACTCCCGTTGCTGATCCAGCGCAAAGCCCACTCTGCCTTCTTCCTCACCGCCGGCACCGTGTCTACGGCATGGAACAGCCGGTGCTTTTCCTTCGGATCTTTGACATAGGTATCGATCAGTAACGCATACGTCTCCGAATGGATATTCTCCATCATGATCTGGAAGCCATAGAAGCAACGAGCCTCCGGCAACTGCACCTCGCTCATGAAATTGACCGCCAGGTTCTCGTTGACGATCCCATCGCTGGCCGCAAAGAAGGCCAGCACGTGCGAAATGAAATGCCGCTCGCCATCATTCAGTTTGTTCCAATATGCCAGATCCCCGCCCAGATCGATCTCCTCGGCCGTCCAGAAGCTGGCCTCATGTTTCTTGTACATCTCCCAGACCCTGGGATAGTTGATCGGCAGGATGACAAACCGATCCTTGTTCTCTTTTAATAAGACCTCGTTTCCGTTCTCCATTTTTGTTCAAAATGTGCGACAGGTGATTAATAGGTGTCAAAAGCTCCATTTTTGGATAAAAGTTTACACTCCGCCGGTAAGGCCGGTCGTGCAAACTGGGTCGACAATGGTTTTCCGATTAAATTCCGCGAGGAATTCGATTGGACCCCATTCGGGGAGGTTCCAAACAATAACTAACTGCCTCGGCAGGTATCCTGGCTCGTAACAAGAGGAACGCATTACTTACAGTTGCCCGTCAGCCCATGATTTGCACATGGTTCCCTTTTAATCGGACCGGTAACAGGTATCGCGCCTGCCCGAACCGCAACAGCGTCGTCAAGAACTAACTCAAAAATAATATTCCCGGAAAGAAATAAAAGCGATGTTTATCCACCCCATGTGCATAGCTTTTTCCGCGAGTTAGGGAAGCCGCGCCGGACCCGCATTTGGAAGCCCCGGCTCCCCAAAACCCAGTCCGATCGCCAGTAACCCGGCCAAAAACCCGTATTCCCCAACGGTATTGCCCATCCGGAGAAAAGGAAGATGAACCACATTCAATAGCAGACAACCCAACAAGAACCCGTACACCCGTCGGTTCCTCCCCCGGTAAAAACTCGCTGCGATCAGCAGTGGCATGATCCATTGTACACCGTAATAGGCATGCCGGTAGATCGGGGAGACGAGATCGCTGATCATATACAAACAGAATCCGACGATCGCCAGCTGCTCCGGCTCGAAATTCCCATGCCGCCGCCGAACTACCGCCAACCTTCCTATCACCGTCAGTATCGCCGCAATCCCCATCACCCCCAGCACAACAACCGGCATCCGGCGACCAAATAATTCGCGGTACAACACGAATACATTCCCGTTCTCCGAATTGATATGCACGGGGTCCCGCCCGATCCGCGCCCGGACCGTATCCATATCCAGCCCTTCCCAATTAATGTAACCCGGATTAATAACCGCCGGTCTCGTCGGTGGCCCCAGATCCTGGTGGATCTTCACTTGCTCGCGGAGCATGGCGTTATAATCTGCCCACAAGCCGCGTTCGCGCACGCTCAGCAGTACGCACCCCAGCAACACGACGCCCGGCAACACCCACCTCCAATTAAGGCCCCGGATAAACAAGAATGGCAGCACGAATAACACGGCGTTCGGCCGCACCATCACCAATACCGCCGCTGCCGTTCCCGCAGCCAATGGCCATCGCCGCAAAGCAAACACCAGCATCGCCAGAGCCGGGATCAGTAAATAGGTCTGTCCATATTTTGCATGTAACGCCCACGCGTTCGTCAGCAGGAACAGCAACGCCACCACAGCAACCATCAGCCGCGCAGTGTCCCCCCGCGCCAGCCAAAAAACATAGACCACCATCCAGATAAATAAAAGGTAAAGCACGACCATCCACACCCGCATGATCTTCGCCTCCGGCATATCCGCGAGCGGGATCAGCAGCCGGTGCAGGAAAGGTGTCGATGTATTGATTGAAGGATAGTAAACATCAAAAGCCTGCGGGTCGTAATACCGAACCGGATCCCCGGGCTTCCATTTATAAAAATAAGGTGAACCGCCATCCTCGATGATCCGTGCCCCGACTACCCGGTTTCGCAGATCACCCATATATTCCCCCGTATACCGGATATCGCGCGTCAGTGTGTACCACAACACGAGAAGGCCGCAGCCACCCAGGATGATCCATTTAACCACTTAGCTCACCGTTTGCTCGATGATCTTCCCATCCTTCTTATTCTTCAGGATCACCTTCCGTGCCCCATAGTGCGTCACCTCCTCCTTGATCAGATAATGATCCGCATCATACTCCGTGAGATGGCTGTCCTTCGTCACTCCGATCTTCCCGCGCCAGATATCCAGCAGGACCGGCTCCCAAAGCTTCGTTTTGGCAGAGCGGTATGCGGCGTCGAGCACTGCATTGACGACATAGCCGTCATAAAACGTCTCCTTTGGCGCCTTCCCGCTCTCAAAGGCCCCAAACACGTCCGTGAACATATGGTTGTAACCGAAATCGTTTAGCTCATCGCCCATCGGAAACAACCAGCCGCTCGTGCTCTCGGCCTTCTCTGCCACGTATTCGGCTCCCTTGCCCGTCGTGAACATCTCCAACCCAGTCCGCAGACAGCTGTTGATCCAGATCGTCCCCTCGGTGCCCATCACCTCGTCGCGGAGATCCAGGCCGCCACGGAACGTCCAGCTGACCTCGAATTGCCCGATCGCCCCATTCTCATATTTGATCAGCCCGATCGCATGGTCCTCCGCATCGATCGGCTTGACCTGCGTATCCGCCCAGCACATTACCTCCACCGGCCGGATATCCTTGCCGATGAACGAGCGTCCGATCTCGACGCAATGACAACCCAGGTCGAGGATACAACCACCGCCGGCCTGCTCCTTGTCCCAGAACCAGTCACTGTGCGGCCCCGGATGTGTCTCCCTTGATTTGGACCAGAGGATACGCCCCAGCGCACCGCCCTTGACGCTTTCGAGCGCCTTTAGGAACTTCGGGGTATATACCAGGTCCTCTAGGTAGGCACTAAAGACCCCGGCATCTTCGACCGCTTCCAGCATCCGGCGCGCCTCGGTCGCATTGCGCCCCAAAGGCTTGGTGGTGATCACCGCCTTTTTATGCTTGCAGGAAAGCAGTACGGCGATCTCATGCAGATTGTTCGGCAGCGCGATACACACGACATCGACCTCGGGCCGCGAGATCGCCTCCTCCATCTCTGTTGTCGCAAACCCGCAATGATAGTCCCTGGCAAACTTCTCCGCACTTTCCTTTCGCCGCGAATACACGGCCACGATCTTATCCCGGCTCCGCTGGCCCAGGATGGATTCTGCGTAGAACCGGCCGATAAACCCCGATCCCAGCATAGCAATCTTTACCATACATGTCTAATTCAATAGTTTGAAAATGTTTTTCTGAATGGTCAGGTAAGGGCAGGTTGTATTGCGCCTTTTCTATTGTCTTTGAATAGCAGTAGGAATAGGATGAGCACAACCAGCGAAATTGCGGCCGGCACCATCCAGAGACTTCGCCACTGGATGACCCCGCCAACCGTATAGAATTCCTTCACATACCCTGACAGATAGGTGCCGATAGTCATTCCGACTCCGTACGTAGCCATGGTGATCAGACCTTGCGCTGAGCTCTGAATATTGATCCCCGCCTTGCTGTCTGTATAGATCTGACCGGTAACAAAAAAGAAATCGAAGCAAACGCCATGAAGGATGATGCCGGCGAACAGCATCCATTCTGCAGCCCCTGCGTCCCCGTAACCAAAGCATAGGAACCGTAGCACCCACGCGATCATCCCAACGGCAATCATCCATTTAACACCGATGGTCCGGAAAAAGAAAGGGATCAGGAGGATGAACAATGCTTCGGAAAACTGGCCGAAGGTCATATTGCTCGTAACATTCTTCATTCCGGCATCCGTTAGAAAATCATGCGTCATGCTGTAGTAAAAAGACAGCGGGATACATATCAGGATGGAAGCGATAAAAAAGATGCTAAACGAACGGTCTTTGAACAATACAAAAGCATCGACTCCCAGGATCTTGGCAAAGCTCGATTTTTCGCCCTTTGCCTTTGGTGGTGTGGCGGGCAGTGTAAAACTCAACAACCCAAGCGCAACTGACGCGACGGCAGCCATCTTGAAGGTGAAGGCGAGTTGTTCCGTGGAGACCTTAAAGACCTTGTCGATCATCCAGCCGGTCGCGATCCACCCGATAGTCCCTAATACGCGGATACCCGGGAATTCTTTTGCGGGGTCTTTCATTTGCCGGAATGCGACCGAATTCGCCAGGGCGAGGGTCGGCGCATACAGCAGCGAGTACAACAGGATCACCCATTTAAAAATCCCCGGATCGCTGATATTGGTGATCTCAAACAGGAGGACGGCTCCTGCGAGGTGCAATACTCCCAAGACTTTTTGAGCCGAGAAGAATCGGTCGGCGATCATCCCTACAAAAAAGGGCGAAAAAACGGTGGCTATGGCCATGGCTGCGTAGGCAGCGCCTTGTTGTCTTCCTGTAGCATGCAGTACCTTGTCCAGGTATGTACCCATGGTGACATACCACGCCCCCCAGATAAAAAATTCGAGGAACATGAGTGCCGAAAGCTGAATTCTGGTAGATGTCTTCATTTCTATAGTCGTTGAATTGCTGCGCAAAAGATACAAATGAAAAACTTATCCTGGAAATATTAAGTCAAAGTGATACAAAGCGCAATATCTTGCACCCGGTATGAGAACATATGAAGATTCTTACCGGCATAAAGGTCTCCGGCGCCAGTTGGTCGAGGTGATCCGCCATAAAGGCATTACCGATGAGCGGGTCCTCCGCGCCATCCTTCACTTGCCCCGCCATTTTTTCATGGACTCCGCTTTCGACAAGATCGCGTATGAAGACCGCGCCTTTCCCATCGGCGAAGATCAAACCATTTCTCAACCCTATACTGTTGCTTACCAGACCCAGCTGCTGGAATTGAAACCGTTCGAGAAAGTGCTCGAGATCGGAACGGGCAGCACGTACCAGGCCTGCGTCCTCGCCGAAATGGGCGCGCAGGTCTATACCATCGAACGGCAGAAGAAGCTGTTCGAGCTGAACAAACAGTTGGAGTACATCAGGAAATACCCCGCAATGAAATTCTTCTACGGCGACGGCTATGAAGGTCTCCCCACTTATGCCCCCTTCGATAAGGTAATTGTCACTGCAGCCGCCCCCCAAATCCCGCCCAAGCTCGTCGAACAGCTCAAACCCGGCGGCCGAATGGTCGTCCCGGTGGGAGAAGGGAGCGTGCAGCGCATGCTCCGCTTAACGCGTCAACCCGACGGCAGCATCACCGAAGAAACTTATGATAATTTTTCCTTCGTCCCCCTCCTCGCCGGCAAGAACAACTGATCACAAAAAATCAACTATCTGGTCCAACACCTCCTGATCCTTATATACCTTTTTATGCCCCAGGCCGGTTGTAAAAAGAAACCGGATATTCGGATGCCGATCTTGCTGGATTAACTTAGCCTCACCCAACGGGACAACCGCATCGCCTTCATCCTGTACAACCAAAACATCCCCGCCGATCGATCCGATCACCCGCCTGAGTGAATACCAGCCCAGCGGATGACCACTGGTCTCTTTGGCATACGCCTCCACCTCCCGCAACAGGTCTGAGGGCAATTGCAGTCTGGAAGCCCACTCGTCAAACGCCTGTGCAATTCCCGGCGCCGGCGCCACCAAAACCAGCCTGCAGTCCCCATCCATCGGCATGTCCTCCAGCGATAAAGCCAGGGCCAGCCCGCCCAGCGAATGCGCCATCCACGACTGGAATGGTCCATAATTCTGTTCCACCGACGACAACATCCGCGAGTAGTCGGAGATAAACAGACGCCTCCCACCCGATAACCCATGACCAGGCGCATCAAATGCCAGCACCTCGTAACCCTTCTTCAGCAACGCCGCGATATAATGTCCAAAGACCCGTGACCCCGACTCAAAACCATGCACGATCAGCACCTTCTTCGGGGCCTCCGATTCCGCCGAAGGGCGCAACGCATCCGAATACGGTTGCCACCGGTGTCCACGGACAAGATGACCGTCCAGGCGGAAGGAGAGCGGTTCTCCGGTCTCGAAGATCGGCGGCAATTTGCCCTTGCGTCGTTTCCCCGGCGTAGTGAAAAGTCGAAAGGCTTTCACCGCCGATTTGCGCAGACTGACGAGGGCCAGAATATTTAGCTGCGCACGCGTATACCGCGTTGTGAGTTTTTGCTTTAATTTCATGCTATTCCAGGGCCCATAACCGGGCCGCTGCAAAAATACGATATGAAGACGGTTATTATCGGTTCCGGAAATGTTGCTACCGTTTTGGGCCAGACCATCGCCGCTGCGGGCCACCCGCTGCTCCAGGTCGTAGCGCGCAACGAAGACCGCGCCGCCACCCTGGCCCGGACCCTTGGCTGCGTATACACGACCCGGTACGCCGGGATCGATCCCGCCGCGGACCTCTATATCGTTGCCCTCAGCGATTCCGCGCTAGACACCCTCGGCCGCTACCTGACTCTTCCCAACAAACTCGTCGTCCATACCGCCGGGGCGCTTCCCATCGCCACGCTCCAAACCGTCACCGACCGCTACGGCGTCTTGTGGCCCCTCCAATCCCTCCTCGCCGCCATCCGACCCTTCCCTCCCATCCCCCTGCTGGTCGACGCCCATTACCCCGAAGACCGCCAAATCCTTGAAACCTTCGCCCGGACCCTCTCCGGCCAGGTCCGGCAGGCCGACGATTCCATGCGTCTAAAGCTCCATCTCGCCGCCACCCTCACAAATAACTTTACCAACTATCTTTACACCCTGGCTGCCGGCTATTGCGAAAGGGAAAAGATCGATTTCAGTATCCTTCTGCCCCTGATCCGGGAGACTGCCGACCGGCTCGACCGCTTCTACCCGGGAGAGGTTCAGACGGGGCCTGCTGTCCGCGGGGACCGCGACACGATTGACCGGCACTTGAAACTGTTAGGCAATTATAAGGAAATAAGGAATTTATACGAGTTAATTACAAATTTAATAGAAGAGCATTATCACCATGAGCGTATTGGAAAAATTTAAATCGATCAAGACTTTTGTTTTCGACGTTGATGGCGTCATGACCGACGGCAGCGTACAGGTCTATGAGACCGGGGAACAGGTCCGGCGCATGAGCACCCGCGACGGCTACTCCCTCCAACTCGCCATCAGGAAAGGCTATCGCATTCTCGTCATCTCGGGCGCCCTCTCCGAAGGCGTCCGCCAGCGTTTGCACTACCTTGGCATCAAAGACATTTTCCTGGACATCCACGATAAGGTCGCCGTCCTTCGGCAATACGCCAAAGACCATGGCCTCGATGCCGAAGACATGCTCTATATGGGCGACGACATGCCGGACTATCTCCCGATGCAGTTTGTAGGACTGGCTTGCGCCCCCGCCGATGCAGCACCGGAGATCCGCCACATCGCCGCCTATATCTCCTCCTTCAATGGCGGCCAGGGCTGCGTCCGGGATGTGATCGAAAAAGTCCTCAAACTGAATGGTCATTGGGACCTCAACACAACCGTCGTTTCTAAATAATAGCAGCCATGGCTTTACTTACCGCTTTCTTCCGCCTTATCCGCTGGCCCAACCTGGTCTTTATTTCCCTCACCCAGACCTTGTTCTATTACATCGTGCTGAAACCCGGCTTCGGCCTGCCCGGCGCTCCGGACAACCTCCTGCAGCCCGTACCGTTTTATTGCCTCACTCTCTCCTCCGCCCTGATCGCCGCCGCAGGCTATATCATCAACGACTATTTCGACCTGAATATCGACCGGGTCAACAAACCCGAAAAACTGGTTGTCGAAAAGCTCATCAAACGCCGCTCCGCGATCCTCTGGCACTGGTTCCTCTCCGGTGCAGGCGTCATCCTGGGCTTTTACGTCAGCTGGAAAGTACGCAACCCCATTGTCGGCCTTGCCAACCTGGCCTGCGTAATCCTCCTGTGGTTCTACAGCACAACCTTCAAACGGAAATTGCTCATCGGGAATGTCGTCATCTCCCTGCTTACGGCCTGGGTTATCCTGGTCCTCTACGTCTGCGAATTCCGGCTCGGAAGTCTTAGCGATCCAGGCTACCGGTCCATCCTCGGCCGCATCTTCAAATATGCCATTGTTTACGGCGGCTTTGCTTTTATCATCTCCCTGATCCGCGAAGTGGTGAAGGACATCGAAGACATGGACGGCGACGCCCGCTACGGGTGCCGCACCATGCCCATCGTCTGGGGCGTAAACGTCGCCAAGGTCTTTACCGCCACCTGGCTCGTCGTGTTGATCAGCGCCCTGGTCGTTATCCAGTTCTATTTCCTCCCGAGGGCTCCGGCCCGGTGGATCATGATCTCCTATGGCATACTCATCATCGACCTGCCCCTCCTCTGGATCCTTCGAAAGCTATATAGCGCTCAGTCAAAAACAGACTATCATCAGCTCAGCGGCGTCATCAAAGCGGTCATGCTCGCCGGCATCCTCTCCATAGCCCTGCTTGTTCTACCATGAATAAAACCCCCATACAAAAGATCGTGCTCGCCTCCGGCTCGCCACGCAGAAAGCAACTCCTCGAATGGGCCGAGATCAGCTTTGAGATTATCACGCAAGATACCCCGGAGACCTGGCCTCCGGGCATGTCCACCCCCGAAATCCCTATCCACATTGCCCGCAACAAGGCTCTCGCCGTTCAAAATGCTATCGGACCCGAAAGACTGATCATCGCCGCCGACACGGTCGTTGTCCTGAATGACGAGATCATCGGCAAACCCAAAGACCGCGCCGACGCGATCGACATTCTCACCCGCCTCGCCGGCCAACGTCACGAGGTTGTCACCGGCGTCGCCCTGCTTAGAGGCGCCGCCGAACGCAGCTTTGCCGATACGACCGCCGTCTGGTTTCACGACCTGACCCTACCCGAGATCAAAAGCTACGTCGACCGGTACCACCCCTACGACAAAGCCGGCGCCTACGCCATCCAGGAATGGATCGGTGTTGTCGGCATACGCCGCATCGAGGGCGATTTCTATAATGTGATGGGGCTGCCCATCAGCAGAGTTGTCCGGGCGCTGCAGGATTTTTAAATTACCGCGAAAAATGGCATGTCGTGTTCCCGAGGTTTCCCCGCCTGCGACGGAATTTTCTCCTGCCTTGCCCCCGGGGGGAGTTAGGTAATGCGTGAAGAGCTGTTACATTTCATCTGGGAGTTTCGCTATTTCAACCACCGGGAGCTTTCGACCGAAGCCGGCGAGCCACTATTCATCCACCGCCCCGGCGATCGCAACACCCATCAGGGCCCGGATTTCCGGAACGCTCGCATAACCATCGGAGATATCCCCCGCGAAGGTCCGGTCGAGTTGCATCTCAGGACATCGGACTGGCATCGCCACGGCCATACCGGCGACCCCCACTACCGCGACACCATCCTCCACGTCGTCTGGGAGAATGATACCACCGACCCACCCGCCGGAATCCCCATCCTTATGCTCAGGGATCGAACACCCAAACTACTCTTATCCCGATACCAGCATTTCATGGCCGGTCAGTCCTTCGTCCCTTGTGAAGGGCTGCTTTCTGCCCCCAACTCAGCCCTTATCCCCTGGGCCGCCTTCCGTCAAACCCTGATCACCCAACGGCTGCAGGCCCGCACCCGTTTTATTGCCTCCCTTCTCGAATCGAACTCACAACATTGGGAACTCACCACCTGGTGGTTGATCATGCGCAGCCTCGGCCAGCCTGTCAATACCGAACTCTTCCTGACCATCGCCCGTAGCCTCCCCCTCACCATGCTTCTTCGCCACCGCACCAACCTGATGCAACTCGAAGCCCTCCTTCTCGGCCAGGCCGGTCTCCTCGGGAAACCGGGCCCCCTCGAAAAGGAATATCGATTCTTAAAAAATAAATATACTCTCACCCCAATCCAACTCCCGCTTTCCTTTCTCCGGATGCGTCCTGCCCATCAACCCAATATCCGCCTCAAACAGCTCGCGGCCATGCTGCACCGCTATTCGGGCTGGTTCACCCCCCTCCTCGAAGCGGACGACCCCCCGGGGGCGAAAACCAATGTCCTCATCAACGCCTTTATCCCGCTGCTCTTCGCCTATGGCACGCTGAGACAGGAACCACGACAACGTGAAAAGGCCCTCCGCTGGCTGGAATCGTTACCACCGGAAGACAATAGCATCATCCGCCGCTGGCGACAGCTGGGCATGACCGCCCGGACCGCTGCCGACACGCAGGCGTTGCTGGAACTGAAAAAGAATTATTGCTCGGGGAAGAAATGCCTTGATTGCGCCATCGGCCAAGCCCTTCTCACTCCTGACCCGCCATCGCCGGCCAGTGAAAATCTACCTTGACCTCCAGGTCGGGATGGATACTGTACATTACCGGACAAGTATGCGCCGTCCGCTCCAGGATCGCCCGCGTCTTCTCATCGGCGTGGAAGCCATCCGGAAAGTCAAATACGATATTGATCCCCGCGATCCGGCGCGGATCGGGTTTCATGATCTTTTGTATGGATAGTTTCATCCCGCGCAAGTCGACCGGCAGATCCCGGGCTTTTATCCCCATCGTCGTCGCCATACAGGCGCCAAGGGCAGTTGCCACGAGGTCCGTCGGCGAAAATCGCTCCCCTTTTCCCTGGTTATCCGTAGGCGCATCGGTCTCAATTTCGGTCCCGGATTGCAGGTGTGTGGCAACCGTTCTTAAATCTCCCTCGTAAATGATAGTGGAAGTCATCGTCATTGTGCAAAATTTACCTAAATTTACGCGAGTTAAATTAAAATCCTTTCAGTGAGTAACCTTAAACCGCCAAAGGCGGTCCGATTTCGGCACCTATTACTGACTATTCTCGCCGCCACCCTGGTTTTCCAGTTGTATGCGCAGGATACTACCTATACGCCACCTCCTCCTACGGAAAAACAGAACCGGCAGCAGGCCAAACGGAACAGGATGAACAACGCGCTGCGAATGGAGGAAGAAGGCGACCTCATCTTCAATCGCCAGAATGTATTCGGTATCCGCCTGGCCAGCGACGGCTATGGCATCTCCTTCGAAAAGGGCTACTTCCGGACTCCTACCCGGACCGTGCTATGGGAGCTCGAGCTGAATGAGAAACATAGCCCGAAAGAACATCATATTTCCGCCCAGAGCGACGGATTCGATTTCTCCTCCGTCGTCCCCTATAAGGAAAACAATCTATTTGAGTTCAAGGCCGCGATCGGCCAGCAAATCCTCATCGGCGGAAAGGGTAATAAGAACGGCGTCGCCGTCACCGTCCTCTACGCCGGGGGTCTCACTTTAGGCATGCTCAAGCCCTATTACCTCGATATCAGCTCCATATCGGGGGCCAGCAACCAGCAGACCTACGCCCAGTTCGCCAACGACAGCACCCCGGGCGACCAGATCACCGGCGCTGCCGGCATCCTCATCGGTTGGGACAACCTGACCATTAAACCCGGGATCAATGCCAAACAGGCTATGCGCTTCGACTACGGCCGGCTCAACACCACGGTGGCCGCGATCGAAGTAGGAGTGACCGAGGAGTTTTTTAGCGGTAAAATGCCCATTATGTATGACCCGCCGGGTTTTGGAAACTCCTCTCCACCCAAACAGTTCTTCTTCAACGCCTATGTCAGCATCCACTTTGGCAGCCGGAAATAATCGGTAACTTTGCCGAATGCAAGATCAGATTCAGAAGCCCAACTGGCTACGTGTCAAGCTCCCAATCGGCGAAAACTACAAACATGTTCGCGGCCTCGTAGATACGCATAAGCTACATACGATCTGTGAAAGCGGTAACTGTCCGAATATGGGAGAATGCTGGGGAGAGGGTACCGCGACCTTTATGATCCTTGGCAATATCTGCACCCGGAGCTGCGGCTTCTGCGCTGTCGCCACCGGGCGCCCCGAACCTGTCGACTGGGATGAGCCCCAACGCGTAGCCGAAGCAATCCACCTCATGAAAGTCAAACACGCCGTCATCACCTCCGTCGACCGCGACGAAATCAAGGACGGCGGCAGCATCATTTGGCAAAATACGATCCGCGCCGTCAAAGCCCTCAACCCGGATACCACGCTTGAAACCCTCATACCCGACTTCAAAGCGGAACAAGACAATATTCAGCGGGTCATCGATGTGGCGCCAGAAGTGGTCTCCCACAACATAGAAACCGTCGAACGGCTCACGCGTCAGGTCCGCATCCAGGCCAAATATTGGCGCAGTATGGAGACGCTCAAGATCCTGAAAGAGGGCGGCATGCGTACAAAGTCCGGCATCATGCTCGGGCTGGGTGAAAAAAAGGAAGAGGTGCTCCAGACCATGCAGGACCTGCGGGGCAGCGGCGTCGATGTCATTACGCTTGGCCAGTACCTCCAGCCCACAAAGAAGCACCTCTCCGTGATCAGATTTGTCCATCCCGACGAATTCGCCGAACTCAAGGAGGCGGGGTACGAAATGGGTTTTGATTACGTCGAAAGCGGTCCCCTTGTCCGGTCTTCCTATCATAGCGAACGCCATGTCATCCCGGGCTACGGGAGGGCGGAATGGCTTCGCCAAAAAGCGATGGCCCGATAATCCCATGTTGCGCACCACATCGGTCCTCGGCCTTCTGCTGTTCGCCCTCAACAGCCAGTCCCAGCTCCGTTGGCGTAAAGTCGATTCGAACTTTTTACCGCTCCCCCCCTCCCTCCACGTCTACCGCTCCCCCGACAGCCTCGACGGCCTGCCCTTTGTCGCCTACTATGTCTCCGCCCGTCTGAAGGATAAACACCTCCTTTTCACCACCCAAACGGTTAAGGATAGCCGCTTCACTCCCGCCCAATTCTATCAGCTCGAACTGCATCCCCTGCTCGTCGTCAACGCCGCCTTCTTCTCGCTGACCACCGGGGAAATTTATAACCTCGTCGTCCGCAACGGCCGCCTCGTCTCCCACAATCTCAGTTCCCTCCGTGGGACGGGAGTCGACTCTGCCCTCTACTATTACCCGACCCGCGGCGCGATCGGCATCGACCGCCGGCGCCGCGCTGATGTCGCCTGGACCTTCACCGATAGCGTGCGTATGTGGCCTTACGCGTTCGAAGACATGCCCGTCATCGCAAAAGGCCGGGATTCCCTGCCGTCCATCTACAACCTGGATGACATCAACTGGAAATGGTGGAAAATGCGCACCGCCGTCGGTGGCGGGCCCGTACTTATCCATGAAGGGAAAGTCCATATCACCAACCGGGAAGAACAGCTTTTTCCCGATGCCGCGGGTGACTACCAGCCGCGCACCGCAATGGGCTATACCCGCGAAGGCCAGTTCATCATCCTGGCTATCCAGGGCCGTACTCCCGGCAAAGCCGCCGGGGCGACCCTCCAGCAGGAAGCCCGCATCATGCTCGGCCTCGGCTGCTACGAAGCCCTCAACCTTGACGGCGGCGGCAGCACCTGCCTCCTCGTCAACGGCAAAGAGACGGTCCGCCCCTCCGGCCCCGAAGGAGAGCGCCCCCTGCCCACCGTGTTCTTGATTAAATTGAAGTAGCGAGTGTGCGGTTCGCGCGCCACAAAAAGGTCAGCGCACCCAAAGAACGTCAGCCTATCCTTTCATATCCCAGACGAGCGCACTCGCCCCTAGTATCGCTGCATCCGATTCTTTTAAATGACTGACCAGAATCTTTACCTTATTTTGAAATACCTGAATGAGATTTGCCTCCATATTTTCGCGCGTCGGCTTCAGGATCAGGTCTCCCGCCTTCGTCAGCCCACCAAACAGGATGATCGCCTCCGGGCTCGAGAACATCACGAAGTTCGCCAGCGCCAACCCCAGCACCGACCCGGTAAAATCGAAGATATCCTTTGCTAGCTTGTCTCCCTGGATCGCCGCGTCATATACCCGCTTCGAATCCAGCTCGTCCTTCGGCACCTTCCTCAGCAGGCTGGGCTCCTTGCTTTTCTCCAGCATCTCAACCGCCGTGAGCCTAACCCCCGTCGCAGAGGCATAGCTCTCCAGGGACCCGTTCTTGCCCGTGCCCTCATGATACCGGCCGTTGGGGATAATAATGGTATGCCCCAACTCCCCCGCAAATCCGTCATGCCCATAGATCAGCTTCCCGTTCGCCACAATCCCGCTTCCCACACCCGTGCCAAGCGTGATCATGATAAAATCCTTCATGCCCTTGGCCGCACCATACATCATCTCGCCAATCGCCGCCGCATTCGCATCATTGGTCAGGACGGCCGGCAACTGGAATTTGTTCTGGACCATCTTGGCGAGCGGCAGGATCCCTTTCCAGGGCAGATTTGGCGCATATTCGACGGTGCCGCTATAATAGTTACCGTTGGGCGCGCCCACGCCAATACCCCGCATCCGCCCCGACCCTCCCGCCTTTTCGATCAGCACCAGCAGGTTCTTATGCAATTCTTCGATAAAACCTTCCACCTGATCGAACCCCCGGGTCGACATTTCCCCCGAAAACAGCAGGTTGCCGTTCCGGTCGACGATACCGTACTTGGTACCCGTCCCACCGATATCAATGCCGATCGCTAAAGATTCATACGATAAAGATGAAGAAGAGGCCTTTGCCATGAGAACAATAATTTAGTAATGGGCTGCAAAGATAAGGCTTTGAGAGGTCCGATTAGTTCGGACCTCATGGTCACGATCAAAATTGCCCATTCGGTGCGAATCGTATAATGATTGCCTTCGGCGATCGGGCCGGAGGCCCGATTAGTGGCCGCCGATCTGTTCGTCGAAGTTCAACCCCTGCGCCTTTAGCGTGCTCCGCAGCTTCAGCGCCAGCAATGCCAACACGACATAGCAGACCACCGCCACCAGATAGCTGTTGTGCATCCCAGCCAGGTCCCCAATAGCACCCTGAAACGGCGGAACCACTGCCCCCCCCAGGATCATCATGATCAGGAAGGCTGAACCCTGTGACGTATATTTCCCAAGCCCGGCTACCCCCAGCGAGAAGATGCAGGGCCACATGATCGAATTGCAAAGCCCCGCCGCCATTATGCAAAAGACGGACAGATGGCCGGAAGTCAGGACGCCGGTGAGAATGAAGGCGCCCGCCAGCAGAGCCAGGGTTAGCAATGTCTTTACCGGTTTCTGTTGACCATAGAAGAAGGCGACGATGGCTATGGCGACAAAAGCCGCATATGGCAACAGATCGCTGATATCGCCGCTGTACAAATAATTGACAAGCAGTGCAACCCCAAACGCCACAAATGGCACCACGATCGTCGCAATGCGTTTCCCCATCTCAGAAAGATTGAACACCCCGATCGCGCCCGTCCATCGTCCGATCATCAGGCTCGCCCAATAGAGGCTCACATATTTGGAGATTTTGCTCTCATCAAGACCGGTCTCCGTCAGATAATGCGGCACCCGTAACAGTGCCCCGAAATTGTTGTCGATCGTGACCTCCACACCAACATACAAAAAGATCCCCAGCATCCCGTAGATCAGTTGCGGATATTTCATCGCACCCCAGTGGTCCGGGCTTTTTATCGCCATCCCATTGGAAATGAAAAGTATGCCAAGCACGATCGCCAGCGTCGTGATCAGCAGCGGTAGCTTTTGGATATTCGTCAACTGCCCGAGGATAATGATTGCCACGATCAACAGCGTCATCAGGATAAGAGACCGTGACGCCTTGGCACTCCTCTCGAAGTGCTCATCGTCTTTTCCGGCGGGTAATTTGGAAAAAGTAAAGAACAACGCCACTGCCGCAAATACACAAGCCACGATCAGAAAAAGGTTATTGATGTTCGTGACCGTTGCCGTGCTGGCATCACCGCCGACCTTGCCGAACAGAAAAAGGCTGAAAATGATCGGACCGAGCGTGGTGCCCAACGAATTTACGCCACCTGCGAAATTTAGGCGGTGGCTGCCGGTAGATGGATCACCGAGGATGATGGCAAAGGGCTGCGCCGCTGTCTGCTGAAGCGAAAAACCCAGCGCAATCACAAAATATGCTGCCAGCAAACCCGGGAAAGAATGGGCATTCGCAAAGGGAATGATCAATAAAGCACCGATCACGGAGATCCATATTCCGTAAATGATCCCTTTTTTATAGCCAAGCCGGTTTAATATATCATATTTAAGAACGCTTGATATGAGGTAGAGCGCCAGTGACCCGATAAAATACGCACCATAGAAGGCCGAACCCAACAACTGAGATTCGAATTGGCTCAACGAGAAATTGTGCCGGCAGAATGGAATGAAGATACTTTGCGAAGCAGCAATGAATCCCCAAAAGAAGAACACAAGAACCAGCGTGGCAAGGGCGCCGGTGTTAGTGGGTAGTTTTGTTTGGTTGCTTTGACTCACGGTTTTGGAATTAAGGTCTGAAAATAGCGAGATTTCCTGACGCGAAAAATTTTTTCATCCCCGGCACGCCTTATAATGAAAAACCTTGCTAAATTGAACGACAATTGATTGCATTGGAAATACTTCACGTTTCGGCAGAATGTTATCCCGTTGCAAAGGCTGGCGGTTTGGGCGATGTAGTGGGGGCATTACCAAAATATCAGCACGGGCTGGGGCATATCGCCAAAGTGGTCATGCCTATGTACCGGACCAAATTCCTCAACGAGAACCAATGGGAGGTTGTTCATAAAGGGTTTACCCATCTGCACGATTTCTGGTTCAATTATACCGTCATCAAGGAAGCGACCAACAAGCTGGGCTTCGATCTCTACCTTGTCGATATAAACGGCCTGCTCGATCGGGAAAAAATCTATGGCTATAGCGACGACACCGAACGTTTCTTTTCCTTCCAGATCGCCGTCACAGACTGGCTCAATTCCTGGGCGCACACCCCCGACGTGGTACATGTCCACGATCACCATACCGCCCTGATCCCATTTATGTTCAAATACTGCTATGCCTACCGGAAACTGCAGGATATTGCTACGGTACTGACCATTCATAACGCACAGTACCAGGGGCAAACGGGGATGGATAAAACCGTCCTTATCCCCGAATGGGATGTTTGGAAACGCGGTGTGCTCGAATGGGAAGGCGCTCTCAACCCCCTGGCCTGCGGTATCCGCTGCGCCTGGAAGGTCACCACCGTCAGCCCCACCTATCTGCAGGAGATGCGGTACAGCTCGATGGGCCTCGAGCCCCTGCTGGAATACGAGAAAGGCAAATGCAGCGGTATCCTTAACGGTATCGATACCGTCGTGTGGGACCCCGCCACCGACCACTATTTTCGGGACCATTATTCGCCGGAGGCGTTTGAAGAAGGGAAACAGCGCAACAAGGAAGCGCTCTGCGGCCGCTTTGGCCTTGACCCCCGGAAACCCCTCATCACCTTTATCGGCCGCCTCGTGGGCGAGAAGGGAGCCGACCTCCTCCCGCAGGCCTTTGAAGACTCCTTTTATTATATCGGCCGGCGGATGTGCTTCCTGATCCTTGGCAGCGGGCTTCCCTCCATCGAAGGCCACCTGCAATCCATCCGGGACATGTCCCGCGGCGATTACAACACCTACATCGGCTATGATGAAGCGCTGAGCCACCAGATTTACGCGGGCGCCGACTTCATCCTCATGCCCTCCCGAGTGGAGCCTTGCGGCCTCAACCAGCTGTACGCGCTGCGGTACGGTACTGTCCCGGTCGTCCGTAACACCGGTGGCCTCCATGACACCGTCATCGACTACGGCGACCCTGGCGGCTATGGTATCCGGTTCCTTCATGCCTCGGTGCAGGATATGACCCACGCGATCTGGCGGGCCACCGAATTGTTCGCGAACCGCGAGTTGCTGCGGGATGTCCGCCAGCGGATGATGCAGCTGGACTTCAGTTGGGAGACCAGCGTAAGTGCTTATCTGGATCTGTATCAGCACATGCATCTCGTTTAGTATGGCAATACATTAGCTTGGAATAATAATTTAATCACTCAACAACAAACCGCTTGTATATGTCAAAAGAGATTCTTTCCGTGATATTGGGTGGCGGCGCCGGCAGCCGGCTCTATCCTCTGACCGCAAGCCGCTCTAAGCCAGCCGTTCCCATTGCCGGCAAATACCGGCTAGTGGACATCCCCATTTCTAACTGCCTAAACTCGGGAATCACCAGGATGTTCGTCCTGACCCAGTTCAACTCGGCGTCGTTGAACCGGCATATAAAAAACACGTATCATTTCAGCGCCTTCAGCTCGGCCTTCGTCGACATCCTCGCCGCCGAACAGACTCCCGACAACCCTACCTGGTACCAGGGTACGGCTGACGCCGTCCGCCAGTGCCTCCGGCATCTCGGGCCATTCGACAGCGACTACGTCCTGATCCTGTCGGGCGATCAGCTTTACCAGATGGACTTTATGAAAATGCTCGATCACCACAAGAAACTGGGCGCGGATATCTCCATCGCCACCATCCCCGTCGACGCCCGCGATGCCTCCGACTTCGGGATCATGAAGATGGACGAAAGCGGGTACATCACCACCTTTATCGAAAAACCCAAGCAGGACCTTCTGCCGGGCTGGGTCAGCGACACCGGCCACACGATGCAGGCCCAGGGCCGCAACTACCTGGCATCAATGGGTATCTATATCTTCAACCGGCAACTGCTGACCGATCTGCTGCAGAACGAATATGTGGAATCCACGGACTTCGGTAAGGAAATAATTCCCCAGTCCCTCGAAAAATACAAGGTCGTCAGCTATCAGTACGAAGGCTACTGGACCGATATCGGGAATATCCCTTCCTTCTTCGAAGCCAACCTCGGCCTTACCAAGGACATTCCCGATTTCAACCTCTTTGACAACGAAAAGACCATCTATACCCGCGCCCGGATGCTGCCGCCGGCCAAGATCAGCGGAACCACGCTCGAAAAGACCATCATCGCGGAAGGCTGCATCATCAATGCCTCGCGCATAGAGAACAGCGTCATCGGCATTCGCACCCGCATCGGCACCGGGACGACGATCGTCAGTAGCTACCTGATGGGCGTCGATTTCTACGAGACCATCGAAGAGATCGAACAGGCACAGTCGCACGGGCTGCCCACCGTCGGGATCGGCCATCGCTGCTATATCCGCAATGCCATCGTCGATAAGAACTGCCGCATCGGCGACGACGTCCGGATCAACGGCGGCCATCATCTCGAAAATTCGGATCATTCCCTCTATACGGTTAAGGAAGGCGTGGTCGTGATCAAGAAAGGTGCTGTCCTGCCAAATGGATTTGTCATTTAACGATTGCCCATGCCAAATGTAAATACCCCCGGCCCATCGCGGCAGGTGGCCCATACGAAACCCCTGCTCACAACCGGGCAGATCATTTCCATGAGCTTTGGCTTCCTGGGAATTCAATGCGGTTTTGCCCTTCAGAATTCCAACACAAGCCGCATCCTGCAATCCTTTGGGGCCGACGTCGACCAACTGCCGGCATTCTGGCTGGTTGCCCCGATTATGGGGATGATCATCCAACCGCTTATCGGGCATTACAGCGACCGCACCTGGAACCGGCTGGGACGACGCAAACCCTATTTCCTTACGGGGGCCCTTTTATCTGCCCTTGCGCTGATCCTCCTCCCCAATTCAGGCAGTATGGCCGGGTTCATTCCGGCTTTGTGGATCGGCGGGGGTTTCGTCATGATCATGGATGCTTCTTTTAACGTAGCGATGGAGCCTTTCCGGGCGCTGGTGGCAGACAATCTGCCGGACAGCCAGCGTGCCAAGGGCTTTGCCATCCAGGCTTGTCTCATCGGGATCGGAGCGGTAGGCGGTTCCTATATGACCAGCATCCTGGCCAGGCTGGGTTTTAGCCAGGTGTCGGGTCACAATGGGGTCGCTGACAATATCAAATACTCTTATTACATCGGTTCCACCATATTTATCTTAGCCATTCTAGTGACTGTTTTCTATTCGAAAGAATATCCTCCGGAGGAATATCAACGCTATAATGGGCAAGCCGATGCAAAGCAGGAAAAGGCGGGCCTTGGGCAGATAGTAAAAGATTTTAAAAAAATGCCGCGGACCATGCGTCAGCTGGGGCTGGTTCAATTTTTCAGTTGGTTTGCCATGTTCAGCATGTGGGTATTTACCGGCCCGGCGGTTGCTACCCATGTTTATGGCCTTACCGGTGACTATGTGCACACGAAGGCGGGTAATGATGCGGGCAATATAGTCGGCAATGCCTTTGGCGTTTACAACGGCATTGGTGCTTTGTATGCGCTGTGCCTGACGCCGATGACGCGGCTACTGGGAAGAAAGATGACCCACGCTATCTCTCTTCTTGCAGGAGGGATCGGCCTGATCTCGATATTTTTTGCCCATGGCCAGTGGGGGCTGTACTGCTCCATGATCGGCGTAGGCATTGCCTGGGCCAGCATCCTGGCCATGCCCTACGTCATTCTCAGCAGCAGCATCCCCGCGGGGAAAATGGGCATCTATATGGGCATCTTTAATTTTTTTATCACCCTGCCGCAGATCGTCAACGGTGTGTTTGGCGGCTGGATCGTCAAACACCTCTATGGCGATCAGCCCATCTATTCCATCGTCCTGGCCGGATTCTGCCTGATCGCTGGTGCGGTCTCGGTACTCTTCGTCTATGACGGGGGAGCCATCCGCATCGAACAGGAAAAAGCCGGATTCTTCGCCGATCAACAATCATAAACCCATGAACAAGCTGTTCTTCCTCCTCGCTACGATTATCTCCTTCTCCGCTGCCGCGCAGGAAACTTCCTATGTCCCCGCCACGCCCCATGTTTATCCTACCAACTGGTGGGTCGGCATGAAATACTCGAAACCGGAGCTGATGATCCGCTTCCATGACATCGGTAACGCCGCTTCCGTCACCGTCTCGTACCCCGGCGTCACTCTCACCGAGTGGCACCGCGCAGAAAGCCCAAACTATCTTTTCCTTCATCTGAACATCGCGCCCACCGCGAAACCAGGAGAATTTAGCCTCATTATCCACCCCAAATCCGGGGGCGCCATCCAAATCCCCTACCACCTCCTGGCCCGCCGGAATGGTAACGGTAAAGATTATGCGCAGGGCGTTACCTCGAAAGACTTTATCTACTTTCTTATGCCCGACCGCTTCAGCAATGGCGACCCATCCAACGACCGCGTCGCCGGCCTGCGCGACCAGTCCCTTAACCGTGATTCCATCTTTTTAAGACACGGGGGCGATTTCCAGGGTATTCTCGACCACCTCGACTACCTCCAATCGCTCGGCGTCACCACCCTCTGGATGACACCCGTCATCGAGAATGATATGCCCAACCGCACCGAACACGGCTATGCCTTTACCGACCACTATACCATCGAACCCCGCTTCGGCGGCTCCGAAATGTACAAACGCCTCGCCGACTCCCTTCACAGGAGAGGCATGAAGCTGATCCAGGACGCCGTCTACAACCATGTCGGGCTCTATAACTGGTTTATCCAGGACCTCCCCGAAAAATCCTGGCTTCACCAATGGCCCCAATACACCCAGACCAACTACCGCGACCAACCCCTCTTCGACCCCCACGCGAGCGCCATCGATAAAAAACTCAGCAGCGACGGCTGGTTCACCCGCCAGATGCCCGATCTCAACCAGGACAATCCCGACCTCGCCGAATTCCTCATCGAACACGCCATCTGGACAGTCGAGACCTTCGGCGTCGATGGCTGGCGCATAGACACATATATTTATTGCAGTCTATCGTTTATGAATAAGTGCAACTCGGCGCTCATCGCTGAATATCCACGCATGACCATGTTCGGGGAAGCCTGGGTCCACGGCACAGCCAACCAGGCTTATTTTGTCCGCAACAATTTCAATGTCCCCTTCAAAAGCAACCTGATGGGCGCGGTCGACTTTCAATTGCTATTCTCCGGGATCCAGCCTGCCGTCAAAGACAGCTCCGGCGGGGGTGGGGGGGTGGGCGAGCTCTACAATACGTTAAGCGACGACTTCCTCTACCAGGACCCGACGCGCAATGTCATCTTCCTGGACAACCACGACATGACCCGCTTCTTCTCCGAAATCGGCGAAGACCCCGCCGGCCAAAAGATCGGCATCGAATGGCTCCTGACGGAGCGAGGCATCCCCCAGCTCTATTATGGAACTGAAATTTGTATGGCGGGGATCGATAATCCCGACGGCAATGTCCGACTCGACTTTCCCGGCGGCTGGCCAGGCGATAAAAAGAATGGATTCACCGGTGAAGGGCTTGCACCTTACGAGCTTTCCGTCCAACAGGTCACAAAAACTCTTGGAAATTTCCGCCTGCACTCGAGCGCCCTGAAGACCGGCAAATTAATGCAGTTTGCGCCCCATGGCGATCTTTATGTTTATTTCCGCTACGACGACAAGCAGACCATCCTCTGCGCGATGAATCCCGGTAACAAGCCCCGGCACATCGATTTTAGCCGTTTCAGTGAACGCACCGCCGGCTTCACCAAAGCCGCCGACGTTCTCAACGGACAATTCTACCCATTGGACCAGCCAACCGATATCCCGGCCAGGACCATGTGGGTGTTGGAACTGCAGAAATGATGCGGGCGAACCATCGCGCCCCTACAACATCACCTCCTGCATATATAACCTCCCTTGCTTTCCCCATTCCTTTAGCGACTTCTGGATCGCCTCCATCAATCCGGAATTGGTGACCTTCTTCCCTTTTACTGGCACCGCAACCTGACCTTCGTTTACAGGAGTTGCCTCTACCTTTGTCGCAAACCAGGTGATATGTTCATGCGGCAAGGCCACCCCCAGGATCATTCCCGGAAGCCCGCTAAACGACTCCGGACCGCCTGTAGTCAGGATTTCATCGGTATAAAAGGCCACCACATAGATCGAATCCATGATCATCGCATTCGCCCGGCGACAGTTGAACCCCGCGATCACCCGGGTCTCATCCGTCATCTTCCATTTGATCCGTCGCGCTGTATCCGCCACGAGGAATACCTGCTCAAAAACGGTCTTCTGGCTCACGCTCTTCTGCTGATCTAAGTCGGCGTAAATGACGTTTTGTTGCGCCGGCGGCTGCAAGAAGAACTGGTTCGGCTTATCGGGACTTTCCCGTCCGGGGCTGTACAGCGTCTTGTTCCGCGAAAACAACAGATCGAAATAATCAGTCTTGAACTTATTGCCGATTAGTTTTTTCGAGAACTCTGCCCAGCCCTCGTCATCGGGGTCCCTCGTCGACTCCATCTGCGCATACTGATTTACCCTCCGCTCGAATTCGATCTTCCCCTGCGACAGAAAGATATTGTTTTGGGCCCGCAACGGACGCGCAGCAAAGCCGATCAATACCAGAAAAATACTTACTCTTATCATAAGAGATTCATTTAGTCGTGATCAGTTACCCCGATTCGGCACCGGTATCCCCGCCTTAGTGAAATTCCAGACGACCGAGAACAAAAAATACCGCTTGATCGTACTATACGTGTTTTGCGTAATAAAACTGCTGCTTACATTCCGATTGAACCCGTTATTTTGGTTCAACAAATCATTCACGGCAGCTTTCAACATCAATTGATCGTTCTTCAGTAGTTTCTTCCCGATCCACCCATTCACCAAAAAGACGTTATTATTGGTCGGGAATACCGGCGTCTTCTGCCGGATATTCAGATCGGCATCCCCATGGATCTGTACATGCCAGGGCAAAAAGACATCCGCGCCCGGGTCGATCGAATACGTGAAATATTTTGTGACCAGTTCCGGGTCGTCGCTGGACTTGCTCGTCGTATAGGTCAAATTGGCATTCATGTAAAACTCATACTTTTTTTCCTTTGACTTATATAGACTGAACCCCCCGGTATAACTGCCCGAACGCGTGAGGTTGTTGAAATTATTGACAATGGTCACATTATTGGTTTGATTGAACGATCCGTTTAAATTGAGGCCCAGGTCCGGCCCTTTCAACTTAAAGCCATACCCCAAAAAGGCCCGGATCGAATGGTTGCCACTTACATTTACCGATTGCGTCATCTGCTTTCCTGTCGTATCATTCACATTCAGGCTGCTGCTGATCGCATTCGCGATGAAGGTATAATTGAAGTTGCCATAGATGCTCTGTTCGGTCAGGATATGATAACTGTTATAGCCTACACTGATGCCATTCTGGAACTGCGGCTTCAGCCCGGGGTTACCGATGACGACGTTCAGCGGATTTTCGTTGCTGGCGATCGGCTGCAGCTGCTGCAGGGTCGGCGGTGTTGTATTTCCGTAATAGCGGACAAAGAGCCGGGTCTGCGCTGCAAACTGGTAGCTCAGCGTCGCATTGGGATACCAGTTGACAAAATTCCGCCGCGCCGCGGTATCGGCGACGAGGTCCTTTTGGTGGTAGCTGGCAAACGCGACATCATTTGCCGCCGTCAACCGGAATTTCTTCCGGATCAGCGTATAGGCCAGCCCGCCCCGTTGGGTAAAAATATTGTACTGGTAGTTATTGCTGTACAGAGAGTCCAGCGCATCGTACTTGCCATTCCCGTCCTTGTTGTAGGAATTACGGTCCGAATGCGTGTTGTTGATGGTCACGCCGTAGTCGATGCCCAGGAACATCTGCTTGCCGATCGGCTCGGTATAGGTCAGCCGGGAGTCCAACAGGATATTTTTCGTCAGGTAATTTTTGTACTGATCGATCAGTGAATCCAACTCAGGTGCCCCGCCGCTATAAAACTCCGTATTACTGTATAAATATCCCGACGACGTATTGTCGCTGTAATTCTCCCGCACATTCAACGAAAGTGTTCGCCCCGGCTTGCCCAGCTTCTTGCGCCATAGCAGATTGCTGTTGTATCCGCGATTGTCCCCCACCGTGTTGATCGTTCTGTTATTCTGGTTGACGAGACTGCTGTCGCTGGCCAGGGCCTCGGAATAATCCGCCTCATTGTTGGTCTTATGGTCGCTCCCGCCATCCGCGCTCAGCTTGATCGAAGACGTAGAGTCGATCTTCCATTCATAGACGCCGCTGAAGTTCTGGCGGATGATCTGCCGGTTGAATTTTTGGGACGAATTGCTGTAATAGAAGGTATCCGGGAGAATGTTTTCTGAACTCGTCGCGCTGTTCCCGTTAATCGACAAGTCCATATATTTATAGTTGCCATTGAGCGACAGCGCGTCGTCATTCCATTTGTTGTTGTAATGCAGGCCCCCCGTTTTGACCGCGGGGAAACCTTGCCCTGAATACTGCCCGTTCCAGTCGTCGAGATCGTCGTTATTTCCCACACCGTTAAAGGAGATTGCACCTGTATTGTCGTCTACGTCCAGATTGCTCGCAAAACTCTGCCCATATGTATCGCGGTCCTGCCAGTTGAGGCCCGTTTTGCCCGTGTTGGAGAAGATACCATAGGCCGCCAGCTTTTCCTTCTTTGAAAAATAGTTGGCCATCAGCTCCTCGTCATAATAACCATTTGTCCCTGCGCTGGCGGTGACCCGGCCGAAATAGCCGTTCTTTTTGCTGTCCTTCAACTTCAGATTGATGGTTTTATCGCGCTGCCCGTCATCGATCCCCGTAAAGATCGCCTGGTCGCTCTTTTTATCGTAGACCTGCACTTTGTCCACCATATCGGCCCGGAGGTTTTGGGTCACCAGAGTGGGATCGTCGCCAAAAAACTCCTCGCCATCCACCAGCACCTTTTTCACTGTCTGCCCCTCCGCCGTGATCTGACCGTTGCGGTCTACCTGGAGCCCCGGAAGCCGTTTGAGCAGGTCTTCCACCGTTGCCCCCTCATGGACATGAAAGCTATCGGCGGTGAATTCAGTCGTGTCCCCTTTGATTCGCATCCCGCCTTTACTGCCATTGACCACCACGGCCTGGAGCAAGGTACTCTTCAACACCATCCCGATGGTTGGGATCTTGACAGCGGCGGCGGAATCGACATCGAGCGTATCGACGTAATCGGCATAGCCCGGATACGTGACCAGGATGAGGTAGTGGCCGCCGGGGAGTTTTGAAAGCTGGAAATCACCTGAAGAATTAGATCGGGTATGACGGACCAGGACAGAGTCAGATTTGCGCAAGAGAAGGACGGAACTGTTGGCAAGATTTTTCTTTTCGGCGGTATCGGCAATCTTGCCGCTTACCTGTGCCGTTTGTGCCACAGCTACCGAAGGCAATAAAACCCCGGTGGAAGCAATGAATACACCTATTAGGAAAAGGGCAATTAGTTTGGGCATAATGGATTGATCGTTATGTAAATTATCCTCAAAAACAGGGATATACAAAGCCGAAGCCTTAAATTTACGTTAAAGACAAAAACACCGGGGTTGATGTTGCTTTCCAAACCTCCGGGATGCAAAAAAGTTCGAATTCCATAAAACAATTTCCGTGGAGCAAGCGATCGAAAAAAAATACGAAGACATCCATTTCGTCGACTCGACCAAACCGGTTTGGAACTATTCCCTCTTTACCGAAGAAGATATCCGAAATTTTCAGCAGGGCACGCATTACCGCGTTTACCAGCTGCTCGGCTCCCACCGGGCCACTGTCCTTGGAACCGAAGGTTATTATTTTGCCGTCTGGGCGCCCAATGCCACCGCAGTATCCATTATCGGCAATTTCAATAATTGGACCCCCGATACCCATCCCTTATTTGTCCGGCTGGACCGGTCGGGCATCTGGGAGGGCTTTATTCCGCATTTTCACACCGGGGAGGCATATAAATACCATATCCATGCCTTTGGCGGCGGCACGCTTGACAAAGGCGACCCCTACGCCTGGTTCTGGGAGATGCGCCCCCGCACCGCGTCGATCACCTGGCAACTGGACTATGGCTGGCAGGATGAAGACTGGATGAAGCGCCGAAAGGTCCACAACTCGCTTGAATCCCCCTGGAGTATCTATGAAGTACATCTGGCCAGTTGGATGCGGCCGGATCCTGGCAACGAGGAAAGCTATAACAGCTACGCGCAGTTGCGCGAGCTTCTCGTGCCCTATGTCAGAGAAATGGGCTTTACCCACGTTGAGCTCATGCCCGTCATGGAACACCCCTTCGACGGCAGCTGGGGCTACCAGGGGACTGGCTACTATGCCCCTACCTCGCGATTTGGTGACCCCCAGGGATTCATGGCGCTCGTCGACGCCTTCCACCAGGCCGGCATCGGCGTCATCCTCGACTGGGTGCCTTCCCATTTCCCTTACGACTATCACGGGCTCTACCTCTTCGATGGCGCCAACACCTACGAATACGCCGATATGCGCAAGGGCTTTCACCCCGACTGGAACAGCTATATTTTCAATTATAAACGGGGCGAGGTCAAATCCTTCCTGATCAGCAATGCCCGTTACTGGTTGGACCACTATCATATCGACGGCCTGCGCGTCGACGCTGTCAGCTCCATGCTGAAACTCAATTATTCAAGGAAACAGGGGGAGTGGGAACCCAACGAACACGGCGGCGACGGCAACCTCGAAGCGATCTCTTTTATCCAGGACCTCAATGCGACCTTGTTCCGCGACTTCCCCGATATCCAAACGATAGCTGAAGAAGCGACCGACTGGCCCGGCGTCACCCGCCCAACTTTCACGGATGGACTTGGCTTTGGCATGAAATGGATGATGGGCTGGATGCACGACACCCTCGACTTCTTCGAACTTGACCCAGTCTTCCGCGGCAATAACCAGGACAAATTCACCTTTTCAATGGCGTACTATTATGACGAAAACTTCGTCCTCCCTCTTAGCCATGACGAGGTCGTACACGGCAAATCCCCCATGCTTTACAAAATGCCGGGGGACGAATGGCAAAAGGCGGCGAACCTGCGCCTGCTCTATACGTATATGATGACTCATCCCGGTGGCAAACTGCTGTTCATGGGCAATGAGTTCGGTGCCACTACCGAGTGGAACTATAAGACCGAGCTCCCCTGGAGCCTTCTGAAGTTTCCCAATCACCGCGGCATCAAGGACTGTTACCGCGATCTCAACCACCTCCTTACCGGCGAGCCGGCCCTGCACGAGAACCAGTTCAATGTCTTCGGCTTCGAATGGGTTGACCTCCAGCATCGCAGCGAAAGCGTCGTCTGTTACCGTCGCAAGGGCCGCAATTCTTCTGACGACCTCCTTATCATCCTAAACCTAACGCCTGTCGTCCGCCGCGACTGGCGCGTCTACGCCCGCGGAAAACCCCAATGGCGCGAGATCTTCAACAGCGATGACCGCAAGTACTGGGGCACCGGCGATACCAATAATCCTCTCATCCCTGTTAAACTGATCGACGAGACCGACGACGGCTATGAACTCATCGTTCACCTGCCTCCGCTGGCGGGGATCGTGCTAAAGTAGCAAATATGGACATCATCACCAGAACGCTCAGCAGAAAGCCCAGTCCGGCTACCGCAGGCATGCCCAGCCGCCACTCAAAAAAAAGCCAGTTGCTGGCGCCGGTGAAGCCAGCAAGAATATAACAGCAGGCAATGATAAGTCCCCATCGTCGTGCTAGCGACCCCGTGAGCCAGTAAAAAAAGGCCGCAATTAATATCTGTTCGGCGATAAAACTATACCACCCGCGCTCAAGAAAAAAGCGGGATAGAGGATTGCCCTCATGTACCAGCTGCGAATGCTGTAAATACCCGGTCGGTTGCCCCAGCACCGTAACCGCCATGTCGGTAAAAATGGCAAACACCATCGTCGCACGCAGTCCGCCTAAAGTGCCGGGGCCGCCGTGACGATCGAAAACCAGGAAGACAATCGCGGCGGCCAGCGCCAGGCCGTATACGAAGGGTCCCTGGAGGCCCAGACCCCAATGCACCGCGAGCCAATTGGAGGCACTGTAAAAATTGCAAAAAATTGCGGTGAACGCTATAACAACTGCCAATCTTCGCGGCAGCGACGACATTAGCCAGAGTAAAATCAGCAGATAAGCCGCACTGGCTACTAAATAAGGCCACCAGCCACTGCCGATAAAGAAATCAAAACTGTGATTGGTGGGGTTATTAATAGACAGGCCATCCCCTCGCATGGCCATCGCCGGGTTATGCCAAAACGATGCCGGTTGGCCGGCCAGCGTGACGATCACGGTAGACACTATCGTCGCAGCGGCTACCCACCGCAGGCGTCTGACCGTCATGTCGGCATTTGAATTTGGTAGCATGGTCTATTCTATTGTCTTTGTTTACCTCCCTACATCCGCTCTGGCATCCTTATCCCCAACAACCCGAGCGCCGATCGCAACACGCCCGCTGTCAGCTGCGCCAATTGCAACCTCAGCGCCTTTTTCTCCGGCGTCTCCGCCCCCGCAATCGAGTGTACATTATAGAAGGAATTGAACATCTGTGCCACCTGGAACGCATACGTCGTTATCACCGATGGATTCATCTCCTCACCCGCCTGCACGACGACAAGCGGATACTTCTCCAACACTACGATCAACGCCTTTTCAAGCGGCAATAGCCCTTCTCCAACCGGCCCCGCCAAAAACACCGACCCCTCCTTTCTAAAGATCGACCGTATCCGCGCATACGCATATTGGATAAACGTCGCCGTATATCCGTGCAGATCGATCGACTCTTCCGGATTGAACAGCATCCGTTTCTTCGGGTCCACCCGAAGCAGGAAAAACTTCAACCCGCCCAACCCGATCGTCTCATACAATTCATCCAACTCGGAAGCAGCGAACCCCTCCGTCTTTCCCTGCTCGATCGTTTTTCTCTCCGCCTCCCGATGCATTTCATCCAATATCTCATCCGCGTCGACGACGGTCCCTTCTCTGGTCTTCATCCTCCCCGTCGGTAATTCCACCATTCCATAGCTTAGATGGAATATGCCGTCCGCCGAAGGCAGCCCCAGCTTCTGACAGATCAGCTTCAAAACTTTGAAATGATAGTTCTGTTCGTCGCCCACCACATAAACGCTGCGATCCGCCCGGAACTCATCGTACCGTTCCACTGCCAGACCGATATCCTGCGTGATGTAGACCGCCGTGCCATCCCGGCGTCGCACGATCTTTTGATCGAGGCCGTCCGCGCATAAGTCAATCCACACGCTGCCATCCTCCTGTTGATAGAAAACTCCCTTTTTCAATCCCATTTCCACCAGTTTCTTTCCCAGGATATAGGTATTGCTTTCATAATAGATCTTGTCAAAATCACTGCCGATGCGGGCATAGGTCGCATCGAAACCCGCATAGACCCAGCTATTCATCGTCTTCCAGAGCTCGATCACGTCCGGTTTGCCCGCCTCCCAATCCACCAGCATTTGCTGCGCCTCCTTCATGATCGGCGCCTCCTTTTCCGCTTCCTCTTTGGACTTCCCACCCGCCACCAACTGCTCAACTTCCTTCTTATACTGTTCGTTGAAAAGTACATAGTAATCTCCGACAAAATGATCTCCCTTCATCCCGGTGTCGGAAGGCGTGGCCCCCGCCGCAAACCATTTCCACGACACCATGCTCTTGCAGATATGGATGCCGCGGTCGTTGGCGATACAGGTCTTCACGACCTCATACCCGTTGGCTTTGCTGATCTCCGCAACACTCCAGCCCAGGAAATTGTTCCGCAGATGTCCCAGGTGCAAGGGCTTGTTCGTATTCGGCGACGAATATTCGATCATCACCTTTCGTCCGTTTGGTACCCGCCGCCCAAAAGAGGCATCGTTCCAATTCTCCGCCAAAAAATCCAGCCAGCGGCTGTCGGCGATCGTAAGGTTCAAAAAACCCTTGATCACATTAAATCCGCCGACTAATCCCGGAAACTCCTTCATCAGCGATTGACCCAGTTCGTTGCCCAACGCTTCCGGTGATCGCTTCAATGGTTTGACCAACGAAAACAACATGACCGTATAATCGCCCTCGAACTCGGATTTCGTTTCGTTAATGGGGATATCCCCGTTCTCCGGTGAAAATTGATAGTTTGTCGATAGAACCTGCAGGGTGGCTGCTTTGATCTGGCTGATGATATCCATGTGGCTGCAAAAATACAACAGGATCGCGAATTGTAGGCGATTTGTCATTATCTTCGCGCTATAAGGCAGTCGACTTTATGGTCAAAAAGTGGATCACCGAATTCATTGATTTTTTCTACCCCCCATTCAGCAAGCTGATGCCCATTCAAACCTTCCGCTACGCAGTCTGCGGAGGCACGAATACCTTGCTGGATATTTTTATGTATTGGTTCAGCTATCACTTCATCCTTCATGAGCACAACACAAATCTGCGACTTTTCACTGCGTCGCCCTATGAATTATCGGTGGTTATCGCTTTCAGCATCAGCTTCCCAACCGGGTACCTGCTCAATAAGAATATCGTTTTTCCGCAGTCGATCCTGCACGGCCGCGTTCAGTTGTTCCGATATTTCCTATTGGTCTGTATTTGTCTTTTCCTAAACTATATTTTCATAAAGCTCTTCGTCGAACAGGCTCACCTTTACCCTACTGTCGCCAAGATCTTCACCACGGTCATTGTCGTCTCCTTCAGCTATCTCACCCAAAAGCATTTCACCTTTAAATCGGAGCCGGCGAACAACGCTGCCGCTCCCGGATCCGTACCGTTCACAAATGCAGGAACCGCCGATCAGTCGCTTCCGGTGAAATAGCCCCACGAAAACACTAATGCTCCTTCGGCTGTGTCATACTGAACCAATTCCCTACCCCGTCGGTGATAATCGCCTCGATGCCGTAGAACTGCTCCTTCGGCTCCCCCTTGAACACCACCCCCTTCGCCTTCAATTCTTCATAAGTCGCCCGGCAATCCGGCGTCTGTAGCACGCCCGCACCCAGCGCGCCTTTTTCCAGCAGAAGACGGAATGCCTTTTTGGTGTCCTCTTCATATCCCATCGCCTCCGATGAGAGCGGGGCCAGGATGGCGATCTGTAAGTCGGGCTGCTCCGGTGGCGTAACTGTCAGCCAGCGAAAGCCGTTCTCCATTTTCTGATCCATAGATACTTTGAAACCCAGCTTGTTCACATAAAAATCGTAGGCTTTGTCCTGGTCGAGTACAAAGAAAGTAGCATGCGAGACTTTGGTGATCATAAAGAAATGTTTTAGACCATAAAACTACTTCTTCGCCGCCAACCCGGCTTCTCGATTATTGCTTTTCTCACCCGTGATCTCCGCTATGAAACAGAAAGGGATCACCCGCCTCGGCTGCTCTTCCGCCTTCGCCCGCGATAGTTTCGAGGCCTCCCGGTACTCGCCTGGCGCCACCCCGATCTCCTTTTTGAACAGCAGGCTGAATGACCCTATACTCTCAAATCCCACCTGCATACAAACCTCCCCAACCGTACAATCCGCCGCAGCCAGGATCCGCTGGGCGCGATCAATGCGCTTAAATGTCAAATACTGGTGCGGCGTCCGCTTATAAATGCGCCGAAACAGCCGGTGAAAATGATACCGCGACAGACAGGCCTCACCGGCAATGGCATCCAGATCGATCGGCAAATCAAAATGTTCGTCGATGAACAGCTTGGCATCTATGATCTTTTTATATATGTCCAAGGTGATCGGCATATTCAAATTTAATGTATTTCAAATGCTTGTAGAAATTGATTGGCACAATTTTAGGGGCGGGTGGTGAGTATAATTACATGATCACAGTTATAATACCCGCCTTTAACGAAGAGAAGACCATCCGCCAGGTTATCCGCCAGGCCAAACGGAACAAACTTGTCAATGAGATCATTGTGGTCGACGACCTCTCCACCGATCATACTGTCGCCGAAGCTGCTGAAGAGAATGTCAAAGTGATCACCCCTACCCACACCGGGAAAGGGGAGTCGATGCGCGAAGGATTGCTTATGGCCAGGAACGAGATCCTCGTCTTTCTCGAACCCGATCTTCCCGACTACGACAAGGACATCGTCGGCCTCCTTACGGCGCCGCTCATAAAGGATGAAGCCGATTTCGTGAAATCCTACTTTGAGCGGCCCGCGGGCCGTGTCGCAGAGATCCTCGTCAAGCCGATGCTGGAATTCTTCTTTCCGCACCTGCTTGAATTTCGCCAGCCGCTCAGTGGGATGATCGCCGGGAAAAAGAACATCTTTCAAAAGGTCGAATTCGACAACGACTATGGAGTTGATATCGGCCTGCTCATCGATATGCACCAGGTACGGGCCCGGATCAAAGAGGTCTGCATCGGCGAGGTGGAGAACGACGGGCACCCCCTCCACGTCCTCGGTCGCATCTCCAAACAAGTCGCCAACGCCATCCTCAAACGCGTCAATATATTCGACCTTGGCCGCCGCCAGGAGGAGGGGAGCCCCATGATGCGCGAACAGGTCGAATTTGCGCTGAAGGAGATGGACCGCCAGCCAAAGAAAATGATCGTTTTCGATATGGACAACGTCCTCCTTCAAGGGAGTTTTATCCAGGCCGCGGCAAAGCAATTCGGGTTTACCAGAGAGCTGACGGATATCCTCCAACAACCCAAAAGCAATTTCATCAAGACCCAGAAGATCGCCCGCCTCCTCGAAGGCCACAGCTTCGCCGAGTTGATCGACGTAGTGGAGTCCATTCCACTGGTGGGCGATGCCGTCCAGACCATTCGTGAGCTCCAGTTCCGCGGCTACGTCTGCGGCATCATCAGCGACAGCTACCATTCCATCGCCAACCATATAAAAAACCTACTCGGCCTCGACTTCACGCTCGGTAACGAGCTCGAATTCCAGAAGAGCGTAGCCACCGGAGAGGTCCGTATCCCCTCACAGCTCCTCAGGGACCGCTTTAGTCAGTGCGACCACGACCACTGCAAATCCAATATGTTTCAATACATTCTGCACCGTTTTGGCATCAGCCTGGCAGACGCGGTGGCAGTCGGCGACAGCGAAAGCGACATTTGTATGGTCAAAATGGCGGGAACCGGCATTTCCTTTAATTCCACCACGCCCAATCTCGACCAGGTGGCAGATTACGCGTTCCGCGACGCTTCCCTCCAACCGGTACTGGGCGTGGCGAGGTGACAAACCTGCCATTTTTTCACTTTTGGGTGCGTGGCATAATGATTGTCAATACCTTTCTGCACAATACAAATCAGATAAATAATTTAAATATGGGAAAAATTATCGGAATTGACCTTGGCACCACGAATAGTTGTGTAGCCGTAATGGAAGGTAATGAGCCCGTTGTCATCGCCAATGACGAAGGGCGTAGAACGACCCCTTCCATAGTCGCTTTCCTTAAGAATGGGGAAAGAAAGGTCGGGGATCCCGCCAAAAGACAGGCGATCACGAATCCCGTGAATACGATCATGTCTGTTAAACGTTTCATGGGCCGTCGTTTTGACGAAGTCACCAATGAGATCACCCACTGGAGCTATAAGGTCGTCAAAGGAGACAACAATACGGTGCGGATCGACATCGACGGCCGCCTGTATACGCCGCAGGAGATCTCCGCGATGATCCTGCAAAAGATGAAAAAGACCGCGGAAGATTATCTCGGCCAGGAAGTATCTGAAGCCGTAATCACCGTTCCGGCTTATTTCAACGACGCTCAGCGTCAAGCCACCAAGGAAGCCGGTGAGATCGCCGGACTGAATGTCCGCCGGATAGTCAATGAACCAACGGCCGCCGCACTCGCCTACGGCCTCGACAAGGCAGGCAAGGACGAGAAGATCGCCGTATTTGACCTCGGTGGTGGGACCTTCGATATCTCCATCCTCGAACTGGGCGATGGCGTATTCGAAGTGAAATCCACCAACGGTGACACGCACCTCGGCGGTGACGACTTTGATAAGAAGGTTATGGACTGGCTGGCCGATGAATTCAAAAAGGACGAGAACGTCGACCTGCGCAAAGATCCGATGGCTCTCCAGCGCTTGAAAGAAGCCGCAGAAAAGGCCAAGATCGAATTGTCCTCTTCCACCGAAACGGAGATCAACCTGCCCTATATCACCGCGGTGGATGGCGTGCCCAAACATCTGGTGAAGAAGCTGACTCGCGCCAAATTCGAACAACTGGCTGACAGCCTGTTCGAACGCTGTCTCAAGCCCTGCGAACAGGCCCTTAAGGACAGCGGCATCAGCGCTTCCGCGATAGACGAAGTGATCCTGGTGGGCGGCTCGACCCGTATCCCCAAAGTACAGGAGATCGTTGAGAAATTCTTCGGGAAGAAACCTAACAAGAGTGTCAACCCGGATGAAGTAGTCGCCGTCGGCGCCGCGATCCAGGGCGCCGTACTGACCGGCGAAGTGAAGGACGTGCTGCTTCTCGACGTAACCCCGCTTTCGCTGGGCATCGAAACGATGGGCGGTGTCATGACACGCCTCATTGAATCCAATACAACCATCCCGACCAAGAAATCGGAAACCTTTTCCACCGCCAGCGACAACCAGCCCGGCGTACAGATTCATGTCCTGCAGGGCGAACGGCCGATGGCCAACCAGAATAAGAGCCTGGGTACTTTTAACCTCGATGGCATCCCCCCGGCCCCGCGCGGGCTGCCGAAGATCGAAGTCACCTTCGATATCGATGCCAACGGGATCCTCCATGTTACGGCAAAGGATCAGGGTACCGGCAAGGAACAAAAGATCCGTGTCGAAGCCGGCAGCGGCCTCAACAAAGAAGAGGTCGAACGCATGAGGGCCGAAGCAAAGGCCAACGAAGCTACCGACAAAGCTGCCCGCGAAAAGGTCGACAAGGTCAATCAGGCAGACAGCTTGATCTTCCAGACCGAAAAACAGCTGAAAGAATATGGCGACAAACTTCCGGCTGATAAAAAGGCCCCGATCGAAACGGCGCTTAATAAGCTGAAAGATGCGCACAAGTCACAGAACCTTCCCGCCATCGACAGCGCTATCACGGAAATGAACAACGCCTGGACCGCGGCCAGCGAAGAGCTCTACAAGGCTACTCAGCAAGCCGGCGGCGATGGCACTCATGGCTCTGGGGGATTTGGGGGACAGGGAGGCCAGCAAGCCGGACCCAACGGCGGCCATGAAGCCCATGCCGGCGGCGGTGAGAATGTCACGGACGCCGAATTCGAAGAAGTTAAATAGGCCTGGTTTTAAGACGTACAAAATTAGAATTTTCGATACCCGGAAGCCCCGCCATCGCGGGGCTTCTTTTTTTGATAATATAAAGCGCCTCCAAAGCGATCCTCACGAAAGACTTGCCTCAATTGTTTTTGTGTAAAGTATTGTAAATCCACTCATTGTTACCTTAACTTTTTTGAACCAACCAGTTGGAATATCCCAAAATATTGGTAACTTTGCATCCGAAATCGAGCAACTACTAAAACGATTTAGTGCCCCGACAATAAGAGATCTCTGCCGACACACTTCTTTCAACGATTCTAATGTGTTCACTTCTCTCCCGGTTAGCTCGAATAACATATAGATTAATTAAAACAGATAGTTATGAAAAGTGACATTATGCACTCCCGTGTGCAATTGGAAAAAAACATCCTTGACCGATTGGTAACAGAAGTACATGAAACGGTAGCGACGGATGTTCAGTTCCCGAACGCAAAGCGGACCCCAGGTTTTGGTCTGCTCAACCTGTGGAATATGAGGCGAAACAGCCGGTCTGCGCGCCACGCAATTAAACAACCTCGCATCGTTACCGGTTTCGGTTTCTAATACTACTTGGTTATGGTTTAGGATGTAGGACCGAGCCCGCAAAGCGGGCTCTTTTTTTTTGCGCAGACCCGCCAACCCTTCGCGCCGGGCGAAGCCCGGCGCGGCCCCCTAAATAATCCCCATCTTCTTCATGAGGAACGACGCATTCCTGTTCCGCGCGATCCCGCGCTGCAACCGATAATTGAAGTATAAATTCCCCGCCTCGATCACACTCTCGAAACAAAAATTCGCCACCACGCCCGGCAGCTCACCCTCCAACGCCCCCAACGCCAGATCATGTGTCGCAAACAACGACAGACACCGATACCCCGCCAGCTTTCTTGCAAACTGCTCCGAACCGTAGGTCTTGTCCTCCGAATTCGTGCCGCGCAGGATCTCGTCGATCAGCACCAGGGTAGGGGCCCCCGTCTCCAGCGAAGCGACGATCTGCTGCAGCTTCTTCAACTCCGCCATGAAGTAGGAAGTTTGCTCCTGCAGGGAATCACTGATCCGAAGCGAGGTCAGCACCTGCATCGGCGTGAACGAGAACGCCACCGCACAGACCGGCGACCCGGATTGCGCGAGCAACAGGTTTACGCCGATCGTACGCAAGAAAGTGGTCTTCCCGGACATATTCGAACCCGTCACCAGGATCAGCTTCTCGTCGAATCCGATCCTAAAGTCATTGGCTACCCGCCGTTTCCCGGGGATCAACGGATGCGCCAGCTGTTCAGCCTCGAGGAACAACTCACCCCCTTCATTCACTGCCGGGTATATAAAACCCGGATGATTGAATGCAAACGTCGCCAGCGAATTCAGCGCTTCGATGTTGCCCACCGCCTCGATCCATCCAGGGAACTTTGCCCGATACCGCGCCTTCCATCGCTCCAGCGCCACCATGCATTGCAGGTCATAAAAAATTAGACTATTCAGGAAAATGAACACCAGCAGATTTAGCCGTTGATCGAAGAAGGACGTCAGCCGGGACAACCGCCGGATAGCCTCATGCGCCTCCCGGGCCTGCCCGCGAAGCCCCTCCAGCAGCACCGATCTGCCCGTCTCTACACCGCTGAAAGTGGAAAGGATATCCGCGTATTGCTCAAACACGGCCTGCTTATGCCCGATCAGTTGATGCTGCCGTTGAACGTATTTGGAAAAATAACCGGTAATGACCCAGCTGACCGCAACGGAAAGTACCACCGGTTTATAATTGCCCTCCGAAAACCCATACAATAAGAGTAGCACATTCACCACGGTCATCACCCCCAGCAGGATCCCTAACCCGACCCGGCGATAGATCCGCGAATCCCCATTCAGCCAGACCGCCAGTGTCCGAAGGTCCCTGCCTTGTGAAGGAAGTCCCTCGCCCTTCTGAGCTCCCGCCAGCAGCCCTTTTGCCGTCAGCAACTGCCGCCGCTCGTCCTGATTCGCCAACCCTCTCACCGCCTGCTGCCGCTCCCGGATTAGACCCGGCGCGGGGAGAGACTGTCCCAGCCACCCCGCCAACGCCTCGGTCCCATGCAGCGTCGTCGTCCGGTTCAGCGTTTGGAAGACCGACAAGGGGCCGTAGATATCCAGATCGTCCCCATAGCTTACCCCGGCCAAAAATTCCTTCCCATCCGGGAATCCATTCGGCTCCCCTCCCAATACCGCCAGCTCATTGGCATTCACAAACACCAGCTTCTCCCAAAGCAGCCGCTGGTCCTTCAGCTTGAAATACCAACCGACCGCCCCGATGAATCCAGCAGCTAACACCAATGCCACGAGGGCCCACGACATCGAATAGTCCAGGATCAGCTCGCAGACTGCACCCACAAGCCCGGCAAAGACCAGCAGCCGCAATCCCGACACGGCATTCGTCTTCCGCCGGATCTGCGCCAAACGATCGTTACAGGCTCCGATCTCGCTGGTATAGTAACTAATGACGTCCATAACTCGGAATAAAAATGCCACCTGCGCGTACAAGTGGCATTCTATATTGATTAAATAGTATACTTAAATGATATCGAGCGCCTTCACAAAGAAGGTGCCGGCAAAAGGCAATATCAACGTCAGATACTCAAAATGTGACGAGATAGCCCAAACGAACATCGCCGCTGAAATCAAAAACATGACCCAAAATATCCCGGTATTTTTCTTTTGCCGTTCCATGAATGCTGTTTTGTTAGACTATTTTTACGAAATTAGGTCAATTACCTCAAAAAGTCACCGTTTTCCATGATCCATAATCGAAAAATTAGTCTAAATTAGCGGATAATGTAAAAAGTACACATTAGGTACACATTATTGATTGCCTGCTTTAAGAAAAAGTTGCTGACATAACCATGAAGATCGATTTCTATTTACGTTTCTATACGCAGCCCGGACAATCCATATGGCTTTCAGGGAATTGGACCGTGCTCGGCGAAGATGATCCTGAAAAAAGTTACCCATTACAATACGTCAACGGAGATTTTTGGCACGCCAGTATGGAATTCGATCCCTTCCCGGTTGAGCCGCTATTCTATCACTATATCCTAAAGGGGCAGGATGGAACGTTGACCGAAGAAGGAGGCACCGACCGGCGCCTCAGCGCCCCCCGGCCCGAGATCGTCGAAGTCCAGGTCATCGACACCTGGGACTATGCCGGGGAATATGAGAACGTCTTTTATACCTCGCCCTTCCGCGAAACCCTGCTGCCGCATCACAAGGCAACAAAAAAAGGCCGGCGCCACACCGATCATACCCATGTCTTTCGTGTCAAAGCCCCCCTGCTGAAAGAGGTAGAAACCCTTTGCCTTCTGGGCAGCGGTAACGCGCTGAAGGAGTGGAACCAGCAAGATCCCATCCACCTTCTGCCGGAAGGTGATTGGTGGACGGCTTATTTGTCCATTCCGCCGGAAAACTTTCCCATCGACTACAAATACGGTATCTGGAATAAAAAGGCCAAAGAATTCCTCCGCTACGAATCCGGTCCCAACCGGAACCTGCCTGGCGACGCCCGCCCTAATAAGGTCAGCATTCTCCACGACGGTTTCGTTCACGAACCCAATACCGATTGGCATGGCGCCGGGGTCGCGATCCCCGTCTTCAGCCTGCGCAGCGAAAACTCCCTCGGGGTTGGAGAATTCTCCGATCTCAAATTGTTGATCGACTGGGCTGTCAAATGCGGCCTGCGCCTGGTCCAGATCCTTCCCGTCCAGGATACCACCGCCACTTATACCTGGCTCGACTCCTATCCCTATGCCGCTATCTCCGCCTTTGCTCTGCATCCCATCTACCTCAACCTCGAAAAATGCGCCGGGAAGAAATATGCGAGCCTCGTCAAACCGCTAAAAAAGCGTCAAAAAGAACTCAATAGCCTTCCCGATCTGGACTACGAGAAAGTGATTCGGATTAAATTATTGACAGTTAAGGAGCTATACGAGCTTCAGAAAGAAGAATTCAATGAAGACCCCGATTTCCTGGAGTTCTTTGAAGGAAACAGCGCCTGGCTGGTGCCCTATGCCGCCTTTTGCTATCTCCGGGACAAACACCAAACCTCCGATTTCACGACCTGGACCGTCCATAGCCGCTATAACGCCGACGCGATCGGCGAGTACACGGCTCCGGGTACCCCGCATTACGACGCCATCTCTCTCCAATATTTTATCCAGTACCATCTTCATCTCCAGCTTCGTGACGCCGTCGACTATGCCCACGCGCATGGAGTAGTGCTGAAAGGGGATATCCCCATCGGCATCTACCGCTATAGTTGCGACGCCTGGATGGAGCCCCGCCTCTATCACATGGACCAGCAGGCCGGAGCACCGCCGGATAATTTCGCCATCAAAGGCCAAAACTGGGGTTTCCCGACCTACAACTGGGAAGAGATGCGCAAGGATGGCTATGGCTGGTGGAAGCGGCGCTTCGAACATATGCGCAACTATTTCGACGCCTTCCGCATCGACCATATCCTCGGCTTCTTCCGGATCTGGAGCATTCCTAAGGACGTCGTCGAAGGCATTCTCGGCCATTTCGACCCTGCCATCCCGATCTATCGTGTCGAGTTCCGGGAACGTAATATCTGGTTCGAACCGGACCGTTATACCAAACCCTTTATCAACGACGCGGTCCTCTGGGAGATCTTCGGTCACGATACCGATTTTGTCAAAACCAATTTCCTCGAACCACGCCCCAATTCGATGTACGCGCTCCGCAAGGAATACAGCACACAGCGATGTATCGACAATTGTTTTCAAAAGCGCGAGCGCTCAGCCTTCAACGACCGCATTCGCACCGGCCTGTTCGACCTGGTATCCAATGTCATCCTCCTGGAGATCGAAGGTTCTGGCCACCAGCAATTCCATTTCCGGATCGATATGGAAAATACCCCCTCCTTCCGCTACCTCGAATGGCATACGCAGGAGCAACTGAAAGACCTTTACATAAACTATTTTTATGTCCGCCAGGATGGCTTTTGGGAACAAGAGGCGCTGCATAAGCTGCCTGCCCTGAAGCGGGCCACCAATATGCTCGTGTTCGGGGAAGACCTCGGCATGGTCCCACGCTGCGTGCCCGATGTCATGCGACGTTTAGGTATTCTCAGCCTGGAGATCCAACGGATGCCCAAGAACCCCGCCCGGGAATTCTCCCATCCCTCCGAAGCGCCCTATCTCTCCGTTGTGACCCCGTCCACTCATGATATGAGCACGATCCGCGGCTGGTGGGAAGAAGACCGGGTAAAGACCCAGCGGTTCTTTAACAACGAACTGGGACAGTGGGGCGACGCGCCGCAATTCTGCGAGCCCTGGATCAACCGGGCCGTTATCCTGCAACACCTCAATTGCCCGGCGCAATGGTCCATTTTTCAGCTCCAGGATATCATGGGGATGAGCGAGACCTTTCGACGCGAGAACCCCAGCGACGAACGCATCAATATCCCTGCTGACCCCCACCACTACTGGCGGTACCGTATTCACCTGACCCTCGAAGAGCTGCTGGAGGAAAAGGCCTTCAATTCCGGCTTTCGGGAAAACATAAAAGCCAGCGGGAGATGATCCCACCGGCCTTTGTTTGCACCTATTGATTTACTGACTTAAAATGATTTTGAAAAGCCCCGCGCGGTTTAGTTGATCTTAACGAAAGGTTCAACGAAGGAGAAGGAACCGGTCTGGCTGCTTACTTTCAGAATATAATTACCAGCCCGCAGGTTATTGATCGCGACCGTCTGCAGATTGCTGCCGGCCTGAACTTCCTGCTGCGTATTCAGCATCACTACACCGGTCATGCTATACACCTGAACCAGGACCGGCTCGGCAGAAGCTGAATTGATCGTATAATTCATGGTAGAAACGGCAGGATTGGGGTAGATCGCCATCTTAGCTTCAGCAGCCTGTGCATTTTGAAGCATGATTACCTTGGAATAACGCTGATCACCGGTCAAATCCACTTCACGAAGCCGGTAAGAGTTGGTGCCCGGCAGCATATTGGGGTCAGAGAAAGAATACGTAGTCGTGTTGCCGTTGTTGATACCCATAACCACCGCGATGGAATCGAAACCACCATCGGTCCCTGCACGCTCGATTACAAACCACTTGCTGTTCGTTTCATTTTCCGTTACCCAGGCCAGGTCGGCGACAACACCCTGTACTGAACCGGTAAAGCTCATCAGCAGCGAAGGAGTCGTGCTGGTAGATTCAGCTTCCTGTGCAAAAGTCTTGTTCGAAGCGACCAGGGCCGTTGCAAGGATCAGAGCGGAAAAGGTGAGTTTCGATTTCATACAGGTTCGGATTAATACTTTGATGCCATGTATAGTATCAAAAAAATGCCAAATCCCATCTAGTTAATAATCATCAAATTGTGGGCTCTGATGGCGAGTGATCCTTCCCTGGATGGGAATTCTGTTCTCAATTAGGCAAAATATTAGGGAAAACACCTATTATCACCAGTAATTTCCGCAGCCACGCGATCCGGCGGAATCCGCTAATTTTGCGTCCCATGACCTGTAACTACCATTCTTATAACCTGGCATTCCGTCACCCTTTTACAATTTCCCGCGGCACCAAAACGCACCAGCCGACCCTCATCGTCGAGCTCTCCCACAACGGTCTCACCGGCTACGGCGAAGCCCCGGCCATCTCCTATTATCATATCCCCGTGGAAAAGATGATCGCCGACCTCGAGGCGAAACGCCCTTTCATCGAGAAATTCGCCCTCACCGACCCGGAGCGCTACTGGCATTACCTGCACCATCTATTTCCCGACAACCCCTTCCTGGTTTGTGCGCTGGACATCGCCGCGTGGGACCTTTTTGGCAAGCTTCGCGGGCAACCCCTGTATAAGTTATGGCGTCTGGATCCGGCCAGGGCCCCCCTGACCGACTATACGATCGGGATCGATACCATCGGGAAGATGGTGGAGAAAATGAAGGAATTCCCCTGGCCGATCTATAAGATAAAGCTCGGTACCTCAGAGGACCTCGCGATCGTCGCTGCCCTGCGCGAGCAAAGCAAGGCGATCCTCCGTGTCGACGCCAACGCGGGTTGGACCCTGGCCGAAGCGCGTAAAAAGATCCCCCGCCTCGCGGAATTGGGCGTGGAATTCGTAGAACAGCCGCTGACAAAGGAGGACCGCGAAGGCATGGCTATCCTGTTCAAGGAATCCGCCCTTCCACTGATCGCCGACGAGTCCTGCGTCCGCGAAGAGGATGTGGAAACTTGCGCCGGCCATTTCCACGGCATCAATATCAAACTGACAAAATGCAGCGGCATCACTCCGGCCCGGCGAATGATCCAACACGGGAGATCGCTCGGGATGCAGGTCATGGTCGGCAGCATGAATGAAAGCAGCATCGGGAGCGCTGCGATCGCTCACCTGCTGCCCTACCTGGATTATGTCGATATGGATGGACCGCTCCTATTGAAAGAAGACCTGGCCACCGGCCTCGAATTCCATGACGGCAAAGTTACTATCCCGGAACGGCCCGGTCTCGGCGTCGAGTACAAAGGATTGTTTATCAAAAATTGACGTAGATTCGACACTTATGTCCCTTACTTCCCTCGTAAAAGACAGATATAACCGGTTGTTCCCGGGCGCCGATCCCCTGATCATCCGGTCGCCCGGCCGCGTCAACCTGATCGGCGAGCACACGGACTATAACCAGGGCTTCGTTTTACCCGCCGCAATCGACAAAGCGATCTACCTCGCCATAGGCCCAAGATCAGACAACGAGATTCATCTTTTTTCGGTCGACCTGGAGCAACACTTTACCTGTGCCCTCGACCTCCCCGAACCCTCCCCGCTGCATTGGCCCAACTACCTCCTCGGTGTCGTCCAGCAGTTCCAACAAGCGGGCCGGCCGCCGCAGGGTTTCAATTGTGTGTTCGCCGGCGATATCCCCCTGGGATCCGGGATGTCCTCTTCCGCCGCCCTCGAGTGCGCAACGGCTTTCGCCCTAAACGACCTCTTCAGTCTTGGGCTCGACAAGCTGACGATGGTACGGTTGTCACAGCGCGCAGAGAACGTTTATGTTGGCGTCCAGTGCGGCATCATGGACCAGTTCGCCAGCCTGTTCGGCCTCCGTGGCCAGGTCATCCGCCTCGACTGTCAAAGTCTCGACTACGCGTATTTCCCCTTCCACCTCGAAGGCATCCGGATCGTCTTGCTCGATACCAATGTCAAACATTCCCTTGCCTCTACCGAATACAATACCCGACGCCGGCAATGCGAAACGGGCGTACGGCTGATCCGTATTTATCACCCCGAAGTCTCCAGCCTCCGCGACGTCACCCTGGGGATGCTCGACCGTTTTGTGGCCCCTGTCGATGAACTGGTATACCGGCGCTGTCGTTTTATTGTTGGAGAGAATGCCCGCCTTCTGGCAGCAACCGAAGACCTGCAAAACGGCGACCTCGCCGCCTTCGGCAGGAAGATGTTCGAGACCCACGAAGGCCTCAGCCGCGAATACGAGGTCAGTTGTAGGGAGCTGGATTTCCTGGTGGAACAGGTCAGAAACGAACCCGCCGTGATCGGCGCGCGCATGATGGGCGGCGGATTCGGCGGCTGCACGATCAACCTCGTCAGGGAATCGGCCATCGACAACCTCGTGGAAAGGATCACCCCCGTATACCGCAAGGCCATGGAAAAAGAAATGAAGGTGTATGTAGCCCGGATCGAAGACGGCACCTCACGCATAAACCCATAATGATTGCTATATGAACAAGCTGCTATTCGTTTTCTCCGTCGTCCTGATGGCCGGCTGCGGCAATAATCAACCTGCCGCTCCCGCCGTCGATACAACAACCGCAAAAACCCCCACCGCCGTGAGTTTGCTCCCCAACCCGGATAACTTCAGGGATACGGTAGACGGGAAAACGGCCGGGCTCTATTTCCTGAACAACAGCAACCTGACCGCCGCCATCACCAACTATGGGGCGCGGGTCGTCAGCCTGATTGTCCCCGATAAGAACGGAAGCCCGACCGACGTTGTCCTTGGCTATGACAGCATCGGAAAATATCTCTACCAGCCCGACACCTATTTCGGCGGCATCGTCGGCCGCTATGGCAACCGGATCGCGAAAGGGAAGTTCAAACTAAACGGAAAAGAGTATGCGCTTTATAAGAACAACGGACCCAACACTCTCCACGGCGGTAGAAGGGGTTTCGACGCCGTCGTCTGGGCTGCCCGGAAACTGGATACTTCCACCCTCCAGCTGACCTATCTCTCCAAAGACGGGGAGGAAGGCTATCCCGGCAACCTGCAGGTAACGGTCATCTACCATCTCAGCGAACACGGACTGAGCATCGAATACGACGCAACCACCGACAAAGAGACCGTTCTGAACCTCACCAATCACTCTTATTTCAACTTGAATGGCCAGGGCAGCGGAACCATCAACGATCACATCCTTCGGATCCACGCCATTCACTATACACCGGTAGACCCGACCCTGATCCCCACCGGCAGAATTGACCCTGTCGACGGCACACCGCTCGATTTTCGTCTTCCCAATACCATTGGAGCGCGGATCAACGACAGCGCTAATCAGCAGATCAAGTTTGGCCGGGGTTATGATCACAATTTTGTACTTGACGATCCTATCGACCCGAGAGACCATTTGCGGATTGCAGCCGATGTCAGGGCTGATCAAAGCGGTATTACCATGACTGTAATGACCGACCAGCCCGGCATCCAGTTCTATAGCGGCAATTTTATGCAGGGTACAAATCCGCTAAAAGGCGGGAAAACAGACGGCTATCGGACCGCTTTCTGTCTCGAGACGCAGCACTATCCCAACTCGCCCAACGAGCCATCGTTCCCGACGACCGTCCTGAAGCCGGGTGAAAAATATCATTCGACGACAGTATTCCTGTTTGGGGCTGTGCGTGCGGGCATTCAATGATCGTTCAACGGCAAGCCCCGCTTTTGAAACTCTTTCCAGTTCAGATACTCGTCGCCGTGCCGCTGCTCGACCATGCTGATACAACCATCCACCGGACAAATCAGCTTGCAAAGATTGCATCCTACACACTCTGCTTCCTTGATCGTATACGTATTATACGGATTCCCCGGCGTTAGCGCGATCGACTGATGCGACGCATCCTCACAGGCAATGTAACAAAGACCGCAATGGATACATTTATCCGGATCGATCCTGGCGACGATATGATAGTTGATATCCAGTTCCTCCCAGTTCGTCAGGGTAGGGACGGAGCGCCCGATAAAATCCGTCGTGCGCACAAACTGTTTCTCATCCATCCAATGGCTGAGCCCTTCGCAAAGGTCTTCGATGATCCGAAATCCATATTTCATCACCGCCGTACAAACCTGCACACTCGTCGACCCCAATAACATAAACTCCGCCGCATCCTTCCAGGTGCTGATCCCGCCGATCCCCGAAACAGGTACCTTCGACGTCACGACATCCTGCGCGATCGTCGTCAGCATCTTCAATGCGATCGGCTTGACCGCCGGCCCGCAATAGCCGCCAAACGTCGACCGGCCCCCCACGTTCGGATTAGGAATGAATGTATCGAGATCGACCCCCGTCACCGACTGGATCGTATTGATCAGCGAAAGCCCCTGACTGCCGGCCTCCACCGCCGCCCGCGCCGTCGGCACCACGGAATGTACATTTGGCGTCAGCTTCGTGATCACCGGGATCGTCGCTGCCTCCATGACCCATTCTACCACCAGCCGCGCTATCTCCGGGTCCTGCCCCACGGTCGCACCCATCCCCCGCTCCGTCATCCCGTGCGGACAGCCAAAATTCAGCTCCAGTCCATGCGCCCCTGTGTCCTCCACCTTTTTGATCAACTCCTGCCAGCTCTTCCGGTCATTGTCGGCCATCAGCGAAACGACCATCGCCCGATCCGGGAAAAGCCGGATACATTCCCGGATCTCCCGTAGATTCAGGTCCAGCGGGCGGTCGCTGATGAGCTCGATATTGTTTAATCCCATCACCCGGCTGCCCTGATAGTCGACCGCCGAATACCGTGACGAAACATTCCTGACCTGGGTTCCCAGCGTCTTCCACACCACACCGCCCCAACCGGCCTCAAAAGCCCGGATCACATTGACCTGCTTATCCGTCGGCGGCGCACTGGCCAGCCAAAACGGGTTCGGTGACCGGATACCCAAAAAGTCCGTACTCAGATCAGCCATATCGCATCATTTTTCTTTCGAAATCCCAAAGTATTCCAATATCGCCGCCGCAGCCTCCTTTCCCGCCTGCACCGCGTCGACCACTTCCTTCCCGCCGTTGACACAATCCCCTCCCGCAAAGACGGGAGCCAGCCCCTCGATCCGAACCTCCCCATCAACCCCTGCCAATATCTTCCCATGCCTGTTTGGCAACCCACTCTCCGCCACCACCGCCGCATAGGGCATCTGCCCCGCCGCCTTGATCACCATATCCACGGGCAGCTCGACCAGCTCCCCCGTATCTAACGGGGCCCGCCGTCCGCTGCTATCGGGCTCGCCCAACCGCATCCGGCTGCAGACCAATCCCGAAACCCGTCCGCCGGATCCAACTACCGCTTTTGGCGCCGTCAGCCACATTACCCTGCACCCATCCAACATCGCCAGATCGAGCTCCGCCTGCGTACAGGGCATCTCCTCCTCCGTTCGGCGATATACCAGCGTCACTTCACCAGCGCCCAACCGCTTTGCCTGCGTCGCCGCATCGATCGCCGTCATCCCCATCCCGATCACCGCTACTTTATCACCTACCGGCACGGACGAATAGCCCTCAGACCGGATATGATTAATAAACCGTATCGCATCCACGACCCCGTCGAGCTCCTCACCCGGGATCTCCAGCCGCCGCGCCATGCCGACACCAATACCCAAAAACACCGCATCATATTCCCGCCGTAGCTCCTGAAGCGTCACATCGACACCCAGCTCACAACCATACTTCACCTCGATCCCGCCGATCGACAAAATATACTCCAGTTCCTGCGCACAGAACTCCGGCGTCACTTTATACGCCGCAACCCCATAGGTCATCAGCCCGCCACCCCGCTGCTCTTTTTCAAAGATCGTCACGTCAACGCCAGACCGCGCCAACACATGTGCCACACTCAGCCCCGCCGGCCCTGCCCCAACAACCGCCGCCCGTCGGCCCGTCGCGGCCGCCCGTTGAAACAGCGGCCACCGGACAGCCATAGCTCTCTCGGTTGAATACCGCTGCAGCCGAGCGATAGAGATCGGCGTCTCCTCCATCAGGTTATACACGCAAGCTCCCTCACAAAGCTTCTCCACGGGACAGACCCGGGAACAACCCGCGCCCATGATATTCGCTGCAAGGATCGTGTGCGCGGAACCCCAAATATTATCGGTCGCAATCTGTTTGATGAACTTTGGCACGTCGATATGCGTCGGACAGCTTTTCGTACAGGGCGCATCATAACAGAACAGACAGCGGTTCGCATCCACCAGCGCGGCATCCCGCGTTTCAAATGGCGGATGGATATCGCTGAAGTTCCCCGCATATTCTGCTTCCGACAATCGATTGTCCCTGATCATAATTCGGTCAATTTACCATAGGTCTCCGGCCTCCGGTCGCGATAAAACTGCCATACGCTCCTCACCTCTTCTATCTTATCCAGATCGAACTCCGCGATGAGGAGTTCGTCCTTGCTGTCCGACGCCTGCGCGAAGATCTGCCCGCGCGGGTCGACGAAATAACTGCTGCCATAGAACTTCCCCAGGTTCCACGGCCGCTCTTCACCCACCCGGTTGATACAGCCCATGAAATACCCGTTTGCCGCCGCATGCGCCGGCTGCTCCAGCTGCCAGAGATATTGCGAAAGCCCCGCCACGGTGGCCGAGGGATTATACACGATCTCTGCGCCATTCAATCCCAGACACCGCGCCCCGTCGGGGAAATGCCGGTCATAACAGATATAGACGCCGATCTTCGCATACCGCGTCTGAAACACCGGATACCCGAGATTACCCGGCTTGAAAAAAAACTTCTCCCAAAACCCCGACGTATGCGGGATATGATTCTTCCGATATTTCCCGAGATAACTGCCGTCTGCATCGATCACCGCCGCCGTGTTATACAAAACCCCCGGCTGCTCTTTCTCATACACCGGTACGATCATCACCATATTATAGCGTCGGGCATACTCCGCCATCCGCTCCACGGTCGGCCCCGGCACCGGCTCCGCCGATTCATACCACGCGCTGTTCTGCCCCGGACAGAAATAGGGGGTATTGAAGATCTCCTGCAAACAAAGGATTTGCACTCCGGCGGCCCCTGCCGCTTCGATATAGGGGATATGTTTCTGAACCATGGCTTCCTTGATCTCTTCGATGCTGCCTTCGCCCTCCGTCTTCGGCAGACTCATCTGGATCAGGCCGGATTTGATAATTCTTGGCATGTATACAAGTTTTAAATAAAACCGCGAACTTTACACCGCGGAATGAATTTTCCATATCCCTTTTCTACCAGACATCGCCCGCCGTCGATCGCCAGCTTACCCCGCAATATAACCGTCTTTACCTTCCCGGTCAGGTCCCAGCCTTCATAGGCGGAATAGTCGACATTCATGTGATGTGTCGAAGCAGAGATCCGATGCCGCTCCAACGGATCGAACAACACGATATCCGCATCGCTCCCCGGCGCGATCGTTCCCTTACGGGGAAACATCCCAAAGATCTTCGCCGGATTGGTACAGGCCACCTCCACATATTTATTCAGGCTGATCCGCCCCTTATTCACCCCCTCACTGTATAAGAGCTCCATGCGGTTCTCGATCGCCGGATGACCATTGGGGATCTTTGAAAAATCCCTTGACCCCATGAGCTTCTGCTTCCAAAAAAAGGGACAGTGATCCGTCGCCACCACCTGCACCAATCCCTGGTTAATCCCCGCCCACAATGTCTCCTGATCCTTTTGCTGCCTTAGCGGCGGGCTCATCACCCATTTTGCGCTCTCAAAATCCTTCTCATACAGCGACGCATCCAGCAACAGATATTGAATGCAAGTCTCGACAAAGACCTTTTGATTCCGCCTTGTCGCATTCCGGACCGCATTCAAAGCGCCCTCACAGGTCATATGCACGATATATCCCGGACAACCCGTATAATTTGAAATATCCGCAAACCGCCCCGAGGCCTCGGCCTCCGTTACTTCCGGCTGCGATAAATAATGATATAACGGCGATAGCTTTCCCTCCACCCGATGTTTCGCCACCAGGTAATCGATCATATCGCCGTTGGTCGCATGTACCGTGACCAGCCCGCCCTGCTTCTTCACCTCCTCCATCAAGGCGGTCATTTGCCGGTCATCGACCATCAACGCCCCTTTGTACGCCATGAAGGTCTTGAAGGATGTGATCCCCTGCGCCACCATCTCCGCGATCTCGGCCTTCGTATTGTCATTAAAGTCGGTTACCGCCATATGGAACCCGTAATCGCCGACTGCCGTACCGTTGGCCCGGCCATTCCACTCCGCGAGGGCCTCCCGAAGGGAATGCCCTTGCCGCTGTAAAACAAAATCAATCACCATCGTCGTGCCTCCAAACAACGCCGCCCGCGTGCCCGTTTCGTGCGTATCGCTGGAGAACGTGCCCATAAAGGGCATATCCAGATGCACATGCGGATCGATCCCGCCGGGCATCACCAGCAATCCGGTTGCGTCCAGCACCGTATCGGCGGCCGCCGAAAGCGACCGGCCTACCGCCGAGACCGTTTCTCCCTCGATTAGCACATCTCCGACAAACTCATCGGTCGCCGTAACGATCCGTCCGTTCTTAATTAACAGGGACATAGTTGACCTCTCCTTTATACGTTAATCGGGCGGCCCGCATCATCAACCAATAGCTGCACCCCGCAACAAAAAATCCGGTAAACCATGCATAGCCATAAATCCCAACAATCCAGGCCGGGAACCGTCCCGGTTCGATCCATCCCACCGTGACCAGGAAGCCCGGAACATTCGGCAAGATCCCCAGCAACAGACTGGCTACTGCCTTCCGGTTGACGCCGCCTGCAAAAGCATAGATCCCCTTCGGTTCATACAACCCCGCCACCGATAGTTGCTGGCGCCTGATCAAAAAGTAATCGACGATCAGGATACCTCCGACGGGTCCTAACAGGCTCGAATAACCGACCAGCCAGGTGAATATATAGCCCGCCGGGTCAGCGATCAGTTTCCAGGGCAGGATAAGAATGCCGATCACCCCGGTGATCAACCCGCCGGTTCGGAACGAGATGCGCGAGGGCGACAGATTCGCAAAATCATTCGCCGGACTGACGATATTCGCCGCAATATTCGTCGCCAGCGTAGAGATCGCCACCGCCAACATCGCGAAACTCACCAGCCACTTGCTGTCGAACCGGGCCGCCAGCGCTACCGGGTCCCAGATCGTATGGCCAAAAATAATCGCCGTGGCCGAAGTGACCACGACACCGATAAACGCGAACAGGGTCATCGAAGACGGCAACCCGATCGCCTGACCCCTGACCTGCGCTGACTGACTAACCGCATATCGGGTGAAATCCGGAATATTCAGCGACAGCGTGGCCCAGAAGCCCACCATTCCCGTCAGTCCGGGAATAAAGAAGGCCCAGAACGCCCCGTTCGTGGCAAAATGAGAGGGCTGCGCCAGGATCGGCCCCAGGCCGCCCCGCACATGCGACACCGCCCACCACAGCAGCGCCAGCGCCGCCAGCGGCAAAAAGATCGCCTTAAAGACCAGCAGCTTTCTTATGCTCTCTACACCCATCCAAACCACCCACATATTCAGGAGCCAAAATAGCAGAAAACAGATCCCGGGACCTGTCGCCAATCCCCAGGACGGCGGCAACAACAGCGGCAGCCGTTCGATACCCGGCACCCAAACCCTCAGCAACTGATATAGTGCGAAGCCCCCGATCCAGGTCTGGATGCCAAACCAGCCGCAAGCTACGATCGCGCGCAGCATCGCCGGGATATTCGCACCCCTTACGCCAAAGCTGGCGCGGGCAAATACCGGGAAAGGAATGCCGTATTTTGCGCCCGCCCGGCCGTTTAAGATCATCGGAACAAGCACGATGCTATTCCCCAAAAAGATGGTCCCGATCGCCTGCCACCAGTTCATCCCCCCGCCGATCAACGAGCTGGCCAGCATATAGGTCGGGATACAGAGGCTCATGCTGATCCAAAGCGCAGCATAGTTCCAGGTCTTCCAGGTTCGTTTTTCCATCGGAACCGGTGCCAGATCCTCACTGTATAAAGACATAGTTAGTTGGTTACATGCCCATCCGCAATCGTCAGCGCCTCGCTGATAATCGCCATCCCTGCGTCGATCTGCTCCTGCGTAATGCAAAGCGGCGGCGCGATGAACACAAAATTCCACCGCACGAAGGCATACATCCCCAGCTGGCGCAGTCGCCCCGCGACCTGGCCCATCACCGCCATCTCCTCCGGCTTGGCATTGTATTGCGCCATTGGCTCCTTCGTCTCCCGGTTCTTTACCACTTCGATACAACCCAAGAGCCCCGTATTCCGAAAATCCCCGATGCACGGATGCTTCTTCTTCAGCATCTCCACCTGCTGCTCGATATAGCGACCCATCAACGCGGTATTTTCGATCAACCCCTCATCCTCATATATCTTCAGCACCTCCAGCGCCGCCGCACAGGCCACCGGATGCGCCGAATAGGTCAGCCCAAGCCATAACACCCGCTCATTGAAATGCTCCGCGATCCGGTCGCTGACGATCAGCGCACCGAGCGGGATATACCCCGCCGTTATCCCCTTCGCCGTGGCGATCATATCGGGCTCGACTCCATGCAGTTCTGCGGCAAACCATTTCCCCGTCCGGCCAAACCCGCTCATGACCTCGTCTATGATCAGCAGGATACCGTACTTATCACAAAGCGCCTTTATCTTTTTCAGATAGTCCGGCGGATATTTAATACAACCCGAGCTTCCGCTTTCCCCCTCCATCAGGATCGCGGCGATATTGCCCGGCCCTTCGAACTCGATCACCCGCTCGATATGCTGGACGCACTCCCGGTGACAGGTCTGGATCTCCTTCCCCCAGGGACAACGATAACAATAGGGGTCTTCGACATGCACGAAATTCGGCGCCTGCTGCGCATCCGCCGGCAGCTTCCGCGGATCGCCGCCCGCCGACATCGCCCCATAGGATGCACCGTGGAAGGCCCGATACCGCGCAATGATCTTGTGCCGGCCCGTATAAAGTCGCGCCAACTTGATCGCATTGTCTATCGCGGACGCCCCGTCGGTGGTAAACAACGTCTTCTGCAGATTGCCCGGCGTGATCTCGGCCAGCTTCTTTCCCAATTCGCCCCGCACCCGCGTCACACAGCCGGGCGTAACATAGCTGACCTCCTGCATTTGCCTAACCACGGCCTCGGTGACCCGCGGATGCCCATGGCCGATATTCACGTTCATCAGCCCCGACGAAAAGTCGAGATATCGTTTCCCGTCATAGTCATAGAGGTAAACACCCTCCGCCCGCTGCACCGCGATCGGATCGATCCCCTTTTGCTTGCTCCACGAGAATAAAGTATAGTCCAGGTTGTCCTGGACGATCTCCTTTGTTTCGGATAATGTGCTCGTTTCCGGCATATGTAAGATTTTCGTTTGCTAACTCATCCAATTGATCCCCGCTTCGGGATTCCATTTCACCGTGCTCTTTTTCAGCCGGGTCCAAAACTCGATCGAGCTCTTCCCCGTGATATCCCCAACCCCGAACTTGCTGTCATTCCACCCCCCAAAGGAGAACGGCTCGCGCGGTACCGGCACGCCCACATTGACGCCCACCATCCCCGCAGAAGCCCGATCGATCACAAAGCGGGCAAACGCCCCATTCTGCGTAAAGACCGATGCCGCATTGCCATACGGGCTCGCATTCTCGATCGCGATCGCCTCCTCCAGCGTCCCCACCCGCATAATGCTGATCACCGGGCCAAATACCTCCTCACTGGCGATCGCCATCCCCGGCCGGACATGATCGATCACAGTTGGGCCGACATAGGTACCACCCTCACTACCCGCGACTTTATAGCCCCGCCCGTCGACCAGGACCTTCGCGCCTTGTTCCTCCGCCTCCGTAATATAACGCTCGATCCGGGCCTTCGCTGCGACATCGATGACGGCGCCGAGGTTATAGCCCGGAACGATCTTCCGCGCCTCGGCACAGATGCGCTCGATGATGGCATCCACATTCCCCACCGCCACCATCGCGGAAGCCGCCATACAACGCTGCCCCGCACAACCGCTCATCGACGCCGCGACATTCTGCGCTGTCATCTCGGGCTGCGCATCCGGCAATACCAATAAATGATTTTTCGCACCTCCCAACGTGATACAGCGTTTTAAGTGCTGTGTCGCCCGCTGGTAAACAATCTTCGCTACCTTGGTGGAACCGACAAAAGACACGGCTTCGATCCCGGGATGATCGCAGATTGCCGAAACGATCTCGCTATCTCCATTCACGATATTGAAAACGCCATCCGGAAGGCCCGCCTCCCGAAGTAATAGCGCGATCCGGCCGACGCTCAAAGGCACCTTCTCCGAAGGTTTGATGATCATACAATTGCCCAACGCCAGCGCATTGGGGATGGTCCAGTTCGGCACCATCGCTGGAAAATTGAACGGAACGATCGAAGCCACGACCCCCACCGCCACCCGCTCCGTGCGGCATTCCACCCCCTTGCTGACCTCCAGTACTTCCCCGGCGATCAACTGGGGTAGGGAAGTGGCGAACTCTGTGAGCTCGATACATTTTTCGATCTCCGCCACAGCTTCCCCGCGGGTCTTGCCGTTCTCCTCGCTGACGAGCGCAGCCAGTTCATCGAGATGCTGCTCCAACAAATATTTGTACCGGAAAAAAACCTGCACCCTTTCCTTGATCGGCGTCCGGCTCCAGCCGGGGAAGGCCTTTTGCGCCGCGGCAACTGCGGCATCCAGATCGGCCCGGGAAGAACAAGGCATCTCCCCAAGCAAGACGCCATCCAGCGGCGAATGCACCTCCAGATGGCGTCCGGAACCGGCGGGGACAAACCTCCCGCCAATATAATTATCTATCGAACCATATTTACCGGCAGCCATCACCCAATTTACGACTATTTTCCCACCACGACGATCCCAAACGTCCCCGGGATCTGCTTCGGCCGCTCACCGGCCGCCGCCGGCTCCGTATCCGCTGCAGGCAGATACACTTCATGCGTCATTTGATTGACCGCACAAGTCCTTGCACTCCGCTTCGTCGGAACATTGTCGATCACATTGAACGTGCCGGCCGACTCCTCTTTGATCACCGTCAGCTTGCCTTCCCCGCAGGAAGCAAACACCAGCTTTAAGCCGGAGTCGAACCCAACTCCATCGCACCCATTGGCGATCGGCAACGTGGCAACGACATGGCCATTCGCCGCGTCCATCACCACCAGCTTCTGATCACAACCCGCAAATAACCGATTTGTTTTTACATCGATCGCCAGCCCCGTTGGCCCATCGGCGCCCAGGGGCCAGCTGGCGGTAACCGTTTTGGTGTCCAAATCCACGCAACTGATCTTATTTTTATCTTCAATGTTGACATATAACTTACCCGCCTCATCCGAAACCGCCGTCTCCGGCTTGCCATCCAGCGCGATCGTCCCCGTGACCTGCCCGCTGGCCGCGTCGATCAATGACAGATCATGGCTGCGGCCATTGCAGGTGATCACCAGCTTGGTATACGGATCGTACATGATCGCGTCCGGATTCTGCCCTGTATTGATCTGCGAAAGGACCGCCCCTGTCTTCAGGTCAAAGACCGTCACAGTATTCAGCCGGCCATTGCTGGTATATCCCTTGCCACCGGCAAAGGCGATCCCATGCACCCCGGTCGTATTGGGGACCACTCCGACGGAATCACCCGTCTTCGAATCCAGGATATTCACCTGGGTGCCATGTGAGACATAGATCTTCTGATCGGGCCCGACCGAGATATAATCCCAGCCGCCGGGACTGCCGATCTTGAATGTTTTGGTCACATGGAAGCCACTATTACCCTGCGCCGACGCCAAGGTGATAGCCAGGAATAAAGGCAATGTTAGAGCGGATGAAAGGATGCTGATTCTCATATTTTTTAGGAAATTAGGCCTCAAAGTAGACCCCCTTTCTGGTAAAATTCTGAAGCGCAAACCTCAACTTACTCTTTTCCCTTGTAATAGCAGATCCACCGCCTGCTCCAGGCTCCCCGCCCGGACGATCTCGCCGGCATTTACAAAAAAGATCTCATCCGCATTTTCGATCGTATTGAGTCGGTGCGCAATGATCACCCGCGTCGTCGTATCCGGCAGGCGCCGTAGGATATCCTCCAGCATCTTCTCGGTGACCGTATCGATATTGGCGGTCGCCTCATCCAGGATCAGCAGGTCGGGATTGCGCAGCACCGCGCGGATGAAGGCGATTAGCTGCTTCTGCCCCAGGCTGATGCCCTCACCTCCCAACGTTACCTTCGTATCCAGCCCCTCGTCGAACCGCGTCAACAAGGTCTCCAGCCCCGATACATGCAAGACGGCCGCCAGCTCCTCATTCGAAAAGTCCTTATACGCGGCATTGCCATAAAGGACATTATCCCGTACCGTCCCCGTAAAGAGAATAGGGTCTTGCAAAATAAACCCGATCTTCTGCGCCCGCTCCGCGGGAGTAAAGGTCCGAATGTCCTTTCCGTCGAGCAGCACCGCTCCTTCGGTTGGATCGTATAGCCGCGCCAGGAGCGACGCGGTCGTCGTTTTACCGCCACCCGTAGGGCCGACCAGCGCATAGGTCTTGCCTTTCTCCAGTCGGAAACTATTGTGCCGTAAGACATCCTTCCCGTTCGGATAAGCGAAGGAGACGCTCCTGAACTCGATCAGCGCCGGCGACCTGCCTCCGGATCCATTGGCGCCCGTCGATCCGTTGCCACCGGCCGGCACCACCGTAAGGCCGCCGCCAATAACCGTTGCTTCTTCCTCCGGCACCGTCACGAGGTCCGATTCAAGGTACAAGATGCGCGAGATGCGGTCCCAGCCCGCCACCGCCGTTTGGAACCCGGACCATAGCGCCGCCAGCTGCCGCAACGGATCATAAAAGGTCTGCGTATAGATAAAGAAGCTAACAAAGAACGGCGCGCTGAATTCGCCGTGTTTGATCAGGTAGGCCCCGTACAACAGGACAACGATCTGCCCGAGGATGGCCAGGAAACCGTATACCGGCGTATACACGTTGTTCGAAAGCGTCGCGCGGATCGCGGTGGAATAATTCTCATTATTGACCTGTCCGAACCGCTTGCGAAAATAATCCCTGCGGTTAAAGGCCAGCACGACCTTGAAATTTCCCAGTGACTCCTGGATCTCCGCGCTCATCGCGCCGACACTTTTCAAATAGACGGCATTCTTCTTTTTTACCCATGGGGACACCAGCTTGTTGAAGATCCACATCAACGCCGCCGGGGCGAGCACCGCCAGCCCCAGTCTCCAGTTGACCCATACCAGCGCCACGCCCGAGGCGATCACGATAAAAATGCTGGACACGAACTGCATCAGGCTTTGGCTAAAGAACTGGTTGAGCTTATCCGTATCGCTGTTGATCCGCGAGATCAGATCGCCCGCCTTATTCTGCGCGAAAAAAGCCACCGGCAGCTCCTGCAACTTGTTGAAGATCTTGTTCCGCAGCGTGAAGAGCAGGCTTTGTCCAAACCCGCCCATCAGCAGGGTACGCCCATACACGGCGCCGAGATTGATCAGGTAAATCATCAACAGCCAGCCACAGACCGTCAGCACCAGCGGTTCCCCCTTGCCGGTCAGAAAAGTCCAGCCGAGGAAATGGATGCCGGGATTGGGCGCTCCCCTGTTCAGGACATGCGTCAGGGTAAATCCCATCAAATAGGGCGGCAGCATGCTAAGCACCGAATAAAGGATGATCGCCGCCAGGGCCAGCCTCAGCTTGCCCCGCTGCTCCGGCAACAAATTGACCAGCTTGACGAGTGCCCGCCAGGTTCCGCTCTTCGGCTGTCCCTCCACAGGGATGTTCAGGTTATACTGCTGCTTGTTCATAGTGGCTGGTGCTTCTTTGTGATTGATATATCTGTACATATTCAGGGCAGGTCTTCATAAGCTGCTCATGAGTCCCGCCGGCGATCAGCTCACCTTCCATCAACAGGATGATCTGATCGTAGTCTTCGATCGCCGCGATCTTCTGCGTGACCGACAATAAGGTGATCCCCGGATAATTCTGCCGCACATTGGCAAGGATCTTTTGCTCAGTTTGCGAATCCACCCGGGCAGTGAAGTCGTCCAGCAGCAGGATGCGCGGCTCGATGGCCAGCGCCCGCGCCAGCATGATCCGTTGCTTCTGGCCGCCGGACAGGCTGGTACCCCGCTCCGATACTACGGTATTCAGTCCGTCCGGCAGGCTGTCGACAAAGTCCTTCAATTCGGCCGTCGCGATCGCCTTTTCGAGCGACTGATCCGTGACTTTGTCGCTGAACGCGATATTCTCCCGGATACTCATATTGAAAATGATGCTGTCCTGGAAGACGAACCCAACCTGCCGGTGGAAATCTTCCTTCTTATAAGCATCGAGCGGCTGACCATCCAGCTTGATCTCGCCCTTATCCGGTTTGGTAAGCCCTGTCAGCATGTAGAGGAGCTGGGTTTTGCCGGCGGCAGTAGGGCCGATAACCGCTGTTTTGGAGCCGCCGGTAACCCGGAAGCTCACTTCCTTCAATGCCTCTTTGCCCGCAAAACTGATCCCGACGTCGGACAGCTCGATATTCCCATCCAATTCTTTTACCAAAGTGCCCCTGTCCACCGGCTCCGGCACATTCAACACGCCGCTGATCCGGAAAAAGGAAGCCTGCGCCTGCGCGATCAAATTGCTCATGAATCCCAGCGTAAGGATCGGGAAGATCAGCTGCGAAAGGTATTGGTTGAACTGCGTGAAATCACCCAGGCTCATCGTCCCGAACAGGACATAATGACCGCCGAATCCGAGGATCGCCAGCGTGGCCATATTGGCTGTGAAAATGATGACGGGAATGAGAGAGGCAAACAAGTTCAGGATGCGCATCCCCAACCCCAGCGCCCTGGCATTGGCTTCGAGGAATTTTTTGTATTCCAGCTGCTGTGAATGGATGACCCGGATCAGTGCGGCGCCAAGTATACTTTCGTTGATGACCTTATTCAGCCAGTCGATCACCTCGCGGCTGGCTTTGAAAAGCGCGCGGACCTTTTTCAGGATGAACCAGAAGGTCAACCCGATGATCGGGATGATAGCGATGACCCATAAGGCCAGCTGCCACTTGATCCGGATCAAAAAGAAGCTTGCGCCAAGGATAATGAAAATGGAGGAATAGATCGTCGCCACGACCTGTGAGATGAAGACCTTGATCGAGTCGACATCTGCCGTAAGATTGGTCAGCAGCTGCGCCGAACTCGTCCGCTGCAAAAAAACATAATCCTGCCGCGAAATCCGGTCGGCCAGCTTGGTCCGCAAATCCCTAGCCACCCTTTCGGCAATAAAGGTCTGTACAAAGCTGATCGCGAACGTCAGTACAAAACTCGCGCAGCTGGCCGCAAACAATTGCCAGACGAAGCGCGTGATCGATTGGCCACGGATAAACGCATCGATACCACGGCCGTTGATGTGCGGATAGATCAGCTGAATGCTGGCCGCACCGATGGTAAGCGCAACCAGCGAATACACCAGCGCCCGATAAGGTTTGATCAAAGAGAATAAGCCCGGCCCCTTTGGTTTGCCGCCCGGCCCGCCCTGTTTTGGATTCTTTTCACTCATAGCGCCGTAAAATTAACAAAATCCTCAGGCGTGCGATATTATATTCCGGCACCTGCCGGAAAAGGGCGGTGGATGGGAGGATTTGTCGGTGGAAATGATATATTTGCCCCTCCCCGAGACCCGACTACACCCGACTATACTATGGCAAAATTTATCCACACCGCGATCCTGATCTTATTCCTGCTCCAGGCCGCCTTCGGCCAGGTGCGCCATCTCCCGGCCTACCCGCTGATCACGCACGATCCCTATTTCAGCGTCTGGTCGTTTAGCGATACGTTGAATGCGCAGGACACCCGACACTGGACCGGCAAACCGCAGCCGTTGCAAGGCACGCTTCAGGTAGATAGTCAGTATTATTACTTTTTGGGCACTCCATTTGGCCCCAGCCCCTACGGTAAAATTCCTTTTGAGGAAGGTCCGGTCCATCCGGCTCAACAAGAGTGGGTCAATGTGAACGCAACTCAAACCCAATATCATTTTGTCTGCGGCGGCGTTGACCTTACCGTAACCTTCACTTCCCCCCTTTTGCTGGCCGACCTTTCCCTGCTGTCCCGACCGGTGACCTATGTGTCCTTTCGGATGCGCAGCAATGATGGCGCAACCCATGTCGCAAAGCTCGGATTCGATGTTGCCGGGTTTCTGGCGGCCAATACGGCAGATCAACCGCTGCAAACCGGTCGGGGTTCTTCCGGGCCGCTGTCCTTCCTCAAGGCCGGTACGAAAGAGCAACCCGTGCTGAAAAAGAAAGGCGATGACTTGCGGATCGATTGGGGCTGGCTCTATGTGGCCGCACCGGCGGAAAAGGAGATGCACCAGGGTTTCCGGCACTTGGGAAGCGCCTTGAAAGACTCCGTCAACCTTCCCATTTTTCTTTCTACAAATTACGCGCCGGTCACCGTCGGCGAAGACCCCGTCGAAAAGCTCGCCCTGGTCGCCTACGATGAGATCTATTCCGTCGAGTTCTTCCACCAGAAACTTCAGCCCTGGTGGCGGACCCACCCCTTAGGTGGCACGAAGAAACCAACGATGGAACAACTCCTTCAGCAATCCTATACCGAGTACGACCATGTCCTCTCCCGCTGCGATACGTTCAACAAGCTGATGTACACCAATGCGCTCGACGCGGGCGGAGACCACTACGCGCAGCTCTGCGTCGCCGCGTACCGCCAAAGCATCGCGGCGCATGCACTGACCATGAGCCCGCAAGGGGAAATCCTGTTCCTGAGTAAAGAGAACTTCTCCAATGGCTCCATCAATACCGTCGACGTCACCTATCCCTCCGCGCCGCTCTACCTTCTCTACAACCCTAAACTCCTCGAAGGCATGCTCAACGGCAATTTCTACTACTCGGAAAGTGGCCGCTGGAAAAAACCCTTTGCCGCCCACGACCTCGGCACCTACCCACTCGCCGATGGCCAAACCTATGGGGAGGATATGCCCGTCGAAGAATGCGGCAATATGCTGCTGTGCACCGCGGGGATAGTTAGGGCGGAGAACAACGCTGAGTATGCGAAGAAACATTGGTCCACGCTAACCACCTGGGCCCATTACCTCGAACAGTACGGCTTCGATCCGGTCAACCAGCTTTGCACGGATGACTTTGCCGGCCACCTCGCCCGGAATGCCAACCTCTCCGTCAAGGCCATTGTTGCCCTGGGCGCCTATGGTTGGATGGCAGGTCAGCTGGGTGAGGCCGATACTGCCTCCAAATACCAGACCCTGGCCAAAACCCTTGCTGCAAAATGGATGACGATGGCAGACGCCGGGGATCACTATGCGCTGACCTTTGATAAAAAGGATAGCTGGAGCCAGAAATACAATTTGGTTTGGGATAAGCTCCTCAAGCTCGGCCTCTTTCCACCTGAAGTCTACCAAAAAGAAACCGCCTGGTACCTGAAGCACCTTAACGCCTTTGGCCTGCCCCTCGACAGCAGAGCCACCTATACTAAGTCGGATTGGGTTTTATGGACTGCAACATTGACAGATAAACTAGAAGATTTTCAAGCTCTTACAGACCCTATATATAATTTTATTGAAAACGGTCCTGACCGCGTTCCCCTCTCCGACTGGCACCAGACCACCGACGGCCACAAGATGGGTTTCCAGGCGCGCAGCGTTGTCGGCGGCTACTTTATCCGCCTCCTCGATTATCAATGGAACAAAAGATGAATAGCTATATGCGCAAACTGATTTTTCTGGTAAGGAAGCCAACGACTTAAAAGGCAGATTCACTGTCCTTTACCAGGCTTGCAAATGTGAGTTTTTTTATATATCTTGTATATGGATGATTTGATTTTTTCACTAAAATCTGTCATATGAAACATCACCCTATCCAACTGAGCAAGACCGCCGTCACCGTGCTTCTTGCCGTTTCTTTCCTGAGCCTCATTATGTTCTTATCGTATCTTTTTATGAGCTCCACGATGGGCAGATAAGCTCCTCTCTAAAGAAATTTTACAAACAACAAGGTCAAGCCCTGCGGCTTGACCTTTTTACTATTCAACAGAGATTTAGGCTATTGTGAGGTAAAGCTCGTATTAAAGCTGCCGTTTGTGACTAAAAGGCTGTCGCTTCCGCCGGAGACATTGTACAATACCCCGCTGAATGTGCCGGCAATCTTTTGACCCGTTGGGTCGTAGGAGGTGACGGTCAGGACCGAATGCCCGGCTACGTGGCCGCCGTCATAGATGACCTGCTGTTGGGCGACATACTCGACATCGACATATCCACTGTCGGAACTGATCGCCTGGTTCACTGTTATCGGTGCCAGGATTACTAATCCCAATCCTGTAGAGTCGCCGGCCTTCAACTGGATTCCCAGCAATTGAAAATTAGAGGCGCCCACGGAATAAACCGCCGTGATAGGGAAACTATTGGCCCACGCGCTTCCGTTGACAGAAGCGGAAAGCTGTGTAGTATTGGTGCTGCTGTTGTTATTGCTTTTCTTGCAGCTGGCGACAGCCAGGATAAGGGCAGAAGAGAACATCAGAAGGGCCATTGTGCGTTGACAGGAAGAAATCATAGACAATTGTTAGTTTTAGATCTTTGGAAAAGGATTTTCGATCGAAATGCAAACGGGCAAAACTTTCCTTTATTGCCTCGCTCGCCTACGTCGCTAATTTACGTTAATTTTATGCCGAAGGAACCGGGAATCACCCGGTTCGCAATTTTTATATATTTTTTAATACAACGACAACTGGTCCAGATAGGCCCCGTCTCTTTGCCCGATTTTCCGCTCCTGCTGGCGCCTATGGAAGACGTCAGCGACCCGCCGTTTCGCGCTGTGTGTCGTGATCTGGGCGCCGATCTTACCTATACCGAATTCATTTCCAGCGAGGGGCTGATCAAAGGCTCCGCAAGCAGCCGGCGCAAGCTGGATATCTATACAGCCGAACGCCCCGTGGGCATCCAGCTCTACGGCGGCGATGAGGACAGCCTGGCCAGGGCGGCGGCTATTGTCGACGCCACCGAACCCGACCTGCTCGATATCAACTTCGGCTGCCCCGTCAAAGGAGTGGTGGGACGCGGCGCCGGCGCCGGCGTGCTCAGAGACCCTGACAGAATGGTCCGGCTGACGTCTGCCTGCGTCCGGGCTACCAACCTTCCGGTGACCGTAAAAACCCGGCTGGGCTGGGATGAGGACAACAAGAACATCGAAACGATCGCCGAACGCCTCCAGGACACGGGGATCCGCGCCCTGACCATCCACGGCCGCACGCGCTGCCAGCTTTACAAGGGAGAGGCGGACTGGACGCTGATCGGACGCGTAAAGAACAGCCCCCGCATCCATATCCCGGTATTCGGCAATGGCGATATCGATAGCCCGGAAAAAGCTGCGGATTATAAGGAGCGTTTTGGTATCGATGGCATCATGATTGGCCGCGCAGCGATCGGGTACCCCTGGATCTTCCGCGAGATCAGGCACTACCTCGATACCGGAGAACGAATGCCGCCACCCACCGTAGACGACCGGATAGCGGTCTGTCTTCAGCACCTCGACGGCGCATTGGACTGGAACGGCCCCCTGCATGGCCTGCGGGAGATGCGGGGCCGCTATGGCCAATACCTCAAGGGATTGCCGGGTATCCGGGATTGGCTGAGATCCCTCGTCCAATTACCTGATGCCGGATCCGTAATAGAAGTTTTGCAGGAGATCGCCCGGACCTACCGTGGGTTCGAGATCCCAGCGGCGCCGATCCGGCTGGTCGACTATCATGCGAATTGTACACTCTAACGTATAAACCCATGCACCAAAAAACAACCCTCTTTATTCTGGCTGCCTTCCTGGGGCTGACGACCCTGGGCCAGCAAAAAAGCGCCACCATCTACACGACTGCTGCCAACACGCAACTCCGGCTTTCCCAGAACGGTCAGCTCAATTTCTCCCCCTGGCCACAGCCCATGGAGACTGAACCCTTTGTGCTTGTCGACCCTGCCGCGACCTTCCAGTCCTATATCGGCATCGGCGGCGCACTGACGGATGCGTCGGCGGAGACCTTTGCCAAATTGTCAAAAGACAAACAGCAGGAGCTCCTGACCGCCTACTACGATCCCCGGAAGGGGATCGGCTATAACCTGGCCCGCACCCAGATCCAAAGCTGCGACTTCTCCAGCGACACCTATAGCTACGTGGCCGACAACGACGCCGCACTCAAGACCTTCACCGTCGCCCACGACGAGCAATACCGCATCCCGCTCATCAAACAGGCGATTGCCGCTGCCGGCGGCCATCTGCACGTTTACGTTTCACCCTGGAGCCCTCCCGCCTGGATGAAGGACAACAATAGCGTCACCGGCGGCGGCAAGCTGAAACCGCAATTTGACCAGGCTTGGGCAAATTTCTATATCAAATTCATCAAGACCTATGAGGCGAAAGGGATTCCCATTTGGGGATTGACGGTACAGAACGAACCGATGGCGCGGCAACGTTGGGAATCCTGTATCTACACCGCCGAAGACGAACGGAATTTTATCAAGAACTTCCTTGGGCCCACCCTGCAAAGGGCCGGAATGAGCGAGAAGAAACTCATTGCCTGGGACCACAACCGTGACCTCATCTATCAGCGGGCCAGCACCATCCTCGAAGACCCCGGGGCCGCAAAATACGTCTGGGGCATCGGGTTCCACTGGTACGAGACCTGGACCGGCAACCCGATGCAGTTCGACAACGTCCGCCTCGTATCCCGGGCCTTTCCGAGGACCAATCTGCTCTTTACTGAAGGTTGCAAGGAAGCCTTCAATTTCGACAGCCTCTCGAATTGGTCCCTTGGCGAACGCTACGGATATTCTATGATCAACGATTTCAATAGCGGCGCTGTCGCCTGGACGGACTGGAATATCCTGCTGGACGAACACGGCGGCCCCAACCACGTCGGAAATTTTTGTTTTGCTCCGGTCCACGCGGATACCCGAACCGGTCAACTGATCTATACCAACGCCTATTACTATATCGGCCACTTCTCCAAATTCATCCACGCCGGCGCCAAACGGATCGCGGTATCCACCAACCGGCCCGCCCTCCAAAGCACCGGCTTCCTCAATCCAGACGGGAGCATCGTCGTTATCGTCATGAATACGACCGACCAACCGTTGCCTTATCATCTCATGTGGAAAGGGAAAGCAGCCACGACCGAAAGCCTCGCGCATTCGATCGCGACGATCATTATCAAATAGCCTTCCCGGCCTTCCATCCGACCCTGAGCCAATTTGAAGTCGTTTTGAAAAACGGCTTGAATATAAATTGGATAAAACTGGAGCTTGTGTCAATTTAGAATCAAGCCCCCAACCGTCTATTCCGGCAATTTCATCCCCTCATAAAACCGCCACTTCGCCTTATAATCCTTCTCCAGCGGCAACCCCTCCAATATCGCCCTGACCATCTCCACCGGCATCGCATTCAGTTGCAATATCGTATCGTGAAATTGCCGGTAGCTCATCTTTCCCCCATCGACCAAATCGGTTTTGAGTGCATAAAACTGCCTGCCGCCCGTCAGATACGCCAGCTGATACAACGGTGGATAGGAAGTCTCGAACGACCGCCGAACCTCACCCGCCGCATTCGCCTTTTCGTGCCCCACCCGGTCCACCAGGAAGTCGATACATTGCTGCGGCGTCCAGTTGCCCAGATGATAGTTCAGCGAAAAGATGATCCTTGCGCACCGGTGCATATGCCAGAACAACATCCCGATCCGGTCCTCCGGCGTTTGCGGGAACTTCAGGTCCCATAATAACAATTCCCAGTATAGCGACCAGCCCTCCGTCCAGAACCCCGACCCGAAATCCCGGTAGCTCCGGTATCGCTCATTCATAAACCCCTGCAGGTTGTGGCCCGCGATCAGCTCGTGATGCACCGTCGCGCGGGAGAAATGCGGATTGTTGCCCCGCATGCTCATCATCCGGTCTTCTTCCGACATGGAATCGGTTGGATACGAGATGCTGATCTCATCTCCCCCGGTAAAAAAGGGATTCACCAGCTGTCGCTCCGGCGTCATCATGATCATACCCCAAGTCTCCTCATCCAGCGGCGGAATCGTCACCAGGTCATGCTTTTTCAAAAAATCGACCGATTCGTTGAACAACCCGAGGATCATCTCCGGCTGCTGACCCGGCGGCACATACGAGTTCTTTACCTTCTCCAGCGCCGCTTTCCAATCGTCCCCGAAACCCATCTCCCGCGACGCCTTCAGCATCTCTTTATCGCACCAGGCAAATTCTTTGTTGGCAATTCCGATCAGTTCCTCCGGCGTATAGGGGATTAACTCGTATTGCAGCTGCCGCAATAATTCCGCCCGGCCTACCGGCCTCCCCACGATCCCGCTCTTGTCACCGGCAACAAAACGCGACTTCCGCTCCTTAAATCCATCCCCATACGCTGTCAGCGCATCATTCAACGCCTTATAGTCCACCGGCACCCACCAGGTGAACTGTGGGTCATACCCGTGATAGAATTCATAGATGCCACCAACGGCCCGCCTCAGGTCCGCCATCACCAGCCCCGCTTCATACAAAAGGTCCAGGTCAAGACTGCTGTCCTTCTTCAACTGCGTCCGCAACAACCCGATCTTTACCGCCGCATCGTTCCATTGTTTTGCCACCAACGCCGCGTCCAGCTGATGCCCCCGCCGCCGGAGCCGCTCCAGCGCATAGATCGAATCGGCAAACGGGAACCAGGGCCTGACCTTTTCATATCGACCCGAATCCACCGCCAGCAACCGTAGCTTCTCGCTGAGATCGCGCCGGAACAGGATATAATCCGCTTTGCATTCCTGAGGCAGCCCGGCAAAATCCAGCTTCTCCAACTGTTGTAAATAGTCCCGGTCCAGTACGCCAAGCCGCGCCCGCAGATCCGGGGAAACGGCATCCCCGCCGCGAAAACGTGTCCCGTAAAAACTGCTGTTGTAAAATCGAGTGACGGCCCGGGCATCTGCCTGATAGTTCTCGATCAGCTTAGGCATCTCCTGGCAGGGGACATAGGGATCGGGCGACATTTGCGCCCGACCCGTCCCGCTGGCAGCAAACAATAAAACAGAAATCACCCATGTGTAGAAGAATCGCATATCTTTTTGTTATTCTTTGATCCAAATCGGCATTAGTCTCTTATCCAAATCTGCGAAACGGGCGCCTTCGGCTGATACTGCGCCGGCTGATTGCCCACCGCAGGCAGCGCTGTCCACTCCGACTTTGGAGTCGGGGTGGGAGAGACCCGGTTCATCCGGGCATAGTTGGGGATCGCTACCAGCGGCGTCCCATCCGCCCATTGACCGCGGATGGTCATCACCCCGCCCAACAAACCGTCGGCCCATTCCAATCGGAGCGGCCCCGACCCGATCCGTCCGGCGATCGATCCGTTGTCTGCCGTTTCTACATTATAAAGCAGCGGCCCATACCGCAACGCCACTCGTCCGCTGTCCGCAGCCACCTTCGGGTCCGCGACGATCCTCTGGATCTCCATCGGCAGCTCCAGATCGATGCGGTCGCCTTTTTTCCACATGCGGCGGATGACCGCATAGCCATTGATGATAGCCGGCTCGATGGCCCCGCCGTTGACCGAAATCGACTTCAGCCCCGCCACCTCCGGCGCCTCCTTATACAGTTCGCTCGTGCGCCGATTGGGAACCCGGACATAAACCGTGAACTCGCTCCCGCTGTCCGGATTCACCTCGATCGACACATTCGGTTTCCAGGGGTAGTCGGTCTTCTGTACCATCTCCACTTCGGTACCCGCCACCTTGCCGACGTTGATCGTGCTGCCTACAAACAGATTCACATAGATCCCATCATCCCCCCGGACATAGGCCCAGGTGGGCATCATCAGCAGCGTCCGCGGGATATTTCCCACACAGCAGGGGCAGGAGTGCCAGGCGTACCGGGCCTGCGCCGTGGTCAGCGCATTGGTATAGTAAAAATCGGTTCCTTCCAGGTTGAGCGAGCCCAGCAGCGCATTGTACAAGGTCTCCTCATACAGATCGGCATACCGCGCATCGTGATAGGCCAGATTCATCTTGTACTCGAAGAAGATCAGCCCGCAGCTTGAACAGGACTCGCAATACGCGCTGTTGCGCAGCGAATAGTCCGGCCCGAATCCCTCGGAGGTTTCGCCGCTACCGATCCCGCCGGTGACATAATATTTCCGGTTGACCATATTGTCCCAAAGCGACATCACCGCACTTTGATAGTCGACATCATGCATCTCCGCTGCGATGTCCGCCATCCCCGAATAGGTATAGGTGGCCCGCACCGCATGCCCTACCGCTTCGTACTGCTCCTGCACCGGCGTCTGGCTTTGATCATATTCATCCCCGCCGCCCCGGCTGTCCAGCAAGAACTTCGCCAGCCGGATATACGCATCCCCATGACCCTGCCCCTCCATATCGTTGACAAAGCGACCAAACCGCACCAGCGCTTGCTCCATTTCCTGATGGCCGTCGAACCATACTTTTTTGCCGGGACCGATGTTGGCCACCCAGCAATCCGCCAGCCGCTTCGCCGCATCATACAGCCGCCGGTCCCTCCCTGACGTTAAAGTATAGTGATTGATCGCTGATTCGATAAAATATCCCGCCGTATACCCCTCATGGTTACCCCTGCCCTCCGGCGACCACCGGCTATGCCATTTGCTGGTGTCCCGCAACGTATACGCTGTCTGGAGATAGCCGTCCGGCTCCTGCGCCGAAAGAATGATCGGTATCCAGCGCCCCAGCGTCGCCTTCATCTTGTCCTGCGCATCGAGGATCGCCGTATCACCCTGCGCATCGACCATCAGCGCCTCGCACATCGCCTCCACCGTCTGGTAGACCCAGGCATTCGAAAAGACATACCCCTTGTGCGGCCCATGCGGGAGCCCCTTCAACGCTTTTGCCGCCTCGATGAAGTTATCGATCCCGCCCTGACCCGTAGAGAGATCGGACCGCTCGATCTGGTCGATACAAAACGGTATCCAATGTACGATGATCGCCTTGAACCGTTCGCTCCACAGCCGGCTGTCGATCTTGTAGCGCGTGGTATAGACGACATCGAGCCGCCTGGCCGGGGGCGGCAACACGACCTTTACCCGCACGGTCGAAGCAGACTGCAAGTCCCACTGCCAGGCCGTGAGCTTCAGCACATACGTCCCCGGCGCCGTAAATGTGGCCGTCGATCTTGCCGAATCCGCCCGGCTAAAATGCACCTCCCCCGGGCCCGATACTTTACTCCACCTGCAGGCGCTCACCTCGCGGGTAGCCCTGATCTTTCCCGATAAATACGTCCTTCCGTTCAGCATCGCATCCCGGTCGGCCCCGGTCGCCACCACGGGGGCCACGGGCGCCGCGCCAGGCGCTTCAAAAACCTGCCACTCCTGTAGCGCGGCCACCCACCGGTCCGCCGAATCCATCTCCAGCCGCAGCCGCGTCGTATGTACCGCGTCAAACCGCGTCTCATTAAAGCTACCATTCATCACCCCCAACCCCGAAACATGCGCCACCGGCCGAAACAGGCTCCCATCCCAATACTCCAGCCGGTAAGCCGAGGGCAATGGTACCGTTCCCGTATAATCCCACCAATACACCGAGATCCGGTCCGTACTTACCGCTTCCGGCCAGTCATACTCCACCCAGGTGCTGAACCGCTTTGGCTTCACGCCGCGGTCCGCCGCATCTCCCGGCTCCGCCGGCACCAGCCCGTCATTTAGTTCATTATAATTTCCTCCATACCGGTCCACCCCCGAGGGAGTCGCGATCACCGCGAGATTGGCGGGCAGGCTGCCGTTTTGGGCACTCGAATAAAAATACAGGAACACTCCGAGCAACAAGAAGATATATTTCCGAATCATTAGTCGAAAGTTAACTCTCTCCCCCCATTCTTCACCGTTTTTTTGCCGATTTTGGCCAAAATCCGCGTAAATTTAGCCAGGTCAAAACCGCATTTCATTCCCCGACTTGCGCTTCGGTAAAAACAAAACCTTGTATATGTTCCGAAACTATTTCAAAATAGCCTGGCGTAACCTTTGGAAAAATAAGGTCTATTCCATCATCAATATCGCCGGTCTGGCCATCGGCATGGCCGCCTGCATCGTCATCCTGCTCTTTGTCTTTTATGAGAACAGTTTTGATCGCTCCCATTCCAAAAATATCTATCGCCTTAACGAGGTCCAGAAATTCCCCGGCATGGTCGCCTCGCAGAAAGTGGCCCTCTCTATGTTTCCCATGGGCCCTACGCTTCAGCAGGAATTCCCCGAGATCCGCAATTTTACGCGCATTCGCTGGGACAGCAAATACCAGCTAACCTACGGCGACAACAACCTCTTCCTCCCGCAAATATTTAGCGTCGACACCAGCTTCCTGCATATCTTCGATTTCCCGCTGATCAAAGGCGATCGCGCCACGGCATTGGAGCAGCCAAACAGCGCCGTCCTTACCGAATCTGTAGCCCGCAAGCTTTTCGGCAATGAAGACGCGATGGGAAAGACCATCACCCACTATGGCGGCGACACGACCAGGTTCAAAGTCACCGGCATCGCCGCGGATGTGCCGGAGAATTCCCAATTGCAATTCGACGCCCTTTTCTCCTTCAATACCTTTATCCGGCCCAATTGGATGGACAACTGGGGCGGCAACTGGCTAAACACCTACCTGGAGCTTGCACCGCATACCGATGCGGCTGCTCTCGAAAGGAAATTCCCCGCCTACCTGAAAAAGCATATGGCCGACGGCGAAGGCTGGAAATATTATGAGCTCTTTCTCCTTCCCTTAAAGGATGTCCATGCCGGTGCATCCGATATCGGTCTGGACTATATCAACTACCGGAAATTCGACCGCAACTATACCCGCATTTTCCTGGCGATCGCCTTGGTCGTTTTACTTATCGCCTGCGTCAATTTCATGAACCTGTCTACCGCCCGTTCAGCCGAAAGGGCCCGCGAGGTTGGCATCCGAAAGTCCATCGGCGCCCTGCGCCGCCAGCTCGGCTTTCAATTCCTCAGCGAGACCGTCCTTCTCTCCCTCCTCGCACTCCTCCTTGCGCTCGGTCTGGTTGCCATCACCCTGCACTGGGTCAACACCCTGAGCGGCCGGACCCTCTGGGTCGTCTTTTACCAGAACCGTTGGCTGATTGGAGACATTTTCGCCGGCGCCATTATCCTTGGTATCCTTTCCGGCCTCTATCCCGCGGCCTATCTCTCTTCCTTCCAACCCGTCAGGGTACTCAAAGGGCTGCCGCAGGTCGGGAAAGACAAAGGTTGGTTGCGCAATTTCCTCGTGGTCGGTCAGTTTACCAGCGCCATCTTCCTCATCATCGCTACCATCTTCGTCTATCGCCAGCTGACCTATATGCAGGACAAAGACCCTGGTTTCGTCCGCGACCAGGTGGTGACGATCCCACTGGACGACATCACCTCACGGAAATATGACCTGCTGAAAAAGGAGCTTTCCGCCAGTGCCCTCGTATCAGGCGTCACCGGCGCCCAGGATCAGTTGGGCAGCCACCTCGATCAATCGGGGATCGAATTCAAAGGCGACGGCCCGCTTCGCAACCTGACCTCTACCCGCCTGATCGTCGACCCCGATTACCTTCGGCTCTACCATATCGCCCTGATCAACGGCAGCAATTTTTCGAATGAGAAGTCCGCGGAGGGGAGAGAGTACATCATCAACGAAGCGCTGGCCGGCGAGCTCTTAAAAGATGCTCCGAAGCGGCCGATGTCCTGGCTGATCGGCAGACATTTCGGCTTTGATTCCGCGGGCTATATCGTGGGGATCGCGAAGGATTTCAACTTCAATTCACTGCACAGCAAGATCGAAACGATGTTTTTGTTCAACTGCCCGCAATGCGGCTTTAGCACCGTGTCGGTAAAGATCGACGGGGCCAGGGCAGCCGAGGCGATCGCCTTCATCAACAATACCTGGAAAAGTATCTTCCGGGACAATCCCTTCGAGTATCAGTTCCTCGATGATCATTTTAAGGAAGTTTACCGCGCCGACCAACAGGTGACGACCATGGTAACCGTCCTGGCTATCCTCGCCATCCTTATTTCCTGTCTTGGCCTCTTCGGCCTTGCCAGCTATTCCGCGGAAAAAAGGATCAAGGAGATCGGGATCAGGAAGGTGATGGGCGCTTCCGTTCAGAATATCGTCGGTCTGCTGTCGCGGCAATTTGTCGGCCTGGTCCTGTGGGCAATCCTGATCGCGGTTCCGCTCGCCGCGTACGCCATCCATCGCTGGCTCGAAGACTACGCGTATCGCATTTCGATGAGCTGGTGGGTGTTCGTGCTCGCGGGTATCCTGGCCATGGGGATCGCGCTGGTGACCGTCAGCATCCTCGCTTTCCGCGCCGCGATCGCCAACCCGGTCGACAGCCTGCGGGTGGAATAGCCGGGGTGTTAGCTTGCCGTCGGCGCCACCCCCCCGCCGTTGGACGCCTCACGGCTCGCCTTAAGGTCCTGGTGAGCCTGATGGATTTCGTATTCCAGCTCCGCATCGATATTCTGCTCCTCGACCTTTCTAAATTTTTCCATCAACTCCTCGTGGTGCGCCTGCAGCCAGGCCAGTTGTTTTTTCCCATACGACCAGCGCGTGAGCAGAACATAGAGCACCGGTACGATAAATATGGAGACGGTGGAAGACGCGATCATCCCGCCCAGCACGGTAACGCCGATGGTATTTCTGGAGGCCGCGCCGGCACCGGTGGCGAGGGCCAGGGGCAATACGCCCAGGATAAAGGCAAGGGAAGTCATAATAATGGGCCGGATACGAAGCCGGACAGCGTCCAGCGTCGATTTAAGCAGCTCTTCGCCACGATCTACCCTGATCTTGGCAAACTCTACTATCAGGATGGCATTTTTAGCGGACAACCCGATCAGCGTGATGAGCCCGATCTGCGCATACACATTATTGTTGAGTAAGGGAATGAGGGTAAGCGCCAGGATAGCCCCGAAAGCGCTGATGGGAACAGCCAGCATCACAGCGAGTGGCACCGACCAGCTTTCATAAAGCGCTGCCAGGAAAAGGAAGACGAAGATGATACAGAACGAAAAGATATAGACGGTCATCGAGCCCGCCTTGATCTCCTCGTAACTAAGACCCGAAAAATCATAGGTGTATCCCCGCGGCAGCACCCTCGCGGCTAAGGCTCTAAGGTCGTCAAGGCACTGGCCGCTGCTGAATCCCAGCGGTGGCGAGCCATCCACCTCCGCAGACCGGAAAATATTGAAGTGCGTGACCAGCGGGGGCGCCTGGGAAGGTTTATAGTTAATGAGCGTGCTCAGTGGCACCATGGTGCTGTCCTGGTTACGGACATAATATTTATCCATATTGGCGATTAACGCCCGGTAAGCCGTATCGGCCTGGATCACGACATGAAAGGTCCGGTTGTACAGGGTAAAGTTATTGACGAATAAGCTGCCCATAAAGGCCTGCATCGTCGTAAAAACGCTTGAAATATTGACACCCAGCTTCTGACATTTATCCCGGTCGACGGTCAGGTCGTAACTGGGCGTATGTGCCGAGAAATAGCAAACGGCATTCGCCAGGGAGGGTACCCGGTGTGCCTCCGCTACGAATTTCTGGGTCACTTTTTCGAAGGCGTATATATCGTCCGTGGAAGTGCCCTGCTCGATCTGGAACGCGTAACCCGCGGCGATGCCGACCCCCCGGATAGCCGGCGGTTGTATGACGTTCACCGAGGCGTTTTTGATACCCGCCGCGACAACTCTCTTGTCTATGACTCCCTTAATACCGGGCCATTGGGTTTGGGGCGTCTTCCGTTCATCCCAGGGGGTCAGCATGATGAACATGGAACCGGCATTTGATGTGGCGCCCCCGTTCAGGATATTAAAGCCGGATACGGCCGTATAATGCAATATACCGGGCGTCGAGCTCACGATCTTCATGATCTTCGCCATCGTCTCTACCGATTCGGTAGTGGAACTGGCGTCCGCCAACTGGTAACTAACAAACAACCGACCTCCATCTTCGGTCGGCACAAACCCAGAGGGTTTGATTTTAAATAAATAGTAGGTGCCCAGACAAATACCCAGCAACAAGATGACGATGACCCATGAATATTTGATGCTTCGTCGCACGCCATTGGTATAGCTCTTGGCGAATCGTGTAAACTGCCTGTCGAACCAGGCAAAAAATTTCTCCAGGAGATTCTTCTTCTTTTCCGGATCGGTTGGTTTTAACAATAGCGTGCAAAGGGCGGGCGTCAGCGACAAAGCGATAAAGGCGGATAAAATGACCGAAATGGCGATGGTGATTGCAAACTGCTGGTACAGGCGCCCGACGATACCCGGGATAAAGCCTACAGGCACAAACACGGCCGCCAGTATCAGGGCAATCGCCACGACGGGCGCCGAAATCTCTTTCATCGCATGATAGGTAGCTTCCTTGGGCGACATGTGCTGCTCATCGATGTAGTGCTGTACGGCTTCCACCACGATGATGGCATCGTCGACCACGATCCCGATCGCCAGCACAAAGCCGAACATCGTAAGGGTATTGATGGTGAAACCCAGGGGCAGGAAGAAACAGAACGTCCCCAGGATCGAAACCGGAATGGCAAATATCGGGATGATGGTCGAACGCCAGTTTTGCAGGAACAGGAAGACCACGAAGGCGACCAGGCCAAGCGCTTTCAGCAGGGTCCCGATCACTTCCTGCATGGAAACCCGGATGATCGTGATGGATTCAAAGGGGACGGTGTAGTCCACGTCCGACGGAAAGGATTTCTTCAACTGCGCCAGTTGGGCATAGACGTTGTCGGCCGTCTGAAGGGCGTTGCTGCCCGGGGCCTGGTAGATCATCAGCAGCGAACACCTTTTACCATCTACAAAGGCGTTGCTGGAAAAAGTGAATTTTCCCAATACGACCCGGGCGATATCTTTCAGATACACCATTTTCCCGGTACCCGGGCTTGCCTTAACGATGATATTTTCATAGTCCTCCGGTTTGCTCAGCATCCCGTTGACCAGGATGCCAATTTCATGCGACTGCGAACCGACCTGGGGCGGAGCGCCGGCCGCGCCTGCCGCCACGTAGGCGTTTTGGGCGTTCAACGCGTTGGAAACATCCCCCGGAGTTATGTTGTAGGAAGCCATCTTATCCGGGTTCATCCAGATCCGCATGGCAAACTGATCCGTACGGGCCTGTACGTCCCCTACGCCGGGTACCCGTAAAATGGCGTCTTCCACGAATACATTGGTGTAGTTGTCCAGGAAAGTGATATCGTGTGAACCTTTCGGCGCAAAGATCGCTACGAGCATCAACTGGTCCGGATTACTGGCGCGGACCGTCAAACCCAGTTTGCTGACCACCGCCGGCAGCAACGGCTGCGCGATCCCCACGCGGTTCTGCACGTTAAGCGCGGAAATATATACATTGGTGCCGATGTTAAAGGTCACCCGGATGTTCATCCCTCCGGAATTGGTATTCGTGCTTTGCATGTATTCCATCCCGGGCGTACCATTCACCTGCTCTTCAATAGGGATCGCGACGGTCTGTTCTACTGTTTGAGCGTCGGCGCCCGTATAGCTTCCGGAAACGGACACGCTGGGTGGCGAAATATTGGGATACTGGTCTACCGCAAGGTTAAAAATGGAAATAACCCCCGAGATCATTAATACCAGCGATATAACGATTGCCGTGACAGGCCGCTTTATAAAAGTATTGGCGATCATCCTTCGTTGTGTTTATTCAGATCACGTGACTTTTGCAACTCGTACTCCAGTTCCGCGTCGATGTCCTGCGCTTCGACTTTCCGGGCTTTCTCCATGAGGTCTTCATGATGTTCCTGAAGCCACACCAACTGTTTCTTGCCGTATGAAGCCCGGGTAATGACGACAAAAAGAACGGGTACGATGAAAATGGCCAGGGTAGAGGCGGCGGTCATGCCGCCCAGCACGGTGTACCCGATCGTTCTGCGCGCGACGGCGCCGGCGCCTGTGGCGAGTACGAGCGGAAGCACGCCCAAAATGAAGGCGAGAGATGTCATGATGATCGGGCGCAACCGGAGTTTAACCGCCTCCAGCGTGGATTGTATCAGCTCTTCGCCCCGGTCGACACGCACCTTGGCGAACTCTACGATCAAAATGGCGTTCTTTGCCGCCAGGCCGATCAGGGTAATGAGACCGATCTGGGCATAGACATTGTCGGTCAGACTTGGGACAAGGAATAGCGTGAAGATAGCCCCGAATGCGCCGATCGGGACGGCGAGCAGCACAGAGAAGGGGACCGACCAGCTCTCATACAGTGCGGCCAGGAACAGGAAGACGAACGTGATAGAGAACATGAAAATATAGATCGTCGTAGATCCTGCCCGGATCTCTTCGTAACTAAGGCCGGAGAATTCATAGTTGTATCCCTCGGGCAGGCTCCGGCCCGCGATAGCGATCAGCGAATCAGTAGCCTGGTTGCTGCTGTAGCCCGCTGCGGGAGCGCCATCGATCTCTGCGGAACGGAAGATATTGAAGTGGGATACCAGCGGAGGCGCTTCCGTCGGGGTATAGGTGACCAGCGTGCTCAAGGGAACCATAGCACTATCCTGGTTGCGGACATAATATTTGTCCATGTCCGTGATCACCGCGCGGAAAGCCGTGTCCGCCTGCACCACGACGTGGAACGTACGGTTGTATTCGGTAAAATCATTGATGTAGAGACTGCCCATAAAGGCCTGGATGGTCGTGAAAACGTCTCCGACATTGACGCCCAGTTTCTCACACTTTTCCCGGTCCACCTTGAGGTTGAAGCTGGGGGTATTGGCGGAATAAAAGCTGAACGCATTGCTGATAGCCGGGTTCTTATTTGCCTCGTCGATGAATTTGGTCACAACCCCCTGAAAAGCCTGAAAATTGTCATTCGTACTGCGTTGTTCGATCTGCAAACTGAAACCCACCGTTTCCCCGACGCCGGGTATGGGCGAAGGCTGGATCACTTCGACATTGGCATTTTTTATCCCGGCATCAAGGATTCGCTTTTGCATGACGTTGATGATGCCGGGCACCTGCTGGCTTTCCTCACTGCGATCATCCCAGGGTTTGAGCTGAACATAGATGGTACCCGCGTTGGAGTTGGTGGCATTATTGACTACGTTTAGCCCGGACAAGGCGGCATAATGCGCTACGCCCGGCGTTTCCGTCACCACTTTCATCAGCCTGTTCATGACATCGACCGATTGCGCCGTGGCGGATGCCGGTGGTAATTGGAAGGTGACATACAGGTTGCCGTCATCTTCCGAAGGTATAAAACCGGTGGGCTTCTTCTCGAACAGGAAGTAAGCAGCGATGCAAATGGCCACGAGAAGGATGATGACATAGGTGGCGCCCTTGATACTCCGGTTGACGCCGTTCTTGTAACTTTCGGTGACTTTGTCAAACCAGCGGTTAAAGCGTTCGAACAATCTGTCCAGGCCCTTTTTCTTTTTATTCGGGTCCGTAGGTTTCAACAGCAGGGTGCACAAGGCCGGGGTCAGCGAAAGGGCGATAAAGGCTGAAAGGATGACCGAAATAGCGATGGTAATGGCAAACTGCTGGTACAGCCTTCCGACGATGCCCGGAATGAATCCGACTGGGACGAACACCGCAGCAAGGATCAGGGCTATCGCTACCACCGGGGCCGAAATATCCTTCATGGCTGTGTAAGTCGCTTCTTTCGGCGACATTTTCTCATGATCCATATAATGCTGAACCGCTTCCACCACGATAATGGCGTCATCCACCACGATACCGATGGCCAGCACGAACCCAAACATCGTGAGCGTATTGATGGTGAACCCGAGCGGCAAAAAGAAGATAAATGTCCCCATGATCGACACCGGAATGGCCAGGATGGGAATCAGGGTGGAACGGAAACTCTGGAGGAACACAAATACCACGACCGCCACAAGTCCCAGCGTCTTGAGGAGCGTCCATACGACGTCGGACATCGATACCTTGACGACGGTCACCGCCTCGAAAGGCACGGAATATTCCACGTCGGCAGGAAAGGACTGCCTAAGCAGGGCAAGCTGTTTATAAATGCCGCTGGCTGTCTGGAGCGCGTTGCTGCCAGGCGCCTGGTAGACGCGGAGGAAAGACGCCCGGTGACCGTCGACAAATGAATTGCTTGAAAACGTGAACTTTCCCAACTCCACCCTCGCCACGTCTTTCAGGTATACCAGTTCCCCCGTCTGCGGCAAGTTTTTAACAATGATATTTTCGAATTCGGAGACCTTACTGAGTCGCCCGTTTACCAGGATGCCGATTTCGAATGCTTGTGATTTTTGCTGGGGCGGGACGCCTGCGGAGCCCGCTGCCACCTGAACGTTCTGCGTGTTCAGGGCATTGATGATGTCCCCGGGCATCAGGTTGTGGGACGCCATCTTCTGCGGATTCATCCAGATCCGCATACTGAAATCATCGGTAAACCTGGCGATACTGCCCACCCCGGGCACACGCAGCAGGGCATCCTGGATAAAGATATTGGTATAGTTGTCGAGGAAGGTGATATCATGCGTCCCGTTGGGAGCGTACACCGCGATCATCATCAATTGGCTGGGGTTGATGGCGCGAACGGTGATGCCGAGCCGGCTGGCCACGGCAGGCAACAAGGGATTGGCAATGCTCACCCGGTTTTGGACGTCGAGCGTCGCGATGTCGATATTCGTTCCGATATTAAAGGTGACGTTCATGGACATCAGCCCGTTGTTGGTGCTGTTGCTCTGCATGTACTCCATTCCAGGGCTGCCATTGACCTGCTCTTCGATCGGAGTGGCCACGGTCTGTTCGACCGTCACGGCGTCGGCGCCGGTGAATTGCCCGTTTACCTGTACAACGGGCGGCGTGATATCAGGATATTGGTCAATGGGTAGCGTGAGTATACAAATAGCGCCCGCGATCACCAACACAATCGACACCACCATAGCGGTCACCGGACGTTTTATAAATGTATTCGCGATCATAGAAATATAATATCGGCGATTGGCTTATTTATTTTTGCTGCTGTCTCTTACCTGACTGCCTGTGCCTGTACTGTCGTTCTTGCCCGGTTGTCTGGAAGATGCATTGATGACGGAGCCTTCATGGATAGACTGTACACCATCCAGGACGATCCGGTCGCCGACATGAATGCCCGATTTGATGATGACGTTGGGTCCGATGGTCTGGCCCAGCTGAACCTTCACCTGGAACGCACGGAGTTTTGGCGTCGCCGCGGTATCGGCGCCCTTCTTCGCGCCGGAATCATCGCCTTTTTTCCCGGCGTTTTCCTCACCTTTTTTCCTGGCGGCAGAATCCGTCGCATGTGTATTGATGATGGTATCTTTTGCAAGGAAAAGGAAATATTCGCCCATCTGTTCGACAACGGCCCTGCTGGGTACGACGATTTGGGGGGCTTCATCCTGATTGTGCACCCTGACCACGGCACTCATCCCGGGCCGGAGGACGAATTGAGGGTTTGGAAATGCCAGACGGACATCGATGGTTCCTGTCTGCGGATCTACCGCCCGGTCAATGATCGCGATCTTCCCAAGATAAGGATAGATCTGGCCATTGGGTAAGATGATCGTGAACAGAGAGTCTATCTGCGCCTGTTTATGAAGTTGCAGGTCCTCAAAATGCGGCAATTGCGATTCGTTGATGTAGAAATCCACTGCCATCGGGTCGTCGGTGGAAATGGTATTGATGAGTGTCGTCCCCGGACTCACCAGGTTGCCCACCCGGACCTGCGAGATACCAATGGTGCCGTCAAAAGGGGCATAGATATTCGAATAGGTTAGATTGGTGAGCGCCGTTTTGAGCAGTTGCTGAGCCGCCATGATCGAGTCTTTGGCGTTCTGCAGCGCTATAAGCTGATGGTCAACCAACTGCGTGGCCACCGCATTATGCTTGGCAAGGTAAACGTAACGGTCCGCATCCTGCTGTTGCTGCTTAAGATTGCCGGAGTCCACCCGGAGATTGGCCCTGGCCTGGTCCACAGAGGCCTGGTAAAGGCGTTCGTCGAGCTTGTACAGCAACTGCCCCTTGTGGACATGGGTACCTTCGGTAAATTCGATCGAAGTGATATACCCGGTCACCTGGGCGTACAGGCCTACCTGTTTGAGCGCAATGGTCGTGGCAGGGTAGTTATCATAATAGAGCACATGCTGAGCGGTCGCCGTTATCAGGTTGACGGGGACGGGTGGAGTGGGTGGCGTTTGTTTTTGCTGGCAGGAGAAAAACGCCAGACCACTAATAAACGCCAGAATCGATGCCAGTCTATTCATACCGATGTTTATATTATTATTTATTGGGGGTTTATCGTAATGATTCCCATGGCCTTTTCCAGGTCGATCTTGCTGGAAAGTACCTGGAAGACCGATGTTTCATAAGTCAGCTCCGAAGTGATCAGGTTGCTCTCCGCCGTGATCACATTCAGGTAGGGAACAACACCCTGCAGATATTGAAGCTCCACGATATCGTACGTCTCCCTGGCCAGACCGACATTGTCCCTCGATATACCCAGGTTATACAAATTGCTTTTATAGCCGGCCATGGCGGTAGTATAATCGTTCCAGATCTGCGATTTCAGTTCAACTTCCTGCCAGTCCAGCAGATCATATTGAAGCCGCGCTTTTTTGACATTGTTGACCCGCGCAAAACCGGTGAAGATCGGCCAGTTTAGCGTCAGACCTTCATACGAGAATGGATAGGCCTGGTTGAATAACTGGCTGAACTTGTTGTTTTCGAATTCATCCTCATAATTAAAAAAAGCGCCAACCGTCGGCAACCAGGCATGACGGTAATATTCGACCGTTTGGGATTGAAGCAGCTTGGTCGTCTGCAGAACCTGGTACTCGATCCGCCGTTCGAACTGCAGCTGCTGCGAAGTGTCGAAAACGACGTTGTTCCGCATCTCCACCGTGTCGTAAAGCACATTGAACTGTTTCAACGGCGGATAGCCCATTACCTGCTTCAACAGGGCGTACTGCGGCCTGACATTTTCGGTCGCCTGCCGAAGGGAAAAGAGGGAATTGTTCAGTGAGATGACCGCCTCGTCATAGTTGGTCTTGTCGGAAACGCCACTGACGAACTGGTGGTAGGTATCGCTTACATTTTTGGCAAGCCTCGCCGTATCTTCCTTGAAGATATTGATCTGCTCGAGCGTGTTCAGGAGGCTGTAAAACGACTTGCTGACCGCAGCAATGATCTCAATCTTCGTGCTATCGGTGATCTGATCGGCTTGTTTGACATAGAGCGGCGCCGAATGAACGGCATACAACAAAGCCGGATTGAAGATCGTCTGTGTGACCTGCAACGTCGGGGTGATCGTATTGACAATCCCGGTCTTGGAGTTGACCAATTTCCCCGAATCGGTGAAAAAGCCGGTTGGCAGGGTATTATAATGGGTGAAGCTTCCCGCGATATTGACCTGGGGTAACCAGCCGGAGGTGGCGATAGCATTATTTGCCCGCACGATCGCTACGTTCACCATGGCCATATTGATAAACGGCTCATGCTTGAGTGCATAGGCCACACATTGATCCAGCGTGAAAGCCGTGTCCGTACCCGGCGCCTGGTTGATCTGAGATTTTGCGGCAATCGATAGACAAAGAAGACAAATAGGGTAGAAGATACGCATACAGACTACTAACACGATTTTTGACATATCGATGGTGGTGATTTTGTTGATTGCCGGCTCACCCGGGGTCTGGTTTTACGATCGTTAGACAGTGAGGAGTAAACTGGGGGCAAAGATTATGATTTTTGCCAACAAGAAGAATTAAAATGATATTAAATAAATTACATCCTACTCCTTGATAATGAATGGGAAACACGGGCTTTTAGCAAACGTCTTGGACCAAAGGGGATTTGGCCGGATAAGCGGGCGGCGGGTTCATTGAACGGGCTTCCCGGTCCCATAGGCCGTCCCCTTGAATAGGGCCACCAGCTCACCAGCCTCATTTGTCGTCCGGATATCATAAATGCCGATCCGGTTTCCCATATGCGCTTCCTGCGCTTCTACCGTCAGCAACTCACCCGCCCTGGCCGGCCGGGTAAAACTGATGTTGACATCCAACGCCACTGTAATAATGCCATGTGAATTGCAGGCGAACGCAAAGGCCGAGTCGCTCGCAGAGAACAACACCCCACCATGGATGATATCGAATCCATTCAGCATCGTATCGGTCACCTGGTAATGCAGCTTGCAGTAGCCGGGACCGATCTCGTCGATGACCAGGCCCAGCCAGGCTGTAAAACGATCCTTTTTCAGCATGATCTCCAACACCTCGCGGGGCGATTTTGCGAGATCTTTCATAAAGATTGTTATTGATTATCGGGAAACGAATGCCGTGCCCTGCCGGCTGGCCAACAAGCCCAGCACTTCATCCTGCGTGCCGGTGAAGGGTCCTGACGCCTCGATCTTCAACGTCGCCATCGCCGCCGCGAACTCCCCGGCGCCCTGTACCGGGAAGCCCTTGCTACGCTGATACAGATAACCCGCCATATAGGTGTCGCCGCAACCGGTGGCATCCACCACGGAAGTCGTCGGCGCATAGGCCGGGATATCATGAAAACGCTGGTCCATATAAATGACCGAGCCTTGGCTTCCCAGCGTGATAACCACCTCCCTGACTCCCCATTCGGCCAATATCTTCGCGCCCTGGCGGATTCCCGTCTGACCGGTCAGCACCGCCATCTCCGCTTCGTTCGTCTTGAGGATCGAGACATATTTCAAAGCCGCCCGCTTTTCCGGCCAATCGATCGGCTTCACCCGCTGTTCCACCACTTCGCGCAGATAACCCTGCGCGTCGAGCGAGATCTTTCCCTTTCCGGCTAACACCCGGATCAGTTCCAACGGCATATCACCTGCCAACAACGGCCCCAGATGAAAGACACGCGCATCGACATCCGCAAACGGCGCTGGCGGGAACGGATCGGCCGTCCGCAACACCCGCTGCGTGCGGTGATCCTGATTTTCACCATAAATATTCTCGAAATAGACCGTGTGCGCGCTCGGTAGCACCGTGACCTCGACGCCAGCCATCCGCAGATTGCTGACCGCCGCCATGCCGTCGGAGGCCACCGCTGTAACCAGCCGGTAACGTACATCCATCCGCGATAACGCATTGGAGAAATAGAACGCCGTCCCACCCGCCATGAACACCGCCGAACGCGTCGTGACTACCTTATCTAACGTAATATGACCTACGCAGCAGATATCGATTCTTTCCATGTTGATACAAACCGGAAAGATAAGTTATTTTCAAAAGCCACCCTACTTTTTTACCGGCACTTCCAGGCGGATCGTGATCACGTCGCCGACCGATCCGCCGGGTTTTCCCAAATTGAAATCGAGCCGCTTGAACGAAAACTCTCCCTTAAAAACACCTGTATTCCCATTGGGCGTAAAAGTGAAGGGGATCCCCACCGGCTTGTGGACATCTTTTATCGTCAGCTCACCCGTCGCCTTATAACCCGCTCCCGCCTTCTCGATCTTCGTGGATTTATAAGAAATGCGCGGATACTTGTCCGTATTCAGCCAGTCCTCCTCGCTCTTCAAATGGTGATTCCGCAGCCCGACCCCCGAGCTGACGGTATTGGCGTCGATGCTCGCAACCACCGAGCTGCCTGCCAGATCGGCCGGGTCGAACTTGACCGTCGACTCCAATCCGGTAAATGTTCCGTTGACTGTCCCGAACGGTCCCTTGACGCTAAACCCAACTTTTGCATTCGCCGAATCGACATTCCAGACGCCGACAAAAACCATGGTCGCGAAAAGAATGGCCGATTGCATGACAACTTTTCCTGCTTTCATAGATCCTACAATTTGTTGAATAATGGTGGTTGCTTCGTCTTTGCCGGCATAAAGAAATGGGCCCCGGCGTAAAAATTCGCCTGTTGCAGGTCATTCAGCTTGAGCAGCCCGCCCACGGCATCCCCGCCGATAAAGAAATACCCGGCCCGGATCGAGATGCCCGCCCTGGGCTGCCAGTGACCATAGTACATGAGCGATAACGGCAGGCTTACCTCGAACCACCGCGTCTCATAACGCGGCGTCAGAGAATAAACATCCGGCTGCACCACGCCGACATTGTCCCCATGACTAAACCCCTGAAGGATCGTCAGGTTGACAAACCACGGGCCGCAGAGCGCCCAGTCGGCCTGCAGGCTGAGCGCCGTCGGTAGCTGCATGTGGAAAACCGTCCCCGTCTGCGACTTCGTCGAATCGCCGTTGTAGAAGACCGCACTGAGGGTTTGGTCCAACTGCGTATTGTTCGCGAACACCGCTTCATGCCAGTTGGAAAAGACGGCATTCGCAGCCTCGAGATGATAGGAGCCCGAATTCCGGTCGAACTTGATCGAACCCGCGTCCAGGAGCGAAAGCCCCAGCCGCCACCGGTAGTTGTCGTCACCCGGATGGTCCCGGTGGACCCAGGTGAAGCCGATATCGAAGCCCCGGCCGATGCCGTGATCGAAATTGGATAAAGTCCGTCGCCGGAAATCGTCGAAATCAGTCCGGCCATAATCGATCGAAGAATTGGTGAAGGCGATTGCAGTCGTATCTATTATCCGGTACGTAAGATTCGTATGCTTGACATAGGCGGCAAACATCCCCTGCAGAATCTTGAACGTAACGCCCGCCTTTAACTGGTCGTTGCCATTCTCATACAGGACGGTGGCATAGTGCAGTCCGTATTCCGCCCAGCCCATGGCGTTCACCCGGGCCGATTGGTCCTGGAAATTGGTATTCCAGAGATCGCCCGATAAGAGATAATCGAACGCATTCTGAGCCACATTCCCCGTGATATTCCGGATATTTCCCACCCCCCGCAGCGCCGTTGTCAACCCGATCTCATGCTTCTTTTTGATCTTCACAAAAAAAGAAGGTCCCAAAAAAAGACCCGAGGTGCTGACATCGTAGAGTTTGTTTGGGTTCTGCGGATCATATCGCGTCTGGAAAAGGTTCTCATCGATACTGCCCTTGATGATCCGCCGAATGCCCAAAATAGGCACCGTACCCTTCGGCGCATACAGGAAGTCATTTGCAAAATCGACATTCACCGAGAACACATGAATATCCCAATCCAGCTTGGAGCCCGCAATAGAGCTGGGATTGAGCAATGAACCCTGGATACCCGCATAATTACTGTTCCACAGCCCGAGATCATGCTGCGCCAGCGCACCCAGCGCCGCGCCGCAACAAAGAAATAAGATCAACACTCTTTTCATATTAGAATAGCTTTTGCCCTGGCGGGCAGTCAGAAAATTAGTCAACAAATAATGGGATTGGAATTCGGGATTGGAATTTGCAACGGAAGACTGAATAACAATTACGAACGGCAGCATTTGATAAACGGTTGCCGGAATCGGAAATATTTGTGTATTTTGACGAGCCCAATAAACCGCAAACCCCCTAATTTCGTAGCTATGAACCGTCTCTTTTTTCTTCTTCTTTGTTTTTCCCCCTTTGCCGGTAAACCCCAAAACCCGTTACCCATTCCCCTTAACATCCGCCAGGCAATTGATAAAGGCACCCGTACCACTTCCGGGCTGCCCGGCCCCCACTACTGGCAGAACCACGCCGATTATATCATCCACGTCCGTTTCGATCCCTCAACCCGGCTGGTCAGCGGATCGGAATCGATCGTCTATACCAATAGCAGCCCCGACACTCTTCGCCAACTCCTCTTCAAACTCTATCCCAATCTCTATAAGAAGGGTGCCGCCCGCATGATGCCGGTGCGCCCCGAAGACCTCACCGACGGCGTCGCCATCAGCAATATGGTCATCGGCGGTCAGGCAGCGGATGCCGCCCGCAATAACCGCCGTCGCCGCAGCGCCGACGGAACCGATCTTCCCGTCCCCATCTCCTCGCTCGATCCCGGCCAGTCCACGAGGGTCTCGCTTGACTTCGCCTACACGCTCAACAAAACCTCCCATATCCGCACCGGTCAGATCGATAGCGGCGCCTTTTTTATCGCCTATTTTTTCCCCCGCATCGCCGTTTATGACGACATCGATGGCTGGAACCGGATTCCATACCTCGGGCCTCAGGAGTTCTACAATGACTTCTGCAATTTTTCCGTCTCCATCACCATTCCCGGGGACTACCTCGTCTGGGGGACGGGCGATTTGGTCAACCGCAATGACCTGCTCCCTGCTTCCATCAACCAACGCATCGATGCGGCCGGCAAGAGTGACAGCATCGTGACGATCATTGACACGACCGACCTCGCCCGTAAAGGCCTCACTCGCCGCGTGGATTCCAACACCTGGAATTTCCAGGCAGCCAACGTCACCGATTTTGTCTTCGCCATCAGCAACCACTATATGTGGAAGGCATCCAGCCTCGTCGTAGACCGGACCTCAGGCAGAAGGACCCGCGTCGATGCCGTCTTCAACCCGGATCATAAAGACTATTATGAAGTGGTGGATTTTGCCCGGAAGACTGTCCAAAGCATGAGCTATACCTTCCCCGCCTGGCCCTATCCCTATCCGCACGAAACGGTGTTCGATGGACTCGACCAGATGGAATATCCGATGATGGTGAACGACAACCCGCTCGACAGCCGGCCCGATGCGATCGAGCTCACAGACCACGAGATCTTTCACACCCTCTTCCCCTTCTATATGGGCGTCAATGAGACCAAATACGCGTGGATGGACGAAGGCTGGGCAACAATAGGGGAGTGGATCATCTCTCCCCTTATCGACTCGACGATCGTAGATGGATATGGCGTCGAACCCTATGCTCACGGTGCAGGAAAGGAGGAAGACCTCCCCATCATCACCCTTTCGACCCAGGAGACCGACAACGACTACTATCTCAATTCCTATCCAAAACCTGCGATGGGTTATCTTTATTTAAAGGATATGCTCGGCGACAGCCTGTTCCTGCTTGGAATCCACAAATACATGGAAGACTGGCACGGCAAACATCCGATTCCCCTCGATTTCTTCAGCAGCGTCAACGCCGGGACCGGTCTCAATCTGAACTGGTTCTGGAAACGCTGGTTCTATGACAGCGGCTACCCCGACCTCGCTATCTCCGATGTTCGCCAAAAAGGGAATGCCTGGACCATCGTCATTACCAATAAAGGCGGTAAACCTGTGCCCGTTGACCTGACCATCGAATATAACGATGGCAGCAAGGACAAGATCCATCGCTCCGTGGCCGTGTGGGAACACGAGACCCAATTGTCTGTGCCGTTCCACCCGGCCAAACCCGTCAGCAAGATCCGGCTGGGTAGCACGTATGTGCCGGATAGCCATCCGGCTGATAATGTCTTCGAAGTTTCCAGGTAAGATATTTGGTGATCGAATCGGAAGACGCACCCTGGGCCTTATTGATATTGCCTGTACAATGAATACAGGATCTGGGCCTCGGCCGGTCCCCAGGTCTTCGTGGTATCTTGCTCGAAGTGACGCTTGAACGCCTGCGCCGCGGCGCCGCTATCCCTTATATCGTAGCCGATCAGGCGAAGCGCCGTCAGCGGACTGAAACCGGCAGGGACGGTTACTCCGGTTGTATCCGTATACCAGAGCCCATATCCCGAATCAGCCAATTCCTTCCACGGAAACAGATAACTGGGGTCTACCTTCCGCACGGGTGCGATATCACCATGACCGATGATATTCGCCGTCGGAATATTGTACTCCTTCTTAAGGGTGGCCAACAGGCGCAACAGACTATGGATCTGCCCGGTCGCAAACGGTTCGAAACCGTTGTTGTCGAGCTCGATGCCGATAGAAACCGAATTGACATCCGTGACGTTACCCCATTTGCTGGCACCTGCCTGCCAGGCGCGCAAATAATCGTTCAGCATATGATGCACTACCCCGTCGCGACAGATCACATAATGCGCGCTAACCTGCGTCCGCGCGAGCGTAAACGTCTTTAGCGTCTCCGGGCAGCTGTTCTGCGCCGTGTGATGGATGATGACAAAATTGGGCTTGCGGAGATTGAAATTCGTGGTGCCAATCCAATAAGGAGCCGATGGGACTGAATCGACGCCGTTGGTCAACGGGTACGAGCTGATCTGCCTCGCCAGGGCCCGCGCAGAGTCTTTATAGATCTTGTTGGTCCTCCGGTATGGGTTGACCTTACAACCGGACAGCAACGCTGCCACGGCAAGAAAATAGACGCCTCGATTCATCCGATGAAATTATATGAACTACTGAGGATAATTAGTCGTAATGTGATAACCATCCTTCAACTCCCACAGCTTCGCCCCACCTTTTATCCCATCCTGGTTATTGAATAAATGAATATTCTCCTCCAACGGGATAGTCAGCGATTTCACACCGCCCCCCCCAAGGTATAACCTGTCGTAATTGAACACGACCTTGAGCGCGGCCAGAACTTTGGCAACCCGTTTGTTCCATTTCTCCTTACCCACCCTCTCCATCGCCTGACTGCCGACATACTCGTCATAATCCCGACCCTTGCTGATCGGGTGATGCGAAAGTTCGAGATGGGGGAGGAGCACTCCATCCATGATCACCGCGGTTCCGACACCCGTGCCCAGTGTCACCGCCAACTCATAGCCTTTCCCGCTGACCACCCCCAACCCAAGTTGATCGGCATCGTTGACCAGCCTGGCTGGCTTGCCCAACTTGTTGCTGATCTGCTGACCCAGGTCGAATTGCGCCCAATGGCCGGTTCCGAGGTTGGGCGCGGTATAGACGATCCCGTTCCGAACATAACCCGGAAAGCCGATCGAGATCTTTTCGAAATCAGACAGGCCTTTCACGAGTTCCAGGACCAGGACGATCACTGCCTCGGGTGTCGCCTGAATAGGAGTCGGCATCCTTCGGTATTCCGTCTGACCTTCGCCCCGGGTGTTGAGAATGATACATTTGATGTGCGAGCCGCCGATGTCGATAGCTAAGATATTCCCGGATGTTTCCATGGAATAAAGATACCATTAAGGAATATATTTTTGGTAGTTTTATCCTATGACGGATTCGCCAAAACTATTTATGCTTCTGCTGGGCTGCAAACCTGCGGGTAGGTTCACCGAACAGCACGATATTTTTTTCGACATCGGAACCGATCTGAAGAGTCTGGTACAACATATCCGCGACTACTGGCCCGATGGCGACAAACTGCACGTCGACGCCTGGCGGCTCGTTACGCAGGTCGATTCTTTTCGTGTCGACGTCACACCCCGGTCCGCCGGCCATGGCGTTTCCTCCCAGCGGCTTTTTTTTATCAACCTGGGCGGATACAAGCCCGGCGAGTTCGAAGAATTTCACTATAAGATGATCGTCGCGGCAACCGACAAGGGCGAGGCCGTTCGAAAGGGAAAAGAAACAGCCTTTTACCGCCATACGGGCTTTGCCGGTGCGGAATCCCATATCGACGACAAATATGGCGTCGACGTCGACGATATTTATGAAATCGAAGATATCTTGCCCGAAACCGTCAAGACCCGGTATTGTCTCCGACTGACCAACACCGTTAGCAGCGACGGGGAAGACCCGACCCACCTCGGTTATTTCCAACTCCACAAGCTATGAAATCCCCCCGCATGTCACATCTCCCGGCGCTGGGCCGCCAACGCTCCGTCTATAGCAACGGGATGTCCGGCGTCCGGCCGCCGATCCCTTTCCATGCCCATGCCCTCCGCGATCTTGCGAAACAGAAGATGTCGGCCGAAGCCTGGGCCTATATCGACGGCGGTGCCGGCAACGAGGAAACCATCCAGGGTAATGCCGCCGCCTTTGGCGCCCTCGCCATCCGCCCGCATATGATGCGACCCAACGATTCCGCCGATTTCTCCGCCTCCTTGCTGGGCCTGAACCTGGCCTTCCCGATACTGCTGGCGCCAATCGGAGCCCTGGACCTGGTCTGTAAAGGCGCAGACCGGATGGTCGCCCGGGCCTGCAACGACACCGGCACACCCTTTATTTTTTCCAACCAGGCCGGCACCCCGATGGAGATCTGTGCCGCCGAGATGCGCGACACCCCCCGCTGGTTCCAGTTGTATTGGAGTCGGTCGGATGAGTTGGTGCTGTCGCTGGTCCGGCGAGCTGAAGCCTGCGACTGCCGCGCGATCGTGCTTACTGTCGACACGACACTTCTCGGCTGGCGAAGCCGGGATCTCACCCTGGGCTATCTTCCATTCCTTCGGGGGATGGGCATCGCCCAATACAGCTCCGACCCCATATTCCGGGAACTGCTGCGAAAAGGCGAAGGAAAACCAACTGCCGGCGCAGCACGACCAGCCGTCAACCTCACTACGATCGCCAATCTACTCCGCCTTAAAGCCCGCTATCCCGGCGGTTTTTGGAAGAACCTGCGCAGCTCCGAGCCGCTCGCCGCGATCCGGCTCTTCACAAACATTTACTCCAACCCCGCCCTGAGTTGGGAGAAGGTCAGCTGGCTCCGCGAACAGACCCGTCTGCCCATCCTTATCAAAGGCATCCTCCGTGCAGACGATGCGCGCCAGGCCGTCGCATCCGGCGCGAACGGCATCATCGTATCCAATCACGGCGGCCGGCAGGTCGATGGCGCGTGTCCCACGCTCGACGCGCTGCAGGAGATCCGAAAAGCGCTCCCTAAACCATTTCCCGTTTTGTTGGACAGCGGGATTCGCAGCGGCAGTGATTGCTTCAAGGCCATCGCGCTGGGCGCTGATGCGGTCCTGCTCGGCCGCCCTTATGCTTATGGATTGGCGATCGCCCGGCAAAAGGGCGTTCGCGACGTCATCCTGAATTTGCAGAGCGATTTCGAACTGACCTGCCGACTCGCGGGGTGTCGCAACCTAACGGAGATCACCGACGATATGGTCCTGCGTTGTAGTTTTGTTAAATGAGCTCTAAACGGCCTTCGCGCGCATTACCCCGAGCAGCGAATGCCCGCGTTCGGGCATCATCTATTCGTACACCGTCATACATACCATTTCTACTATGCTACAGAATCGGGTCGATCCAAAGGGCGATCTTATTAAAACGACTGCGCGCGGTTCCTGGATGGGAAACCGCGGTGTCATACACGACGAACAACAATATATCGTTCGTCTATTCAAACTAAAAGCGTGGCTGATCTGCCTGCTCGATTTCAAGGGGAGACGACGGCCCGTCATGGCACCGGATCGCTATACCGAACTCTTCTTCCTCGACGAAGCCACCGCCTTTTCTGCAGGTCACCGGCCATGCGCCGAATGTCGCCGCAAGGCTTTCAACCGGTTCAAACACTTCTGGCTCGAATCCAATCCCGGCTACGGCTATACCGAACGAACCCCGATCTGGAAGATCGACGAAGTGTTGCATAAGGAGCGGATCAACCTCAGCGGAATGAAAATAACGTTCACGGAATCCATCGGCCACCTCCCCGCCGGTTCCTTCATCCTGAATAACAACGAGCCCTATCTGTTTGCGGATCGGCTGTTCTTTCGCTGGACACCCAACGGATATGAGGACGGGATCGGCTTGCCGGGTATCGACAGGGTAGAAGTGCTCACGCCTCGGTCGGTTGTCAACGCGTTCCGGGCCGGCTACAAACCCGAGATGGCGATCACCGTGCACCCTGCTCGTTAAGGAATTGCTCAAGGGCCACCGCGTCATTGTGCTAGCGCCAGCAAATTCCAACGCAGCGATTCCGCCGGATCGGGCTGCACGCGCGCCAGATAATGCGCCGCCGTACATTTCTCAAGAGGAACGCCAGACTGCTCCAAGGTCTGCCTGTATAGGTCGGCCGCTCTTACAGGCTCGCCGCTATGTTCCATCTCGATGCCTTGGGCGCAAAGTTGAACAACTGGGTTGGCAGGATCGTAAAGCATTCCGCAATATTATTGAATTTTATTTGCTATATTAGAAACGACTGATCAAGACTCCCCCATGCCACCACTTCCCACCCTCATTTCCCTTCCCCCCAAAACTGCCACCCCCCAGCTCCGGCAAATCGCCAAAGCCTGGGCAAAAGCGCACAACGATCTGCCCGCCCGGCAATTCGGGCAGATCATCACTGGGCTGATCCGCGATCCGTTACCCATCCAAAAGACCATGGGCGGCATCCTGCTGGGTTATATGCCCGCACAACGCCGCCAGCTTAGCCCCACGCTCTATGATGACTGGCTGGAGCATACAGAAGGCTGGGCCGCCGTCGACGCGATCTGCTATGGTAATTTTGCCGCTTCGGAGATCCTCGACAATTTTCAGGCATGGAAAACGCTGATCACCCGTCTGGCCAAAAGTAATAACCTCAACAAATGCCGCGGCGCCATCGTCCTCCTGACCAAACCGGTCAAACAATCTGCCGACCCGCGGTTAATGAACCTGTCCTTTGACATCATCGATACCCTCCGCGCAGAAAAAAGCATCCTGATCACCAAAGCGGTCTCCTGGCTGCTCCGCCATCTTACCCGGCATCATTCGGCCGCCGTCCGGAAATATCTCGCGACCCATAAAGACAAGCTTCCCGCTATCGCCATCCGCGAAACAACCGCCAAACTCAAATACGGAGTAAAATCACCAAAACAACAAAAATCATGAAGAGGTCTACCTCCTCAAATGGAAAGAATATTGAACCGGTAACATTCAATTAAAACCCATCAATCAGAAAATCGTACTTTTGAGCGTTATCAGATCGACTGCGCTTGATTATTCCCGCGGTATATATAAAAGGCAAATTGTATGAGTGACGTTCACAACAAGGACCTGGGTACCAAACAAAAAGCGCTTGCCATCAATCTCGACCCTAAAATTTATGGCTCCTTCGCTGAAGTAGGCGCCGGTCAGGACGTGGCCGCCTATTTCTTCAAGGCCGGCGCTTCATCAGGCACCATTGCTAAAACCATGTCCGCCTACGACATGACCTTTTCGGACGCGATCTATGGCACCCAACCCGGCCGCCGCTATGTCAGTGAAGCCCGGCTAAACGCCATGCTCGAGAAGGAATATGGGCTGCTGATCGAAAGGTTGGCTGAAAAACGCGGAGACCAGACCACCTTCTTTGCCTTCGCCGATACCGTAACCGCCCTCAACTACCACAAGACCAACGAAGGCCACGGCTGGATGGGCGTCCGCTTCCAGCTGGAACCCAATGGCGCCTACAACGACGTCATCATCCACGTAAACCTGCTGGATAACGACGGGGTGATGCAACAGAATGCCGTAGGGGTTCTCGGCGTAAATCTTCTCTACGCCTGTTTCTACTATTACACGCATCCCAATATCTTCCTCCTGTCCCTGATGGACGGCCTCACCAAGGATGCCCTGCAGATCGACATGATCCGATTTGACGGCCCGGACTTCACCAAGGTCGACAACCGGCTGATGAGCCTGCACCTCGTCAAATACGGGTTCTCCGATGCCGCTCTTTTTGGGCCCGACGGCAAGAACCAACAGCCCTCCGAAGTCCTGCACAAGAAACATATCGTCGTCATCCGCGGGCGATTCCGGCCCGTCATCAACGTTCATCTGGACATGCTCAAAACGGGCGTCAAACAATTCATGCAGGAACCTGATGTCGACCGGGAGAACACCGTCGTCATCGCCGAACTGACCCTACAGGCCCTCAAGGAAAGGGACGCCGATCCGACGGCGGAGATCGACGAGAAGGATTTCCTCGACCGGGTCGATATCCTCTGTGCCCTCGGGCAGACCGTCCTGATCTCCGATTTCCACGAGTACTATAAGCTGGTGGCCTATCTCTCCAAGATCACCAAACTGAAAATGGGCGTTGTCCTTGGCTACCCGAACCTCGAATATATTTTTGCGGAGGAGCACTATCACGACCTTCCCGGCGGAATCCTCGAATCCTTCGCCACTCTGTTCAGCCGGAACGTGAAGCTCTTCATCTATCCGACACTACGCAACGGGATCATCTACAATTGCCTGCGTTTTAACCCGCCTCCCCACCTCGTAGACCTCTACCGCTACCTGATCGCCAACGACAAGATCGAAGATATCCGGCACTATAAGGAAAGCAACCTGCAGATCCAGACCGACAAGGTCCTGCAGATGATCAAGCATAATGAAGAAGGTTGGGAAGAATACGTTCCGGCTGAAGTGGCCGCGATGATAAAGGAAAGATGCCTGTTCGGCGTAGTTTGCGAGCCGAAACCCGTCAACGGGGATTCAGAGGCCATTTGATGCCGACCTACAGATCGATTAAGGAAGAAAGCGGATAGCGCAAATTATGATAGCCCGTCATATCGACGTCCACCCTGCCTACCGTGACCGGGCTTTGGATGCGCACCGCAATATGATTGGGATCATCCGTTACCCAAACCGTCATCTTCTCCCCACCTTCGAACATATTGCCTTTGACGAGGAGCGGCTTGAACTTGATCGTGCGAAACTTCCCGTATTTTGTCCGGATGGTCGTCTTTCCGAGATACCGGATATGAAGGTGATAGACCCGCCGGTCAAGGAACATATCGAATGGGATCGTATCGTTTGGCCGGTACTTCGCAAAATCGATATTGCGCGCATAGAAGATTGCGCTGATCACATCCTGAACACAGCTCGGAACGGTATAGGTGCCGGAATTCGTGATGGCCGTATTGGTTGACTTGTAAAAAGAAACATTCTCGAAGGTCTTATATCCCCCCTCGTCGACATTCCGGATGAATTTGTAAGGCTGAAGCGTGCTGGTATCGATATAGCTCTCGTATTTGTCCCGGACCTTAAAAAACAGATCGTGGGTGCTCTTCCCCTCCGCCACCACATGATAGACATTCTTACCCTGGTATTTTTCGAGCGAAGTATTGAAAGTAGCCTCTCCGCCATTTATGGATACTCCCGCCAACACATAGGAAACCTTGTACGTCAATTGCTCGCCGGTACCAAAAGCGGTATTTCGGATATTCCCGCAGAATTCCCCATCCGAATCAACAGGCACTTGCTTCCCGCCGCTATGCGCGTTGGCATCCCCGGCCTTAGCGGGTATGGCCATCCCCAACGTCGCTATGCAAGCCGTGATCAATACTCTCATATATCTCAATATACAACACTCGTGCCAGGCCACGAACCACTTTAACTGAACCTTCACGATTCCACCTTTTTGAACCACAAATGCTGTACCCGGCCCGAATTGACCTCGAATCCGGTGATCTTGCCATGTACATCCCGGACCATCTTCAGGTTCGACATCCACCACCAGTTATTACCAAGATTATTGTCCCCATACAAGGTCAGCGGCGTTTCCTCGTATTTCGCGCTCCCGATTGACAAATGATGGTCCTTCAGACTGATCCGGTAATTACAATCCAGTTCCGGACAGTAATAGGTCCCGATATAGGCCCGTAACACAACGTCCGGGCGGGTGGCCGTATCATATTTCCACAAATGCCGGTGATTCCCCGGCCAGTATTCTTCCGAAGTCGTCTGACCCGCGCCGGTCGTCGAAAACGTAAACCAGACAGTCCGATCAGCGAACAGCTCCGCCGTGTCCTTCCCGGTGCCAACCAATAAATACCGGCCGCTCGGGTTGATCCAGTACAGTTTCCGATCCTCGATCGTGAACCGGAACCGCGCCCCATCCTCCGAAGCATAAAAGCCGGTAAAGGTGGTCAGCCGCCCGGGGTCGGCCAGGATCGCAGCCGAGCTGTCCTTGTAAGGTTGCTTACCCGTTTTCTTTTGCGGCGAGTTATCCGGGATAAAAAGCGAAGCCAGCTGATCGGCCTCATAGCCGGAATTGACATCGCCCAGATTGCTAAAAACAATAAAGCCCATCTTGAGCTCCGGGAAAACGCTGACAAAGGTTCGATAACCGGCATCGGCACCACCATGCTGAAATCGCTGCTGGCCGCGGAAACTGTCCACGGCAATTCCCAACGCGTAATCCAATGTCCGCCCATTGTTCAATACCCCGCGCTTTGTCAGTTCCCCAATGTCCTGCCTGTTACCCACCTTGTGATCCCAAAAGTTCATCACCCATTTGCTCATATCGTCGATATTAGTGAACAGGCTGGTCGCTCCGGCATTCGAATAGCTCAGGATTGAATTGCTGTAATGATCTTTCCCATCCTCCTCGTACGAATAGGACCGGTTTGGCACGATCTCCGTATAGTCATCGTGGAAATGTGTATGGGCCATTCCCAATGGCCGGAAGATCGCCGAATCCGTAAATTGCCGGAGCGTTTGACCCGTGACCGAACGGACGATCTCCGCCAGCATCGTGAACCCGCTGTTCGAATACATATATTCCTCGCCGGGTTTGAAATTCAACGCCTCCTGTTTGGACAACAACCGGACGATATGCTCCTGCGTGATCACGTCGTCGATCCGCGTCCCGGCGATCGATAATAGCTGCCACTGGTCCCTGACCCCGCTGGTATGATTCAATAAATGCCGGATCGTGATCTTCTCCCGCAGGTCAGGAAACCAGCGCAGATATTGATGAATATCGTCGTCGAGGTTCAGCTTCCCCTGCTGCGCCAGCAAGACGATCGAAAAGGCCGTGAATTGCTTGGAGACCGAAGCCATATGAAAAATCGTTTCCGGACTGATCGGTACCCCGTACTCCAGGTTGGCCATCCCATAGCCTTTGGCGAAGACAAGACTGTCGTTCCGGACTACACCCACCGCCCAACCCGGGCTGGAGGTCCGGTCCCACTTCAGGAACAGGCTGTCGATCCTTTCGGTCATCCGTGGCGGCAAGGATTGGGAATAAACAGAGAAGCTGAAGAAGGACAGCACGACGGTTAGCAGGAATTTGGTGTAGATTCGCATTACCGAATATAGACAATAACGATCAGTTAACGATGCCGCCTTCCCGCAAAGGCCCAATTTTTGCAAGATGCAACTTATGACCATCCCTGCTTTGTTTCAAAAACTCAACAAGAATTATCTGATCGTCTATCTCGTGCTGTTGATCTCGCTCGGCTATTTCGTTTTTCTTGCCACTTCCATCCACGAAGGTATCTTTTATGCCGGCGACCAGGCTTTGAAATCCCTACAGGTAAAACAGATCGCCGCCGGCTACGGATTCAAATACCTGCACCTCGGCCAGCCGGATTGGGTCAAATCGATCTGGAACGCCGGTTATTTCCCTTTGCAACCTCCCTTCTTTTATTCCACGCCACAAGGATACCTGATTGTCTATCCACCGCTTTTTCAGATCGTCACCGCTTTCTTTTATTCGCATTTCGGCGGCAAGGGTCTCTACATCTTACCTATGCTCTGCAGCCTGATCCTTTTGGGGTGGACTGTGCGGCTGCTGAAGCGCTGTGAAATAACCCCCGTCAATATTGCCTTCGCGATCTTTATCCTCGTTTTTTGTTCGCCGCTGATGCTATACGGGGAGATGTTCTGGGAACACCTGCCCGCGGTACTGCTCTCTTTTGCCGGACTTTCCTTTATCGCCGCGCCACCCGCAAAAAACTGGACCGCGGTCGTGCTCGGCGTGCTTTGCGGTCTGGCCATCTGGCTTCGGCCTGAAATCCTGATGATGGTTTTTCTCTACAGCGTGGCCATAGCTATCCTCTATCTCCGCGACAGGCGACCGATTTATATCGCCTTCGGGATCGGTGTTGCGCTCGCCGTTCTCCCGTGGCTTGCCTTTAATCAACTCGAATACGGCGCGCTCTTTGGCATCCATGGGCAACAGGTCCTGCAGGCCGACGACCCCGAAACCCGTATGAGCTTGCACAACGGCTTGCGCAATTTCAGGTCGATCAATCATATGTCCATCCATTATTTCTGGTTCCTCGTTTTCCTGCTCCCCGTTCTTTATTACGCGATCCGCCACAAGGATTCCAACATTCGTCCATTGCTGCTTGCGTCCATCGTGATCCTCTACTCGGTGCTAACCCCCTTTATACTCCCCAACGACGGCGTCGTCCAGTGGGGGCCGCGGTATTTCCTCGCGATTATTCCCGTAACGATTGTCGCCCTTTTCCTTGCGGCGAAACAATGGGATCTGAGAACCCGCCGGCCCATACCCGTATGGCTCAGCCTCCTGGTCCTCCTGGCCGGGCTTGCCTCTTTTTACCGGAATACCCATAGCGGCGGCTACAAAGAACTGCGCTGGCGTTACAACACAAGGTTGACCGACACCTACCGACTTCTAAAAAGCAAACCGGGTAGTGTCGTCATTGTCTCCCCATGTTTTGAAGCCTACGACTTTGGGTACCTTTTCGACCGGAACTATTTCTTTGTCGCCTCCGGGAATGACAGCCTCCGCCGCCTCCTGCCCCTGCTCAAAAGCCACGGCGTCCAACAATTCATCTTTATCTATAATCCCCGAAACCGGTCCCTGCCTCCCATGCTGGAAGACTCGACGACCCGCCACCAGGTCTTCGGGGAAGACGCTGAGGGCTGGATTAGACAAGACGTCTCGTCCAGGGTCTACAATCTCGATTCAACCGACAAACAACTCGCTGGCCAGTGAGACAGAATATTCTGGCCATTCTGTCCTATTTTTGGGCACGAAATTGACATTCTAAAAATAGTAAACATGAAACATCTTGTTCTCCCCCTCCTCGCCGCAGGATCCCTTTTTACCTCTTGTACTACCAGCCCGGCGAAAACCGCCGATCCATCCCCCAAAGACACCCTGACTTATGCCTACCACGCCCTCTATTCCTCCGATATCACCGTCCCGGGTGACCCCGTCATCGCCCAGAAGGTCCTGACGGTCTGGAAATATTTCGAAACCGCCCAAATCCAGGCAATGAAACCTTATTTCGCCGACACCGTTCGCTACGACGATGCCCACGGCATGCACTTTTATGGTCGGACCGACACCCTGCTCGCCTATGCCAAAGGCGATATCGATGGCCTCGATTCCATGCGCTTCGATATCATCATGTGGCAAAGCGCCCACGTCAATGACCGCAACGAAGACATGGTCAATATCTGGTCCCGGGAAAGACGTTATGGAAAAAATCATGGGAAAGCCGACACCGTTCTGATGCAGGAGAACTGGAAAGTAAAGAACGGTAAGGTCGTCGGCTTCGATCAATATCTGGCAAAACAATAATGACAAAGCGTTCGATCCCGATTGCTGAATGCGAAGGGTAGGACCGAGGGACGACGTCCCGACGAAATTCATTGACGAAGTTCGCCGACGAAAGTCGTAAGAACGAGGAGGAGCGATCAGTCATGCGCACGATTTTGAATGATGCGTATAAAATCACATAGGGCCCTCCAACCATTCCTGGGGCACTATTATCGAAGAAGACTCTGTCAAAGTTGTTGCGACCCAACAAAAATTAGTATACACTGACCGGGATATCGAATATGACTTCTAACGCTGCCGCACCCAAATAATATAATCCGTATTCACCGGCTCCAACCCCTGTTGCCGGAGCTGCATCGCAATCTGCCCCCTGTGATAGCCCCCATGCGTAAAAGCCTGCAGCAACATATCGTGCAGCGTATTCTCATAGGCCACCCCCGCCGAGTTCTTATACGCGGCCTTCCTCCCCGGATCGAATTCCGGCGAATCCATCAGCGTTTTGAACCCCTGCAGGGTCTCCGCATTCAGCCGCCGGCAGCCGGCCAGATCGTGTTCTTCCCAAACGCCGACCACGGGCGCCACGCCCATGATACGAACCAGCCAGGTCGACTGCGCATCCACGATATGGCTCATGAGTCGCAGCGCCGGGCCGGGCACCGAAGCCCCATATTTTTCGAGAAGCCTCAGGATAGTATCGTTCGCCCAGATAGTGTAATTCAAAAGCTCATCGAGTATCGTCGTTTCCATTAGCCAAATTTATCGCATCCATCAATGTATATGTCCGATATTCTTATCCGCCCAGCCAATAAAATATTTGATATTCGGCGCATCGGTATGTCCGCCGTCATGCTGTCGCCACGCCAGTTGGCCATCCAGTAACCCGTCATTTACCGGCGGCATCCACTCCGAATGATAGTCATTCGATACCCCCAGGTCTTTTGCGCCAAGCAGCTTATAGATCACTCCCGCCGCCACCGCTGCCATATAGCTGCCCTGGTGATCCAGCCATTTCGGATCCCCCTGTCCTGGTGTCCCATAGCTGATAAAACACAACCTGGGCGCACACAACGCGATCAGCTCATGCGAATCGACCGGCAGGTCATTTGCCGTCTTTGCCCCGAACACCGCGTCCGAAGCGCCGTATTTCATAAAATTACCCGCCATCCAGTAATACTCACCGCCCGTGAGGCTCTCTACCGCCTCACCCCAATTCCGCCGGTGCAGCTTCGCCCCGCCTTCACCCGACGACCCGATCAACCCCATTGCAAACCTGGGCTCGAACGCCAGCGTGACAAGCGCGGCCTTGCCATATCGGGAAACCCCTTCGATCCCCACCTGCTTGCTGTCCACCATCGGTTCGTTGGCCTCGAGGTAATCCAACGCCCTCGCCGCTCCCCAGGCCCAGGCTCTCAATGCCCCCCAATCATCCGGCTTGCGGAACTGTCCTTTGTTTACCAATCCGATGATGCCCCTGGTCAAACCGGCACCATTATCTGCCTGGATGCTGTTTGGATCGATCAGAATATAGCCCCAGCCATCGGCGATCAACTGCTGCGCGGCAGGCGGATCACCCGCCGGACGCGGCGGCGGAAAGACGGGCGCCTGAGAGGCGATGGGGTTATAAGCCGGGTACTTATCGAAAATCGCCTGAAATTCCGGATGGTCCTTCACGAGCAGTTGTTTGATCGCCGCATTGATCTTCTCCAGATCTTCCGCCGGCGGCTGGTTCGGTGCGGGCAATGCGCTGCGGCCGAACATCATCAGCACCGGAACCGGCCCTTTCGCATTCGCTGGAAGCACTAGCGTCATTTTGATGTCGACATCGATCTCCGGATACGAAGAATTGTCAACGTGGCCCTCGAGCTGTTTGACGATAACCGGCGTGAATCCAAGGAATTCCCGCTCGCTTAGCTTGACCGTCCACGTGACGCCGGGAACATGCGCCGGAACCCGCCCGTAGACCTCCCGCTCGAAATCCTCCATGATCTCTGGCCGTCGTTGTTCTCGCCACATCGCCGCTGTTGTCACCTTTGTACCGTTTTTTAGCGTCAGGACATCGGGCAGATATGGATAAGGATTGGCCAGCGCCGTATCATAGTTGGCATGGTTTGACGCCTTCTCATCGCCGCTCGGCCCCGGCCGAAGGGCGCGGATCCCGAGCTGCTTCATCATATTGTCATGGTCATCCTGCGCGCTGACGCAAATCGCGCTCACCAGATATAGCGCCAACATGATTTTTCCTTTCATATAGAGAAGAAATTATTTATCCTGATCTGTCCGGAATGGCGACGCCGGCAATCCCTCCTTGTTATACAAATTAGCGCCTTCCGGGTTATCGGCCCAGGCATAGCGAACGTAGAGCGGCTCGGGTACATCGGGGCTGGAAACGACCACTTTGTCGCCCTCGACCCGGGCGTCGGCCCAGACGAACTTCTTATCGCCTCCCGCAATCGCGAATTGTCTTAGCTCCACTCCACCCTTGGCTACCAGCCCGCTTCCGACGCTGCTGAAGCTAACCACGATCTTGTTCCCATCGACCCGTGCCGACTGATATATCGGACCCGAAGCGACAAGGGATGAATCCCCATAGGCGATCTTTTCCGCCCCCAACGCCAGCCTGTCCCCCACATCCTTTTTATCCAGCGGGTGGACATCGTTCCATTCACCTGCATCGATCGCAACCGCCATCGCGGTGTTGGGAACCGAAAGCGCATCCAGCTCTGCTTCCCGCAACCCCGCCCACTGGCTCTCCGAGGGCGAATACTGCACCTCCATGTAATTGGGGAGCTGGACATAAATGAAAGGAAGAACGCCCAGTTGCCATTTGTCGCGCCAGTCCGCGATCAGGGCCGGCAAAAGCTGACGATATTCTTTTGGGTTGCCCGTATTGGCCTCTCCCTGATACCAGACAAAACCCTTGATGCCGTAGCGGATCACCGGCGCCACCATCGTGTTATATAGACCCGTCGGTTCGTTCTGCATCGAAAAAGGCCGAGGGCCGCTGAAATCGCGCTGCGGGAAAACCTCTCCGACCCGATACTGCCATTCCCCACGGAGATCAATATGCGTAACCCCGTCGGTGAGTTCATATCGCTTATCCGGCACAAACCCGCCTTTTCCGGCGGTATTGGTCACCCGCACCACGAGAAGGTTCTTACCCTCCTTTAGCAAACCAACAGGTACCTCATACCGCCGCGGCGGATATTGATAAGTGATGTTGCCGACCTTGACAGCATCGATATAGGTCTCGTCGGCGTCGACGATCCGGCCGACAAACAAATTCGCCGGCTTTCCCGCCATCGAAGCCGGGACATCGATCTCCTTCCGGAACCAGACGATCCCGTTCAAACCCCGCACTCCCTGGTCAGACCAATAACCAGGCAGCCAGAGCGGGTGCCAGTCAACCGGCACATAGGCAGTCTCGTACCATTTAATAGGTCCGGATAGCCCCAGGTCAGAATGCTCCGCTTTTTCCGGCGGGGACGGAGGCATCGCCGGGTGACTGATCCGGTCGATATAGCTGCTGTCGTTGAACCGCGCAATCCTCGCGGCATATTCCGGCATATCTTTAAACCCGGCCGCGCTGATCCACGCCTGGATTGGAGTTCCACCGACACTTGAATTGATGATCCCGATCGGGACATGATATTTCTCATATAAATCCCGCGCAAAAAAATACGCGGCTGCACCAAACGCAAGCGCGTTCTTCGGATTGGCCTCTTCCCAGGCCGAGCCCGGCAGGGCGTTATGCACCTTGGTGATATCGGAAAGCGTCGGCACAAAAAAGTTTCTGATCTGAGGAAAATTGGCCTGTGCAATATCTTCAGGGTATTTTTCCTTCACCCGTTCCATCAACAGCACCATATTGGACTGACCCGAACAAAACCAGACATCGCCGACCAAAATATCGTCGATCACTACGTGATTGCTGGCACGGATATCCAGCGTATACGGACCGCCCGCCTTCATCGCAGACAGCCGGACCAGCCAGCCGCTGTCCGCAGCGGCCCGGGTCTTGTAACACCGACCGGCGAATTGCAGCTCGATCCGCTCGCCTGGTGCCGCCCAGCCCCAGAGCGTAACGGGCATATCGCGCTGCAGCACCATTTTATTGGCGATCAGTGCTGGTAGCCTGACCTGAGCTGAAACCTGCAGATCGGTAAGAAGCAAAAAGAAAAAAAAGAAAATCTTGGAAGATGTCATGCTGCAATCGGTTGCATGAAACTACAATATATTCCCTATTTTTAGTTCGCCTTTTGCGTACTTTTTTTCGGATTCAACACACGCATGCTTATGAAAAAGATCCTCGCGACACTGATCTCCCTTGCGACCCACTCCTGTTACGCGCAGGACAGCACTCCCTGGAATCATAAATCCTGCGCGGTTGTCCTGACCTATGACGACGCCATCGACGCCGACCTCGACAACGTTCTGCCCGCCCTCGATTCCCTGGGGTTTAAAGGCACCTTCTACCTTATCGGCTCCTCATCGGTCGTCGCCAGGCGGATGGCCGAATGGAGAAAAGCGGCAGCGGAAGGTCATGAGCTCGGCAACCACTCGATGTTCCATCCTTGCGACGCGAGCCTGTCGGGGAGGAATTGGGTGTCCGCTGACAATGACCTCAGTAAGTATCCCGTACGCAGGGCAGTCAATGAAGTCCGACAGACCAATGTCCTCCTAAATGCCATCGACGGCAAGACGCAAAGGACCTTCGCCTATCCCTGCGGCGATATGATGATCCACGACACCTTGTTTTATACCGAACTGCAAAAGGACTTTGTCGCCGCCCGCGGCGTCAATGGGGTGTTCGACACCCTGGGAAAAGTCAACCTCGACAATGTCGACTGCTTTGCGATGAATGGCCAGACCGCCGACCAGATGATTGCGCTGGTCCGCCAGGCCATCCAGACCCACACCCTGCTGGTCTTTCTTTTCCACGGGGTAGGAGGGGGGCATAACATTAATGTCGGTCTTCGCGAGCACAGTGAGCTGCTGCACTTCATAAAGGATCACGAAAAGGACATTTGGGTCGCTCCCCTGGTGGAGGTCGCGGAGTACGTCAAAGGGCACCAGTGAGCCCTCCCCCACATTTTCCCGGTTGACCGCAATCTTTTCCCGGTTCCCCGCAAGTGTTCCTCCGAGCCCGAATCCGCATGCTAGTTTTACGGCATGAAAAAGCTATTACTCCTGCTCTGCACCTCCCTGGCCCTCGGCCAATTGATTGCTCAAGGCCCTCCCGCAGGCGGTCCCCCTACCGGTAGCCCCAATGGCACCGGAGGCCTCATGGGTGGCGGCGGCGCCTCAGGGCACCTCTACGGAAGGCTCGTAGACAGCGCCGGTCATGGTATCGCCCATGCCTCCGTCATGATCCTCAAAATTTCCAAAGATCCCACCACCGGCAAGCAACGCGAAACCCTGCTCAAAGGCGGCAACAGCCAGAACAATGGTGACTTCTCCGCCGAAGACCTGCCGACAGGCAGCCCGCTAAAGCTGAGCATCAGCGCCGTAGGGTATAGTCCGCTAGCCCGGCAGATCACGCTAACCCCGCAATCCTCCGATAAGGACTTTGGCAAGCTTACTATGACCCAGAAGTCAAACGAGCTGCAACAGGTCGTCGTCACCGCAAGCAAGCCAACCATGACCGTCGACATGGAGAAAAAGATCTTCAACGTCTCAAAAGATGTCATGAGCGTCGGCGGCACCGGTCTCGACGTGCTGAAGAACGTCCCTTCCGTCAACGTAGACATCGACGGCAATATTACCCTCAGAGGCGCGTCGCCGCAGTTGTTCGTCGACGGCAAGCCGACTACCCTGACCCTCGACGAGATTCCCTCTGACGCAATTGAAAGCGTCGAAGTCATCACCAACCCTTCTGCCAAATACGATGCCTCGGGCGGCGGCGCCGGGATCCTCAATATCGTCCTGAAAAAGAACCGCAAGAGCGGATATAACGGTAGCGTGCGGGCAGGCGTCGACCGTTATGGCGGCGCAAACGCCGGCGCCGGCTTCAATGTCCGCGAGAATAAGATCAACTTCTCCGCAGACGTCAACACCCGGATAATGCGCGACCGGGTAACGAGCTCCATTGACCGCCTGGACAATACCACCACGCCGAGCACCTTCCTCAACCAGCAGGAACTCGATTCCTCCAAAGGCCACATGTATTTCGGCAGGGTAGGACTGGATTATTTTATCAATAACCGCAGCACGCTGTCCCTGACCGGGTTCGCCATGCACATGCAAATGGCCAATACGTCCAATATAACGATGACCACCGACAGCATGTATTCCACCGGGAAAATCAGCCAATACAGCACGGAGGAGATCAACAGCTCGCGCCACTTCAATGGTCGCGGCGCCACGCTGGGATTCAAACAACTCTTCCCCAAAGACAAAGAGGAATGGACGGCCGACGCCAGTTATTTCTCGGGAAACGCCGGCAACAGTTCCCTGTACGCGACGAACTATTTCGCCGACGGCAGCGGCTCGGCTATAGCCAACACCCAGCTCCAGCAGATCATCGGCGGCGGCAACGATCATAACATCATCCTGCAAACCGATTTCTCCGACCCGATCACGCCAAAAACAAAGATCGAGGCGGGTCTGCGAGGAGCCTTGCAAGGCCGGTTGAACATCAACAACAATTACACGTATAATCCCGACTCGAGCGTCTACGATCTGATCCCCTCGGCTGCCAGCAATTATAAAAGCCAAAGCAATGTCTATGCAGCCTATGTCACCGTAGCAAGCAGCATCCACAATTTCACCTACAAGGTCGGGCTGCGCGCGGAAAGCTCCAACTATCGCGGCACCCTGCTGAATTCGGATTCCAGCTTCCATAACCAATATCCGGTCAGCCTGTTCCCCTCGCTCTTCCTCGGCCAGAAGCTGGGCAACAACCAGGAGCTGCAACTGGCTTATACCCGTCGCGTAAACCGGCCCAATTTCTTCCAGTTGGTGCCCTACACCGACTCCTCGAACCCGCTCAATATCACCCGGGGGAACCCCAACCTGGTACCGGAATTCACGCAATCGGTCGAACTCTCTTATCTCAAAACCTTCCCGGGCAACAGCACCCTGATGGCGTCGGTCTATTATAAATACACCGATCACCTCATCACCGGTTATATCGAAGCCGATACCAATGCGGCCACCGGAACTACTACCCTCATCAATACCTATATCAACGCCGAATCCAGTCATGCCATTGGCGCCGAACTGACCGGCCAGATCAACCTCACCCGCTGGTGGGACCTGACGACGAATGTCAATCTCTACCAGTCGAAGATCAACGTCGGCTCAACCGAAGCCGCATCCGAAGGTGTAGCCCAGGCGGCGCTCTGGAGCTGGTTCGGCAAACTGAATACCAACTTCCGCCTCCCTTCAGGGTTTAGCATCCAGGTCTCCGGTATGTATCAGGCAAAGACCAACCTGCCCATTAACAACAACGGCAACCAACCCGGGCCGCCCAACATGCAGTCGCAAAGCGCTTCTCAGGGCTATATCCGGCCCTTCTACGAAGCCGATATCGCCGTCAAAAAGACCTTCCTCAATAACAAGCTGGCGACTACCCTGAGCTTTAGCGATATCTTCCGCAGCCGCTGGCAGGACCAGTATACCTACAGCGCTTATTTCACCCAGGAATACAACCGCCTCCGCGACCCGCAGATGGTAAGGCTGAATGTAAGCTGGAGTTTTGGGAAAGTAGACGTCAGCATCTTTAAGCGGAAGAACAACAACGTGCAATCCGAAGACCAATAAACCATTACATTTACTGAAATGAAGACAGGCTGGTACAATACCAAAGTAGTCAAAGTCCTCACTCACGCAGCAGTCTGGGCGATCGTACTATCGCTTCCTTATCTGCTGGACAGCCACCACGGTATGGAACGTCGCCATGACAATCGGATCGACCAGGGCTTCTTCTACCTCAACCTGATCACCAGTATCCTTTGGATCGGACCTTTTTATCTGAGCGCTTACCTGATCACGCCACGCCTTTTCAACCGTCGCCGCTATTTCGAATACGCCGCCTTCCTGGTCCTGCTGTTCGCCTTCATGTTGTCGATCAATTTCGTCCTGTTCAAATTTGCTTTTGATCTGCCCCACTTCAGCCTGAAGGGTGCAACCGCTTTCCTCCTTCCTGCCTTCCTGCTGACCGCCGCCGTCAGCACTACCTTTCGCGTCGTCGCCGATAAACTCGAAGCCGACAAGTTGACAAAGGACCGGCAGGAAGAAAACCTGAAGACCGAACTTTCCTTTCTCCGCTCCCAGATCAGCCCGCATTTTATCTTCAATATCCTCAACAATCTGGTCGCGCTCGAACAGATGAAATCCCCCGAACTGGGACCCACCATCCTCAAACTGTCCGCCCTCATGCAATACATGCTCTACGATACAGATGAGGAGCGCGTTCCCCTATCCAAGGAAGTAGAATATCTCCAAAGCTTTATCGACCTCCAGAAACAACGCTTTGGCAACAAAGTCCCCATAACCGTATCCCTTGAGGCGCCGTCCGGCTTCCTCGAGATCGAGCCCATGCTCCTGATCCCATTCGTAGAGAACGCCTTCAAACATGGCGTTGGCCTCATCGACCAGCCCTCCATTGATATAGAACTCCTCGTCCGTGAAAAAACCCTTTATTTTAAAGTCCGCAACCGGTATAATATGTCCAGTACAGAAATAAAAGACAAGACCTCGGGGATCGGCCTCGGCAACGTCACAAGAAGGCTCAAACTACTCTATGGGAACCAGCAGCGCCTCGACATCAGCCGGAATGACGGCTGGTTTATCGTATCGCTTCAACTAAATTTGCACTGATGCTTAGATGTATTGCCGTTGATGACGAGCCCCTGGCGCTGCACTTACTGACCGGGTATATCGGCAAGGTGCCTTTCCTTGACCTCGTGGGGACCGGCGGCGATGCATTCGAAGCAGCCAAAATCCTCCGGGAAAAACCAGTCGACCTGATCTTCATTGACATCCAGATGCCCGGTCTTACCGGTCTTCAATTCATTCAAAGCCTGGCCAAACGCCCGATGGTCATCATCATCACCGCGTATAAGAAATTCGCCCCCGAAGGCTTTGACCTTGATGTCGTCGACTATCTCGTAAAACCGGTCGGCCTTGACCGGTTCATGAAAGCGTGCAATAAAGCCCAGGAACTCTACGACCTGCGCACGAGCGCAACCGCAGGCGCCGGCGCGGGATCAGCCGCCCCCGGTACCGCCGAATTCTTCTTTGTCAGCGTAGATTACAGCCTCGTTAAGGTGATGTTTGCCGACATCATTTGGATCGAGGGCTCAGGAGACTATGTAAAGATCCACCTGAAGAGCGGTCCGAAGCCGCTCCTCGTCCGCACCAGCGTCAAAACACTCGAATCGGAACTCCCCGCCGAAAAATTCCTCCGCATCCACAAATCCTATATAGTGGCTGTCGCCAGCATTACCGCCGTCCGGAAGAACAGCATCTTCATCGGCGAGCTGGAATTGCCGGTGGGAGAGACCTACCGCGACGCACTCCGCCAATTGACCGGCCGCGACCTATAATATTTCACATCTTCAAGTCACCCCAGCCACTACGGTATTCACGTTTGACAAATTGATTTGCCGGCTCATAGTTAGTAACTCTCATATTGGCTCCATCCCATTGAAGGGCCTTGTACCTGCCGCTGAATTGCAATCCCTCCATAGGGCCGTATACAGGGTCGTTACGCTTAATCTTCTCCTGGATATCAAAAGTCCGCAAAAGCAGGTTTCCCATTAGCACGGTTTCAGAAAGGGGTCCGGCATATCCCACAAATGGCGAGTCGACCTCCATTTTACCATAGCCTGCTATCGAAGCATCTATCCATTGCCACCAGTGACCATCCATATCGCCTTCCACACGAGGGTATTTCTTAGGCACATTCACATCCTTATTCAGCGATAAGGGCAACAAGCGTGGGTGACTGCCGCCCCAACCGCAACTTGCTTTACCTTTCGTGCCGATAAAAAGTGTGCATCCTTCAAAATCATTCTCGGCGGGTATATCACCTAATGCCAAATTTTGATTCACATCAGGGTCAAGCTCGGTAAGCCGCTCAGGCGTAATACCGCCATCCATCCAGTACAAATCCAGGTCCTTGCCATTTTGCTGTTTGAATTTGAATTTGAGAGAACTGGATACCGGTCCGCTTTCGGGGTAGATACCTTCTTTAAAAATACCTTGATAAACCGTGCTGGCGCTGCCCGATACTTCAGTAGGGTAGCCGAGGCCAAGCAACTTGAATGCCGGCCCCATAATGTGGCAGCCCATATCGCCTAATGCACCGGTACCAAAAGCCCACCATCCGCGCCAGTTAAATGGTACCAGGTTATCAATATAATTGGTCTCCTTCGCGGTACCCAACCATAAGTCCCAGTTTAGCTCTTTCGGTATGGCCGGACCAGTTTTAGGCCACGAAATACCCTGCGGCCATACGGGTCGGTCGGTCCAACAATAGACTTTTACCATATCGCCTATCAGCCCGGCCTCGAACCATTCGCACAGGGTGCGCATACCCTCGCACGATGCGCCCTGGTCTCCCATCTGGGTAACTACTTTGTAATTTTCTGAAGCCTGAGTCAGTATACGAGCCTCGTAAATATCATGTGTCAACGGTTTTTGCAGGTACAGATGTTTGTGCAGCTGCATCGCGCTCAAACCGACAATGGCATGATTGTGGTCAGGGATGGCCACCGTCACCGCATCGAAATGCTTGCTTTCCTTATCGAACATTTCCCGCCAGTCGTGGTAGAACGGCGCGTTCGGGAACTCCTTCCTTCGAGGCGCGGCCATCCGCTCATCCACATCGCAGAGATAGGCCATCACGGCGTTTTTTCGCGGCGTCCTCATATGGGTATGGATATCATTCGCCGCTTCCCCGCCGCAACCCACGGCGGCAATATAGAGCTTGTCGCTCGGCGCAACGAAACCACGGCCACCGAGGACATGCCGCGGAACGATATAGAAACCCGCGGCCGTCATTGTGGCCTTTTGCACAAAGTCCCGCCGGCTCAGGGCTTTTTTTTGATTGGTCTTTTTCATGGCAATTGGTTATTTATTGGCAAGCGGCTTCATCGCCACCTCCTTGAAATAAACCACATCATTGTCGCTATGGTTCTGCAACCCCATAAAGCCCGTATTCGGGCGAAGCCCCCGCTGTGGTTCAAAGTCGAACTTACGGGCAGGCACGGGCTGACCTTCGGTGTAGTCGGTGACCTTTTGACCGTTGAGATAGACGATGGTCCGAGGCCCCGCGAGCGTGATCTCCATCGTGTTCCATTCCGGACCCGGCTTGCCCGACTTTGCGAGCGGCTTGGTCAGCGAATACAGGGTGCCGGTGATGTGATACTCATCTTCGCCAGAGGTTTCCGGGTGGTTGTCAATTTGTACCTCGTACCCATAGTGAACCGGCATCCACTCCTCCCTCGGTTCGACCGGAATGCGGACAAAGACCCCCGAATTGTCGTTTGAATCCCGCATTTTAAAGACCACTTTGATCATGCAATTACCGAGCTTTCCACCTGTCCAATACAGTAAACCCATCCCTCCATGACCCCTGATCAGGCCATTTTCTACTTCCATCGACCCGGGTCCGACGTGCTTCCAGCCGTTGAGGTCTTTGCCGTCAAAAAGCTGCGTCCATCCTGTAGTGTCAGGAACGGGCAGGGCAGGCGGCCGGGCCAGGTCCCTGGAATGCCAACCGGCGAGAACAAAGAGGCCGGCGGCAGCAATCGTAGCGATCCATGTATTTTTCATTGTGGAGTATTTTGCAATCGTTTGTGGAGGTCATGTATTTTGTACACTTAAACTTACTTAAAAATACGGTAATCGATAAACTTTCTTAAAAATGTGACATTTTAGCCGTAGGAGATAATAATAGATGGTTTCCGGCCGCCACAAACGCGGGCTATAACAAAAACAAACCCCGGCCAATCTCGATAATCGATGGGTCAGGGCCTTTATTTGGGGAGAGGTCGCCTAAAAATTAAACCCAAGCCTTAACATCGCGGCACTGGCGCCATTGCCTGAACTGATATCGTAGCGGACACTGATCTCGAACACATTCGCCTGGAAGCCGATGGATGGCGCTACGACGAACGAACCGCTGGATCGGGAGACGATATTGCCTTTACTGCCAAAGTAAGTGTTGAAATCAGAATACCCGGCTTCGCCCATCAGGAAAAGATGATGCTGGATTATGTATTTGTAGCCTGCGCGTACCGGGATCTGCAACCCCGCCTTTGCAGGCACACCTACCATCGTCTTTGGCGCATAACCTATCACTCCGCCGGTCAGTGTCACGAAACCCGGACCCGCCAACCAGGAAAGGCGCACCGTCAGACCGACGGCAGTCGAATAGACGTTGGCCGCAGCCCCGGTGGGTACTCCGGCCTCCAGGCCAATACCAAAGCTGAATTTCTTTGTTTCCTTCTGAGCTTTTGCCGCTACTACGCAAAGCGTCGCCATAAAAAAGACGATCATTTTCTTTTTCATACTGTTTATATTTAAGAGTGTAAAATGTACTGGATTCAATGATAGTGCAAGAGTAGCGCATACCGATACGGGAAACAATAACACATTTGCATTATTTTATTTTGTACATTCATAAATGTCTATCCCGGGCCGCATATTATTCCCGTTAATGTTGATCCTCGGGCTTGGAACTGATGCCCAAAACAATCGCCTGGTCTATGCCAAACGATGCCCGATAAAGACCATCAATTATGAGCAGGGCCTTATGGATAATTCCATCACCGGCATAGTAACGGACGCAGAAGGACTTACCTGGGTCTCTACATCCAGTGGTATCCAGCGCTACAACGGTTACGGATTGCAACCCGTCATGCCGGTCGTAGCGGGCGACACGATCCTTGTCGATTATCCGGTATTTTTTCTAAAACGCCCCAATAACACTCTTCTCATCGGCTACCGAACGGGGATTTTGGAGTATTCCACCGAAACGAATTCCTTTAAAAGGATCATCGAACGGACCGCTCCGCATCCCGGCGCCCTGCATTCGCTGATGCCGCTTCGGGAAACTTCGGAGGGCATCTGGTGTTTTGACGAAACAAAAGGAGTCGTCCTATATCGCAAGGCCGGCGACTCCGTAAGCCAGTCTCCTTCGATCGTTAACGCAACCATCGCCAACCTCATCCGGACCGAGGAATATTTCATCACCCGGAAGCTCGTCGCCAGTAACGGACAGTATATCTTCATCCGAGTGTCTGCCAACCAAATTGAGGAGATCAATACCCGTTCCCACCAGTCCAAACGGATCGATTTCCCCGACTCCCTGATCACCGGCCTCGAATGCAACGAGGACAAGCTGTTTTTGGCCTCCCCGGACGGGATCGCCATCATGAATATACCGAACACGCTTGTGGAAAAGCGATTCTTGTTCAAATGGATCACCAATGACCCTTATATCAGCCGAAGCACCGTCGAATTATCGTCGGAAGGGCACCTGCTGGTAAGCGAGGAAGGCCGGCTTTTTGAATTTGACACTGCCGGCATTTGCCACAAGGAGATCATTGCGCTGAACAGGGACCCGCTGCTAAAAGCAGGTTATATCCAGATCGTTTATGAGGACCCTCTCCGTCGGATTTGGCTGTTGACGAACGGGGATATCAAACGGATCGAGAACGTCGAGACACCTTTCGCTTACTTTATCTATCCCAATGAGGAAAGCCATTTCGTTCGCAGTCTGTATTATGACAACGTGGATAAAACCCTCCTGGCCGGGACTTACCTCGGGCCGCTCGAACTCTACGATTCATCCGGAAACCCTTTGTGGCCAATGTCCCTGAGGGATAAGAGGATCACCGGACCGGAAGCCATCGAAAAAGTTGGGGAGCATACCTACCTTGTCGTCACGGTTGGAAAGGGTTGGTATCTCCTGAATACCGCAACCCGGCTGGTCCATCCCATCAACCCCGGCAACAGCACGGCGATCAGGAACAATTCCTACTTCAACAGCCTGCAACGGACCGACGACAGCACCCTGCTGTTCAGCACAAGATCTAATGTATTTCCCTGCCGCATTCGAAAAAATAGCCTCCGGATGCTACCCGGCCTGTTCGCCGATAGCGCGCTGCAAGGATACACGATCACCTGTTTCCTACGCAGCGAAGCAGGTGCGCTATGGGCAGCCACTCAGTCGGGAACGATCCTGCGACTCGATCCAACGGGCGCCCTGGAGAAGATCAGCATCCCCGAAAACTACATCCGCACCATCGTCGAAGACGGTATCCACCATATCTGGGTCGGATCAGAGAGCGGGATCTATATTTACGATAGTACAGGAAACCTGATCCGGCACCTCTCCCGGCAATCCGGGCTGTTGAATGACAGGATCTACGCCTTGCTTCCGGCCGACAACGCCCGCAACAGCTTCTTTGCCAGCACTAATTTCGGGCTCTCGTTTATCTCCGCCGAAGGCGCCGTTAGAAATTATCCGCGGGAGCTGGGCCTGCAGGAGAACGAGTTCAATACCCTATCCTGTGCCCGGTCTGCGGACGGCAGGCTATTTTTCGGCGGGATCAACGGCATCACGGCCTTTTACCCGGCCGAGCTTTCCATCCCAAAGGACTCGTCAAAAATATCCATCGTCCGATTTGCCGTCAACGACTCTACCCTCAATTCATTCGGTGGATCCTGGAATTCGGATACCATCAGGCTATCCCACGACCAGGACCATCTCCAGTTCGACGTGGCTGCAACCGGGTTGCTCAATCCCAACGAATTCTTGTATAAATATCGGTTAGTGGGTTTCGACCAATTCTGGCAAACAACCACCCAGCCAACGGGGATCCGATACATCCTGCAGCCCGGGAAATATTGGCTCGATATCCATTGCAGTCCCGTCCTTTACTCGACCCGAGCGCTGCAAAAGCACCTGTTGATCATCATCAGTCCACCCTGGTGGAAAACCTGGTGGTCTATTACTTCCTCCGTTGCCGCAGCCATACTCCTTATTTTTGGGATCAGCTATTCCATCATCCGCCAGCGATACCGCTGGAAGCTAAGAAAGCTGGAAGTCGACCAACAGTTGATCAGAGAGCGGGAACGCATCTCAAGAGAGCTGCACGACAATATCGGAACGCAGCTGAGCTATATCAGCAACAGCATCGATTGGCTGATAGAAACCCCAAACGCCTTCAACCGGGAGGAAGAGAGGAGCCGGTTAGTCGTTGTCAATGACACGGCAAGGAGCCTGGTCATCGATCTGCGCGAGACGATCTGGGCGATGAAGAAAGAGTTTATCCTGCTGGACGAGTTTGCAGACAAGCTGAAACTGTACCTGCAATCCCAAGCCCTGCTGCAGCCGCAACTGGAAACGGTTATCACGGAGAATATCCGAAAGAAATATAATTTCTCTCCGACCGAAGCCCTGAACATCTTCCGCATCTGCCAGGAAGCGATCGCTAATTCCGTCCGGCACTCACAAGCCGAAAAGATCTGCCTGAGCATCCAATCGGGCCCCGATCAGGACTTTTCCTTCACCATCGAGGACAACGGGAAGGGCTTCCATCCCCACATCCCTTACCAAGGGCACTATGGTCTTGAAAATATGACCCACCGGGCGGCGGAGGCCGGGGCTAAAGTGATCATCGAATCCCAACCCGGAAAGGGGACCAGGGTCACCGTGTTCAAATGACCGATCATCCCTGATATGAAAATGGCTAGATCAGCTTGTTCCTTGTAGCGATCTTGATGACCTGGGCCTTCGAGCTGACGTGAAGTTTATTGTAGATGTTGGCGAGGTGCTTGCGGACCGTATGGCTGCTGAGGAAAAGTTTTTCGGCTATCGCCTTATAGGCATACCCATCCACGGTGAGCTTCAGGATCTCCGTCTCCCGTTCGGACAGACAGTGTTCTTTCTTTTCCTGCGTTTCATTTTCCACGTCCGGCATGGAAGCTTTCATCAGCAGATCAAGAGTTTTCCGGGCGATACGCGGGCTCATGGGGGCGCTGCCCGTTTCCGCAAGCTGTGCGATGCAGTCGATGATCACGGCCATTTTCTCGTTTTTTAGCAGATAGCCGTCGGCGCCCGCCTTGATCGCTTCAAATATTTTGTCGTCGTCATCGAAGACGGTCAGCATGAGGAAATGCGTGTGGGGATACAGCAGCTTGCCAGTCCGGACGGTCTCGATGCCATCCATATCCGGCATTCCGATATCCATGAGGATGACTTGCGGATGCGTAGCAACGGCCAGCCTTTTCATTTGGTCGAGAAAGTCGCCGCCTCCAGTGGCCGTGAGGACAATGGCGATATCGTCAGACTGGTTGAGCCGCTCGGCGAACAAATGGATGTTCTGCGACTTATCATCTACTATGCCAACTGGTATTTTCATGACTAACCGTTACGAACAAAAGTGAGCCTATCGCGGAAGATAGGCAATAACGCAAATGCGCTATTTTCATCATTGCCCGATATACCGGGTAAAAAACTCATAGGTCCTCAGCATCTGATCGATCCGCTGCCGGTTGTCGCCGCTCCGCGTAAGCTCATGCGTGGCACCCGGATGTCGAACATATTCCACGGGTCTTCCCAATACCTTGAGACTGCGATACAACATCTCCCCCTCGATAAAACCCGTCCGTCGGTCGTTCTCCCCATGAAAAATGATCAGCGGCGTCGTAATATCTTTTACATAAGTGATCGGCGATTCATGCTGCAATAAAGCCCTCACTTCGGGCTCCCAGGGGTACCCCCCAAAGTAATTTGGAACCAGCCGCCAGGCATTTCCCTCGCCGAAGAAGGTGGCAAGATCATATACCCCGCGCTGCGCACAGGCGGCCTTAAAACGATGGTCGTGCCCCACGATCCACGCCGTCAGATAACCGGCATAGGACCCACCACTGACTACCAACCGGGCCGTGTCCGCCCAGCCTTCCGCAACCGTTTTATCCAACGCGGTAAATACATCGGATGTAGGCCCGGTACCCCAGTCCTTTATGTTGGCCCGAAGGAAATCCAGCCCGTACCCTCCCGAACCTCTCGGATTGCAGTAAACGACGCCATACCCGCGACCGCAAAAGAACTGGAATTCATGCCACATCGACGCCTCGCCGGGTCCCCACATCGCGGAAGGGCCGCCATGGATGTCCAACAGGAGCGGATATCGCTTCCCGGCCGTATAACCCACCGGTTTCATCACCCAATATTCGATCGTCTCACCCAGCGCATTGCGGAAGTTGTGCTTTTCGGGGAAACTTAGCTGACGCTGCGCCAGCCAGCCGCTATTAAATCCACTAATGGCATGCGCTGCCTTCACGGCGGCATCAGCGGTATAAAGCTCCGAAGGGTCTGTCGGTTGAGTGCGCGCGAAAAGTAGCCGGTCGCCCCGCACATCGAACGAAGGGGTGCCATCGTCATAGGAAGACAGTTGTTCCACTTTGCCGTCAATCGCCCATGCGCGATACAGCGGCTGGCCGCCATTGGAAGCCGCGTTAAAATAAAGGTATCGGCCATCACTGCTCCAAACAAGACCCTGCGCCGCGCGGTCAAAGGCAATCCGGCGCCCATCCCCCATTTCCCCTAAGCGTACCATCCTCAGTTCCGGCACCGTCACAAAAGAGGTGGAGCTTTCCGTAAATGCCAGCGTGATCCCGTCCGGGCTGATCCGCGGATTGCCGAACACCTTGTCCTTTTCACCAAGCAATTTCCGCCAATGACCGCCATCCCGGTCGGCCAGATAGATCTCTGTCTCTAATGCCCTGTCGGGATCAACCGTGCTGTCAACATGGGCGACAAAGATCAATGACTTCCCATCGGGTGAATAGTCGGCGCTATTGAAGTTATAGAACCCATGGGTAACCTCGACCGGAAACGCACCGGCCTGCATCGATTGCGTGAACCAATGGTTGAACGCCATATCCGGGTTGACCTCCATCTCATCCTGGAAATTCAGCTTGTTGACGACTTTAGCCTTTCTGTCCACCACATCGTTATCCAGATAAGCTCGGATCTCGCCCAGGTTGCCATTGGGGTCCGCTTTGCCCGAGCTCGGCCGAAGCGCGGCATCACCTTCAATCCCCGGTTTTTCGTCCGGCCAGGCCGGCAGCCGGTGACCCGGGTCTAACACCGAATCCTTTATCAATTCCCTTAACTCGATTCGCGCGGAGAAAAGTATCTCCTTGCCATCCGGTGACCAATGCGGCGACGACGCGCCATAACGAAACCGGGTTTGCTGCACCGGCTCGCCGCCATCCAGCGATAGGACGAATAGCTGCGGCTTTCCATCCGACGCCCGCACAAAAGCAATCCCACGTCCATCCGGTCTCCACGCCGGTTGCGACGCGCCCTCTTTCGCCGTTGTAAGCTGTCTTGCCGGCGCACTTCCATCGCTCGGGACGAGCCAGATCTGTGTCAGGTATTTATAATCCCATTTGCCGGGTTTGCCGGCGGTGTCCGGCTCGATCGTCGTCAGGGTAAAAGCGCCCAGCTGCCCGTCCGGGCTTAGATGGACATCGCCGACCGTGGCGATCTTTAGCATATCCGTTACTTTCACCGGCTCTTTCCCGACCTGGGCCCGCAAGCAGGGTAGGGTAGCAAGCAGGGCTGCGATAATAGTTAGCGATTTTCTCATGAACATCCGTTTTGGGTCTCACAACCTACAAAAAGTTCATCAGGATCCAACAGTGGAGTTAGCCTTCCGTAGGCGGTTAATATGCCGCTTTCGGCCGATATGACGTTTTTTGCCGTGACCTTATCGAAAATGTCCAGCTCCTTCGGCTCGATCTTGCATCTTACCGTATCGTTTTTTAAGGTCAGATAATAGCCATCCACAGTTTCTCTGGCACTTAAGGTAGCCGCACAGAATAAAAGGGAAAGAAGAAGCAGGATTCGTCGCATATAATGGTGTTTTTGGTTTGCCAAATAAAAATATAAATTTTCCTCGTTATATTTATGTAAAATATTGCCTGTGAAGCTGACTTCACTGTTTTTACTCCTCTCCCTGGTTGCCGTCACCGCCCACTCCCAAGCCGATTCCATTACGCTTCAGAACAACAGCATCGCCCGGACCTTCTATTTTTCGAAGACCGCCGCCGGTTTTTACTCGACAGCTTTTATTAATAAAACCACCGGTCAGAACTACATCAACCCTGCAACCGAAGAATTCAGCATACGCATCAACGACAGTATCGTCACCGGCCTTAATTGCATATATATCCGCCATTCCATAAAAGACAGCGGCGACACAAGAACATTGACCATAACGCTTCAAACACCTTTGCCGGCTGTTTATATCCAGTTGCTGTATGAGCTATATGCCGACATTCCGCTGGTGCGGAAGCAATTGAGGGTCCTGAATACAAATTCATCCGATCTGACGTTAACCAATCTCGACGTGGAGAATCTCCGTTTCCAGGTGGTGGACAAACTCCAGAACGAGGTTCACTTCAATTATGGAAGCAACACTACGCGCATTCCTTACAAAGGTGATTACAATGACGCCGCCGTAATGCTCTATAACGACGCCGCAGCCCAGGGCGCCATATTTGGCAATGAAGCCCCCGGGGTATTGAAGAACACGGAGATCTATACCAACATTCATGGCTGTATACAAGTAGGTATGCGGTCCATTACCGAAACGTTCCCTTTTAAAGCCCAGGTGCTGCCAGGTGGAATATTCAGTAGTCCGAAAACATTTATCTATGTTTTTAATTCACCTGACTGGCAGCAGGGTTTTGAAGGCACCTATAAGGATTTTGTCCGAAAATACCTTGGCGTAAGCCTATATGCGGAAAAACGGCAACCCTTGCTTTTGTACGACACCTGGAGACCCTTTGGAGATACGATCGATGATAAGCTGATCAGAGATTGTGCAGACAAGTTGGCGGCAGCGGGTGCCGACCTGTTTATAATAGATGCAGGCTGGTATAAATATTCGGGTGATTTTATTCCGGACAGTGCCAAATTTCCAAATGGAATAAAGGCGGTATGCGACTACATCCGAAGCAAAGGAATGCAGGTCGGAATATGGTTTACCGTTGCAGGGGTTAACGCCAAAAGCAATATCGCCCGACAACACCCTGATTGGCTGATCAAAGACAAAAAAGGCAACGCCGCGAACCTGCATAGTATTGCAAGTGATAAAGATGGCACAGGGTGGGGCGCTGCCCTGAAAACGATGTCGCTTGGCTCGCCCTATTATGATTATATTAGAAATTGCATCAGCACCTATATAAAACAGCTTGGCGTCTCCTATGTGAAATTGGATTTATCAATGGTTGTTTCTGCCTATGTTCATCAACCGGAGCTTTCCGGCGATTATGAGATTAATGGTTCAAAAATCTACAGGGATCATGCTTCATCCTACTGGGCGATCTATGAACGATGCGGGCAATTGATGGATGATTTGCATAATGCGTTCCCCGAAATATTGATCGATTGCACATTTGAAACATGGGGGAGATATAATGTCGCTGACTATGCGCTACTAGAGCATGCGGATTATGACTGGCTGGCAAATATCGAATTTAACCCGCCGATCGGCCCTATTGCCATTCGCCAGATGAATTATGACCGTTCGCGTGTTATTCCCAGCGGCACAATGCTGATTGGTAATCAGAATATCGATATCGATATGCTCAATTATAAATATGCCTATTTTTCACTGGCATCAGGCTCACTGGTGATGGTTGGTGACCCAAGGAAACTTACTTCCGGGCAACAAGCCTTTTACTATAAATGGAACAACTATTTGAAACAAATCGAAGCAAAATACCACTACTCCCGGTATTACGAGCTGTATGATATTTTCGATCGGCCTACCAATAATAATTGGGATGGATGTTATCGCATCAACACGGAGAAGCAAGGTGGTCTCCTGTTTTTTTATCGCAACAATTCGTCAGATACAAAACGAACCTTTAAAATCCCCTGCCTTTACGCAAACGACCGGTACAAAATATATGCTTTTGAAACAGGTAAGAACCTCGGTACATTCAGCGGAAAGACATTGATTGAAAAGGGAATTACCGTCAGCATCCCTTCGACATATACCGCACAAGTGTTGACGATTGAAAGGAAATAGCTCCGCGTCGTCCGACATAATCGACAAACGCCTCAAATAATCGACCAATCGCGGGCTGCATCTTTCACCGGCACAATTAAGTGCTTTACCTTTCTGTTTGAATGCATTCAACATTTTTTCAGCAATTAAACTTAAATAAAATGAAAAAGTACATCTCTTACTTTGCCATGCTATGCTTGATTCCTGCAGCCATTCAAGCGCAGAAATTGCCTATCCTTCATCAGGCTCTCAGAAATGATATAGGTATCGAACACTTTCCTACATTCAATAAGAATGGCTGCCCGACTACCTGCCCTACGGGGATGTCCTGTGACGGCCCTTGTTGTATGTACCCTACAGCGGAAACCATCGGCCAGCTGAATTACATCATTTACAACAAGTGCAACGCTATTAAGAACCTGCACTTTCGATTTGAGGTCACCAAAGAGTGGACGGCCGAATATGATGAGGAGACCACTAACTGTAATGCTTCCCAGATAACCAAAAAGCTCAGCAGCACCGAAGGTATCGTTGTTCAATTCAATTGTAGTTCAAAAGACGCCCCCCAGGCGCTGATCCAGTACCTTTTTTACGTGCAGGGCACAACCGTTTTTCCCCATATTCAGTATGCCGGTGGCACGCCTGACAAGGTCGACCACGACTGGGCGCCAAGTACGACGACCTATGGCATTACCCTCCCCAAAGCCAATAGTTTAGCTAAGGGCTGGATCCTCGAGGTAGAACTCACCAGTGATGATAAGGGCTACGTCACTGGCGCAACTTTTTCGATAACGGAGCCGGATGGGAAAAAGCACAGTTCGACCGCTCCCAAATCGAGTATGTATCCGGTTCGTCTTTCGGAAATCCAAACCAATGTCGTCAGCACCAATGGCCACTATGTCCATTACGCAAAAGGCGGTGAGGGAACGATATCCTACTCCTCAACAGATGAATTATGCGTGGAAGGCGGCAATTACAACCATTGTGCAACAGCCTTGGGAAATACATCCTGGGAGACTTGTGAAACATCGAACGCCAGTTATGGCACGTTGAGCAGTTGCTGTACGAAAGCCGGTGATTCCTTTAAACAATCAGTTACCGCTAAATAACCACTTATAAGGTCATCAAACTTCCTTCACCTCCATATAGGAATTCATAAAGAGAAAGCGATTCAGCTTCCTGATCGCACTTTTAGCACACTTCGCATCCATTTCAATAAATCCAAAACCCAGAGACCGGCCGGTTTTCTTGTCGCAAACGATCCGCGATAGCCTCACACTGCCAAAAGGTAGAAAAAGATTAGCCAGTTGATGGGAAGTAGTCATCACACTTAAATTGCCGATGTAGATCTGCATAAAAGACGCCATTGGAGTAAGAATCGGAAGTTACGGCTTAAAATTTATTTATTAGGCGATCCGGATAAAAAAGGTTATCTTTAAAATTATATTGGGGTATACAACATTAAGTAGTCGATCCGCATCTCCTTCTTTCCGCCTGTTTCGTTTCCTTACTTTTTATTGCATTGCTCAGTAAGTCTTAACCTTTTAATATGTTATTATGACCATGTATGTATCAAACCTGAGTTTCCAGGTGACCGATCAGGAATTGAAGTCCCTTTTTGATAAGTTTGGTGAAGTGACTTCCGCAAAAGTAGTTACCGACAGGGGAACGGGAAAGTCCAGGGGATTCGGCTTTGTTGAAATGGCCGATAAGGCCAGCGAAGAGGCGATTAAGGAATTGGACGGAAAGCAGTTGGATGGGAGAGCAATATCCGTGTCCAAGGCCAGGCCTAAATCAGGCAATGATTCATACTCCCGCGACCGCGGCAACCGGTGGTAAAAGGCCGGGTCCGGATTTGGCTGGAAATAGAAAGGCCTTCAGATAAGTGATCCGAAGGCTTTTTGAATTTTGTCGATTATTAACGCGTATCGTACTCTTCGCCCCGTTCGAATGCAGCGTAGGCTGCTTGGGTTTCCTGCAATATATCTTCGGGAAGCCCGTTCACTTTCAGTTTCTGCCAGGAGATAGTAGCCGGGAAGAACTGATCGAGGCCCTGGTGATGGTTTCGCAGGTAATCGCGCTTTTCAGAAGGCCAGCGCGGCTGTTCATTTTCGAAAAAACCGATAAATTTCGTTTCAACCTGATCAAAGTTTCGTTTCAAGAGGTCAATGCCTGAATATTTTTTAATCATGTAATTCAATATCGATAAAGGTAAGCAAATTAAATGCTATTGAGCCCTTTTCTTTAACACATCTAAACATGTATCGTTCGATCATCACTGGTTCCGGGGCCTATATCCCGGATATTGTTGTACAGAACAACCACTTTTTGTCCAGTGTTTTCCATTCGGAAGATGGCGTTTCTCAAGGCCGGACTTCAGCCGAAATCGTGGAAAAATTCAGGAAGATCACGGGAATACTGGAGCGTCGGTATGCTTCTCAACGGCTTTCCGCTTCACAAATGGCCGCCGAAGCAGCGGAACTGGCTATCTCCGACAGCGGCAGGAGCAGGGAATCTTTCGATCAATTGATCGTAGCCCATAATTTCGGCGATATGACGGATTGCCATTCTTACCCGGAAATGGTACCCTCACTCGCATCAAGGGTAAAAAGACTATTGGGTATATCCAATCCGGCGTGTATACCCTATGACCTCGTATTTGGTTGTCCCGGCTGGCTTCAGGGTGTAATTCATGCCGATGCATTTTTTAAAGCCGGAATGGCAAAAACCGCGTTGATCATCGGTACCGAGACGTTATCCCGCGTCCTGGATCCGCACGACCGGGACAGCATGATCTTTTCCGATGGGGCCGGTGCCATAGCCCTTGAATTCAAAGACGTAATTGATCAGCCTGTCGGGTTGTTATCGACAAACGTTCGTTCAGACGCCGGCGAAGAAGCAGGTTTTATATACATCGGAAGCTCACAAGGTCCTGAGAAAAACTCCTTTCCTCAATATATAAAAATGAAGGGCCGCAAGGTCTACGAGTACGCATTGCGTCATGTGCCCTCGGCAATGAAGGAGTGCCTGGATAAATCCGGCAATGCTATCGGAGACCTGAAAATTATATTTATCCACCAGGCCAATGAGAAAATGGATGAAGCCATTATAAAGAGTTTTTACGGCTTGTATGGGATTACCGAAATGCCTGAACAGATCATGCCGATGTCAATTCAACAGCTGGGGAACAGCTCGGTGGCCACCATTCCCACCTTATTCGACCTCGTCAGGAAATCAAAGCTGCCCGGATTTGAACTCGCGACCGGGGACCTGATCCTTTTTGCCTCCGTTGGCGCGGGAATGAATATCAATGCAGTATGTTATAGGTGCCCCTGATGGCGGAGATAGTCTCAATAGGGTTCCGAAGGAAGTTCGCTTACAGAAATTACCTTTCCGTCGAGCATGGTCTTATCAAGAGAGGCAATCGCCTGCCTGCCCTGCGCTGACACGGGCATATTGATTTGTCCATATTTTAATGATCGGCCATTTAAAGCGTTCCTGCATACCGTTGCCGAGTCGACATTGCCATAGGGACCGAATAGTTTTCGCAGTTCTGAATCCGTGGTATTCAAACTGATATTGGATATTCTGATATTCATAAAACTGTATTGAGACATCAAAAGTAAGCTATTTTTAACTAACCTACTTTCCGGTGTCCCAATCGTCCGTAGCAGTTACACCGCCTTTGATATAGCTTATTTCGATTTTCCCGAACGTGAAGCTGATTTCTTCCTGTTCGTGGGTATCGTTATGTGTCGCGCTACCCTTGACCGGCGTGATCTTTGTAATGATCGCATTCGTCAGCGTGATCAGCTTGTATTTTGTGGCGTCGCCTGGGTTGGTTACCTTAAAAACAACCTGCTGCAGCACTTCATTGGAAGTGGAGGCCTTTAACAATTGGGGCGAGGAGGCATCCCTTTCTTTCACAATCGTTATGACATCATGTTGTTTTCCAGCCACATTCTTCTCCGTGATAGCCATGATCGACTTAAAGTCACTTAGCGAACTAGATAGCTTCGTGACCGAACCCTTGATCATCATGGTGCCACCACCGTTTTGCGCGCGCAACGACGCGGCGCCCTGGCTGATGATCAGCAGCAGGGTAGCCGTAAATAATTTTGCATGCATAATAGTATTGATTTTTGTACACCAATTTAGGCAATATCTTTCCAATGACCCCGCGAGGATCGACCAAAGGCCGGAAAAATCGACAAAAAAGATTTATGGAATTCCCGCCATTTAAGATCTATCCCCAAAAACAAATCCTGGGTTCTTTTCTACTTCTATTCAACAAAACAAGACTCGCCGGCACATTTGTCCTCTAGGGCGCAAAACCATTCCGAAGTCTTTTTTGAAATATCCCCTAAACCCTTTGGAGAAGAGGTTTGGTCGGACCTTAATAAAATTAAGGAAAGCTTCGGGTGCGGGGATTAGGTAAGTATCCCAATAGAAAGAAATGTCTATCTTTAGGGTTTACAGCGCAACCCGTTAAAGCTAATACGCTGTATCCCAGACCATAGTCCAAAACTTTCTGTTTTCTTTATGCTAAAGAAGACCACCATCTTTACCGCCCTTTTTATTGGATTGACCAATCTGCTGTACGGCCAGCCATTGGTCTTTTCACCCATTACCATTCCCGACGCACTATATGGGTCAGCTTACAGCAATCAGACCCTGACGGTGACCGGCGGTATGGCGCCATATACCTTTTCGATTACTACGGGTAACCTCCCTATGGGCATGTCCTTATCCGGTGCGGGGATCATATCCGGAACGCCAACCGTTGCTGGCGCATATTCCTTTACCGTTACCGCCCAGGACAACTCCACACCGGTTCCGATTTCTGGCTCTCAAGGTTATACCCTGGTCGTCGATCAGGCGGTCCTGACAATCACCGCAAACAATGCCAGCATGACCTATGGCGGGACCGTGCCCTCCCTTGGCGTTTCCTATTCCGGCTTCGTCAACGGGGACAACGCATCCAGCCTGACCACGCAACCTACAGCCACGACAACAGCAACGGCGGCTTCTCCCGCCGGCACTTACCCGATCACCCCCCACGGCGGTGCTTCTCTTAACTATAGTTTTATCTACGTCAACGGCACCTTGGCGGTTGCACAGGCGGTCCTGACCATCACAGCGAATCCTGCCGGCAGCGTCTATGGGGCGCCCCTGGTGCCAGCCGGCTCGCTGACTGTCAGCTACAGCGGCTTTGTCAACGGGGATGGTCCCGGCAATATGACCGTATTGCCAACCGTCACCAATACGGCAACCCCCGGCGCCGCTGCGGGCAGCTACACCCTAACACCCTCCGGGGCAGTCAACCCCAATTACGTCATCCAGTACACCAACGGCGTCTATACGATCAGTGCCGCGCCGCTGACGATCAAGGCAAACGATGCCAGCATGACCTATGGGGGGGCGGTACCATCCCTGGCCGTTTCTTACACCGGTTTCGTCAACGGGGACGGCGCGTCCAGCCTGACGACCCAACCTACTCTATCTACGGCGGCCACCTCCGCTTCTCCCGCCGGAACCTATCCCATCTCCGCCTCTGGCGCGGTGGACCCAAACTATACCTTTACCTACCAGGCCGGGACGATGACCGTGGGCAAGGCGTCCCTTACCGTTACTGCCGATAACAAAGCGATGCCGCTGGGAGGTCCTCTGCCGCCCCTGACGGTCAGTTACACGGGTTTTGTCAACGGCGATAATGCGTCCAGCCTGACCACACAGCCTACAGCCTCGACGACGGCAACAGCGGCTTCTCCTTCCGGTACCTACCCGATCACAGCCCACGGCGGTTCTTCTCCCAATTATATCTTCAGCTATGTCAACGGCGCGTTGGCCGTCGGCCAGGCGGTTCTCACCATCACGGCCAATCCTGCAGGCAGCCTCTATGGTGCGCCATTGGTCCCGGTCGGCTCGCTTACCGTCAGCTACAGCGGCTTTGTCAACGGAGATGGCCCCGCCAGCCTGGCCGTAAAGCCAACCGTTTTCAACTCGGCAACCCCTGGCGCCCCTGCGGGCAACTACACGCTGTCCGCCACCGGAGCAGTCGATCCCAATTATGTCATCCAATATGTTACCGGCACCTATACGATCAGTCCGGCGGCCCTGACGATCAAGGCAAACAATGCAAACATGACCTATGGAGGGGCCCTCCCGTCCCTTGGTGTTTCTTACACCGGATTCGTCAATGGGGACAATTCGTTCAGCCTGACGACCCAACCCACTCTATCTACGACGGCCACATCCGCTTCGCCTGCCGGGACCTATCCCATCACTGCCTCCGGCGCGGTGGACCCAAACTATACCTTTACTTATCAGACCGGCATGATGACCGTGGGCAAAGCAGCCCTTACCGTTTCCGCCGATAACAAAGCCATGCCGCTTGGCGGTCCCCTGCCACCCCTGACCATCACTTACACAGGTTTCGTCAACGGGGATAATCCATCCAGCCTGATCACAGCGCCTTCGGCGACGACAACGGCAACCGCGGCTTCCCCTGCCGGCGCCTACCCGATCATACCCCACGGTGGGGCATCTCCCAACTATACCTTCAGCTACGTTAACGGCACGTTGGCCGTCGCTCAGGCGGTTCTGACCATCACGGCCAACCCTGCCGGCAGCGTCTATGGTGCGCCTTTGGTGCCGAACGGCTCGCTGACCTTCAGCTATAGCGGCTTTATAAATGGCGATGGACCCGCCAGCCTGACCGTAAAGCCGACCGTTATCAACTCTGCAACCCCTGGTGCCCCAGCGGGCAACTACACACTGACCGCCGCCGGAGCAGCCGACCCCAACTATGCCATACTATACGTCAATGGCATCTATACCATCAGTCCGGCGCCCCTGAGCATCACCGCGATCAACCAGACAATGACCTATGGAAGCCCGGTGCCGCCGCTCACCGCGACCTACAGTGGCTTCGTTAATGGCGACGGGGTCTCCAGCCTGACTACCCCGCCCTCTATCACCACAACGGCCACCTCAGCCTCCTCGACGGGTGTCTATCCGATCGTAGCATCCGGAGCCGTAGATCCGAATTATACATTTACTTATACCCCCGCGACGCTCACCATCAATCGGGCTTCACTGCTCGTAACCGCAAATGCACAGAAAAAAATGTACGGGACAGCGGACCCGACCTTTACCTATTCAGTCAGCGGTTACCTGAATAGCGACAACTCGGGCATCTTTAGTGGCAGTCTCAGCAGAGCGGCAGGTGAGAACGTGGGCACCTATCCCATAACACAAGGCACTCTAAGCGCCGGCGGCAACTACACGATCGTCTACACCGGTAATCTCTTAACGATCACCATCGCTTCACAGGAAATAACCTGGACGCAAAGCCTGTTGGTAGGATGCAACTCCACCACACAAGTGCAACTGAATGCCACAGCCGGCAGCGGCCTGCCGGTAACCTACTCGGTTTCCGACAAGAACATTGCGACCGTTTCCGGAAATGTATTGACCTTATTGGAACCCGGCTCCACTATCATTACCGCCACTCAAACAGGAAACGCCAATTACACCGCGGCCCCACCCGTGACGGATACCGTGTCTTATGAGGCGACTTCACTCATATCCCAACACTGGAACGATGTGATCTTCTTTGACAACAGCAGCGGCGATTATGTGTCCTGGCAATGGTATAAGAACGACAGCCTCATTGCGGGAGCCACCAGCCCGTATTACAGCGAAACGCCATCGCTGAATGGTCAATATTTTGTAATTGCGACAAATAAGGACGGCCAGGAAGTGCAAAGCTGCACACTGACCATCACGGGCGGCGCTCCGATACCCGGAGGTATAAAGGTTCAACCTAATCCTGCCAACAAGGGCCAACAGGTCACTGTTACCTGCAACTACTCCGCCGCCGTCTTGCACGGCGCGGTATTACAGCTGGTAGATCTCACCGGCAGGGTGCTGCAACAAATAACAAACGTACAGCCGTCCATGCAGGTCACCATGCCTTCCGAAAATGGCCTCTACATCATCAATTTGCAGCTGTCCAACGGGGCAAAAACAAGTATCAACGTGCTGGTGGTAGACTAGCGCACAAGAAATACGTATCTTTGATAGCGACAAAATGACCGGAAAAATAATAGGGATAGCCTTCTGTCTTGCCGCGCTCGTCACCCGACCTAGCGCACAAGGGCTGGGCATTGAGTTGAATGGCGGGTTGCAGGGGACAAAGTACCAACTGCAAAACGGCCAAAGTCAACCGTTGCCGGGCGGTTCTGTTGGCCTAAACTATACTTTTCGCCTGAGTAGCCGGTGGGACCTGCTTACCGGTATAGCCGGCGGCCTTTACCGTACACAAGCGACCTTGAGGGACGGCGTCATTTCGTCCACCGACCAGGTTGACGATGCCGGTTCCGCTTTCCAATACAACATGACAACCGTCGGCTATAAAGAAACACAGCAATTTTTTACAGTTGGCATCCCGCTGCTATTGCAATATCACACCACAGGCGCCCGTACGCAATGGTACTTTGATGCCGGCGGGAAAGCCTCGGTTCCTTTCAATACCAGCGTCCAGATTTCCGCGCAACGGCTCAACCTTTCCGGGTATTACCCCGATTATAACCTGAATGTGTCGAACCTGCCGCAGCATGGTTTTGGTACGCTCAATGATTGGAAAGCCAGCGCATCCACCGAATTGAAACCCTCGGCTGCATTGTGCTGGGCAACCGGCTTAAGTTTCAAACTATCCCGCGGCACACGTCTTTATACCGGTCTGTATGTCGAGTATGGACTAACCGGTCTGAAAGAAAATAACGACAGCATGCCGCTCGTGACTTATAATTCCACCGGTGTGAGCGGCGTAAAGTCCAACAGTGTATTGAATACGCAAGCTACCGGCCAGGTTACCTTGCTTTCCTTCGGCCTGCAGGTAAGACTAAACTTCGGATCTGCCAAAACAAAAACCGCCGTGCGACCCACGACGAAACCTCGATCACAACAGCCGGCCAAGGCGACTATCAGCGATGACGAAGCAAAGTTCATCCAGAGACCCGTAGTGTTTGGCACCATCGACGAGACCTCGATTCCTGATATTGGGAAATGGCAATTGGACCAAGTGGCAAATATCATGATGCAACATCCCGATATTCGCATTTCCATAGTAGGCCATATTTGCAACAGCGGAACGGAAACTGAAAATATAGAAGTTGGAGCAGCCCGCGCCGAAGCCGTCGCACGTTATTTGCATGGCAAAGGTATTGACCGCAGTAGAATGGACATCAGCTCTCTAATCGAAAGCGATCCGGTTCTGCCCAACAACGCGGGCGCCAACTATCAACGCCGACGAGTGGTCATCTCAGTAAAGTAAATGAATCTCACCTACATATCACCCTGTTTTATCGTTGCAAACATAGAGACTTCCGTTTCCTTTTATATAGGAAAACTCGGATTTGAAGTCCGGTATATGGCGCCCGACGACTCGCCCTTTTTTGCTATCGTTGGCCGGGAGAAAATTTCCATTATGCTAAAAGCAATTGCCCCCGATATACAGCCGGTGCCCAATCATACCCGCCATGAATGGGCGCGCCTGGATGCATTTATCTATGTATCAGATCCCGACATCTTGTTTGAAGAATATCGCGCGGGAGGCGTTAGTTTCCACCAAACCTTAAAAGACGACAAGGATGGATTGCGCGGATTTGAGGTGATGGATGCCGACGGCTATGTATTATTTTTGGGCCGGCCCGTATCAGAGAATCGGGAGCCCCTCCCGTGAATGATGGAGTTTTACATCGCAGACCCGGATGGAAATCTTATCGCTTTTGTAGCGTAAACCCGACCTCGGTCTTATCCAATGCAACCTCTTCGCTTAATATTTCCCAAAATTTCTCCACTCGGGCGGTCCATGAGTTTTGCGATGCGACACTCATTCTTTCCTGTACCCTTTCGGGGGTATTTTCTCTTAACGCGGATCGGATAGCGCGCAGAAAGCCCTCATGTGTGTCTTCAATGTAGGCGACATGATTAAAGGACTTGATGTCGTCGGAAAAATTGATGGCGACTACCGGCAACCCGGATGCGAGGTATTCATTTATCTTCAGCGGGTAAATGCTTTTGGTAAATTTGGTCTTGAGAAAAGGCAATATCGTACAGTCGAAACATTGATGGTAATTGGGAATATCCGTAATTTGCTTCGCTCCTACAAACAGGACATTTTTCATTTTATGCAATCCGACCTTTATGTGTTCATCGGTTTTGATCGGGCCTACAAAAACCATTGTTTTATCCGGGTTGTCCAACGCCATTTTTCTCAATAACTCGAAGTCGGTGCGATGATCGATGCTGCCGGTAAAGCCTATGATCGGGGTATGAATACACTGGATCTCGGTCGGTTTTTGCAGCTTTTCGACGACAGCTTTATTGAACAAGAGAGTATCCGCGCCGTTGGGCAGAAAATGGACTTCGGGAGAAAACTCAGACGCGAAACGCGTAAGCTCGGATGAGGTGCAAAAAGTAAGATCGTAATTTCGCATACAAGTCTCTTCCATCTGCGCGCCATGCTTTTTAAAATAGGGGACTTCTGCAAATTTATCCGTACAATAATAAACAGACCGTATGGGGGTGATATCATTAGGAATTTTGTTGAGAAAGAAAGGATCGTTAAAGTTTATAAAAATATAGTCCTTAACGCCATAGTCCCTGAGGATATTTTTGATCGACTTTTTAATAATCCAATCATTTATTCTTGACAGCGCTCTATACAAAGACCCTTTTGGTAAAAAATTGATCGGCAGGGTCAGGAGAGGGGTTACTATCGTCAGCTTCGCAGGAAAGGAAGCTGGATTTGAATAAGGTTTTTTGCCGAACAGCACTGCTTTCCTCCGCCACTTGATTTGCTTTTTCGAAGCAGCATTAAAATAATCTTTCCATGAAAAAGGATGATCGATATAGAAGACCCGGTTTTGTTTTGCGAACTCCTTGGCGAGAAATAGTCCGGCGGAGGAAATATTCCAATCGGACCTCGAAAGCGCTAAACAGATGATATCGATGCCCTTCTTTTCCGATAGGTCGGCAGCAAAATGATAATGGCTCAATTTCAATTAAATATTTTTAAAATACTTGAGTGAAAAAGGATCCTTCCGGACAGCTTGATCAGGTGCTGCCCGAAAGCAAGGAATACGATTTGTCTTCAGGTGGTTATTTATCAGGAAGGATATAACACAACTCCCTATTGGTTATATTTTTGGCGGTGGGTCTGGCGTAGATCGGCTGTTGGTTAAGGTTTAATTTTATGATTCAATATGGCAAAGGGCGCTGACTCAAATATACAAAATATTTATAAGGGGGTTTACAATTTTATTTCTAATCACGCCTGATGAGCGTCTTATCGCATAACGGCTTGATGGTCAAATAAAATCCCTAATTTCGCCCGAGCAAATCATAAAAAACAAAAGAATGAGCAATCCAAAAACTATAACCATTGCCGCTAACAGTAAGAACCCGCTTACGGTCAACCGCCTGGGCTATGGCACCATGCGACTTACCGGCCCTGAAATCTATGGTGAACCCCATAACCGCCCTGAGGCCTTGCAGATTTTGAAGAAAGCGGTTGAAAGCGGCGTTAACTTTATCGATACGGCAGATTATTACGGTGAAGATGTAACAAACCGATTGATTGCGGAGGCTCTATACCCATACCCAAAAGATCTGGTGATCTGTACAAAAGTCGGCGGCGCCCGCAAGCCGGATAAAAGCTGGATCCCTTTCAACAAGCCTGAAAATTTGCGTGCCAGCATTGAAAATAACCTGCGTACGCTTAAAATTGATCAGGTAACGCTTGTACATTTCAGGGCAATAGGCAACACCATGAATTTCGAGCAAGCTATGGAAACTATGTTTCAGCTGCAGCAGGAAGGTAAGATATTGCATGTCGGGGTAAGCAATGTTACCAGGGAAGATCTGCAAACAGCCATGAATATGGGCGAAATTGCCACGGTAGAGAACATGTACGGGCACGCGCAGCGTACCACGCATAAGGCAGGGCATATGGAAAGCAATGGAGGCGAAGAAGTGCTGGATATATGCGAAAGAGACGGGATACCACTGGTGCCCTATTTCTCGTTATTCCTTTCAATGCCCAAAAAGGACGTCCGTATCGCTGAAATCGCAAAAAAATATGGCGTGAACGAAATACAGGCAAACATCGCGTGGCTGCTGCATAAATCGCCCTGGATCCTACCTATTCCAGGCACTTCATCTCTGGCACATTTTCAGGAAAATATGTTAGCCGCCGATATTAAGCTGACGGAAGAAGATATGCAATTCTTAGGTTAAATGAACCCATTGCCGGAAGGTGATTTCATTATCAAAAAGGAATTGAAATAATATTGCCAAGTATAAACTTTTCTCTGGACGGCCGCGCAGAATTCTTTGTCGCTGTATGCGCGAGCACCACCTGAATCAACATTTTCATTTGGGAAAAATCTGCCGGCTTGCGGACGTAAAAGTGAGCGCCGTTTTGGTAAAGCAGGTCTGCAACATGTTCATCAATAGAGGTAGAGTAGATAACCACGGGAAGATGCCGCAGGTTTTTGTTTCCTTTAATTTCCGTCAAACAAGCAAAACCATTTTTGCGCGGCATGTTAAGGTCGAGGAAAAGAATATCAGGAAGCTCGCCTGTATTTTGCGTGAGTAGTTGTATCAGTTTCTGTCCATCGTTTACCTCAGTAAAGTTGGATGATATTGATAATTCTTGCAGTGCTTCTTTGAATAAAAGGCAGTCGTCTTTATCGTCATCTGCAAGTAGAATATTGACCGCTTCTATATTCATTTTATGAAGTTAACGATTTTCAACCGCAGTTCGCATTTTACGCAGTTTCCAAAGAAGGAACGCGACAGATACGGCGAACTAATTGCTCAAATCGGGTTTGGCATCGGCCAGGACACCGGTGACGGAATATTCTTTACGTAGCCTATTGTACGTCTATTTACAAGTCCTCCAACATCGATCGCCTCTTATCCTTTAGCGATTTAAAATGGGAAGGAGTTAGGCCGGTCACTTTCTTGAACTGTGTGCAGAGATGTGCCACACTACTGTAATGCATTTTGTATGCGATTTCGGTCAGCGTAAGCTCGTTATAGACAAGGAACTCCTTTACGCGTTCAATTTTATGGGAGATGAAGAATTTCTCGATGGTAGTGCCCTGCACGTCCGAAAAAAGATTCGCGAGATAGGTGTAATCGTGCTGTAGTTTTTCCGCCAAATAGGCCGATAGATTGACGGCTAAAGGTTCCTCGGAATAATGCACCAACTCAATAATGAGCGTTTTTATTTTCTGGATCAATACGCTTTTCTTGTCATCCATCAATTCAAGCCCAAACTGTAACAGAGCCGCCCCGAAGCGCTCACGCTGGTCCGGAGTAATGCTCTCAGGAAGCTCCGCCTCTCCTAACTCAACAGAGTTGTGCCGCAGGCCCAGTTTTGCCAACTCATCCTTAACCACCATTATGCAGCGAATACATACCATATTTTTGATATACAGCTTCAAGGAGATAAGTGTTAAGTGATTGCATGGCTTGCAAAAGTCCACTAAATGAGCGATGTTAAAGATACTTAATTTTTTGCACACCCCTGATTCAGCCTCAGTCCCACTTCTCCCCCAGCACAAAAGAAACCATATAATATACGTCGCTCGGTGAGACAGGCTTGCTCATAAAGTGAACCGCCCCTAATTTCTTAAGCGACTCGGACTCCTTCACATCTCTCGATGTCGTGTATACGATTACCGGCACGGACGCCAGCCGCGCGTCTTTTTTTATCTCTTCCAGGCATTGCTGACCACTAAGACCGGGCATTCTGAGGTCCAGGAAAATAAAGTCCGGCGCAGGGTTAGCTGTATCGCTCAAATATTGCAGCGCATCCTCCCCGCCGGCCGCCGCAATACACCTGATATCCTTATCGACCTCGCCGACTGCCTCAATAAACAATTCCCTGTCATCCTCATCATCATCTACCAGTAAAATAGTCATTGTCGCTGTATTGAATCATTAAAGAAAGAACAATTACTGATCGAAAGGAAGAACGACATGGAACTTTGTTCCCCCGCCTTCAGCAGAAGTGATATAAATTTCGCCATGATGGCCCAATGCGATTTTTTTACATAACGCCAGCCCAATTCCCGTACCCTCAAAATGCTCCCTGGCATTCAACCGCTGGAATATCAGGAAAACCTGCTCCGCAAATTTCTTGTCGATCCCAATACCATTATCCTGAAAAATAATTTCACAATAAGAGTTACTGCCTTTCAGGGCAAGATGCCCCGGCACCTCTCCGGCAGCCAACACTCTGCAGGAAATATGGATCACCGGCGCCACCGCTGGTTTTGAAAATTTAAGCGCGTTGCCGATCAAATTGTAAAAAAGCTGGTTCATCTGCAAGGGCACGGCCTGCATGACCGGAAGTTTATCATGCGTTATTGTCGCCTTTTTCTGTTCGATCTGCAAGTCAAAATCACCCGTGACATTTTGTAGAATCGCGTTCAAGTCCACCCGTTCAAAGACACTGGCGTCCAATACCTTTGAAAAATTGAGCACGTCATGGATCAATCTCGACATCCGCTCCGCAGCCAGGTTGATCTTGCCAATCAGTTGTCTTGCTTTGGGGCCTGTTTCTTCACTATGCCGTTGATGCAGGAGGGCAGCGAAGGTCCGTATTTTCCGCAAAGGTTCCTGCAAATCGTGGGAAGCGATCGTTGCAAATTGCTCCAGGCTGTCATTTGACTGTTTGAGCGAAATATTGGACTCTTTAAGAGAGATAGTGCGCTCGTCCACTCTATTTTCCAATTCCCGGGAAAACGAAACCAGGTCAGCCTCCCTGTTCCTGGCATCCGTAACATCTTCAAAAGCCACTAAAATCAATAATTCGGCACTTTCTTTGGTGGCGATCCGGCAGGCATTTATCAACAGGGTCCTTTCTCCAATATCTTTAAACTTGTGTCGAATCTGCACGTCGGTAACCCGGCCTTCAGACGCCAAACTATTTTCGAGAGCCGATCGAAGCGAAGGAATATCCCACTGCCCGTTCCCGAGGCGATAGAAGTATTTCTCCTCCGTTTCCTTTTGCGATGTCATGAATTTCCTATAATATGCCGAGCTAGCCGTTTTCACCTTCATGTCCTTATCCAGGATAATGAGCGGTTCCCGGATCGTAGCCACAATCGATTCCGAATACAGCCGGGCTTCATTCAATTGATCATTCCGGTCGAAAAGCTCCTGGTTCAACGTCGTAAGCTCTTCATTGGTGCTTTGGATCTCTTCCTTCGACGTCTCCAGCTCTTCATTCAGGCTCTGCAGCTCTTCACTGCCGGACAGCAGTTCTTCGTTGGCGCTTTGTAACTCCTCGTTGACCGCTTCCTGATCTTCCGTGATGCTCCTCATATCCTCCCTTAGCTGCGCCAGCTCCGTTTCCAATTGCCGGATACGCCGGCTTTCCGCGGTATCTTTACTGGCTGAATCACCAGCCATACCACCAGGGTTTACCTCCACAGCATCGCCGGCCATCGTATCCCGAAAAAGGACCAGATAATAGCGCTCCACCGTATTCAACAACGGGATGACCTCGATCGTCACCAGTTGTTGTTTCTCCCGGGATAGAAGAGGAATACCTTCTTTCACCACGGGTTGATTATCCGTTTTTGCCTTAAACAAGGCATTCCGCAATTCAAAGGCCAGCCCCTGCCTGACCATTTTCAAGACATTCAGGCTTGGTTTCCCCGGTGACGGTTCCAGCCAGTCGCCTGTCAGCCCCCGGATCTGCGCGATCTCCAGTTCTTCGTTCACCACCACTCCCGGAGGTGAATACCTCTCCATAACCATCTCATCCGCACTCCGTTGAAAATCATCCCGCCCGGGCTCCTTTTTTACTGCATATTTAGTGTTTTTCGATTTACTTTCCTTCTTGTCCGCCGCAAGATGTAAGTACTTTCCGGGCACCTCTTTTCGGACATATATTTTTTCGCCTTTGCCGTAAGGAGCGAATAGATCCGCTGCAGGCGCCGTCGTCTCAGAATGGCCCAGCAACAAATACCCATTCTCGCTCAGCGCGTAATGAAAGGTCGTCAGCGCCCTCTTTTGCAAGAATGTTTCCATATAGATCAGGACATTCCGGCAACTGATAAAGCTCATTTTCGCAAAAGGCGGGTCTTTCAAAAAATTGTGGCAGGCAAAGACACACATGTCCCTAATAGACTTATTAATATGAAAACCACCATTCAATTTCGTAAAATACCTTTCTACCCGGTCAGCACTTACTCCCCCCATATCCCTTTTAGCATAGATCCCGCTCCGGGCCTTTGAGACCGACTTCTCCGAAATATCCGTCGCAAAGATCTGGATCTTATAATCGGCCGCCTTTTCTCCTAAATATTCGCTCAGGCATATAGCCATCGAATAGGGCTCTTCCCCCGTCGAGCAACCGGCGATCCAAATACGCAGAGGACCGAATTCATCCTTATCCTTTAACAACTTGGGAAACACAGATTTGCACACCACCTCAAAAGTCCCGGGGTCGCGGAAAAAACTTGTCACCGGGATTAGCAGATCCTGGTAGAGCAGATCCTGCTCCGCCTTATTCTCCCTACAATAAGCAAGGTAATCTGCAATGTCTTCCATCTTATTCAATCCCATCCGGCGGATGATCCGCCTGCGGATGGTCGTCTGTTTATAATAGGTAAAATCTGTCCCTTTCCTGATACGCAGCAGGGCAATCAATTGCCGGAACGCCTCTTCTTTAGCCGGCTTCGTCTCCTCTTTTTCCCCGACCAGGCCATTCCTTAATGTTCCCAACAGCCTTGACACCTGTAAAGGAATTTCTTCAGGCACCAGGATAAAATCCACCACGTCCGCGTCGATGGCGCTCTGGGGCATGCTATCAAAAGCAGCCGACTGCTGTTCCTGCGCGAAGGTAAAGCCCCCATGATCCTTGATCGCCTTCAGACCCAGCGTCCCGTCCGTCGCCGTTCCCGACAAGACCACGCCGATCGCATGGCTCTGGTGCACTTCGGAGAGCGAGGTAAAAAATACGTCGATGGGCATATTCTTTTCATTCTTAGGCCCGCGGGGACTCAACTGCAGCCGCCCGTCATTGGCCGTCAGTAATTTATTCGAAGGGATCACATATACATGATCAGGCTCAACCCTGACGTTATTAGTGATCTCCTGTATTGGGATGGGCGTGATCTTTTGCAAAATATCCACGAGCAAACTCTCATGTGTAGGTTCCAGGTGCTGCACCAAAATATAGGCAACCCCTGACTTTTCCGGGATGGCCCTGATCAGTCTCTTAAACGCCTCCAGGCCACCGGCAGATGCCCCCACTCCCACCACCGGGAAAAGGTTGTCGGAAGGTTCCTTGATTTTGTCTTTGTTTTGCGGTCCAGTCATGCTTACTGCCGGCTATTTGCCAGGATTTATTATTGAAAAATCAACCTAAGTTACATTTATTAGCGCTCTTCCCGTACAAACCATTATTCCTTTGGGTTGATGAGACATGGAATTAATTGTACAATTCTGTGAAAATGTTACATCATTCACACCTTTTAAGCTTTCTATTGACGATATATTTTCGCTTATTGTGTAAAAAATTGTTCAAACGGGTTTGTAAGCTTACATTGTAAGTATCCCGAAATTAGTGCGCCATGAGTCAGAATATAAGAATTCTTTTGGCAGATGATGATGAGGATGACCGGTTATTCTTCCAGGAAGCGGTTGCCGATTCGGCGATAAATGCGGAGTATTCGGTGGTAGAAAGTGGCCTGCAACTAATTGACTTTCTTTCAGACGTTCAAGTTTCATCTGCTCCCGACGTCATATTCCTGGACATAAATATGCCGGGTATGGACGGCAAGGACTGTCTCCGGGAAATTCGTAAGCAGGCGCAATTTGCAGACACACCTGTTATTATGCTTTCGACATCCACTCGCGTCAAAGATATTGACGAAACGTATAATGATGGCGCTAATATGTATATTTCCAAAGCATTCTTCTATATGAACAGCGTAAAGTGGATAGAGAAGTTGTTCCCTTCTGATTGGCGACAAGGGTTGCTGCATCCTCCCAGGGAAAATTTTGCTTTCCCCTGAGGAATTTCTATAAGTGATGTATATAATCTTTACTTGCTAAGTATCTATTAAATATCAAATAGATAAATCGAAAGTGGTGTTTCACCTCATCTTCGTCCATTTCCCTTTTTTTGATAAATGGTACAAATAAATCCCTTCGGTATACCGCGCGACCGGATAAATGGTCCACTTTTGCCGGAATCAGATCAGTTATGCATAAATATAACAAAAAATGAGAAATCTAATCTACACAATCAACCTTACCATCGATGGCTGCTTCGACCATACCAACATGGCCCCTGAAGAAGAATTGTTTGAATATTATACCCGCCTTGTGCGAGATGCTGACCTGCTCGTCTACGGGCGGAAAACCTATGAATTGATGGTTCCGTTATTGGCCTGATATCTTAAAAAATCCCTCCGGTGAGACAAAAGAAGATGTCGACTTCGCCCAGGCATTTGAGTCCACCAACAAAATTGTTTTTTCCCGAACGTTGGACAAGGTCGAAGGAAGTAATACGAGAATTGTCCGCACCAACCTCCCCGACGAAATACTTAAACTAAAACAAGAACAAGGAAAAGATATGTTAGTCGGTGGCGTAGCGCTTCCTTCGCAACTGATTGCGCTGGGCCTGGTCGATGAGTTTCTTTTTGTCGTGCACCCAATCATTGCAGGGCAAGGGAAACGGTTGATGGAAGGTATTAGCCTGCAGGAGAAATTACGATTAAAATTGGTTGACTCAAAGACTTTCAAATCAGGGACTGTTGCGCTTCATTACTCGAAATAGTAGTATTGGTACAGGACACACAAAATGATATGGATATAGAAGAAAAAGCCCTAAAATCAGCCTTTGGGTTTGAATTGAAAGTTCAATGGCCTCTCATTAGCTAAATAATGTGCGAATAATGTAGCAAATCTTTGGATTCGTATAACAATTATATTGGAAACCCGGAGCATTTTTGTAAAAATCTCCGGAAGCCTCCGTTATTAGCTAAAATCCTTCACAGTGAATGAAATGTTGAGTGTACCGCAATCGCGGATTGGTTAGAGGTAATCAATAACCCCAACCTTAAACAGCAGATCGAATTCGGTCCGCTGGATGATGTATTCAAAATGAACAAAAAAGGAAAGAAATAATTCAATTTAAGAACTTAGCTAGTATGACAACAGCAACATTGAATTTAGAAAAATCACCTGCAGCTGCCACTAATAAGAGTACTTCAACAACAGGGGCGGTTTTTGGCGCTACACCGGGTATGCCTCAACTCTTCAAGTCGAACTTTGATTACCAACTCGTCAGGACGATGATTGCGGGAGCCTATGGTGAAGGCGGAGCCATCGGTGAGTTGTACACAACAGCACGACGGATTAAGGATGGGGATATAGAAAGCTGGACTGTCGCGTGGACAGCTACAGCAGAGAGGATAGAAGGCATAGCTAATAACTGCCTTAAAGGCGGACATATTGTAAGTGCACGTGAGGCATTCCTCCGGGCATCAATATATTGGAGAACAGGCCTTTTCTATCTCGGAACCAAAGATCCGCGCCAGTTTGAAATGTATAAACATCACCGTTCATGTTTCAGGCAAGCAGGAGAATTGTTCGACATCCCAATAGAGACGGTCACTATCCCTTACGAAAATGGTAAAACACTGCCCGGGTATTTTATGCGCACTTCAACAGATGGTGTTCCGCGACCTACGGTGATGATCCTCGGAGGAGGTGATAGCACTTGCGAAGAACTATATGACTTTTTCGGTGGCGCAGCGGCGGTTCGCCGGGGCTACAATGTATTATTATGGGAAGGTCCCGGTCAGGTCGGTGCTTACATTATGGACCATTCTTTAACATATCGGCCCGATTGGGAAGTACCAACACGATACGCGGTTGATTACGTTCTGTCCCGAAGCGATGTTGACCCCAAAAGGCTGGCGCTTTCCGGCCTCAGCATGGGCGGATATTTTGCTCCGCGTGCTGTCGCATACGAGAAACGCATTACTGCAGTAATTGCAAATTCGCTGATACCTGAGATGAAGCCCGTCTTCATGGCTTTAATAGGCATTAACCCACACGAAGCGTATGGCGAAAATATCGAAAGTAAAGTCGATTTATCTGAACCAATGAAGAAGTTCATGGTAACAGATGTTCAGGCGCGCTGCGGTATGGAAGGAAAATCGCTTGCCGCCTTTCTGGACAATTCAGGCAGTTACAGCCTTGCTGGGCTTGAAGAAAAAATTACGTGCCCTCTTTTAAGCATTGAGGGTGAAGGTGAAGGGCTAATGGCGAATACCATGGCACATACATTTTTCGAAAAGCTGACCTGTCCGAAAACGGAGCGGCTGGTTACCATATTGGAGGGAGGCGAGGCACACTGCCAGGCCAATAATCCCAGCCTCAAACACCAGATTGAATTTGACTGGCTGGATGATGTATTCAGGATGAACAAAGTAAAAAAGTAGAAACTAAAATAAATTGAATAAATGACCGCACCGATATTGGATTCCGCTGACCTCATCAAGGATTTCACCACCGCGTTTACTTCTGACGATATCGAAAGCTGGCGCGACCTCCTGGCTACAAACGGCGAGTGGAAAATAATGGCCACGGGTGAAACATTCTCCGGACTCGATCAAATGACGCAACTGGCAACACAATCTGTAGCCGCGAGAAAACACAGTGGCGAGTTAGGTATCAAACCCACAAACATCTTCACCAATGCTGAAGGAACGAAACTGTGTTGGGAATACGTACACACGGGAATTGTTACCGAAAAGTGGCCATCGACTTCACCTCAGAGACCTGCTCCGGGCACAAAGTTTGACTTGCCAATCATGCTGATGTGCGAGATCCAAGACGGCAAACTCTTCAGGGTGAGGGAGTACTTCGATTTGCTGACCCTCACAGAACCCGGCACTCCGCATCACCTCTATTCCTAATCCGGCTTCTTAATCAATAAAATTTAATAAAATACAATGTCAACAGAAACAATGGAACCTCAAAAATCAACCACCGTCTTTCGCAAGTTGTTTGATTCGGGTTTTCACAATGATTTTAAAACCATGGCTGATACGATTGCCGATGATTGCGAATGGGTGTTGATGCCAGACATGAACAAGGTGTTTAAGGGCAAGAAGGCGGTAGTCGAACTGTGCACAAAAGGCAAACTTGCCTCTGATAAGACCCCTGAAATACTATTTGATAAGTCCACGTCTGAATGGGGGGCTTTTGAATACATTAACCACGGCATTATTACTAAAGAGGCGGTTGACTTTGCCAAAACAACAGGTTGGCAGTTTCCCGCTGACGCCAGTACACTTGTAGGTAAGCCATATGCTGTAGCGGTCAGCTTCATATATCAAATCAATAAAGACGGGAAAATTTCCCATCTCCGGGAGTATCTTGATATGGCGGGCTTAATGAAACAGTTCAAACCATCAGATAACCTTGTAGCCCATGACTCCTAAAGAAACGGTAACTAATTATTGGCGCGCCTGGACAGAGCACAACCTGGAAAATCTGTTGTCTTTGCTTGATCCCGATTTTATTTCCCGAAGTTCCCTCAGCCAGGGCAGACCTGCAAGCAAAGATATGATTGCTAAAGGCTTTAAGATGTTTGACAAAGCTCTTCCGAATTTAAGGGAAGAGGTTGTCAGCATTACGGCGGAAGAAAACAGGGTAGTTTGTGAGGTGCTGGAGACTGCCACATTCAGTGGCCCTATGGAGTTGCCAATGGGAGTAATAGCTCCAACGAACCGGTCATATAAGTTGCCGGTCGCTTCTTTCTTCAGAATTAATTCTCAAGGGCTCATTCTGGAGCAGCGGACATATTGGGATACCGCCGGTTGGGCTCAACAAATTGGCATAGACCCAAAGTTGTTTGTTCCGAAGCCAGAGCCCCCCAAGTCGGTTGCGGGCTAAAGTGGATTTCCTTGAGATTCCCAGCTTCTAAATAACTTAAAATCAGGTAAAAAAGTCGGGAAGACAGGACGCACCGTATCGGTGGACGAGATTGAAATTCAATATGTTATTATCATCGGCGGATCGCTACTCACCTATCTACTCACTGGCACCGATTGACTTGAAAGAGCTATTGTCAAAGAAATGAACTATCATTTAATACATTCTATAATTAAAGATACCAAATCATCCAGTAGGCACAAACAATATTGACCGCTAAGTGACATCCTGGATTCGAAATTCGCGCGGCCGGTCTTACCATCCTGTCATAAGCGAATTTCAGTCTGAATCGCTCCATTTGCGTGGACGCCCGTTTTTTTGTAGGTTTGCCCTATGTACACTAAGGACCAGATATTAGACTTACTCAGCAGGAAAAAGCCTGAATTGCAAGGCCGTTATCCTATTTCTGAATTAGGGCTATTTGGCTCCTATGCTCGCGGGGACAACAATGAAAAAAGCGATATTGATATTTTGGTCGATTTCAATGGTCGCATCGGTATCGGATTTATCAAATTAGCGCATGAATTAGAGGACCTATTCAAACAAAAAATCGATCTTGTTTCCCGCCGAGCCATCAAGCCCCGCTATCTTCCTTTCGTGGAAAAAAGCCTGATTCATGTCTGAAAGAGATATCCCGTCATTACTCCAGGATATTCTCGAAGCCATCGGCAACATAAAAGATTTTACAACAGGTATAACTTTTGAGATGTACTTGGTTGATCTTAAAACCAAACACGCTGTTGAGCGGAATTTTTCAATTATCGGAGAAGCAGTAGCAAGAATCGACAAGTCTTTTAAGGATAAATATCCTTCTGTTGACTGGCGTGAGGTAAAAGATTTCCGGAACATCATTGTCCACGATTATTTTGGTATTGATGATACGATAGTTTGGGATATCATACACCTGAATCTGGATCAATTAGAAAAAGAAATTGCCGTTATTCTGGCATCCCTTTCATGATTCGTAGCGGGTACCTTGTCACCAATTACTTCGGGTTTTTGAGTTCAACATTTGCAGGAACAAATTTTGGAATTTTGATTCCTGACGCTCTCACCTTTTCTTCTAGTTTAGTTTTGTAGGCTGCGAAAGAAAAAGAATCGATCGCATTGGCAGCAGCATTCGCTACCACACTATCTAATGCCGATTCAACAAACTGAATGCCTAAAGGGCTAAGTGAAGGAACAAACAAAATAAAAGAGCCCATTGAGTCCCGATTTCGATATTCTATACCGTATGTAAGGCCATCATACATTCTAGCAGTCTCGGCTGAAAAGATAAAATTTCTTTTGTCGCGACTATTGGACAGAATCGAGTCGACACGCTTGCGCAAAGAATCATTTATATATCCGGAGAAGTATTTCGCATGGTCCATGAATGTGTCGTGCCTCATGCCAATAAACCTCCCGTTGCTGTCAATGCTTATGTAGTTAGCAATATATAGCTCAAATGTGTCCTTACTAGGATTGAAGTGCCACGTGAATGCTGAATATGTTAGCTTCCCAGTGAATAAAGGTTGAATAGAGATATGGCTCGAACAAGAGCAGACTAACAAAAACAAAAAGCCAAAAGAATATTTTTTCATCTAGCGACTAAAAATAAGAGCTGACCGAAATATCTCCGAACAGCTCATAAATCATTGAACATCAGCTAATTATTAGGTCGGGAAGACAGGACGCACCGTTTCGGCGAAAGGTCTTGAAAGAACTACTAACCATGAAATGAACTTCCATTCAACTCACATGATACCTAAAGGTAACAAATCGTTCGAGTCGGGGCAAAATATATCTGGCTTGAATTCCGTCAAGGATTCGAAATTTCGACACAGTCAAAAGCTCTCTGATTAGCGGACAACCTTGCACACTAGACTTGCAATTATAATAAGTTGATTTTGTATTGATTAAAATTGTTCTTACATTCGTTACCAATTTGGTAACATTTTTCTTATCTTTGCCATGAGGGTCATTGCCGTGAGAACATTGAAGGAGTATTGGACTGCGTATCCACAAGCGAAGCAAGCTTTATCGGCATGGTATGAAGAGGCAGAGACTGCACAATGGAATAGCCCGAATGAATTGAAGCTGCAATTCCGCAGTGCTTCGATTTTGACGGACAAAAGGGTTGTATTCAATATTCACGGAAATAGTTACAGGTTAATCGTAGATATTGAATACCGATTGAAAATTGTCTTTGTTGTATGGTTTGGAACCCACAAGCAATATGATAAGCTTGACGCAAAAAAAGTTAGCTATGTTAAAGCCGATAAAAAGTAAGACTCAGTATGAGGATGCGCTCGCTAGAATTTACGAGCTTATGCAGAAAAACCTCAAGCCTGGGTCCAAAGACTCTGACGAATTGGAAGTGCTTTCTATTCTTGTTAAAGAATACGAATTGGATCATTATCCAATTCCGAAGCCGTCTCCATTAGAAGCAATCAAATTTCGGTTGGAGCAAATGGGGATGTCAGAGGCAGAGCTTTCTCATATTTTGGGCTATCGATCGCGTAAGTCTGAAATACTTTCCGGTAAAAGAAAGCTAAGTCTAACCATGATCCGGAAATTGAATGAAGTATTAAACATACCCGCCGAAGTTCTGATTCAGGCATACTAACTCAATTGCGACAATGGCATGCCGGATTTACATAAAAAGCAGAATCTTATATTGTCCGGTACTACTTGCCCAAAGCCAGGCCCTCAAAAAAAAGGCGATAATATCAGCGCTCATTTTTAGCCTTTGTGCTTTAAAAAATGCCGATGGGCAAAGCGTTAGGAATGGCTCTTATGTTGGCCTTGAAGACAACCATTATTCCAGCCACGAAGAGCACAAAAACTTCAAATGGTATCACTTGACCCGATTGACCATTAAAAATGACAGCGTTTGGGTGGAACAGGATCCAATCGCGATTCACAAACAAGATACGATATGGTCTTCTTCAGATGGTGCATTCTATTATTTCAAAGGAAGGATCGCGACGAACGGGAACCAAAATATCACCGGCGAACCGCAACTCACCTAATCACTCACTGGCACCGATAGACCTAAAAGAGCCTTGTTAAAGGATCACAACTTGCGTCATGCATCATTTCGTCACAAAGATAACTAAATTGTCAAACGCGAAAAAAAACGCTAATTACCCGCACTGTCAAGGATTCGACATTTTGATAACGCATAACGGCCAATCAAATTCCCTTACGAAATTATTTTGGTAGCCCCCAAGAACGCGAATCCGACTTCAGTCCAGTCTTTCAAATGATGGTGCGAAACGGGTGCCAAAAAAACGATATGTTTTCATATTCAAGAAAAGAACTCATCTCACTCACTGGCGTGTCTGAAATAAATGCAACATTATATATAATCTGTAAGAAAAAACGTCGCAAGGTTGTAACCTGCAGCGTTTCGTCAGGGAGACAGAAAATGAACTGATCTGCAAATATGCGTAAGTATTTAATAAGCAGCGATATAAAGGATAATTTCGACGCAACTGAAAATATGCTCTTAGGTCAATCACGCGAAATAATGGGTAGTTTTGCGGCGTCGAGGATCCGAAATTTGGTTATATGTCGGGTCTTCGTAACTTTACTTAGATTGCTTCATATCTTATCTTATTATGAAAAGCAAAACAGTATTGCTGTTTGGGATGATTTTTTGCCTCTCTTCTTTTTTTCTGGCAGACACTCCCCGTGAACGGTTATTATCTGCCCTGATTAGTTATTATAAAAATTATCCTGAAGAAAAGGTATATGTACAAACAGACAAATCCGTATACCTGAGTAGCCAGCCCATTTGGTACAAGATGTATTCAACGGCATATGGCGCTCCTTCTAGGATGAGTAGGGTCGCCTACCTTCAACTGGTAGACAGAAAGGGAAATATCGTAGTCACTAAAAAGCTCTTCCTAAGTGATGGGGCCGCCCAGGGCGATATACAAATACCCGACAGTTTACCCAGCAGTACGTATCAGCTCAGGGGGTTTACTGCGTGGATGCTGAATTTCGAAGAGCCGGGTCTTTTTCACAAAAATATAGTGATTAAACATTTTGCTGATACATCTGCCGGGTCTTTTCCGGAAACGGTGGAGCCAAAAAATTTCCGGATACATTTCTTCCCCGAAGGGGGAGACCTTGTGGAAGGCTTGGCTTCAAATGTGGCATTCAAGGCAACAGATGAGTATGGATTACCAGCCGAAGTAACCGGAAACCTGAAAGACGAGACGGGAGCCCTAATCAGCAGGATAAAAACGGTACATGACGGCATGGGTAAATTCGAACTCCGACCGGAGGCTTCGCACAGCTACATCGCCGGCATCCGATTTCCTGACGGCACCGCACAAGAGATTCTTTTGCCTCAGGCAAAGCCATTCGGGGTAGTAATGCAGATTGCTGAACAAACTAGTGATGACATTACGCTCAAAATCAAGTACGGGGAAAAGGAAAAAGGCCAATATCAGCACCTTTTACTGGCGAGTTTCCAGAATGCGGGTAAAGTAGTTGTCTACCCGATAGTTCTGGGACCCGGCGCCAACCTGTTTGAAATCCATACCAAGGAGTTCTCTACGGGTATACTTAGGCTCACGCTCTTTGACGGGAGCACAATACCCCTGACTGAACGGATCGTATTTATCGAAAACAAGGGCCGGATCGCGGCACAGCTGGTAGGTGGTCCAGTTTCGTTTAAGGCAAAGTCAAGATCTTCCTTTTCGCTAAAACTTGGCGACGAATACTGGAAACTAGACAAGACAAGCCTTTCGGTATCGGTGACGGATGCGGACAGGATCGTCGATGACACACTGTCAGACAATATCGTTAGCTCGATGCTAATGAGCAGTGAATTGAAAGGATATGTATATAATCCTGGCTATTATTTCCGCAATTCAGATAAGGAAACGCAAAGCGCACTCGACCTGATTATGTTAACCAACGGTTGGCGACATTTCTCATGGAAACAGGTCCTGGGCAATGAGCCATACACATTAACCTATCCCGTTGAGAAATCCCTATTTGTAGCTGGACAGATCCTTGACTACCGGAAATACGACGCGAAGACGAAGCCAACACTCAAGTTGATCATACACAATCAGGACAATAGCGAGTTTCTCGGGGAAGCCGAACCGGACAGCGATGGGAGATTTTTGTTAAATGATTACAACGCAAGCGGATTATCGGAGATTTATATTCAGGCAGCGACACAGAAGAACCAGAACCAAAATATCCATGTAAAGCTAATCACATCTCCCTTGGACACCTTGAGTAGTGCGCCATTCATTTACCTGCCTGCCAAACCTTTCGAAAATGCGGATATTGTCCGTTGGGACGGGGAGGAAGCAAGCCAAATCCAGGGGGCGCACAAAGTGAAATTAATGAAAGCGGTGCTGGTAAGAGGTCATTTACCCACCAAAACTGAGATACTCGCTAAGAGATACGTTAGCCCTAGTTTTGAAGTAAGCCGCTATTCGGACGTCGACCTCGTCAACACTTCTTACCCCAATAGTTTAAGGCTTTTTGATTTGCTAAAAGGGAGGTTTGCGGGACTGACCATTTCGGGAACTGAAAACGATCCGGAATTTTATACGCACGGCAGAGCGGATCTTTCCAAGCTTCCAGTCAAACAAGAGGATGAAATATCCGAAAACGGAAACGTATTAAAAACTCCATATCCATACTTTTATATAAATGAGATCAGGACCAATTTCCAAGGCGTAAAAGACCTGCCCTTAAGCGAGATCGCTTTAATCAGGTATATCCCCCCACCGGCGAATATGGCCCCCATGAATGGTGGCTGGATCGGCGTTATTGCCATATATACAAAAAAATGGGACGAAGGGATGATGGCAGCTAAAACCATAGATGAGACTTTTGGAAGAAATATGTTTCATGGCTATAGCATCGCCCGTGAATTCCAGGAGCCTGATTACAGTATAAATGACAGCCTCGCATCCCAGCCTGATTCTCGTACTACATTGTACTGGAACCCTGATCTTGTTCCGGACAGCACGGGACAAATTCATTTTACTTTCTACAACTCAGATCAAGCAAAAAAATACCGCGTGGTTTTAGAAGGCATGGACAGCAGAGGCAGGCTTGCCCATATTGATTCTCTGATTGAAAGTAATTAGGATTTAGCGAGCATTGCCTGCCGTAGCGTTTCCACATTTTTCCATTATTTCAAGCATTCTTTCCAATATTAGAACTGGTTGTAGGGTTGTAATTGTTTACATATCTTTGTACAAAAGGGAGTATGCCGGTAATTTCTATGTTTTATGGTATTATCATCCGGATGTTCTTTTTTGACAATAAGGAACATAAAATGCCTCATATTCATGTTGAATATGCTGAGTACAAAGCAGTTATTGAAATCCCAATTGGAAGGCTGCTGGCCGGAGATTTTCCAAAGGACAAATTGAAACTGGTTATGGCGTGGAGATCCATAAGGATGAATTGATGGCCGATTGGAAGCTCGCCATTGAAGGCCAGCCAGTGTTCAAAATAGAGGCTTTAAAATAGAGATGCGGACTATTACCAACATAAAAGCATTGAGCGACTACCGTCTGGAATGCGTATTTGACGATGGCTCCAAAAGGATTGCCGACATTAAGCCATTTCTGAATGCAGAAGCATTTAAGCCTCTTTTGGATCCGCGCATATTTTCTTCCACTCTATCCAATCAAGGGTATTTCGTCGAATGGAAAGATCAGGACATAGATCTCAGCGCTGATACACTTTGGCACATTTCCGCGCAAGCATAGCCTGCGGCTGAATCCTTATTCTAGCCGCTACCGAATTCAAATACCCCCGGCTGTCTTAATATTTTCCTCAGATTGCACTTATATGGACGTTAATCGAAAGAATATTAGGGTTGTAATTAGCGGAGTTGAATTGCTTGTCGACCTCGAATGGTTTCGTGGAGCCAGCCGCTATAACAATGGCTGCACCCGATATGGCAAGAAATACTCTTTGAGACTTTTCTTGCGGCGGTCAAAGGAACGCGCGATCAGGTTCGAATCCAACAAAAGCGGAACGAGGTAAAAATTCCAAAAAAAGATAATTACGGCAATGGTCAACTCTGACATAATTAAAAAGTTCTGGGAATGGTTTTCCAATCACTGAGGGAATATGACAGCATCGACCGTATAAAGGATAAAGAGGAGCGGTTTCTTCGCAAAGGCCAAATTACCAAGAAACTGATGGATTGGATTAAAGATAGACCAGTACGTGCCAAATCTCACTTTAAGAAGTCAACAAAGGAGATCATCGACCTGCTAAAGCAAATTGAAGTCGCCTTGAAATAGCGCTTTTTTTTCAGCAACAACTTATAAACTAAACTTGATGGAAAAAAGCACCCAAAGGGAAACCCGCCCAGCTATATAGATGCAAAAGAAGGAAAAGCTGTCCGAAATCTGTCCGAACAGCTTCTAATAAATTGAAGGTCAACTTAAAAAGTCGGGAAGACAGGACGCACCGTTTAAGAGTACGCTGCTGAAATTCAATATATTAACATCATCGGCTGGTTGCAACTCACCTACCTACTCACCGGCACCGATAGACTTAAAAGAGCTTCTAAAAAAGATTTGAACTAATGTTCAATTCAATCTACAAATAAAAATACCAAATTATTCGGCGAGGTGCATAAAATTATCCGAATAGCGACTTCCAGGATTCGAAAATTGTGCACCCAAAAGGACCAAGATTATGGAGCTGGCGGACAAGTATGAGAACGGCGAAATCCAACTGACCAACCAGGAAAAGGCGGAAAAACTGATCGCCCTATTTCTATACCTAAAAAACCTGACTGGAAAGCCCAATCGCCGGAACAAAACCGGTGAATACCTCTTTTCGGCTATGGACCTAAATGACATAGCTAACATCCTCCGGCTGCACTTTATCCCCTGGAAAGGTCAAAAGCTAAGGCACTACTTGATCAAACAATTAATAAAAGGCAGCTAAAAGTTAGTCTTACAGCTATGCTGATATTGGCAACTGAATAATAAACTCAGTAAATTCCCCATCCTCAGTATTTACTTTTATCTCTCCACGATGCGCTTTAATAATATCATAGCTTAATGATAATCCGAGTCCCGTTCCCTGCCCTGTTGGTTTTGTGGTGAAGAATGGCTGAAATATTTTATCAAGTGCTTTTCGTGGGATACCACTCCCGTTGTCACTAACGCTGATGAATACCTGATTAACAGATTTCCTAGTTGTGACTGAAACTGTTGGCTCATACCCTTCACCTTCTGCCTTTCGCCTTTCTGATACGGAATAAAATGCATTGTTATATAAATTCAAAAGCACTCTCCCTATATCCTGCGGGATGATATTGGTGTTGCCAATGCTTTCATCAAAATCAGTTTTCATCGTTGCATTGAAAGAATTGTCTTTTGCCCTTAATCCATGATAAGACAATCTCAGGTATTCATCTGCAAGAGTATTGATATCAGTTTGTTTTTTAACACCTGTACTTGATCGTGAGTGCTGCAACATCCCTTTCACAATTGCATCTGCACGTTTGCCGTGGTGGTTTATTTTTTCTTCATTGTCAATAACATCTTTTGAAATTGCTTTTACTTCATTAAAATTCCCTTTATCAATTTCTTCATTCATTTCCGCGAGCAATTCTTTATTCACTTCAGAAAAATTATTCACGAAGTTCAAAGGGTTCTGTATTTCATGTGCAATGCCTGCGGTCAGTTCTCCAAGGCTTGCCATCTTTTCTGATTGGATAAGTTGTGCCTGTGTTGATTTCAGGGTAGTTACAGTCTCATTCAATTCTTCATAAGATTCTGCGTTTTCTAAAGCAATAGCGGTATAGATGGCAATATTGCGGAGCATGAATAAATGATAATCCGAATAGGCATTTTGCTGAAAGCTTTGGACAGTGATC